>Ga0126381_100000005_pt1 | contig 422765 bp, 387 predicted proteins | sample PanSoiMetPlot_28_FD_96465 | JGI IMG/M metagenome (GOLD analysis project Ga0126381, IMG submission 96465) | Tropical forest soil microbial communities from Panama - MetaG Plot_28 | ecosystem: Environmental > Terrestrial > Soil > Tropical forest > Bulk soil | place: Panama | collected 2016-02-17
TGGAGTGCTCCACCAACCTGAGCTACATCAGCTAAATTCTGGAGCTGATGACCGGTTCTATTTAAAAACGCCTGAACCGGTGACCTCTCCCTTACCAGTTGGAGTGCTCCACCAACCTGAGCTGCATCAGCTAAATTCTGGAGCTGATGACCGGGATTGAACCGGTGACCTCTCCCTTACCAAGGGAGTGCTCTACCAACTGAGCTACATCAGCTCGCGAAACTCTTGCTCGACCGCCCCGAGGTCACCCGGTGACGGCTTCCCTTTCTTTGTTGCGGCAACGCTTCGCTGGACAACGCTTACGCAAAAACAAAACTCTGGTGCACAGGGGAGGATTCGAACCTCCGTAGCTCCGAAGAGCGGCAGATTTACAGTCTGCTACCATTAACCACTCGGTCACCTGTGCATTGAACCGAGCCTTTCGCTTATCCCAAGGCTCCGCAGCAAAGCTGCTTCGCCATCGCACTCCGTTCGCGCTGAATGGCGTTCACTCCATGGTCACCCGGCGATTGCGCCGACTATGCGGCAGGCTCATTTTTCGCTGGCTCACTACGGGCGCTCTTCCGCAAAAAGAAAAAGAGCGAAAACAAGGGACGCGCGAACATACTTCCGCATCAACACGTCAAAACGACGTTTGGGAAAGTCTTCGTGGATTGCGTTCCGGTAGAAATTGCTTTTTTTGCGCAGTGCCTGCTATGTCCGAAATACGTCCAGCTACGTACTCCGGAAAATCCCGTTTTTCCATCTGGAGCTGGCGAAGGGACTTGAACCCCTGACCCTCTGATTACAAATCAGATGCTCTACCAGCTGAGCTACGCCAGCAAAAAACCTCCCGTAACCGGGCACAAAGTTAATAAGTTAGCACATACGGCAAGCGACGTGCAACACTTGGTGCCTCGGCTTTTTTGGGAAACGTAACCTCGAGCGGTACCGCTCCATAAATATTGTAGCAAGAAAATCAAGTTTGGGTCTGCAGTTGGCCGAATCCCGCCTCTATACTGAGGGTCGCATGCGTCGCAAAAGCGTCATACTGAGTTTAATAGGCCTTTTGCTCGGCCTGACTGGGATTGGGCTGGTGGTCTACAACCGCTACTTTCTGGCCCCGCCCATGGCGGCTAAGTTATTGCCAGAAGGTGATTTGCTTGTCTATGCCAATCTAAAGCCTTTGCATTTGTTCGATCTCGGCAAGTCCGCCCCGGTGGAGATTGACGCTGATTACAAGGATTTCATCGCCCAGACGGGCATTCGAGTTGAGCGTGATCTCGACTCTGTCGCCATGTCTCGGCGTGACACACCAGACCGCAGCGATGTGGAGTCGTCAGAGATTTTTGTTGGGCGCTTCGATCCGGTGCGGCTGAAGGCTTATCTGTCGAAACTTTCGGTCAGGACAGGCGAATACCGTGGCCATATCATCTTTGACTTCATGCATGAAGGACACTACATCCGTGTTTGCATCCTGGACGAAACAAAAGTTGCCGTCACAAACATGGAACGCGCGGACCCGATGTACGGCATTATTGACGGGTTCGTCGCGAAGCGCCGCGCGGGACCATCGCTACTCGATTCCTTTTACGACAATGTCCCAAGCGGCAGCCTGGTTTGGTTGATCGCCCGCATCCCCAACAGGCCGGACAACGTGCAGCTCCCCGGCGGATTTACTTTCACCCTCCCCGGCGACACGACCGCAGTCGGATCGCTGCGCTATACCGGCTCGTTGCTTTTTCGAGCCGACGTCTTCGCGCAGAGCGAATCGCAGGCCCGCCAGATTGCCGATGCCGCAAATACCCATCTGGCATTGGTCCGCAGCATCGGACAATTTGTGGGAAGAAAAGGTACTGACAAAGATGTGAAAGCAGCGTTTGACAGCATTCAGGTTGAACAAAAAGAAAACGTGGCGACCATCACCGCCACGGTTCCACAATCTGTTCTGAAAAAACTCTGGTCGGAAGTTCAGGCTGAAGGCGCCGCACCAGCGGTTCCGCAACCGAAACGATGAATTACATGGCTCCTGAAGCCACCTGCTGATTCAGGCTGAAGCGCAGGTACTTGTACGGATTCACCGGCGTATTGAAGATTCGGACTTCATAATGCAGGTGCGGCCCGGTGCTGCGGCCGCTCTGTCCAACGTAGCCAACCAGGTCGCCCCGGCGGAGCAGTTGGCCCGCCGTTACGGCAAATCCTGACATGTGGCCGTACAAGGTCGTAATTCCATTTCCGTGGTCGATAATCACCGCTCGGCCGTAGCCATTCATGAAATCTGCAAAGCGAACAATGCCGTCAGCCGGCGCAATAATGCGGGTTCCGATGTCGCTGGAAATGTCGACTCCGCGATGGAACGCTCCCTCGCCATTGAATGGATCAATGCGCTCGCCAAACGATCCGGTGATCCTGCCCATCACCGGCCACAGTGTCGGTGCAGCCGCCAGCTTCATCCAATCCCGCGTGCTGGTATCGCGTACCTCGCCCATACTAATGCCCACCGACGCAGCGCCGGTCATGGCGGTCATTCGCAGCGCATAGAACTGCTGCATTGACGCTGAGGCAGGATCGTCGTCCTGGAACGCCGGATCAGGTTTAAGGCCGTAGAGAGAGGAAACTTCGCCTGCCAGGGAGCTTAGGGACTGCGCCTGCAGCTCATTTTCCTGGGCAATTTGTTCCAGCTGGCTGTATTGCGATTTCAGAGCCTTTTGCTCTTCGCGCAGCTCATTGTAGCGCTGCGCCTTTACCACCATGCGCGTATAGGAACCCAGCATGCCGGTGATGACCAGCATTCCAATCAGGGCGCCGGCCACAAAAACATACAGGTAATGCATCGGTACTGGAATTTTCAGCAGTTCGCCTTCGGCGTTCCGCGCCACCAGCATGATGTAAAAACGCTTACGCAAGTGAAATGACTCCGCTTAAAGAAAATTCAGTTTTCAAACTTGCTTAGGCTACTCTTTCCTGACTGCGGGCTCCCTCGTCTCGGGCTGCTAGGCTGGCCCTGCCGAATGCCTTCGGCCAGATCATTTCCGCTGACCGCGGGAAGAATCCGGGGAGTTTGAAGCGGCCAGTGGAACTTGGTGAAAACTTTGCATAACCTTAACAAGCAGCTCACCTTGTGTCAACGCCCCGCTACAGGTGCAACAGTAACGAAGGTTGGCGGCTAGTTAATTGAAAAGTCATGCCGGGCCATGACCTTCGGTTCACCGTCAGCTTTCCGTATCTTCCAAGATCGACGGGCGTCGGTTCTGCGGTTACAAACCTTAAATCATAGGAGTCCGGCCAGTTACTTTGGGACTAAGACTTGCGATTGGTCTCACTTACCGATATCAGCCAAGTCCTTACTGTTGATATATTTAACGCTGGCTATTCCTCATGAAAGAACGGCAGCTGATCAAGCACATACGGAAGTTAACCAGCTCCCTGACCGCAGCTGGAGTGACACGTGGCATCGGCGACGACTGCGCCATTCTTCAACCGCCTCGTGGAACCCAACTCCTGGTCACAACCGACCTTTGTGTGGAAAACGTTCACTTCCGTCGCCAATGGCACCCTGCACACAGCGTCGGCCACCGTTGTCTGGCTCGCGGCCTAAGTGATATCGCAGCCATGGGTGGCACTCCGGTCGCCTGTTTCCTGTCACTCGGACTGCCGCAAAAACTGCGGCAAGCCTGGCTTGATGGCTTTCTGCGTGGTCTACGCGATCTGGCCCGGCGCTTCCGTGTACAGCTCGCTGGCGGCGACATTTCATCCGCTGCAGAAATCGTCGCCGATATCGTGGTCGCCGGCCACGCGCCTTCCGGCAAAGCCATTCTTCGTTCCGGCGCTCGCCCCGGCGATCGCATTTATGTGACGGGCTCACTCGGCGGCTCCGCCGCCATCTTGCAGCAGCTCCAGGCAGGCAAACGCATCAAAGTCGCCCGCTCCAGCCCGCATTTGTATCCCATCCCGCGAATTGAAGTCGGCCAGTGGCTGCTAAAGCGCAACTTGGCTACGGCCATGATCGACCTGAGCGATGGCCTGTCGGTCGACCTGGCGCATATCTGCGAGGAGAGCTCGGTATCGGCCCAGATCAGCGCCGGAAAAATTCCGGTGGCTAAAGGTTCAATACTCCGCCTGGCATTGCACGGCGGCGAAGACTATGAACTCCTCTTCACCGCCCGCCAAAACGCACGAGTACCGGCTCAGACCGCCGGAGTCCGGCTCACCGAAATAGGGACCATCACGAGCTCTCTAAATTACTCGTCAGCAATACACATTCTGGGTGAGAATGGCGTTGTACGGCCGCTGCCGCAACGAGGCTGGGAACACTTTTGAGAGGTCCAGCCGTAAGATGCGTGCACTCGCAAAGATTGAATCATGGGGGTAGGTGCTTGCGTTCGCAGCGGGGGACAAGTAACTTTTCTCAAATCTAAACGTAGGATGGTTTATGAGCTCTCCCACAAGTCAGACACCGCAGCCGCCGTTCCCGAATCAGCCCGCTACACCGACATTGGCTCCCGAACCAGCAGGGCCGGGGCTTTCCGAACCTCAGCGTCTTATCAATGTCTTCATCGCGCCGTCGAAGACCTTTGAAGATATCAAACGCAAATCACGGTGGTGGGTCCCGTGGCTGATCCTGACGTTGTTCGGCTCCTTGTACATATTGTCCGTGGAGAAGAAAGTTACATTTGAAGCCATCATCGACGCCCGCAACGCTCATCTCTCGCCCTTCATGCAGCGCGCTATAGAGCAGATGCCCCCGGAACAGAAACAATTGATGTATCAACGCCAAATCAACGGATTTCGCCGAGGGATTTATACCGGCGGCATCTTTATCTTGCTCTACGGATTACTTGCGGCCGCCGTGCTGACGCCCACGTTCAATTTCGCCTTCGATGCCGGCATCAAATTCAAGCACGCCCTGGGTGTCGTCTTTTATGGCTCGTTGCCGCGCATCCTGTGGATCGCTTTGGGGATGGTGGTGGTCTTTGTGGGGGTTGAACCGGAGGGGTTTGACATGGAAAATCCGGTGGCAACCAGCCTGGGTGCCTTTCTCGGTATCAACAGTGACAATAGGTTTTTGTATCGCTTCCTGACCGCCTTTGACATATTTTTCATCTGGATCGTGGTTGTCATTGCAATAGGATTTATCCAGATCTCAGCCCGCAAAAAGATCGGCAAAGGCGCTGCCATTGCCGCGGTTGGTGGATGGTACCTTCTGTTGATGCTGTGCCGTGCGGCTCTTTCGCCATTCTTCTGATCGGCGATTTCACCCGCGAAACTCAAAATGATCGCGAGGGTTTGTTTTCCACCGATCAATCCTATGCAGGCGCCCATTCCCATACGGCGCCTGCGCAAGCCAATGATGGGTGCTCATGGAGGGGTACCTGCGTTTCGGCTGCCGTTGTGATGGTTCAGAAGGCTGATCTGGTTTCAGCCTGGCCCAGGTACCCGGCAGAACTATCAAAGCTTGCCCAACGGTGTATGTAGCAGTTGTCCGCCGGCGCGGGAGCAGCCTATGCGCGCCTGCGGCGATTATCCTTGAGATTATTTTCTGGTGCAGCCCGCTCTGGCACTGCTGATAAGTTTGGTTGGCGCGGCTATCATGCCAGCCGTTTTTCAATTTCATTTCCCGGGCAGGGTTCCCATCTCAATGTGCGATGGGCGGCTTTCTCTTATGCTTCAACTTCCTGGGTTCATAGAGATCATCTTGCTTGAACCTTTTGTTTAGCAGCCATCCGATCGGTATTTGACCCTGACATTAACCCGTTGCCGCAAATCCTGGGTTTTTCATGGATCCAAAAGACAGTAGGTTTACTTATCTCCTTGCTTTTGGTCTGGGCATCATTGCTATTTATTTTTGTGCTGACGGGAATGGGCTTCGTGAAAATATTTGCCGAACCGAAAACCGGATGTAAGCACAGGGAAACAGTAACTACATTACTATTTACTTGACTATTGTAGTAGCAGGAACTGTGCATATTTTGTTCTAAGTTGTAATAGATTCGACTAGTTTCAGTAGAGTTATACCTCGTGTAGTCTATAGGCTGGCGTAGATTGCATGCTAACTCTCCGGGGAACAAACCTTCTAAAAAACAGCCGGATATTGTACAAAAAGATTGACTCTGGTCAGTTTGACTGAAATACTTACTCCCCTCGAAAGGAGAATCTACATGGTAGCAAGTACACGTTGTGGATTCGTAGCAGAAGACCTCGAAGAATCAGTCGCTGCCCCGGGATCAGGTGAAGCTGTATTCGGCATCGCGTGCGACATTATTGTCGCTACCATCGATGCAACAATAACAGTTTCGGTCATCTACAATAACCCTCCTCAAATGCCTGAGTTGCCATAAGGTTGGTTAACCGTCATTTGGGTGGAGTAACTCCGCATGGCGAAAAGCACTGATAGATACTGGAAGAGGCTCGCTGCTATTCCTGCACTTGGTCGGTTCTGTAGCCAAGCGGACGAATTGATTTGTGAGCACGATCCGGAAAGCTTCTGGAAGGTTGAGTCAGCCTTCCAGAATCTTTTAGCTTCGGATTTTCTTGAGGCATTCCTCTTCCGCGAACTGAGCATGATTGCCGAAAATGACTCACACTTCATGTTTGGCAGCGAGATTCATGTCCCTCTGGTAGAGGCCTCGGCATATACCCTTCTGATCAAGCTGCTCCCTCCAGAAGCAGCCTCGCTTTCTTCTCTTTCCACTTTGACAGAAAACCTCATGCTTGCCGTCTGGAGAGACCAGGTGGAGGTACAGAGGTTCACGATTGAGCCTCCTTTCCGCCATGATGTATTTGATCGCAGCAAGCGCCTGTTGCCGGTAGACGTCAGCAATCTGGCTCATGGCAAAACCATGGGATTTCATCCGCCCGGGGACATTTTTCGTTTGCGGATGGACCGCCCCGTTTTGCTGATCCAGCTGCAATCGGCCACCGTGCTTCCGTTGCGATGGGTTTTTCATCCTGAAACACTTGAACCCGTAAGAGCAGTATCATCGCGTCTTAGTTCTTCGCGCCTCCAGTTTACTTGTCACACGCTCGCGGCGCTCGGATCACCCAGTTCAATCCCGGCTCTCAAGCGTCTCATGACCCATCCTGAGCACTATATTCGCTGGGCTGCGGTACAGAGCATATGCGCCATTTCGCGCGAGGAAGGTATTGAATGCCTTCGCAAGTCATTGGAGGACGACCATCCCCATATCCGGAATGCCGCGCAAAAGACGCTGGCAAATTTCTGAAAGAGGTTCGACCATGGCCCTGACTATCGCTTGTGAAACTGATGAGATTCTTGATCTTGACGAGTACATCGCTTATGTACAGGACAAGGTCGATATTCGAGATGAAGATTCGATAGCGGATTCGGCGAGCAAGCTCCGGCAGTTAGCAAACAACCGGGACCTGATTGTGGATCGAATGAACCGCGAGTTGGACGACTGGACAAGTTTCCAGACCGACAATTTTTATACTTCACAAACCATGATGCTGGGCCGGGGCAAGGAATTTTATGTTCGAGCCAATATGTGGCTGCCGCCGGCCAAACTTTCCCAGGACCAGGAATGGCAGGATAGGCTGTTCTACTATCGCGTACCTCACGATCACAACTTCTCCTTCCTGACTGTTGGCCATTTCGGCTCGGGCTATGAGACCACCATTTGGGAATATGATCGCGCGGGCGTCAAGGGAGAAGCAGGCGAACCGGTGGCCCTTAGGTTGTTGGAACGAACTGCTCTGACCAAAGGCAAAGTCATGCTCTATCGTGCTTGCCGCGACATTCATTCCCAGGAGCACCCGCAGGAATGTTCCATCTCGATCAACCTGATTGCGAGCCCTCCTGAAATCATCAAGACAGACCAATACATGTTTGATACCGACTCGGGCAAAATATCAGCCAATGTGCAAAAACAGGCTGCCGCCCATGTTTTTCTTTGTTCACTCGCGCAGCATATGGGAAACGGTGCGACCGCTGGAGTACTTGAAAAAGTCTCCCAAACGCACTATCTGCCCAAGGTAAGGCTGGCCGCCGCAACAGCCTTGGCTTCCCTTGAACCCGAAGGTACGCGCAGTCATGTCTGGCGGTCAGTCTTGCCGGATAAGGACGAGACCGTCCACCAGGCCGCCGTCAAGGCGTTGGACGGCGATAGGGCCTCGGAGATAACGCAAATGTTCGACAACCCTGAGAGTACCGGCTGATCTGCGGCCTGTGACGCGATCTTTGAATGTTCCATTTCCGCTTTTTTTGCCGGGCGATTAGGCGAATCCTGCGTCAAAGCCCCATTCAGCTCTAAAAATGCGCTGTTCACTGTTCTTTTGCCGCAAATGGCCTGCTGTGTATGATTTAATAAATAGTTTATAGATGGCAGATACAGGCACCCGGATTCGGCGGCGGCTTAAGGCCGTGCATCGTACTTTTCGCGAGCTTAAAATGATCGCGAAAGGTCTGCTTTCCACTGACCATCCCATCCAGGTGCACATCATTCCCATGCGGCGCTGCAATCTCTCCTGCGCCTACTGCAACGAGTATGATGATGTCTCCGATCCGGTGCCGCTGGAAGAGATGAACCGCCGGATTGACAAGCTGGCGGCCCTGGGCACCACGCTGGTAACCATCAGCGGCGGCGAAACTCTGCTCCACCCGCAGCTGGATGACATCATCCGCCGTATACGCTCGCACGGGATGATCGCCGGGCTGATCACCAACGGCTATCTGCTGACCCCGCAGCGCATTCAGCAATTGAACGCCGCCGGCCTCGATCACCTGCAGATCTCCATCGACAACGTGAAGCCCGATGACGTCTCCAAGAAATCTCTGAAAGTCCTGGACAAAAAGCTGCAGTGGCTGCGCGAACACGCTGAGTTTCACGTGAACATCAACTCAGTGATAGGCGCAGGCGTGAAAGAGCAATGGGACGCCGTGGCTATCGGCAAGCGCGCCGTGGAGCTGGGATTCACCTCCACTGTCGGCATCATTCATGACGGTACCGGCCAACTCCGCCCGCTCGATCACGAAGCGCAGGAGGTTTTCCGCGAGATGAAGAAGCTGGGCAAGCACAGCTATGCCCGCTTCAACCAGTTCCAGAACAACATCGCGCTGGGCCAGCCGAACAACTGGCGTTGCCGCGCCGGGTCGCGCTACCTTTATGTTTGCGAGAATGGTCTGGTGCATTACTGCTCCCAGCAGCGCGGCTATCCCGGCGTTCCTCTTGCCGGCTATTCGACCGACGACATTCGCCGCGAATTCCTGACGCAGAAATCCTGCGCTGCCAACTGCACCATCTCCTGCGTCCACCAGACTTCACTGGTCGATTTCTGGCGCGCTCCCCAGACCCGCGAATCCCACCGCACCTTCTCCGCCCCTGTGCCGCAGGACGAGCTGGTGCAGATCACTACCGCAAAGGCTGAAAAAGAAGAATCTGTAATGGCCGACTAGTATTACGGCGTGAATCCCACAGCCTTCCATAGCGGTGCGGGTTTATACATCTTTCCGGCGGCAAAAACTGTATCCACTTTGCGAATATCACTGATGTTTTCCAGCGGATTTCCATCCACCAGAATCACGTCGGCACGCTTGCCTGCTTCCACGGTTCCTGAATCCTTCTCCATGCCCATGGCGCGAGCAGGAACCAGGGTTGCCGCCTGAATCGCCTCCATGGGCTTGAAGCCCGCTTTTACGTAAAGTTCAATCTCGCGATCCAGGCTAAAGCCGGGAACCGCCTGGTCGGTGCCGGCAACCATGGGAATGCCGGCCTGGTGCAGAATGTGCACCGTCTCGACCAGTGCGTTGAACTGCGCAGCGGCGTTCTGGGCGCGATCGGCTGGTACACCCATCGTTTCCAGCCCTTCTTTGAGCTCCGGCGCCACCCGGGTAATACCGGGCTCGAAGGTTGAAACCGGTTCTTGCAGCGAGTGCGTAATGATCTCCAGCAGCGCCAGCGTCGGATCCACCACCGTGTGGTGCTCTTTCAGCAATTGGATCACGCGGGCCACCTGCGGCGAGTCGGGGGCAATGGCGTGGGTCTTGGGATCCATCATCACCTCGGTCACATATTCCACGTGATTGATCTGGTCCATGCCGTCTTCCACGCCTTGAATTGCATTCATTCCGATCGGGATATGTCCGGTAACCGTCATGCCCAGCCGATGCGCTTCTGCAGTAACAATGGGCAGAATATTCGCTTTAACTGAACTGTAAATCTTGATCTGCTGAAAGCCCTCTGCGTGGTACTTCTGCACCTGCTCCCGCGCCTGTTCGGGCGTATCAACCCGGATGATTCCCAGCGCCAGCGGGCTTGTGCCGTCGACCACCCCGGCCATTACCAGCCTCGGGCCAATACCGCGTCCATTCGCAATCGCATCGCGCACAGCGACGATGAACTCGCGTTCGTTGCCTACATCGCGCGCCGTGGTAACTCCTGTAGCCAGGTAGATCGGGCCCCATTCCACTTGCTCAAAATGTGCATGCATCTCCCAGAGACCCGGAAGCACGCTCTTGCCATGTGCATCAATCACCTGCGCACCCGCGGGAACCTGGGTGCTTTCCGCTGGACCGGCAGCGACAATCTTGCCCTCGCGCAAAACCACTACGGAATTCTCAATCGGCGGTCTGCCGGTGCCGTCAATCAACCTGCCGCCGACAATCGCGGTCACAGCTGAGTTGTTCGAGTTGAAACCGGCGGCAACTTTCGCCAGAGTCGCCATGCCATCACGGGCAGCGCTGGTCACAAACGCTGCAAGCCCATCTTCATAGCCATCGGCCACGGCTTCAAAGTGATCCATCTCGGCATCAATGCTGACCAAGGCAATGAGATGGTCATGGTCATCCATCCACAGCGATTCCATCCCCCAGATCAGCCCGTGAATCGCATATTTGTGCAATCGAACCTGCCGGCCGCCGGCAGCGATCGTATCCGTGCCCAGTTCCTGTATCTGAACCTCGCCCTTGGGCAGCGTTTCCAGCGTCGGCGGCTTCCCATGAGAACGCCAGTAACGCATCAGCATCATCTGCACAGACACAGGCGCATAGCCGTCAATATCAAAAAACTTGCCGCCTGGAGGGATGGAGATGGCCCCGGCCGTGCTGCCCGAAACCGAGTTATCGATGGCCGAGAAACGCGATATCTTACCCTTGATCTGGAATTGGCGCGGAGTAAGGTCTGACCGCTGCATCACCAGCGTGGTAGTCAGCGGAACCGGCGAGCCCCGGTCGACAAACTTGAAGTCTGATTTCAGGGTCACCTGATCGCCCAGCACCGTCAGGCTATAGGTTTCCTTGCCGATAAGCTGCTCAAATTTGTGGAGATTGAAACTTCCCTGCTCCTCAACCCTGGGTTCGCCCTGGGCCCAGATGCAGACCGACCACAGAATTAGACAAAGAGCCGAAGCTCGCCTGATTGTCCTCACAAACACCTCTTCTACGTCGATTTACGATCCTGATTTCATTTCTACGATTCCAGCGCGTATCGCAGCGCCGCGCGGGCTAAAATACGCGTGGAATCGAGCGTTGGCAGCGGCGACTCCCGATCGCCAATCAGCAGCGGGATTTCCGTGCACCCTAAAACCACCGCGTCACAGCCCTGGACCTTGAGCTGCTCAATTACCTGCTGAAAGTAGACCAGCGCCTCCGGCCTCTGCTGCCCGCGCACCAACTCGTCGAAAATGATTGTGTTGATCGCTTCCTGCTGCTGCTCTGTCGGTCGCAGATAACCAATGCCCAGCGGCTCCAGCTTCTCCGGATACACCGGCCCGCTCACCAGAAATTTCGTGCCGGTGATCCCGAGCTTTCTAAATCCGCGACGGCGCGCCTCCTTGCCTACTTCTTCCGCAATGTGCAGCCAGGGCAGCGGCGAGCACGATACAACAAACGGCATTGCCTGGTGGATCGTGTTGTCCGGACAGATGAGGAAATCCGCTCCGGCCCGCTTCAACGTTTCCGCCGAACGCAACATGATCCCGGCTACCGTCTTCCAGTCCCGGCCGGCATCAATCGGCTTCATGTACTCGGCCAGCGAGATGGTATGCAACGTCACTTCCGGGTGCGCGTGTTTGCCCAGGAGCGCTTCGCCTTCAAGACAGATGGTGCGATAACAAAGCGCCGCGCCCTCCGCGCTGCAGCCGACGATACCGATGTGCTTCATGCCAGGAAGTCAATTTTCTGCAGGAACCGCAGCTTTTTTTCCACCGGAAGAAATGAGGCTTCAAATGAATTTCGCGCCAGCTCGCGCAGATGCTCGTCAGAAAACTCAAATTCCTGCTGCGCCAGCTCGTATTCTTTGGTCAGCGACGTCTGAAACATGGCCGGATCATCAGTGTTCAAGGTTACCATCAGCCCCTGATCAAAAAATTTACGGACCGGATGTTCCTTCAATTCAGGGGACGCGCCGGTGCGCAGGTTGCTGCTGACGCAGACCTCCACCGGCACCTGTTTCTCCGCCATGACTTCCATCAGCTCAGGATCCTGCGCCGCTGCCAGACCATGGCCAATGCGTTCGGCGCCGATGTTCAATGCCCCCCACACTGACGCCGGGCCGGTGGTCTCGCCGGCATGTGCGGTAAGGCGCAAGCCATTGTCCGCAGCTTTTTTGTATAGATCGCGAAACTTTTCTGCCGGACCGCGAGCCTCGTCGCCGCCGATTCCGATAGCCACAACGTTGCGATCACGCAGGCGCGCCGCCAGGTCGAACACCTCAGCCGCTGCCTCAGGGCCGAAATGACGCACCGCATCAAAGATCCATAACAGTGACACGCCGAAATCGCGCTGGCCGCGCTCACGGCCGCGCTCCATGCCTTCAAAGAGCGGTTCCACCGGCTGGCCGCGCCAGCGAATCACGCCGATGCTGACATAGACTTCGGCATGCATCACATTCTGCTGCCGCAGCTTCTGCATCAGCCGATAGGTGATCAACTCATAATCTTCCGGCTCGCGCAGCCGCTCCGTCACCGATTTGAAAGCCATCAGGAAACCGTCGAAGTCCTTGTAAGAATAAAGACGGCGGACATCGTCTTCGGTTAGTACGTCGCCGCTCCCGGTCGCGTCATACCGGTTGTTCTCTGTCGGCAACGGCGTGTGATAGCGCCGGCTCAGTTCGGCGAGCGTGGCCGGATCGATCGAGCCCTCCAGGTGCAGATGGAGCTCCGCTTTCGGCAACGACTGGATGAACGTTTTCGAAGCCATTAGCCCTTGCCGGCTGCAGCGCTGCTGGTGGCAAATTCACTGTGATGGCGGCTATATAGGAAGTAAATCACCAGACCGATCGCCAGCCAGGCGAAGAAACGTAACCAGGTAATGACCAGCAGTCCTGCCATGAGCGCGATACAAAGCACCACTGAGATGATGGGGAACACTGGCACAAAAGGAACTTTGAATCCGCGTGGCCGGTCAGGCTGCGATTTTCGCAGGAACAGAACTCCGAGAGAGACCAGGACAAAAGCAAAAAGCGTCCCGATATTGGAAAGATCGGCGGCCTCACTGATGCCCACAAAGCCCGCAGGTAGCCCGACAGCCGCGCCGGCAATCCAGGTGGACCAGTGTGGCGTCTTGAACTTCAGATGCACGGCGGAAAACAGTTTGGGCAGCAAGCCATCGCGTGACATAGCAAACCATATGCGGGTCTGGCCATACTGGAAAACCAGCAGAGACGAGATCATTCCCATCAGCGCGCCGATGACAATCACTGCCTGGAACCAGCGGTTGGCTCCCAGATGCGATAAGGCATAGGCAACCGGCGCGTTCGCCGCTTCACCGTTAGCGCTGGTGAAGGTGGAATACTTCATCATTCCCAACAAGACAAGGGACACGCCGATATACAAAATCGTGCAGACGATCAGCGACGCGATGATTCCAAACGGAATGTCCTTTTGCGGATTGCGGGCTTCTTCGGCCGCCGTGGAAACAGAATCAAAGCCTATGTACGTGAAAAAGATAATTGCCCCGCCGGCCAGGACTCCGGCAAATCCTGAAGGCGCGAACGGATGCAAGTTGACCGGGTTCATCAACATCCCGCCCACAATCAGAAAAGTAATGATGGCCCCAATTTTCACCAGAACCATCACGTTGTTGGCCTCGGCCGATTCGCGTATTCCCCAAACGAGCAAGACCGTAAGTACGAATATGATCAGAAATGCGGGTACATTGAAGTACGCGCCAGTCCATTGGCCATCCCAGGGAGGAGATGACCACCTGTCGGGAAGATTCAGGCCAAATGCCGCAAGTTGCGCTTTGAGGTATCCTCCGAAGCCGACCGCGACGGCAATGTTGCTCACCACATATTCAAGGATGAGGTCCCAGCCAATGATCCATGCGATCAGTTCGCCCAGGGTTGCGTATGAGTATGTATAGGCACTGCCTGCGATCGGGATCATGGAAGCAAGCTCGGCATAGCACAATCCAGCAAAAGCGCATGCTACAGCCACCAACAGAAAAGAAATGGCAATTGCAGGTCCGGCGGGTGGACGACCATGCAATAGCACGCCTGACAAGTTTCCATGCCGAAACAGGTTCTGAAAGACGTCAAGAACCTGTGCGTGCAGAAGTGACGGTTGGGAGTACTCACCAGCTGCCGCGGTGCCGGTCAGCACAAAGATCCCAGACCCGATAATGGCGCCGATGCCCAGCGCCGTCAGCGACCATGGGCCCAATGACTTCTTTAGCCGATGCCCCGGCTCTTCCGAGTCGGAGATCAGCTTGTCAATGGACTTCTTGGCAAAGAATTGGCTGGCCAGAAAGGCCTCCTTGAAGTTGCAGGGTGATGAGCTGCCCGGACGGGCAACTTGTGGCGCAACGGCATGAAGCCGCTGCGCCACTCGAAATCGACTCTAGCGCTTGGCCTGGCCGCGTGCCAGCTTCTTGACCTTGGGCTTCTTGCTGCCGCGCGGATAATCCCGCGGCTTCTTGGGCGCCTGCTTCTTGCGCGACGTACGCTTTGCCTTTTTGCGTTCTTCTTTGCTCAGTTTCTTGGTATTTGCCATGTACCTGTCCTAGTAAAAGATAGATTCCTTCGTGCTACGCCCTTTCCAGATGGGCATACTTCTCCACCAGCTTTTTCAATCCGAATCGAGGAAATTGTACCGTAATCTTGGCGTTTTCTCCTTCGCCCTCCCGCCGGTAGACAACTCCCTCACCGTACTTGGGGTGCTTCACTCGCTGTCCGGGACGGAACGAAGTGCCGCCCCTAGCTTTCTCCACCGGCACCTGCGGACGGTTGAACTTCTTGCCTCGCGACGCAAAAAATTCCGCGATGTTGTCGATGGAGTTGTACTTTGGCCCCGTATAGCTACTGCTCTTCGGCTTGGTGCGCGCGGCCGGGCGTTGCCAGCCGTCTTCGGCCGGCGCGCTCTGATCTTCGTCCTCGTAGTTGTAGTGCCGCTCGCCATAATCCGCGTCGCGATATGAGCCGCGGGCCCTGGATCGCGCGGCTCCCAGCTCTTCCAGCAGCTGCGGTGGAACCTCTTCCAGAAAACGCGAGGGCACAGTGGCATCCGGCATGTCTGTGCCATAGCGGCGGCGATAGCGGGCGTTGCTCAAGACCAGCGAATCCATGGCCCTGGTCATGCCCACATAGCACAAGCGGCGCTCTTCTTCCATCTGATCGGGATCGTTGAAGGCCCGGGAGTGCGGGAACAAGCCCTCTTCCATGCCGATCAGAAAAACTAGGCTGAACTCCAGCCCCTTGGCCGAATGCAGCGTCATCAAAGTTACCGTGCCGCGAGGATCGTAGGTGTCCACGTCGCTGACCAGCGCGGCGTGGTCCAGGAATTCTGCCAGGGTCTCGCCGCGATCGCGCGAATCCATGGCGGCGTTCACCAATTCGCGCAGGTTGTCGATACGCGAGAAAGATTCCGGCGTGGCTTCTTCTTCCAGCTGCTTGATGTAACCCGTCCGGTCGATCAGGAATTTCAAGACCTCGGGAATGCTGGCCGGCCCGCCGGGAGCGCGAAACCCTTCGACGGTTTCTTCGCCGGCATTTCCATTTCCGCCTGCGGCTTCAATTTGATCAGGGGTTGCCGCGGTTTCTTCTTCCGGTTCGTTCGCTCCGAAGTCGAAGCTGATGTTTTCACCAAATTCAGCCGGCTCAAACGAAGTATCGACTTCTTCGATCGCAGCCGAGGGCGGCTGCGCTCCTGAGCTATTCAAAGCGGCCGCCTTCTTTCCCGCTTCGGCCGTTTCCTCTACCCGCTCCGCAAACGTCCCCAGCAACATGGCGCGAGCGTCTTCAATTAGCTCCTGGAAACCCGTCAAAGCCGCAAGCGCACGCGCCGGAAGCAGCTTGCGCTCGAGCGTTTCACTGATAGCCGACCACAACGACATCCCGGTCTCCAGCGAAAGCCGTTCCACTGTCTCCACCGTGGATTTGCCGATTCCGCGAGCCGGTGTGTTGATCACCCGCAACAGAGCAATGGAATCCTGCGGATTGTTGATCAGCTTCAGGTAGCTGATCATGTCTTTGATTTCGGCGCGTTCGTAGAAAGAGAAGCCGCCAACCACCTGGTAGGAAATCTGGTAGCGCCGCATGGCCTCTTCAATCAGGCGCGATTGCGAATTGAGCCGGTACAACACAGCCACGCGTACGCCCTCAACGCCGTCTTCATTGGCCTTTTTGAGATAGCGCGAGATGTAGTCAGCAGCAAAAAGCGCCTCGTTCTCGCCATCAGGGGCCTCATAGTAGCCGATGCGGCTGCCGCCCTGGCGCGCCGTCCACAGCGTCTTGCCTTTGCGTTTCACGTTGTTGGCCACAACCGCCGACGCGGCTTCCAGGATCGCCTGCGTAGAGCGGTAGTTCTGCTCCAGGCGGATGATCCGCGCTTCCGGGAAGTCTTTCTCAAATTCCAGAATGTTGCGAATATCCGCCCCGCGCCACGAATAGATGGACTGGTCTTCATCGCCGACGACGCAAACGTTGTGCCGCGTACCGGCCAGCAGCTTGATCAGCTCGTACTGCGGCCGGTTCGTATCCTGGTATTCGTCGATCAGCAGATATTCGTAGCGTCGCTGGTAGCGCTCGCGGACCTCAGAAGAAGACTTGAGTAACCGCACGGTTTCAAGCAGCAGATCGTCAAAATCGAGCGCATTGGCCTTGCGCAGCTCTTTGCGATATTCCTCAAAAATGTGCGCGACCTTCTCCGTAATAGGATCGGACGATTGCAGGTACATCTCCTGCGGATCCAGCATGTGGTTCTTCGCCCAGGAGATGCGACCCAGCACGGCGCTGGGCTTGAGTTGCTTGTCGTCGAGACCCAGCCGGCGCATCACCGACTTCACGACCGCCTGCTGATCGGCTTCGTCATAGATGGCAAAGTCTTTTTTGTAGCCGGCGCCGCCGATCTTCATGGCTTCAATGTCGCGGCGCAAAACGCGGACACAAAAAGAATGGAAGGTTGCGATCAGGGGTTTGCGCAGTGTCCGGCCGCCCAGCAGGGTTTCCACGCGCTCCGCCATCTCCGCGGCTGCCTTGTTCGTGAAAGTAACGGCCAGGATCGAGTCTGGTTCAATTCCTTTAGTTTCAATAAGATGGACGATGCGATAGGTAATCACACGGGTCTTGCCGCTGCCCGCGCCGGCGAGTATGAGCACCGGCCCATCGACAGCTTCTACCGCTTCGCGCTGGCGAGGATTGAGTTTGTCCAGAAAACTGACCACGGAATTCACTTGATGCAAGTATGACTTCTTTCAACGCAAAAAGAAAAGGATGCTCAGCGAGGACATCAACGCCAGGATTTACCTTCTTCCTTGGCGCTCCTCTCAGGGAGCATCCATCTCTTTTTATTTTAGCGTAGAGACCCGAGTTTGCTCGGGTCTCTAGGCCGTCATTTGCGAGATTATGGTCTCGGTGTTGGGCTGGGCTGCGCTTGCGGCGGCCGTTGCTCGGCTGGTCTCGGCTGACCAGGATTGGGCGCAGGAGCAGCGTTTTCATCATCCTGAACCGGCGGCGGTGGCGGCAATTCTTTTTCGATCGGCTTGCGCGGAAACATCTGGTCGCGCTGCGCCGCCATGTACACAAATGACGCCACGATCACTGCCATCTGCTTCAGGTCTTCCGGCTGCAGCCGGTCGTAGACATCCATATTGGAGTGGTGGGTACGCGTATCGTATTCCAGCGGGTCCTGTATGAACTGGAAGCCGGGAATACCGACCGCGTCGAAGGAAAGATGATCGGTGCCGCCGGTGTTGCGCATGGCCAGGGTACTCATCCCCAGATCGCCGAACGGCTTCATCCAGGCTTCAAAAATTGGCTTGACCATGGCATTTTCCTGCATGTATACGCCGCGGATCTTGCCCGAGCCGTTATCTACATTGAAATAAACGGAAACCTTGGCCGCCTCCGGTTTGATGGTCATGGGACCCAGAGTGCGGTTGCGGACGGAAGGATCGCCTTTGCGCTCCGGATCTTTTGATTCCGGCCGCGAGCCGAAGTGGTGTTCCACATACCACTCTGAGCCCAGCAGACCCTCCTCTTCGCCGGTCCACAGGCCGATGCGGATCGTGCGGCGCGGCTTGATATCCAGCGCCTTGAGAATACGCACGGCTTCCATCATCACGATGCTGCCGGCGCCGTTGTCGGTGGCTCCGGTACCGGTGTGCCAGGAATCCAGATGGGCGCCCAGCATGACAACCTCGTCTTTTTTGTCGGTTCCGGGGATCTCGGCGATAGTGTCGTTCTGGTTCATTGACTCCGGACCATCGTAAAAGGCGTTCTTGACGTTCAACTCCAGCTCAACGGTCTTTTTGGCCGCCAGGATGCGCTCGATGCGGCTCCAATGCTCGGACGCCAGCGTGATCTGCGGCGTGCCTACGGTCTGGCCCACTTTGTAAGAACCGCCCTGCTGGACGAAGACCGTGCCGCCGCCAAGCGTACCGCGGCTGTGGTCCACGATCGCCAGGACTTTCTCCTCTTCGAAGAATTTGAGAAGCTGGCGCAGGAAGCGGGCGCGCTGCTGGAATTCGCGGAACTGCGGATTCACCCGCTCGCTAGGAATCGGGTACGTCTCAATGTCAGCGAGCTGCTTATCGGTAAGCCGCTCCGAGAGAGGTGCGGTGGAGAGTTTGAGGTCGGGATCATCGCCCACCAGCACAATCTTGCCCGCCAGTTTGCCGCGATACTTCGCCAGGTCCTGCGGCGTGCGGATATTGACCCGTACAACCTCGCCTTTGACTGGGCCGTCGGTTCCGGGGGTCCAGGCCTTCGAATAAGCAATCAGCGTGGCGACATCCGGGGAAACCATGCGGACATTAACGTATTCGTTGGACCATCCCCGGCCGAAGGGACCCCACGCTTCAAGGTGGGAGTTCACCAGCCCGAATTCCGTCAGCTTGTCGCGCGTCCATTCGTTGGCCTTCTTCACGTTGGGTGAACCGGTAAGGCGCGGGCCGATCTGGTCCATAAGTCCGCTCGCGATGTCCATGATTTTGGAGTTATGAAAACCTTCGTAGCGGATCTTGCTGATCGTCTCCAGATCAACCTTCTCCTGCGCGTTACAATCGAGCGCCATGGCAAGAGAGAAGACCGCGAGACACGAAATGAGACGCTTTAAACTGGACATTTTTTCTCCTCGGTGGAATAAGCCGACTGTGGGGCAGAGCAGTTTATATGCGCCCTACTTCAGGGTCAAACGATTGGTTGTGAAGATTTGTTTAGAAAAAACGGCCTAAAGACCACGGTCGCAAGTTCAAAAAAGGCGAGCAAAAGCCAGCTTGGCTATAAAACAGACGATTTGTCTCAATGGGTGATTCTTGATCGCCCGCCCCGGACCAGGGTAATCGTAAAACCAGAAATGGCTCCCAGGATGGCGACGGGGATGGCGGCTTTGTAGGCCAGCGTCATGTCCGGTTGCGAGTGGCTCGCGGCTCTAAGCACCAAAAGAGCGATGCACAGGAAAGCAACAGATAAAAAGAATGTTATAACGCCGGAGAATACCCCTATACCGGCACTCAGGAAGAATCTCTTCATAAAAACCACACCCGGGTTGGCTAAGTCAGCCTTACGTTAGAATAATAACGTGAGTCAGGCAGTCAATGCGCAGCTGCGGAGCGTCCACGAGGTCATTCGTGAGGCGCAAGTCAGCCAGGCGGCCAACGGCATTTGCTATACCACCTCGGGCGAGATCATGCTCCCCTCCGACGATCTGGAGCGGATTGTAGCCGCGGTGCCCCGTTCCGTTGCCGCCGCCCTGGATCGTAAAGCGTTCTACTTTGTGCCGCTCACCATTGGCGACGGCGACAAGACGCTGGTTGCAGAACGCTTTGACGGCCCTCCGCTGGAGGGCTCCATTTGCCATCGTAACATCGATTCCGGCAATGCCCAGTGCGTCTTTATCTCTACCCGGCTGCTGGAAGAGCGCTTTGCCATTGCCTTTGAGTTCTACATCAACGTGGGCCATGCGTTTGTCGATAAGGCCGGCATTTCTCCCGAATTTGCCGAGCTGGCCTGGTCGCAGGTGGTGAAGAACGTTCGCGGGGAAACCAGCTTTGACGCGCACGAGTTCCGCAAGCAGGTTCAACCCTTCGGCTCAGGCCGCGTGGACGAGAAGATCAAGTCCGACTATCTGGCGGCGGCCTTCTCTGATTCCATCGCCATCTACCTGCTCTCCCTTTGCCTCGACGTGGATTATTACGAGCTGCGCGAGCGCGAATACCCGCTGTTGGCGCCTTCAGCTCTGGCCGAGCGGCTGAAGAAGATCGCGGAACTCTTCCCCCCAAATCCAGGCTTTCAGTTTGATATTCGGTATCGGCGCAAAAGTTAGAGCGTCAGACTGTCGCTTCGCTCCAAACCGCTTGGCATTCTGGCACGCGCCAAAAGTCTAATGCTCCCGCGGCGACCGGCTCGGCGCGCTAGCCGGCCTCGCCGGATTTCATCCTCATGGGAAGCCGCTGATTTCCTTTACAATCGTCGCAATGATCGCTCATCTCAGAGGAAAACTCATCGCCAAGCATCCCAACCAAGCGATTGTGGAGGCCGGCGGCGTGGGCTATGACGTCACTATCAGCGTTCCTACTTTTTCCGAGCTGCCTGAGCTCAACGCCGAGGTAGCCTTTTTCATTCATACCCATGTGCGGGAAGACGCGCTGGCTTTGTTTGGTTTCCTGCGCTCACGGGAGAAACAGGTGTTTGAGAAGCTGCTGAGCGTGAGCGGGATTGGGCCCAAGCTGGCCATCACCATCCTGAGCGGAATGCCGGCAGATGCGATGATAGCTGCCATCAGGGGGAACAACGTCGCAGCGCTCACGCGCATTCCCGGCATCGGCAAGAAGACTGCTGAGCGCATGGTTTTGGAGCTGCGCGACAAGCTGGAGGCCTTTGGTATTGCCGCGGAAGCGGCGCCTACGGTTTCGCCGGTCGAGGAAGACGTGATCTCCGCTCTCGTCAACTTGGGTTATCAGCGTGCTATCGCGGAAAAGGCGCTGGCTCGGCTGGGCAATGTTGCCACAGAGAGCTTCGATACCCTCTTTCGCAAAGCCATGGCAGCGTTGGCTAAGTGAGAACGCTTGCCCAATCGCATGTCGATCCCGCGGCGAATCAGGTTACACTTGGTCTTGCATGCGTAAGCTGCGCCAAATCGTGACGCTCAGCCTGCTTCTGGCGCTTTCCCTGCAGGCGTCCGACAAGAAGCAGCAGCAGGCCTTCTACCTCAAGCCGGACCAGACCGCCGATCTTCCATCCAATATCAAGATGGTAACGGCGAAGCAGGATTGCGAAAACTGGGCCATGGCCGCGGGCGTAGAGACCATGCTGCAGAGGCAGAACGTAGCGCTGGACCAGAGTTTCTGGGTTATGCGTCTCGACGGCGGCGAACTCTGCCTGGACAAGCCGCCGAGCATCGATGCACTGAGCCAAGTGGTCAACCGGGAATTCGTTCTCGATGACGGCCGTCACGTGCGGCTTGAGGTGCGCTTTGTTCCCGGCCCTCCCGTGAACATTGACGCTGTTATCGCGGGCCTGAAGCTGCAGCAGGTTTCTCTCCTGCTTTGGCAGGGACATCCCTACTACCTGACCGGCATGACCTATGACGAGCGCATCGGCCGCGACGGCACCCGTTTTTTTGAGGTCAAGGAGATGCGTCTGGCCAATACCTTCGCCAAACAGCCAGGCATCACCTTTCAAAAGGGCCGCGACAATCCGGATGACATCGCGGGTATCATGAGCGTCTCGGTTCTCTCCCAATAAGTGGCTTTGCTATCCTGAGTCGGTGATTACCAACCTGGTTGCCGCCAACCTAAGACAGCGTCCGGTGCGGACTCTATTGAGCGTGCTGCTGATCGCAATACCTGTAACGCTGATGCTCACGCTGGTGGGGTTGAGCCATGGTTTTGTGGATGACTCTTCACAGCGCACGCGCGGCGTCGGCGCGGATATTGTTGTGCGGTCGTCCGATGCCGTTCCCGGCAACATGGCGCTCTCCAACATGTCAGAGAAGCTGATCACCCGCCTCGCGCAGCTGCCGCACGTGGCTGCGGCCACAGGCGTAGCCAGCCATCTTGTCTCGGGCTGGACGACGGTGGCCGGCATCGATCCCGCCGGCTTTGAGCATATCAGCGGACCATTTACGTATCGCGAAGGCCATGGCTTTCAGGGACCGGACGATATCCTGCTTGACACTTATTACGCGCAGCAGGCGCGTGTGCGTGCGGGAGACAAGGTCAACCTGCTCAATCACACCTGGAACGTCGCGGGCCTCGTCGAGCCGGGCAAGCTCGCTCACATCTTTCTGCCGATCACCGTCGTGCAGGACATGGATGGCACGCGCGGCAAGGTAGCGCAGATTTATCTCAAGCTGGACCATCCGTCGAACACAAATGCAGTGATCGCCGATCTCCAGCAGCTGCTCCCCGGATACAAAATCTACGGCGTGGAGGAGCTCGTCTCGCTGACTTCAGTCGATAATGTTCCGTTTCTCAGGCCGCTACTGAACGTGATCATTGGCGTAGCCGTTCTCATTGGGGCCGCTGTAGCTTCGCTTTCCATGTACATGGCGGTGCAGCAGCGTACAAGGGAAATCGGCATTCTGAAGTCTTTAGGCGCTTCAAAGCTGCTGCTGTTGCGAATCATTTTGATGGAAGCCCTTTTCCTCGGATTGGGTGGAAGCCTTCTGGGCATCGGCTTCAGCTTTCTCAGCCGATGGCTGCTGGCAACACTGGTTCCCGCTTCGTTGCCGCAAGCAATTGTGCCGGGATGGTGGCCGATCGCGGGAGCGATCGCTATGGGCGCGGCGATTTTGGGCGCTCTCTACCCTGGCCTGCTGGCTGCACGGCAGGACCCGATTCAGGCCTTAGCTTACGAATAGTCGAAACGCTCTGTTACTTTCCAATACAGAAACTGCTGAAGATCAGGTTCAGGATATCGTCCGTGGTGGTCTCGCCGGTGATGGCGTCAAGCGGGCGCAGCGCGCCATAGAGATCGAGCATGATCATCTCGTGGGGAATGTTGCGTTTCACTGCGTTTACAGCTGCGTCAAGCCCGTGGAGTGATTCTTCTACCAGGCGTTGATGACGAATGTTGGTAAGAAAACCTGTTTCGTGCTCCCCGCCGGGGTGTCCGGAGACTTCTTCCATGATTGCCTGCCGCAGCGCATCAATGCCGGTGCCCGTAGTGGCGGAGGTCTTGAAGGTCCTGTTGCCGTCAAGCTGCAGGTCGGCCGCCGGCGCAAGATCAATCTTGTTGACGACCGCAATGGCACGGCGGGCAGAGCTTGCCTGCAGCAGTTCGCGATCTTCAGTCGAAACTTCCTGCGTGCTGTCGAGCACCACCAGAACCAGGTCGGCTTCGCTTAGCGCCTCATATGATTTGCGAATCCCGATGCTCTCAGCTTCGTCGGTGGAGTGGCGAATGCCGGCGGTATCGACCAGCCGAATCGGTATACCGCCCAGAGCAACGGTCTCGGTCACAAGATCGCGAGTGGTCCCAGGCGTGGCCGTCACGATGGCGCGCTCCCGCTCGACCAACCGGTTGAAGAGGCTGGATTTGCCGACGTTAGGCCGGCCCACAATAGCCAGCGTCAAACCTTCATGCACCATCTTGCCGTAAGCAAACGATGCCCGCAGCTGCTCCAGCGGCGCTCGCACCTCCTGGATGCGTGACAGGATCCCCTCAACCGGAAGCACCGCTATGTCGTCTTCGGCAAAATCGATCCCGGCCTCCATCACGGCGATCAGTTCCACTAATTTCTTTTTGATCGGCTGCAGGCGGCGTGAGAGCGAGCCTTCAAGCTGCTGGGCCGCGACCTTCGCCTGAAAAAGGGTCTGAGACTCTATCAGGTCGCGAACGGCTTCCGCCTGGGTGAGATCAATACGGCCGTTCAGGAAGGCGCGCATGGTGAATTCGCCGGGCTCGGCCAGGCGGGCTCCACGTAATGTGGCCAGCTCAACGATGTGGCGCAAAACCACGGGCGACCCATGCGCGGAAATCTCTACCACGTCGTCAGCAGTGTAGGAATGTGGCTTGGCGAAGAAGCTGACCACGGCTTCGTCGATGCGCTCCCCGGTGGAAGGCTCAACTACTTCGGCGAAGACCACCCGGCCAGGTTCGAGTTCATGTTTCAGCCGCAGCATCGAAGATGCGATGCTCAATGCTTCCGCACCCGCCAGCCGCACCACTCCAATCCCGCCCCGGCCTGGCGGCGTGGCAATGGCGACGATGGTATCGTCAAGATTCATGTAAGCGACTTGCAACTAGCCACTGGCAATTGGCCAAAACCCAAGCCTTACCGCAAAGGTCGCGAAGGACGCAAAAGCATCAATCTCCGATTTTTCTGTTCCTTTGCGATGTGCGTTCCTTGCTGTCAACGGTTTTGTTACTTGAAAGTTACTAATTGCCAACTGCCAATTGCTAGCTGCTATTTGCTTCTTTCCAGCTTGGCCCAGTGTTCTTCCAGACGCTCATAAATATGATCGACTTTGCGGTGAAGGTGCGCCACCTCCATCTCTGCCTTCAGGTTGACTTCAAAATCGAGGTCTGACTTGAGCCGGTCTTTGGCTGCCTGGCGGTTCTGCGACATCATGATGACTGGAGCCTGTATCGAAGCAATCATCGACAGGAACAGATTCAGAAGGATGTATGGATACGGGTCAAAGTGTTTGGCCAGCAGAGCGCTCGAGTTAAGAATGACCCACACGGCCAGAATCACGCCAAAAATGATGATGAAGGTCCATGAACCGCCGAACGTGGCGACTTTGTCGGCCACGCGCTGCCCGAAGGTCAGCATTTCCTGCTCTTCCACGTTGGGGTTGCGTGAGACCTGGGTACGCAGCAATTCGTCGGTGGCGCGAAGGCGGCGGCCGATTACCGTCAGCACGTCCATGGCGGCATGCGGATGCTTATCGATGAAATCGAGCAGGCGCTCGCGATCCAGCACCAGCATCTGCGTATCTTCACGCGCGATCGCCGTAGCCGTTCGGGGTCCGCCGTCGAGAAAAGAGAGCTCGCCGATCACGTCTCCCTGCTCGATTTCCGAGAGGACAAGCTTCTCGCCTTCGGTGCTTTCCACAAAAAGCTCAACCTGGCCGGTGCGAAGAATAAAGAGCTCGCCGCCGTGATCGCCGTAATGGAAGACGGTTTCGCCCGTCTTGAATTCACGGCTGCCCATCATCTGCGACAGCGCTTCGCGCTCTTCGTCATCGAGCAGGCCAAAGATAGGAACTTCAGCGATCATCGCCACTGTGGTTGACATTAGTTTGTTTGCTCCGCGCCCACTCCGCTATGGCCGGCGCAGCCGAAATCGTGCGCCCCAGGCGGTCATGGCAGTTTTAGTCCGGCAGGTACGCCGGACTTCATGCCCATCATAGCCGAATGCGCATGGCCCGAAGGTGAAGATCGGCTAGCGCCGGGCAGGTCGAGACGGTTTGTAGTTTTTGGGATAGAGAACAACGTAGCGGCGGCCGCCTTCGCCTTCACTCTGGGTGACCAGCGTACCGTGGTCGCGAAAGGCCAGGTGAATGAGCCGGCGCTCGCGCGACGACATGGGTGCAAAGGAATACGGCATTCCGGTTTTGAGCACGCGCTCCGCGGCTACCTCTGCGGCGAGCTTCAGTTCCTGGTGACGAGCCGCGCGGTACCCCTTGCAATCAAAGCTGACGCGATCATGCTCTTCCGGATGAAGATGCAGCGACTCATGAGTCAGCAGCTCAAGGGCGCGCAAAGCTTCACCATTGCGTTCGAGCAGCAACTGGCTGTCAGGACCAGCAAGCTCCACCAGGATGTCAGGGGTCTCCAGCTCCTGCCCCGCGGCAACCGGAGGGTTCACCGTGATCCTGTATTTCAGCTTGAACGCTCCTGAAGCAATCACGTTCTTCAGAAACGAATCGATCTTCCTGGCCGTGCCAACTTTGTCCTGAAGCATCTCTCTGGCTCAAACTCTCCGGGCAATTCTACAGGGCTTTTGCCCTTAACGCTTGCGGGTGGCGCGCCGTTCCATGGTCTTTTTCACCTGCTGGCCCAGTTCAGAACGGTTGATCACCAACTGCTGCGCGTAACCCAGCAGGGTGCTCAAGGCCCAGTAAATGGACAATCCGGCGGCAACGCCCCAACTGAACCCGCCAATCATGATCGGGCCCATGAAGGTCATGATTTTCTGCTGGGCCGGGTCCATGCCCGCCTGCGGCGCGCTTTTCTGCTGAACGAACATCGCGACGACGATCAGGATAGGCAGAATATGCCACGGGTCAGGCGCGGAAAGATCATGGATCCAAAGCCAGCTTGCCTGCCGCAACTCAATCGCGTTGTTCAGCATGGCATAGAAAGCGATCAGAAAGGGCATCTGCAGAAGCAGGGGGAAGCAGCCGCCTACCGGATTCACGCCTTCCTTCTTGTACAGCGCGGACATTTCTTTTTGCATCTCCGCGCGACGCGGATCCGTGATGCTATAGCGCTTGTACTTCTCCGTAATCGCCTTCACCTGCGGCTGGATTCGCTGCATTCGCAGTGACGATTTCATGCTGGAGATGCGCAACGGCAACAACACCATGGTGATCACGACCGTAAGGAAAGCTATCGACCATCCCCAGTTGGGGATCCAGTGCTCATATGTCCATTTGAGCCAGAGGAACAGTGGCCGGGCAATGAACCCGAACATGCCGAAGTCATAGATACCGCGAAGATCGGGACCGCCAGGCTGTGCCTGTGTTCCTTCCAGCAGGTCCACTGCCTTGGGTCCGCCAAAGATGCGCACTTGCGTGGGTCCGTTCGCGTGCCCGACCGCAATCCCGACCACATTTGCCTTGTCCTTGGCTTCATCCGGCTTTTCCGGATTTTTTGGCGCATCCGCCTGGCTGTTGAGGGTGACCAGCACGGCGTCTTTGGGATTGTGAGGCATGAAAGCCGCAGCAAAATATTGATCGGCAGCGGCAATCCAGTTGAACGGCCCGGGCAGCGTCTGCCCGCCGACAATCCATTTCTTGCTGCTCAGAAGGCCGCCGGAAACAGCCGCCTTGCGTTCGACACTGCCGTTCTGTTCCCAGTCCACTTTGGTGGAAAGGAAGGACGCGGGTGCAACCTGATCCCCAAATCCGCTGGGCCATTGCAGAAGCGCCTGCACGTGTTGACCGTCGCGCCTCACCTCAGTCTCGGCGTCGAGAATGTAGTCTTGCTCCACGCGGAAAGTCTTCTTGACTGTGACATCGCCGTCAGAGTACTCGAAGGTCAGCGGACCGGTTTTGGAGGCGGGGCTGGTGTTGACATAGAGCGCCTCGTTCAGCTTCTTTTTGAGAGCCTCGTCGTACATGAAGAGCGAGAGCGGATATCCCAGTTGCGGCGCGATCTGCTGGTTGACCAGATCAAAGGGCTTACCTGCATTGTCTGTGTAACGATACGTGCCGTTCCTGTTTTTTGATAGCAGCAGCCATGACTTCACCACCGCACCGCGATTGGAAAAAGTGATGCGATAGGAGTTTGTTTCCAAAACTGACTCGGCTTCAGCGTTCGCCACCTTCACCGGAGTTTTTGCTGCAGGGGCCGGGGTCTTCGGCGAAACCGGCGTGCCGGTCGGCGCCGCTCCCGGCGTGGCGGCGGGCGCCTGTTGCGATGACGATTGCTGCTGGCTCTTCTCCTGCGTTGGAGGCTGGGGGGCCTTGGGCAAAAAGAATTGCATTACGCCAAGCACCAGGAAAACGGCCAACAGCGCTATCAGCATTCGCTTGTCTGAGCCCGGTTCGTGTTGGGGGTTTCTGTATTCGGCCAATTTTTTCTGTCGCTTCGCTCCAAACCGCTGGAGCCTTATTTACTTAAACTATTTCATCGTGCCTTGTTGCCTACCGCTCGGCAGCTCGGGCCTCGCGGATTTTCTTCCTGTCGACTGTTTTCTGTCGCTTCGCTCCAAACCGCTGGAGCCTTATTTACTTAAACTATTTCATCGTGCCTTGTTGCCTACCGCTCGGCAGCTTGGGCCTCGCGGATTTTCTTCCTGTCGACTGTTTTCTGTCGCTTCGCTCCAAACCGCTGAAGCCTTATTTCTTAAACTACTTCATCGTGCCGTTGCACTAAGCCGCTGGCTGATGCGTTCCTTGCCTCAACGCTTCCAGGCACAGGATCGTAGCCACCGCGGGAAAACGGGTGACACCGGAAGATACGCCATGCTCCCAGAATAGTTCCGCGGAAGAATCCATGCCGCGCGATGGCTTCCTGCGCGTACTCAGAACAACTGGGCACGTAGCGGCATGAGGCAGGAAGCAGAGGCGAAATCAGCCTCTTGTACAACTCGAGCAGCCATACGGCGATTCGTGCCATCTTTCCTTACCTCGCAGATCCCTTGCCGCGCTGAGACTTATGTCGCTGGACCGCGGCAAAAACCTGACCGATCTCCTTGTCCAACTGCGCAAACTTCATCTGTAAAACGCTTTTCCTGGGGTGCAGTACAACGTCGAGCGGGCGAGCCAGCTCCGCCAGGTGCCGCCGCACCGCGGCTCGCATCCGGCGGCGAATGCGATTGCGTTCCACGGCGCCGCCCAGAACTTTACCCACTGTAAAACCCACACGCGGGCTCCGAGAGCCTGCGCCTTCGCAATAAAAAGCAATCATGTTCCCGGAAAAGTGTTTTTTGCCCTGCCGGTAAACCGCCTGAAAGTCGGCATGTTTAAGCAGTCGTGAGCTCCTGGGGAACTTGAATGAAGCGTTTTCTGGAGTATCATTCACGGCTGGTCTGGCAGGAAGAATGGACATTGGCTGGGAGATTATTCCCTGAAGCCGGGCTTGACTGAGACCCGCTTCCTTCCTTTGGACCGGCGGCGAGACAGCACGGCCCTTCCACTTTTTGTTTTCATACGGGTGCGAAAACCGTGCGTCTTGGAGCGGCGGCGACGGTTAGGTTGAAAAGTGCGCTTCGGCATGTATTTGTGGGACTCCTACTCGGGATTGTTCACGTTGGACAAACGTTAAGTATAAAGAATCTGGAGGATTCGTGCCACTTGCCGGCATGAACAGAGCCATCGGCAGCCCTGATGGGATCACTCTTTCCCCGGAAAGCCGCGGTGGCTTGAAAGGCCATGCCAGTCACCTGAAAATATTCTTTCCGTTCAAAATGAGACACGTGAAGCTGATTGGAACATGGGATTTTTTGTCGGCCTCCTGCCATCATGCTCTCCTTGCCAGCGCTTGGGGGCTGTTCATTCAATTTTCTAGCCACAATGTTTGAAGTGCCACAGTCTGAATTCACTCCACCTGCATGCAACGCAAGCGCCAAGAAGCGCAATTGCACTATGATTGCTGCAGGAAAAATGATTCATCGCGTTGGCGAACGCATCGTGGTTGCGGCAAAAAGAAAATCTCATGAAATTTTTTTGTGCGCGCACATTTCAACCAAGTGAAGTTCGTGCTAGTATGCCGACCAGTCCAGATTTTTTAGTTTGCACTGCAAATTGTTCAGGCTCTGTGGAGCGCCCATGGCAGAGCAAGATCAAAATCTCCAATTTACTAACGGGCCCCTGGCCGGCTCGCAATAGGAAACATCCAGAGAAATGTCATTACCCGCTGCGACCGTAACCGCAACCGCGAATCCGTGGCTCCGAATCCTGGGAGCACTGGAAAAAAAGATCACCCGCCACTCCTACGACACCTGGCTCAAGCCGACGCGGTTCAGCCATACCAACGGCACGATTATTTTTGTTCGCGTACCGAACACCGAGTTTCGCGACATTGGCGATCGCTTTGGCGACCTGATTCAGGAAGCCATGGATACATTGGCGCCGGAATACCAGGACGTAAAATTCATTACTCCGGAAGAAGATCCTACGGTGCCTCCCGTCCGCGTCGACGGGGGCTTTGCTCCGGTCTCAGCCAGCGTGCCCGTCCAGAATGCAAATCGGCAACAGCGGTTTGATTGGGATTCCGCGGCGCAGCTCAGCCCCAAGTACACATTTGGCGCGTTCGTGATCGGCGCTGGAAATCAGTTTGCACACGCGGCCGCGCAGGCGGTTGCGGAACGCCCATCCAAGGCTTATAACCCGCTGTTCCTGTACGGCGGCGTGGGCATGGGCAAGACCCACCTGATGCAGGCCATTGGACACGAAGTGAAGCGGCGGCAGCCGCATGCCTCCATCTGCTACATCTCCAGTGAAAAATTCACCAATGAGATGATCAACTCGCTGCGCTACGACCGCATGATCAGTTTCCGCGACAAATTCCGCAACGTCGACGTGCTGCTGATCGATGACATTCAGTTTTTGGCGCAGAAAGAGCGAACGCAGGAAGAGTTTTTCCATACTTTCAATGCGCTGCATGAGTCGATGAAGCAGATTGTGATCGCCAGCGACCGTCCGCCGAAAGAGCTGCCGGAAATTGAAGACCGTCTGCGCTCCCGTTTTGAATGGGGGCTGATCGCGGATATTCAGCCGCCTGACCTGGAGACCAAGGTCGCCATTCTGCAGAAGAAAGCTGAGTCAGAGCGGGTCACGATATCGACCGACCTTGCGCTGTACATTGCTTCGAACGTCCGCACCAACGTGCGTGAGTTGGAAGGCGCGCTGATCCGGCTGATTGCCTATTGCTCCCTCACCGGAGCTGAGGTGAACCTGAATACGGCGCAGCAGGTGTTGAAGAATTTTATTGACTCCCAGGCGCGCAAGATCACGATTGACGCGATTCAGAAAGCCGTGGCGGAACAGTTTGGCCTGCGCGTGACGGAGATCAAGGCCAAGAGCAACTCGCGCGCCATCGTCTTCCCGCGGCAGATCGCCATGTACCTGGCCAAGCAGATGACAGAAGCGTCGTTGCCGGAGATTGGACGGCAGTTTGGCGGCAAGCACCACACCACCGTCATGCACTCGATCGACAAAATCGAAGAGCAACGGCAGGCAGACAAGGACTTGAACCGGCTTCTGAACAAGCTGACGGAGACGCTCAATAGCTGATTGCACAAACGGGAGTGCAATGCGCGGATGATTTCCCGTCGCACAATTCTGGTCAGCGGTCCACGCGCAGAGAACCCGGAGATTTTTTTCAGAAATAAGAACCGGTGATTCCTGCGCAAATTTCCGAATACGGATTAGAATGGGCAGTCCTGTGCTGGCGCGCAGGAAGCTGTACACTAGCGGGTTGTGCCGGGGATAGCTGGAACGTGGCGCTCGAGGATCCGGGCCAAACTATTTGATGTAAGGCAATTTTGATTAATATTGAGGGAGCCACATTTATGCCTTCTTCCGTGGCCACTGAGGCGGGAGTCGCAATGGAAATCAGCGTCAGCAAGAATGATCTGTTAAAAGAGCTCACAGCGACACAGGGCGTGGTGGAGCGCAAGACGACGATCCCCATTCTCTCGAACTTCCTCTTTGAGGCAGGCGACGACAAACTTTCCATCACCGCGACCGATCTTGATCTGAGCCTGCGTACTGCGTGCCCGGCGAAGGTCAAAAAGGAAGGCTCCTGCACGGTACCGGCGCGCAAGCTTTATGACTACGTAAAACTTCTCGGCGATGGCGATATCAGCATCAAGCTCCTGGAAAACCATTGGGTGCAGATCCGCAGCGGGCGGTCGAACACCAAGATGGTGGGTATGGCCCGGGCCAATTTTCCTGCGCTGCCGCTGTTTCCTGCCGAGTCCGCCATTCAACTGCCTGCACCCGTGCTGCGACAGTTGATTGCCAAAACGATTTTCTCGATCTCCAACGAGGAATCGCGCTATACCCTGAACGGTGCCTTGCTGGTGTTGAAGCCCGAATCCCTTACCATGGTAGCTACGGATGGCCATCGTCTGGCCCACATTGAGCATGCCAACACCAAGCTGCCGGTAAACGGCGAGATGCGCGTCCTGGTTCCTAAGAAGGCCATGGCCGAGCTCAGCACGCTGCTGAACTCGACCGACGCCCAAAGCGTGGAGTTTGCCAAGGATGAATCGACACTGTTCTTCCGCATTGGCGGCCGCTTGCTGACCTCGCGCCAGCTTACCGGTCAGTTCCCCAACTACGAGGCAGTGCTGCCCCGCGACAACAACAAGTTCATCACCGTGCACTGTGACGAACTTTCTTCCGCCATCCAGCGTGTGGCGCAATTTGCCGATGAGCGTTCCAATGCCATACGCCTTCGCGTGGAAAAGAACGAACTGAAGGTCTCGTCATCCAATACCGAGACGGGAGAATCCGAAGACTCGATCGAGACAGCTTATGCCGGCGATCAATTGGTGATCGGCTTCAATTCGCAGTATCTGTTGGAGTTCCTGAAAGTTGTGGGCGCTGGCGACGTCCGCTTTGAATTCAAAGACGCGCAGACGGCCGGCCAGTTGCGTCCGGACGAGGCTGCAGACAGCGAATACCGCTATCGCTACATCGTGATGCCGATGCGCATCTGAGGCAGCAAACGACACACAAAAAAGAGCAGGCCGGACAATTGTCCGGCCTGTTCTACTAGCGGGAGAAAATTTTACTGGACCATCTTGCGGGCCATCACGCGATCGACCGTCTGTTCGACGTTGGGCAGGAATGAGTCCACGCCACCCATGGCGGACACTGGTGAGAATCGCGTGGATACCAGCACATCATTCCAGCGTTGGAAGATGAGACGGCTGGGAGAATCGAGAACGTTTTTGCGCGCCGGTTCCGGCCGCATGAGACAGTAAGCCCAAAAAGCCAACACCGACATGAAGAAAGCGGATTCTATGATGCTGAGCGTTTCCGCCCGCGCGGGGAACTGAACCCTAAGATAAGAGAAACTCAAATCCAAGGCTGCTGTGGATCCCAGCCCGAGCGCGATGCTCATGTTGTAATTGCGCCAGGAAAGGCCGAGCCTTACTTCCAGGAAGAAGAAAAGCAGCAGCAGGCCACACTGCATAAGGCGTGTGCTTCGCTCCAGAAGCGCAACGGCGGCTGCAACTTTGCTGGGTTGTCCACCGGCTGTAACCAGGGCCGTCAAAACGCCGGCAAACAGAAGGAAAATCGCCGCCCAACGAAAAAGCATCTTTCCTAAATCAATTAAGGCCGAATATGGTTTCAGCGCGTTCACTAAGATTTCAAACATCACGCCGAATTCCAGGCCCGTATTGATGAAACTGGATGCCCAGTAAAAGTAGTAGTACTGATTGTCTGATAAGAAGGCGTGAGCCGGGATGCTGATCAACACCCCGATTGCGTTAAAACAGACGTAGAGGAAGAAGATAGGGAAATTAGTCCTGACCTTGCGCGCCAGCAGAGTAGCCGCGATATAGGCCTGCAGAAGGGCCACGCCTGCGGTCAGGATACAGTTCCAATCAAACGCGCTGTGAGAGCTATCCACAGTAGCCAGCCTCCGAAGGAGCGCAAGCATACTATCGCCTTGACTTGCTTCGCAAGAGTCTCAAGAGCACGGAAGTACATTTACTTAATAGTTAACAATCCACAATCCTGGCTTGTAAAATCAACCAGTTGAGGAAGCTCGGATTACCGTGCTTGCTGCGGCACCGGGGCTGGCCTTGGGGGGCATGGGCCAGGCCAGGCCGAGGTGGTTGCAGCACTTGAGAACGCGGCCATTCCTGCGAAAAGGATCAGGCCAATGATGGTTGAACGAAGTAGTGCTTTCATGGGGAAGGTCTCCTGTGTTCTCTCTCCAAAAGGCTCTTACTTGGTGGTGCGTTTCAGGTACTCTGAAATGCGCCATGAAGTATACATTTCATGCCTAAGTTTTCAACGATTTATTAGTACAATCTGCTATCCCAAAAACGGATCGTTTCCGCTGCTCCCATCAGCCTCCGAGCCCCCCTCCACCTGTTACGGAAGGGAATGTCCAGATGCCAATGAGGCCATTGAATTTAAGTAACTTATTAAGAAAGCTCTAATGATGGAATCGGTGAGGGTTTTCGAGTTTCACGAGGCTTGAACTTGCCCGAGAGAGAATCTTTTCAGTCAACACCTGGATCCGCCCGAACCGGCAGGTTAAGCTTCCTAACAAAGTTTGGATCGATTTTCGCGGCTTTCTGGCGAGGGTGCGGAGCAAAATTTTGCTTGCCTTCTATGACCTCTAAAACAGCTCTGCTGTGATACAATAGTAAGTTATTCAAACATCAACTAAGTAGTTGATATTAAGCAACTTGAGTCCCGTCCCGTCGAAGATTTTTTACCCCGTGGGACTTGGAGTTTTTAAGCGGCAACACAGGAGTCCGGATTTTGGCCCGAGAATCTGCAACAGCCACAGCGAAAGAAATGGCAGAACAAAACAAAAGCAAAAAGAACGGCGGCAACGGAAACGGAAATTACACCGCGGAAGACATCAAGGTTCTGGAGGGGATGGAGGCGGTCCGTCTCCGCCCCGCGATGTACATCGGCTCGAACGGCGAGATGGGATTGCACCATCTGGTCTATGAAGTAGTCGACAATTCAGTCGATGAAGCTCTCGCCGGCTTTGCCTCGCAAATTGATGTCACGATCCATATCGACAACTCCATCACGGTGATGGATGACGGGCGCGGTATTCCTGTCGATGACATGGTGGTCGACAACGAAAAAATTCCCGCAGCGCAGGTAGTACTGACCAAGCTGCACGCCGGCGGAAAGTTCGATACTTCCACTTACAAAGTTTCCGGCGGATTACACGGCGTCGGCGTTTCGGTGGTGAACGCGTTGAGCCACCAGCTGGATCTCGAGATCTGGCGCGACGGTCATGTGTGGGAGCAGGCCTATTCCAAGGGCGAGCCGCAATCCAAGCTCAAGAAAACCGGCAACACCAAGAAGCGCGGCACCAAGATTCATTTCCTGCCCGATAAAGAGATCTTTACGACCACGGAATACAACTTTGACACGCTGGCGCAGCGCCTGCGCGAGTTGGCTTTCCTGAATAAGGGCCTGGAAATCAACCTGACGGACGAACGCCAAACCGACGCCAAGACCGGCGAAGCCAGGAACCTGAAGTTCAAATATACGGGCGGCATTGCCGAATTCATCAAACACCTGAACCGGGGCAAGAGCGTGCTGCATGACCGCCCGATCTACATGGAAGCAGAGCGCGACGGCGTGGCCATGGAGATCGCTCTCCAGTACAACGACGGCTATTCGGAAACCGTCTTCAGCTTCGCCAACAACATCAACACGGTGGACGGCGGCACCCATCTCTCCGGCTTCCGTACGGCGCTGACCCGCACCATCAACTACGCCGGGCAGCAGCTTGGCCTGTTCAAGGATGTAAAAGAAAATCTCACGGGTGACGATGTCCGCGAAGGCCTGGTGGCGGTAGTCAGCGTGAAGCTGCCGCAGCCCCAGTTTGAAGGCCAGACCAAAGGCAAATTGAATTCCGATATCGCCGGCGTGGTGCAGGCGTTCCTGAACGAACGTCTCGGGGGTTTCTTTGAGCAGAATCCTCCGGTCGCGCGCAAGATCATCAACAAGGCAATTGAAGCGGCCCGTGCGCGCGAAGCGGCCCGCAAAGCCCGCGATCTCACACGGCGCAAAGGCGCGCTCGATGGCGGAGGACTGCCGGGCAAGCTGGCCGACTGCTCCGAACGCGACCCCAATCGCTGCGAACTGTTCCTGGTGGAAGGCGAGTCCGCCGGTGGCACGGCCAAGCAGGGGCGTGACCGGCGTTTCCAGGCGATCCTGCCGCTGAAGGGAAAAATTCTGAACGTAGAAAAAGCCCGCTACGACAAGATGCTGAGCCACGAAGAAATTCGGGCCATGATTACCGCGCTCGGCACAGGGATCGGCAAAGAAGATTTTGATTCCGCGAAACTGCGTTACGCAAAAATCATTTTGATGACAGACGCCGACGTGGACGGCTCACACATCCGCACGCTGCTGCTCACCTTCTTCTTCCGCCACATGAACGATCTGATCAAACGCGGGAACGTTTTTATCGCGCAGCCGCCGCTGTATGGAATCAAGAAGGGCAAGTCGCAGCAATACATCAAGGACGATCGCGAGTTCGTGCGCGTGATGGTGCGGCGCGCAGCTGAAGGCATGGTCGTCCGCTATGGTGAGGGCGCCGCGAAACTGGAAGGCGCCGTGCTGGCCAAGTTCATGACCACACTGAACGAATACCTCACCTTTTTCGACAAGGTGGACAAGCGCTTGCGGAATGAACGCATCACCGAGTTGATGCCGCGGCTGGGCATTACACAGCGCCCTGACTTTGAAGGCGACAAGAAAACGCCGCCGAAGAAGATTGAAAAACTGGCAAAAGAAATCAACAAGCTGGCCAAGGAATGCCAACTCAAGCACGTGGACAGCTATTTTGACGAAGAACACAACCTTTGGGGCGTGAAATTCACGGATTCGCAGGGCGCCGAACGCCAGATCAATTGGGCTTTGGCAGCCACGCCGGAATACCGGCAGATGATCGCCAAGTTCAAGCTGATTGAAGAAAACATGCAGCCCCCGTTCGTGGTGGAAGTCCTGGCCAAGGGCACCAACGGTGGTGATATCGCTTCTGACCTGAGCGACGCGGAGCGGGAAGACCTGGAGAAAGCGGCGAAGAAATCGTCGAAGGCCCCGATCCGCCGGACCAAGATTGAAGCCGAACGTGTGGAGAAGACCTCCGCGCGCGAGCTTTTTGACTACGTGCTGGCCGAAGGCAAGAAAGAATACAGCGTGCAGCGCTACAAAGGGCTGGGCGAGATGAGTTCGGAACAGCTGTGGCAGACCACGATGGATCCTGAGCGCCGCACGCTACTCTCCGTCAAGGCGGAAGACATCGAGGCCTGCGAGGTGATCTTTACCACGCTGATGGGCGAGGACGTTGAATCGCGGCGCAAGTTCATCGAAGAAAACGCTCTGGATGTGAAGAATTTGGACATTTAAGTTAATTCCGCAAACCGATATCCAAGGCAGGCTTAACCGCCTGCCTATTTTCTTCAGCAAAAAACCTACTCGGGTTCGTTCTGTCAGCCGCAAGGAAGATGAAGGCCATTTTCGGCGGGAAAACTGCCGTACAAACGCCGGCCTACGCCTAGTAACTGGATGGCGAACTTGCCGGTGTGATCACCAGTGCTGGTGTCCGAGGACGATAATAGACAATCACCGCCACGGTCATGAACACCCACAGAATCAGCGTAACGACACTGCCTTCGGGACCCACCGGCCCTCCGCTGAGCCAATCCGGGCCTTGCGTATGCGGGTTCAGTAGATGTCCTGGGGCCTGAAAACCGCTGTCATTTACGCCATAAAAGAAAGATTGTCCCCAGTCCCAGCCGGCGTGTGCGCCAACCGCCATCCAGAGGCTGCCGGTGCGCCAGAGCGTGGCGGCCGCGAAAAGACCGAAGCAAATAACGGCAATAATGCCGATCTTGGTCTCGCCCGTATTGCCCATGTGGGCGCGGGCAAACACAAGGGAGGTGATGATAGCGGCAGGCCAAAAACCAAGCCCGTCAGTGAGGGTGTATTGTCCGTATCCCCGGAAAAAAAATTCTTCAAACAAGCCTACAAGGAGAAAAACCACCCACCATAGAACCGCCCATCCCAGGATCTGGATGTTCAACGGGCTGAAATGGCCAAAATAGAAAACGCCGAGAGCGCGAAGCACGAGCAGCAGCACAGTCAGGGGCAGAAATCCCCAGAGCAAGTAAGCCGAAAAAAAAGTTGGAACAATCGATCGCTGCAATGGCAGGCCGTAAACACCTACTTTGCGATGTTCGATCCGGCTCATGACCCACGCAAAAAAGAGAACCACCAAAAAGATAACTAGTTCACCGATCGCCTGGAAAACAGCCTTGAGAAAATCGGGGAGCTGCGGAGCAGCGTGCGCACCGCCGGACTGCTTTACCACGAATGCACCAATTCGCTGCACAGCTTGAAGGAGGGCGAAAATCATGCCGCAGTAGATCGCGAGTCGCCATCCGGCACGAAGGCCGCGGTCGTTGAAGAAGATGATCCTGGCTGGGTGAGACGATCTTGCAGGCGCTGGCTCAGATTCCATAATCCTCCGTGAAACAAACGCCAGCATTGACTTTACCAGAAAGACGTATCCGGAGACGCCTTGTCAGCGGCAATCGGTACCCGTTTCATTTTGCCAACTAGAGAATCCCGGTGGCCCGGGGATCGCTAGACGCTGATACTGCGAGTGGGTCAATTTTTCAAACTGACCCAGCCTGCATGATACAACTGTCAATTCATGTTTCAGCTGCTTAAAGAGTTCACAGTAGGGAGACCGCAGATTTTTGCCGGACTCATGCTGCTGGCATTTCTGGCGCAGTGCCTGTGGACTGCCGAGTCGCGCAAAATCAGCCCGCTGGAATATCAATACATGCTTACCGGGTTTTCCAACTCGGCCGGCGCCGGAGTTGAGACCGCTTCACCGTTTACCAGCCTGGTGGCAACCGTGCCGCTGAGGGTCATACGCCTTCTGCGGCAGTTTGGTCCGCAATCCTGGAACGCGGCGCTGGCGCTGCCGCGCCCCTGGGTGCTGCGTCTGCCTTTTGTGATCTTCGGCGTGTGGCTCGCCGGAGCGCTGTGGTGGGTGGCGCGCCGACTGTTTGACGATGAAGGCGGCTACGTGGCGCTGGCGCTCTATTGCAGCTCACCGGCAATGATAAAAATCAGCAGCAACATCGGCCCGGAGATCATACTGGCCTGGAGCATACTTGGTCTGACCTATACGGCTATCGGCGTGGCGCATACGCTGTATGCTCCGCCCCGGAAGTGGGCGCCGCGGATTGTGATTCTCGGACTTTCCATCGGCTTTGCCCTGGCGACGGCCTGGTGGTCTTTTACCCTGATCCTCTTGGCCTTTGCTTACATGCTGTATCTTTCGCCGGGACGCCGACGGGAGGCGTTCGTTGTCGTGATGAGCGCTTCTGCTCTGGGTTGCATCGTGCTGGCGGTGATCACCTGGATTACCGGCACCACGGGACTGAGCATTCATACGATGCTGGCGCAAAAGCCGACTCTCGAGGTTCTGCGGAATCTGGCGTTTCCGCTGTCAGCACAGACGGAAGATTATGTCCTGGTGTTTCTGTTCATTGTGGCGCTCACCGCGTACGGGAGCTGGCCGCGAGCACGCTATTTCGGCAACACGGCTCCGCTGGTGTCCGCGCTGGCATGTGTGCTGCTCTTCTCCCTGGTTCCGGCGATTCACATCTGGAACGCAACTCTCGGGCTTACGTTTGTATTCATATTTATTGGCGGCCTGGCGGCAGACCTGCTGGAAACCCGATATCGAAGCTATGCGCTGGTAATTTTGATTGCAGGTTTCGCAGTGCGTATCGTTCTAACCTTGCTGGCTTTAAGAGGCTGGGTACAAAACTTAATGTAGCCCCCAAGCATCCGGGATTATCATAGTAGGTGTAAGCGCGCCGGGCTGCTAGCCGGGCAGGTGGGATATGTCGCGTCGAATCGTCGGCTTATTTGCTTTGTCGGTATTGGCCTTGCAATCACTGCAAGCACAAACGTTCAGCCGTGGCGCTCCAGCAAGCGTGGTTTCACCCACGCCGGATGGCCAGATGCACGGCGTCCCAGCCAGCGTGGTTTCACCTACACCCTTGCCGCCGGGCGTTCATCGGCCGGTTCCGCCGCCGTTTATTCGCACGCGCGGGCCACTGCGCCGCTTTGGCAGTCCGCACAGGCGAGCCGTGTTTGTCCCTGTTCCGCTTTTCTACAGCTATTACGATCCCGGCTATTACCCTTCGGTAGCTGATCCAAGCGTGCCCGATCCCGCACTCGTTGATCCCGCACAAACACAGCAGGCACAGCAGCAACAGCCTGCTGCGGCGAATAGCGATGACGAGTTGCGCGCCGCCTACCTGCAGGGCGCGCGCGATGCTTTAGCTCAGAAAGACGACAGCCGTTACGGCCAGCACTACCTGGATTCACGGGAACGCGACCGGCAGCAAACAGTAGCCGACTCGAGCCAGGTTCGGCAGGATGAGCCACCGGCAGCGCGGCCGCAAGAGGATAAATCGCCGGCCACGGTTTTCATTTTCAAGGACGGCCACCAGCTCGAGACCAAGAACTACGCGATCATGGGTGAAACGCTGTTCGATTTCTCCAGTGCGGCAATTAAGAAGATCAACGTCGCGGATATCGACACCACAGCCACGATTAAGGCAAACGATGATCGCGGCGTCCAAGTGAAGCTGCAGTAGGAAAAATTGGTAAATGGGTAAGTTGGTAAGTTGGTAAATTTTGAACGCGATTTTGTTCGCGCTTTTATTTACCAAATTACCAATTTACCCATTTGTTGATTTGCATTCGCGTCTCATTCCGCAGGGGCATTCAGGAAGCGCCACTGCGCTTGCCATTGTGGTATAATTTCCTGTATTCCTCTGGCACATAACTTCTTGTAAATGCAAGCATTTAGCGGACATTTCGGCGGGGCCAAAGGGTCTCCTGCAATGGCTTGCAGTGTGTCTGAAAATTGCCCTCTTGGATGAGAAAAAAATATGGCAGATGAGCAGAACCCAAAGTTGCCACTAGCACCGCCTCCGGGTGGTGACGGCCCGGGTGGTCCGGGCGCGGCAAATATTCAACCCGTCAACATTGAAGAGGAGATGCGGCGCTCGTATCTCGACTATTCGATGTCAGTGATCATTGGGCGCGCTTTGCCCGACGTGCGCGATGGGTTGAAGCCGGTGCATCGCCGGATTTTGTACACGATGCAGAACATGGGCTTGCAGCCCAACAAGGCCACTCGCAAGTGCGCCCGCATCGTGGGAGACGTGATGGGCAAGTATCATCCTCACGGGAACCTCGCCGTTTACGATGCCCTGGTGCGGCTCGCGCAGCCGTGGAGCATGCGCTATCCGCTGGTTTTCGGACAGGGAAACTTCGGTTCGGTGGATGGCGATATGCCTGCGGCCGACCGTTACACGGAAGCCAAGCTGGCGCAGGTGGCGACCGGGCTTCTCGAAGATCTCGACAAGGAAACGGTCGACTTCCATCCCAACTATGACGAAAGCGAAGTCGAGCCTGATGTTCTTCCCACGCGCGTACCCAATCTTCTGGTGAACGGCTCGGACGGAATCGCGGTCGGAATGGCGACCAAGATTCCACCGCACAATCTCACGGAGATCGTGGAAGCCGCGATCATGCTGGTGAACAATCCAGCCACAACGCTCAAGGAAATTCTGAAAGTCGTGAAAGGCCCCGATTTTCCCACTGGCGCCTATATTTACGGTCGCGGCGGGATCGAAGCAGCGTACACCAACGGCCGCGGACGCTTCACCATGCGCGCCAAAGCCGCAATCGAAGACCTGCCCCAGGGACGCAAGGCGATCATCGTCACGGAAATTCCTTACCAGGTGAACAAAGCCTCGCTGGTAAAGCGCATTGCCGAGCTCGTCAACGAAAAAGTGATTGACGATATCGTTGAGCCGCGCGACGAGTCCGGCCGCGACGGCATGCGCATTGTGATCGAGCTTAAGCGCGGCGCCGAAGCGCAGATCATCCTGAACCAGCTTTTCAAGCATACGCAACTCCAGGAAAGCTTCAGCATGATCTTCCTGGCGGTGGTGAATGGCCAGCCCAAGGAGATGGGGCTGGTGCAGGCAATCCAGCATTTCATCGATCATCGCGTTGACGTGGTGCGGCGGCGCACGGTTTACCTGCTCGAGAAAGCCCGCGAGCGCGAGCATATTTTGGAAGGCTACAAGATCGCGCTGGACAACATGGATGCGGTCATCAAGATCATTCGTGGATCGGGTTCGCGCGCCGAAGCCAAAGAGAACCTGCTGGCGGCCAAGTTCAAGATCGTGGACAAGCAGATCCAGGCCAAGGTGGGCGGGGCGGAAGGCAGGCTGTCACCGAAACAGGCCGACGCGATCCTGGAACTGCAACTGTACCGCCTGACCCGGCTCTCGACGGAAGAAATTCTCAAAGAGTTGGACGAGATTCGCGAGAAGATCGCCGAATATGAATCCATCCTGGCCTCCGACAAGAAGCTGCGCAGCGTGATCGTGACGGAATTGGAAGAGGTCAAAAAAGATTTCGGCGACGAACGGCGCACCGAGATCATTGACGAATCCACTGAGATCACCCTGGAAGACCTGATTGCCGACGAGCAGGTGATCGTGACGGTTTCGCACAGCGGATACCTCAAACGCACGCCTCTTTCCACCTACCGGCAGCAGCGCCGCGGCGGCACCGGCCGCACCGGCATGAAAACGCGCGAAGAGGATTTTGTCGAATATCTGTTTGCGGCGTCGACGCACTCCTATCTGTTGATCTTTACCAACACCGGACGTGTGTACTGGCTGAAGGTCTATGAAGTGCCCGACGTAGGCGCGGCGGGCAAGGGCAAGCACATCGGCAACCTGGTGGCCTTGCAGCCCGGGGAAACCGTCAAGACGTTGCTCGAAGTACGCAATCTCGAAGAAGAGAACCGTTATGTATTCTTCGCCACGCGCAAAGGCACGGTGAAGAAGACGCCGGTCAAGGACTTCTCCAACGTGATGTCGCGCGGGATCATTGCTATCGGAATCGACAAGGACGATGAGCTGGTTGCTGTCCGCCTGACTGACGGTAATCAGATTGTCTTCCTGGCCTCGCACGAGGGCATGGCGATCCGGTTTGATGAAGAAGATGTGCGCTCGATGGGGCGTCCGGCTTACGGTGTTCGCGGTATGGGCCTCGACAAGAACGATTACATCGTAGGCGTGGCCGTGACCCCGAAAGACGGCAAGAAGAAGACCAATGGCAAAGGCGAGGAAGAGACCACGCCGACGCTCATCCTGAGCGTGACCGAACAGGGCTACGGCAAGCGAACTCCGGTGGAAGAGTACCGGCTGCAGTCACGAGGCGGCAAAGGCGTAATCAACGTGAAGACCACCGCTCGCAATGGAAATGTCGTTGGCATCATGCTGGTGGACGAATCTTCCGAAGTCATGCTGATCAGTCAATTTGGCAAGATCATCCGCATCGACACCACAACCATCCGCGAAGCCGGCCGTTCCACCCAGGGCGTGCGCCTGCTGAATCTGGAAGAAGGCGACCGCGTGGCATCGGCGACCGTCCTGCAGGAACGGGAAGAAGAAGAGCCGAAGCTGTTGCAGTAGTGGCAAGTTCAAAATGATGAAGCGAACGCCTCCGCAAAACGGAGGCGTTTGTGTTTAGGGAGCTTTTTATCCAGTCGCGCTTGGTCACTGTGCTGGGCGAATATCCCGCGACGATAATTCAGGATGTTTCACTCGCCGGTGAAACATCGCAAGATATCGATCGATCACGCCTGCAATAGTTCATCAAACGATGAACTATTAAGGGCAACGAATCATTAGAATATCCGCTAGAGAGTCATCATGAAGGAAAAACATGCAATCTCGACTTTAGGTTATCTGCTGGCGGATCCCGGCAGAGCGGCCATGCTGGTGGCGTTGCTGGAAGGACGCGCTTTGCCTGCCGGAGAGTTAGCCAGAGCCGCTTCAGTTTCAGCACAGAGCGCGAGCGCTCATCTGGCCAAGCTAAGCCGGGGCGGCCTGATTACAATGCAGCAGCAAGGGCGCTGCAGATTTTACAAGCTGGCTGGACCGCGCGTCGCCAATGCGCTGGAAGCCCTGGGTGCAATCTCAACCGCCAGGCCGTCGACAGAGTACATCGTGGCCCGAGCCAGTGAGTCTCTGCTGCTGGCACGGAGCTGCTATGACCATCTGGCGGGACGCATCGGCGTCGCGCTGGCTGAAACAATGCAAAAACAGCACATGATCGCACCCGAAGGTGAACGCGATTATCGTGTGACCGCCCGAGGCGCGGATTGGCTCAACGGCTTTGGAGTGGAGATGGAAGCGCTGCGGCACAGCAAACGCCACCTCGCGCGCCGGTGCCTGGATTGGACCGAGCGCCGGCCACACATCGGCGGAGCTTTGGGGGCGGCGCTTATGGAACACTTTTTGACAGAGGGCTGGCTGGCCCGCAACAGGGGTTCGCGGGCGCTTCGAGTGACGCTGAAAGGCAGGCATTCGTTCAATAAGTTAGGAGTACCGGCGCTGTAATTCGGCTACGCGCCCACGGCTCCGGTCGAGCCCAGAGGCAGAAAATACTGCGTGCCGCGAATGGGTTCGCTCACGCGGCGCAGAAGTTCCTGTAGGTCGGTATGGCGCTCCACGAAATCGATGTCATTGGTATTCACCACCAGCAGATCTGACGATGTGTAATGAAAAAAGAAATGCTCGTAGGCTTTGACCACTTCTTCGATGTAGTCGTCGCTGACCGCGGTTTCACCGGCGAGGTTCTTCTTGCGCAGGCGTTTCTTTAAAACCTCCGGCGAGGCTTGCAGATAGATCACAAGGTCGGGCGCGGGCAACTGCTGGCGGAACAGCTGATAATAGCGGTTGTAGATCTCCAGCTCCTGGTCGCTGAGGTTGATGTAGGCAAAGATCTTGTCTTTTTCGAAAATGTAGTCGGCCACCACGGTTTTGCGCGAGCTAGGACCGACCTCAAGCCGGTGCAGCTGCTCGAAACGCCGGATCAAAAAGGCAAACTGGGCTTGAAAACCGGCGCCGCGTTGGCCTTCATAAAAGGGCCGGAGAAAGGGATTATCTTCCGGTTCGATCACGCGCTGCGCGTTCATGCGGTCAGCGATGATGTTGGCCAGCGTGCTCTTGCCCACGCGAATCGGGCCTTCTACTGCTATATATTGTGGTGGTTCAAAAAGCTTGGCCATGGATCACAATCGCCGACTGGTTTCGAGAATATATCGCAAATCTTCCGCTGGCAATGAGGAATCAGTCAACAGCTGTGGAAAGCGGAAAGGAATTTGGTAAATGAGTAATTTGGTACGTTGGTAAATGAAAAGCGGCGTTGCCGCCACTGCTTAATTAATTTACCAATTTACCCAATTACCAATTCCAGAAGATGCTTTGGCCCTTTCTCACCATTTTGTCCGCTGGCGCTGCCAGCTACGCCGGATACGCCAGCATGGCGCCGCAATCGCAACTCTACGGCCGGACGCTAACGCACGGCGCCGACCCTCACCAGATAGCGCTGACTTATGACGACGGCCCCAATGATCCTGATACTCTTCGCCTTCTGGATCTCCTGGCAACGCATCAGGCAAAGGCGACATTTTTCCTGATCGGCAAGTATGTCCGCCAGCGTCCAGATATTGTTCGCGCGATCGTCGCCGCCGGGCATGAGATTGGGAACCACACCTTCAACCATCCCAACCTGATCCTTGTTTCGGGACGCCGTCTTCGGCGGGAGCTGGCCGATTGCAATAAAGCGCTCGAAGATGCGGTGGGCAGAACCGTGTCTCTGTTTCGACCGCCCTTTGGCGGCCGCCGGCCCAGCGTTTTGCGTGCGGCGCGCGCTATGGGACTGAAACCGGTGATGTGGTCCGTGACCGGCTTTGACTGGAATGCGCCGTCCAAGGAATTTATCCTGGACAAGATCTCGGACAGGCTCGAATCGCATCGCGGGGAGATCGTGTTGCTGCACGATGGCAGCCATCTTGGCTTTGGCGCCGACCGAACCCCTACAATCGAGGCTACCCGGAAATTACTGGAGATGTACCCGGGCAGGACGTTTGTTTCGGTTACCCAATTGGCCTAAAGACCAGGGAAAATCTGATTAGATATTGGCCCAAAGGACTAAGTAAATTTCTTCCCGTTCAAATGGGAGGCTGCTGCTTATAATTTCTCTCGTGCGTCGGCCTATCTCAATCCTCGTCTGCTTTGCCTTTGCTTTGAGCCTCCAGGCCTCAATTCCTGGAAATGCTCCCCGGAAATTTGACGATAGTAGAAGGGCCGAGCCGCCTGTTCAGCCCGCCGTGCAGCTTCCTATCACCGCTGCCCCCGCTGACAGGCAGTCCTTTTACTCTGAGTTTTATGGATCCGAGCAACTGCCTATTCATGCAGAACGGAAACCGAGCCTCTTGCATCGGCTCACCGGCGTTATCAAAAAGACCGCTCAGAAAGTAAACCTGATTCCAAACTGAGCGGCCAACGGCATTCCTACCGTGGTTCCCGGTCCAAAGAAGTCTCCTAGCGTACCGCCTGGCACTTTCAGCTGACTCAGGTTGGTAATAGGCGCCAGCGACGTGCAATCGGTGTTCAAGCACATATGAGTGACGTTGCCGCCCGCGACCTCACTTGGAGGAACGGGCAGCGCGCCGATGTCGGCCACAAAATTGTTGCCCGGATTTGTGCGATTGAAGAGATTGAAGAACTCCACGAACGGTTTGAGGCTGGCGCGCTCACCCAGCTTGAAGTTGCGGCTAACCCGCAGGTCCACCTGTGCCAGCGGCGTTCCGCGAAATTCGTCCAACGTGGTTTGCCGGCCGTTGACCACAGCGCGGTCATTGGCCACGCCGTCGCCATTGATATCAACGCCCGTTCCGAGCGTGTAAGGGCGTGCGCTTTCAAATTGTGACAGCGTGCTCACCTCAAAAGCGTGGGGCAGATGCGCTGTGCCCGCAATCACGAAACGGTGGCGGACGTCTTCGCCTGAGGGCCCGTGATCGCCTGGGCCAAAAGGATTTGTCACGCTGGTGACGCCGTTGACGTAGTCAAACAATTCGCCGACGTTGGCGCCCCAGGTGCTGGCGCTGGCCAGCGTGTAATGCACCGTGAAGTCCAGCCATTTGGAATTGTGATTCACGGCAAAGGAGACGCCATCATAGCGCGACCGATTGTCAGTGCGGAACACTGAGAGATCTGGCGCCGTTGCCGGTAGAGTTGCATTGGGCGCATTGATTGGGTCCTGGGCAATGTACTCATAGCGCCGGTATTGGTGAACGCCCTGCTGGTGCTCGTAATTGATGTTGAGCGTCCAAGTACGGGTGAACGCGTGTTCCATACCAGCGCTCACCTGCAGCGCATACGGTGACCGATAGTGTGGATCAATCAGCGCTCCCTGGTCGCCCGCGCCCAGCAAGGTCGTTGGTCCGGGCACGACGGCACGGAACGCGTCCACCCAGCCGTTTTGTGCCAGATCGTTGAAATAGATTCCTGCTCCTGCGCGAATCACGGTATTGTTTGCCGGCGAATAAGCAAATCCCAGGCGTGGTGCGAAAGCTTTGCGGTAATCGTGGGGAATGCCCTGGGGCAACGGCAGGCCGAGCGCCGCCACGGTCTGCACGGCCGGATTGTCGCTCTGGTTTGCGCCGTTTGAGTTGAAGAGACCGAACGTCGTGTCGTAGCGCAGGCCATAGTTCAGGGTGAGGTTTTTGCGTGGACGCCATGAGTCCTGGACGTAGAAGCCCAGCCGCTGAACATTCTGGGCAAAGCTCCCGTTCCCTCCAAATGCAGTCTGGTTGGCCGGATCATTCAAATCGGCCGCAAAGGTGCCCGGGTTGGCTGCATAGAAGCTCGGATTCTCCGGCAACGTGAACAAGGTTTCGGCATTATCAGAAAGCCTCCCGCTCAACACTGGCTCATGGATAAAGTTGATACCGAAGCGCGGCGCATGGCCTCCCGTGGAATGCGTTACATCGTAACGGAACTGGTATTTCTGCTGATCACGGATGATGGGGAAGGCAGTGATGGGTGTAACAAATTGATTGTCACCGAAGGTTTCAAATCCAGACGTGGTAAGCACGGTGGTGCTGAAAGGAAAAGCCAGCCCGAACCCAAGATTGGAATTGCGCGCCTTCACATGATGGAAGCTGTTCGCCTGAAAGACAAAGTTGCCGATCCAGGTCGGCGAAAACTCCATCTGGTTGCTGAGCAGCACGCTGTAGTAGTTCGATGTGGTGCTGAAACCCGTTGAAGGCAGCGCGCCTTCATGCACGAGATCGTTTTTCGTGTTGCTTCGATCCAGGGCTCCACGCAAAAACCAATGCGAGCGATCGGACTGGCTGAAGTCAGCCCGGGTGGAAAATAGCGTGTCGTGAAACGGTGTGCTGACAGAGCTGGGCACAGAAATCGAGGCCACGCCGGGAATCTGTCCGGAAGAGGCTAATTGGGCCAGCGCGTTGAACTCACTCAGGCTTTGCGTGCTGTAGGCCACGCTGGCGTCTTCATTGATGTATTCAAAAGATGAAAAGATCCACAACTTATCCTTGACCACAGGGCCGCCAACTGCGGCTACGCCGTTCTGCCGCGAAAACGGCTGTTTGGGATTGGGTTCAGGGTTGTCTAGTTTGTTGCGTGCGTTCAACGCAGCGTTGCGAAAATAGCCGGCCGTTGTTCCATGCCACTCATTGCCGCCGCGCCGGGTGCTGATGATGATAGATCCGCCGTTGGTTCTAGAGGAATCAGCTTCAAACTGACTAGTGCGGACGGTGAATTCCTGCATGGCATCGGGAGAGTAGTTTTGCAGGAAACCGCCAATGTAATCGTCATTGTTGTCGCCGCCGTCGACCGAAAGGTCGACGTTCAGGCCCGAACTGCCGCCAAAAGACACGGCCGTAATACGTGCTTTGGTCGGATCAGAAGGCTCAACCGGCTCGGTCATCGGCGCCAGGTAAGCGATATTCGCAAAACTCCGGTGTGCCAGAGGGGTGCCTTCCAAATCGTTTACGCCGATGGTCGTTTTCACAACGCTGCTTGACGTCTGAATGGGTTCCGCTATCAACGAACCACGTGCACCCTCCACGCGAACGGTCTCACGAACCGAAGCCGGTTGCAATTGCACATTCAAGGTGGTGGCTGCGGTTACTCCGATCGTTATCGGGCCACTTTTGGTCGCGAAGCCGGCGGCTTCTACCCTTACCTCATACTCTCCGGGCGGCAGCGACTCGAGGGTGAACTCTCCCACTTTGTTGGCTTTTCCGATCCGGGTAAATGAAAAACGTCGGGCCGACAAACTAACCGTGGCGCCGGGAATGCGGGCGCCTGTCGCGTCCGCGACGGTGCCCAGCAAGACCCCCTCAGGGCTTTGGCCATGGACAACCAGGCCAGACATGACGAAAAACACCAAGCAGACGCACAGGATCTTCATGGCAGGGTAATCTCCTATCGGAGCGAGAAATTAAGCTGAAGGCGTGAAACAAACCAGAGAAGGTTGAGTGTACTATTTAACTTTGTGTACTACTCTAACTAGTAGGCTTTAATAATTAACGCGCTAGCTAGGGCTGAGCTTCCACACTCAGGTTCAGTCCCTGGATTCAGCAGCCAGGCAAATGCGTGTCGCCGCGGCATGGTTTTAGTAAAATTGCAAAATATGCTTCCTTCGATTCGCGCCATCCTTTTGGCTGCGCTTTCGGCCTTGTCGTTAAGCGCCGGGGCGGTGGACGCGTCGGTGTTGAAGCCTCCTGCGGGGGCGAAGGCAGCCATTGTGATATTTGAAGATCTGGAAGGTCCTGAAAGTGCCAGCGCTTATTCGGTGGTATGGGACGCCGCTGATGCCCACAAAATCCCCGTCATGCTGTATGACTTCCCCTTGCCCAGGCATAACTGGTCCTTTGATGCCGCGGTCTGGGCGCGTTATTTCGACACTCAGGACACCAAAACCGTAAAGGTCGGCAATGAATTCCGGCGTTACACCTACGCCAACCAGAAACAAATCTCACGCGACAACCTGCAGCAGTGGGTGCAGAAGTTCGCGGGCGACCACAAGATCATTCTGCCGTCAGTGAACGACCCGGGCGGAAGACTGGCCCAAAAAGTAAAGACTGATTTCGCTTTTGGCCAGCGAATTGGCGTGGAACATCCGCCTACGATCTGGGTTATTAGTAATGGCGGGGTTTCGCAGCCCCTGGTTGAGGAAGCCAGTGAGCGGGAGTTAAATCAAATGATTGAAGAAGTGCTCCGAAAGGCTCCGCCCGCTGTGGCTGCCAAAAGACCGGAGTCAAGAAAGAGTGCTTCGCGCCACCAGCAAAGATAATATAGATGAATTGAACCAGGGAGAGAATCATGAAGACTTTAGTCAGGACCTTGGCGGCTTTTGCGTTGGCCGCACTATCAATTACCGCTTATGCCGCTGATGGCTCCTCGTTGAAGCCGCCTCCCGGCGCGCGCGTGGCGATCGTGATGTTTGAAGACCTGGAATGCCCTGATTGCGCGCGGGCCTACCCGGTGGTGTGGGAAACGGCCAACAGCCACAAAATTCCGGTCGTGCTGCACGATTTTCCGCTTCAGATGCATCCCTGGTCGTTTGACGCAGCGGTTTATGCGCGCTACTTCGATACCAAATCGGAAAAGTTGGGCAACGATTTTCGCGGCTATATCTTCAGCAATCAGCCGCAAATCACCAAGGACAACTTAAGGCAATATGTCGATAAGTTCGCTAATGAGAATAAGTCGCCCCTGCCTTTTGCGGTTGATCCCGAGGGCAAGCTGAAAGACAAGATCCTCGCCGATCGGAACCTGGGAACGCAAATGCAGCTGCAGCACACGCCGACGATCTTCGTTGTCGGCAATGGCGGCGCAGCCACTCCCGCAGTCGAGGTGACCGATCGTTCACAGCTAGGCCAGATCGTCGAGGACATGTTGGCCAAATCCCCGCCCGCCAAGGCGGTGACTCCAAGCAGGAACGCGGCTAAACCCAAGAAGAAGGCCGCAACCAACCAATAAGTTCCTGGCCGGGCGATGCAGAAATAGAAATGCCCTCCTCGCGGAGGGCATTACTTTGGGTTGTGTTTTTTATGCCGCCTGGCTAAATTTCCCCAGTTCGCTTACCAACTCGTCGTAGTCAGGTTCCTGGCCAAGCTCATACGTCCGAGAAAAAGCAATCTGGCCTTCCTTGTTAATGATGAACACTGCCCTGTCATTGATTCCGGGCAACGGTTCTCCCAAGCGAAGGATGCCGTATTGCTGGGCCACTCCGGCATGAGGCCAGTAATCACTCAACAAGGGATAGTCTTGCCATCCAATGCCTTTCTCCTGCCAGGCAAGGTGACTGTAGATTGAATCCGGGCTGATGCCCACGACCTGGGCATCGTGTTCGGCGAACTTCGGCAGGTACCTGCTGTACGCCGACATCTCCTTGGTTCAAGTGGGACTCCAATCCAGCGGGTAGAAGGCCAGGACAATATTCTTCTTGCCGCGGAGATCACTGAGCTTGAATTTGAGCCTCTGCTTTCCGGTAACCCCGGGGAGTTCAAAGTCTGGCGCTGTATCTCCCGCTTTTAAAGCTGCCATTCATACCTCCAGGTAAAATTATTCCGTCTGCCGCATGGCAGAACTTGGCCAAGGCGCGCGAAAACATAATTTTATCGTGGTCAAATAATTTAAGACAGGGTAGCTTTAAGAAAACGGACGGTAAGGGGAGCGGCATCGAAACCCTTTGGATACGGTTGAACACTCGGGCGGTGCCGGGAGCAGCGGCAGGCGTCGCGATCAGGAGCAAAAATGCTGGGCTTCAGCACTTACAATTACGAGCACTTTTCCCGCGACATATTTCAGGATCTGGCACAAACGTCATTCTCCGGCCCCGCGCCGGGCGAGCGTGCTCCTGACTTTCGGGTTACCTCGCTGGAAGGCGATACGGTTCGGTTAAGCGATTTTGCCAAAAAGAAGAATGTGCTGCTGCTTTTTGGCTCCGCCACATGCCCCATGACCGCCAGCTCCATTGGCGGCGTCAACCAGCTCTATGACCGCTTTCGCGGCGACGATATAGAGTTTCTCTTCGTCTACGTGCGCGAAGCCCATCCAGGCGAGATCATTTCCGCCCATCGCTCCCTGCGCGAGAAGACCGAGGCTGCGCGGCTGCTGCGCGATGAAGAAGCAATGCAGATGCCGATTCTGGTCGACGATCTGCGTGGGTCGATTCATCGCAAGTACTCCAAACTGCCGAATCCTGCTTTTTTGATCGATAAGTCCGGTCGCGTGGCTTTTCTCTCTTTGTGGTCCAAGCCCGAAGCGCTGGGCGCGGCCATTGAAGAGCTGCTGGAACTCCAGGAAGAGCGCGGGGTTGATCATCTGATTGTTCACGGCGGCCAGGATCTTTCCATGCCTCTGCCGTACAGTGCGCTGTCTGCTTATCGCGCTCTGGAGCGCGGCGGCAGGCAATCGCTCAGCGACTTCCGCGTGGCTCTGGGATTGCCCGCGCGCGTCGCGCTCACTGCTTCACACCTTGCCCGGCCGTTGCTGGAGAATCCGGGGCGGATCATGTCTGTCGCGGCACTCACTGCGGCCGTCCTCGCCGGTGGACTCTATGCCGGCTTTGAATTGCGTAAACGGCGCCTCGGCCTTCAGCGCAACCCCTATCGCGCTTACGAAAAAGAAAAGGATCGGGACAAAGAGGCGGGCACGGATTATGGGGCTGTGGGGATCTGAAGGTCCCTTCTTTCTACCGGCAGAAGGCGTTACTAATGCATGGAATCTAAAACGCTTCAGCTGCGGCTGCGATCGTCTGCTGAACATCACTCTCCGTGTGTGCGGCGCTCATGAACAAGGCTTCATATTGCGAAGGCGGGAGATACACGCCTCGCGCTAGCATCCCGTTATGAAATTTTGCAAACGCCTGCGTATCCGATTGCGCCGCCGTGTCCCAATCGCAGACCGTTCCGGCCTGGAAGAACCAAGTAAACATGGAACCAACGCGATTGGCCGTAAGCGCAACACCTTTTTTCGCTGCCGCACTCAATACAGTCCCAACCAGTGTTGCGGTACGGGCCTCGATTTGCGAATAGATCTCAGGCCGCCGCTTCAGTTCACGCAACGTAGCCAGCCCGGCTGCCATGGCCAATGGATTTCCGGAGAGCGTCCCGGCCTGATACACCGGACCAAGCGGCGCGATCATGTCCATGAGTTCAGCACACCCGCCATAGGCGCCGACCGGCAGCCCACCGCCAATGATCTTTCCCAGCGTCGTCAGGTCGGGCTTGATTTTGAAGAGTTGCTGAGCGCCGCCGAAACTGAGCCTGAATCCGGTCATGACTTCGTCAAAGATCAGAATGGTTCCGTGCTGTTGTGTGATCTCGCGTAGAAAATCCAGATAGCCCTCGCGTGGCGGCACGCAACCCATGTTGCCGACGACCGGCTCCACGATCAGGCACGCAATCTGGCTTTTGAACTTATCAAAAGCTTCCCGCAGTGCCGATTCGCTGTTGAACGGCAGCGCCAGAGTGAAGGTAGCCTGCTCATCCAGCACCCCGGCCGATCCCGGAATACCCAGGGTCGCGACGCCTGATCCGGCCTTCACCAGCAACGAATCCGCATGGCCGTGGTAGCAACCTTCGAACTTGATGATGTATTTGCGTTTGGTGAATGCGCGCGCCAGACGTATGGCGGACATTGTGGCTTCCGTGCCTGAACTGACAAAGCGCACCTTGTCCATCGATGGAAACGCCGCGATGACCTCTTCCGCCAATTCAGCTTCAATAGGCGTGCACGCGCCGAAGCTGGCGCCGTCTCGATTGGCTTTCTCCACAGCTTCAACCACGCTCGGAAACGCATGCCCCAGGATCAGAGGCCCCCAGGAGCCGACGTAGTCTATGTATTCATTGCCGTCCGCATCCCAGACGCGCGAGCCCTGCCCGCGCACAATGTAGGGCGGCTCGCCGCCCACAGACTTGAACGCCCGCACCGGCGAGTTCACGCCACCCGGAATCACCCGCGACGCGCGGGCATGCAGTTCCTTCGATTTATTGTGCTGGCGCATGAACTTTTGAATATACCGTAACTTGGCTCGATCGTGGCTTTCTGCAAGCTTGAATTAGCGGCTGAAAAGGATGGCCTTGTCGCCGCGGGGTCGCCCAATGCCGCTCTTTGTCGCTGGCGATCATTTGCCTGCAATGCCACAATCGCCGCACTTCAAAACCGAGGTGCCGTCATGAAAAAGTATCTGTTCTTCAGCTTGCTTCTTACGATCTCAACCGCCTGGGCTCAACAACCGAATCATCGCCTGCCCAACAACCAAACCCTGGTGGCAAACGCGCACAGCTTCTACGTGCAAACAGACACCTTTTATATGAAACGCGAAGCCCTTGAGAGTTCGTTGCTCGGCCAACCCGAGTTCAAGGCCTGGGATCTGCAGATCACAGGCAAAGAGGAGCTGGCCGACATGGTGGTACGGGTCAAGCGGGTTCCGTTCTCCAACCACTTCAGCTACACGGTAACCGATCGCGCCACGGATACGATCGTAATGGCCGGCAAGGTTGATTCACTGGCCGGCACGGTTTATGGGCTGATCGCGAAGGAAATTGTCGAGAAGATGGTGAGGTTGCGCGGTAATCCACTTGACGTCGAAAAAGCGGAAAAGAGCGGGGGCACGACTCAGACGCAAGCTGCGGTAAAATGAATGAGTGATCCTTCCGTTCGTCCGCGAAGTCCTGGCGGACGTGGAAAAGAGCCCGGGGTTCCAGCAGGCGGCCCTTTATCTCAAACAGCGGAGGGGGGAGGTAAAGCCCCCTTCGGGGCGAATCCGTCTGTCTGGCCTGGTCTCCACCGCTAAAGCCCTTCTCATTCCATATTTGCAACGCGCTGCCGGCACGCCGCTGATTCTTATTGCTCCTGACAATCGCGCCGCTGAATCGATCTACCCGGTGATCCAGTCCTTTTGCGAACTGACGGCCGCGAGCAGCCCGCATTCGGTGGTCAAGCTACCTGCCTACGAAGTGCTGCCGTTTGAGAACATGTCGCCGCACCCGGAGATTCAGGAGGAGCGGGCCACCGCGCTGTGGAAGATATCCACTGGTGCGGCTTCCATCGTGATTGCGCCGCTGGCTGCGGCGGTCATGCGGCTGCGCTCCGCTGAGCATTACAACGGTTTGGCGCGGGTCGTTCGTCGCACGGAAACGCTCGATCTTGATGAACTCGTCCAGCACCTCAACACGGTTGGTTATTCCGCGGTGGATGTGGTCGAGATGCCCGGACAGTATGCAATTCGAGGCGGGCTGCTGGATGCGTATCCGCCCGAAGCTGACCGCCCGCTACGTATCGAACTCTTCGGCGACGAAGTCGAGTCAATCCGCAAATTTGATCCCGGCACGCAGCGCTCCGCTGCTCCTGTGGATGAGGTGGTGCTCCTCCCGCTGACAGAAACTCCGGTTCGTGAAGAGCTGCTGACCGAGATTCACGCGCGCCTTTCCGGCGCCCGTGTGGAAGGCGCAACGGAAACGGTGCGCAGTTCTCTGGCTGAAACTGGCGTAACAGTTTTTCCCGGCTGGGAGTTCTACGCCAACGCCGGCGCGGGCGGCACCCTCTTTGATCTCCTGCCTAATGCCGTGGTTTTCGTGAATGAGCCCTCGGCAGTTGAGGCGGAGCATGAGCACTGGTGGGATCGCGTGGTGCAGCGCCATGAACAGAGCCTTGTCGGCAAGCTGGCAACACCGGAGGATATTTACCTGTCTCCGGAGCAATGGAGCCAGACGATCGATCGGCTTCGCGGCGGCAGCCTGGAGCATCTTGGACTTCTGCGCATCGCTCGGGCAGAAGAATCTCTGGGGCTGGTGGACCCGCAAATCCCTGATCTGCAATTGATCGAGCTCTCCGCACAACCTACCGCGCGCTTTCATGGATCGGTTCCCGCGATGGTGGAGGAGGTCAAGAAGCTCACCGCTCAAGGCCAGCGCGTGATCTTTGCGGCTCCTAATACCGGCGAGATGGAGCGTCTGGCTGATATCTTTACTGAATATCAGCTTCCATTCCGGCTGGGCAGCCGCACCCCCGCAGCCGGCAGCGAAACTTATCTTGACGAGACTGCCTATTTCTCCGGCGATCTGACTACAACCACGATTGTCCGCGCTACGGCGCCTGAAGGCGTGGCCTTACCGGAGTCGCACCTGGTGATCTTCGGCGCGCGCGATTTGTTTGACGAATCGGAGATTGAGCCGACACAGCCCCTGCGCCGCAAATCGAAGACCGCGGCCTTTATGTCCGACTTCCGCGATCTCGCCGTCGGCGATTTCGTGGTCCACGTGGAGCACGGTATCGGCATGTATCAGGGGCTCAAGGAAATTCAGCAAAACGAAATCACCGGCGAGTACATGGTGCTGGAATTTGCGGAAGCCGCCAAGCTGTATGTGCCGCTCACTCGCCTGGATCTGATTCAGAAGTATCGATCGAGTGAAGGCGTGCGTCCGCCGTTGAGCCGCCTGGGTGGAACGGCCTGGGCCAAGACGAAGGCGCGGGTAAAGAAAGCCATGAAAGACATGGCTGACGAGTTGCTCAAGCTTTATGCCGCGCGCAAAGCTGCGCAGGGCCATTCATTTCCCGGCGATACGCAGTGGCAAAAGGAATTTGAGGATGCGTTCGAGTTCAACGAAACCGATGACCAGCTTACCGCGACGGCCGACATCAAACGCGATATGGAATCGCCGCTTCCCATGGACCGGTTGCTCTGCGGCGACGTAGGCTACGGTAAGACTGAGGTCGCCATGCGCGCGGCCTTCAAGGCTGTGCAGGACAACAAGCAGGTAGCCGTGCTTGCGCCTACAACAGTTCTGGTCTTCCAGCACTTTGAGAACTTCAAGCGCCGCTTTGCCGCCTTCCCCCTGACTATTGAAATGATGAGCCGCTTCCGCAGCGCTAGGCAACAGAAGGAAACGGCAGAGCGGCTCGAGCAGGGCAAAGTGGATATTGTGATCGGCACGCACCGCATTCTCTCGCAGGACATCAAGTTTCAGGACCTGGGGCTGGTGGTTGTCGATGAAGAGCAGCGTTTCGGCGTCCGCCACAAAGAACGGCTCAAGCAGCTCAAGAAGCAGGTGGATGTTCTGACCATGTCAGCCACTCCCATTCCGCGCACGCTGCACATGTCGATGGTCGGCCTGCGCGACATGAGCGTGATTGAGACGCCGCCCAAAGACCGCATGGCCATCCAAACCGTGGTTGCTGCCTACGATGAGAAGCTGGTCAAGTCAGCCCTGGAGCATGAGCTGGAGCGCGGCGGCCAGGCTTATTTCGTCCACAATCGCGTGGAGTCCATCTATGAAATCGCCGCCAAGCTGCAGGAGATGCTGCCCCGGGCACGCGTGATTGTGGGCCATGGGCAGATGTCAGAGGGCGAACTGGAAAAGGTGATGATGGCCTTTGTGCGCCATGATGCCGACATTCTTGTCGCGACCACCATCATTGAAAATGGCCTGGATATCCCCCTTTGCAACACCATCATTGTGAATCGCGCGGATCGTCACGGCCTGTCAGAGCTTTACCAGCTGCGCGGACGCGTTGGACGATCAAATCGCCGAGCTTACGCCTATCTTTTGGTGCCTGCGGAGCAGGAATTGACTCCGGTCGCTCGGCGCCGGCTGGCTGCACTCAAAGAATTTTCTGACCTGGGAGCAGGATTCAAGATCGCCGCGCTGGATCTGGAGTTGCGTGGCGCAGGCAATCTGCTGGGCGGCGAGCAGAGCGGCAACATCGACGCCGTGGGCTTTGAAATGTACACGGGTATGCTCGATCGCGCGATCCGCGAACTCAAGGGCGAAGAGCTTTCAGAAAAAGTCAGCACGCAGCTCAACCTGGGCATCGATCTACGCATTCCCACGCATTACATTGCCGAAGAAAACCAGCGTCTCCGCATGTACAAGCGCGCTGCCGGCGTGGAAAGCGAAGCCGCGCTCGACGACGTACGCAAGGAGCTGCAGGATCGCTACGGCGAAGCTCCGCCGCCGGTCCGGTATCTGCTTTCCGCGGCTTCACTCAAGTTGCTTTCGGAACGTGTAGGCGTGCTGGCGATTGACCGCAAGCGCGATTCGGTAACCATCAAGTTTACCGAGCAGGCCGCCATTGACCCGGAGCGGCTGGCGAAATTTGTTGCTCAATCCCGTGGCGCGCAGTTCTCGCCCGGCGGAGTGCTGAAGTTCAATTTGAAGTCAACCCAGCCGGAGGCTGTGATCGATCAGATCAACGGCTTGTTACGCGAGCTGAGCCCTGACACCGTGGCGCAGGCATGGCTGCAGACGAAATGAACACCCCAGCTCCGTTCGCCTGCAACATGACCGCGCTTTCGCGCGACGCGAGGGCACGTCACGCTCAATTGGGCGAGTTCTTGCGGTCGGCGTTGTCAGGCGTGCACGAACTCCCAAATGGCTATGAGTTCGAGTTTCCTCCCCTTCCGGCGAACTATCGCGCCCTGACGGAACTCACGCCATTGGAGCACGCTTGCTGCCCATTTTTTGACATCGCGATTGTGCTCAGTCAGGATGACAAGCTGCTTTGGCGGCTTACCGGCGGTGAAGGTGTAAAGCCATTTATCCGGCATGAATTCGCGCTGTGGGTTGCAAGCCGATCTGCTTAAAACACGTTTCGCACCTTTATCTACCCAATGAATAGATCGGCCCCACAAAATCCTCAATAGCCGGGCATTCTGCCGTGTAAAATGCCCCAAGCCCCAAAAAGTCGAGGAGAAAATCTGAGATGAGAATCAATCTGACGGACCGTTGGATACGTGTGTTTACTCTCTGCAGCCTGCTGATTGCCGGAGCGACGGCATATGCGCAGGATCCGCCGAAGGAAGCGCCCAAAGAAGATTACGTTAAAACGCACTATACCAAGTACGAATACCGGATCCCGATGCGCGACGGAAAAAAGCTGTTCACTTCCGTGTACGTGCCCAAAGATACATCTCAGCCTTATCCGATCCTGATGGATCGAACGCCTTACAACGTCGGCCCGTACGGCGAAGACCAGTACAAGAAACAGATTGGCCCATCGGATGAATTTGAAAAGGCCGGATACATCATCGTGTATCAGGACGTGCGCGGAAGATACATGTCGGAAGGCGATTTTGTGGAGATGCATCCGCATATTGACAACAAGAAGTCGGCCAAGGACGTGGATGACAGCTCAGACATGTATGACACCATCGAATTCCTGCTCAAGCATGTGCCCAACAACAACGGCAAAGTCGGCATATGGGGCATTTCTTACCCCGGCTTTTATACTTCGGCAAGCATTATTGATTCTCATCCGGCGCTGAAAGCAGCTTCACCGCAGGCTCCCATGACCGATCTTTTTTTCACCGACGACGCATACCATGGCGGCGCGTTCATGCTGGCGGCCAATTTCGGCTTCTACACGGCATTCAAACCCATGGTCGAGCCCGGGCCGCCGCCGAAGACGATCCCGTTCGATTTCGGCACGCCTGACGGCTACACCTTCTACTTGCAAGCGGGCCCCACCATCAATCTGGACAAAAAATATCTGAAGGGGTCCAATCCGCTGTTTAATGACCAGCTGCTCCACACCACCTATGACGATTACTGGAATGCGCGCGACCTTTCGCGTCATATGAAAAATATCAAGTGCGCGGTCATGACGGTCGGCGGCTGGTTTGACGCGGAAGACCTTTCCGGTCCATTCAAGACCTTTCATGCCATCGATCGTTTCAATCCGGGAACGCCCAATTCGCTGGTGGTTGGACCTTGGGTCCACGGCGGATGGGCCAGAAGCGACGGCGATCGTTTGGGAGATGTCCAGTTCGCCGCCAAGACGGGGGAATTCTTTCGCTCGAAAATTCAATTTCCTTTTTTTGAGTACTATCTCAAAGGCAAGGGCACGCCGATGCCTAAAGCCTATGTCTTCGAGACCGGAACCAATGTCTGGCGGAAGTATGACTCCTGGCCGCCGGCCGAAGCCAAAGCCAAAATTCTCTATCTGCATGCGGACGGAAAATTGTCCTTCGATCCTCCGGCAGAAAACGAGGGTGTGGACGAGTATGTGAGTGATCCGGCGCATCCGGTGCCATTCATTGATTACACGGCCACGGCTGTTCCGCAGCGCTACATGACCGACGATCAGCGGTTTGCATCGCGCCGGCCTGACGTCCTGGTTTACGAAACTGATCCGCTCGAGGAAGACGTAACCATTGCCGGGCCGGTTTCGCCCAAATTGAAGATTGCATCCAGCGGAACCGATTCAGACTTTGTGGTGAAGCTTATCGATGTTTATCCCAATGACTATCCAGACAACGAGGTGGCAGACGCCAGCAAGCGAGTGACCGGCGCTCCGTCAGTCCGTATGGGCGGATATGAGCAGCTCTTGCGCGGTGAACCTATGCGCGCGAAGTTTCGCAAGAGCTGGGAAAAACCGGAATCGCTTGAGCCGGGTAAGGTCGCCGAACTCGACTTCACTATGCCCGACATTAACCACACTTTCCGCAAGGGTCATCGCATCATGGTGCAGGTCCAAAGTTCATGGTTCCCGCTGGTAGACCGCAACCCTCAGACCTTCACGGAAATACCCACGGCAAAACCGGAGGACTTCAAGAAAGCCACAGAACAGGTGTTTCACAGAAAGAGCGCGGCCTCCGGCGTGGAGGTTCTGGTTCTACCCTAGACTGTTCTCGGGTGCATGAATGCGATAACAAGACTTTTAGTTATCCCAACACGCTTCCGTCACGCTAGTGCAACTTAGCGTACTCGGCTTTCGCTTGCTTCAGGATGGGGATGTTCGGGTCGGCGTCCTTCCAGAGGGTGAGGAAATCGTTGTAAGCAGATTGCGCGCGGGCCCGCGCGGCAGCGGCATCGGCTCCTTGCGAGGTTGTCGCTTGCAGCGCGTTTGCCCGAGCCACGCCCAGGTGAGCCAGGGCACCGGTCCAGCAATTCCAGACTACGCCGCTGTGATCGATAATTTTCTGGAATTCGGCGGCGGCCTCCTTGCCCCGCCCGGCGGCGAGATAAGCATTACCGCGGATATAGGTGGGATAGAGAGAAGTAGGATTAACAGTAAACAGGAAACCCCCATATTCGATAGGCGAGACGCTTTGGGGGTCATTCAAGATGTACGCTGGGTCTCTTCGATTGATCGCCAATTGTTTTCGAATAGCGGGCAGCCAAAGCGATTGCATCTGGGTATCCAGGGGGAGCCGCTTGTTCAGGTCTTGCGCCAGGGACTCAGCCCGTGACGGAGCGCCCGCCATGGCAAATGCGAGCGCAACTTCAGCTTGGATGCCGGGGCTCGCGGGAGCAAGCTTCAGAGAGCTTTCCGCTGCCTGCCGCGCCTGTACAGTGTTGCCAAAAGCCGCTTCTCGTAAGGCCGCATTGGCTAACCAGAGAGAGCCGCTTTCCTTAGCGTCGGCGCGGATTGCGGAAGCCACCGCCCGCGTCGTAAGTTCTCGCGCCGAGCCCAGGTGACCTCGATATGCCTCCGTGTCGCCGGCGAGCGCAAGCCCAAAGGTCGCTTCGGGTCTCCCTGCAAACCACTTCTGCTGTTCCGCCATAGCTGCTGGGTCGGAACGGAGGAAGGCGAGGGCATAGAGAGCCACACGCAATTCGAGCCCGTCCGAGTTCTTCCTGTGGGCTTCATCGAAAACGCGTTGCGCGTCATCGAAACGGTGCAAGGCAAGTTTGTATTGGGCGAGATTTGCGTATAACCCTTCCGACGATCCGAAAGTCAGGGCCCGGCTTGTGATCTCATCCGCCTTTTCGTACTGGCCCTGCATGGTATACACCACGGCGAGGGTCTCGAGAGATCCGTCGTTGTGAGGATAGAGCTCGATCCAGTGCTCATAGGTATAGGCGGCTTTGTCCAGTTCTCCGGTGACGTTCATGTAGTAGTCACCAGTGATGGCCCATTTTTCCCACTCACCGACATGGTCCAGCAATTGATATGCCCTGGTGTAGTATTCCCGGGCCCGCGCTGTCTGGCCAATAGCAGAGTAAGCCAGGCCCAAGCCTCTGTAGCCCACAGCGCAAGTGGGATCCTTTTTGACGGTGGCGTCAAAGTAAGGAATGGCATCAGCCGGTGACTTGTCGTAAGCCTTTACCCCCAGGCTGTACACTTTCAGCGCTTCCAGCGAGGGCGTTGTGGCCCGCGCCAGCGGCACGTCAAACTTCTTGACCGAAGCCAGCGACTCCCCAAGTTCACCGCGAAGCTTCGAGGCTGCCTGGCCCAGCGCATCCAAGACCCTCTCCTTGGATGTGGCAAAGACTTGCTCCTCCGCGAGCATGTCTCCGGTCTGGCAATTCACTGCCTTCAGCCCCAGCACATAGCGGCTACCCAGAGTGCTGATTGACCCGGCAAGATAGGCCTTGCTTCCCGCACGTTGGCAAAGCTCGCGGGTTACCTCGCTCGTCAGCCGCGTAGCTGTGGGACGTGTCATCTGCTGCAAGGTCCGGGCGATGGCGCTGTCGGAAAGCACGGTAAAGAAGGGAGATTGCTCCAGGGAAAGGCGGAGCGCTGTATTCAGAGCGTCGTCAAATGTCGCGTCGCCTGTCGTATTCACAAAATCGGCGAGAACGATCGTGTCTTCGGGGGTGATTTTGGGAGCAGGACGATGAAGCCAGAACCCCACAATGGTCGCGCTCGCCACGATCAATGCGGCCGCGTACCACAGGTAGGGTCGCTTCCTGATGGGCTGTTTGGTTGGGACCGGCTCATCCAGTGCGGGTGACCAAACCACCGGAGCTACGAAGCGGTAACCATGGCGAGGTACGGTTTCAAGGAACCTGGGATTGTCGGCCGAATCGTTCAACGCCGCCCGCAGCTTACCCACCGCCGTGTTCAAGGCAGCGTCAAAGTCCACGAACAGGTCTTGCGGCCAGACCTGCGAGCGGATTTCTTCACGAGTCACCAACTGGCCCGGGCGCTCCAACAACAGCGCCAGAATTCGGAAGGGCTGCTCTTGCAACCGAACGCGAGTCCCCCCTTTGGTGAGCTTGCGCTCAGGCAGGTCGATCTCAAAGGACCCAAAACGAGCGAACCGGTGCACGGACGGCTGGGCTGCCGTCTTCGATCGTAAAAAAATGTGGGCCGTTTTCAACATTTTTGCAGGTTAGAACTTCCGGTAAGTGCTTTTTTTATGACGTGTTAGCAAGTGATTTCGATTTCATGGAAAATTTTGTTGCCATTTCCCGGAAGCCTTTAGAACATTGGCCCCTGGAGTACCTATCCACATGTCCCCTGCGAACCGTCGATCCAAGCCTTTCGTTCCCGGAGCTCTGGGCAGCTATGGCGACAATTTTGACGCTTCGGAGCTCAAAAAATCAACCCTCAAAGAAGGGCACTACGAAGTTTTGCTGGTGGGCACCAAGGTCGGACGGACCCTGGCGGATAGGCACCTTGATCAACTGGCCGTAGGCACGCAGAAAACGGAACATCGGCCCCAAGGTCATTGCAAGCGCCTGCGAGAAACTTCAAGAATGCGCGATACGTAAAGCCATTCTTTGTCTGATCGGTACGCTTCCGGAGAAAGAACAAACTGGCCACAAACTGAAGCTTTTTAACCGGGTGTGAGCAACCCCTTCCGGCACCTGGGACGTGTGTATCCATTGAGAGTTCCTCGAGTTAAGCCTTCGCGGGTTGAACAGGAAAGCGCACCCTCAGTGGGAATACCAGGCGATGTAGTACTCGAAAGCCAGCAGATATTGCAGACAAACAAACGGGCCCTTGGATGTTGGTGAAACCTTAAGGAGAAGAAAGCATGCGCAACAGGTTCCGGATAGTTATCGTCGGCTTGATTGCGTTTCTGGCCTCGCTGGCCAGCGCGCAAACCAGTGCAGATCGAATCAAAACAATTCAAACCAACTTGAACAATGCCAAGGCCGCTTTTGACCAACTGCCGGATCAGATGAAGCAAGTCTCGCGCAGTGCAGGACGGCTGGCGCATCTGGCCGGCGCGGTGAATCACATGGCATCGGGCCTGGCCAAGGGACCGAAATCAGGATGGCAGCCAAGCCCGGGATGGGATGAGGGCGGACCGGACGAAAATGGCCTGATCCAGGTAAACAATCCGGCACGTGACCTGCGCTTCTCGCCGTTCATGGGCTTTACACAGAACAACGCTGCGACGGCACGCTGTGGTGACAACGTTGTGGTGGCGTTCAACGATTCAGGCAGCACCCTGGAAACGCTGCTTACCGGGCAGGGAGGGGTTAGCCAGAACGGCGCAGTGGCGACCGGAACTGGCGGCATCAGCCTTGTGGGTTATGCCACCTCGCACAACGGAGGCGAGTCCTTCAACGACCGCGGCGCGGTGAATCCGGGACCGGATGTAGACATCACTCTGGCTGGGAAACCTTCGGTGGCGTGCACCGACCAGAATACGTTTCTTTTGGTACAGATTGCCGGCGTCCACAACCCCATTGAGGGTCACTTCGCTCCGCTTTCGGGGATCACGCTTTCCCGATCCACTGACAGTGGAGCAACCTGGGCCGATCCAGTCACAGTGGCAGTGCCGGATCCAAACGTTGGCGATGAAGTCTTCGAAGATCCCTGGATCGCGGTGGACCCTTCAAATCCCAAGCGGGTCTACATTTCCTATACGCATTTCGGATTCAATTTCACTACTCAGGAACTGACGTCGTCAGTTGAAGTGATCAGCTCGATTGATGGTGGCCAGACCTTCAACCCCACGCCGATCGTGATGGAAACGCAGCACATTACTGCTTTCACCGGGCTATTTGATGTCGGAACGCGGATGGCGATCTCCTCCACGGGCAGGGTCTTCGTGGCGTGGGAAAACGAGAACATTTTCGAAGCTTTCTTCGAGCAGACGATCTCGGTCGGCAGCTTTACGCCCGGAGCAGGCGTAACGCCCGCCGTGGTGGTAGATGCCGTGACTCAGGGAGGTTCGAACGTCTTTGAGTTGTTCACGCCCTTTGGCGAGTCGATTGAGGACGGGGAAGTCTTCTTTGGCACAGTGCCCTTGCAAGGCGGTTTTGAGAATTTCCGGGGCTTTGATCTGGCGGTAGACCACTCCGGCGGTCCTACGGACGGGTTCGTTTACCTCTTCTGGGACGATGGCCGCAACGGTTTCCAGGCAGCGCCGGAACTGGAAGATGATTTTGGAGCCTACAGCTTCACGGACATTTTACTCGCGGTTTCGAAGGATGGCGGCCAGACCTTCGCTCCCACGCGTCAGGTGAATTCTGATTTGCAGCCGCTGACGTCGCGCGGACATGATCACTTCCGTCCGGTGGCGGCGGTGGACCAAAACGGGAAGGTGGCGGCTTGCTGGTATGACCGGCGCAACGATCCACAAAACTATCAGTTCGAGCGGTTCTGCGCCGAGTCAACCGATGCCGGGTCTACGTGGGCAGAATTCGAGGTTCTGGGCAGCCTGTCCACGCCCGTCATAGCGCAAGACCTTCTCATAAAGCCGGTTGATATGGGAACAAACGATAACTTGACGACAGACTTTAATGGGCATGCTCCAGGATTCATTGGGGGCATCCAGTGGATGAGTTCCGGCATGAACCCGGACGTGAAAGAAGTGCGGTTCCGGTAGCCCAGGGGAAGGGGCGCTTCGGAGGAGAACACCGGAACGCAGATTCCTTGGCAGACGATATCCGAACAGAAGCGAGATTACGCGGAGGAGATATGCGCGCACGATTTCTTTGGTTAATGGTTGTTGTTGGCCTGCTGGGAGCAACCCTGGGTGCTACCGCCCAGAACACGCCGAACCAAGACAGAATCAATGCCATGAAGGCGAACCTGAATCAATTTAAAAACAACTTCATCAAGCTGCCGTCCAATCACCGGGCGTTGCTGGACGGCTGGACACGCACCATACAGTTGGCCGGAGCATTTGACAAGCTTGCCGCTGCGGCTGCTTCGGGCAAGACCTTTACGCGTAAGCAATTCAGTGATGTGATGGCCGATGCTCAAAAGAGCGCCGGCATCGTGGGCGTGAATGACCCCAGTACAGACCTGGACTTCAGCAGTTACGATGGGGTTACGCAGAGCGAAACCCATACCGCGATGTGCGGTAACCAGGTGGTGGTGGGTTTCAACGACTCAGGCAGCTTATTACAGTCCTTTTTCTTTGGCACGGGCGGCTTGAGCTTCAGCGGAGCGGCCGTCTCCAGCGACCGGGGAAAAACCTTTCACGACATTGGAGCCATGAATCCTGGGCCGGACTTCAACAACCTGGTACAGGGCGATCCGATTCTGACCTGCACAGACTCCGGTCATTTCTTTTACACTCAACTCTTCGAAACACAAACCGCCACGGCAATAGGCATCTCAAATTCCTCTGATGGCGGCAATACCTGGTCGGATCCGCTGGCGGCGGTGAGCAAGGATTTCTCCCACTTCCTTGACAAGCCCTGGAGCACGATCGATCCTTCCAACCCGCAACGAATTTACATCAGCTACACGGACTTTGATGGTAGCGGTACCAGTGCAGGATGCGGGGCGCAGACGCGAACCGCTATTGAACTCGTAACCTCCAATGACGGCGGCGCGCATTTTACCAGCCCTGTGATTATTGACGAGCAGTGCGGTGACAACGTTGCCGTGCAGACATCCCACGTAGCTGTGAATTCGCACGGAGTGGCCTTCATTGCCTGGCAGCGCTTTAATCCAACGACCACTGACGTACGAATCACCCACCTTGTAAATGGCTTGCCAGCGCCCTCTGTGTTGATTGACCAGAAGGTATTTGGCGGCGATGCCTTTTTAGTCGACAATCTGGAACTTGGGATTGAGGTTGAGTCGGATCTCGAGGGGCAATTCCGTAATCTTTCAGGGCTGGATCTTGCCATTGACCGCTCGGGAGGACCGAACGATGGCACTGTCTACGTCACCTGGGACGACGCCCGCAATAAATCGGTTCCCGATCTGGCCGGGTTCTCCATCGACTTTTTTGGGCCGAACCAACCTGGAGTCGCACTACCCTTCACTCCACTGATACTTACTGCGGGAAATTATGCCTACACAGATGTCCTGGTCAGCCGCTCAAATGACGGAATCCACTTTGGACCTTCGATCCAGGTGAACTCTGACAAGCAGCCCAAGGTTGGCGGCGGTCATGATCACTTCCAGCCTGCCCTTGCCGTGGACTCCACGGGAACGGCCGCAATCTGCTGGTACGACCGCAGAAACGATCCGAAAAACTTCAATATTGAGCGTTTTTGCGCTGAATCAAAGAACGGAAATGGGTGGAATAACTTCCGCGTCCCTATCTCACCTTTTGCACCCATCCACAGGCTGGATTTCGGGCTGGACATATTTGGAGGAGGTGCAGTCAACCCGGCCTACATGGGCGATTATGACGGTTTGACAACCGACTTCAGCGGTAAGACTCGCGGGTTCATCGGCGCCTTCCAGTGGATGAGTTCAGGCATGAATCCTGATGTGAAGGCTTTTAGTTTCCAGTAAACCGCTACGGATGTCATGACAACCTTCCCCGCGTGAGGGCTGTCACGCAGGAGCATCATCCCGCTTATGGTGCTCCTGTTTTTTTTGCTGCATAACGCTTATGGTTCTTCTGTTTTTTTTTTGCTGTATAATCCGCGCACCCTATGCAAATAAACAGACTCGCGTTCCTGGTTTTTCTCCCGGCCTTCCTGCTGTCTTCTTTTGGTTTCGCCCAACAACCCGCGGCGTCGGCCCCGCCACAGAAAACCTACATCCGTGCGGGTCACATGCTGGATGTGAAGACCGGCAGGATCAGTGACAATGTTCTGATCACGATTGAAGCGGGCAAAATTGTTTCGGTCGGTTCCGGCTCAGCACCTGCCGATGGCGCCGTCATCAACCTCCCGAATGCCACTCTTCTGCCCGGTTTGATCGATGCTCATACCCACCTGACCTTCGATCCCAACTTTGGCTATCAGGAGTTGGGCGTCTCGATCCCGAAAGAAGCGCTCATCGGAGCCAAGAATGCGCGCGTCACGCTGGAGGCTGGATTTACCACGGTACGGAACGTGGGCGCCAACGGCTTTACCGATATCGCGTTGCGCGACGCAATCAACGAAGGCATGGTGCCCGGACCGCATATCATCGCCAGCGGCCCGGCATTGTCCATCACCGGCGGCCATTGCGACCAGAACCTGCTGCCCTATGAATGGCACGCGAAGTCAGATGGCGCAGCCGACGGCATCGAAGGCGTCCAGCACAAGGTGCGCGAGATCATCAAGTATGGAGCGGACGTAATCAAGATCTGCGCGACCGGCGGCGTGCTCTCCAAAGGCGACGACCCAAAGGCTTCGCAATATACGCTGGAGGAGATGAAGGCCATCGTCGCCGATGCCCACAGGCTCGGCCGCAAAGTAGCGGCCCATGCGCACGGCGCGCAGGGAATCGCCTGGGCCACCGAAGCCGGCGTGGATTCCATCGAGCATGGCTCATACATTGATGACGCCGGGATCAAGCTGATGAAAGAGCACGGCACCTATCTTGTGCCCACACAATACCTCACCGACTGGATGCGCGAAAACGCCAGCAAGATCGGCCTGCCTGCCATGTACGCGGAAAAAATGAAGTCGGTCACCGCGGTGAGCAGGGAGAATCTGAAGCGCGCGTTTGCATCCGGCGTGAAAGTTGCTTTCGGGACTGACGCAGCTGTTTATCCGCACGGTCTCAACGCGCACGAGTTTGCTGTGTACGTCGAAATGGGGATGACTCCCATTCAGGCGATTCAAACGGCCACGGTGAACGCCGCGGATTTGCTGGGTTGGTCAGATCGCATCGGCACCATTGAACCAGGGAAGTTTGCCGATATCATTGCCGTAAACGGCGATCCTCAAAAAGACGTTACGCTGTTGCAGAAACCGGTTTTTGTGATGAAGGGTGGCGTGGTCTACAAACAGAAGTAACGGCTGGCTTTGGGAGCCGACAGCGTCATTCGCTGGGCGCAGGACCGCAATTCTATAATTGAGAGCTATTGGGAGAACCTGTGAAATTCATCGCCGTCCTTTTTTTACTTCTGCTGGTTACGATTGCTAATTCTCAGAACAAAGGAACGCCGGCCCGGAACGGCTCGGCGGTTGACTTTACCGCGTTGGCCGATCGCTATTTTGACGAATATTACTTCAAGTTCAATCCCTCAAATGGAACAGCCGCTGGCTTTCATCAGTATGACAACCAGCTGGAGGATTATTCTCGGACATCGGTGGACCAGCAGGTAGCATTGCTCAAGAAATTCAGAAGTGAATTTAGCAGCCGTTTTGCTGCTGGAGGCCCCGGCCTGAATCCTGGAGATCCAGCCTGGGTCGACTTCAATCTGGTAATGGGCGATATCAATTCGCGCCTGCTGGATTTGGAAAATATTCGTCCATGGGAAAAAAATCCTGACGTTTATTCCAGCAGCGTCACCAATTCAATTTTCATCATCATGGCCCGGACGTTCGCGCCGCCGGAGCAAAGGCTGAAATCGGTCATCGCTCGCGAGAAGCAGATTCCGGCGGTCTTTCAAGCCGCGCGGCAAAACCTCAAGAACCCGCCGCCAATCTACGTCGATATCGCTCTGGAACAGATTCCCGGTCTCATCAGCTTTTTTGAAAAAGATGTGCCGGAGGCCTTCAAAGCGGTTAAAGACCAGGCGTTGCTCGGCGAATTTCGCGCAGCGAATCAGAAAGTAATGGACGCGCTGAAGGAATACCAGACATGGATTGAAAAAGATCTGAAGCCGCAGGCGCATGGCGACTTCCGCATCGGCGCCGATAACTTCAGCAGGAAGCTGCTCTACAACGAAGATGTTGACATTCCATTGCCGCGGCTGCTCGAGATCGGCATGGCGGACCTGCGCCAGAATCAACAGGAGTTTAAGGCTGTAGCAGCGAAGATCGATCCCAGTAAAACGCCGCAGCAGATCCTGGAAGAACTGGAAAAAGACCATCCAGCGCCGGACAAACTGTTGCAGACCTTCCGTGACACTCTTGGGGGTCTGCGCGATTTTCTGGAGCAGCAGCGTATCGTGGGCATGCCTTCGCAGGTGCTTCCCATTGTGCAGGAAACCCCGCCATTTGCTCGCGCTCTGACTTTTGCCTCCATGGATACCCCCGGGCCGTTTGAGAAAGTAGCGAAAGAAGCTTTCTTCAACGTAACCCTGCCGGAAGCCAGTTGGACGCCGCAACAGGTCGAAGAGCACATGGCCGGTTTCAATCGCGGCACCATCATCTCCACGGCGGTTCACGAGGTTTACCCCGGTCATTACACGCAGTTCCTCTGGGTGCCTTCTGCGCCGTCGAAAGTTCGCAAGCTGCTGGGCTGCAGCTCCAATGCGGAAGGCTGGGCCCACTACAGCGAGCAGATGATGCTCGATGAAGGCTATGGCCGAACCGCCGGCGCCGATCTGGATCATGACACTGCGTTTCTGAAACTCCGGCTGGGCCAGCTTCAAGACGCGCTGTTGCGCAATGCCCGTTTCATTGTCGGCATACAGATGCACACGGGGAAGATGACCTTCGACCAGGGCATCGATTTTTTCGTGAAGGAGGGTTACCAGACCCGCGTCAACGGAACTCGTGAAACCAAACGCGGCACCTCTGACCCTACCTATCTCTATTACACGCTGGGCAAGCTGGAGATCCTCAAATTACGTGATGATTACAAAAAGAAGCTGGGCGACAAGTACTCACTGGAAGATTTTCATAACGGATTTCTAAAGCAAGGCTTTCCGCCGGTTAAGTTGATCCGGCGGGTCATGATCGGGGATAACAGTCCGGTGCTATAGGAAGCAATTAGCAGTCGGCAATTTGGCACAATGAGTTTGTTTTGAGATCACTTGGCAAAATTGCCAATTGCTGTTTGCTAACTGCTAGAATCCTGCATCTCACATAGAGCTATTAAAAAGGATCATGAGATGAAAATGAGAGTTCGCAAGGCCGTGTTCCCGGCTGCTGGGCTGGGGACGCGCTTTCTCCCCGCCACCAAGGCGCAGCCCAAAGAGATGCTGCCGCTGGTCGACAAGCCCATCATTCAGTACGGAGTAGAAGAGGCCATGGCTGCAGGTTGTGACCAGATCATCATCGTCACCGGCCGGGGCAAGACTTCCATTGAAGATCATTTCGATGTCAGCTACGAACTCGAAAAGATGCTGGAGGAGCGCGGAAAAACCGATCTGCTGGCCATCGTGCGCCAGATCTCAGACATGATCCACGTCGCCTATGTGCGCCAGAAAGAGGCGATGGGGCTGGGACATGCGGTGCTGATGGCACGGGAGCTCGTGGGCAGCGAGCCATTTGCCGTCCTGCTGGCGGACGACGTCATTGACGCCCAAAAGCCCTGCCTCAAGCAGATGATGGAGGTCTTTGAAGAGTCACAGTGCTCCATCGTCGCCACCCAGGAAGTGAGTGGTCCGGCGATCTCTTCGTATGGGGTGCTCGATGCCCAGCGCATCGAAGGCAAGTTCCACGGCCGCGCTTATAACGTTCGCAACCTGGTGGAAAAACCCAAGCCTGAAGATGCCCCGTCCAACCTCGCCATTATTGGACGTTACATTCTCACGCCCACGATCTTTGATACCCTGGAGCGGACACCGCTGGGCACCGGCGGTGAACTGCAACTCACCGATGGACTCCGCGGTCTGCTCACGGCCGGTGAAAGCATTTACGGTTATACCTTTGAGGGCAAGCGCCACGATACCGGCGATAAACTCGGCTTCCTGAAAGCGACGGTAGAGTTTGCTCTGAAGCGTTCAGACCTCGGACCTGCATTTGCCGACTATCTGCGCTCCCTGAATATTGAGGAAAGTGCCGGCAAGGTCGAGGCAGCTTAAAGAGCGCGCGGATTCCGATCCGCAAACCCGAACCTGCGTCAGTCTGGCTCCCCAAAATCTTCGTCCTGAAAAATATACGGCGCCGTCCGGATCAGGCGAAAGCGCACCCGTTCTGCACACGTTTCGCAGGGCGGGAAGGAATCGCCGTTGAGCATGACTACTTCGTGGGCAGTACGGTGCCCGTGATCGTGGACCACTTCGTAGATTCCGGTTTCCTTCACAATCTCGCCGGCAGCAAAGAGATTGCCAGGCTGATCCGGACGTCTTAAGTGGTGGCGGGATTTACCTCCGCCTTTCAGTTTCGGGCGTTGACGAGGAGTATAAATCCAGAGACGTGGCGCGCTTTTCTTGGTGTGCATGTGATTAACACTTAAGAAATTTATATACCTTTGTTCCGGGTGTGCTCGCAACTTTTTTTCGCGTGGAGAAAAAGGAGCCCTTGCGGCCTAGGCATCACTCAGGCGAGGAGGCTGCTGGAAATCTGAATCCTCAGAAATGGGCGTAGCGCCGCGGACGAGCACAAACCGCACCAGTGATCCGCACTGAGCGCACGCCGGAAAGCGCTCGCCTTTGAAAATGGTTGCTACGTGGTTGGGACGGTGCCGGTCGTGAATCACGGTGTACGCGCCTGATTCGGGCACGTCCTCGCCCGATTTATATATCTCTTCCGCTCTGGATGCGCTTTGCATGAGCTTTTGGTCTGAAACAGTGTACTAAAAACCGGCTTGGGCAAAGGCCGCAGGCAATGGCGCGGCTCAAACTTAGGTGCCGGAACGCCCGGGGATTTCAGCCTGGTCTACGAGCAGTATGGGAATGCGATCGCGCACCGGATAGATTCTCTTGCAGCCGGTGCATTGCAGGGACCTTTCGTCGGCCGCCAGAGTCAAGGGCTTACGGCAATCTGGGACCGGGCATACCAGGGCATCAAGCACACGCTTCAGGATCATCCATCCTATTTTAGTGCCTTGCCGGCGCGGTGTAACGGAATACCAGGGATTGAGTTCCGCGCGGCAGCTACCCTGGGCGTGTGCGTTTATCGGCGGTTGTAGGTAAGATATTTACTTCCATGAAAACTATGACTGCCAGTGTTCTCGACGGCAACAAGATTGCAGCCCAGATCCGAGCTGAGGTTGCAGAAGATGTTCGCAGCCTGAGTGCAGCCGGCCTCACGCCTGGCCTGGCCGTGATTCTGGCAGGCCACAATCCGGCATCAGAGATTTACGTTCGCAACAAGGTGAAAGCCTGTGAGCAAGTGGGTGTACACGGCGAAACACTCACACCGCCCGAGTCGGTAAGCACTGAAGAGCTGCTGCAGATGGTGAACCGGCTGAACCAGCGCGACGAGATCGACGGCATTCTGGTGCAGCTTCCTTTGCCGGCGCAAGTGGACGCAAAAAAAGTGCTGCTCGCCGTTTCGCCGGAGAAAGACGTGGACGGCTTTCATCCAGTCAACGTCGGCAATCTCTCCACGCAGCGTCCCGGGCTGGTGCCCTGCACTCCTGCAGGAGTGATAGAGATCCTGCGGCGCAGTAATATCGGGATTGAAGGCCGGCACGCGGTGGTAATCGGACGCAGCGACATCGTCGGCAAGCCGGTGGCGATGCTTCTCCTCAACAGCAACGCGACCGTTACGGTCTGCCATTCGAAGACCAAGGACCTTTCTCAGGTCGCGCGCCAGGGCGATATCCTGGTGGCCGCAATCGGCAAAGCGGGCTTCGTCACCGCCGATTTTGTGAAGCCGGGCGCTACGGTGATCGATGTTGGCATCAACAAGATCACCGAGCGCCGAGAGTTTGATAAGTTTTTCGCCGGCGATCCGGTGCGCGAAAAGTCGTTCGCCGAGAAGGGCTCAACACTGCTCGGTGACGTCGATCCCCATGCGGCGGGCGTTGCCGGAGCTATCACTCCGGTTCCCGGCGGCGTAGGACCATTAACCATCGCCATGCTGCTGGCAAACACCGTAAAAGCCTGCCGGGCGCGCCGCGGCTCCGCTCATGCGGCTCGGAGCTAGCCCTTGTTGCGAGTGGGTTTGACGGGCGGCATTGCCTGCGGCAAATCTACCGTAGCCAGAATGTTTGCCGACCTGGGCGCGTATGTCATTGACGCCGACGCAATCGTTCACGAACTCTATCGTCCTGGCCAGCAGGTTTACATCGAGCTGATTAAACGCTTCGGATCTGGAATCGTAAGACCGGACGGCGAAATAGACCGGGCCAGACTCGCAGAGGTGGCGTTCGACGGCGGACGGGTTGAAGAGCTAAACAAAATTGTTCATCCTGCAGTGCTTAAGCAGCAGGAGCAGTGGATGAGCGAGATCGGCGCCAAGGAACCCTATGCCGTTATGATGGTGGAAGCAGCCTTGATTCTTGAGGCTGGTGCGCGCGATCGCTTTGACAAGATCCTGGTAGTGACCTGCAAGCCGGCGCAGAAGATAGAGCGTTTGGCCCGCCGGATGGGCATGCCGGTAGCACTGGCGCGGGTCGAAGTGACGCGCCGGTCAAATGCGCAAATGCCGGATGATGAGAAGATGCGGCGGGCTGACTTCGTCATTGACAATTCCGGCCCCGAAGACGTAGCTCGCCACCAGGTGGAACGTGTTTACGCCGAGCTCAAGGTGCTGGCCAAGCGCCTGATTTTTGACAGGTGACCAACATGAAGTACTTCCGTCCAGTTCTACTCGCTATTGTCCTGGTGACTGCTTTTTACCTTGTGACCAACAAGACGAGCGGTCCTTCGGCTCCTTCCTGGGTCACTCGGCCATCCCATGTTGAATTAACTGAAGCTTCCGCGCCTGCCGCCTTTGATGCCGAGGAGCAAAACAACATTGCGGTGTACAAAAAGGCTCTGCCGTCGGTGGTCAACATCACCTCCACTGCTGTCGGCTTTGATTTTTTCTACGGTGCGGTGCCGCAGCAAGGCATGGGCTCGGGGTTTGTGATCGATGGCGAAGGCCACATCCTGACCAATTTTCACGTGGTGCAGGGAGCGCGCAAGCTGGAGGTGACCACCAGTGACAAGAAGCGGTATACCGCACAGGTTGTGGGAACAGATCCCGTTCACGATCTTGCCGTGATTCAGATTCCCAGCAAGGCGGTGCCACAGGCTTCCATTGGTGATTCCAAGGGGTTGGTGGTGGGCCAGAAAGTGTATGCCATCGGCAACCCATTCGGTCTGAGCGGAACCATGACGCGTGGCATCATCAGCTCCATACGTTCTCTGAAAGGCGAACGCGGTTACATTGACGAGGCCATCCAGACCGATGCCGCCATCAATCCCGGCAATTCCGGAGGGCCGCTGCTGAATGGCCAGGGGCAGGTTATCGGCATCAACTCCATGATTCTGACCGGCGGAGCAGAGCAAAGCGCCGGAATCGGTTTTGCCATTCCTATTAATACGGCTAAGGCTGTCCTGGACGATCTGGTCCGGCTGGGAAGGGTACGCCGCCCTGAGATCGGTGTACGCACGATTCCCATTGGGCCGGATCTGGCCGATCAGATGGGACTGGCGGCCGACTCCGGTTTACTCGTTGTCCAGGTCGTTCCAGGCAGCGCAGCAGACAAAGCGGGCCTTCACGCCGGGACTGAGCGAGCCTACCTGGGAAATCAGCCGATTATGATCGGCGGCGATCTTATTGTCGCGATTGATGGACAACCGATCGAAGATCAACAAGACCTTTCACACATTATGCAGAATCATCACTCCGGCGACACAGTGACGGTAACGGTGTATCGCAGCAAAAAGCGCATGGATATAAAAGTCGTATTGGGCGAGGCAAAGGGAGTTGCGTAGACGGGATTTATGCATCGCTACGATTAAGAAATCGGGCATTTAAGCAATAAGTTTTCTTTTCTTCCGCAGCAAGTCGGGCTAAGCTGTAGCGCAACAAATTCTTCAAGAAGCAACGGCGGAAGGAGAAAAGGATTTATGGCTTTTTGTTCAAAGTGCGGGGCTCAACTTGCCGCGGGTTCGGGGTTCTGCGGTTCATGTGGCGCGGCAGTGGCGGGAACGAACGTGGCGTCCGCTTCGGGAGCGCCGGCTTCGGGAGCAGCGGCTGCGCCGGCACAACCTGCTTCGGCCAGCGCTGGCATGACCAACAACGTAGCCGGCATGTTGTGCTACATCCTGGGCATTGTGACGGGAATTGTTTTTCTGGTGATTGAGCCATATAAGAACAATCGCTTTATTCGTTTCCATGCGTTCCAGTCGATCTTTTATTGGGTGGTATGCTTCGGTTTCTGGATGATCTGGAGCTGGCTGATTGTGGGAATGTTTTTGTCCGCGGGCAGCCTGGGCATGTGGGGGTTTATAGGGCTGGTGTTTACCCTGATCCGCCTTGCCATGTTTGCGGGCTGGATTTTCCTTATGTTCAAAGCCTACAACAATGAAGAGTTCAAGCTGCCCGTGATCGGCGACCTGGCCGCGAAGCAGGCTGGCTCATAGCCCTTTGCCGCACGTCATTCAGCAGAACAAGGGATTTCCAGCGTAGAATAGCGAGACTCGCCTATTGGTTAGCCACAACCGTGACGAGGAAATCCCTTTGCATTTCTCCGGAGAACTGACGAATGAGATACTGCCGCTTCGTTTCGGCTGAAGGGCCCCAGTTTGGTCTGATTGAGAACGTCGGTGGTACACAGTACATAACCCAGGTCGCTCCGGATGGCCCCGTTCCGGATTTTGCCGTTGCGCAAAAACTTCCCAAGCTTCCGCTTTCTTCTGCCAAATTTCTGGAGCCAGTATCTCCATCGAAGATCGTGTGCGTGGGGCGGAACTACAGCGAGCACGCCAAAGAGTTGGGCAATGAGGTTCCGACTGAGCCGTTGATCTTTCTCAAACCTCCAACATCGATCATCGCACCGGGAGGAAAGATCGCGCGGCCGAAGCACCTTTCGCAGCGCGTGGATTTTGAAGGCGAACTCACCATTGTTATCGGCAAACCTTGCCGCGGCTTGCGGCCTGGTGACGATGTACTTCCCTACATTCTCGGCTACACCTGCGCCAATGACGTCACCGCCCGCGATCTGCAGAAGAAGGATGGCCAATGGACCCGCGCCAAAGGCTTTGATACTTTTTGCCCCGTTGGTCCGATCGTGACCGACGAGATTGATCCGTGGAAGGGCGTACGCGTGGAAACGCGGGTGAACGGCCAAATCAAGCAGTCCGAGAGCACCACCGCGTTCATCTTCACCGTCGACGTGGTGATGCGTTTTGTTTCCCAGATCATGACTTTGCTTCCGGGAGATATCATTCTTACCGGTACGCCGGCTGGGATTGGGCCGCTGGTAGCCGGCGACGAGGTATCGGTTTCGATCGAAGGAATTGGTTCGCTGACCAACCCGGTGATCGATGGCGCCTAGCATCTGGTTCTTCTTACAGACTGCGCAATAGTGCGGTAAATCAAGGCTCTAAGCGGCTCTGGCAAGGTTGAGACTATGGTGACCTTGTGGTTTTGCCACGGCCAAGCGATTCTTGATCGATTTCAACACCGGTATCTGGAACGTGGGATTGGCATAAGGGTTCCTGCGGATTTTCACTGAACCGAAGTTGCATTACACTCATCTACTGAAATCACCTGGCGTCTTTTGTCTGAGGACGTTGACTTATGAACGGGGAACTTCGTCTATATTCGCTTGTTGCTCTGGCCGGCGCCGGCCTGCTTTGGGGAGCCATGGCCTGGGCTCGGAAGCATCGCAAAACTCCTGACCAGCGGGAGCATGAGCGGCGCATGCACATCAGCGAAATCGGCCGCATCACCGATGGCACGGTGATTGATGTGAACGAAATGCAGACAAACGCCGACGAACTGCAGTTGCTCATTTATCACTATGACGTTGCCGGCGTCAGCTATGAAGCTTCACAGGACGTGAGCACGCTGCGCCACATGGTTGATCTGCACTCGTGCCGCTCCGGGCTGATGACTTCTATCAAGTACGATCCCAGCAATCCTGGCAATTCTATTGTCATCGCTGAAAACTGGTCGGGGCTGCGGCACTAACGCCTTCCATTTCACCCTGGAAATCCCGACCTCCCAATTTTCGCGCCTGACATGGAATCAAGCACAAAATGATCATGTTCGCGTTGATGCGCGACTGATTTTACCTGCGCTCTCAAACGCTATCAGCAAAATCTATATCGATGACCATCGATATAGTTAGTTGGCTCCAAGCGCTTCCAGAATGCGGTCAAAATCGTCCAGCGATCCGTACTTCAGGATGATCTTCCCTTTGCCTTTTCGATCCTGAATTTCGACCTTCACGCCGAGAGAGTGTTCCAAGGTACGTTGCGCTTCGCGCACGTTAGGATCGAGTTGTGCGGCAGGCTTTTGCTGCCGCTGCTGATCCGGTTCAGGTCTAAGAAGCTTGGCCGCCAGCTCTTCAGTCTGGCGAACAGACAACTGCCTGGTTATGACCTCATGTGCGGCTTTTTGCAGATGGTCGGGAAATCCAACCAGACCGACCAAGACCTTGCCGTGCCCGAAGCTTATGGCGCCGTTCTCCAGGGCTTCCTGCAGGGCTTCAGGCAGCTTGAGCAGACGAATGAAATTGGCGATGCTGGTGCGGTCTTTGCCGGTTCTGGCCGCAATCTGCTCCTGCGTGAGCTTAAACTCTTGACTCAGGCGCTCAAAGGCTCGGGCCTGCTCCATGGGGTTCAGATCCTCGCGCTGAAGGTTCTCAATGATCGTGATCTCCATGGCTTGCTCATTGGAGATCTGCCGCACAACGGCCGGCACGATCGTTTTGCCGGCGCGTTTTGAAGCAAGCCAACGCCTCTCACCGGCAACGAGTTGAAATCGGCCATTCGCTGCAGGACGCAGTACGATCGGCTGGACTACACCGCTGGCCCGAATGGATTCCGTGAGTTCAGCTAGAGAAGCTTCATTGATCTGCCGCCGCGTCTGGTACGGATTGGGATCGATCAGCTCAACCGATATCTCCTGCGCGCCGGCAGGCGCGGGAGGCGCTGGCATGGTTATCGGCGCCGCCGCTGGTCTGCCAGGCAGGAGAGAATCAAGTCCGCGGCCAAGGCCTTTGCGTTTGTCATTCATCATGGTTCATTGACTCGTTTCAATTGCGCGATGTTTTCGGTGTCTGAAGGCCCGGCCGGATCGGCGACGGACCCGGCGACCTTTGCATTCCGATCCATCAGCTCCTTGGCCAGGCGTATATAGCTTTCCGCTCCCCGCGAACGAACGTCATGAAGCAGCACCGGCTTGCCATAGCTTGGCGCCTCCGCTAATCGAATATTCCGGGGGATGATCGTTTGCAGAAGCTTATCGCCAAAGTATTTCCTGAGTTCGTTGGTGACTTGTTGAGCCAGGATGGTGCGATCGTCGTACATCGTGAGTACAACGCCCTCGATTTCGAGATCCGGATTGAAGCTTTGCCTCAAGCGTTCAATCGTATCCAGCAATTCGCTCACCCCTTCCAGAGCGAAGTATTCAGCCTGCATTGGTATCAGAACTGAATCTGCGGCTACGAGGGCATTCAGAGTAAGCAGATCGAGTGCAGGCGGGCAATCCAGCACCACATAATCGAATTGGTTGCGTATGGACGAGAGCGCATCCCGAAGGCGAAACTCGCGTCGATCCGCCGACACCAACTCGATGTTGGCGCCGATGAGGTTCTTGTGGGATGGAATCACGCTCAGCCCATCGAGCTCTGAGGACCTCACAGCCTGCGCTGCCATGGCTTCGCGAAGCAACAGGTGGTAGGTGCTCAAGCGGTCGGGATCGCGCTGAAAGCCGAGACCGCCCGTAGAGTTGGCCTGTGGATCGCAATCCACCAGAAGCGACTTCACTTCAGCAGCCGCAAAGGAAGCAGCAAGATTGATGGCGGTTGTGGTTTTGCCCACGCCGCCTTTCTGATTGGCAACAGCGATGACTCGTCCCATGGGGAGTTAGGTTTCGGAAGAAACGCCGTTCTGAATGTAGCGAAGGATAGCCAAATGCGCAATGCCGCAAAGTGGTGCAATTGTTCCACGTGGAACATGTCACAATCTCGCTGCTACCCTGCAATGTTCCACGTGGAACAATGAATTTATATCTATGGTTCGATATGAACGGTGGATCCCACTTTCGTGACCGAAACCGAGCGGGGGGCGGCAGGTTCCTCGCAATTCTGGCTCATAGTCAGGGCCTATACTCCACATTTACCAACTTGATTCTAAGAGGTTGTAGCTTAGACGAAAAAGGTCAACAAACCCGATAGCCTATTAATCAATCTGATTCCCATCCCTCAAAAAATCCACTTAGTACCAAAAATCAGTCCCATCCTCACTGACTTCGCTTAAAAACCAAACACCTCTAATGATTTCGTTCCACTTTTGCTTTCTTGATCCCAACCAGAAGCACCCTGGAATGACCCCCAGGAATGGCCATTGCATCGCTCCATTCCATTTCCGGACCTAAGGTATGAGCGTCTCTCACTTGCGATGCCCCAATCATCAAAGCCAGCCTGCCCCTCTGCTCGACCAGCGTCATAGCCACTGAAAGACTCTGGTCAAATCTCTCTACCGCGCGCATTGCCACCACATCTGCCTGTTGTCTGTACTCCTCACCTCTGCCCGCAAAAACTGAGATATTCTTTAGCTTCAAAGCAAAGATGACCTCCCTTAGGAATGTGACTTTCTTTTGATTCGCCTCAATCAGCGTGATTTGGGTCTCGGGCAGAAGCATTGCGATCGGAATGCCGGGAAACCCAGCTCCCGAACCGAGATCAATCAGGGTAGCCGGTACGTTATCGCGAAATATCCCGGCGACGAAAAACGATTCCCCAAAATGACGCGTCACCATTTCCTGCGCATCGCGCACGGCCGTCAGATTGATGCGCGCATTCCACTTCAGCAATAGATCGATATATGTCGATGTATGCGAAAGCCGCTCCTCGTCAAGCTTTGCGAAGGGTTTCAGCAGCCGACCGATTTCACCCGTGTCCACTGATGCCATCGTAAATCAGCCGCCCTGATACCTGCGAACTGCCGCTCCTTGCGCAGGTAGTGCGGCCAGCAACTCACGAGCGGTAAGCTTGAGCACGGGATGGCGAACGTCCGGCGCGATCTCAACCAATGGCTCAAGAACGAAACGCCGATGTTGCATGGCTGGATGCGGAATGGTCAACCCACGCGAATCGATCACGAGATCGCCAAAAAAAACAACATCGATATCGATGGTCCGCGGGCCCTTGGGTTCTAAGCGGCGCCGGCCCATTGCACGCTCCAGAGACAAAATCCGCTCAAGGAGCTGTTTGGGGCAAATTTGAGTATCGAGCGCAACAACGCAGTTCAGAAACCAGGGCTGTTCGCTGTTAACCTCCACCGGCTCAGTCTCATAGAAGCCCGACACCGCGTGGACTGACCCCAAGCCGCCCAGCTGATGGATCGCCTCGAGCAGATTCACAGCTCGATCGCCCAAATTTGAACCTAATGAGAGATAAACCATGACTTTCCAGCCGCTTTTCCCCAATTCGGAGGCCATTTGTTCAAAATTACCTCTCGCCCCCATCACGTGCCCGTTACGTTGGTTATGTGGCCTTCTGGTGGCACTTTAGATACCTTACCGGCATGGCCTTGCAAGCACTACTCCTCAGTCGCGACCCCGAAGTCCATGGTACGCTACGGCGTGTTCTTGACGCCGCGAACATTGACCTTGATCTTTCGGATAACACAGACCAGGCGCGAGACATCCTTCTTCGCCGGAAATATGACGCCGTGCTCGTTGATTGTGACGACCTTTCCAATGGCCCGCTGGTGCTGCGCGAGTTGCGGCAGGGAAAGTCGAACAAGAGCTGCATCGCCTTTGCGCTGGTGAATGGCAAGACTTCGATTCAGCAGGCGTTTGAGATGGGCGCCAATTTCGTTCTCGACAAACCTATTTCGGTCGACCGGGCCACGCGCAGCGTGCGCGCCGCGCAAGGTCTCATCATGCGCGAGCGGCGGCGCTATTACCGTCATCTGATAAAGGCCACCGGAGCTATTCTGGTCGATGAGGGAGCCGAGCTGCCGCTCCACATTACCAACATCAGCCAGGGCGGCATCTCGATCGAGTGCTCACGCAAGCTGGATGAAGGGGGTGCGGCCCGCGTGCGATTGCAATTGCCGGGCAGCAAGCGTGACCTGGATATTAAAGGCGAAGTTGTCTGGTCCACGTCGGAAGGGCGCGCAGGAATACGTTTTCAGATCCTCTCGGCAGAGGCGAAGCGCGACTTGGATGCCTGGCTGGAAAAACGTGCGCTGCCTCTCGGCGCCGGCGCAATGTTCATCAACGCTACAACAGTCTAGCGATCACACTTCTCGGGAGCTGTGGACCGGAGCTGGGAAAGCTTCCGGTAATTCCGGATCGTCGTTGATCTCAGTGATTTCCTCCCACAGCGATCTATCTTTCAGCAGGCGCGACACCAGGGCGGTATGCATAGCGTGGCCGGCGCGGTCGGCCACAATGTGCCCGATGACCTGCTTGCCCAGCAACGCCAGATCACCGATCAAGTCCAGGACCTTGTGACGCACAAACTCATCTTGAAACCGCAGAGGACCGTTTCTCACTCCGGTGGCGGTAAGAACGATCACATTTTCATCCGACGCGCCGCGTATCAATCCCATGTTCTTGAGGGCTCTCTCTTCGCTCAAGAAACCAAATGTTCTGGCCGCAGCCACTTCTTTGCGGTAGGGATCGCGGGAAAGATCGATCTCAAACGACTGCTCACCGATGGGAGGAGCAAAATTGATTTTGTAGGCGACGGTGTATCCCGCGGATGGATAGGCCGCGATAAACTTGTTTCCTTCGCGGACTTCAATCTCCCGCATGATTCGCAGATAGGTCCGCTTCTTTCTTTGTCGTTTGAGGCCGGCGCCCAGCATCATGTCCACGAACGGCTTGGCGCTCCCATCGAGGATGGGCAATTCCAGATTGTTCAGCTCCACCACGGCGTTATCTAATCCAATGCCAATGAACGCGGAGAGCAGGTGCTCAGTGGTAGAGATTAAAACGCCCTTTTTCTGCAGGCTGGTAGCGTAGCTTACCCGCGCCACGTTGCGGCCAATGGCCTCAATTTCAAACCCATCCAGATCAACGCGGCGAAATACAATGCCTGTTCCCGCCGGCGCCGGCAGGATTCGAAGCGTGACGGGGGCACCGCTGTGCAAACCGACTCCCTGGCACTCCACGGGAGTCCGAACTGTCTGTTCAAATGGCAAGTGATTCCAGATAAACAGATTACACCGGTCCAGAGCTGCCGTTGTGTGGTTTTTTTGCCACAGACCGTGGCAGAGTAGCAGAGAAGTTACTGCTTAACCGGGTTAATCTTCGCCATCTTTGGATCGAACAATACATCCGCAGGGTGGTTGTTGTATGTGACGTTTAAAGCAATCTGTTGGGAAACCATCGCACCGTTGCGCTTGGTCAGGAGGATGCGCGGCGTGTTGATTCCCTGGATCACCTTCCAGTTGCCGTAGATCGTGGATTCCTCGTCGCGGTCGCGATAGCGGGGATCCCGCGTGCTGAACCGCTTCTCCATGGGGAGATGAGTATCGGGCGAAACCAGCAACGTCACTGCCTCGTTCTTCGCGTTGATGATCGTGATCTTCTCCGCCATCTGCCCTTCGGAAAGACTGGGGCCTTCGTCCATCAAGAGAACGCCGGGTTCGCTCAACCATCCTCTCAAGACATTCTCCAACGAATAATGCCGGCGAATGAGCGCCTGCTGGAGCTTGTCATCCTTCGCGGGATCCAGCATTTGTATTCCCTTGTAGGTGATCTCGTAGGCACTGCCGCCAAGATAGAGCTCAACCACGTCACGCTGTTGTGTGAGCTCAGTACGCTCCTTGTCCGGCCATTCCCAGTATCTGTAGTAAAGGGTCCAGGCCGTGAGGTTTTCATTGTGAAAAGCGCCCAATCGGCCTTCAGTGTATGAATCCTGGTACGTCAGGTAAGCCTGCCCGCCCAGAGCCTGGATCATCTGGTCAATGATGGCGCGTGCTTTCTGCTGGTTACTCTGCCCGGCCGTGGACGGGTTTTGAGCAGGGGTCTGCTGGCCAGCCGCGCTGGCTAGAAATAAAAAAAGAAGAGCAACAATCCTCATGAGATCTATCTTTCTTCAGATGCAAAAATAACCAGAGCAGCTGCCTGGAAATTCACCCTACCAGCACTGCTCCCCCGTTCACGTTCAGAATCTCGCCGGTGATAAACCCGGCATGCGGTGTACAAAGAAAAAGCACTGACGCTGCAATTTCCTCCGGTTTACCTGCCCGTCCGAGAGGAATGGTGGCAAAAACGCGTTTGCCGATTTCCGGATCATGCAAGGCAGGCGCCGCCATATCGGTTTCCACCCAGCCTGGGGCAACGCAGTTCACATAAATTCTATGTGCTGCCAGCTCAGTCGAAAGACCTTTCACCATACTGATGATAGCGCCCTTGCTGGCTGCGTAGTCGCAGTGAAACGCTTCGCCACGCTGTCCAGCGGTGGAGCTGATCAGCACTACATGACCTCCGGAACGCTGGCTCTTCATCTGTGCCACACCGTATTTCACCAGGCCGAAGACACTATCCACATTGATGGCGAGCGTGGATCGCCATTGTTGGTCAGTCATCTGGTCGATGGGCGCATCACCGGGCGGCCAGACGCCATGGTTTCCAACGACGATGTCCAGCGTGCCGAAATGCTGAACCGCAGTCTCAACTAGAACTTTTGCCGCCTCGGTGGAGTTCAGATCGGCCTTCACTGCAACACAGTGTGTGGAACCGCCGCATTCCGCCGCCAGTTTCTCTGCTTCCGCCACGGCGCGTTGATAATTAAATGCTACTCGTGCTCCTGCCTGGACAAAGAGCCGCACGATGGCGGCGCCAATACCGCGGGAACCACCGGTAACCACGGCCACGCGACCATCCAGCGACAGTACAACTCCTTTTTCGGCCATGCAAGGTACGATACGGAACAAACGACTTCCCTGGCAAGCTGCGACAGATCAGTCACCGCCGCCCGAGCTCTTCTTGGCCTGTTTCTTGGCGATTGCTTCTGTTTCGGCCGTATTGTGAAAACCGTCGCCAGGGCCAATGTGCTTCGCCGCCTGAGCTAGGGAAAAACTGACGCGATCATGGCACGTTCGGCAGTCGGGAAAATTCTCACCCTGCGTGACAACGACGTCGTGCGGCTGACGGTGCTGGTCATGACTTGCAGTATAGATTCCGGTGGCTGGTACTCGATCTCCGGGCCTGAACCCCATCGGCATAAGCGAACGCCTCCAGGGGGAACAGAGACATTCTAGGAACAGATGTGAGCACATTCAATGCTGCTGCTTCGTATCGAGTCGGGCGAGCCGTTTTGCAAGAAGCCGCGCCATCGCGGGCGGAAGCCGCTGCGTTTCCCGACGAAGACTGAACCCGTTCCGGTTCTTCAGAGCCACATGATTTGGCTATTCGCCGAAGAAGCTCCGAAAAAGGATGCCGATGAGCCAGACAAACCCGAAGACGAGGCCAACCACGATCGAGATCACCCAAAGCTCATCAGGTAACCACTCCATGGCAAACAAGGCGAATTCGGCTGGGCCCTTGTTGTCGCGTTTTGCCGGCTGCTCCAGGGAAAAGCGCATAGATTGATGACGCGGGCAAAAGTACCAATATTAACGCTGGGTGGGCGCATTTGCCTGCATCAGAGTCGGCAAGTTTCACTGGCTGCGCGGATCATTGCGGCGGCTGGGCGAGCGTGATTGAACGCGCTGCCGGCCACAACCGGTTTCCCATTCGCGCACACTGCTTATTCGCTCGGGCTCTTGAGAGACCATTGCTTTGCCGCTTCGATGAGCCAGCGAAAGAGATTGGCTGAGGTGTTGTCGCGTTCAAAGCCCCGTTCAGGATGCCATTGAACTGCCATCACAAAGTGTCCAGGCTGGGTTCCTTCAATTGCTTCGATGACCTGATCGTCAGGACAGCGAGCCACCACACGCAAACCATCTCCTATGACGTCAGCCGATTGATGGTGACTTGAATTTACGGAGACACAATCTCTGTCAGCGCTGCCGGAAGCCGCCGCTAACAATGAATCGGGCTCGATTCGCACCTGGTGCGCGATCTCCACCTTCGCACCGGCAGCATGATTCACCTGCGACTGAATGTGTTGGACCAGCGTGCCGCTGCGCCAGACGTTTAGCGACTGCAACCCGTAACAGATGCCAAAAACGGGTTTGCGCAGATTGTATGCGTCCTGGAGCAGAAGCTCATCGGCGGCGTCACGAAGGTGGTCGGCTGGCGCCGTCCGCGGATGTTTGGCCGCGGCGTATTTCTGAGGATCAACATCCGCCTTGCTGCCGGGCAGCAAAATGGCGGAGCAGGTCGTAATCGTCCTCGCAATCTCTTCAGGCGAGCTGGCCAGCGGAATAACAACCGGTTCTCCACCCGCAGCTTCTACAGCTTCCAAATAGGCCGGCAGCGCACGGTTGCTGTACTCCAAATCGTAGGAGCAGGGCTCCGGAAGAGCGATTCGCGGCTTCGCGGCATCCAACTTCGACTTTTGATCTGGTTTCATTCCACAATCTGGCTCTGAGCGCCCCGCACTTCCCACCATTACTTAGCTGGTTCGTTCCCGAGCTGGTCCTGTCCACGCAAATCTGGAACCAAAGAGCGCGAATAATACATCGCGGCAATCACATCTTCCGCTTCCTGCTTCACCTTTTCCATGTCTCTGGTGGACATGCCCGAAGTTGAGATTGGCTGGCTCACCACCAATTGCAAGGGGCCCGGCTTGATGTGCCAGGTGTTCATTTTCAGCATTTCGAAGGTGCCAACCAGTGCCATGGGAACAATCTCAGCCTGAGCCTTGAGTGCAGCATAGAATGCGCCGCCCATGAAGGAATGCAGTTGGCCGTCAGGGGAACGGCCTCCTTCCGGAAAAATAACCAGCGACATGCCCTGTTGCAACGTGGCTACGGCCCGGTTCAGGCTGCGGACTGAAGCGCGCGGGTTTTCCAGCACAACCGGAATCTGCCCGGACCGTTTCAGATGCCAGCCCATGAATGGATAACGAAACAGCTCTCGCTTTGCCAGGATTCGAAACTGAAACGGAAGGTTTGCGTACAAGACAGGAATGTCGAGTGCGGAAAGGTGATTCACCACATAAACCGCGGCCTTCGTCGTGTCGACCTTCTCCAATCCCTCCACCCGGAGTGACGCGCCGATGGTCCTCAAGATTACCCTTGACCACAGCCGGGCAAAGCCGTGCTGAATCCTGCCTGACTGATCCAAGAGCGAGCTAACGAGTGACAAAGCGCCGAACACGATGGTGTAAAGCCAAATGAGAGGATCCCACAGGAGAAAAGAGCGGAGACGCGAATACCAAAGGCGCAGGCCGTGCATTTCTTGTGGCTCGCTCACTTCAACTTGGGTAGCTTCCGGCACGCCTACACGCTCTGTCCAACCGGATTTTGGGTCAGAATGCCCAGTGCCTCGCCTACGATATACATGGATCCGGTAATCACGATCACACCCCTGCTGCCGGCCAACTCGCGGGCACGCTCCAAAGCTGCTCGCACGGAATCTTCTTTCAGGATTTCTGCCTGCGTGTGGGCGCCCAGCTCCGCGATCTCATCTGGCGTAGCCGCGCGCGGATTTTCAGCACGCGTCGCAATCACTCGCCCAGCCAGGGGAAACAGAATGCTGGCGATCTCCGCAATGGCTTTGTCGCGCATGGCGCCAAAAATAAACGTCAGCGGGCGACTCTCATAGAAGGTGGAAAGCGCGGAACGCAGCGCCCATGCTCCGGCGGGATTATGAGCGACATCGATCACGATCTCCGGATAGCTCTCATCCGGCCGAATTACCTGAAACCGCGCGGGCCAGCGTGTCATGCGAATGCCCTGTGCAACGTGCCTGGCGGTAATGCGAAACCCACATTGGTTGAGCTCTTCTGCAGCGGTGATTGCCAGAGCCAGATTCCGCAGCTGGTGGCGGCCCGGCAACGGAAAATCAACCGTGATTTCCTCTCCCATTACTTCCAGTGAAAAGTGGTTGTAGTGCGCTGCGGTCGAAAGCGAAGCAGCCTTCTCGTCGGCGGCGGGCGTCAAGGGCGGCATGTGTTTGACTGCGCTCACCGCGCGGGCATCGCGGTCCATGATTTCTTTGCCCAATGTATCGTTTACCGCAGGATGTTGCGGCAGCAACACGACTGTTCCCTTCGGACGCATGATGCCGGCTTTTTCATGGGCGATTTCCGGCAAGGTGTTGCCCAGGAATTTCTGGTGGTCAAAGTCAATATCGGTGATCACCGAGATGCAGGGATCGACGATGTTGGTGGCATCCAGCCGGCCGCCCAGGCCAACTTCGAGAACCGCAAGTTCAACTCCGGCACTCGAAAAGTATTCGAACATCATTGCCGTAAGCATCTCAAAAAAGCTGGGATGCCAGGGCAGTTCACCGCGGGCGACCAACTCGTTGGCTGTGCCCTCGACTCGGTCATAGATGAAAGCAAACTCTGCATCGCTGATGGCTTCGTGATTAATCTGCATGCGCTCATTCACGCGCAGCAAATGCGGCGACGTATAAAGACCGGTGCGATAGCCGGCGGCCTGCACAATGCTGGCGAGGGTCGCGGCCGTGGACCCCTTGCCGTTGGTGCCGGCAATCAGAACGCTCTGCAGCCTGCGCTGGGGATTGCCCAGCGCTTCAGCCAGGCGCCGCATATGGGCGAGATCGAACTTACGATTCGTCGCCAGCTCGTAGCCGAGCGCCAGCAGATTGCTTACGGCAGTTTGATAGGAGACAGCCACAGCTCAGGCAGCCTTCGGCGTCATGAAATCGAGCGCCCGCGAGATGTACGCCTTCATTTCCTTGCGATGGACCACGGCATCAAGCATTCCGTGCTGCAGAAGAAATTCGCTCGTCTGGAATCCCTCCGGCAGCTTCTGGCGGATAGTCTGCTCAATCACTCGTGGACCGGCAAACCCAATCAGCGCACCCGGCTCTGCAATGTTCAGGTCGCCCAGCATGGCATATGACGCAGAGACGCCACCGGTAGTCGGATCGGTTAAAACAGAAATGTAAGGAACACGCGCCGAATCCAGCCGCGCAAGAGCGGCAGAAATTTTTGCCATCTGCATCAGGCTTACGATTCCTTCCATCATGCGCGCCCCGGCAGAAGCTGAGACAATGATGATCGGCTTGCGTTCTTTTGAGGCGCGTTCTATAGCCCGCGTGATCGCCTCTCCAACTACCGCGCCCATGCTGCCGCCGATGAAGGAATATTCCATGGCGCTCACAATCACCGGCTTTCCGTGGACGGTGCCGGTCGCGTTGATAATCGCGTCCTTCAATCCAGTTGCGCTCTTGCTCTTGTCCAGTCGCGTCTTGTAAGGACGCGTGTCGGAGAAATTCAAAGGATCGGTCGACTCCAGGGTTTCGTCCTGGGTCTCGATGCTGTCTTCATCGAGTAGCAGCATCAGACGCTGGGCCGAATCAATGCGGAAGTGGTAATCGCACTTGGTACAGACGTTGAGGTTGTCTTCCAGCTCCTTTTTCCAGATGATCTGGCGGCAGCCCTCACATTTCACCCACAAACCTTCCGTACGAACACGTTTCTCTTCGTTCGCCTGGATCTCGCTCGATTCCCGTTTAAACCACGCCAAGGTTTGTACTCAACTTTCCTTTAACCGATTACAGTCCGCAACTTCTCGATGGCCTGCTAATACTCGATTCCTCGCTGGGCCATCACGCCTTTTTCATAGGCGTGTTTCACCTGTTTCATTTCGGTGACGGTATCGGCCAGCTCAATGATTGTCGGATGCGCGTTCCTCCCCGTCAAGATTACGTGGACCTGTTCGGGTTTGCGCTTTAGAGTCTCCACCACCTTCGCCGGATCGAGCATGCCATAGGTAATCGCGTAATTGATCTCGTCCAGCACCACCAGATCCCACTTCCCTGACATGATAGCCGCTGCGGCTTCGCGCCAGGCTTCTTCCACCAGCCGCACGTCCTCAGGGTCCGTTTCCGCCCCGCCGACTTTCACAAACCCACGTCCCATCTGTTTCATGACAAAGTTGTCGCCAAAGGCCTTCACCGCGTCGAGTTCGCCATAGTGCCAGGAACCCTTCAGGAATTGGAGCATCAGCACCTTCATGCCGTTGCCCACTGCCCTGAGGGCGGTTCCCATGGCGGCGGTGGTTTTGCCTTTGCCGGGTCCGGTGTTCACGATGATCAGACCGCGATGTACGTCAGTCATTCTCTTTACATCACTCAAATTCTTCAGAGCCGAGCAGCTTTCAGGCTAAACGCTGGATTGCCGACAGCTGATGGCAGCTCTTCAATGGCCAGTGTGGTACGGATGGCCTTTCAGAATTGTAAATGCCCGGTAGATTTGCTCCAGCAGCACCACCCGGGCCAGTTCGTGCGCCAGCGTCATCTTGCCGAAGGACAGCACCAGATCGGCAGAGTGCCGGGCCTTGTCACTGAATCCGTCTGCCGGGCCAACAGCAAAAAAGAGGTTTTGCGTTCCACGATCCTGCTGGTCGCGCAGAAGCTCGGCAAATTCTTCTGATGTGAATTGACGTCCCCGGGCATCGAGCAGGATCAGCACCGGTTTTGTCCGGCCGGCAACGCCGGCAGCCAGATCCAGCAAAGCCGGTTCGCTCGACATCTCGTGCGATTCCGCGCCCACGAAACGCGAGATGCGCTTCAGGTATTCGTCCGTCAGCGCACGTATGGCTGCTTCTTTTGTTTTCCCAATCCAGGCAATCTGCAGTTTCACGCCGACTTCCGGGGTTTTTTCTTGGCTTGTACGCGCGCCTTGCCGCGAACGGCAGCTTTGGGTGCAGAAGTCTTCCTTTTTGCCGATACCTTCTTTGTCTTCTTTTTGGGCGCCGGTTTCCTGCTCAGGTCGGCCGCGTTCAGCCTCCGCGCCGACTTCCACAGACGTTCCAGATCATAAAAGCGGCGCGCCCGCTCAGAAAAAACGTGCAATACGAAATCGACATAGTCCACCAGGACCCACTCGGCCTGGTTATAGCCTTCCACGCTGTTAGGGCGCTGGCCGGCCTCGCCTAGTTGCTTCTGTACGTCGTCAACGATGGCCTGGATTTGCCGTGGGTTGGTACCGGAGCAAAGGACAAAATAATCAGTAAACGCTCCGCTGTTGCGGTCCATTTCCAAAATGACAATATCTTCGCCCTTTTTGCCTTCAATCGCTTTAACTGCGTTCGCGACCTGCTGCCTGATCTCTGGACTCATCCGTTCTTATGGCTCCTGCCCGCGTGCCCATGATGCCGGGCCTCTTCAAAAGATAGCATTTTCTCCCGCTCCCCGGTTGCGTCCCTCATGTAAAGGCGCTCCTTCTTGATGTACTCTGCCACCAGCCTCGGCACAAAGCGGCCCAGGCCATTCACCGGCTTGTGCGCTGCCGCGCGAATCTGCGTGGAAGACACTCTCTCATGCACTTCGCCCAGCAGATGAATCGTGGCGCCCATCAGCGCGATGGTGCCTTCCGCCTTCTGCTGCTTCATGACACGCAGCATCAGATCCGTTGGACGCAGCGGCTCGGGCAGCGAGCGGCCAACATCCGCCAGCGAGAAACCCGGACGGCTCACCACGATGAAGTCCACTTCGCTCAGCAACTCCACCGGTTTGTGCCAGGTGCTGATGTCCCTGAAAGCATCGATGCCGATCAGGAAGTACAGTTTGTCAGACTTCTTGAGCGTACTTTTGAGACGCCGAACGGTATCGATCGAATAGTTGGGTTGGCCGGTGTGGGCGTCGAGCAAGGAAGGCACAAATCGCGGATCATCGGCCGTAGCCAGAGCCAGCATGGCGAAACGATGCTGGAAGTCCGTAAGACGCCGCTTCTGCTTGTGCGGCGGCAGATCGGCGGGAGCAAAATAGATCCGGGCAAGCTCGAACTTCTCCGCCGCCGCGCGCGCGACAGCCAGATGCCCGAGATGCACAGGATCAAAGGTTCCGCCAAACAGAGCGATCTTCATTTTTTGCCGCTGCGCTCCAAACCGCCTGAACGCCTCTCTTCACCAGCTTCGATCATGCTCCTGAACAGGCCGCTCGGCGTGCCGCGCAGCCTTCTTCATGCGCTTATCTGCTCTGCCTCTTCTTGAAGGCTGCGCGCTTGGGTATGCGCTTCACGCTTTCAGCTTTCTTCTTGTTGGCTTTGCGACTGGAAGCTGCTTTCTTCCTGATCGCGGGCCGTGCGGAAACATACGTACCAGCTCGTATCTCAGCGACGCGCCTCCCCAGCCCGTACTTCACTTCAGGAATGCCTTTACCCGTGACCGCAGAGATCTCGTAGAGGTCGAGCTTCAGTTTCTTCGCGTGCTTGCGCAATTTGGCAACCTTCTCTGGATTGGCCACGTCCATCTTTGAAGCCACCACCACCATCGGCTTCTTTTCCAGATCGGCACCAAAGCTCTTGAGCTCGTCCATGATCACGTTGAAGTCGGCAATCGGATCGGGCCGGCCGCTGGCGTCAGAAACATCGATCACATGGGCCAGAACGCGCGTGCGCTCGATGTGGCGCAGAAACTGAATCCCCAAACCGGTCCCGGTATGCGCTCCTTCAATCAGCCCCGGAATATCCGCGACAACGTAGCTGTCTTCATGCGGCATCTCGCCGATGGTTACTACGCCGAGATTCGGCTGCAAGGTAGTGAACGGATAATCCGCGATTTTCGGCTTGGCAGCGGAGATGCGCGAAACCAGCGTTGATTTGCCGACATTCGGATAGCCGACCAGCCCGACGTCGGCCAGCAGCTTCAACTCCAGCCGCAAAACTTTTTCTTCTCCCGGAAAGCCCTGCTCATGTTCGCGCGGCGCCTGGTGCGTGCTGGTGGCAAAGTGCTGGTTGCCGCGTCCGCCGCGACCGCCGTGTGCCACGACAATCCGCTCGTCGGGCTGCCCGAAATCATGCAGACGCTCGCCAGTGTCCTTGTCATAAAGAATCGTGCCGACCGGTACCTTGAGCACCACGCTCTCGCCATCGCGGCCGGTGCAGTTGGAGCCTTCGCCATGGCGTCCGCGTTCCCCCTTGTATTCGGGATTGAAGCGGAAGTGCACGAGCGTGTTATGCCGCTCGCTCGATTCCATGACCACATCACCACCACGACCGCCGTCCCCGCCAGACGGCCCGCCCCGAGGCACAAACTTCTCCCGCCGAAAGGCCATGCAGCCATTGCCTCCATCGCCGGCCTTTACGCGAATGATTGCTTCGTCAATGAACATCTATATTTGATTGTACAAGCCAAAGCAGAGATTCGCCGTAGCTCGCGAAACGGCGGAATTTGAGCTGTGTTCCCCCAGTCTATTGAGCTTGCGTGGCCATCGCGGCGATTCGCCTATCGATTTCTTCTTTGCTTAGCGCTTCGACCTGGGTTGCGATGTACCAATTGTTCCCGCACATATCGCGCACGTTAGCGCTGCGATCGCCGTAAAACTGCGTGACCGGAGCCGAGAGCGAGGTTGCGCCGGCTTTCAGCGCACGCTGATAGGCCGCATCAGTATCGGGGACGTAAACCTGCATGGCGCAAGGCATGGCCGGCCACTCGGCGCCTGCGTCAGCCAGTTCCACGACCGAGTCACCGACCCTCAGCGCGGCATGCCCGATCGTTCCATCGGGCCGCGGATAAACGGCGATCTCCTGCGCATCAAAAGCTTCCTTGAGAAAAGAAATCAGTTTGCGCGCGTTGTTGGCGTGGATGTAAGGAATAACGGTCTGGTAGCCTTCCGGCTGGTAGGATGCTTTGCTGGTCATTGAAATCCTCCTACTTCTTGGTCATTGCGGCCATCCGCCGCTCCATTTCTTCCGGTGTGACATCTTCCAAATGAACGGCGACGGTCCACTTGTGTCCGAACGGGTCTTCCAGGGTGGCGTTGCGATCGCCGTAAAACTGATCTTGTACGGGCTTGAGGATCTTGGCTCCAAGGGCGACAGCGCGCTCGATGGTCTTTTCGACGTCATCGACATAGAGCAACAGGCCAACGCTGGTGTTGCCCAGGGTTTTTGGTCCGACCACGTTCATCTCGGGAGACTCGTCAGCCAGCATCACGTACGATTCACCGAATTTGAGCTCAGCGTGGCCGACCCGGCCATCCGGCTGCGGCATGCGCATAACTTCCACCGCGCCGAAGGCTTTCTTGTAAAAATCAATGGCAGCGGCTGCGCCTTTGATCGAGAGGTAAGGGGTGACGTGATGGTAGCCATCAGGAATGGGTTTTGCTTTTGCCATAAGACTTCTCCCTCTAAAACCTTTTAAAGAACTTTGCAGAAGCGAGCATCGGGATCAGGGATCACATTCGCGTCAAACGGCAAACCGCTCCCCAGGGCCGCGAACCCTGGCGGCCATTGGACTCCGGCAGCAGCGCCAGCAACCGAAGCCCTAGCGGAAGGCGTTTAATTCCAGCTGCCGTCTTCAACATGGAGTAAACCTCGGCGGCCTTCCAGCCGGAGCCATTGAAAAAGTCTGGCCCTTCTTCCGGACCGAACTTCAACGGTGAGCCTGCTTTCTCAAGGGCGCCCAGATTGTCCTGCAGCAGTTTGAGCAGGCCAGGTGAGCATAGGTCGATGGTCCAATCGTGAAAACTCGCTTGCGCCGCAAGATCGCGGCCCAACGCGGTAACTTCGTCACGGGTCAGGTAGACCAGCAAGCCTTCTGTCATGATCAAGGCCTTGCGGCTGACGCTGCTCAGCCGCGCAAACAGCTCCTGGCGAGCGGCCACGTTCGTCAGATCAAGACGGACGCGCTCCAGAGAACAACGCGGTTGCTCCCCGCTGAGAATTGCCTCTTTGTAGTCGATCATCGCCGGCAAGTCCACTTCCACCCACTTGAGCGATGCCGGCAACTCCATGCGATAAGGCCGCGTATCCAGCCCGGCCGCCAGGTTGATCACCATGTCCGCGCCCTGTTTGATCTGCTCATTTACGATCTGGTCAAAGCGCACCGTGCGGGCGATGTAAGGCCACTCATAGCGCTGGCCCTGCTCGAGTTCCCTGGCAATCTGCTCACCGCGCTCGCCCGCCAGTCTGCGGGCAAAAGGATCGCGGAAGAGGGGGTTGACCCGGTCATTCTCTCGCGCGCGATAAATCGCGACCCACAAGGCTGTATCGGAAATATTCCGGAGTGCCGCTTCTGCTCGATTCGCCATTGCCCCTAGCCTTTCCTTCCTGCGCCTCAATCGGCCGTACAAAAGCATTCTTCGCGATGACGCATGTGTTTGTATTGTAAAAATTTGACCTACTCGTGAACGGGAACGTGGTTCAGGTGCTCGGTCTTGCGCTGGAGGTAGGTTGACGGGCTCATGCCGGAAAACGCGTTGAAATCGTGGATGAAATGCGCCTGGTCAAAGTAACCGCCGCCGGCAGCCAGGTCTACCCAGTCGAACTCTCCGCCCTTGTGAATGAGCTGCAGGATCTCCTGGAAGCGACGGACCCGGCAAAAGAGCTTGGGGGTAAGGCCGACCTGGTTGCTGAAGAGCTGTATAAAGCGGCGTGAGCTGATGCCAATGTAGTCAGAAACATCAGCGATTGTGGGCGCAGCATTGATATTGCGAAACAGCCCAAGGGCGCAGCCAACCGCCCGATGCCGCTCCAGCGGCTTGAACGCCCGCGCCAGCAGGCAGCGCTCAAGCACTTGAAATTTCTCTTCGGGTGCAGCAGCTTCCAACAGCTGCTCGCGCAGGAGCGATGCTTCAAGTCCCCAAAGGTCGTGCAGGGAGACGTGCTGGTCGCGCAGTTCATCCACCGGCAAATTAAAAAACGGAAAAGCGCCGCCTGGCTTGAAGTGGACTCCCATGACCGAATCCTGCTCCGCTGTATCGATCACGAAGAAACTGGAGTGAGGCCCGCAAAGCAGAGTGCCAGGAAGACGATCGTATTGGTTCAGGTTATTGCGATCGTAGATGCGCGCCTCGTCATCCTTGAGATTGATGACCAGCTCTATTGAGCCATCCGGCATCAGGCGTTCTTTGTTGTGCGCGCGCGGTGGAAAGCCATCGTAAAGCCAGAAGAGTTCTACAAACTCGTTCAACGGCGGCTTCGGGATATGAGTGAGATACAGCATGGCGGCATCCGCACAACCCTAATCTTACTTGAGACCCGAAAGTCCGGAGACCACAAAAAGATGTAACACTTTGCCGGCTTCCTTCACTCCAAGATAACCGGCATCCGGCCTTATGGCGCTTCGGCGCCTGACGGAACTCCCTGAATGTGCCCGGTGCTTCTCAGGAAAGCCGCTTCTCTGGTGCATCGGCCCACGAAGAAAATTTTTGCAGGACCTTTGTGTCCAGGAGAACGTGTGTCATGAATTTGCTCAGAAAGCTTGCTTGTGCGGGACCAATCGCAGTGTTGTTCTTGCTGCTTGCCGCTCCGGCATTTGCGCAGTTTGAAGTCAATCCGGATCACTTTGATAACCAACCGCCATCAACTAAGAAGACGACAGCTCAGGCAACAAAGGCTTCTCACCCGCCGCAACAAGCTTCCAGGAAGTCTGCTGATCTGAAGTCACAAGCGAATACGAATACGGGAACTGCAAACGGCGGTGCCGGCAGCTCACTGCATGCTGCTAACACGGGCGCGAATGCACCCCGCTCAACGCAAACAGCTTCGACCAGCGCCAAGCTGCATACGAACAGGAAGACGAAGTCGGCGCCCCTGGTGCAGCATCTGAACGCGCAGGCCAGCCCAGTGCTGCGGGAATGAATCGCAAAAGCAAAGCCCCCGCCGGCAATAGCGGGGGCTTGATATCGAGGTTGCGGGAGCTATGCCTTGGCGGCCTCAGCCGGTTCGACCAAAACAAAGCGGCCGCTGGAACCCTTGTCGACAAACTTGATGGTTCCCGTGACCTTGGCAAAAAGCGTGTCATCCTTCCCGCGACCCACGTTGGCGCCGGGTTTGATGCGCGTGCCGCGCTGGCGCACGATGATAGTTCCGCCGGGAACAAGCTGTCCGCCGAAGGCTTTTACACCCAGCCGCTGTGCATTTGAATCGCGGCCGTTTCTTGAACTGCCTAAACCTTTTTTGTGTGCCATAACATCCTTCTTTGTTTCAGAACTCTGGGCGGCACGACCGAGGTCATGCCCGGTTACTCATTGCCCGCACGGGAACTGCTCCGTCTCGCGGGCGGCTTATGCCGGTTACTTCTTCTTTTTGCTCTTGGCGGCCTTTTTGGGTGCACCCTTCTTCGCCTTGGGCTTGCTCTTGGACTTACCCTTGGCTTTAGCGGCCTTCGTTTCGTCTTCGGCCGGCTCAGCCTTGGCTCTCTTCGGCTTGCGTGCCGGAAGATCGGGCGCCGTAAACCGCTCGCCGTCAAAAGCGATCTCAGTGATCCGCACCGAGGTAAAAGGCTGCCGATGGCCGTAGATCTTCTTGTATTGCTTCTTGCGTTTGAAGTGGAAGACCAGAATTTTGTCGGCGCGGCCGGATTCCATGATCTGGCCGCTTACCACAGCGCCTGATCCGGGGCCGATAGTGCCTTCCTGACCGGAAACGGCCAGAACGTCATTGAACTCGACAGTATCGCCGTCAGCGGCCGGCAGCTTCTCAATATTGACAACGTCTCCGGGAGAAACCCGATATTGTTTCCCACCGGCGCGAATCACCGCGTACATAACTCTCTCCAGCGTCCATCCAAGCCTTTAGCAGGAAAGGACTTAAATTAAACTTTGTAAGATTGCTCTCAAACCCCTTGCTCAGACAGGCAGGAATATCCACCAGTGGCAAACCTTGTAATTTTAACGTGATAGAGGGCTTTGGGTCAAACCGTCTTGATCGAGTCGCCTCTCTGAATTGTGTCGACGACCAGTTGTTCGAAGCTCGGGGCCAACTCGTCGACGATCCTTACACGATAGTTGCAGAGAATTCCTTCATGATCAATCTTAACGATGCGGTAATCGCCAGATTTGCTGCGAGACCTTGTGTCGAAGCAAACGGGATCGTAGTCCAAGCCGGGGCCTTGTCCGAACTGTATGAACCCGGCTGGAATCAAAGCTTCCCACAGGCCGGAGGCGAAGGAGATCTCATTCAGCAAACCCATCAGATTCGGTCCTGGCGGATTCGCCAATAACCTGTACGAGAACAGATCGACTTCAGCCCATCGATAGGAAAGTACCATCCGCTCAAAGAGAGGGGGAAATGGAGCCGGCAATTGGCCATAGACCTTTTTGAGCAGTGATGGCTCCGTTTCCAGTTTGGCCGGACGCCAACGCTTAAACCCTTGGTGATCACAATCGCCGCTGGCAAGTTGCCAAGCAACAGGGTGCAGAAGCTCATCAGCGAGCATTTCATCGAGCTTGGAAAATGCGGCAAAGTACTGTTCGATCAAATCCTGCTGATTCATGATTGCAACTCGTTTGGCGCCCATTCACCACAATGGACTTCCTTAAAGGCCGTGACCGTGCAAATACACGCGCCAGAAGAAATACGTCGTCATGCTATATCCAATCGCGATTACCACGTAGCGAACATGTCTCGGATCCATCTTCTGCGCGTACCATGCGCCGGCATATCCACCCAGCCCGCCACCAAAGACCATCAGGATTGCCTGCGGCCACATTACAGCGTGAGCGAAGATGAAGACGATTACTGCGACCGCATTGCCGCAGGTGGCCAGCAGAGTCTTCAGCCCATTCATACTGTGAATATTCTCCATGCCCATCATGGAGAGCAGAGCCAGCATCACGATTCCGACTCCCGCGCCGAAGTAGCCGATGTAAATGGCCACGCAGAGCTGCAGCGCGGTAATGCCGATGACGCGGCTGAGCGACGCTCCGCCTTCGCTATGGTGGCGGTTGATCCATGCAGTCATCCTGCCGCCGAAACTGAACAGAACCGTTGCGCCCAGAAGCAGCCAGGGAACCATCTTGTCGAAGGTGGATTGCCTGGTTTTGAGCAACAGCGTGGATCCAAGAATGCTTCCCAGAAAGGTGATCACAATCAGCGGCAAAATGCTTTTCAACAGGCTGCAGTTCAGGGCTTTGCGATACGCACCGGTGGAGGCCAGCGTTCCCGGCCAAAGCGCAACCGTATTGGTCGCATTGGCGTTGATGGAGGGCATTCCGGTGAAAAGCAGCGCGGGAAAGGCAATGAATCCGCCGCCTCCAGCGACGGAGTTCACCGCGCCGCCAAGCAGGGCTGCACCAAAAAGAAGGAGGATTTCGGATGTACCCACAAAACAGTCTATCGAAGTCTGGTTTCCGTCGCAGCGGCGCTCAACCCTCGCTATCGTGATACCGGACTTTCATAATCCCAATCGTCACCAGCAGAGCCAGCGTGACGGCATTGGCCAAAATGATGGGCGCGGCCCAGAGCCGCAGCCCGTAAATCAGCCACAACACCACGCCGCCGGAGAAGGTAAGGAGCATTCCCCACGAGAGGTCGCGGCAGCGCTTGCTTCGCCACGCCTTGTACACCTGGGGCACAAAGGAAAGGGTGGTCAAGGTTCCCGCAATAAAGCCAAGTAGCACAGTTAAGCTCATGGATAGTTCAACATCCTTGCTGGTTGGAAAGTTTCTGGTTGTGAGTCTGATGATAAATCTTTGCCTGCCCTTCGAGCGTCGTTTTCCGCCATCCGAAATTAATTTTCATCGGGTCGGGCGACCCAGCCATCTATGGACAAGAAGTTCAAAAATATCATGCCGGAAAAAACTGCGTTTTTCACGTTTCTTTTTGCCGCGTTCATGCTCAACATCGCGCCAGGGCCGGACATGCTTTACGTCATCGGACGCAGCCTGGGTCAGGGACGGAAAGCCGGGATTGTCTCGGCACTGGGCATCTTTGTCGGCTGCTGGGCGCACATTCTTGCAGCTGCATTCGGCATAGCCGCCCTCCTGCGCTCATCGCCGATCGCCTTCAACGTGGTGCGGTATGCCGGGGCAGCGTATCTGGTCTATCTCGGGATCAAGATGCTGGTGCGGCGCGGCGGCCTGGCGCAGCAACAGCCCAAGCCAGACAGTCTGGCCGCTATCTTTCGCCAGGGTGTGATCACCAACGTGCTCAATCCTAAAGTGGCGCTCTTCTTTCTGGCTTTTCTTCCCCAGTTTATTGATGTGCGTCGCGGCAGCGTGATGTGGCAGATTCTGCTGCTTGGGCTAATCTTTAATGTCGGCGGCACGTTGGTGAATCTCGGCGTGGCTCACGCCGGAGGAACGCTGGGCGAACTGCTTCGCCGCAATGTCCGTTTTGCACGATTCCAGCAGTGGTTCACCGGGCTGGTCTTCATCGGGCTGGGCGCGAGGCTGGCCTGGAAGCGGGGCTAACGCTGTAGAGAAAGATCTTACTGCCGGGCATCCGTCAGCTTAGATTGTTCGTTCCGTGACCAGGCAAATCTTGCACCCCAACATCCCGTTACCGTAACAGCAATCGAAAGAAGTATCTCCCATTCCCAGCCCGTTCCATTGATTGCCAGGGCGAAAGGCACAGGTGCGATCAGGGCGAATACCAGCAGCGCATTTCCCAGGCCCTGGCGCGAGCTTCGTGAATACCGGTCGGCATGCCGGAGAATCCAGAACCAGGTCCAGATGAGTTCTCCCATAGGCCAGAGGAGGGCCAGGCCCAGCGCTGGATTTGAATTTTTGCCACCCGATTCGGCCATCAACGCAATAAAGACGAGAAAGGCTGTCCAGACTCCATACATCAGGATGCCAATTCCAAGCACGGCCAGCATCCATTTGCGGTGTCCGCTCATACCCTTTCCTTTCCCGGCTTATCACAAAGCAGACTATCAATCCCCAGAAAACAAAAGCGAGGAGCATGACCCCCTCGCTTTCGCCAAAATCTGACCATGCGCCAGGCTAGGCGGATTTCATCATGAAGAAGGTGTCGATGTCGGCATCCACCGTCGGCAGGCCTGCCGCTTCATTCTTCAGGTTCTCAAACAGTATGGAGCTCAGGTAACGTTCACCGAAGTCCGGCACTACTACAACAATCAGCTTGCCGGCGTTTTCTTCGCGCTGGGCGACCTTCAATGCCTGCGCTACTGCCGCGCCGCCGGAGATCCCGATGAAAATGCCCTCTTCCTTGGCCATCCGTCGCGCGACGTCCAAAGATTCATCGAGTGTAGCCGTCATGACTTCATTGATCAGATCCGTGCGCAGCACGTCCGGCACAAATCCGGTTCCGATTCCCTGGATCTTGTGCGGGCCAGGCTTACCGCCGGAGAGCACCGGAGAATCGATCGGCTCCACAGCCACAATCTGGAAGCCGGGCTTTTTGGGCTTGATGAACTCGCCGACCCCTGTCAGAGTTCCGCCTGTGCCCACACCGGAAACCACAATGTCGACCTTACCGTCGGTATCGTTCCAGATCTCGGGTCCCGTTGTTTCGCGATGGATTTTGGGATTGGCCGGGTTGGCAAACTGCTGCAGGATTACGCCGTTCGGCGTCTCTTTCAGCAACTCGTTGGCCTTGGCAATGGAGCCTTTAATCCCCTTGGGACCGGGCGTGAGGATCAGCTCCGCTCCCAGCGCCAGCAGCACGACTCTGCGCTCCTGGCTCATGGTGTCCGGCATGATAAGGATCAGCCGGTAACCCTTGCTGGCTGCGGCAAATGCCAGCCCGATGCCGGTATTGCCGCTGGTAGGCTCGATCAGCACGGTCTTGCCGGGCGTAATCCGTCCTGCCTTTTCGGCTTCTTCAATCATGCTGACGCCAATGCGATCCTTCACGCTGTGGCACGGATTGAATCCTTCCAGCTTCGCCACAACCGTTGCTTTGGCGCCCTTGGTAAGCTTGTTGAGTTGAACCAGCGGCGTACGCCCGATGGTTTGCGTAATATTCTTATAAATGTTCATCTCTCCACCTTTCGTAATACGGATTCAGGCGTCCCGCGAGAGGTTTATAAGATTAAATGAGCCGGCCCAAGGAAGCAAAAAATTGAGTGGGGGCGAAGTCCAGAAAAACGCACATCTGACCGGATTTATGCGGCTGAGAGGCTCCCTGAAACCAGATCCGCAGCTTTCCCCTGGGCCGCAAGCTCGCGCTCTGCGGCCTTGAGCACAGCCAGCCTGGCTTCCGGCAGGGCTAGTGCCGGAACAATGGTCATCGTCTTGAGTATCCGCGCCAGTTCAAAGTAGGCGCGACGACACTTCTTCATAAACTCTACGGGGTACTCCGGCTTGCGGGCATAAGCAGCGATTGGATCGGCATCGAGCAAGTAAGCGATGTTGGGCAGCGGGACAAAGCCATGCACCAGCCTGACGAAGGCCCGGGTCAACGGGTTGTCAAGGTTGAGGTTGGAAAGCTCGTCATAAATATAGCGGTCAAGGATCACCACATCCGCGCCGCTCTTCCTGGCCCGGGCGACAACGCGGCGAAGGTTGATGGCGTCGAGCAGATAGAGGAAATGCCGCGCCAGCGTAAGGTGCCAGCCGCGCATGTTCTTGTCGCGCCGTTTTACCGGCTTGCCCGGCGCACCGATACCGCGCTCGCTCTTGTAAACCTTGTGAACAAAGCCTTCGCGATATTTAACCCCCACAACCGCGTTGTCCCAGAAGGCGAGCTGGGTGGTGGTGAGCCCGGCGGCATGCAGCGCAGTGCGCAGGTTTTCAATCTGCGTGGATTTGCCTGAGCCATCCACACCGGAAAACGAGATAAGCAGAGCTGATTTGGAGGAGTTAGTCATGGGGTCCGGCCCGTCCATATGGCTTGTGCGGCATCACTCCAAAACGTTTCACATCTATTTTTGAACCACGCCCGGAGCTCCTGCGCCCGGAGGCGTCGAAGGCGAGCTATGGCTGAGCGCATATACGGTTCCTACAGCCGCACCCGCAGCCAGAGCCGCTCCGACCTTAATCAACAAAGAACGTGTCTGATGCTGCTTAGCCGGAGCAATCGCTACACCTGCCGGCTTGGCCGCTGCGCCGCCCGCAGTGGGAACACGCTCGGCAGCGGCTGCGCCCACTGGTTCAGTTGACTGCTGCTTAGGCTGCGGACCTTCCGGAATGCTGGTTGCGGCCGGTGCAGTCGTAGTGGAAGGCTGTTGTTGCTGCGGTGCGCCCGATGCATCAGGATAGGTCGTAACCGGCGCCAATGGCGCTTGCGAAGGGTTCACGGTGGTGCCTGACGGCGCCGCCGGTTGCTGCTGTGTCGGCTGGCTTTGCTGATTCTGCGCCGGCGCAGCAGGCTGGGCATTCGCGGGAGCCGCAGTCGTGTTTGCAGGCGCAGCCGTATTTGGCGTAGCCGTCTGGCTTTGATTTTGTGCAGGTTGCGTCTGCTGCTGGTTCGTGGGCTGCTGCGGTGACGGTTGCGTGTTGCTCTGCTGCGCAAAGAGCGATGGCGAAAGGAATAAACCTGCCGTCAACGTGGTGCTCAGAATTCCTGCAATTCGGTGCTGACTCTTCATAGAAACCTCGGGGAACTTACTCTTCTCAATTTCAGATTCTTGACTTGACGGGGCCCGGTCTCTCGACAGAGGCTCCTGGATTCCGGAATCCGGCTGCCTGTTCCAACAGGGCGGCAATATCAGGATCTCTGTCCCAATAATGTTGGATGCGGTTTTTCAGACAGCGGAACAGGGTTTGAAAGTTGGTTTTGTACCAGCAGCACTTCTCCATGCTGGGCGAAAACACGGCAACCGTGCGCGCCCTGGCTAGCAGATTGAGTTGAGGCGCCAACAATGCGGCGATAAACCGGTGATTTCCTTCCAGCAGGGTCACTCGACGATGCTCATCCAGCCCAAGAAATACGATTAGCCCTTTAGAACCTCCGGACTGCATACCGGCGCCAATAGCTGCGATCTTGTTGGCGAATTCATCGGCCTGCTGCGACGGCGTTCGCCGGCGCACCTGTTCGGCCACGTCCTGAGCTCTGAAATTGCCATGGGCCAGCTTTCTCCAGTGCGCGCGAGGAAACACGCTGACCCGCTCAACATCGGAAGGCTCAAACTCAATTTCCCACCATTGCCGGTCGTCGGGCAGCTCCCACCACATGGTGTCACGCCGGCGGAACAGCAGGGTAAGACGCAATGTATTTTCCGCTTCGCTGGTCAGATCCGGATGGTTCACAATGCCCGCAAACCGTTCACGGTCAGCGTCAAACTCCTTGTGAAAAAATTCGCCCTGCAGAAATTCTGCAACCACTTCAGCTTCGGTGATGCGACGCAGCTTTTTCACGCAGCCGCCTCCACCAGGGGTTCACGCGCGTGTTTACGAACGAAAGGCACTGCCACCAGCGTCAGCAGGATGGCCATGAGAACGATGCGCACCAGGATGACTTCGCGCAGGCTGCCGTGGAACAATCCGATGCCCACGACCAGCGCGGCGCTGAACATCAGCTGCAGCCATCCCGTATTGGCGATGCGGCGCGACATCTCATAGGCGATAAAAACGACGCTCAGCGAATACAGACCGGTGGCGGTGGCGTAGAGCGCCAGAAGCCAGCCAGTCTCCACGAAACGGGAGCCGAAGATCACACCCATGATCAGATGCGGGAACAGCGCGGCGATTACAACGAACACGATGGAGATGGCCAGCACCAGAACCAGAGGCAAGCCAATGCCATGGGCCTTGTGATGTTTTTCCTTGGCCGCTGCCGTTACCGGGAACATGGCATTGACCACGCCGAACCAGGAGGCGAAGTAGAGCAAGCGGCCGATCTGGGCGACCGCGGCATAGACGCCTGCCGGATCGGAAGGAAAGAAGTGTTTCACCAGGAGGATATCAATGTTGTTGATGACGACCTGGCCGACGAAGAAAACGATTGCCTGCACTGCCTCGGCAAACGCCGGAGGCTGGGCCGTCTCACCCTTAACGCGCAGCTGAAGAGGCACGCGCGGCAGAAAATACGCTGCGATCACGGAGGCAGAGATCGCTCCGACAGCGCCCAGGGCGCCGTATCCTGCAAGTACCAATCCGGCGCCGACCACGAATCTGGTGAACGCTTCGAGAACAAAGTTGCCGCCCAGCCGGGGAAATGCACAGACGCCCTGCATTGCTCCGCGTTTCACGCCGAGCGGCGCATAGACCGCGATGCCGGCTGCAAGTACTCCCATCATCCATGGACTGGGCAGGTTCAAATAAGAAGCGATTGGCTTCTGGGCCAGGAAAAGCACAGCTGCCAGCGCGAGACTGGCGATCCAGGCTTTGCCCAGCAAGGTATGGAAGACTGCAGCCTTACCCGCGGCTCCTTCATTGCGGGCAACGAACTTGGTGCAGACAAGCTGAAACGCCAGGCTGACACAGGAGGCCATCAGAAGGATGGTTACGGCGGCATTGATGTGGCCGAACTCGCCCGGGCCAAGCACGCGCGCCATGACGACGTTGTAGGCAAAATTAAAGAGATTGACCAGCATCATGCTGATCAGCATGATCACGCTGCCGCTGAGCACCACGGAGTGGGCGCTGCGCGGAGGTGGGCTTGAGCTTTCTGCCGTGGGCGCATCAGCTCTGGAAAGCGTCACCACGCTCTCGGATTGTGACATCGTCGAGAACCTCTAGGCCGCAGCCGGCGCGGCAGGACGTTTGTTGTGCAGAAGCTGCTGCCGCATCGCGTTGGGCAGGAAGCCGCTAAAGCTGCGGGCAGCGTCAGTGGACGTTTCATAGATCTCAAACAAGCGCTCTGTGCGCGTGAGCTCCAGCACAACGGCAGACTGGTCAGAGAGCGACGCCAGCTTTACGTCGCCATCGCGCTTATGCGCTTCCGACATGCAGCGCAACAGCATCTCCACCCCAGCAGCATCCAGTTGCACTACCTGGGAGAGATCAAACACCAGTTGCGGACGGTCGGCATGGAGAAAAGGCTGCACGTCACGCAGGAATTCCCGCGCCGTACGGCTGTTGAGGCGCTCAGGCATTCTCTTGACAACAACCGGTCTGCTATTGATGTCCATATCTCCTCGCTACCACCATGTTGGGAAACTTATGAGCGGCTTCGGTGTCGCAGGCCGGGGTTTCATATCCAGCAGCATTGCCCAGAGCAGGCGAAGTCTTGCGCAAAGCCGTATTCAAGTCGGGCTGCGCCTGCTTGCCTCCTGCGAATATCCCTTCCCAGGCCACCCGGGGAAGGTAGGTAAGAAACTCCGCGGCGGAAGTCAAAAGCCGTTTTCCTGAAGTCGCGGATATCAGGTCGATAAGCTTGGGATCGGGAATCTCAACGGTTACGTCACGGCGCAAATTCGCTACCTGGCGCATCCCCGCCACGGAGTGGGCCAGATCCAGGCCGGCGCCCACGTAGCAATAGGGCAATACGCTTGAATTCTCCACCACGGATCCGCAATCCACCTGGGCATGATGTTCAATGGAGGCGCAGCGCGTCACCACGGCACCGGTTCGAACCCGGGCAAACGCGCCGATAAAAGCCGGGGCCAGAACCCGCGCGCCTTTTTCGATCATGGCTCCAGGACTCACCCATACGCCCGGTTTAATCTCCTCGCCGGCCGGGCACGTTTGCGTCTGGCGGGTCAGGATGTCTATGGCCAATTGGCGAAGGTCACGGGCACAACTCAGATGGTTAACCAATCGTTCGTGCTCCATGAGCGGACATTCACTGCGGCAGCGGTTGAGCCGGCTGCGAAACAGTGAAGCCGCATCGTTACGCCGTGAAGCGCTGATGCAAAAGACGTCGAGCGCTTGACCTTGATGGCTGACCTGGCTTACGCGGCTGCCCTGGTCCAGATGAAACTGCACCAGCTGCTCGAAATCAATTTCCGCGTAGGAGCCAAGACGGATCAGCACCACCAATTCGGCGCCGTTCTGTGCCATGTCATTGAATGCATTTTCGGCGATACGCCAAAAACGGTCGGGTGTGGAAGTCACGCAATGAAGACCCGAAGGAATCGAGATACCTGTTCCGGCGGGAGCCGTTGTTTCCACAACTGCCGCCGCCGGCAAAATACCAAACTGCCGGAGCCGTTCCGCCATGCGTTCCAACGGGGTTTTTCCAGCAACTTCCAGAACTCCCAGGGGGCCTGAAGCGAGGAACGATAAATCTTCTTGTCTTGTGTTCCCCGAATTCACCAGCAGCAGCCCGCGGATATCCATTCTTATTCACCTGCCAACGTTCTATCGGCGGAGGCGTGCGGACGGCCGGAAGGCAGGAGAAGGAACACCAGGTTTGGAACACGAGCCCAACTTCGCAGAACGAATGGCTGTACTACCGAACCCATAGGACCCTTCTGGCTCTGCATCCGTGGCGCCTACACTTGTCGCACGCAGCCAGCAGAACTGATTTTGATTGCGTTCCGATGCCCAAAGACGGAACGCCACCGCCACTTTCTTTTTGGCAGCAGTGTTGAAATAGATGTGTTTCCCTCAGCGCGTGTTGTAAGGTCAGAGCAGCTGCAGGAATTTTTATCGGTAAACCTTAACCTTGTTAGAATTTGAGGCATGGCAGGCGTAACGACAATCTTTTTCTCCGTCATACAATCGCCTGTGGGACCGCTGCTGATTGCGGCCACGGAAACGGGCCTCCGCTATCTGCACTTTTATCGGGGTAAGCCACCCCAATCCGCTGCCGGCGAAGTATGGATTGAATCGAGTGAGAAGCTGCGGCGATATGAGGAACAGATCAGCGGGTATTTTCGCGGCGAGCTGCGTGAATTCACCTGCCCGCTTGATCTGGTGGGCACCACTTTCCAAAAGGACTGCTGGCAGGCGCTGCTTAGGATTCCCTACGGCCAAACCCGGAGCTATGCCGAGATTGCCCGCGAGATCGGGCGCCCGCAGGCTTTCCGGGCCGTAGGCCAGGCAAACCACGATAATCCGATCGCTATCATTGTCCCCTGCCATCGTGTTGTGGGCGCAAACGGCACGCTCACCGGATACGGTGGCGGACTTACAACAAAAGAAAATCTCTTGCAGCTGGAGGGAGCAAAATTTCGGCTTCCGCCCAGCGAAAAGCGCGCCCTGGAGCAGCAGACGCGCCTGGAATTCTGATCTCCATCATCTGAGCGGCGGCTGGCCGCCTTTGTCCGGATTAGTCGCCGGAGTTGTGCTGCCAGGATGATTCGTTTCCGGATTCTCCTGTGGCTGAGTGCTGGGTGAGCCCTTCCCGCCAATTGTCAGATGGTTCATCACTTTCTTGCTGCCGGCATAGGACTGCACAATACGCGTGGCAGTGATCTTCTCCTTGCTGGTGCCCACGTTGCCCGCCAGCTCGATGGCTTCAGGCGTGACCGTCACATGGGTGCTGTCACCGGTCAGTGTAGGTTCTTTGTTGAGTGCATTTTGGATCTGGCTTTGCAGTTCAGTGTCGCTGACGGCCGCTATACCCGCTGCTGACGTATCCGGCGATGGGCTCTGAGCGATGCTTGAACCGGCGGCGCCTGCTACTCCGCCGGTGGCGGGAGCGGGTGGCGTTGTGGTCTGATCCGGCGGTTGGGCAGTGCCAGTGGGATTGACCTGACCCGTCGGACTGGTGGTGGAAGAAGGCGCAGGTGTACCGGATTTGCTTTGAGCGCCGCTTCCGATCTGGTTTGCTGGAGTTGTGGGGTTCACCGGAGGCGTCTGGGTCTGGCTTGAACTCTGGGCTATCGCCGCCAAAGCCAGCGAGAATCCGATCCCCAGCGAAAGAAACAGCTTTTTCATAAACGGGCCTCCTTGAGAATTAGGACGAGCCGTAATCATTCACGGCCTCAAGAGTTGTCTCCACACACGAATAACTGTTTCCTTTGATGCAACTTTGAGGCCAAGCATTTACCGGCGAGACGTTACCAGAGTCCTCTCAAACCATTAAAAACTCTGGATTTGCACGATGGAACCAGGGACAATGTTTTGCAGGAGAGAACTGGGGTCTGGGCTGTGCTCATAATTGGCATGGCGCTGCCACGGTGGGCACCAAGGTGCCACCTTCACAGTTAGAATTCGAATCAAAGCATAATCGGCGGTAAACTTATAAACTATGCACTCTGGGCATACGCACGCGCCGTTGAGCGCTAAAGCTTTGCGGTACTCTCTGGTTGCTACGTTTGCCTACGTGCTGATCACGCTCGTCGCGGGCATTCAGGCACATAGTCTGGCGCTGCTGTCAGAGGCAGGACACAATGTCACGGACCTGCTGGCTCTTCTACTATCGTGGGTCGCAGTTTACATCCAGACCAAACCTCCAAGCGCAACCAAGACCTTTGGCTATCATCGAGCAGGAGTTCTGGCGGCTTTCGTCAACGCGCTGACGCTGGTGGCGATTGCTTTTTATATCTTTTACGAAGCGCTGATGAGAATTCGCAATCCGGTGGCCGTCCACTCCAAGACCATGATCTGGGTGGCGGTGATCGGCGTGGTAATGAATGGCACCATCTCCTGGGTACTGTTCAAAGCCGCACGCGATGTGAACATCCGCAGCGCTTTTGTCCACCAGCTGGGCGATACGCTTTCTACCTCGGCGGTGATCGTTGGCGGCTGGGTAATTCTTTTGACGGGCCGCACCTGGATCGATCCGGCGCTTTCGATCGGTATCGGATGCCTCATTCTGTGGTCATCGTTCGGCATCATTCGCGAGACGCTTAACATCCTTCTGGAGGGCGCGCCGCAAGGGCTTTCCGTCGAAAACGTGAGCGCCGCACTCGGCAAGATTGATGGCGTCAGAGACGTTCACGATGTCCATGTATGGAGTCTCGGCTCGGACACTCACGCGCTTTCCTGCCACATTAGGATCGACGACATTACCGTGTCAGAGAGCCAGGTCATCCTGCGCCGGGTGACACAAGTGCTCGCCACGACTTATCACATCGATCACACCACGATTCAGCTGGAAAATGTGGATTGCGAAGTCGCCCACGGCTGCGTGATTCCGTTTGGCCATGTGCATGAGCGTGAGCCGATCAAAAGCAGCAGACGTTAGAGCCGCCTAAGCTTCGCGACGTTTCGGGCTTACTTCCTGCCGGGCAAAAATCTCTTTCACGGTATCGAGCGTATCGATTTCATCCACTGACTTGTCTGTGCGGATACGCAGAATGCGCGGAAAGCGGAGAGCGTAGCCGCTTTCGTGCCGGCTGGAAAGCATCATGTTGTTAAATGCCACTTCCAGCACGATTCTTGGCTCAACGCTGCGGCGGTAACCCTGGTCTTCAATGGTGTGTTCCAGAAACCACTGCGTCATCTCGGCAATTTCGGCATCGGTAAGGCCGGAATAGGCCTTGCCGACATTTAAGAGTTCGTCGCCGTCGCGTACGGCAAACGTATAATCGCTCAGGACCTTGTTGCGCTTGCCGTGTCCCCACTCCACAGCCGTAACCACAACATCCAGAGTGGCCAGCTCTTTCTTGAGTTTTAACCAGGACTTGCCGCGACGGCCCGGTACGTAGGGTGAGGTCACATCCTTAACCATCAAGCCCTCGTTGCCGCGCTGTCGCGCCGCTACAAAGATTTCTTCCAGGTGCGCAGCGGAGTTCGCGGTCAAAGTTGGGGCCAGGATCACGCGTGGCGTACCGCGTCCGGCGGCGATGGCGGGTTCAAAGACCAGCCGTCCCTGGGGATCTTGAGTGGCCAGAGCATATTCCACGGAAAATCCGTCCGCGGGAACAGTGGCAAATGCCTGTTCCAGCGCCTTTCTGCGTTGTTCGAGCGGCTGGTGGATGGTCAATTCGCGCTGTGCGTAAAGGATGTCAAATGCCATGTAGACCACAGGCACGCTGCGGACTAATTCTTCGGATACAACTTTGCGTCCCAGGCGCTTTTGCAGCTCTGAGAAGGGAAGGGCCTGCCCGGTGTCAGGACTCCAGGCCAGGATTTCGCCGTCCAGGATCACCGGCTCCGGGAAAGCCTGGAGCGCAGGTGGCAGTTCGGGAAATGAATGGCCGATCTCATCCAGTGTGCGCGAAAAAAGCCGCACGCGCGGATCTTCTTTGCCCCCGATGTGCGCCTGGGCGCGAATACCGTCATATTTATCCTCTACCGCGGCGTGAGTGAAATAGGAAAAGGCCTCAGCGGCGTCCTGCGCCGGGCTGGCCAGCATGAAGCCAATCGGATGGAAAAGCCGCATGCGCGCTTGATCAAGCTGATGCAGCGCTGCCAGGCGCAAGGTTCCGCTGATATCCCCCAGCAGCATGTTCGCCCGCTGCACAGTGGACGGCTTTTCATCAAAGGCTTTGGCAATGGCCTCTTCCACGAGGCTTTCACGCAGGCCAATGCGCAGGTCGCCGCTAATGATCTTGATCACGTATTTTGCTTCGACCGCTGTCGCTCGGCGAAGTAGACCTTGCAGCAGATGAACCTTCTTCGCCGGCGGCGACGTGCGCGCTAATTCGTCAAAACTCGCGGCCACCTCTGCCACGGAAAGCGGGGGCTTGGGAGCCGGGGCATGCTCCAACAGCTCTTCCGCGGCTGAACCCAGATCACCATGGCGGCGGTAAGCCGCCGTGAGGGCGACCTCCGCCTTGCCTGAAACCTCCGCCAGAGCGCGCCACAACAGTGCGCCTCCCACTTGCAATGTACGGTCCTCCCAGGCGGGAAATGGGCGTCCGGAAAAGAAGATTGCGGCCAGAGCGGCTTCATCGACCGGGCGGGAAGAAAAATAGTCCGCGACCAGGCGTACCTTCTCGGTCTTTTTGGTGGTCGCTGCAACGGCGTCAGCGGTGATGGAGAAGAACTGCATAGGAGCAGTACTTACTATTTGGTATTTAGCTCCAAGCTCACAACTGTACCGGCTACTTGAGGATGCCTGGGGCATCCAGACCTGAGCCAATTACCAAATACTAAATACCAAATACCGATCTCAAGCGATCCGTTTTTCCGGTTCCTCATATGCGCTGGCTTTGTTCAACTGCTCGATCGATGCGGCATCCAGTTCCAGCTGCGTCGCGCGCACCAGATCATTGAGTTGTTCCACGCTGGTCGCGCTCGCGATGGGGGCGGTAATGCTTGGACGCGCCATCAACCACGCCAACGCCACCTGAGCGGGTGTCGCCTGATGTTTTTCCGCCACCTGGTCGAGCGCCTGCAAGATACGGAAACCGCGGTCATTCAAATACTTCTTTGCCGCCTGCCCGCGCGGGCTCTTGGAGAGATCGCCTTCCGAACGGTACTTGCCGGTAAGAAAGCCGCTGGCGAGCGAGTAATACGGAATCACGCCGAGCTTTTCCTGCAACGCCAGCTGTTCGAGCGTGATTTCATAGGTCTCGCGCTGGGCAAGATTGTAATGTGGCTGCAGGCTCTCATAGCGCGGCCACGAATGTTGGTTGCTGGCCGCAAGCGATTCGCGGGTGCGTTCGGCGGTGAAATTGGAGCAGCCGATCACGCGCACCTTGCCTTGCTGAACCAATTGCGCGTATGCCTCAAGCGTTTCGTCCACCGGCGTATTCGGATCGTCCCGATGCGACTGGTAGAGATCGATGTAGTCGGTTTGGAGGCGTTGCAAAGAGGCTTCGGCCTCACGCATGATCCAAGAACGAGAAAGCCCTTTGCCCTGTCCGGGAAGCTCCGATCCCACTTTGGTGGCGATCACCACCTGGCTGCGCTTACCGCTGTGCTTGAGCCAGTTGCCGATGATCGTTTCTGACTCCCCGCCGGCGTGGCCCGGTGCCCAGGTGGAGTAGCTGTCAGCTGTATCGATGAAATCCAGGCCGGCGGCGGCAAAAGCGTCGAGGATTTTGAAAGAGACCGGTTCATCGGCGGTCCAGCCAAAAACGTTGCCGCCGAGCATCAGGGGAGCAACATGAATTTCTGAATTTCCCAGTTGCCGCTTCTTCATATGCTGATGTCTCCATTCCAATTCTTCTGGTGAAGGAAATTAGACTCGCCCGGAGGACAGCGGGATGCAGGAATCCTATGTGCGCTACGCCTTCGCATTGCGTTGGGCGTGCCGCTCCGCGACCTTTCCCGGATTGACGAAGGCCCGGGTCACCGTACCGCGCCCGATCTCCGCCGCGCCGTTATGCGCGGTAACCCGAAAAACATAAAACCTGCCGTTCGTTGATTCAAGAACGGCCTCAGCCTTTACCAGCGCGCCGATCGCGGTGGGTGCGCGATGCTCAATGTTGATGGCCGTACCCACGCTGATCTCGCCTTCTTCACAATAAGGCAGCAGGGCGTTGGAGGCAGCCCATTCCATCAGACCAATCATGTTGGGAGTGGAGTAAATGGGAGGCAGTGCCGAATTGTGATAGCTGAGCGTGTGCCGATGCTCCACGGTCTCTTCCGCCCGGCCGTGAATGCCAATGGGGACGTTTTTTGCCATGAAGAAAATGTATCAAATCGGGGCCGATCGGAATACAAAGGGCCGGACGCGAGAGCGCCTGGCCCAGATCCTCCGTCAAGTCTCTTTGCGACTAGCGATGGTCGTGATCATGGTCGTGATCGCGATCGCCATGATGGCAACGTTCACGGGCCTCTTCCAGTTCGTGACGCCGCTGCTCTGCCTGGCGGCTGTGATCGCCGTGCTTGCGGATGGCGTTTTGCAGCTTGGCTTCGGCATTGTGGATACGCTGTTCACATTTGCGATCGTTATCGCGCGCAAAGGCCTGCACTGGGACGGTCCCGGCAAGGAACAGGGCAATCACAAACGCGGCTATCGATATCTTGCTCTTTTGAAGCATGCAACCTCCTCGAGGAAAAATTGGAGACATCTTATCCCACAATCCAGCGCGGCGGCCAGAGCTGGATAAAAGCGAAAGAACGGCATCCGGAGCGATTTACGCATAGTGGCCGCTGGTAACCGGGAAACAAGCCCCCATGCAGACGGCTTGATTCAAGAAGCGGGTCGGACGAGCACCAGCAGCCTGCGCCCGCGATTCAACGCTGTATAATTAAGAATTGTCCTCATGGCACTCAACCGAGCACGATCTTCCGCAAAACATCAGAACAGAATCCGTTCCACCACCGTGGTGTGCGTGCGCCGCGGCAGCAACGTGGTAATGGCCGCCGACGGCCAGGTTACCCTGGGGGAGAACGTAATCAAACACACGGCGCGGAAGATTCGCCGGCTGTACAACGAAAAGATCCTGGCCGGCTTTGCCGGATCCACGGCCGATGCCTTTTCCCTCTTTGCCCGTTTTGAAGCCAAGCTGGAGCAGTATCACGGCAACCTGGGACGCGCCGCCGTAGAACTGGCCAAGGAATGGCGCACGGACAAGATGTTGCGCCACCTGGAAGCACTGCTTCTGGTGGCGGACATGAATGTGATGTTCCTGATCAGCGGCGCGGGAGACGTGATTGAGCCCGACGGCGGTGTAGCGGCGATCGGCAGTGGCGGATCGTATGCGCTGGCCGCAGCCCGAGCCCTGATGGACAACACCGACCTGCCGGCACGGCGCATCGCCGAGGAGGCAATGAAAATTGCCGGCAAGATCTGCATTTTCACCAATGAGAATTTTGTAGTGGAAGAGCTTTCAGGAGCGCAGGACCAGGCCGCTGCAACGGTTCCTGCTCACTAGTGAGTCATGGCAGGCTATTCAGGAACACCGCTGGTCCAGAAGATCGGCATTAAGCCGGGGCATCGCGTGATCTTGCGCAATCATCCGTCAACCTTCGTCAAAGACCTGGGGAAATTGCCTGACGGCGTGGAAAGCGTCGACCGCCTTACCGGCAAGGCCAACGTCGTCATCTACTTCACGGACAAACGCGCGGCGCTGGAAAAAGAGTTCAAGGGCCTCTCTGCCGTGCTGGAGCCCGACGGCATGTTGTGGATCAGCTGGCCAAAGAAGGCGAGCGGCCGAGCCACCGACCTCAACGAAAATATCGTTCGCGAGATCGGGCTGGAACGGGGCCTGGTGGACGTGAAGGTCTGCGCCATTGATGAGACCTGGTCGGGCTTGAAGTTTGTGATTCGAGTGAAAGACCGAGCAACTAGCAAATAGCACCTGGCAATTAGCAAAGATGTCTATGCTCGTGGGTGTTGAGGTTTTGGCTAATTGCTAGTTGCCAATTGCTAATTGCTGAGTTGAGGAGCTGTAGATGGCAATTTATTTACCCAGCGTGGCTGACGAAGCCGAGGTCATGCTGGATGATCTAACCCCCAAAGAAATTGTTACCGAACTGGATAAGTACGTAGTCGGCCAGCATGACGCCAAGCGCGCCGTGGCGATCGCCCTGCGCAATCGCATGCGGCGGCAAAAGCTTCCGCCGGATATCGCGGAAGACATCATGCCGAAAAACATCATTATGATCGGCCCGACCGGCGTGGGCAAAACCGAGATCGCGCGGCGGCTGGCGCGGCTGGCGAATTCACCGTTTCTGAAAGTCGAAGCTTCAAAGTTCACCGAAGTGGGCTACGTGGGCCGTGATGTGGAATCGATGATCCGCGATCTGGTAGAGATCGCAATCGACATGGTGCGGGAAGAAAAGCTCGAAGAGGTTACCGATAAAGCCGAGCTGCAGGCAGAAGAGCGACTGCTCGATCTGCTGCTGCCTGCTGCGCCTGCGCCCGCAACGTCCACAGCCGGATTCGCGCTGGCGACGGAAGGAGAGGACTCCTCTTCGCGCACCCGGGAAAAACTGCGGCAGCAATTGCGTGAAGGCAAACTGGACGATCGCATCGTGGAGCTCGAAGTTCGGGAGCGTTCCACGCCGGCATTTGAAATCATCTCCAACCAGGGCGTGGAGGAGATGGACATCAATATTAAGGACATGCTGCCTAATATTTTTGGCCAGCGCACCAAGAAACGGAAGATGAAGGTCAGCGAGGCGTTTGAATACCTGGCGCAGGAAGAAGAGTCGCGGCTGATTGATATGGACCAGGTAACGCGGACGGCGGTGGAGCGCGTGGAGCAGGCCGGCATCATCTTTCTGGACGAGATCGACAAGATTGCCGGCCGTGAGAGCGGCCACGGTCCTGACGTTTCCCGCGAAGGCGTGCAGCGCGACATTCTGCCCATCGTGGAAGGCACCACCGTGAACACCCGCTACGGCATGGTTCGCACGGATCATATCCTGTTCATCGCCGCAGGAGCGTTTCATGTCTCCAAGCCCAGCGATCTGATCCCTGAGCTGCAGGGGCGCTTTCCCATCCGCGTGGAATTGAAGTCGCTGACCATGGCGGATTTCATTGCCATTCTCACCGAGCCAAAGTCTTCGCTGGTGAAGCAGTACACAGCGTTGCTCGAAACCGAAGGCCTGAAGCTGGAATTCACACGCGAGGCGCTGAACGAAGTGGCGCATTTCGCTTTCCAGGTGAACGAGGCCACGGAAAACATCGGCGCGCGGCGTTTGCATACCATCATGGAGCGCGTGCTGGACGAGATCAGCTTCAATGCGCCGGAACTGGAAGATAAGTCGGTGAAAGTGGACGCCGACTATGTGAAGAAGATGCTGGTCGATATCGTGAAGGACCAGGATCTCTCGAGATACATCCTCTAGCGGATGAAGAAGTCAGGACTTGCCAGAAACGCCGAACTGCCAAAGATTGCCCAAAATGAACAGCTGCGAGATTGATTCAATTTCGGCGATCTTTGGCAATTTTGGCAGTTCTGGCAATTTTCCCAGATGTTATTCTTTTCGTTTCCATGCGAGCGCTATTTTTTCTCGGTGTGCTGGGCTGTGCCACGCTGACCGGCTGTGGCGTCCCTGGCGCCCCGCAGCCACCGTCCACCGGCATTCCCAAGTTCGTGGGCGACCTCAAGGCGGTGAGGAAGGGTGAGACTGTTGCCCTCAGATGGACCACGCCGACCCAAACCAGCGATGGCGAACTCATCCGCAAGCCGGGCAAGATGCTGGTCCAGCGGGCGCTGAGCTCCGGCCGCAACGCCGAGCTGAATTTTCAAACCGTTTCCGAACAGACGCTTCCGCCGGCATTAAAAAATGAGCGCGGCGACCAGGCGACAGCGAACGATTCGTTGACCGACCTGCTGCGCTCCAACACAAACGATCAATTTGCGGTCTATAGCGTGCTGGCGCAGAGCCGCAGCGGAAAGTCTGCCGGCTTACCCAATCGTGTTTCAGTGCCGCTGGTGCCAACGCTGCCCACGCCGCAGAAAATTCAGGCGGAGGTCGTTCCCACCGGAATCAGAATCTCCTGGGATCAGTCCTGGCCACCGAACAAGGAATCCTCGTTCAGTCTGCAATACGTTTACCGCATCATGCGCAGGCTGGAAGGAGCCACCGACGCGATGATGGTCAAGCAAGTGCGCGCCGGCAATGAAGCCTTGATTTTTGTCGATGACGGCATTGAGTGGGAAAAGAATTATCAGTACTGGATTGTTCCTGTGACCTTGTGGCTAGCGGGCGAGCGGCGGGGCGAAGTGGAGAGCGATGATTCGCCAACGGTGACGGTTTTCGCTCATGACATTTTCCCACCGGCAGCGCCGGCCGGTCTGCAGGCGGTGTATTCGGCCGTGCCCGGAAGCTCGTTTATCGACCTGACCTGGACACCGAACGGCGAACCGGACCTGGCGGGATACAACGTATATCGGCATACAGGAAGCGAGCCGCCGGTGAAGATCAATACCGAGTTGGTGAAGACCCCGCGGTTTGCCGATCCTGGAATCCAGCATGGGATGAAGTATTTCTATTCCGTGACCGCTGTGGATTTGCGCGGGAATGAGAGCGGAAAATCGGAAGAAACCTCAGAGATTGTCCCTCGGGAGTGACAGGGAATCGAATCATTGCCAGAATCGCCGAAATTGCCAAAGATTGCCAAAATTGAAAACCCGCTTTGCCAAAGCTCGGTCAATTTTCGGCGATCTTTGACAGTCCAGGCATTATTGCCAATCAGGCTTCGACCCCGTCATTCTCCGCAGTAACTTTCAGCACAATCAAAACCTTGTCATCGTCATTCATGCTGGCAGTCGAATAGGCGGAAAGTTCGGCCAGGACGGCATCGACCATGCCCTGAGCGCTGCGCTCGCGATTACGGCGGACAAAATCAGTCAGGCGGCGGGCGCCATATTCGTGCTTCTGCTCATCAGAGATACGGATGATACCGTCAGTGCTGCAGACCAGAAGATCGTCTTTTTCGAGTTTGACCGTGCCGCGCGTGTAATCCACCTGCGGGAAGAGGCCAATCACCGTGCCGCCTTCTTCCAGCAGTTTTACTTCGCCCGTCTTGCCCTTGACCAGGATCGGCGGAATGTGGCCGGCGTTGACGTATTGCAGCACGTTGCGGCGAGTATCCACGAGGCCCAGAAAAACGCTGAGGTGCTTGCCCGCGCGGGTATAGGTATAGAGCATTTCGTTGAGCGAAAAAGCCAGCACCTCAAGCGAATGCAGATGCATGACCAGAGCGCGCAGCGTGGCCTGCAGGTTAGCCATGATGAGGGCAGACGAAACGCCTTTGCCTTCGACTTCAGCGCTTACCACAAGCAGAGATTGCGGGCCGAGGTTGATGAAGTCGTAATAGTCGGCCGCCACGTCGAAGCAGAAGTCGCGCAGCACAGCGATGTCATAGCCGGGTACCACCGGCGGGGCTTCAGGGAGCAGGCGCTGCTGGATGCTGCGGGCGAGAGACAGCTCGCGCTCCATGCGCTGCTTTTCCAGGGTATCGCGATGGAGCTGGGCGTTCTCCAGCGCCATGGCCATGTGTCCGGAGAGCTTGTTAAGAAAGCCGATGTCCTCAGGAGAAAACTTACCGCTCTGCGCGTTGAGCAGCTGCAGCACGCCGACGATCTCTCCCGAGTGGTGGCGGATGGGCAGAATGAGCAGCGATTTGGTGCGGTAGTTCAGGCGCAGGTCAAGAGTGCGATCAAACGAGGGCAGCGAATAGGCATCTTCGGTATTGACCAGCTCGCCGGAGACAGCCACTTTGCCGGCAATGCCTTTGCCGAAGGGGATACGGATTTCCTGGTGGTCGAGACCGGAGGCGGCGATGGACCACAGCTCTTCGCGGTATTTATCGACCAGAAAAACGGTGCCGCGCTCGGCTTTTACTTCCGTCCGCGCGATCTTGAGGATCAGCTCCAGCAGTTCGGCAAGGTCGAGCGTGGAGTTCAGCAGACGCGTGGCTTCGAAGAGCAGTGAAAGCTGATTGATGTGCTTGTCTTTTTCCTGCGTAGCCAGCACGTTATTGAGCTTGGCCGCGCTCATCTCGGAATAGAGCCGCCACCACAACAACAGATCCTCGGCGACCTCGCCGGTGGTGTAGATCGCGAGCACGCCGGCGAGCTGCCCGGCAGCCAGCAAAGGGTAGCCGGAAATATGGCTCAGACCCGTAGCGCGAGCAAACTCCTGATCGTCGCCGCCGAAAGTTGAAAGAACGATGTTCTCAATGGTGGTTTTATTACGTGCGATCTTGCCCACGGCGCCGGCGCCGGCGGCAGCATAGTCGAGGCGGTGTGTGGCCTTCAAACCTTCCGCGTGGGTGAGATAGCAGGACCCCGAGGAGCTGTCCCACAGCCACAGTTCGGCGCGGGCAGCATCAAAGTCGCTGACCAGCATTTCCAGGACACGTGCGGTAATGTCCTCACCGGCGCGGCTGAGCGCGGCCACGGCGCTGGCGAATGCATTTACATAGTTCTTGCTCTGCGTCTTTGACTTTGCCACAACAGTGCCACCCATCAAAACCCGTCTCCTGATTTTGCCGGCAGGAATAAGGGAGAAAATACCAGTCAAGTTTACCGGGATTTTCTGGGAGTTCCTGGGGAGAGTGCTCTTAGTTTATGGAGATGTACCTGGATTGTAAAAGTAACTTCGGTAGGAGCACCTTTATTCATCGGGAGATCGGGTGATCGCACGGGATCGGGTGATCGGAAAAGCGTCACGAACTACGGGCCTCCTGGCAACGATACAACACCGCTCTTTTTGGTCCAGTCGTCTTTCCCGGCTTTGCCTTTCGCTCGCACAATACAGTTTTCGGAATTTTCTCCAAGCTGCACCAAGGCAGCCAGGCTGAGCAAAAAAGCTGACCCTTTACCGAGGAAGGCCCTAGTCGTAATAACTTTCTTGCCTTTGTCTCTGCTGGATGATAAAAAGCGCAACATCCGCCCCTCTGCACGGCAATGCCGCTTCTAGCCGCGTGGGGCAAGGAGTGACAGGCAATGAATAGTATTCAGAAAGTGGTAGTTGCATTGTTCGTTCTCTTCTTAACCGTTTCAGCCGGCGCCCAGACCGCGGCAACTGCTGACCTGCACGGCACGGTCAAGGACCCGAACGGGGCCGTGATTCAAGGCGCCACGGTGACAGTCCGCGATGAGGCGAGGAATTTTGAACGGTCCGCGCAGACGAATGAAACCGGCTACTTTACCCTGTTGTCACTCCCGCCGGGGAATTACAAGCTCACGGTTACGGCCAAAGGATTCGCCACGCTAGTGGCGAAAAGCGTAAGCCTGACGGTCGGCCAGATCGCAGATTATCCAGTCACCATGCAATTGGCGACGGCCGAGACCGAGGTTTTGGTAACGGGCGAGCCCTCGCTGGTGGAGACGGCCAAGACGTCGACCAGCACTACGATCGGCGAGGAGCGGATTGAGAACCTGCCGATCAACGGCCGCAACTACGTGAATTTCTCCCTGACCAATTCGCAGGTGCAGCGCGACATAGCGCCCAGCATTGGTGCAGCGCCGACTTCGGGCCTGAATTTTGGCGGGCAGCGCGCACGCTCCAACGCCGTAAACGTTGACGGCATGGACGCCGTGGATAACGGTGTCAACGGTATTCGCTCCACGCTCTCGCAGGAGGGTGTGCAGGAGTTTCAGATCATCACCAACGGCTATGAAGCCGAGTATGGCCGCGCTTCCGGCGGCGTGGTGAACATCATTACAAAGTCGGGCACCAATGATTTCCATGGCAGCGTGTTTGGCTACCTAAGAAACCGCGACTTTCAGGCACAGAACCCGTTCAGCAACACGTCCAACCCGGCCTATACACGCGTGCAGGCAGGAACGGCTTTTGGCGGCGCGCTCAAGAAAGACAAGACCTTTTATTACTTCTCGTTTGAGACGACGCGGCGGCAGGAGACAGGATTCTCCACCATCGGCGCACAGAATTTCGGCCTGGTGCCGCTGACGAATGCGGCTACCTTCGGCCTGCCCGCAAATGCGCTGGTTACGCCGGCACAGGCGCAGTTCCTCGGCACCGCACCAATCAGTCCTTTCACCGTTGCGTATGCTCAGTTGGCAGCGGGAGGAGCTGCGGTCGCGTTGCTGGGCACGCCAGGAGCGGCGGGACCGTTGGGCGCATTCCCCACAACGGGCGCCCCTCTGCCGGCCTCATTCCACAGCCTGGTGAGCCAGACTGGCAACTATCCCATCTCGGAGAAAACGGACCTCTACTCGCTCCGGCTGGATCACAGAATCAACGCCAACAATTCCCTTATGCTGCGCGGCGGTATCAGCCCCAGCGATCAGACTGGAATACAGGTAAACGCGCAGAATCAGGACTTCGGCCAGAACGCCTTTTCGCGCACCTCAACGCAGAACTATCACGATGGCAGCATCGGCGTGCAGGACACGTGGCTCCTGAGCAACAACAAGATCAACGAAGCGCGTTACCAGTATTCGCGGCGCGGTCTGCTTTATAACTTTTCGCGCGGGCCGGGCGGCGGCGACGTGGCCGTAAACATTCCCGGCTTCGCCTTCTTTGGCCGCGAGCCATTCTCTTTTGTTGACCGCGTGGAGCAGCGGCACCAGATCAGCGACAACTTCTCCCTGATCAAAGGGCGCCACAGCTTCAAGTTCGGCGGCGATGTAAACCGTATCCCGGTCACGGCCGACTTCACGGTAAACTTTGGCGGAATTTACAATTTTGGCGAGCTGTCCGGCTCGCAGGTGAGTCCTGCCTTCGCGAGCTTCCCGAATTTCTCCGCAGTCCAGGCTTATGGCTTGGGTATCCCGCAGGTCTTCATTCAGGGCATAGGCAACCCGCATGACCAGTTCAGCCTGACTTCGCTGGGCTTTTTTGCCCAGGATGCCTGGCGCATTCGCAACAACCTCACGTTGAACTACGGCGTACGGTATGACTACGAAGTCACGCCGACGTTCCCGGCCGTCAATCAGCTCTCGCAGGCAGCGCAGGACGCGCTCAACATCACCCAGGGCATTCCGCGCGATCCCAACAACGTTGCGCCGCGCGTGGGTCTGGCCTGGGATGTCACGGGCGACGGCAAAACCGTCATTCGTTCATCGTATGGAATGTTCTACGACCATCCGCTGTTGGCCCTGGCTTTTGACTCTGACGTAGCCGACGGCAGCCAGGCGCCGCAGTTCATCCTATTTGGCGGCTCGCCCTGCAATCCGGCAGCGCCGCCCTCGCCTGCGGCAGCGCTCAACCTGAACGCGACCAATGCCTTCCAGGGCCTGCTTGGAGTGGGCAATTGCCTGCCTCCGGGGTTGGCTACGGCAGCGAACTTTATCGACGCGCAGCAGCGTTTCAATCCCGCGCCGAATGCACCGTCCGTCTTTGTCGGCCAACAATATCTGACCGCAGGTGTGCCGCTGATCTCGCAGCCCTTCGGCTTCCCCACGGGCAAGAATTTTGTCTACGGATACGCGGAACAGGCAGGGCTCTCGATCGAGCACGATTTCGGACATGAGTTCGCGGCCAGCGTAACCTACAACTACACCGGCGGACACCATCTGAACCGCCCGATCAACGTCAACCCGGCGAATCAGAAGGCAATCGTAGAGAACTGGGAGCGCGCGAACGCGTGGGCAGTCGCCAACGCACAGCCGTTGTTTACCAACCCGCTGACCATCGCCACCTGCAACGTGGGTCCGGCAGGCGCGTTTGTACCCCCGGCATTGTTGAGTTTTTTCCGGCCTTCGGGAATCAACCCGTCGCTCACCTCGGTCTTTGCGCCTTGCATGAGCCTGGCCAATCTCGTGGCCGGGCAATACCGGCTTGGGTTGGGAACCACGGTGCCCTTCAGCGATATGGTGGGCAACTTCTCCAACGGCAGCTCGGTGTACAACGGAATGACGGTGAATCTGCGGAAGCGCATGAAGAACCACTACGAATTCCTGGCGTCGTACACGTGGTCGCATGCGATCGACGACTCCACCGACCTGCAAACGCTGCTCTCACCGCAGGACGATCTGAAGCCGGCCGCAGAGCGCGCCAATTCCACGTTTGATCAGCGCCATCGCTTTGTGTTCAGCGGCATCTACCAGAGCGGCAGGCAGGGTGCAAGCTTCTGGGGCAAGTTCATGAGCAATTGGACCGTGGCTCCGATCATCGAGTTCAGCTCGGGCCGTCCGTTCAACATTGTGACGGCCACCGACCAGAACTTCAACTTCAGCACTTCCACCGACCGCCCGAACGCCGTTGTGCCGAGCACGCCGACCAATGCCTGCGGCTTCCCCACGGTTCCATCAAAGGCTTCACCGACCGGGGCATTCCAGATTCCGTGCTTCATTGACTCCAATCCTCTGGATGGATCGTTTACGGGCACGCTGGACGGCAACCTGGGACGAAATGCCGGAACGCGGCCCATGACGATCTTTACCGACATGCGTTTGGCCAAGAGCATCAGCTTTAACGAGCGCATGAAGCTGGAGGGAATCGTGGACATGTTCAACCTGATCAACCGCTTCAACGTGGCCGATGTAAACACGCTTTACACTGAAGCAGGCACGCCGACCGCGGCGTTCGATCCACGGCAGTTCCAGTTCGGGTTGCGGGTCACCTGGTAATTTGGGTAAGGTTCCCCAAAGTAACTCCAGGCTCCGGCGGTTTCCGGAGCCTGGTTTGTTTCTGATATGTGACAATAAAGGTACTGTTTTTCCGGGTTTACCCCGGAGTGGCCCTGCTGCCAATTACCGGGAGGGCGCGTCAAAATCAAAGTATGATGAGCGCTTGCGCGGGTAAGCGTTTTCTGCAAGGAGTTTTCCGTTGAGGCGTCTTTGTTCAGTGATTCTGGCCCTGGGACTGGCGGCATTGGTCTCATGCGATAGCAACGACAGCAAGAAGGCTTCCCGTCCGGCGGCACAGGCCATGGCGCCAACCATTACCCCGCCAACCGCTGAGCCCGCCGACACCAAACCGTTGCCCGCGGCTCCGGTCAAGGTCCAGGCGTCCCCTGCACCGCCACAAAAACCTGATCCTGTGGCTGCCACCATCGCTGAAGTCGAAAAAGCTTACAACTCAGGCGAGGAGAACTTCGCCGCGGGCAAGCTCGATGCCGCCAGACAGGACATGACCCGCGCACTGGAAATTCTGACTCAGCTCCAGGTGGACATAAAATCCGACCAGCGCCTGGAACAGGAATTCGAAAAGGTCAACGACGCCATCAACCTGCTTGGGTCCGATACAGCACCCAAGGAAGCCGAGGGCTTGCCGGCGCAACAGCCGGTGCCGGCTCCGATTGATGAGGCGAACCAGGTAGAGCCATCGGCTGATCCCAACGTGAAGGCCAAGGCCGAAGCTGAACTGCGGCATATCCAGTCTGATCTTCCGCTGACGATGAACGACTACGTCGCCGGCTACATCAACTATTTTTCGACCCATGGCCGCTCCGTTTTCGAAGGAGCCTTTACACGCTCCGGCCGCTATCGCGACATGATTCTGCGCATCTTCCAGGAAGAAGGCATCCCGCAGGACCTGATCTATCTGGCACAGGCAGAGTCCGGGTTCAAGCCCCAGGCGCTTTCGCGCGCGCGAGCCCGGGGGATGTGGCAATTCATGTCGAGCCGCGGCGTCGGCTATGGACTGCGAAGGACCTGGTGGGTGGATGATCGCCAGGACCCGGAAAAATCCACGCGCGCGGCAGCCCGGCATCTGAAAGATCTCTACAACCAGTTTGGCGATTGGTATTTGGCCATGGCAGCCTACAACTCCGGACCGGGCAACGTACAGCAGGCCGTAAGACGGACCGGCTACGCCGACTTCTGGGAGCTATACAAGCGCAACGTGCTGCCCGCAGAAACCAAGAACTATGTTCCGATCATCCTGGCGATGACCATCATGTCAAAGAACCCGGCACAATATGGATTGGATTCGCTGCTGCCCGATCCACCGATGACCTATGACGTGGTGAAAGTCGATTACCCGGTAGATCTTCGTCTGGTGGCGGATTGTCTGGATACGCCGGTCGACGCGCTGATCGCTCTGAACCCCAGCCTGCTGCGCCGCACCACACCGAAAGACGGATCGTTTGATCTCCATATCCCGGAAGGTACACGGGTACGGTATGAAACGGCGATTGCGTACATCCCCGTGGAAAAACGCACCGTGTGGCGCGTCCACACGGTTCAAACGGGCGACACACTGGCGGGAATAGCGCGCAAATATCGCGTTACGGAACGTGCTATCGTGCAAGCGAATGATCTTCAGGGAAGCGGGCTGACCACAGACGTAAAACTGGTAATTCCGGTCAGCGGGTCGGGAATCAACGGCAAGATTGTGTACTCGCGGTATGCCTCGCACTATCGGACCCACACGGGTGATACGGTCAGTTCAGTAGCGGAGGATTTCGGCGTGCCACCGGAACGCCTTCGTCGCTGGAACGGATTGAAAGGAAATGAGTTACGTCATGGTCGTCTCCTTGTGATCTACAAGCCGCTAGCTCCGGGAGAGCCGGATCACGCTCCCAAACGGAAAAAGACAGCGCACAAAGCCGTGGCCAAAAGCAAACCCAGTACTGCATCCGCAGCGGGCCGGAAAGAATCTCTCAGCGCCAAGAGCCAGTGAAGCTTGATTATTCGCGCGCCGCGTTGCACACTTGGTGCGCGGGGTGTTGACACGCGATTCGGATGGCTTGATATAATCCGCGCCTGTTTTGTTTGCGCGAATGTGGTGGTGTTTATCAGCGGCCTTAATTTCTGGAGGAAACATGAGCTTTTACGATGAGACCCTCAGGGCAAGACGTGAGGACGACATGGACGATGAATACGGCGACATCGGCGGCTACGGTGGCGGCTCCACAGAAGAGGATTACGAAGAAGAAGAGGAAGAATCGATAGGCGCTGAAATCGGCGGCGAAGAGCCGGCCAGCGAACCTCCGATTCCAGTGAGCACTCCTGCTCCCGCCCGCAGCAGCGGTGGTGGCGGCGGCGGAAAGAAAAAGGCGGCGAAAAAGAAAGCGGCAAAGAAAAAGCCGGCCAAGAAAGCCAAGAAAAAGAGCGCGGGAAAGAAAAAGGCTGCGAAGAAGAAACCAGCAAAGAAGAAAGCTGCCAAAAAAGCCGCGAAAAAGGGTGGCAAGAAAAAGAAGAGCCGTCGCTAAAGGTTTGTAAATTCCAACAGAAAAGGCCGCGAGCTGGAACGCGGCCATTTTTTCTTTGCTTCGCTCCAAACCACCTGCCTGCACTAACGCATCAGGACCCTCGTAACTTTACTGTCGCCATAGGCGGGGCATAATCAGATCGGATGGATTCCGCTAAAGCGAAACGCCTGGCATTGCTGAGTGCGGTGCTGACAGCACTGGTGGTGGTTGCTGTCCGCTCCGGAGCTATGGAGGCAGTGCTCAAGATTTTTAGCGGCCACAATATTCCAGTTCAGGGCCCTCCGGTTGCGGCCACACATTCCAAACTGTCCGAGCATGAGCGGGAATACATTGAAGGTCTGCCACCGCAGCAACAGGCGGAGGAATTGACACGCGCGGCTATCAATCATGATGAAGGCGCCACCGCAATGATCATGGAGAAGCTTGACAGCTGGAAGGGCCAACTGAAGCGGACCAAGAACCTGGACAATCTGGCTGCAACTGCGCTTTATTCCAATGACCTGCGCGTCCGTGCCGCCATGATCGAAGTAGACCTGGTGGCTTATGGCATCGACAAATCCAACGAATGGGCTGACCGTCTGATTCAGAGCGGGGAAGACACGCCGGGAAACCGTCCATTCGACGCCTGGACGCTGGGCATGCTGGCCAATCGCGGAATTGAGTCCGAACACATCCACGACGTGTTGCGGCAATGGCTCCATGACAGCGACGAGCAGACCCGTTTCTGGGCGGTGGAAGGACTGGCGCATCTCGGAACCGATGACACCATTCCGGAGTTCCTTGAAGTGTTGCGTTCTGATTCCTCGATGAATGTGCGCGAACGCGCGGGTTGCAGCCTGGCGAAATCGGGGATGATGACGCGCGAGCAGCGGATGAAAGCCCTGCCAGGCCTGATTGAAATTGCGGCTGATCCCGGGGAAGATTCGACTACCCGTTCATGGGCTTTTCAGGCTTTGCGCGAAATCAGCAATGAGCCATTGGGCAACGATGTTGAAGCATGGCGCAACTGGGTTTCACAACACGGAGATGAACGCAGCCGCCAATTTCATCAACAAGATGAGAACCAGGTACTGGGTAACAGTTGATTCGTTACGCGGATTTCTGAACCGAGCCTCATTTTTGCGCTGCAAGCCAAGCAGCTTACCAGCCGAGAAAGTTTCCAACCTCTTCCAGGAAGATTTGCCAGGCGGGCTCGTCGAGCAGAATGTGATTTCCAGTATTGAGCTGCACGAAGCGTGCATTGGGAATTTCCGCCGCGAGAAGCCTGCCGACGTGTGACGGAACCACCTGGTCGCGATCCGAGTGAAGTACCAGCGTGGGCACCTTCAGTTTGGGGAGCAGGGCGCGAACGTCGATCGCGTCACAGGTCCTCATAATGAGGGCAGCGTTCTTCGGCGAAGTGGAGATGCGTTGCAGATCATTGAACCAATGCTGTTGTTCCGAGGTTGCGTTTTCCGGGATGAAAGCGTTGGTAAAGACAGAGGAGAAAATGCGATAGTCTTTGCCCCAGCCGAGCCTGAGCAGAGCGCGCAGGGCACGCCGGGCCGCGATACCTTGCGGCGTTCCATAAAAGTTATGGCCCTGGGAATAGCAATTGCACAGGACGAGATGGCTGACGCGTTCAGGATGGCGCACAGCGTAGTCGATGGCGATGGCGCCGCCCTGGGAAATGCCAAACAGCGCGAACTTTGCCGGCGCCGCAGCGTTAACCACAGCTTCGAAATCACGGCACCACCCCGCGAACGACAGATCCGCGACATTCCACTCAGACAGCCCGTTTCCGCGCTCGTCATAACGGATGAGGCGGTGATGGCTCGAGAGTGCCGCAATCCACTGCTGCCAGAGCGGGCTTTCCCATTCGTATTCGAGATGGTTGAGCCAGTTGGCAGCCTTGACCAGAGGATAGCCCTTGCCCACTGTGGAATAGGCGATCGTAACGCCGTCATCCGTTTTGCAGTAGCGGATTTCCTGCCGCGGGAGACGGTGGGCGGAAGAAGCCGCACCGTTTGAGGCGGATACCCCGAAGCGATAACCTTTGCCCGGCACGGTAATGATGTCGCGCCCCTCGGGAGTTTCGCGGAGCGCATGCGATGACTCCCCGGCCTCCGCCACTGGTGCGTTGAAGCGGTACCCACGGCGGGAGATTGTTTCAATGTACCTCTGACCATCGATGCCATCCCCGAGCGCCTGCCGCAAGTTGAAGACGTAACGCGAGAGATTGCCTTCTTCGACGAAAACCCCAGGCCACACTTTTTCGAGAAGCTCTTCCTTGGAGACGATGTGGCCGGCGCGCTCCACCAGCACGACCAGGATTTCCAGGTCTTTGGGCGGAAGAGGCACAGATTGCCCATCGCGCTCGAGAAAGCGCTCAGTCGAGTCAAGCCGGTAAGGGCCAAAACTGTATAGTCGATTGTCAGTCAACGAGTTACCTGCCCCAAGAACTTCTCAATAAATTTTCAAGAAATCTCCAAGGACATTCCCTGGACAAAGCTGGCATGTTGCTTGGGTCACACGATCCTGGCGTCAGCTCTGCCCGTTTTGACGGTGCACTGGGAGACGATTCTAGCGCATCCGGGGCTGGTTTTGGCAGGCAATGCCGGCGTCGTAGGACCAAAATCGTTCTGACAAAGGAAACTCCGCCATGAAGATCTCACTCGTTGCAAGGCTGTTACAGAATTTGCTCCTTGTCGTCCTTCTCGCCGGGTCCACGGCCTTACTGGCCCAGGCAGGGCACTCGTCCGAGGAACCTTCCCCCGCTCAGGGACTGGTAAAGGCAATCCGCGAGAGTACCGCGAAATTCCAGGATGTGAACGCCGCCATCGACGCAAAATACACGCTCACCTTCGGTTGTGTCACCGGTCCTGATGCAGGAGCCATGGGACTCCATTATGTGAACTTCAACATCCTGGGCAAAGGCATCCTTGATCCGGCTCAGCCAACCATCCTGATCTATGAGCCGCAGCCGGATGGCACACAGAAGCTGATCGGGGCCGACTTCCTGATTCTTGCCAGCCAATGGGACCCGACTCATCCTGGTGGCGCGCCACAGCTGATGGGCCAGCTTTTCCAGTTTTTCGAAAGCCCCAACCGCTTCGGCTTGCCCCCCTTCTACACGCTCCATGTCTGGGCATGGAAGCAGAATCCCAACGGCGCATTCGTGAACTGGCATCCTCATGTCTCCTGCCAGTCGTTTACCGGGCAGTGAGCAGACGCGCATGATCGGCCAATCGCGGGTCCAGCTTGCCCGATCGGCGTGGATGGCCGTGGTTTCTGCGGACGGTGGGGGCACCGCCCGTTATATCGGGAAAAAGAACCGCCTGCCATTAGGGCAGGCGGGGTTTAGTTTTCGAAATGCGATGCTGCTAGGCGCGCAACGTAGTCAGCGGATCGATGCCTGCAGCCCGGCGTGCCGGCACATAACTGGCGGCGAGAGCGATAACCGCGAACAGAAATGCGATCCCGATGTAGGTCAGCGGATCAGCAGAGCTGATGTGGAACAGCAGACCTTGCAACAGCCGAGCGAAGATCAATGCGCCGCCGAGCCCCAACAGCACGCCGGCCAGGGCCAGACGCAGGCCGTTGCCAACAATCAATGCAAAGATATTTCCGCGCTGAGCTCCCAAGGCCCTGCGAATACCAATCTCTTTCGTTCGTTGGGCCACAGAATAGCTGATGACACCGTAAAGACCGATCACGGCAATGATGGTGGCCACTCCGGCAAAAACTTCCAGGAGCGTCATCATCGCCCGCAGGTCCCCCTCCGAGGCTTCCACCACTTGATCCATGGAAGCTACCTCTGAAACTGGCTGGTCAGGATCGAGGGCAAGTATGCGGCGGCGCACGCTGTTGACGAGAGCGAAGGGCTCTCCCTGAACGCGTATTGCCAGCCCAGCGGTCTCAGGAGGCTGTTGTGCCGCGGCGAGATAGATGCCGGATGTTGACGGTTCGGTCAATCCCGCCTGCCTGGTGTCCGCGACAATCCCGACAATCTTTGTCGGTGGAGAGTGCGCGCCGATCAGAACCTGCTGGCCGATAGGATCGGGAGCAGCGGGATACTGGGGCCAGAATTGCCGGGCCAGGGTTTCGTCAATAATCGCAACCCGCTCGGCGCCGGCATCATCGGCAGCCGCGAAGTTTCTTCCCCTTCTGAGCGGGATCTTCATCGTCTGGAAATATTGAGAAGAAACGTTCTGAACGATGGCCACCGGACGCTCGTTCAGCTTCATTTCAGCCCGGCCGATGACGTGTATGGGAGCGGCTGCCCACCCGGTCAATGGCAACGTCCTTGAGATGGCGGCGCTGCTCACTCCCGGCAGTGAACTGATCTGATCAATCAGCGACTGATAGAAGGCAGCGCGTTTCTGCGTCGTGTCATACCGGACCGGCGAAGGTGTCAGGCGCATCGTGAGCAGATGGGACACCTGGAACCCTGGATCGACGCGATAAACGCGAGCCAGACTTTCGATCAGCAGCGCAGCGCTAACGAGTAAGACCGTTGACAACGCCACCTGCGCAACGACTAACAAGCTGCGGGGAGGGAAGCGAAGCGGACCGGAAACACTTGCAGTTAGTCCCCTTCCGCGCAGGACTCCTGCGAGATCAGGGCGAGACGCTGAGAGCGCGGGAGCGAGGCCAAACACGAGCCCGGCGAGAAGCGAGAGCACGACCGCGAACAGAAGGACAGGGCCATCGATCCTGATTTCCGCGGAGCGGGGAAGATCCAATAGGGTCATCCCGCGCAGTGTTTTCACACTTAGCTCTGCCAAAGCGACACCCAGCATTCCGCCGGTGATTGAGAGCAACGCGCTTTCGCTGAGAAGCTGGGCAATGATCGCCCGGCGGCTGGCGCCGATGGCCGCACGCACAGCAAATTCGTGTGAACGGGCAGTCGCGCGTGCAAGCAGAAGGCTGGCAATATTCGCGCATACGATCATCAGAACCAAGCCGACGGCGCCGAAGAGCAGCCACAATTTCAAACGGACGTCAGAGACCAGTCTGTCCTTCAGGCGTTCAACGTGCTCAGGGGGGCGGTTCATCCTGCGTGCAACTGCCATGTTGGAATCGAGCATGCCCGGATGAGCAAGATCGTATTGGCGATCAATCACGAGCAGCTCCGCATCTGCCTGCGCAAGGTCAACGCCCGGCTTGAGTCTTCCAAACATGCGGAGGATCGGGCTGAGAGGCCGTGATCGAGGATCCATGGCCAAGGCTTCCGAAGGCCGTGGCAGCCACACATCGGCAGCGGGGAAGGGAAATTGAAATTTTGCCGGCAATACACCGACGATGGCGTAGCCGGTGCCTGCCAGCGTGATTGACCGTCCGGCGATGGAAGGCGTTCCGGCGAAGCGGCGCTGCCAGAGTTCCTCGCTGATCATGGCCACGGGCGGTGCGCCGGGCTTGTCCTCATCAGGAAGAAAGCTGCGGCCGCGTAGCGGCGGGACGGCAAGAATATCGAGGAAATTGGCGGAAACCCGTGCGCCACTCAGGACCTCAGGTTCTCCCTCGCCGGAACAGGCAAGGCTTTCCATGCCGTTCATGTATGCCCCAAGACCATCGTAGGAGCGGGCAGAAGAGAGTGTCTCTTCGAAACGGACCGGTGTGGCTCCGTTGGCAAATACAACCAGGCGGTCGGGATCGTGATAGCCCAGAGGTTCGAGCAGTACTCCGCGGATCACGGAAAACATCGCTGTATTGAGCCCGATGCCGAGCGAAGCAGTCAGAATGACAGTGAGAGCAAAGCCTCGATTGCGGCCAAATTGACGAAGAGCGTAGCGAATATCCGAAGCAGTCGTCTCAAGCATCAGAACTCCCCGGGCGAAGACATTCTTCTTCAAACGTAAGAAAGGGTATCTTAGCGTCCTTCGCCAAGATACCCCTGGAAATGCCGTGCGCAATTACTTTTTTTACTTATGCATAGATCCCGCGCAGCTTGATGGTGTGGGCCACCCGGCTGATGGCGAGCATGTAAGCCGCGATCCGGTTGTTGACGCTATGAGTTTCAGAGAAACCAACCACGGCTTCAAAGGCCTCGCGCAGGATGAACTCCAGCTGCTCGTTGACAGCCGATTCCTTCCAGAAATATCCCTGGCGGTCCTGTACCCATTCGAAGTAGGAGGCTGTTACGCCGCCGGCGTTGGCCAGGATGTCCGGGATGATGAAGACTTTCTTGTCGGCGAGGATTTCATCGGCAGCGGCGGTGGTGGGACCGTTGGCGCCTTCGCAGATGATCTTGGCTTTGATTCCTGCCGCGTTCTGGCTGGTGATCACATTTTCTGTAGCTGCGGGGATCAGGATGTCGCAATCGGCCAGCAGCAGTTCGTGGGAATCAGCAGGCTCAGCGTCGGAAAAGCCCACGATGGTCTTGTTGCGGTCGCGATGCTCGAGGAGATTGTCGATATCGATGCCGCGAGGATTGAAGAGGCCGCCATCCCATTCAGCAATGCCGATAATTTTGTAACCGGCGTCGGCCATGAGCTTGGCTGCGTTCGAGCCGACGTTGCCGAAGCCCTGAACCACCACGCGCGTATCTTCGCGCGTCATGCCGAACTTGCGCAGAGCTTCGTCGCAGTTAATCATGACGCCGCGGCCGGTGGCTTCACGGCGTCCCCTGGAGCCGCCAATATTGATAGGTTTTCCGGTCACTACAGCGGTCACCGTTTGACGCATATGCATGGAAAAAGTGTCCATCATCCAAGCCATGGTCTGTTCGTTGGTATTCATGTCCGGCGCGGGCACATCTTTTTCAGGACCGAGAAATTCAATGAGTTCGGCGGTGTAGCGGCGCGTCAACTTCTCCAGCTCGGAGAGGCTCAGCTTCTTGGGATTGACAATAATTCCGCCCTTGGCGCCGCCGAAGGGAATATTCACCACCGCGCACTTCCAGGTCATCCAGCTGGCCAGGGCGCGGACTTCATCCAGCGTGACGTCGGGTGCATAGCGCACGCCGCCCTTTGCCGGTCCGCGAGCGATGGAATGTTGCACGCGGAAGCCGGTGAAGACTTCCAGTGTCCCATTGTCCATGGAAACGGGAATGTGTACGATGATTTCACGCTGCGGATAGCGCAGTATCTTCCACAAGCCTTCATCGAGATTCAGTTTTTGCGCGGCAAAATCAAAGCGAGCTGCCTGTGCCTCCCAGGGGTTCAGCTCCTGTTCAAGCGATACGGTTTTCATCTCTACTCCAAGGGATTTGCAAACGGAAAGATGGACGTGCCTATTGTATGCAAGATCGTGGATTCCAGCATCTTTGTTCGACTGTAGTATTATATCCCTCGCAAAACGAATTGCACGCGATGGCGCAGTAGAGGTTCCGGCCTAAGCACTACGGCCTTTGCCTGATGACCCCCTTTCAGGCGAGACACTGAGCCGCTCGCGGTTGTGCCTCATCAACATTGAAGTGAACAGTCGTTGAAACGGATGGGCGGGAAAACCTTTTACCATCGCCTAGCCGTCAGACCTTGTATGGATCTGTGCTGCCACTTCATCTCTTGATCGCTGGCGCAACACAACAAGGGGGATTATGGCCAAGGTCCTGCTCGTCGGCTATATTCGTGAGCTTCTGGAGGAGCGCGACCATGTCCTTCGCGCCGCCGGCCACGACTCCACCGTGGCGGCAGATCAGCAAGGCGCTCTTCAGGCCATCCAGCAGAACATCTTTGACGTAGCCGTTCTCGGCTTCAGCGTGCCCGACGAAGAACGCAATGAGATCGCCCGCCGCTTGATCCAGGCCAACACCGAGATCAGAATCGTCATGATTTACTTTGACAGCGTCCGGAACACCGAACTGGCGGATGCACTCATTCCTACTACCGCCGGCGCTCCTGACGTTTTGCGCGCGGTGAACCACGTGCTGAATACCAAGAAGCGCTCCAAAAGCGGCTGCTCCTGAGCCTTCACCAGGATCAAGACACCCGGCGTGTGTTCGCATTCAACCGCCGCTTGATATAAAGATGGAATGACGCAAGCACAAAAAGCCGCTGCTCTTCTTACGCTTCACCGCGCCGCCACTCCGCTTATCCTGATCAACGCATGGGACGCCGCCAGTGCCGCCGTGATTGAGCACTGCGGTCTGCCCGCCGTCGCCACCAGCAGCGCCGCCTGCGCCAACGCGCTCGGCTATGCCGATGGCCAGCACATTCCCTGGACTGAAATGCTCGGCCTCATCAAGCGCATTGCAGACACAGTCAGCCTGCCCGTTACCGCCGATATCGAATCCGGCTTTGCTGCCGACGCCAGGCAGCTCGAAATATCCATCGCACAGGTCATCGAAGCCGGCGCTGTGGGCGTAAACCTTGAAGACGCTCTTCCCGGCCATGCCGATCGCGGCCCGCTCTTTCCGCTGCGGGAGCAGATCGAGCGCATTCAGTCTGCGCGCCGCGCCGCCGATCAGCTCAATCTTCACCTCGTCATCAACGCCCGCACTGACGCCTATTGGCAATCCGGCATCGCTCCCGAAGAAGCTCTGCGCAACACCCTTGAACGCGCTTCCGCCTATCTCAAAGCCGGCGCCGACTGCATCTTCGTTCCCGGCCTGCGCAACCCTGAGCACATCCGCGCGCTGGTCGACCACCTCAACGGCGCGCCCATCAACATCCTCGCCGGCCCCGGTGTTCCATCGCTTCCCGAACTCGCCAAGCTGGGCGTCAAGCGCGTGAGCTACGGCTCCGGTCCGCACCGCGCCGCTATGGGCCTGCTTCGCCGCATGGCCGAAGAAGCCCGCACCACGGGCACTTACAGCGCCCTCACCGAAGGCGCCGTGCCGTATGCCGAGATCAATGGACTGTTTGGACGGAAATGAGTTGTGTGTCCAGATTCTCTTTCTCCTCCGATCCGCGTAATCCGTGTTCATCCGCGGTAAGGTTTTCTGTTTCCGGCAATCACGCGCGATCTCGGCGATTCTCGCAATGGAAACACCGCCTGCAGCCTTGGCTGATCGTTGCTTGCTGATCGCTGACCGCTCCCTTCAGCTCCACCACCTCCAGCGGACACTCAGGCCAATTGTGCTCCCAGCACACAATCACATCGCATCCGCTCACGTCATGCCCATGGATCAGGAAATTCCGGCTCTGGTGCTCAAACTCAATCCGCACCCGCTGCCAAAAGCCGCCTTCAATCTGCCTGTAGGCTTCGCAATCCGGAAACGCCCCCTGGATCAGGGTCACTGCATACCCCAGCTCCTCCGCCAGCGCTCCAAACAGAAAAATCACCCCGTCCTCATTCATCGGGCCATGCGTCAGCGGGTACGGCCGCATCATCGGCCCATAGATGGGCTGGTTCATCAGCACCCGCGCTCCCTTGCGTGGACCCATTGTCTCCCCCGATGACTTGGCCCTCTTTGCCTCGTCCTTCTCCTGCTCCGCGATGATCCTGAGCACATCGCTCCACTCCTCCGCCAGTCCGTGCTTTTCGGCAAACTGCTTCATTGCTGCCGGCACCTTCATCCAGCCGCCATAGCGCGAGGTCAGCGGCGCGTGGCTGTAATCGCTCACGTATTCATACTCTGAAAGGCTGGGCAGCTTGCCCAGCTTCCTCACAATCGCCGCCCAGTCCACAAACAGGTCCTTCAGCTCAACCTTGTAACCGCCGCCATGCCGTTGCAGCCCACACTCCCGCAGCGCGCCCGTGTATGAGCCAAAATATCTTCTGATTTGGCGCCGGCTCACCTGCGTCAGCCTCGTCAACTCCGTCTGGCTGGGCGCGCGCCCCAACTCTTCGGCGCACTTCATGATCGTCGCTATCGCTTCCTGTTTGTTCACTTTCTTGCCTCCAGGCCCCCATTCGCGCGCCGTTTTTGCACGGGCCCCATCCGTTTCGTGTCCTTTGCGGAACGGATGGGCATAGCGTGAATGGGCAGAAATAAAAAAGCCGCCGATACGGCGGCTCTCCATTGCCAGACTTATTGGACTTCTATCAATTGGTTCTTCGCTTACGCCTTTTTATGCCCTCTGACGCCCCGGCTTTCACAACCGCTGGTATTGAAACGCCAATGTTGAGTGCAATGAGTGGAGTTATTTGCCGCACCAAATCATTGCCAAGTGCCCAAATTCCGCCTACAAAAGCCATGCCGAAGAATTGAGCCCAGTAAAGTCTATTGAACTCGGGCTTGTCGCTTGGGTTATTCGAGGCGTGGTGCCACCGCACGATGTTCAATGCAAGTCCGCCTACAAAACCAAAGAAGAAAGCAACTGCCCGATGATCGTTCCAGGTCAAGCGACTTTATCAGCCAGCGCGTTCAAGAGTCGTGCACCAATACTGTGAGTGGAATTGTAATGACTTCTGGTCGTATAAAGAGCGCGTCCTTCTTCGTCTGGAATGGATGAACGCACTACAAGGGCTCCCAAGTCTCCGATAATCCTTCGAATCTGCGCTCGCTCTAAATCAGTTTGCCTTGCTATTCCATCGAGACTGCGCCAATCATAACGATCATCCTCAAGTGCACTGATTACGAGTTCGCGAGGGTCCGGCTTGGGACCATCCTGTTGCTGCTGCTTGGCGTGGTTTTTCATTGCTGCCGTTGTACTAGTCATAAATGGGATGCGAAATTTTTACAGCACGCTGGTGCGCATTGCAAGAAATAAAGCCACATCCCGTACCTAAAATATGATTAGCAATCCTTTCTTGATGATTCCTTAAAATATGCTTAGAAACCCTAATGGAAGAGGTGATGTTGTGAACTCCGGGGATTATGTTTCGTAAAGGGTCAAAGTTGGGAGGTTACGTCAGTAACCAATTTGCCCGTCGGTCAGACAAGTACCCATCCGGTAAATACCGTCGCGCCGGATTTTACGGTCCAAGCTCCAATTTCATCCGCGATACAACGAACTCTTGCATCGTGCCAGTGCCCGCAAGGGCACGGCTGATAATAGCCCGCCGTTTTAACGGCGGGATTATGGCCCCTCGATCATGAGTCCGGCTATAGCCGGACGACTGACCCAAAAAACAAATTCGCAATTTGCTGGCAAATCCGCTAGTTGCGGCCGGGCACACTTCAACTTGTGGATTTTATGAGGAGTTGTCGCGGCAGGCGAACCAGGACGAATCTTGCCCGCGGACCGTAACAGGGTTGCTGGCCTTTTGGAGATTTTGCTCTTAGCTAAGAACTAACTACTAAGAGCCAATGGCTGCTTTTCTCCCCGACGCCGCTCTCGGTCTTGCTACCAGAAGAATAGGCGAAAATGACTATCCAAGGCAAGCGCGAAATAGGCCATCTTGACAAAACCATCCCACAGACGGGGGTACCTTTTTCGCGCTTTTTCTCCCTACAGTATGTAGTAGTCGATAGACCGCTAGCAGAGCACATGACTGGTAGCTGTTGACGACGACCTCCAAAAATTCATCGAAGCTCGACACTCATCGAACCCAATGGAGCCCGTCTCGTCTGCTTGGCAGGATTCCAGTCCCGCCAGGGACGACCGATAATAGCCCGGCATGTCGCCGAGTCCCGGCTTTGCCGGGATGAGGCGTAAATGCCGGGTAAGCAAAGAAAAGACCTCTTCCGCTCTGCCGAAGGCCCGCGCGCAGCACAGCGGAGCGCTCATTGAAGCACAAGAACGAAAATGGAACTGACCAAAAAGCGCAAGCACAGGAAGCGATGAGGGAACCACCCGCCGCAAGGCGGGTTTCTTATCTCCGATCCCTCTGCATCCTTTGCGGTTGAGTTTTCAATCTCTTTCGATCCGCGCAATCCGTGTTCATCCGCGGTAGGGTTTTCTGCTTTTCACTTACCAAATTACCAATTTACCCAATTACCAAATCCCCACAACAATTGTCCTATACTTAACTCAATGCCCCCCCCCAATCCCAAATCCGTGAAAGTCAACGTCACCACCGGCACCGGCATGGACATCGAATGGGACGACGGCCACCACACGCACTACAGCTTTCAATGGCTGCGCGACGCCTGCCCCTGCGCCACCTGCACTGAAGAGCGCAACAACCATCATCGCCGTCCGGGAGAGCCGGCCCCGGCCGCCAATACTCTTCTGCCGATGTACAAGGAGCCGGCTCGCCCCAAAGAGGTGAAACCTGTCGGCAAATATGCGCTGAATATCGCCTGGAATGACGGCCACTCCAGCGGCATCTACTCCTGGGATTACCTGCGCGAGATGTGTCAGTGCGACGAGTGCCGCGCCAAAGTCGCAGCATCTTAAGATCCGTCTTTGAGATGAGCTGCAACAAGAAATTTCAACAGCTATGCACTACTTTGGTCATAAGTAGTGGTAACTGGCGATCGTTTCCCTGCAATTATCTGCACACCGAGCCGAGCAATTCAGTCCTGTCCGCAAAAGAACCGCTGTATCTCTCAACCCGGGAATGCCATACGCTATCGACAACAAGAAGGTGTACGGTCCAATAATTGCATGTAAAAGTACGAGAGCTCTCCCCCGATGAAGCGTTGTCTTCCCCCATTGCTGTTGGTCTTCGCCCTGTTCTGGAACAGTCCTGCCCGTGCCGATTCCATCAAAACCGGTGGCGCCCATGGTTGCTCTGAAATCCGCAGCGTAGCCCAGGAAGATTCGGCCGAAAGCGCCAGCAGAGCGCTTTGTGCGTTGATAAAGACCGGTTCTCTGGCGGAGATGCGCTGGCCCAATTTCGCGGATCAGCGCAGCGCAATAGAGGCTTTTTACCGGCCAACTGGTTATGCCCTCGCCTGGACAACCGAATCCAAACGTCCTACCGAGCAGGCGCTGGCACTGACTACTGCGGTCGAAAATGCTGACAAAGTGGGCTTGTTTCCCGCAGATTACGATGGTTCGAGGTTAGAAGCGCGTCTTAGTCATCTCCAGGACACGGCCTCACCTTCCGACGCTGAACTCGCGCGGCTGGACCTGGCACTCACTGTGTCGGCGATGCGCTATATTTCCGACCTGTGCCGCGGCCGGCTCAGTCCCAGCCAGTTTCATTTTGCCTGGCCTCAAAAGGAGTGCGACACAGCCGGAATCCTGCGCAATCAGGTTGTAAAAGCCACTAACGTCACTGCTGTCCTCGATCAGCTTCAGCCGCCGTACGAGGGATATCGAAATACCTTGAAGGCGCTGAATGACTATATGGCTATGGCTAAACAAGGTCAGGGCGCGCTGCCGATGCCGGCAAAACCCCTCTGGTCAGGCGATCACTATCCCGGCCTGGAGGAGTTGGCGAGACGGCTCAAACGCTTCGGAGACATGCCGGAGAACATCGAGGTTCCCGCCGGTTCCGACCTTTACGAAGATAATTTTAAAGCTGCAATCAGACATTTTCAGCGCCGGCACGGGCTCAATCCTGACGGCAGTCTCGAACCGGAGACCTACAGGGAGTTGACGGTGCCACTGGAGCGCCGCGTGGCACAGCTGCAAGCTGCGCTGGAAGTTTGGCGATGGCTGCCTGGAGACCTGAAAACACCATGGATCATGATCAATGTTCCTGAGTTCAGGCTCAGGGCCTTCAGCGACGATCGGCCTACGCTTACGATGGACGTGGTTGTCGGCGAAGCCGGCAACCACAACACGCCGCTGTTCGTGGAATCGATGGAAGAGCTGATTTTCCGGCCGGACTGGCGTGTGCCCCTCAAAATCGCGCAAAAGGAGATTGTGCCAACGATCGAAAGCCATCCGACGTATATGGCACAGAATGGCTTTCAGATTCTCAATCGCCGGGGAGTTGTAAGGAACACGGCCATCGACGACGCTGTTTTGCGGAAGCTGCGGACGGGCGAGCTGGAACTGCGGCAGGAACCCGGGTCAGCGAACGAACTCGGCCTGGTCAAATTCATTTTCCCGCACCAGAATGGGGTTTATATGCATGGAACACTGGATCGCGACTTGTTTGAACGCCTGCGCCGCGATTTCAGCCATGGCTGCATTCGCCTGGAACATCCGGCAGCCCTTTCGGCGTGGGCCCTGCACGGCGATTCGAAATGGGAGCCAGAGGCAATCGACAAAGCTATCAACGGCAGCGCGACCATAGACGTGCATCTCCCCCATCCCGTAAGCGTAGTTACGTTCTACGGGACAGCGATGGTTGACGACAACGGAGAGGTGCACTTCTCCGAAGATATCTACGGCTATGAAGCCACGCTGGAAGAGGCATTAGCGAAGGGCCGCCCGTATTCTGAATGAGAAGGAGGGCGTCGACGCCAAGCGGGCGTGGATCTCATCGCATCCATAGATGGTTTTCCCGCCTGGTGATCCCGTCCACGCCGGAGCGCACATAGGTATCCGCTATCTGCGACAGTCGCGGCCGAGCCAGCGGCTCAAACCGCGCCAGGTCGGCCACCGGCAGACTGCTCTAAGATTACCTGCGAAGATGTGCGTGTGCGAAGAGTAACGCGCCAGGACCGCGCGTCGTAAACGGTCATTCGACTAAGGCCTCCACAAAATAGACGAATCAATTTGAGCAATTTTCGTTCTTCCTGTCAGGGCCATGGCAGATTTAAGCTCCTGCCGAAGGATGCCCATGACTCGGGCGACTCCGTCTGCGCCTCCAGCGGCCACGCCATACAAATATGGCCTGCCGATCAGCACCGCTTTCGCGCCGAGGGCCAGGGCCTTGACGATGTCTGTGCCGCGGCGGATTCCGCCATCGACCAGCACAGGCAGGCGTCCTTGTAATTGCTCGACTACGCGCGGCAGCGCCTGCGCCGTCGCCGGCAACGTGTCAAGGTTGCGGGAGCCATGGTTGGAGACAATTACACCCGCCACGCCCGTATCCACTGCACGAAGGGCGTCTTGCGGGTTGATCACACCTTTGATCCAGACCGGCGTCTTGGCAATCGAGCAAATCCATTCGATCTCTTTCCAGGTAAGCTTCGCGTTTGGCACCAGGCTGAAGGCGTAGTCAGGCGAGCGGCGATGAACTTCAGCTCCTATATTGACGTTCGGAATGCTGAAATTCGAGGGCATTCGAAAATAAGCGCGATCTTCGCGGTTACGCGTTCCCAGCACCGGTGTGTCGACAGTGATCACGATGGCCTGGCACCCCGCGCTTTCAGCGCGTTGAATCAGGCTCTGGTTGAATGTCCGGTCCGCTCTGGTGTAGAGCTGGAACCATACCGGCTGCGTTGCGGCCTGGCAGACGTTTTCCACCGCCTCAGTGGCGAAAGTGCTCGTGACAAGGGTTGCTTTTCCTAAGTTCGCGCCTGCGACCACCTCCATCTCGCCCTTTAGGTGCCACAGCCGGTGAATGGCGGCAGGAGCAAGCAGGACCGGAATATCAAATGTCTGACCCAGAATCTGGGTCGAAAGATCGATCTGTGATACGTCTTCCAGAATGTTTGGGTTCAAAGAGATTCGCGCCCACTCCGTGCTGTTGGCGCGCAGGGTGATTTCGTCTCCGGCTCCTCCTGACAAATAGGCGTAGGCGACCTTAGTCATACGTCTTTCACCCAGCGCTTCCATATCCGCAAGGGTTAGGACTTTTTGCAGCATGCGCCGCGCTAAAAAGTTGCTGATTGCGCTGAAGCTCTTTCCATCAGTCGTGGCTCTCCCCATGGCCGTCCTTTGTCTCCCTTTCCTTGCAGCTTCCCTTGATTTCACGATTACCTTGGCGAGGAATTCTATTGCGCGCTGTAGCCGCCGTCCACCGTCTGCGCCGTGCCGGTGATCCACGCCGATTCATCGCTGGCGAGAAACACCGCCAATCCTGCGACGTCTTGGGGCCGGCCGAATCGTCCTGCAGGATGCATGGCCAACCTTTGCCGCCGCGCGTTCTCATCCATGCTGAACCGGGCGACCATCTCCGTCTCCACAATTCCCGGACAAATACAGTTCACACGAATATTTTCCGCCGCATGGTCCAATGCCATCGCTCTGGTCATGGCCAGCACCGCCCCTTTTGACGCGGCGTAGGCCACGCGGTTGCGCGCTCCCACAGAACTCAAGACCGAGCCGATATTGATGATCGATCCGCCTCCGCCCGCACGCATCTGCGGCACCACGGCCCGCGACAACAGCCATAACCCGCGAACATTCACCGCAAACGTCTGGTCAAAATCTTCTTCGCTCAGTTGTTCCGCCGTTCCCGGCAGCAGAACACCGGCGTTGTTGACCAGAATGTCAATGCGCTTGAACTTCTCGATCGTAGCTGCCGTGAGCTTTCGCACAGTATCCCCGTTGCTCACATCCGCCGTGTAGGTCCAGCAGTTTCTTCCCATCTCGTCGGCCGCTGCCCGCAGCTTGTTAAGATCGCGTCCGTTTATCACCACGCGTGCGCCCTCACGCACAAACGCCGCGGCAATCGCTTTACCAATACCGCTGCCGCCGCCCGTGACGATGGCAATCTTATTCTCTAGTCGCATGGCGCATTGTAATCCTATCGGGTGAGTCGTTATTTGGCGAGAGCCATAGCGCTTCGCAACCAGGACGAATTTTCCTAAGGTGTCATTGCGACAATCTGCGCTTCAACACGGGCTCGATTGCTGCGCATTTAGGGCAATCCTCATGCTTGTGGGCGTGCTTCGCCTATCCATCGTGCGCGACCCACAAAAATTAATCCCGATGAGTTAAGCGCATCGCTGGAATTAAGCCTCCAGAAATCACCTAGGAAAATCCAGAGCTGAATTCGGTATTGTTTACCTTGTCGTGCGGCGATACATCTGGTTTCCGCAACCTGTTTCCGTCTGAGATTCAAATCTTCCCGTGATGGCAACTCACATGCCCTTAGCTGTGGTTCCGCGAACGCGGAATTGTCTTCCCGCAATTCATTGAACGGTATCACCAGCAGCATCCTCCTCCTGTTCCGCTGACTGGAAAAAAACAAACTTAAGTGAGGTCCAATGAAAAGGTTGTTCAACCTCCTGGCGTGGAGCATAGTTCTTGCCGCTTCCGCACTGGCCCAGACAGCCGGGCCGCAAATTATTTTCAGCGATCTGCAAAGCGGTCCCAACGGCGGCGGCGCCAACAACAAAGGCGCGATTGTCACCATCTACGGCTTTGGTTTTGGCGCAACCCGCGGCACTTCCAGTATCACGATTGGTGGCGTCAGTGCTGACAACTATCCTTTGTGGTCAGACACCAAGGTGAGCTTCCAGCTCGGCACAGCCGCGGTTACGGGCAACATCGTCATCAAAGTTGGCGGCCTATCGAGCAACGCCATGCCCTTCACCGTTCGTCCTGGGAAGATTTATTTTGTCTCGCCCAGCGGTGCCGATACCAACGCGGGGACGTTCGCGGCCCCGTGGCACAGCACGGTAAAAGCAAAGAACACAGCCGCAGCCGGCGACATCATCTACCTGCTGAATGGAGTCAACGAAACCGGGCTCGACAGCTCCAGTTCCAACGCCACTTTGGCCCTGGCGAAAAGCGGGACAGCTTCGCTGCCGATTGCCATCGTCGCATACCCGGGCGCGACCGCGACCATCGGCTCGGCCACCGGCCATTCCTATGGCATCAGGACAACCGCTGCCTCCAATTACTGGGTGCTTGCCGGACTCACCCTGCGCGGCGCCTTCAGCGCACTCACTGCCTCCAACGCCTCCAACTGGCGAATTGTCGGCTCTGACATCTCTTGTCCCAACGCTTCTGGCTCAGGCGCCTGCGTTGACTTCATCGGATCAACCAACATCAGCCTCTACCGCAATCGGATTCACGACGTCGGTTCCACCACAGGCACAAATCTCAAGCTTTACCAGGGCGTGCTTTTTGAAACCGGCTCGCACGGCATCGATCTTGGCTGGAATGAAATCGGCAACGTGCGCTCCTGCCGCGCGCTTCAGTTCTCTTCTGATGCGGGACCGCTGTACAGCATCACCGTCCGTGACAATCTCATCCACGACTCGCGTTGTGACGGAATCAACTTCGCTTCCGTCGATCCCGGTCTGGGCGCGGTTAAAGCCTACAACAACGTGGTCTATCACGCGGGCACCGGTCCGGCGCCCAATGGAATTGAGAGCAACTACGCCTGCATCAATGTAGGCGCGACCGGAACAGCAGCTGTTTTGGTTGAGGACAATACGCTTTACGATTGTGGCCATCGCGCCAACGGCGACTCCGGCGCGCTCTCCGCTTCAGCTCCGGTCACAGTGATCAACAATATCGTTTATGCGCTGGCAGGCGAATCGTATCTCGCGCCTAACTCCCTCGCGACACGCTTCACCGGCAACAATAACCTCTTCATTGGCGCCGGCGCGGCGCCGGCATTCTCTACCAGCAGCGTGCATGCCGATCCGAAGTTTGTGAGCACGGCAAACGCCAACTTCCAGCTGCAGGCCGGCAGCCCCGCGATCGACCACGGCGCGAATACCGGCATCAGCCGGGACATTGTTCAGGCTCTGCGTCCCTCGGGAGCGGCTTATGACATTGGAGCATACGAGTTTGTTGCGGCCTCTGCACCGCCCACGCCAACGCCAAATCCGACTCCAACTCCAACGCCAACACCGACCCCAACGCCGACTCCGACTCCAACACCCGCTCCCACGCAAGGCACGCTCACGGTCACTCCGCAATCGGTGGCATTTGGCAGCGTTCTGGTCGGCTCCAGCGCCAGCCAGAGCGTTACGTTGAGCAACTCGTCTACCGCCGCCGTCATCATAAGCAAACTGACTGCAACCGGAACCGGCTTTAGCCAGACCGGTCCTTCCCTGCCTTTGACACTGGCTCCTGGACAGACAACCTCAGTGACCATTACTTTTGCGCCGCAAACCGCCGGCAGCGCCAGCGGAAATTTGCAGATCTCGAGCAACGCTACCAATGCCAGCGTGACCGTTGCGCTCACCGGCACCGGATCGACCATCCAGCATTCGGTGGTTGTTGCCTGGGACACAGCCACGCCCGCCCCGTCCGGATACAACGTCTATCGCGGAACCCAGAGTGGCGGCCCGTACAGCAAGTTGAATGCGGCTCCGCTTACGGTGCTTACGTTTACCGACAACACCGTGAGTTCCGGCACGACTTATTTCTACGTGGTCACCTCGGTTGCGCCGGATGGAAGCGAGAGCGCCTTCTCCAGCCAGGTCACTGCGGCGGTGCCCAACCCGTAATCAACAACGAACAGAACTGAATTTATTCAAAAGGAATTCTCATGAAGATTTTCAAGAAGTTGCATCAATGGCTGTTCGTGGCGCTCATCTTGTCCGCTGCCTCACTGGTTGCGCAGAGCACGCAGCCGAAGATCTTTTTCTCTGATCTTGAAAGCGGGCCCAACACCGGCGGACAAAACGGCCAGGGCGCATTCGTTACCATCTGGGGCAAGAATTTTGGCGCCACGCGTGGAAGCTCCACGGTTACCGTCGGTGGCGGCGCTGTGGCCGCCTACCCCGTTTGGTCTGACGGCAAGATCACATTTCAGCTCGGCTCCGCGGCGGCGACGGGAAACATTGTGGTGAACGTCCCCGGTCAAAGCGCAAGCAACGGTCTGGCTTTTACCGTGCGTGCCGGCAACATCTTTTTTGTGGCGGCCAGCGGCAATGACGCGAATGCCGGCACTTTCACTGCGCCGTGGAAGACCATCGTCAAGGCTAAAAACACCATCGCCGCCGGCGACACGGCTTACATGGAAGATGGAGTCGTCCAGAATACTGAAGATGATTTCACCGCCTACCTGAGCATGGATAACAACGGCTCCAGCAACTCCGGCACTGCTGCGGCCCCCAAAGCGCTGGTGGCTTACCCTGGCGCTACTGTCACCGTGGGTGTTGCGGGCGGTCTTCACTACGCGATTCGCACGCCGAACATCGGCACCAATGAGGATTACTGGGTCATCTCCCAGCTGCACATCATTGGCGGAACGCAGGCCATGGATCTCGGCGGCACCGGCTGGCGCATTATCGGCAACGATATGCAGTGTCCCGGCGCCGACGACCAGGTTGGCTGCTTTGAGATGAGTGGAGGCAGCCAGACGAAGTTCTACGGCAATGAGGTCCACAACGCGGGCATCAATCCAACTTCGTCAAAGTTCTATCACGCGGTTTATTTCAGCACTGACTCCAACCACGTCGACGTAGGCTGGAACCATATTCATGACAACTTTACCTGCCGCGCGCTGCAGTTTCACTCCTCGCCGCTCTGCAGTCCTTCCTGCGGGGCCGGCGATACCACCGGCTTCAACCAGTTCGACCTTCATGTGCATGACAACCTGATCCACGGCGACAACTGTAACGGCATTAACTTTGCCACCGTCGATCCATCGAAAGGCACGGTCGAAGCCTACAACAACGTGATCTATAACGTCGGCCGTATGGACCCCCTGCAGCTGGGTGCCTCCTTTTCCTGCATCTATCTCGCAAACATTACGAATACCGGCGCGGCTGGCGGAGGAACCGTCCAGGTTTTCAATAACACGCTCTCTGATTGTGCAGCCAACAACTCGAGCAATGCGCAGGGATCACGCGGCGCGTTCGGTGTAGCCGGTGGGGCCTCCACCACATTGATCATGAATCTGCGCAACAACGTGGTCTACCAGAACCCGGGCGAGATTTACGTCGACGGCGCCACTTCGCAGATCGAGGGCGACCATAACCTCTGGTTCGGCGTTGGCTCCGCTCCCACCCAGACCTCCAGCAACCTGAACGCTGATCCGCAATTCGTTAACCGCGCAGGCTCTGATTTCCACCTCACCAGCACAAGCCCGGCCAAAGACACTGGCGTGACCGTGCTGCCTAACAACCCATTCGCTCCCAACCCCAGCTCGACGACGGCTAAGGATAAAGACGGCGTTCTGCGGCCACAGGGAACGGCCTTTGACATGGGAGCCTATGAGTTCTTTGTTGGAGGAACAACCACAACGGAGAACCCGCCACCCAATGTGCGGGTGACCGTGAAGTAAGCGGCAACCAAATCGTTCCAAAGGCCCGGATAGTCCGGGCCTTTGGTTTTTACGGATCGCGCCCTTGTCAGGCTGCAACCTTTCCCGCAGATCGGATCTGGTGTGGCGCGCCCACGTAAGGGAACTCGCCGAGCAGGTCCTTGTGCGGGCCTACTTTGTCTCCCTTTACTTTTCCATTGGTGAGGATAGGAAGGAAGACGTCGACCACGTCGTCAGCCAGCGCGCGGCCATTGTTTGGGAATGACGCCGGGCGTTTTGGATCAAAGTAGAGAATGTCCGGCAGAAGCGTCCCCGCTACCCGCTTTGCTTCCTCCGGCGAATAACCGCCTGCATGCACCAGGCCGTGCGCAAAAACCGTAATGAAGCGTGTATCGTCCTTAGGCTCCGCCGCGTTGTAGGCGGCGTTCTCCTCGCCGCTTAGAAAGACAGCTTGCTGGGGCCTCGCGCCTCGATCCGCCTGAACCCATTTGCCGCCGGCGCCATCCAGTGTGCGGGCCCAGAGTCCAACTTTGCCGCTCCCTAGCTCGGAATTCGGCAATTCTAGAACGATGCTGCAAACATCTTTGTCTATAAAGTAGTCATCGCCGGTAAACTGCAGGTTGTTGATAGCGCCTTCGGTGTCAAAGAAAAAGGGATCGCTGCGCCAGCCGGCAAAGAAGCGATGGTCGCCCGTGCTCGTTACCTGGGCCTCTCGACCGGTCGAGACTGCAGCCCGCTCGAGGATAACTTTCCCGTCTTCGTCAGTTCCTGCAGCCTGCGCTCCCTCAGCGCGTCGCAGCGTCGCGGTCAACACACCTGTGTCGGAGGAAGAGAAGCGCACGCGGTATGCGATCTTGGCAACGGCGTCGCCATCTGTATCGATCTTCAGTTCATACAGCGCCTCACGCGCGAAGGCTTCATCAGTGGTTGGGCCTGGCGGGTTCACGCCGGCAGATGGGTGAAAGTTCGCAATCAAAATCGATTTGTTCGCATCCCCGGGCTTGGGAAAGGCATACAGATCGGTGAAATCCAGGCGGGCATCCCCATGAGGGAAACCAAAGTTGGGACCAGAGTAGTGGTGTGACATGAATCACCGTTTCCTCTGCTCTAGATACTTGAGGCCCACCGCGGGTTGTTCGAAAGATTTCGCCGCAACGTCCGTTCATCACTGGACGCTCTGAACAAAACAGGCTTCAACTTTTTAGATATCCAGGCTCCGCTGCATCGCCAGCCGCCGCGGATCTTCAAACAAACGGCATGTGACCGTCCCAAAAATGAAACCGCCAACGTGGGCCAGATACGCAACTCCGCCGCTTTGCACGTTCGCCACAGCTCCTGCGCTGAAAAGCTGCGTGACAAACCAGAAGCCAATCAACAACGCCGCTGGAATAAATGTGACTTTGAAGAACACAAAGATCATCAGGATTGACTTGATCCGGTCGCGCGGATAAGTCACCAGAAAAGCGCCCATTACCGCCGCAATGGCTCCGCTCGCACCCAGGTTGGGAATCGTGGAATGAGGATTGGCTGCAACCTGCGCAACCATGGCCACCATCCCGCCGGCGACATAGAAAATCAGAAATCGCACGGGCCCCATGGCATCTTCAATTTCCGGACCAAAAGCCCACAGAAAGATCATGTTGCCGATGATGTGTGACCAGCCGCCGTGCATAAACATCGCCGTAAGAATCGTGACCCAGTGATGCCCCGACACAATGTCGGCCGGAATTGCCGACCACCTGGTTACGAAGGCGTCGCCATGGATCAGCTCCAGCACAAAAACCAAAATATTCACCAGGATGATGAGGATCGTGACTACCGGCATGTGCACTGGCCGCCGTGACGCATCGCTTAATGGGATCAGGCCTCCCATGGTCTCTCCTCCTCTGCCCCTGACTGTTACGCCGGCGAGTCTAACATTGGACTCCGAAAGGCCGCTTCACGCCATCTCTGCTTTAGTTGACTCCGTCAACTTAATAGTTGACAATGTCAGGCATGCAGACCGGCCACATTCAAGGCGTCAGGAGTTTCAACCGCTTCTACACCCGGCACATCGGCCTGCTGGGTGAGAGCGTGTACCACAGCCCTTTTTCGCTCACCGAAGTGCGCGTGCTTTACGAGTTGGCTCATCGCTCCCACCCAACAGCCGTCGAGTTATGCAAGGATCTGGGGTTGGATGCGGGCTATCTCAGCCGTATTTTGAGCAGATTTCGGAAACGCGGTCTCGTCAGCAAAGCGCGCTCGCAATCCGATCGTCGGCGAATCCACCTTGCCCTGACAGCTGGCGGGCGCAAAGCCTTCGCTCCCCTGGATGCACGCGCCAACGTGGAGATGGCAAGAATGCTCGACCGGCTTCCTGAAACCGACCAGCAGCGTCTGGTGCACGCTATGCGCGAGATTCAGCATCTGCTGGGAAGCCCCGGAGCGCAGCTCAGTCCCTGTCTGCTGCGCGGCCATCAGCCGGGCGATATTGGCTGGGTCGTCCATCGCCATGGAGAACTTTATGCCAAGGAGTATGGCTGGGACGAGCGCTTTGAGGCTCTGGTGGCCGGGATCGCAGCCAGGTTCGTGCAGAACTTCGATCCCAAGCGAGAACGCTGCTGGATCGCCGAACGAGACGGCGAAATCCTGGGCTCGGTGTTCCTGGTCAAAGACTCGGACGAGACCGCACGATTGCGACTCTTGCTGGTCGAGCCCAAGGCTCGCGGATTGGGTCTGGGCAAACGCCTGGTCGAGGAATGTATCAGGTTTGCCCGCCACGCCGGCTACAAAAAGATCACACTTTGGACGCAAAGCGTGCTCGACGCTGCCCGGCATATCTATCAGCAGGCGGGATTCGTTCTGGTGCACAAGGAACCATACCTGGAGATCGGCCGCGATCTGATCAGTGAAACCTGGGACCTCGAGCTTTGACTGCGGGAAACCAACCTGCTGTCGATACCACTTGGCCGCTGCGACAGGTCGAAAAACCGCATGTCATCGGTTCTTCATTCCCGTGAATGTCGCCGGTTCGATCCGGTCTCCCAGCCCAAATAATCAATAACTTGCGTTCATCAAATCGTTCGTGACACGAACGGTGGTAACGTTTCCACGCAGCAACTCTGGTGCTACAATCCCCCGCCGTATCAGCCCTGCATGAAACATAGACGGTGGCCCCGTATGGCCATCACGAGCGAGCAGCATAGGACGCGCAGTCTTGTCCTTGAGGGGGTATCTTGAAGCACAACACCATTGGGATACTGGTCTCAGCCATTTTTATGGTTGCCGGTTTTGTGAGCGCACACGCCCAAAGTGGTCAACCATCTGTTGATAGGAGTGCAACACTCCTCGTCGATACCGACGATACGTGCCAATTGTTCCTTGATGATGAAGACAAAGGCGAGGTCACGCCGGATAAGGCTCTAAAATTTACTGTCGGTCTGGGCGAACACATATTGAAATGCAAGATTAAGAGCGCCCCTGACCTGGCGTGGCGGAAAGTAATCAACGTCAAGGACGCATCGCAGGTAGCAGAGGTCGTCGCATTAAAGTCTTTGCATCTCCAGTACGACCAAATGGCCAGAGCAAAGAGCGACCCGGCGGCGGTCAACCGGCAATTAGAAGAGACAGAGGCACAAGTAAGACTGCGCCAGAAAGCCGCGACAGAAATGCCCCAAATGATGTTTGATCTGGTCAAAGGGAACTGGCAAGGAGTGTCTCAAGGGACCGCCGGTATTGCGAGGATTAGCGAGTCTTACCAGTACCATTTCGCGGGCCTTGAGGACGGTCATATCGTGGCTTATCTCACCTTGGGCGGAACCATGAAGTACAAAGAGACATTCACTCCCGTACCCCCAGATCGTCTGCAAGGTGAAACTACCCTGTGCGTGGCTTCCACGGACAAGCAGTTTATGAAGCCGGGTAGCAAAAAGGACGCCGCCGGATGGGCCGACTGCTGGGGTAAACACAACAGGCCTCCCGAGCCTTATGCAAAAGATGCGATCATACAAATCAACGGCAGTACGTTAACGTATAGTGACCCTACGGGCAGTTTTACTCTCACGCGATGACCATGCAGGCAGTCTCGTTGTTTTGGCCGCTTCTGATTCCGCACACCCGCCCGGCAAATCCGGCGCCCCGTACCCCTAAAGAACCCCGGGGGTAGCAGTTTTGGGCTTCTCTATCTCCTATCCCGGCTGCCGTTTGACGGGGTAGGGGATAGCAGCCAGTTTTATTCTGTTTGGTTTTTGAACAGTGTGACAAGCCGTTATTAATTGGTGCGAACATACAGGATGTTCATGCCAGATCGCTGCGGACAGGTTCGACATCGCTCCCTCCTTCATTGACATCTGTGGACGTGGTTTTGTTGCGCGGCAACGATTGACTTGCGCGCTGCGTCTTAAACATGCAACGGAGGAACAAAAATGAGTGGAGCCATAGATATCACCCATCCAGAAAAACCGAAGCGAGTAGCCATCATTGCTTCGAATCCTTCGGTCTCCAAGCAAACCGGCTGGCCCATCGGCTTCTGGTGGGCCGAGCTGACTCATCCATACAATGAGTTCGTGGAGCACGGCTACAAAGTGGACATCTGCAGCCCCCATGGAGGCAAACTGCAGGCTGATAGCTGGAGTGATCCGCGCGACGAAAGCAAATTGATGGCCGACGATCTCGTGTCGCTGGGATTCATCAACTCACCGCAGCATTCGGCGCTCCTTGAAAGTTCCAAGCCGATCAGCCAGGTTAAAGTGAACGACTACGACGGGATTCTGTTCATCGGCGGCCAGGGCCCGATGTACACCTTTTACGATAACGACCGCGTGCACAAACTTGCCGCGGAATTTTACGAAGCAGGAAAGATTACGGCCGTTCTTTGCCACGGCACGTGCCTTTTGTTGAAGGCCAAGGTGAATGGCTCGCTTCTTGTGAAAGGCAAAACCTGGACCGGATTTGCAAGCTCCGAAGAAAAGTACGCTGACGATTTCGTCGGCCAGCGCATGCAGCCATTCTGGATCGAGGACGAGGCCAAGAAATTGCCGGATACGAACTTTATCGTGGCCGGTCGCTTCAAGTCGCATGCGCTACGGGACGGCAATCTGATCACCGGCCAACAGCAGTATTCGGCAACCGAAGTCGCGCGCCTGGTGATTGAGGCATTGGGAGTGTAGGGGATTGGGTAATTAAGTAATTTAGACGAAAACGGGACAGCGGGCTGTCCCCTTTTTCTGAGGCGCAACTTTCGCGGCTGCTATCTCGTATCCCGGCTGCCGTTTGACGGGGTAGTATACTCTGGGAAAAATTCGGCTACATCCCCTGGTACCGGGACCGACGTGGGGTCCGAGGGTGTTGATGACGGAGCCCGCAAAGTTGCACCCCCCACCCGGTGCAGCTGGCCCGAACAGGTCGCTCGCAACATTGTACGCCCTGGAAAGAGCCCTCCGGCTTCCTGAAGCGTGCTCTTCAGGCCAATCTGTCAGTGACATTGATTTCGCGGCAGATAACTGTGCTGTTGGTTCCCTGGATGCCAGCTCGCGCGCGAAGCGCATCGATCACCCTCAGAAAGTCAGACTGATCTTTGCAGGCTACGCGCAGACGAAAGTCGGAATCGCCGGTCACAACAGCAACGTTCACAACCCCGGGAATCTTCGTTACAACCTCCTCAAAGTTCTGAGCGCTATTGCCCGGCCGGAGCCTCACGTCAATGTAGGCTTCCAGAACATAGCCCAGTTGCGGCCAGTTCACCAGCGCATTGAAGCTGCGGATGACGCCGGCTGCCTGTAATCGTCGAACACGTTCCGCGGTGGCATTGGGGCTGAGGTGGATGCGTTTGCCCAAGTCTCGGAAACTCATGCGTCCATCGTTCACAAGGCTACGGATGATTTTGCGGTCGAGCTCATCAATCACTGAGTTTTCCTCCGGCCAAACAGGCTTAACGATAATCCGGACTGCGCAAAACACTGTTGTAGAGAGAAATGGATGACAATAGGCCTATTTCTTGTTCCAATCAGAATGATAAACGGTCGCTAGCCTGCAAAACAGATCTAAATTAATAAGTAGGGGATGGTTTGGCGACGTGAGTAATAGTCCCGCCACCGGCAACCTCGGGTGTGAAGTGTTGAGGCATTTCGTGGTGACGCTGGATTCGAAGAACCGGCGCATCCGGATGGAACAATAGAGGGCACTGATTGAGGAGACAAAGATGGCATTCGAAAATCGACTCAAAGCCGCTGAAGATACACCCTCGTTATCGACTGGACCTATCCAGCCGAGTTCCCATCCCAGTTCCGGTCTGAAATCAATCTTTGTCGGACGCAATGGCCTGAGGGCCGGCTGGCGGTTGCTGATTTTCACGGCTGGCCTTATCGTGCTTTCCCTCGGCTTCTTGCAGTTGTTCAATGGTCTGTTGGCCTTTGCCAAGCACGCGGTGGCGGCCGGGCGGGCTCCGGTCGAACTGCTCTCTCCTCCCCTTGTTCAAGGAGTTTTCGACATCCTGGCGTTTGGCGTGGTGCTGTTGCTGAGCTGGTTGATGAGCCGAATCGAGGGGCGTAGCGTGGGAGCATATGGTCTCCCTCTGTCACGGCCCGCTGCATCGCTGCGACGCCTGGCCAGCGGACTGGTGGTAGGCTTCCTGCTTATCTTCGGCATCCTGCTCATTTTGCGCGCCGCGCACGTCTTCTACTTCGGCAGCCTCGCACTAAGCGGAGCACAAATCGTGGGTTGGGGACTCTTGTGGGGCTGTATCACTCTTGCCGTAGGCTTCTTTGAAGAGTCCTTATTTCGCGGCTACGCCTTATACACGCTGGCGGATGGCATTAGCTTCTGGCCCGCCGCAGTCATTATGGGACTGATATTTTCCCGAGGGCACATGGGCAACCCCGGAGAAACGTACGTCGGAATAGCTGGAATCATGCTCTTTGCATTGTTGAACTCCGCCTTCTTGCTACGCACTGGCGACCTTTGGCTGCCCGTCGGCCTTCATGCGGGTTTCGACTGGGGACAGTCTTTCTTCTTTGGCGTCAGCGATAGCGGGATACAGGCTCCTGGGCATCTGCTGAATCCCCGCGTCCAGGGACCTGCGTGGCTGACCGGCGGAACCGTTGGCCCCGAAGCCAGTATCGTGACCTTCATCATGCTGGTACTGCTCACGGCCGGGGTCCTGGCGTTCTATCCTAAGCGCCCAAGAGTCGAATCTAGTCGCTAGCTCACCGCAGAATTCGGACGCCGCTATGCTGGGGGTGCAACTTTCGCGGCTGCTATCTCCTACCCCTCCCGCCGTTTGACGGGGTAGTATTCTCCGGGAAAAATTCGGCTACCCCCCGGCTATCGGAACCTACGCCACCCGGCACTTCCAGACGGCATCGATAAAGGCAGCCTGACTGCTGGACTTCCACGCAACACGATCTTAGGGAGTATTACTTGCTACGTTCACAATCGGCGGGAGCCTCCACCCACAATTGGTATCGGGTTTGTTCTTTTCTTCAAGAGGAACCCTGACGTCGGCAGATAGTCCGATGTCAACTTTGCGGTCAGTCGCACAAGCAGCCGCGTAGCGATCAACAGAACCCAGAGCTACTGCAACGGCCCGGCACGAGTCCATGCTTGAGCCTGGCGCAACAGCTACATAGCTTCTAAAACGCCCCGAACTCAAGACACAGAGCTGAGATGTGTTTGCATCACCGCTTGTAGCCTGCTTTGGGTCTTTTGACGTCACAGACTGACCGTAGAGTGTCCCAATCGTGACCCTGTCGGTCGGCCCGGCGATAAGACGTCTAAAGTCCCATGTGAAAGTCATGCTTTTTAGCGATCTCTGTAAATTTGGATTTTCGATTAAGAGGCCGCCTTGCTTGATGAAATCAAACTGACTCAGATATTTCAGTTGAAAGGTGGGAATGGCGAACGCTGCGAGTTTGGTCAGTCCGTGTTTTTGGGTCCACGAGGTCAGCATTGGCCTAGCGAATTGGTTTTCGCACTCGCGCAGTGCATCCGAGCTTGGTTTTTGGTTTTGGAAGAAGCATAGACCGTCGGTAGCAGTTCCACCCTTGCTGAGGACCGAAACCGCACTTTTCCAATTCGCGCTGGTGATGAAAAGAGACGACGGATCGAAATCAACCTGACCGTTCCAGCCCCAACCCTGAGAGGTAGACAAGTTTGTTAGCAGAACTCCCTGCTGCACCTGATCCCGCTGGGCGACGGAAAAGGTTAACTTAGCTCCGGAAAGCAGACGGCCCCAGACATTGCCGCCACTAGCCAAGCACTCTAATGTGTCGTGGTTTCGGCATAGTGAGGGGTCCAGCATTCCCGCCGAAGGTAGTGTGCCAGGGTGTGTGACGCTGTAAGCGGCTTGTACCATCGCCGGAAAATTTGTCACTCTCGGGAATAACTCGGAAAACTGAAAGATAACCGCGTGTTGCGGCAGCCACTTCTGGGGATTTGAGATTGTCGTCGTAGTGGTGCCCGTCGTGGCGACGATGAAAGCCGGCTGTTCCAGAAGCTGCAATTGGTACTGCCACGCCCTCAAGATCCTGTCCGGAACCGAAGGCTCAAGGTATTTCAGGTCTTTCGCTCCAATTGTTGGGGGCGTGACAATTGCTGGGGGCGAGTCAATCTTCGTGGAATTACCCGTCTCAGATTCTGCTGACGTTACTGTCAGGTCGGTTCGAGTGGATTGGAGACTGACTCCATGGTTAGCCGTTGCCTGTTGTGCAACTAAAGAACCAACACCGACAAACAGGCACAGCCCGAGCAGGGCAGATACGATTCTCTTCATCGTGGCGCTCCTGAGAGAAATGTGGCCGAGGGGGTGTTGGGCCAAAACGATACGCCGCTTTAGTTGTTAGCACAAGGGGGTCTCTCATTGTTCGTACAGCGCGTTCGCCGGTTTTGGCCAGGTGCCCGGCCCCACTGCTGCCGCGCGTTGGTGGGGTGGTGCCCCCTGCGCTGCAGCGAGAGTTTACCGACCATCTTTCAAAATATCTACAATTTGTCTTGGGAATACTCGACCTTTAGGAGAAAATCTAACGCGCAAATATCTTACAAAATATGGCGCGGCATTATTACCGGACGAACGTTCCGTTACCCATCATGATTATATGGTGGGTGTTCGTGGGGATTTGTGTTTTGGTCTACGGTTGCTATGATGCGCTAGTAAATGGACCGACAAGGAGACAGCAGGCGCAGTGGGATAGAGATCATTACACTGGGTGGCGTTTGGAAAAGAGTTACGACGATGAACACGGGCTCATGTTTGCAACAACTCAAACCAACCCCTCGGCTCGGGCCAGCCCCGGGCAGGGTGTCCGCCAATCCGAGTGTTGCAAGCCGCTGTGACTTGGATGTTTGCCAGGGGTGCCAACTTTCGGAAGGCACCGCTATAGTAGGATGTAGCCGGGGTAGCCGAATTTTTCCCGGAGAATACTACCCCTCCCGCCGTTTGACCCCGTCTTTCCTGCTTCGCTAGACTGAAAGATCACCTGCCACTGCCGAAGCTGGCTGTGTCACAACTTTCTATGGCCGAGAACATTCAAGTCACGCTTCCTGACGGAAGCAAAAAAGAAGTTCCACGCGGCACCACGCCGCTGGAGATTGCTCGCTCTATCAGTCCGCGCCTCGCCGAAGCTGCGCTGGTCGCAAAGATCAAACTGTCTTCAAACAACGGTCAGCCAGCGCCGAGCACTGAACAATCTGCCGATGGCGGGAAGACCCCAGCCAGCATGCACGCGCAGCCCTCAAAAGATGGCTGGCAGTTCGCCGATCTGGCCAAGCCTCTCGAACAGGACGTTGAACTCCGCCTGATGACCGATCGTGATCAGGAAGCGCTCGAGGTCTATCGCCACTCTTCCGCGCACGTGCTTGCCACCGCGGTGCTCGAGCTTTTCCCTGAAACCAAGCTGGGCCATGGCCCGCCGACCGACACCGGCTTCTTCTACGACTTTTACCGCCCGACGCCGTTCACGCCCGAGGACCTGGAGAAGATCGAAAAGCGCATGCAGGAGGTAGTGAACCGCGACGAACAATTCGTGCGCGAGTTCATCCCCCGCGAAGAAGGCCTGAACCGCTTCAAATCCGAAGGCGACTTCATGAAGGTCCACTTCATTGAGCAGTTCACCAGGCCGGGCGAGCCCATCTCCACCTATCGCAACGGCAAGTTCGTAGACTTCTGCCGCGGCCCGCACGTGCCCTCCACTGGACGCATCAAGGCTTTCAAGCTCACCAGCATCGCCGGCGCGTATTGGCTGGGCGACGAGAAAAACCCGCAGCTGCAGCGTATCTACGGCACCTCGTTCTTCAGCAAGAAGGATCTGGAACAGCATCTGCATGCGATCGAAGAAACCAAGAAGCGCGATCACCGCGTGCTCGGACAGCAACTCGATCTCTTCAGCATTCAGGACCTCGCCGGTCCGGGGCTGATCTTCTGGCACCCCAAGGGCGGGCTGATCCGCAAGGAGATGGAAGACTGGATGCGCAATGAGTACCTCAAGCGCGGTTACTCGCTGGTGTACACGCCTCACGTTTTCCGCGTGAACCTGTGGCAGACCAGCGGACATGAAGGCCATTACGCGCAGAACATGTTTACGCCCATGGAATTGGACGACGCGGATTATCGCGTGAAGCCGATGAACTGCCCCGGACACATCCTCATCTACGCCAATACGCTCCGCTCCTATCGCGACCTGCCGGTCCGGCTAGGAGAGCTGGGAACGTGCTATCGCTACGAAAGGTCGGGCGTGATGCATGGACTGCTGCGCGTGCGCGGCTTCACCCAGGATGACGCCCACATCTTCTGCACGCCGGAACAGATTGAAGGTGAGGTTGAAGGCTGTATCGACTTCGCAATTGCCGTCTTGAAGACCTTCGGCTTCAGCGAATATCAGGTCGAACTCAGCACCTGGGATCCAAACGACAAGAAAACCTTCATCGGCGGCGACCAGATGTGGAACCTCGCCAACAACTCGCTGGAGAAAGTCCTCAGGAAGTTGAATATCCCGTACAAGGTCATTGCCGGCGAAGCCGCCTTCTACGGCCCCAAGATCGATGTGAAGCTGGTGGACGCGATCGGACGCCTGTGGCAGCTTTCAACCATTCAGTTCGATTGGAACCTGCCGGAGCGGTTCAAGCTGGAGTACGTTGCAGAAGACGGCACGCGCAAGCAGCCGCTCATGGTGCACCGCGCGCTCTATGGATCAGTCGAGCGCTTCTTTGGTGTCCTGCTCGAGCACTATGCCGGTGCTTTTCCTGTCTGGCTCTCGCCCGTGCAGGTGGCGGTGATCCCCATCAGCGAGAAACACACTGAGTACGGCAGAAAAGTCACCCAACAGCTTCAGGAAGCGGGAGTGCGCGTTCACCTGGATGATCGCAATGAAAAGATGAACGCGAAGGTGCGCGAACACGCGCTGCAGAAGGTGCCGTTTGTTCTCGTGGTCGGCGAAAAAGAGGCCGAAGCGGGCACCGTGAACGTGCGCGTTCGCGGCCAGCAACAGCCCGAGGGCACCGTATCGATTGGGCAGTTTGCAGACCGGGTAAAGAAGCTGATCGCAGACAAAGCAGTGAACCTCACTTGATTCACTGCGATACTAACGATCAGTCCACGCGATGCAGCAGGATCACCACCGGCTTGCTGCCGCTTGTATCCTGTGCAGTGTAGGTAAAGGTCCTGCCGTCTGCGGAGACCTCCCAGTCTTCTGTATCGATATTCTTGCCGTTCAGCTTCGTGATGGCCCTGGCTTTGCGCGGACCAGCCAGCGTTGCCGAAACCGTGGTTCCGTCCGGAATTCTGGGGCCCTTTTCCGGATAGTCTTTGCCATCGAACTTCAGCGAAAAGGTTGTCCCATCGGCCGGGATGTGGAGTGTAACCCCATCGTCTCCGTTGGCTGCAATGTCGACTTCAGTAAACGTCATTTGTACTTCTTCCGATTCCCATGTGCCTTCGAAGCCGGTTGTGCCTGCAGTCCGCTTCATGATTGCCGTTGCGCTGAACGGTTCTCCGTTTTCCTTCTGGCCCGTATAGGTGCGCTTCATCGATTTGCCGTCCGCGGAGAGCACCCACGTCTCGTTTCCCAGCTGCTTGCCGTTGTTCTTGTTGGTAAATTTCCAGGTCGTAGCGTTCAACACTCGCATGGCTGTGCTGCCGAAGGGTGTCGGCTGGTCTGTGCCGTCGGCTTTCACTGTCCAGGAAAACGTGCCGTATTGAAACTTCCACGTGTTCGGCCCCACAGCTTTCACTGAATCAGTTGAGCCGGCTATGCGGCTCTTTGCCTCATCGATCTTCCATTTACCCACAAAAGGGTTGGCGGCATACAGATTGGAGGACACGATCAGCGTTATTGCGGCGACAGAAAGAAGTTTCCATCTCATGGCAATTCCCCTATGCCAATTCTATCTCCGACTCGATCGGGGGACCGAGCAGCTGAAGGCGAACCAATCATCTGGTCCGCAGCGCCGCGCGTGGAACATTCAGATCCACAGGTAGGCGGTCCACTTTTTCAAACCCTTCAGGCACGTTAAAGAGCGCTCCATCCAGTAGCTCCTCCGAGAGCTCAATTACTTTGCTCTCCACCACGGTCACCACCTCATTATTGAAGCCGTTTTGTTCGAAGCGACTGATCGTGGTAACGGTCTCCTGCACGGCAAGGCCTGGCGGCACAAAACCTGTATAAACGGTCTTGCCGGCGCCAGGAGAAAGAAAGGGTACGCGCCGTTCAATCGCTGGTCCCTGGCGCATGTAAGCAGGGCTGCACCCGGCCTCAGGCAGGCTTACGTACCAACCGTCGATTGTGGCTTCAGAGCGCTCATTTGGCGTAAGACCATAAATGGTCGTGATGATGTGGTGCGCAGCCATGCCAAAAAACATTTTTCTTTCCGCCGATTCAACGGTCCGCGCAGCGTACCTGTTTTTTGCCCACGATTCCTGGCGCCGTGCCAGGGCGAGCACCTGCTTCTCGGTGGGGAAGCCCCGCAGCCTGACTTCGGCATATTTGCGCCCTCTCAAATCCACGCGATACCCGCTCAACTTCTGGCAGTCCAGGATCTCCGCCGTATGGGGCTGACGCGCATCAGGCGTATCGGGCACACGGTAATCCAGCCGTTGCCGCGTTCCTTGAACGTAAATTGTTTGTTCCTGCTGTGCGGTTCTTTTCGATTCAGAAGTTTTGTAGGTAGTCGTGACCAGTTGCTTCACTTTCAGATCGCCGGCAAGGAGCCGTGTGCAACAAAACAGAACCAGACAAAGGGCAAATAATTTGGCCGGCTTCATTTCACTTTTGAACATGGCGTTCACACTCAACGCGCTTCGCTCGGATAAAATCATAGTCCATGCCTCAGAGATTTTCCGGTTTTTCTCCCGACGCTCTCTCCTTTCTCCGCGCGCTCAAACGCAACAACCGCCGCGAATGGTTCCAGCCGCGCAAGGAGAAGTTTGAAGCCCTGATCAAGACGCCGATGCTCGAGCTGGTCGAATGTTTGAACCAGCAGTTGATGGATTTTGCTCCACAGTACATCACTCCGCCGCAAAAAGCCGTCTACCGCATCTATCGCGACACACGTTTCTCCAAGGACAAGACACCGTACAAGACGCATGTCTCCGCTATCTTCCCCCGCAGCAATGCGGTAAAGCGTGAAGGGGCGGTCTTCTACTTTCATTTCACGGAAAAAGAATTGCTGATCTTCGGCGGGGCGTGGGCTCCGGAGCGCGACGAACTGATGGCGTATCGCGCGCACCTGGCCGAGCACTACGAAGAATTCCGGCTGATCCTGGCGGAGAAGCAGCTCAAGCGTCTTGCCGGCGACCTGCAAGGCGAGCAGCTCAGCCGCATGCCTAAGGGCTTCTGTGAAGATCACCCCGCGGAGTCTTTCCTGCGCCATCGACAGTGGTACCTGGAATCCACGTTGGACGCAAAGGTAATTACCTCTCCCAAAGTGGTGTCAGAGATCGCAAGGCGCTTTGCCCTTATGGTCCCGATGGTTGAATTTCTGAACCGGCCGTTCGCTCACAAGGAGAAACGCAAGAAGATGCTCTTTGCCGCCTTCTGACGAGTGGGCTCTTAACCCAAAGTCAGAGGCAAGCTCGCAGACAGATCCTCTTTAACGCTGCCGATCTTCTCGGTTACTGGAAGAACTCCTGCATTGTCGGCGCGGTCGCCGAATTGCCGGGATGATCTGAGACGCGCAGGAGATCGAGGATCAGCCGCAGCGTGCTCTGGTGCTGATAGAACGTGGTTGATCTAAAGCCGCTCTTCACGTGCGATCCCACCATCACCATCGGTACCTGCCCGCCGCCGTTCGTGACGTCCGTGTCCAGGGCCTCATCAAACGTAATCATGAAAACGCTGTTCGCCAGCGCGGGCGAGTTGATCAGCGGGTCGATATTGTTTTTGAGCCACGCATCCGCGGCTGCCAGTTTTTGATCGTCGGTACACGTTGACCCGCCACCCGGACAATCATGGGCGTCGTCTTCGGCATTGGGCGCGATGAACGCAAAGTTCGGCAAAACGCCGGCGCTCATATCGGAAGCCAGCTGCACAAACGGGTCCACATCAGCCTCTTCTGCCGCAGAATTCAAGACGTCTGTCATGTACACAAAGGGATCGTGATGTTTGAAGTACGGATAGACATCGCCGCCGGTGTAACCAGCCGAGGGCAGGCTTTCCATGTAGGCCTTCCAGCTCTTTCCCGCCGCGGCAAAAGCGCGCGGAATATTGTCCGAGCTCACGGTTCCCGCAAAAGCGTCATCGTTGGTTTCAATTGCGCCGGTTGTCAGCATGAAATAGTTGCCGATCGAGGGATGGGTGTTGGCGAAATAGTTTGTCGCCAAAGCGTGTTGGGCGGCCAGCGAGTTCAGGTAAGGCATTGAAGCGCTGCCGATCACCTGGGTAAATCCATGGTTCTCCAGCACAATCAGGAAAACGTGGTCCACCGCGGGAAACGGGTTTGGCGCAGGTGTCGGTGTGGGTGTGGCCGGAGGTGTCGGCGTCGCTGTAGGGGTAGGGCTGGCAGAAGGCGTCGGCGTTGGATTTGCGCCGCTGGCCGATTTTTGATTGTTGCCTCCACCGCACCCTATTGCCGTCGCAAACAAACAAAAGATCAAAAAGCCAGCCAGCTTCGCACCCATGGGGAACTCTCCTGTCGTCGCCATAAGATGCAACAGAGCTGCTGGATGTGGCCTTGCTTTCCGGTTCAACGGAGAAAACTCTCAGGCTCCAAACCTGCGTTTTGCGAACCTAAAGTACCTTATTGGAAAAATTCTCCCATTGCATTGGCGTTGGCTGAGGCTCCCGGCATATCCGTGGCCGACAAGAGTTGCAGAATCAGGCGCAGCACAGACTGGTGCTGGAACAGTGTGGTGGAGCTAAAACCGGTTTTCACGTGCGGCCCTGCCAGGACCGTCAACACCTGGCCGCCGCCATTTGTCAGGTCGGTAGAAATCGATTCATCAAAGGTGATAATCAAGACGCTGTTGCCGAAATTCGGGCTGCTGAGCAGGGGGCCGATGTTGGCTTGGAGCCAGTTGTCTGCGGCTGCGAGCTTGTCGTTGTCCGGGCAGGTCGGCGCGCCGTTCGGACAGTCGTGCGCATCCTGCTGCCGGTCGGGCAGCAGGTAAACAAAATTCGCCAGCGTGCCGGCATTCAGGTCGCTGGAAAACTGAGAGAACGGCACCATGTTTGCCGCCTGCGCCCGATCACCAGTGACGTCGCTCAGAAAGGAAAAGGGATTGTGCCGTCTCAGATATGTCCCGACGCTTGGACCCGTGTATCCCACCGAAGGCAGACCTTCCGCATACACCTTCCATGTTTTCTTTGCGCCGGTCAGCGAGCGGACAAGGTTGTCAGCGCTGATGGTGCCGCTGAAGTTGTCATCAAATGTTTGCAAATCCCCGGTGGACATCATGAAGTAGTTGGGAATGGAAGGATGAGCATCGGCAAAATAATTCGCCGCCATGCTGTGTTGCGTCGCCAGTGAATTTAGAAACGGCATTACGGGATTGCCGACGACCTGGCCAAAGCTGTGATTTTCCAGCACCACCAGAAACACATGATCTGCCTGTGCCGTAGGCGGTGGAGGCTGGCCTGACCCGGACGCACTGGACAAGCCGCTACAGCCTGCAATCGCAAGGACAGCCGCCAGCAATAATGCTGTAAACAAAGAAATCCGCGCCATAGACTCTTACCCCTCTAAGATTCGATGCCGGGTTTGCCTTCCGTGCAGCCACACTAGCCAGCCGCACGATTTCAAGGCAGAATAACCTTCTCTATATGCGACCTTTGTTCTTCGCTCTGATTCTCTGTCTCTTACCGTCTCTTGCCTGGCCGGCTGACCATTACCATCTGGCGCGGGTTGTGGTAACCGGATCAGAGCGTTACCTTCAGGAAGATCTGGTCCGCGCGACCGGCTTGACGGTGGATTCGCAAGTGACAGTGGAAGATCTGCAGAATGCCGCCAACCGCCTGGGTGAGAGCGGAGCGTTCGCCACGGTGCAATATCTTTTCAAGCCCGCCATGGGCACCAAGGGCGTGGAGGCGGACTTTCAGGTAACCGACGCGGAGAAGTTTCTGCCGGCGGCTTTTGAAAACTTTGTCTGGTTCAGTGAAAATGAGCTGCAGCAGGCGATTCACCAGCTGGTTCCGCTTTACAACGGCGAGATACCGGCTTCCGGCAGCATGTCAGACCAGGTGGAGTCAGCGCTGGGAAAAATTCTGGCCGGCAAAGGTCTGCCCAACGACGTCACCTACATGCTCGCTGCCGAATTCGGGCAGCTGCCATCCATCTATAAATTCAGAATTGCCAACGCGAATCTAAAGATTAATAGCGTTACGGTCTCTGGTTCCACCCACATGCTTCCGGATCAGCTGGCAAAATCCATCGCTTCGCTCAAGAATACCGCCTACCTGCGCAGTGACGTGGCCAAACTTCTGGAGAAGAATCTAACGCCGCTTTACCGTCAGCACGGCTTCCTGAAGTTCGCCATTTCTGACATTAAACCCAAACTGCTGAACTCTGATCTGGTTGACGTGGAAGTGGCTGTGGCCGAAGGCGACCAGTACAAGCTGGAAGGCATTACCTGGTCAGGCAACACGCTAGTCACGAGCGACGAGCTCTCCAAGCGCATTACGCTCAAGCCGGGCGCCGCGGTGAACGCCGTGCAACTCGAAAACGATCTCGTTCAGGTAAAAAAGCTTTTTGGGAAGTTCGGCCGCGAAGGAGTGGTCATCAATTCGAACCCGACATTCAGCAAGGGGGTTGTCGCTTACAGCTTTGAAATTACCGAGGGCGACTTATATCACATGGGGAAATTGGAGATTGAGGGGCTTGACCCGGAACAAACGCGCAAGCTCATTCAGAGCTGGAAACTGCCCGAAGGCGAGCCTTACGACAACACCTATGTCCTCAAGTTTCTGGCCAATGCGGTGGTCAAGATTCCCGGCCACAAATGGGAGTGGATGAGCTTCGAGCAGATCGATGACTCCCAGAAAATCGTCAATGTGCGGCTTCAACTCAAGATGGAGTAACTTTCCTCTCAGTCAACCCGCCGCTTAGGGCGATCATCCTAAATACCCGACTGCCTTAATTCGCGGTAAACGACAAAACTTAGGAAGAGCCGACCCCATGTGGACGATATTGGTGTTATTTATCCTCTGGATCCTTAGCATGTATTTTTACCTGCCATTGCCGATCGTGGTGGTTTTATTCGCGGCGCTGGCCTCTGGCACGGCCGTGACCCTCTGGTTTGCCTGGGGAAAGCGTAACCAACACCTTCGTGTTGGCGAGCAGGATGCAAAACTCTGATTTCTGGCTAACAATCGAGCACGAATGGCAGTAGACTCTGCTCATGATGTTTCTGGGCAAAGTCCTGCTTTTCGCCGCATGCATTGCAGCTGCGCAACCTCAACAATCGGCCGGTCAACCACCTGCGGCTCAATCCGCTCCCGCTGCTGCTCCGGCTCCGCTTGATGCCGCGCAGCTGGCCGCGCTGGTGAAACAACAATTTGGCGACACCTTCACCATCCCGGCAAAAATCACCAAGCCTGCTCTGGTAGCCGATTTTGACGGCGACGGTGTGGAAGACCTGGTGATCGTGGCCAACAGCAAAGAACCCCTGCCTGATTCGTACAATTTCAAGTATGAAGTGTCTGATCCTTACAACGCCTACTTTGGCATGGGCAATCCGCAGATCAGTACAGCCTTTAGCTCAGATCCCGAACATACCCACCACCTGCTGGTGATCTTCGGCAGCGGCAAAGATGGCTGGCGCGCCGCTGTACCCAAAGCCAAATTTGTGCTGGTGAATGTTCCTTTTGACTCAGTAGAACTGGGCCGTATGCTGGTGAGCAAGAAAAAGCCGCCGATTTTTGTGATCAAGGCGCTCGAAGCCCAAATCATGAACTCTTCCCTATTCTGGGACGCAAAGAAAAAACGCTGGCGCTGGGAGCCCGGCGACACCATTCAGTAACGTCGCTGCGCTCGACTCCGCTCACACGTTACCGTCAACTCGAAATCCTTCCGCTCCTGACGTAAGGCGGCGCGGCGCTACCGGTCCTCGCCTCCTTTTGTCAAGAGATTCGTTACTCTGATCGTCGTCTTGTTCACCTGCCGCGCTTGTAGATTAAAATTTGCTGCTGAAAATTGGGCCAATCCTATGTATGAATTGCTCGAACTGGCGGTCGCAGACGTACCTCGCATAGTCGCCACCAACGGCGGCGTAGCCTGGAATGGCGGCTTCCAGAAGTGGAACTCCCGGCTCGCTGAACATCTGGATGGCCGGCGCTTTGCGCTGCTCGCCGTGGAACAAACGGGGTCGAGGTGTCTAGGCTATGGGTCGCTGCTCTGGTCGTCGCAGTATGGTCCGTTTCGCGAGGCTGGAATCCCGGAGATTCAGGATCTGGTCACCAGCGAGTCCTGGCGCAATCGCGGAATCGCCACCGGTCTTGTCGCGGCGCTTGAGGCTCGCGCCCGGACACGCGGCTGCAAACAAATTGGCCTGGGCGTCGGCCTATACGCCGACTACGGCCCCGCCCAGCGTCTTTACACGAAACTTGGCTACAAACTCGACGGTCGCGGTGCCACTTACAAGTGCGTCCCTCTGCCCGGCGGCGCGACCGTGAGACTGGATGACGACCTGGTCCAATGGATGGTGAGATCCCTTTAAGTAAGAGCTCAGTTATGAATCCGAAACAGTCAAGTATAGTCCTGGTCATTTTTCTAGCGATGTTCAGCGCCACAGCCGCTGAAGGCCGTAGTCCTCAGAACAGTGAACAAATGAACTTCAGCGCCGAGCATGCCAGCGTGAAAAGGCCTGTGGCCATCCCTCAGGATGTATTAGCCCTTTTGAGCAGGGACGAGCTTGTCCGGAATGAACTGGAGAGCCAGAACATTCCAGCAGAAAGAATTCCCGCTTCGTGGTTCTCGGCATCGATGATTCATCTGCGTAGCGCCCGCGAGGCCGACTTGGTCGTGATGCTTCGGGTGGTCCGGTTTCACGCAGCAAATGTCACCATGTTCTGGCTCTTCCGCCCTGCCGCGTTCGGTCACGAACTGCTGTTCACCGGAGGAGGCCACAATCTGACCGTCAAAAACACGTTCTGGAACGGGTATCGCGAGATTGAGACCTCGGCAGTAACGATGCAAAAGCTCTCGACGGTTTTTTATCGGTTCGACGGAAGCCAGTACACAAGATACAAGGAAAAGCTGGAAGAAATCCGGTAAGAGTCCGCCGTGTCGCTCTTGCGTTCAGCTCTCTATCCTGATCCACGTCGCCTTTCCCGCGGCGCACAGTTCTCCACCCTGATAAAGACACGCGGCGCTGAAGTGCTTGCGCCCTTCGACGCCAAGGGGCCATGCCATCAACACACAACTTTTTTCCGTCCGGATGCTCTTGAGCTGCTGAACAGCCAACCGTCCCGTCACCAACTTGCCCGCCGTGGGGAACCCGGCGGCGAATCCGGTCGGGCAATCCATGGCCGACCACAGAAACTCCTGGCGTAGAAGTCCATCGCTATGGCCGAACTCGGCATCCGGGAGCCAGGAGGCAACAAACATGCCGTCATTTATCGGGGCCGGAAAAATGCGGAGGCCGTCATGTGCGGCGCGCCTGGGACCACAGACAAAACACGTTGGAAACGGGTGCCGCGGATCGAGGGCGGGTGAGCCGGCCATCGCTTCCGTTGCTGCCTGCACGCCAATGGGCGCAGGCGGGGTAACGGCAATTGTGGTGGGACTTGCCTCAATCACGACTTTTCCAGCGTGCCGCAGAACTCCTCCGGTGTGCGTCCGCTCCAGATCGAGCGGCACTTCCATGGGGACTGGCGCGCGCAGCGTACACTCCACCGCTCCGCCAAGCTCCCGAGCCACCAGCCCGCAGGTGTATCCTCCGTTGCCGGAGTCAGGTGGTCCGCAGAAGCGCGCTGGGACTGTAATTGTGGGCATGTGCTCAGTATCTCATTCCGGCGAAGATCAAAAACCGGCCTTCGTGATTCGTCAACTATGGGCGGCAGCTTAAGCTCGTTGACGCCGGACAGCTATAATCCTTTCCATGAACCTGGAACAAAAGCTTCAAGAACTCAAGCGCCGCGATGGGCTGGCCGAAGCCGGAGGCGGCAAGGAACGGCAGGAGCGCCAGCATAAAGAAGGCAAGATGTCCGCGCGCGAGCGCATCGAATTCCTCCTCGATGAAGGTACTTTTGAGGAATTCGACAAGATGGTCACGCACAAGTGCACCGATTTCGGCATGGAGCAGAGCAAGACCTACGGGGACGGCTTCGTTACCGGCTATGGCCGCATTGAAGGGCGGCTGGTCTTCGTTTTTGCCCAGGATTTCACTGTTTTCGGCGGCTCGCTCTCTGAAGCCAATGCGGCCAAGATCGTCAAAATCATGGATATGGCCATGAAGACCGGCGCGCCGGTGATCGGCCTGAATGATTCCGGCGGCGCGCGAATCCAGGAAGGCGTGATGTCGCTCGCCGGCTATGCCGATATTTTTCTCCGCAATACGCTTTCAAGCGGCGTGATACCCCAGATCTCGGCCATCATGGGCCCTTGTGCCGGCGGCGCAGTTTACTCGCCGGCCATTACCGACTTCATTTTCATGGTCGATAAAACTTCTTACATGTTCGTGACCGGACCGGACGTGATCAAGACCGTCACGCACGAAGAAGTCACCAAAGAACAGCTTGGCGGTGCGGCCACGCACAATGAAACTTCCGGCGTGGCGCATTTCATGGCGCATGACGACGCCGAGTGCCTCTCCATGATCCGCGAACTGCTTGGCTTTATTCCTTCGAACAACCTCGACGATCCGCCGCGCCGTGAATGCCCCGATCCCATCGATCGCGCGGACGCCGAACTGGCAACAGTAGTTCCCGCCGAATCAAACCAACCGTATGACATGAAAGACGTGATCACACGAGTGGTTGACGACGGCTATTTCTTTGAGGTCCATGAGCATTACGCCAAAAACATTGTCGTGGGCTTCGCGCGCCTGAACGGCCGCTCCGTCGGTATCGTCGCCAACCAGCCGGCGTTTCTTGCAGGCGTGCTCGATATCAATGCTTCGACCAAGGGCGCGCGCTTCGTCCGCTTCTGCGATGCGTTCAACATTCCGCTTATCACCTTTGAAGATGTCCCCGGCTTTCTGCCCGGTACGCAGCAGGAGTACGGCGGCATCATTCGCCACGGCGCCAAGCTGCTTTTTGCCTTCGCCGAAGCCACGGTCCCCAAGATCACGGTCATCACGCGTAAAGCCTACGGCGGCGCGTACTGCGTCATGTCGTCCAAGCATATCCGTACCGACGTGAACTACGCTTGGCCAACCGCGGAGATCGCCGTGATGGGCCCTGAAGGCGCAGTCAATATCGTGTACAAGCGCGAGCTCGAGCGCGCGGCGCTTTCCGCCAAGACGGAAAAAGAGAAGATGGAGGTCATCGCCAAAGCGCGCAACGAAAAGATCCAGGAATTCCGCGACCGCTTTGCCAATCCTTACGTCGCCGCCGAACGCGGATACATTGACGCCGTCATCCAGCCGAGCGAAACCCGCAAACGGCTGATCGATGCGCTGGAGATGCTCCAGACCAAGCGGGACAAGAATCCGCCGAAGAAGCATGGAAACATCCCACTCTAGGTGTTTCGAGCGATCTTTTTACGCCCAAGCCGGCGTGGGCCTACGCTCGGTGAAATCATGCACATCGGGGCGCAAAACCTACCTATCTTTGCGGCTGGCTCTTGACGTTGAAAGAGTCAATGGCAGAATATAACCGGCCCGGGTGACGGTTTCTTCGTGTTTCTCCTCACTTAAAATCGGTTGCGGCCCAAAGGAGTCAATCCAGCATGCCCAAGGCTGCGATGAGTCGAAGCGTGTCATCGACCAGTCCTCGCTTCGAATATGCGCTGACGATCGCGTGCGGAGCATTTCTTCTTTTTCAGGTGCAGCTGCTTATGGGCAAGTACATCTTGCCGTGGTTCGGAGGAACTCCTGCCGTCTGGACAACCTGCATGCTGTTTTTCCAGGTCCTCCTGCTGGGCGGTTACCTGTATTCACACATACTCTCCACGACCTTTCCAGGACGAACGCAGGCCATCGTGCATCTTGCGTTTCTCGGCTTGTCTATCCTGGTCATCTGTCTGGCCATCTTTTTCTGGAAGACGCCCCTCTTGCCTGGGGCCTCATGGAAACCCACTTCGCCCGACCAGCCTGTCCTCCACATCCTTACTCTGCTTACCGTCGCGGTCGGTTTGCCCTACTTGATCCTGAGCACGACCGGCCCTTTATTACAAAACTGGTTTTCGCTGCAGGACACAGGAAAGTCTCCGTATCGACTGTACGCGCTCTCGAATGTGGGTTCCGTCCTTGGTCTGATCACGTACCCCATCATTTTTGAACCTCAATTACGGCTGCACACCCAAGCCTGGCTATGGTGCGGTGGATATCTTCTCTTTGTCGCCGGCTCATCGGTCTGTGCCCTGGGAATGATGAAGCAACCGCCGGCGCCGGTTACCGCTGAAGCGGGACCTGCCGTTCCTTCACCTTCGTGGTCAGCACAACTGTTTTGGTTCCTGCTGCCGATGGCCGCCTCGGTCATGCTTCTGGCCACCACCAACCTGATGTGCCAGGAAGTCGCGGTGATCCCCTTTCTGTGGGCCGTGCCGCTGGTCCTGTATCTCCTGACGTTCATCATCTGCTTTGACAATCAGAAATGGTATCGGCGGGGGGTGTTCCACACGCTTTTTGGATTGTCGCTGCCGGTGGCTCTGCTGGTGCTTCTGGCCGGTACCACGGCGCCGATTTTCGATCAGATCTGCATGCTGAGCGCGGTGCTGTTTGCCTGCTGCATGGTCTGCCATGGCGAGTTGGTGCGTTTGAAGCCGGAGCGCACCTATTTGACTCGCTACTACCTGTTGCTCTCCGCTGGTGGGGCCGCTGGTGGAGTCTTTGTGGCTGTTATCGCCCCTCATGTCTTCCGCGGCTATACCGAATACCAAATTGGACTCATTGTTTGCGCTCTTCTTCTCGCGGGAGTTCTGTACCGAGACCGGCAGTCCTGGTGGTACGCACCCAAGTCGGCGGTCACCGGGATCCTTATCTTGCTTGGCCTCATGCTGGTACCGGACTTCTTCAGACGGACCATCGCCATTCCCCCAATGCTGCGCGCCATGGACCGATTCCAGTACTACCCCTTTCTAACCGTTGTCGCGCTTTTGACGGTGCTGATCGTGCTGCGGAGCCGCAAGCCAGCAGCACCGCCCACAAGCCGGTTCAGGCTCACGCAGATTGCTTCAGGAATCGTCCTCTTCGCGTTGTGTTTCGCGCTTTATGAACAGACCTACATGCTCAAAGCATGGGACATCCGCAAGGACCGCAATTTCTATGGGGTTCTTACAGTGCAACGCCGGCCCATCGACGATAAAGATGCCCTCGTTCTGCGACACGGACAAACCCTGCATGGAGCTCAATACCTCGATTCGCCGGCCTCGCCCACAGCCTACTACGGTCCGCACAGCGGCGTTGGCCTGCTTTTGGCCGCACAATCTGCCTGCTTGCAACCTTGCTCACGAACGTATGGTGTCGTTGGCATGGGCGTTGGGACTTTGGCTGCCTACGGTCAGCCCGGGATCAATGTGCGGTTCTACGAAATCAATCCCCGCGTGATTGAGTACTCACAGGGAAAATCACCCTACTTTACTTTTTTGCGTGACTCATCCGCGAAAACCGAGACGGTGCTCGGCGATGGGCGGCTCTCTCTGGAACGGGAATTGGAAGAAAAGGGTCCGCAAAAATTTGATGTCCTGGTGCTCGACGCCTTCAACAGCGATTCCATCCCCATGCACTTGCTCACCGAGGAAGCGTTTCAACTCTATCTAAGCCATCTTCGGGGGCCGGATTCCGTGCTGGCGTTCAATATCACTAACAAAGCAATCGATCTGAGGCCGGTCCTGCTGAGCCACGCCTTGCGCCACCAGATGTCGATCGTCCGCCTTAACCGTCCGCAAGGACCAGGCATCGACGACCTCAGCGACTGGATACTGATCTCGAAAAACCCCAAATCGCTTGATATTCCAGGGTTCCAGGGCCATCTCGCAGCTCTTCCCTCGCCTGACGAGGCGCTCCGCTGGACAGATGACTACAGCAATCTTTTCGAGTTGCTGCGCAAACGGTAAGACCGGAAGGGGCAATGGGTTGGGGTTCCGGTTGGCGTGCTTTAGTGATCCGCGAAATAAGTTAGCGTCCTGACTTCCCTGGTGATGGGCACCATGTCACCCGTGTTGGATCTGGGCGGTAATCTGCTGTGCAGCGGCAAACTGCCGCGCTTGAATTTCAATGTAGACATTGATCAAGCTCACTGCTGCCGGCGTCACTCCCGGAATGCGTGAAGCATGGCCCAAGGTGCGCGGGCGCACGCGCTGCAACTTTTCATTCATCTCACGCGAGAGGCCGCTGACCTTGCCGTAGTCGAACCACTCCGGGATGACGCGCTGCTCGGCCTTTTTGAGCCGCTCGATCGACTTACGCTGTTGATCGAGATAACCGGCATACTTGATCTCGGTTTCGATGGTCTTCATCTCGTTGCGCGCAGCCGCGGAAAGCTTGCCGGAGTTCATGCTGGTGGAGGGCTTGTCATCCCGAACCGCAGGTGAGGGATCTGCTCCGCTGCTGTCAGCGGCACCACGAGTTTCCAACCCATCACCTGCGGAGCTGATTCCTCGCTCCGCTCGGAATGACACATTGCTGGAAGAAGAATTGATATTCGAATTGGCTGACGAGGCAATCTCGGCAAAAAACTCCGGATACCTCTCTCGCACCACCTCGGCCAGATCTTCAATCACGATCTCCGGCCGACGCAGCAGCTGCGCCAGCGGTCCGCCAAGCGCGCTGGCCAGACCGTTTGTTCCAGCCGGCGGCTCTGTCGTCGGAGACTCTGCGATCTCTGCCGAATCTTCCACAACTTGCTTCACTGAGGCCTGCCCTGCCAGCCTCGTCTGCTGCGCCCGCTCAATCTTCTCCAGCATTTCGCCGGAGATGCGTGTCTTCTCCAGCAACGCGGCAAGCTTCTGCGCTCGTTCCTGCTTGGCCTGAAAATCCGCCCACGCCTGATCACCAATCAGACCAATACGACGCCCGTGCGGCGTCAATCGCCGGTCAGCATTATCGATCCGAAGATGCAAACGGAATTCCGCCCGTGAGGTAAACATGCGATACGGCTCGTTGGTTCCTTTGCTGATGAGATCGTCGATCAGGATCGCTGTATACGCCTCTGTTCGATCCAGCACCAGCGGCGATTCGCCCTTGATCTTCAACGCCGCGTTGATTCCAGCCATCAATCCCTGGCACGCCGCCTCTTCATAGCCGGATGTCCCGTTGATTTGTCCCGCCAGGAACAGCCATTCGATCTTCTTGGTCTCCAGCGTGCGCTCGAGCTCCGTGGGATCGATGGAGTCATATTCGATCGCATAACCCGGGCGCAGCATCTCCGCGGTCTCCAGGCCGGGTACGGACTTGATCACCGCCAGCTGCACGTCGATCGGCATGGAGGTGCTCATGCCGTTTACGTAGATCTCATGCGTGTTCAGCCCCTCGGGCTCAAGGAAGAGCTGGTGGGTCAGCCTGTCAGGGAATTTGACGATCTTGTCTTCAATGCTGGGGCAATAGCGCGGACCGATGCTCTGGATCTGCCCGGAATACATCGGCGAGCGATGCACATTCTCGCGAATGATCCGGTGCGTCTCCTCGGTGGTGAACGCGATATAACAGGGCACCTGCTTCTGCGTGATCTTCTTCGTGCGGAAACTGAAGGGCGTAGGATCATCGTCGCCCGGCTGGACGGCAAACTTTGACCATTCAATGCTGCGCCCATCGAGACGGGGCGGCGTCCCGGTCTTGAGCCGGCAGCCGCGCAAGCCCAGCAGCTTGAGCGATTCGCCTAGCAATTGCGAAGGGGGTTCTCCGCTTCGGCCGGCAGGATACGTCTGCTCGCCGCAGTGGATCAGGCCGTTAAGAAAGGTTCCGGTGGTGATAATTACAGCGCGTGCGCCGACGGTGCGCCCGTCGCGAAGCTTTATTCCTGTCGCTCGCTGGCACTTCGCTCCAAACCGCCCGGCGGCGTCCTCGCCCGACGGTCCTTCCGCACCTGTTGCAGGCAGCCCGGCACACAAGGCCTCGCCGCCAGACTTGTTCCCACCTTGAGCGTTCTCCGTGTTTCTGTGTCTCCGTGGTTGATCCTCGGTTTCCTCCACGATCAGCTCGGCCACCTCAGCCTGCTTGATGTAAAGATTTGCCTGGCCTTCCAGCACCTCCCGCATCTTCAGGCGATACTGCTGCTTGTCGCACTGGGCGCGTGGCGACCAAACCGCCGGCCCGCGCGATGTGTTGAGCAACCGGAACTGGATTCCGACCGCATCCGTGACCTCGCCCATGATTCCGCCCAGGGCATCGACCTCGCGCACCAAGTGTCCCTTGGCAATTCCGCCGACGGCCGGATTGCACGACATCTGTGCAATCAAATCAACATTCAGGGTAAACAGAGCGGTTTTGAGCCCCATGCGGGCAGCCGCCATCGCGGCCTCGCAACCTGCGTGTCCGGCGCCGACGACGACCACATCGTATTGTTCGGTGAATTTCACAGTCTAATCAGTATTTTACAGGCGAAATGAGCTGGTCTGCAGCACCCGGCGCCGCACGGGCACAATTTTCCTTACTTTTCCATGGCAAGAAACAATGCTGGCGCTGATCACCCGACGAGGGTGAATTTTGTTACTTCCGTCATCTTCTCCAGTGGCCTAAAGGTCAATTACCCTGCCGGTACAGAAGGTTACCCTCAAAACTTTATCCGGGAGGCATCGTTTCTCTGGCCGAACGTGCCCGCAGGGAGCAGGGATGAGCATGGCAAACCGGGGTAAGCTTCGCCGCAAGATGGTGTTTCCTGTCACCATCGTCCGCAGCAGCGGAGAGCGCCAGCTTGCCCATACGTTGGACGTAACCGAGATTTCCGCCCGCCTGGCCGGACTTAATATCCTGCTGGAACCCGGCGAGATCGTTGAAATCCAGCGCAGCGGAAGAAAGGGCAAGTTCCAGGTCTATTGGATGGGCTCACCCGGCACCCGGCTGGAAGGTCAAGCCGGTGTCCGTGGGCTTGATCCCGTCAAGTCGATCTGGAGCACTCAACTTCCTCCCGATGAAGCCGATATCGCTGCCGATACGCTCCATCTTCGTCAAACAACTCCGTCTTCCCGCATTTCCATTGTCGCAGTTGCGGAAGAAGAAGAGCTGGTGTGCTATGAATGCAATGCCGGCGCAACCTTGCGCGCGCCTGGGGCCAAGTATCCCTTTCGCGTGCAAGTGAAATACATTCACCTGAACGGCCTGTTTGTTGAAACCACTTCAACCCTGCTAGTGACCACCGCGGTTACGCTGGAAATGCAACTGGAAGGAATCCTGATCGAGGCCGCGGGCGTGGTAGTTGGCAGTACGCCACGGGTGGGAATGGAGATCAGATTCCACAAACTCTCCGCGGAAACTCAACGCAGAATCGTAATGGCTCTGCAAAAGCTCAAGCAAAAAGCCTGGGACGAGCAGCAGGTTCCATTGCCGCCACTCCCTTTTCCCGCTTCGCGGCCGGCGGTGAGCTCTTTACTTGACCCAGTTCTGCCCACAGACTGCGTTGATGTTGGCCGTGTACTGGTTGTTCTCTGCCGGACTTTGTCAACGGATTTGGATGGCTGGAGAGCCACCCGAAACATCGTGGAGATTGAGGAGCTGCGCAAGGCTTTGGCCGAACTGCAGGAAAAGCTTGCGCCCCCAGCCGGGATTGATATCGTCGAATACCTAGCGTCCGGCATACCCAAAAGCGGCGGACAAGCGTGATTGTCCGGCAGCCCGCCAGACCAGCTTAAATCCTGTCATCCTACGGCGGCTTAGCGAGCGATGAACTCAGGTCCTCCGCGTCAGGCAGTCGCCAACGACCATCGGCGTCTCAGTTTCCCTTGTCCAATCCCAGGCTCTGTCCGGCGTTGTGGAAGTAGAACAGGACAAAGAGCAGAAGAAATCCTATATTGTCGATCTCATTGCCAAAGTATCTCCATGTTGGCGTCCCATGCGGCAGAACCCAGGTACAGAAAAGCAGGTTGAGCATGAATAGAGCGCCAACGATGGCGAACGGCCGTACCCAGAACCCCAGGACCATGGAAAGCCCGATCAGGAGTTCAACCACGCCGACGGCATAACCTGACACCGTAGGATGCTGCAGCGTGAGCCGCAAGAATGGCTTGTAGAAACTGACAGCGGTGACATCTAGATAGCCGCTGACGTAGTGCGCATAGCCGCCATGGGCAAAATCGTGGCCCATCAGTTTGTACTGGGCGAAGAACAGAAACATGATCCCGATGATGATTCGCGCTACTCCCATTGCTACTGAAGATGAACCGTTACCCTTACCTGCCATCGCGTACCCCTCGAATCAGATTTTGTCCTGCTCTACTTCTGCTTGAAAACGCTGCCATCCTTCATCACAAAGCTGACGTTCTTGAGCGCATCAACGTTAGCCAGCGGATCGCCCTGCACGGCGATGATGTCCGCATAAGCGCCGGGCGCGATCACGCCCAGATCGCCGGGCAACTCCAGCAGCTCCGCAGCCCGCGAAGTTGCTGTCTTGATCGCCTCCATGGGAGTCATGCCAAATTTCACCATGTAGCCAAATTCATCTGCGATCGGTTGCGTCCAAGGAATGCCACCCATGTCTGTTCCAAACGCTATCTTCACGCCCGCTTTCAACGCCTTCTTGAATGACACTTCGTGCTCATTCGCGCGAGCGCGGTCGCGTTTGCCGTCCTCAGTGTTTTCCGGCGACCAATCTGTGTAATACACGCCCAGTGTAGGCACATACCAGGTGCCTTGTTTCAGCATCTGCGCGATCGCAGCATCGTCCAGCGAGAGGCCGTGCTCAATCGAATCACATCCGCCGTCCAGCGCCCGATGCAGTCCGATTCCGCTATAGGCATGGCAGGCGACTCTCTTCTGCTGCCCGTGAGCTTCGTCCACCACTGCTTTAAGCTCTTCCACTGTCAACGTCGGCTGGGAGACCAGTTTGCCTTGCTTGTCCACCCAGGAGCGATGCGTCATGTAAACCTTGATCCAGTCGGCGCCGTTTGCCAGTTGCTCCCGGGTGATCTTCCGCAACTCAACCGGGCCATCGCCCAGTTGCGCGCCCTTGGGCACCACGATGTCAGGGTTGTAGCCCTCCAACGGATAGCCGCCCGTGACCGAGATGGCGCGCGTCACCACAAAGAGTCTTGGCCCCGGAATAAAGCCATTGTTGATCGCTTCTTTGATTCCGACGTCGCCATAGCCGGCGCCTTCGGTTTCGAGGTCGCGTAGCGTGGTGAAACCCTGCTCCAGCGCCCGCCTTGCTGAAACCGTTGCCCGTGCCGCCCGGTACGACGACGGATGCTTCAGCAGTTGGTCATCGTAGCTTTCAACCTTCGGGTCTTCGCCCTGCAGGAAAATATGTGTGTGCGTATCAATCAGGCCCGGCAGCACAGTTACTCCCGCAGGCATGTTGATGACCGTGGCTCCAGCCGGCGGCGAGCCTCCATCCGACACGCTCTCAATCCGGTTGCCCTTGACCACGATCAGGACGTTGTGACGCGGTTGATTCGCCACGCCGTCAATCAGCGTGGCCGCGCGGATAGCCGTGATCTTGTCCGCCGCTGGCCGAGCCGCTTGGTGCGATTCCTGCGCCATCGACGGTTGCAGCATTACCGCGGCCGTAACTGCCGTCACCAAGACAAACTTCACCCTTGAAAAACTTCGCTTCATACGGACTCCCTCTCGTTGGTAAGCCTCTTAGAAATACCCCTTGGCAACTGAAGATGCAATCCCCAGTTCCAGCATTCACAACAGGTACTCGCATAAAACCATCCTGTTCGATACAGCCCCTGCAGCACTAATCGCCCCTGAACGTCGGTAATGCCTTGATTCCCGGCGACTGAAGCTATGCTAAGTGTCAATAATTGAAGGAGTTTGTGTCATGAAGAATACTCTGGCCGCCACTGCACTTATAGCTCTCAGCTTTGCTTTCAGTTCGAGCCTTGCCGCGCAATCGCGCAATGGACAACGCACCCAGGCGGTTATGGGGAACAGCAGCCGCACCGATCTGAACAGCACCCTGGCCGATCTCGACCGCGTTTCTCAAGCAACCCAGGTCGATATCGCCGGCATGAACGTGAACAAGTGGAAATCAGGCTGGAAGAGCGGCTTCACGAAAGATGGCTCGCACACCGAACAGGCACAGCAGGCAGCCAACTCTTTGCGCCGTAACCTGGCCAACGCTATGCCCGGCCTCATTCATGACGTGCAAAACTCCCGCGGCAGCGTCTCCACCACGTTCAAACTTTATGACGACGTCAGCCTGGTCTGCGAGGCTGTAGATTCGCTGATCAACGCCAGCGAAGCTGTTGGCCACAAGAGTGATGCTGCCCCCCTGCTTGATGATTACACAGCCTTGACGCGCGTCCGCCGCTCGCTCTCCAACTATATTCAACAGGCCGCTTCCGCCCTGGAAACTCGCGGCGGCAAAGGTTCCGTCTCCTTTGTGACGCCTCCGCCGCTGTATCCAACGCGGCAGCCGGCCGCTGTTTCTTCGACTTTCGTGACATCGACTTCTTCTTCCACTCAGATTGTCGATGATCAGGGCGTAAAAAAGATCATCGTGGATGACACGGTTCCGGAAAAGAAGACTCCTGCTCCTTCCGCAGGGGCTGCGACCAAGAAAAAGGCCGCGGTTACGGTAACCAATCTGGAGTAGCCGGCGGCTCTAATCCCGCGCCAAACGGCCATACTCTGGGCTATAAGAAAATCTGTAACCAGATTACAATGATGGACATCCTTCGTTTGTCAGCTTTTGAGAAAGGCCTATGTCCTCATTACCTCTTCCGATCGCCGCGTTTCTCGCCGGGATCGTCTCATTTCTCTCACCGTGCGTGCTGCCGCTGGTTCCCGGCTATGTCTCTCTGATCTCCGGCGCCAGCGTGGAGGAACTGCAGTCAAAAGACCGCAAGTTATTGAATACAGTGCTCTTGCACTCCATCATGTTTATCCTAGGTTTTACCTTGGTGTTCGTGATGCTGGGCGCCGCCGCTACCAGCGTGGGCCAACTGATCCGGATATACAAAAGGCAGCTTGCCTGGATCGCCGGCGCCGTGATCATCATCTTCGGATTGCACCTGACGGGCCTTTTGAAGATCAAGTGGCTTTACGCCGACAAGCGCCTCCACTCGGTCAAGGGGGGCAAGTCTCCTCTGGGCGCTTTCGTCATAGGCTTTGCCTTCGCCTTTGGCTGGTCGCCCTGCCTGGGCCCCATCATCTCGGCCATCCTGTTGCTGGCCAGCAATAGTGATACCGTTCCTAAAGGGATCCTTCTCTTATGGATTTATTCTCTGGGTCTGGCAGTGCCCTTTCTCATAACTTCCCTGGTGATTGATCGCTTCTTGAATTTTTACGGACGGTTCCGCAAGTATCTCCATCTCATTGAGGTGGGTAGCGGAGTGTTCTTAATGATCTTCGGAGTTCTGATTCTGATGGGCCGTTTTACCATCCTGGCCAGCCACCTGGCCTGGCTGAACAAGTTCTCCTGGTGAGGAATTTCTCGTGAATCGCAATGTCATCATCGTTTTATGTCTCGTAGTTGGAATCACTGCGTTGCTGCTGGTGGGAAAACGCAACACGCGTCCACCGCAGGCTAATGCCGCCGCCGCTGGCGGACAGACGGCGGACACCTCGGCGCTTGCGCCCGGCAAGGGCGATCCGCCCACGGGATCCGTGGCGCCTGATTTTTCCTTGAAGAACCTTGCTGACGGCAAATCCATCCAGCTCTCTTCGCTGAGAGGCAAGGCCGTGATGGTGAATTTCTGGGCTACCTACTGCGGACCCTGCAAGATTGAGATGCCCTGGCTGGAAGAATTGCACAAGAAATATGAGCCGCAGGGGCTGCAAATTCTCGGGGTGGCCATGGACGACAGCGAGGAAAAGCCCATCACTGATTTTGCCAAGAAGATGGGCGTCACCTATCCCATTCTCAAGGGCACCGACAAGGTTGGCGATCTCTACGGCGGCGTCGATCGCCTGCCGCTCACTTATTTTGTCGATCGCTCAGGCAAGGTCACGCACGAAATCGTTGGACTCGTCAGCGAGTCGGCGATCGAAGATGCGATAAAAGAATCTCTGGCTTCCGGCAATTAAAACTCGATCGGTTGAGGTTAGCTGAATGAATCAAAGGATCATGTTGGCCCTGGGAGTTGCGGTGATTGTTTCCGCCTTGTTCATCGCGAAGCTGCCGGCGCATTCGCAGAACACGGCAAAGCCCAACACCAATAGTCAGAACCAAACTGACTCCAAACCCCAGGAGAGCCCCGCTCCCTCGCTGCCGCCAATGGCCGAAACTCCAAAAACAGGCTCGATGGCCCCGGACTTCACTTTGACAGACATGAAAGGCAAGCGCGTTCAACTCTCTTCCTTCAAAGGGAAGGCCGTGGTCGTGGATTTTTGGGCCACCTGGTGCGAACCCTGCAAGATCGAAATGCCCTGGCTGGTTGATCTGCAGAAGAAATACGGACCGCAGGGGCTGCAAGTGCTTGGCGTCGCCATGGACGATGCCGACGACCAGGCGATCCAGGAGTTCGCCCGCAAGATGGGCGTAAACTATCCCGTGCTGCGAGGTACCGAGGCCGTTGCCGACCTCTATGGCGGTCTGGATGGCCTGCCGGCAACCTTTTTTCTTGATCGTTCAGGAAAGATTTCGGATAAGGCCATGGGGCTGGAGAGCCAATCCGTGATTGAAGACTCTATCAAGCATGCGCTGGGGCAGAAGCAGGAAGACCCCGCCGCGGGAGAAAAATGAACTCGAGACGCCTGGTCTGTATCGCCGTTACCGCGGTCCTGTTAAGCACTGTTTTTTGCGCAGCTCAGGAGAGGATTCCCTCGCAGGGCCGAACTTTTGTCAACTTTGTATCGGCCAGCAGCGTGGTCGTTTCTCCCGGCAAGTCCGCGCCAGTCCAGTTCACCTTCCGCGTGCAGAATCCCTATCACATCAACTCCAGCAAGCCGCTGACGGAAGAGCTGATCCCCACCCAAATCCACTTTTCGCTTCCGGGAGAGGTTGCACTCGGCCGGATCGAGTATCCCGCAGGAAAGCTGATGGCCTTCCCTTTTGACCCCTCCACCAAGTTGAGTGTGTACTCCGGCGACGTTGTGATTCGCGGTGTAGTTGTTGCTCCGCTCGCGGCTTCCACCGGCACCTATACGATTCACGGCGAGCTCAAATACCAGGCGTGTGACAACAATGCGTGCTATCCGCCCAAAAAACTGCCCTTCACTTTCAACGTAACAGTGGGGAGCGCACGACGGTCCTCGCACAAGAGCCGCGGCTAGCCTAGATCCTGACGCCGCGAACTTCCTGGATCTCCGGCAGCTGTCTCAGCTCTTCGAGTACCTCTTCCGGCGCGGGAGAATCCACCTGCACCACCGAAATCGCCTCCGCGTTCTCGCCCCGACCCAGGGCAAAATTGCCGATGTTGACGCGGTGACGCCCCAGCAGCGTGCCGATCTTTCCAATCACGCCCGGCACATCGCGATTGCGCAGGAAGATCATGTTGCCGCCCAGCGGCACCTCGATATCGATTGCATCCACGCCCAGCAGCCGCAGGGAATTGCCGCGCATCACGCCGCCGCGAGCCTGCCGCTCATGGCTGGTGGTCTTGAGTACGACTGAAATCGTATCGCCCTTGCCGCTGTTGTCTTCTTTTTCCTTTTTGCTTTCGTGCACCTGGATTCCGCGCTCCTGCGCGATGGCGGCAGCGTTTACCACGTTGGCGTGCTCGGTCGCATGCTGATTGAGCACGCCCTGAATCGCCGCGTTGCGGATCAGTTCGGTGTTCCAGTCGGCAATCCGTCCCGTGTAGCGAATGGAAATCTCCTGGATCGATCCGGAGCCGGGAACCACGTTGGCCAGAAACGCTCCCAGCTTTTCCGCCAGCGCGATGTACGGCTGCATGGCGGTGTATTGCTGGTGATCGATTGACGGCATATTGACCGCGTTCTGGATCACGCCGCGTTTCAGGTATTCACGCACCTGGCTGGCAATCTGCACGCCTACGGCATCCTGCGCTTCGTTGGTCGAGCCCGCGATATGCGGCGTTGCCAGCACATTCTCCAGCGCCAGCAGCGGAGAATTCTTCGGCGGCTCTTCCGTGAAGACGTCGACGCCCAGGCCCCCGATCTGCTTGCTGCCCAGCGCCGTTGCAACGGCCGCTTCGTCCAGCAGTTCGCCGCGGGCGCAGTTGACGATGCGCACGCCTTTTTTCATGCGCGCCAGCGATTTCTCATTGATCATGCCGGCGGTTTGCGGAGTCAGGCCGACGTGCAGGGTCAGATAGTCAGCGGCCGCGTAAACCTGATCCAGCTCTGCCAGAGTTATGCCTTGTTCTCGCGCCACGATTGCCGCAACAAACGGGTCATGCGCGATGATCTTCATCTCAAAAGCCTTCGCGCGCCGCGCCACCTCCATACCGATCCGACCCAGCCCAACGATGCCCAGCGTCTTGCCGCGAAGCTCCGTACCTTGAAGCGATTTTTTCTCCCACTTGCCGCCGCGCGTGGTGGAGTCAGCCCGGCAAAGATGGCGGGCCAATGCCAGCATCAGAGCGATGGTATGTTCCGCCACGGCCACCGCATTCGCGCCCGGCGTGTTCATCACCGCGATTCCCGCTTTGGTCGCGGCTTCCAGGTCAATGTTGTCCACGCCCACGCCGGCGCGGCCAATCACCCGCAGTTTGCCGGCACTGCGCAGCACCTGGGCGTTTACGTCCACGGCCGAACGCACGATCAGAGCATCCGCATCGGGAAGCACAGATGACAGCCCGTTCGGCAACTGGTCATGCGTGATGACGTTCCAGCCGGCCTCGTCTTTCAGAAGCTGAACGGCATTCGCGGCAACTTTTTCGGCAATGACAATTTTCATTGTTTTCTGTCGCTTCGCTCCAGACCGCTTTAAGAGCTTCCTCTCTACACAGGGCAATCAGCCTTGTGTAACGCCGCTCGGCGGCCATGGGCCTCGCGGCTTTCCTTCCCCTACCGCGCCGCGACCGCCGGTTGCGTGGCTTCGGCATACACCTGTTGCGCCGCCCGTAAACCCGCGCCCAGCTCCATCGGACGTCCAATCTCACTTAAGACCTGCTCCAGCGCGCCAATTGCGGCGATGGTATCGAGGTAGTCGTAGTAACCAAGATGGGCGATGCGGAAAAGCTGTCCCTTCATCTCTCCCTGGCCGTCGGCGATCACCGCGCCAAAGCGATTGCGAAAAGCCTTCACGATCGTACCGGAATCCACTCCATCCGGCGCAGCGACGGCCGTGAGCGCAGCTCCCGGCGAGCTGACCGAGAATAACTTCATCCCCAGAGCTTTAACGGCGGCGCGAGTCATGGCTGCAGCCGTCTCCGCATTGTCCACCAGCAGTTTGCGTCCGGCGGCCAGATCGCCGCTGCCCTGTTCACGAATGTAATCCAGAGCCGTGGCCAGTGCCGCCACCAAGGCGGTTGAAGGCGTGTAAGAAGACTCGCCCTTGGCCCCGTTCTTTCTCTCTTTGCGGAGATCAAAGTAGTAGCGCGGGTTGCTGGTTGTCTCCATGCGCTGCCACGCTCGATCGCTCACCGCGCAATAGGCAAGCCCGGGCGGAACCATCACTGCTTTTTGTGAGCCGCCGATAATCACGTCAACGCCCCAGCCATCCACATCAAAATGCGTAGTCCCCAGGCCGGTAATGGCGTCGATGACCAGCAAGGTGTCAGTTCCTTTGAGCAGACGGGCAATACCTTCCACGTCATGGCGCACGCCCGTGGAACTCTCTGTGCCTTGCATGTAGAGCACTTTATGGTCCGCCTTCAGCTTTTCCCGCACCTGCTGTGCAGAAACTGTTTCACCGTAAGGCGCACGCAGGGTCTCCAACTGGCAGCCGTAGGTCTTGGCCAAGCCTTCCCAGCGTTCGCCAAATTTGCCGGCGGAGACCACCAGTACCTTGTCTCCGGGCGAAGTCAGGTTTGCAACCGCGGCTTCCATGGCGCCGGTGCCGGAGGAGGTAAACATGACGACATCATTTTTTGTCCCTACGAATGTCTTCAGATCGGCCAGCACGCGCAGGTAGAGAGCGCGAAACTCCGCTGTGCGATGGTGCATTGTGGCGGCGGCCATGGCGAGCTGTGCAGACGGCAGAAGCTGAGTGGGTCCTGGAGTAAAAAGACGGCCTTTGCGAATCATATTTAGGAATCCTGTTTTGAATTTAGTGTCATTCCGAAACCAGATCAATCTTGGTGAAATCTTTAGGGCGGATAGTGTGGGTTTGCGAGCCGTGCCTCAACAACACCATGCTTGCGGCTGGATCGTTCGCGTTTTGGACAACCAATAAAGCATCACCATCGGCAGTGACCTTCGGGGCCAGCGTCATCCATTGTATCTTTGCCAGCTTGCTGTTGGGAACCCGGACCATAAAATCAATTCGGGGGAAAATGGCGTCATAGGCTACAACTCCGTTAGCCAGCATGCTTACGCGGCGTCTTCCGGTAGAGTCCACCAGCAGGTAAGCGGAGTCGTTCATGCTGCCCTGGCCGTCGAAATCACCCATGATATGACCGGCGGGAACAAGGTTGTGCTCACGCAAGACTCTAAGAGCCGAGTCTGAGAAGTCATCGCGCTTCGCCACGCGCCAGCCTTGCAGCCGCTGCAATCGCACGGCATCCGCGGGCATGATGCCCGAAGGCGGCGCCGGCGGTATCACACTGGCATTCGCACCCGCGGCGTGGTTGTAGGGCTGCGTGAAAAGCAATCCAATCAGGCAGACCAAGCCTCCGGCGAGTGCGACGCGTATGGGCCAGCTGCTGCCCCGACGCGGTAAAGGCTCGACCTTTACCTGATCTGTGCCCGGCATTTCCTTCACCCCCTTCGCTACCAGGAGCATCGATTGCAGATGATCAAACACGTGGTTGGCGGTAAATGGCGGTATGGTGAGCTCGCTCAGCTCCATGGTGCGGTCTTTCAATGACAATCCGCTTTGGGTGGAGCAGCAAAGTTGTTCCAGGCTGCCCAGTGTAGCGCCGCCTGCTGCGAGCATTTTGAACTCCATTGGAGTGTCACTGCGCGCGTCGAACCGTCGATCGAGCGCGGCGCTGCCGGTGCGCATCAGAACGCGACCCTCGCCGCGCAGAGAGGAGTTCTTGGGCATGAGGGTAAAACTGAAAGTCGCCGGAAGGCGCATCTGAATGTCCAGGCCGGGTGTATCCACCTGGTGGGAGAAGCGAACGATCGTAGGAACGCCGCCATAGTGGCCGGCAATTACCACGTCCCGCCGTTCGCGATAAGCATCGGTCTTCAGCAGCGCAGCAATCTGGAGCACGTCGGGCTGGATCTTTTTGTAGCCAAGGAAGACAGCAAACCGGCGGACCCAGAACACGATGATCCCGATAATCCCGACAGTAATTGCGATGTTCAGGATGACGGCCAGGGGTTGCATTGCTTCTCCGGAGGGGTAGGCCCGATCATAACGTGTCGCAAGCGTGGGAATCAATGCGCCTGCCGAAGTGTAGTGTCTCAGTTTGGCGAGATATGATTAGAGCTTGTCATGTTGAGCGAAGTCCGAACGATCCCGCATAGCGGGAGCGAGGGCGAGTCGAAACATCCCGAGAACGCCGCCTTCTACTATGCTCTGTCAGGGAATTCTCTCGAGATACTCGCCTTTCTCTGCAACCGAACATGTTAGAAGCCGCGGCATCGAGAGAACTCCCTGAAACGGCATGGCGCATTTACACATTCTCGGGATGCTTCGACTTCCACCCCTGCCAGCCAAAGTCGGGCTGTCTGGGGACCCCGGACTTGCGCTTATCCCGGCTTCGCCAGGACTCGCGCGGCGCTCAGCATGACAAAATTGAAAGCGCCGGGTCAAGCTGAGACACCGCCTGCGAAATCGGAACAGCTTATAATTCTTGCATTCCACGAGGGAATCTCACATGAGCATCAGCGAGCAAATCCAGAAAGACATGGTGGAAGCCATGCGCAGCCGCGAGGAATTGCGCCTCTCCACCCTGCGCATGGTCAAATCCGCCATCATGCTTAAGGAGAAAGACAAGCGCGCTCCGCTCGACGACAAAGAAGCCCAACAGGTGCTCAGCACGTTGATCAAGCAACGTCGCGACGCTATTGAGCAGTTCACCAAGGGTGGACGGCAGGAGCTGGCTGACAAGGAAGCCGCAGAGATCACGCTGATCGAACACTATCTGCCCAAAGCCATGGGCGAAGAGCAGATTGCCGAAGTCGTAAAAGCCACCATCGCTGAGATGGGCTCGCCCGGCATGAAAGACATGGGCACGGTGATGAAGAACGTGATGGCTAAACTTCAGGCCACGGGCGCTCGCGTGGATGGCAAGACTGTGAGCGAGCTGGTGAAGAAACATTTGGCTGGATAAAGATTCGTTTTGCCGCTCTCGTTTTCGACAGTTCATTGTCCCTCCGGTTTTAGCACTCCACCAGTGTTGCTGCCAAAGTGCAGGGTTGCCAGCGAAATTACTTGCGATCGAGAAACTAATCCGCCAATACTACCGTCATATTAATCAGCGTTCCCCAATTGCTGAAGTTTCGGGTCCGGGTGGTGACGATGTTTTTACCCGGCCGTAAACGGCATTTGCGCGGAAAGGGGTGTCGAGGTGATTCCTGAATCGAGTTCGTTGCAGAGGTTCTTCCAGGAGGTAGTGGAACGCAACTACGATGAAGTCGGGTTGCGCAGCACTGAAGTGCAGGCTTACGTCGCCAATCTGCTGGCGGAGTTTTGCGAAGCAGAGACGTTGTACAAGATCAGGAACGCCGAAGGCCGTCCCTTGTGCGATCTGGGCGAAATGCTGTTGGAATCCGATCCGGTCTATGGGCCTGCTCCATCGTTCGATCGCGAGCGCCAGGTGCGCAAGCACATCGGCGATTACTCTCTCTTCTTCAGCGGAATGTTTCCGGAAGGCCTGAATCATTCGCGCCTGCGCCGCACCCGCATGGAAGGCCTGATTGATTTTGTGAAGGCCGGAAAAGAGAGCTACTACATCGTTTCCAAGTTTGAACACTTTGAGTACGCCAAAGTGGCGCCGCTCTTCCGCAAGATGTCGCAGGAGTTTGAGCGCCTGGTCTATGGCCTGAATCACGTAAAGAACGAACTGGAAGAGCTGCAGCATCCCATCAGCCGCCAGGCCAGAGAATTCTTGATGTAAAAGAAATTGAACGGCGTTATGAAGAGGGCACGCTGTACGGTTGGCGTGCCCTTTTGCTTTTTGCCGCTAGCCCTCATATAAAATGATTCTGAATCAATTCATTCGAGCCAAGCATGGTTACTACCCGTCCTCTGCATTTCGCAACTCTCTCCGGCGTGCCGATCAACATCTCGGAACTCAAATGGCCTTTTCATCCCTCCTCCTCCGGCTCTGACTGGTTTGTGCTTCACGGCCGCGCCGATTTGCTCGGCAGTGACGGCTTGCACGTAGAGGTTGCCGTCGGCATAACCCAGACCATGAAGGACGCGCTGGGCTCTCTGGAACCGGAGCACGCAGAAGGGCTGGTGATCAACTCCATCCGCAAGACCATCGACAACGGCCAGCTCGCCTTTGTGAAATCCGGCAAACTGCAGCCTGTGCACGTAACCAGCCGCTTCTACAGCTTTGTCACCAAGCAAATTCAATTCCCCACCCAGCCTGATCATGCTGTGCTGGAGTTGCTCAAGAGCCGGGTTTTCTGGATCGGCGCAAAGGCCGGCAAGGGTGCTCCCATTAACCTGGCCCATCCTTACGACTGCCAATATGTGAATCTCTCACGCGAGAGAATTCTGGAGCTGGCCCGGGAGCTGGTTGCGCAGGGATTGATCAACCTGGAAAGCGAGTTCGCCACGGCGACCGACGCATTGCTCAAGCAGGAGCCGGCGTTCGTTGCGGCAATGAATAAGGGCGTTGAGGCCGGAATCGCAGCCAACAAGATCAGCGCTTAACGCGCGGCTCCGTTACAATCGCCACAACCGGTGTCTTCCCTCCTACAAGTCGAGCATTTGAACGTTACGTTTGCCACTGAGACGGGCGCCGTCGCCGCCGTTCGCGACGTGAGTTTTGCCATCCCGGAATCCGGCACGCTGGGCCTGGTCGGCGAGTCGGGCTCAGGCAAGTCAGCAACGTCGCTGGCCATCATGCGCCTGCTGCCGCCGCAGGCGAGCACCGCAGGCAGAATTATTTTTGCCGGGGAGGATCTGCTGGCGCTGCCTGATGAGGCCATGCGGCACACCCGCGGATCGCGCATCAGCATGATCTTTCAGGAACCTATGACTGCGCTGAATCCGGTGATGCGCGTGGGCGACCAGGTGGCTGAAGCTGTTCTTGCTCACCATCGCGTGAGCGGAGCTGAAGCGTGGGAGCGTACGGTGCGGGCCCTGCGCGAGGTGGCCATTCCTGAACCGGAAAGACGGGCACGCGATTATCCCCATCAGCTTTCCGGGGGGCAGCGCCAGCGCGTGATGATCGCCATGGCCCTGGTAAACCAGCCGCAACTCCTCATTGCCGACGAGCCCACCACGGCGCTGGATGTAACCATCCAGGCCCAGATTCTCGATTTGCTCGCCGAATTGCGGGAGCGCCACAGGCTTGCCGTGCTTTTTATATCGCACGATCTGGGCGTGGTTTCGCGGGTGGCCGATCAGGTGGCCGTGATGTACGCCGGTGAAATCGTCGAGATGGGCCCGGTAGCGGGAATTTTTTCTTCCGCCACGCATTCGTATACACGCGGCCTCATCAGCGCGATTCCCACGCTCAAGACAGACCGCTCCACTCCGCTGGCCACGGTGGCGAAAGTTGCCGGCCAGCCGGTCACCATCCCATTGCGAGAGATCGCTCCGGGACATTGGGCCAGAGTCGCGCTTTGATCCGCCACACTTGATAAACTCTTCTGTCACATTCCTTGAGGATTCTGAACTTTGCGTTTACTGGTGATTTCTGACATCCATGCGAACCTGGAGGCCCTGGAAGCCTGCCTGGATGCTGCCCCGGAATACGATCGGGTTTACAACCTTGGCGATATCGTGGGCTATGGCGCCAATCCTAATGAGACGACGAAGCGCTCGCGCGAGCTCGGATCCATCTTCGTGCGCGGGAACCATGACAAAGCCTGCTCCGGCTTGACCAATCTGGATGACTTCAATCCCATTGCCGGGCTGGCTGCGCTCTGGACCCGGCAAATGCTTGAGCCCGATCATCTGGCGTTTCTTCGCGAACTGCCTCAGGGGCCGCTGGAGCCCATGGAAAACGTGCAGCTGGTCCACGGCTCGCCGCGCGATGAGGATGAATACCTGCTGATGGCCAGCGACGCGTATGCCCAAATGGCTCATGCGGCCGTGCCTCTCGTCTTCTTTGGTCACACGCACGTGCAACGATGTTTTCTGCTGGAAGCCGATGGTCCGGGCAAGTCACTGATCCCCGCTTACAAGTCCGCCAAGGGCAAGCAAACCATCAAGCTTGAGCTGAAAGCAAACACAAAATATATGGTGAATCCCGGGTCAATTGGCCAGCCGCGCGACAACGATCCGCGCGCCGGTTTCTTGCTTTATGACACAGACCAAAAGTCCATCACCTTCCACCGCGTTCCTTACGACATTGAGAGGGCGCAGAAAAAAATTATCGAAGCGGGCCTGCCGGAGCGGCTGGCGATCCGGCTGGCGGAGGGACGTTGACGCAGAAGTCTTTGTTTGACGAGCCCACACCGCGCCCTGCCGGTTTTGCGATCAAAGTGAACATTGATGGCGGCGCGCGCGGTAATCCCGGCCCCGCGGCTTATGGCGTGGTAGTGCGCAACACCCAGGGGGAGATTATCGATGAGATCGCCGAATACCTCGGCGTCCAGACCAATAACTTCGCTGAGTATTCAGGATTGCTGGCAGCGCTGGAGTATGCCCTTCGGGAAAAACATGCATCGTTGAAAGTCTTGAGCGACTCTGAATTACTGGTGAAGCAGATGAAAGGCCTTTACCGGGTAAAGAATCCGGGACTGCTGGAACTCTATGGTCGCGCCCGTTCGATGGTAAAGCAGCTCGAGCGTTTCTCCATCGATCACGTTTTGCGGGAACACAACCGTGAAGCTGACCGTCTGGTGAACAAAGTCCTGGACAGCCGCTCTGGAGGAAGACGCCAATGAAACGCCAGAATTTCGCCAGCGGAACGAAATGGGAGCCGGTGGTCGGCTATTCGCGCGCCGTGCGCGTGGGAAACAGCATCCATGTTTCCGGTACTACCGCCACGGATGCGAACGGCAATGTCGTCGGGGCCGGCGACGCCTATGCGCAAGCGGTGCAGACGCTCAGGAATATCCAGGCGGTACTGGAACGCGCCGGCGCCGGCATGAAAGACGTGGTGCGCACGCGTATGTATGTCACCAACATTGCCGCCGACTGGGAAAAGGTTGGGCGCGCACATGGCGAGTTCTTCGGCGATATTCGTCCCGTCACCAGCATGGTGGAAGTATCCAAGTTGATTTCGCCGGAGATGCTGGTGGAGATTGAGGCAGAAGCGATCGTCGAAGAATGAGTTCCAGCGCACCGCTAGTGCACGTTACTCTCGCGAAGAAGGTTGCTGTTTAGCGGTTTTGGAGCGCAGCGACAAAATAAAAAGGCCAGCGTTTGCGGCTGGCCTCGGGTGTTGAATTTTTCTGCCGGGCAGAAAGTTATTTCTTCGGAGCGATCGTGTCTTTCACGGCCTTGGCTACGCGGAACTTTACCACTGTCTTGGCCGCGATTTTGATGGGTTCGCCGGTCTGGGGATTCCGTCCCATGCGGGCTTTCCGGTTTGACTTTACCAACCGTCCCAGGCCAGGAATGATGAACACGCCGTTTTTCTTCGTTTCCTTGATCGCGGTTTCTGCCAGGTGATCCAGAAACGCCGCGGCGGTCTTGTTGTTCGTCTCCAGTTTCTCAGCCATGTGACGGACGAGTTGGGTCTTGGTCATGCCAGCTGCCATCTTTCCTCCTTGAATTATGAGCACTTCATCGAATGGTGAGCACTCTTCATTGCACTCATCGGGTATATTACATCAGCAAAGACGCGTTGCAAGCATCCTACCCTGATTTTATGCGGGTTTTTTTAAGGCGGCTGTGGAAAACAGGCATGGATAGCGGCGATTGCAGACTCTGGATAGCGACCTCGGCGAGCCATCCAGCCAAGGTTTTGGCCGGCTTCAGCGCATTCGGGAGCATTGTGGATCAGGCAGGATGGCCTACTCCCGGCCGTAGAAGCTCAGCACTGCGTCGCCCTGCCGCAGCACGCGATGCCGCCGGAGTGCGCCGAATTCATTCCCCGGATCAAAATGCTTATCGTGCTCGGCAATCACCTGGCTGGCAGAGTCAAGCAGGCGCGATTGTGAAAGAAATCCCAGAATCTGCTCGTAGTCCCCCATTTTGCGATACGGAGGATCAAGAAAGCAGAAATCGACCTTAAGGGCCTGTGCATCCAGCATGCGCAGGGCATTCGCGGCTTCACGCTCAATGACCTCAAAGCCGTCTTCAATCCCCAGGGCGTCCAGGTTCTTGCGTATGGTTCTGGCGGCCGCGCTGGCGGACTCCACAAAAGAGACGCTGCGGGCGCCGCGGCTGAGCGCCTCAATGCCAACGGCCCCGCTTCCGGCAAACAGATCGAGCCACACTGACTCCGGCACGCCTGGAGCGACAACGTTGAACAGGGTCTCCCGCAGGCGATCTGAGGTCGGGCGGGTGGCCACTCCCGGCGGCGCCGACAGGCGCCGGCTCTTATATTTTCCGGCAATCACGCGCATAGAGCTGAAACTACAATCTGGCATCTACTCTAGCGCATAGACCAGCTTTCCGTTTATTGCGAAGCCGGCAGCCCTGAGAGGCCCCTCAAGCGACAAAGTACGGCACGTTTTCGTGTAAACTTTCACGTTCATCTCACCCCTTGGAGGCTGCCTGTGAAACGGCTCTCTTTCGCTGTTTTTCTTGCTGCCGTTGCCTGGGCCGCCGCTGCTCAGGAGCTGACCATCCAATCCATCTACGCCGCCAACGGGACCACCGGGCGGGCGCCCGGCACGGTGGAGTGGGGTCCCGACGGCAAGAAAGTTTCCTACTTCCAGCACCAGGAGCCGCAGTAGATGTTTCAGAACCAGAAGATTTCTCTTGGCGATTTCGAATTGACTGCCATCTCTGACGGCACCTATGTCGCAGATGGCGGCGCTTTCTTCGGCATCATTCCCAAGGTCATGTGGCAGAAGAAAATCAGGGCAGACGAACTAAACCGCATCGCGGTGAGCTGCAACTCAGTTCTGGTCCGAACAGGCAAACAGAACATCCTGATCGAGACCGGCATCGGCAACAAGCTGGAGGAGAAGAGAAAGAAGATTTTTGAGCCTCAGGAAAAGCTGCTTGCGAACCTTCAGGCGGCCGGCGCCGCTCCGGAAGACATTGATATCGTCATCAACTCGCACCTGCACTTCGACCATTGCGGCTGGAATACGGTGTATAAGAACGGCGCCGCTGTCGCCACGTTCCCCAAAGCCAGGTATTTCGCGCCCAAAGGAGAGTGGGAGCACGGTAAATTGCAAACTGAGCGCGATCGCGCCAGCTATCTCAGCCCGAATTACGATCCGCTCATCCAGTCCGGCCAGATGCAGCTCATCGACGGCAATGCGGAAATCACTCCGGGAATCTCCGTTGAGATCTGGCCGGGCCATACGCGCCACATGTGGGCGGTCTTCATGCGCAGCGGCGGCAAAACTGCCTGCTACATTTCGGACCTGATTCCCACCACCATGCATCTCGATCCTGTCTGGGCAATGGCCTACGATCTTTTTCCTCTCGAGGTGCTCGAAAATCGCAAACGTTACTATGCTCGCGCTATCCCCGAGCGCTGGTTGACAATCTTTACCCATGACCCGACCGTGCCCTGGGCTTATATTGAGCGGATTGAGAATCGCCTGGCTTTCAAGGCGGCATGAGTTCGGGGGGGACGAAGCCTTGTCGAAACCGTGCCTACGGCCCGTGTAAGATAACCTCACCATGCGCGGGGGCTTGTTCATCACAATAACCAGTCTTGTTTTGTGCGGAGCCATCGTGGCGCAGAAGGTCCAGTTTGCCCCTGCAGAAAAATCGCTGGTTCTGGAGAGAATGAAAAGCATTCCTGAAAGCGACCGGCAGCGTGCGGCACAACTCAAGGAATTGTTTTCCGCCGCAGGCTGCACCGGCAGCGCGTTGACTGAACAAGAAGTCGAGGGCTCGGAGGTGCCCAACATCATCTGCCGGCTGGGCACCGGTGAAAGCGAATCAGTGATAGTGGGTGCGCATTATGACCGCAACTCTTCTCCGCAGCGGCCGCTGGATAACTGGAGCGGCGCATCACTGCTGCCTGCGCTCTATCAGAGCCTGCGGCAGAGAAAACGAAGCCACAGTTTTATCTTTGTGGCCTTCGCCGATCACGGCAATGATCCCGCGGGCGCTGAGTTTTTTGCCCGTCACCTGAGTCACGCTCAGCTTGGCCGTGCTGAAGCCATGGTGAATCTTGATGCCCTGGGCCTCTCTCCCACCAAGGTCTGGGCGGCGCATTCCGACAAAGATTTGGTTCAGGCGTTGATCGTGATGGTATATGCCCTGAAGCTGCCTGCCAGCCAGATTGATATCGCAGCAGCCGGTAACACGGATTCGGATCCATTTGCCGCTCGTCACATCCCCCAGATCACCATTCATTCACTCACGCAGCAGAATGTCGGCGGCGCGACCACGCAGTTTCGACCTAACAATTACTATGACACCTATCGCCTCCTGTGCGGCTACCTGGCTTATCTGGACCAGAGCCTGAAACCGAGGCCGCATACCGAATGAACGCGCTTGAGCGGTTCTTTCAGTTTGAGAAATACGGCACGAATTTTTCCCGCGAGCTTATCGCCGGCCTCACAACCTTCACGACTATGTCCTACATCGTCGTGGTCAACCCTGCCATCCTCGGCAGCGCGGGAATTCCAACTGGGCCAAGCTTTGTGGCCACGGTCACGGCGGCGGTCTTCGGCTGCACTTTGATGGGGCTGTACGCCAATCGCCCCTTCGCCGTCGCCCCCTATATGGGCGAAAACGCGTTTATCGCTTTCACAGTGTGTGCGCAGCTTGGCTATAAATGGCAGACTGCGCTGGCCGCGATCTTTATTGCTGGAGCCTTGTTCGTCCTGCTGACGGTACTGCGCCTGCGCCAGTGGGTGGTTGAAGCCGTTCCAGTTTCTCTGCGTTACAGCTTCGCCGTGGGCATTGGCCTGTTCCTGACCTTCATCGGTCTGAATCAGACCGGGATTGTGGCGCTGGGGGCACCTGGCGCTCCGGTGCAGGCGGGCCATCTCAATACCAGGCCTGTGCTGGTAGCGATCGCCGGCTTCATTTTGATTTCGATCCTGGTCATTCGTCGCATGCGCGGCGCGATCCTTCTCGGCATTCTGGTTACTGCCGCCATAGCGTTTATCTTCAAGGTCGCTACGCCGCCAAGCCATTTTTTGAGTCTTCCGCCGAGTCTTGGCCCCGTCTTCTGGCAGCTCGATTTTCGCGGCGCTCTCACCTGGAGCGCTTTTCCCATTGTGCTCACCATGTTTATCATGGCTTTTGTCGACACCATGGGCACGCTGATCGGTCTTTCAGCCCGCGCCGGATTCCTGGATAAAGACGGCAACCTGCCTCAAATCGAGCGGCCCATGCTGGTGGATGCTTTAGCCACCTGCTTTGCTCCGGCCATCGGCACAACTACTTCCGGCGCCTTTGTTGAGTCGGCTACGGGGATTGAAGCCGGTGGGCGCACCGGGCTTACCGCTCTGATTGCGGGCGCCTGTTTTGCCCTGACTCTGTTCTTTGCGCCGTTCGTTGCTGCGATTCCGGCACAAGCCTATGGTCCGGCATTGATCATTGTTGGGCTCTTCATGCTGGAACCAATCACTAAAATCGATTTCGGTGATTTCTCTGAATCTATTCCTGCCATCGCCGTCATCGCGCTGATATGCTTCACATTCAACATTGCGGTAGGCATCACCGCCGGTTTTGTTCTCTATCCCTTGTGCAAGCTGGCGGCAGGGAAAGTCAAGCAGGTCAAGCCGGCATTGTTCGTGCTGACGGCGCTATCACTCCTGTTTTTCGTTTTCTACCCTTACGGATGAACAACATGAATCGAAATGAATTCATTCTTAAAGCCATTCAACTTGCCATAGAGAATGTGCAAAGCGGGCGCGGCGGCCCTTTTGGCGCGCTGATAGTAAAAGAGGGGCGAATCATCGCTGCCGCTGCGAATGAAGTTACGTCCAGCCTTGACCCCACTGCCCACGCTGAGGTTGTTGCCATTCGCAAGGCGTGCCAGGTATTGAATGACTTTGAGCTCTCCGGCTGCGAGATCTATTGCAGCTGCGAGCCGTGCCCGATGTGCCTGGGAGCGATCTACTGGGCCCGCCCTGCTCAGGTTTTCTTTGCTGCTCCGGGCACGGCCGCGGCCGACGCAGGCTTTGACGATTCCTTTATCCGCCAGCAAATCTCTCTGCCTTATCAAAAGCAACGACTACCAATTTCACAGCTTGTTCACGAACAGTCTCTTACCCCTTTCCAGGCGTGGCAAGCCAAGGCGGATAAGGTAAAGTACTAACTCCTTTTGAGCAGAGGAACTATTTGAACTATCCCGCAACTCGGGATATGATTTGCGCGCCATTCAAGCCTGACTAGATAGGGATCTTTTCTTAATCGCCATGAGTATTGATTTCCAGGCAGCGCTCTGGGCTCTGCTGGCGCTGATCGCCCTGATCATTGAGCTGACGCACCGCACTTTTTATCTGCTCATTGTATCGATGGCCTGCGCTTTGGCTACGCTCGTGACCTTGATCTTTCATTGGGGCATCGCGATTCAGCTGGCCGTGGTGATCGCGGCCAACCTCATTGGCGTCCCCATCGCCGGACGGATACGCGCGCGCAGCCTGACTCCGCATTTCCCTGCGGACCGCGGACAGATGGTAAAGGTCCTGAGCGTGCGCGATGGCCGCCTGCGCGTGCTCTATCGCGGCACGGAGTGGGATGCGGTTTATCCCGGTCCGGAGCCGGCGCCGGGAGAGCGATTGAAGATCCAGGAACTTGAAGGCAATACCTTGAAACTCACCAGTCCCTGAAAACGGAGAAGCAAATGTTTGAGTCCTTTGGCCTGATCGTTGGTATGGTCGCGGTTTTTGCGGCTATTTTGATTGTGCTTAAATCGCTGAAGATCGTTCCGCAGCAGAGCGCATGGATCGTGGAGCGCCTGGGCCGTTATCACGCCACGCTGGGCGCAGGGCTGAACATTATTGCGCCGTTTGTTGATCGCATTGCTTACAAGCACAACCTGCGCGAGATTCCTATGGAAGTGCAGCCGCAGGTCTGCATCACCAAGGACAATACCCAGGTCACGGTTGATGGCATTCTTTATTACCAGGTGACGGATGCTAAGCTGGCATCCTATGGCTCCAGCAGCTACACGCTGGCTATCACCCAACTGGCGCAAACTACTCTTCGCTCGGCGATCGGCACCATGGATCTCGACCAGGTGCTCAGCTCACGGGCCACCATCAATGCGGAGATCGTACAGGCACTGGACGAGGCAGGCATCACGTGGGGCGTAAAAGTCCTGCGCTATGAGATACGGGACATCACGCCGCCGCAAGCCATCATTCGCGCCATGGAGCTGCAGATTACGGCAGACCGCGAGCGACGCGCGACGATCGCAAAGTCTGAAGGCGACCGTACCCAGCAGATCAACATTGCTGAGGGCCAGCGCCAGGCTGAAATCAATCGCTCTGAGGGCGAGCAACAGGCGGCTATCAACCGCGCTACCGGCCAGGCCCAGGCGATCGAACTGGTGGCCAAGGCAACCGCGAATGCGATCCAGGCCATTGCAGAGATGGTGTCAAAACCCGGTGGCATGGAGGCGCTGCAGCTCCAGGTTGCAAAGGACTATGTGAACCAGTTTGGCAACATTGCCAAAGAAAGCACCACGGTTCTGCTGCCCGCCAATCTGGCTGAGCTTGGCAGCATGGTTGAAACCGCATTGCAAATCGTTCGATCGGATGGCAGAGGCGCTCTGCCTGCGGGAAAAGCCGCTGCAGCCGGCGCGCCAGGCTCGAAGTAAGATCGGAACGCTCTGTCAGTATGGGCAACCTGGTCTGTTCGGCTGCCGCTTATCTATAGATAAGTGTAGGTAAGCCTAGGTTTGAGCTATTGTTGAACCTATGTCCAGGCCTTCTCCTGCACCCGATTTTGATTGACGAACAGGAACTTACCTTCGTACACTGCTTACCCCCGCTCATTTGTATTCCCAGGTAAGACCCTAGGAGTTCGCCTGTGCTTAAGTCGGTGTGCGCTACAACAATTTGTCGTCGTGTGGCTGCGGCAAGTTTCCCCACCCTGCTGGTCATGGCATTCTTGTGCGGCTCGTACGCGCCGGCCGTGGCGCAGAACCGCGCGCCCGATGCCGCGGCGGACAAAGGGGCCGGGCAGCAAAGCCCGTCGCCGGGATCCGACGCTAGCCAGACGCTACCCACTGTCGCAGCCGGCCAGACCGGGGATCTCATCCACATTGTGCCCTTGGGACAGATTTCACACTCCGTTAGGAACACCTTTGCTCCCGGTGGCGCACACCTTACCTATTGGGGTGGCCCGGTCATCTCAAATATTCACGTAATCGCCGTGTTCTGGGGACCGAATGTGAACACCGCCATTTCGGGGACGCCGGGCATTAGCCAGTTCTTTACCGACATCACCACGAGCCGATATTTCGATTTACTTACCGAGTACAGTACCGTCGGGGTTCAAGGATCGGGAACGCCGGCAGCAAGCAGCAATCAAACGATCGGGCACGGCACATTTGATGGACAATTTACTATCACCCCTTCTATCTGTCCCGGCCCCGCGGCCTGCACGGTCACCGACGCTCAAGTGCAAGCTGAGTTGGCCAGCCAAATCAATGCGGGACATCTTCCCCAGCCCGTCAGCGACAACCAGGGCAATGTGAATTCGTTTTACATGATCTATTTTCCGCCAGGCATCACGATCACCCTGGATCCGCTTACGCAAAGCTGCGTGCAATTCTGCGCCTATCACTCCAATACCCCCAGTACACTGACTCCAAAGTTTGTGCCCTATGGAGTTGAGCCGGACTTTGCTCCACCCAGCGGTTGTTCTAAGGGTTGCGGCGGCAATCTCGCTCTGTTCGACAACGTCACGGAGGTGACCAGCCATGAAATGTCGGAAGCGATCACCGATGCCCTGGTCGGCTCCGCCACTGCGACGGCACCGCCGCTGGCGTGGTACGATCCCAACCCGGTTAGCAACCCGCTGGCGGAAATCGGGGACATTTGCATTGCTCAGGGTGTTTCCGTTCCTGCCGGCAATACTACCTACGTGGTGCAGAGAGAGTTCTCCAATCTGCAGAACGATTGCGTAAGCGCCCCGCCGGTTTTCAATCTCTCTGCTCCTCCTTCCGGCGCAGGGCCGGCGTTGCCTTTCAACGCGACTCTGGCCATCGACGGCAGCAGTGCGCCCGGTCCATTGACCGGCTATACGGGAACTGTTCACTTCACCAGCTCTGACCTGCAGGCGATTCTCCCTGCCGACTATACATTTGGGGTTAATGACGCGGGCGCTCACGTATTTTCTTTTACCCTGAACACGCTTGGCGACCAGACCATCACGGTTACAGACACTCATTCCAGCGGATTTATCGGTACGACCACAGTCAATGTAAACACCACGCCGGATTTGACCATCGCCAAAAGTCACAACGGCAACTTCACGATTGGCCAGACAGGTGCGATTTATACACTTAACGTGACGAATGCGGGTCACGGACCGACCACGGGAAATGTCACCGTAACTGATACATTGCCCACCGTGCTTACTGCTACAGCAATCAGTGGTACGGGCTGGAGCTGCACTCTGGCCACCCTGGCTTGCACGCGCGCTGATGCGCTGGCTGCCGGCAGCAGCTATCCCGCGATCACTCTGACCGTGAACGTAGCCGCGAATGCGCCTTCGCTTGTAACCAATACAGCCGCGGTATCGGGTGGCGGAGAAACCAACACCTTGAATAATTCCGCCAGCGATCCAACTACTGTCCTCGCGCCCGACATGACTGTCACCAAGCAGCATGCCGGTGTTATCAACGGATCGTTCTTCCAAGGCGAGACCGGCGCGACGTACAGTATTTTTGTCAACAACAGCGGCAATCTGGCCAGCACCGGAACCGTGACGGTGGTGGACACCCTGCCGCCCGCCGGGTTAACTGCCACCGATATCAGCGGCACCGGTTGGAGTTGTACACTTGCCACGCTGACTTGCACGCGCAGTGATGCCTTAGCTGCCTTCACGACCTATCCAACCATCACGGTCACGGTGAACGTGGCCCTGGATGCTCCGGCGAACGTGGTAAACACAGCTACGGTTTCCGGCGGAGGAGAGGTTATTACGAGCAATGACGTTTCTCAGGATCCCACCACTATTCTGCCGCCGCCGACTCCGGACTTGAGCATTGCATTAACCCACCCCACCACCTTCTTTCAAGGCCAGACGGGCACGTACTTGATCAACGTGAGTAACGTCGGGACTAAGGTCACTTCAGGTACGGTAACCGTTACTGACACGCTCCCCGCAGGACTCACAGCAACTGCCATGAGTGGCACGGGATGGGCCTGTACACTTGGTTCCCCTCTGACCTGCACTCGGCCCGACGGGCTGGCGTTCAATGCTTTGTATCCTACGATCACCTTGTCGGTGAATATTGATCCGAACGCTCCATCATCCGTTACCAATGTGGCGACCGTCTCCGGCGGTGGGGATACCAATCCGGCAAATAATTCCGCCAGTGACTTCACTTCGATTGCGACACCGGTCATCGACCTGCGTGTGACGCTTTTTGCGGGTCCGGGCCTTTCCGTGGGCGACACGAACAGGGTCTTCAGGTTCGGTGTGGAGAATGCTGGCAATGTCCCATCCAGTGGGCCTGTAACCGTGACGGCAGCGGTGACAACGGGCCTTACCGTGGTTTCCATGAGCGGTACGGGTTGGAACTGCACGCTCAGCACGCTCTCCTGCACGCGCTCCGACTCTGTGGCTCCGAACTTCAACGTCTTTCCGGAGATCGATGTCGGGGTAAATGTGGCCGTGAACGCTCCAGCGCGCGCAACTATCACTTTGACCGTGTCCGGCGGCGGTGACAGTGTCCCCGGCAACAATACTTTCCCGCTGGATCAAACCGTCAACGGCCCTGTAACCATCAACATTACTCAACCAACTGTCTCGGTTACCGCTGGACAGCCAACTACGATTCCTCTCAGCGTGGGTCTTGCGACAGCCGCAGGCTCGGTCACCTTCAGTTGCAGCGGGCTACCGGCCGCCGCATCGTGCAGCTTTAATCCACCGTCCGCCACCTTGAGTTCCTCGTCGTTGGTTACATTAACCATTTCGACGACGGCAAGATCCACAGCAGCGCCGGTGTTCCGGGTTCCCATGGGTGGGCCGCCTACACTCGTTCTCATGGCGCTCTCTTCGTTGGTGTTGTTGGCACTGTTCTTGAAGAAACTTCAGGAACGGCGCGTCATCCTTAAACCCGTGTTTCTTGCGAGTGTGGCCATAGCCCTTGTTCTGGCTGCGCTCTCCGGTTGTGGCGGTGGCGGTGGATCTGCGCCTCCGACTCCGCCGCAGGCGACTGGAACTCCGGCCGGCACCTATGCAATTGCAGTCACCGGTACGACACCCATCGGATCTACCAGCTCTACCTTGAGTTTGACTGTCAGATGATGTGTCCCGATCGGCCGGGTGGCGGCATGCCCGGCCACGCCCAAGCTCATGACGCTCGAACTGCTCGCACGCTCGCTTTATGAGTTCCTGGCAGCCTCGCCTGGGGCTCTGGTTATAGAAGACGGGCAGGTGCTGTTTGATCTGGCGACAGCGCAATATTCCATCTCATCGGAGAAGGGCCGTTGCCTGCTGCACCTGTGGTCAGAAGAACGCAACCTGGTGCGAGAGGTCGTGGACCTGGAAACGAAAAACGGTTTGCTGGCGTTGAGCGTTCGCCGCTTTGCTCAGGCGCGTCCGGTGAAGCTCGAGATATGTCGCGACCGTGATCGTCGCGCGCCCACGGTGCAGAAAGCGGCCCGGGCCCGTTACGCCCGCCTCCTGGAGCGAGTGCTGCGCCGCCAGATGCCGGATTGGCAGCTCGACAAAGGCCGGCTCTCCACCACCATGGACCTGGAGCAGAGCTTCTCCCCGGTATATGCGCGCGGGCTGCTGCGCAAAGGACGCAGCGCATTCGCCGTGCTTGGCGTCAACCAGCAGGAGACGCAAGCGGCGGTGGATGCCTCGCTCACCTTTGCTTTGCTCTGGCTGCAGGCCTGCCGTGAACGTGAAGCCGGCCGCTGCCTGGTCGAGGGGCTGAGACTCTACGTTCCCGCGAAGACTTCCTCGACCGCCCAGATTCGCCTGGCTCATCTCAATCCGAACGCCGCCAAGTTTCATCTCTTTGAACTCGAAGAGCGCGATGAATCTGCTGAGCCGGTCGACTTTTCCGATCAGGGCAACATCAACACCCGATTGGTTCGCTGCCCGGATTTTTCACGCGTACGCTCCCGTTTTACTGGTTGCATTGCCAAAGTGCTCTCACTCGCTCCGGAAACTGAGGTCGCTGTGCTCTCGCCTTCAGAGGTTCGGTTCCGCTGGCATGGGCTTGAGTTTGCCCGTGTAAAGGCGGCAAATACGCCGGGATCGTTTCGCGTTGAGGAAGAAGTGAGTTTTGGCCCGCCGGGATATGAAACCAGGCTCACGGAAGAGGCCGAGCCGGCATTTGGTGAATTCGTCGCAACGGTTATCGGGGCACGCTCCACCGGGGGCGACCGCCGCGATCCACTCTGGCGCATGTACCCCGAACGATGGCTGGAGTCGCTGGTCTTCAAGAACGTGGCGGCTCTCGATCCGCGCCTTGATCCCGCTCATGTCTACTCCCAGGTGCCGGCATTTTCCGCTTCCGATCGAGCCATGATTGACGTGCTGACTTGCACGCAGGAAGGACGTCTTGCCGTCCTGGAACTGAAGGCCGACGAGGACATTCATCTGCCGCTACAAGGGCTCGACTACTGGGCGCGCGTGCAGTGGCATCACAGCCGAGCCGAGTTCCAGCAGTATGGATATTTCGCCGGTCTACAGCTTTCGCCACGAGCGCCTCTGTTATTTTTGGTGGCTCCATCCCTGCGAGTGCACCCGGCGATAGATACGTTATTACGCTATTTCTCCACCGAGATTGATTGGACGCTGGTTGGCGTGGATGAACGCTGGCGCGAAGGTATTCGGGTGATCTACAGAAAATCTGCGGCGCAGAAGATGTTTACATGAACGCTACGCCAAGGGGGAGCCAGCAACTGGCGGAATTTGTTCCTGCGCACCAGGTGTCTCGGGATCCGTGCCGCCGTGGATCCTGCGCAGACCGCGCACGATGCGGCGCATCGGCAGGTCCCCGTGTGTATCGGCAAAGAAGACCTCTCCCACTTTATGGCTACGGTAGTACCAACGCTTAAGAATGGCCAGCTCTTCACTGGAGCGCTGCGCTGAAGGTTTTTCCGAAGGAGCAAGTTGCTCCAACGCATGGCGCACACGTGTTTCCATCGGCTGGGTTTCATCTTCGCTCTCAATTGCAAATTGAACCGGGCCTGTCAGCTCGCCGTGATGAAAGCGGAAGAGCGCAACCGATTTGGGTTCCGCGGAAGGCTGAATGACCACCGCATCCAGACGATCCAACCGGCCGCAGATCTCATCGCAGGCGGCGAGAATGGTTTTGATCTTGCCGACCTTGGCGTGCTGGGCCGCAGCCGCCTCAAAATCCAGCCCGGTAGAGAGGCGCTCACGTTCGGTTTCAAGTTCCTCGATCAACGACTGTCCTCCGGAATCAAAATATGCCTGCACGCGTGCGACCTCGGCGGCGTACGCTTCATCCGTGCAGCCCTTAAAGCATGGCGCCAGGCACATCTTCATCTCTGAATAGACACAGCCGGGGAAACTGGGATCAGGATTCAGGTCAAAAGTGCAGCGCCGCATTTTGAAAAGGTCGAGGGAGTCGTTCAGGAATTTCTCAGCGACAGCGCGCGAGCGGAAGGGGCCATAGTAGAGAGATTTTCCAGTCAACCTGCCGATCCGTGTCGTGATGTAAGCGCGCGGATACTCGTTTTCCAGGTTGAAGCGAATCAGAGGCGTTGGCCGGAGGCGAAGGCGCTTCTGATAGCTGTCCGAAAATTGATTCCGCAAGAGCCGGTAAAGCAGCACGGTGGATTCGAAATCAGAGCCTGCGAGCGAATACTCAATGACAGCCACGCGCTCCCGCAGGTTCAGGCGCTTCGACTGTGACTCCGGCGGCGCCAGCAAACGCTGCAAGCGTCTGCGCAGGTTGGCTGTCTTGCTGATGTAGGGTTCAGCCGCCGAATCCTGGCCTTGCAACAGAAAAACCGCTGACGTGGCGGGGAATTGGCCAAAAAAGTCCGTTCCATGGTCGGGCGAGAACGGAATGGAATGGTTCAGCAATTTTCACCGCAGGAAGATTGGGCTACGGCGAATGTCTCGCGGCCTGTTATCACGAGCCAGTCACATGCGCTCGCTAAATTGTAGTCTGTGAGTTGTCCGGTTTTCCAACGACGCATTGTCCTACAGAGTAAACCTATGTCATACGTAACTGGTTACTTTTGTTACCGTTCAGCCAAGAACGCCGTTGAAATCCACATGGTCAAAATGCCGGGCGGATTTTGCCTGTGGATTTCGAGGAAAACTTGCCACGGAATCCAATGTTGACTCCCGTTTTGCACCCCATCAACGGATCGCATGCTTCGATTTTCACCGTCTGCAACGCTGAAACATGGGCGTAATCGTTGTTTTATTCCTCTTTTTCCGCAACATACACAGGCATCGGCTACTACTACTGTATCTATCTATAAAAGATTCTATTTATAGACAGTACCAGTAAGCCGAAGCCGGGTTCGGGGAGAGCGAAAGATCTTTCGAACCCAGCTTGGGTTTTGAGCTGCGGCATACGTCAGTCAGCCGCGCCCTGCGATGGCGCTGTCTGGGTGGCCTTGGCATCAGGGAATATGTCAAAAACGTAGTCATGCGCCGCCAGAGCCGCTGGTTTGAGCGTACCGGCCTGGACCCGTTGGGCTGCCTCCTCGCGCGTTAAATCAAAAATAGCTTCCAGCAACTCTGTACTGTCGTGTTTGTTCGATTGTCCAACCACAAAGAGAACGCGGGCGCTGTGCTGGATATAGCGTGGCGAAGGCAGCTGTTTCCTCAGGATATCCATGATCAGGTCAGCTTTCGTACGGTCAAAGCGGCCGGGATCGCCACGGTGGTCCTGTTCGGCAAAGAAGGCAGCAGTCCACTCGTTGTGGTAGTTCCACAGCTTGTCGAACAGGTCGCGCGTGAAGCGGGTGCCGGCCTTAACGAGGTCCGCATTGGCTGCAGGCTCAACGCCATCCTCAGTCAGCGACGGGCGCTTGAGATAGCCATCTTTGGTGATGGCTGCTTGATGATGGAGGAGCGTCCAGAGCCAGGAGACGTCGATGCGGTAGGTGGCGAGGTCATTCATGAAGCGGAGCTTGATTTCGTAGTCGTCGATGGCCGCGGCGAAGTTGCCATTGAGAATCTGGAAACCGTAGTTCGCGGCCATATAGAACGCATGCTGGATACGCTCGAGCGTGATCTCGCCCTTGGGTACGCCGTAAATCGCATGCCAACGCTCGGGCGAAAGCAGCTTTTCCGGCGTATCCAGAGACTCCCTGGTGATGACCTGCGGCGTAATCCGGCCATGTGAGTCCAGGAGTCCACGCGATTCGAGCACGCTGCGTTCGGCGTCGCTGAGGCCGCTGGAAGGCTTGGGAACAGACTGCTCCTTCACCTTCACCGTGTCTTTTGGAGCGTCCAGAACGGCCTGGAGCTGCTCGATCTGTGCTCGCAGCGGCGTGTTACCGGCAGCTACGTAATCTGGTTCAGGGCTCGCCACCCAGCTTTGGCGATAACAGTCATATAGCGTGCCGCGGACGCGCTTGGAAAGAATGTCATCCAGCGTCGGCTGCTGCGCGGCCGGCAGGGACTGTTCCGGCACAAAGATCAGGCCCAGAAGGCGCTCGCGCAGCTTGTCGATCACCATAGCGCGCAGAGCGAGCGGATTGTACCTGGAGCGGCCATAGACATCGCTGGCCTGGTAGATCATCACCGCCGCCATGCCGCCGATAGGCCCGGCATTTTCGAGCTCACCGTTTTTCATGCCGCCCATGAGCATCATCAGCGCGTTGAAGCGCTGGTAGGCGATCATGTTGGGCGATGCCATACCGATGGACTGGGGATCGGGATAAACGCCTTGCGGGTCGTCCTTCCACATCTCGATCAGGCTGCCCAGGTAGTCCCAGCGCCCTACATTGGTGCCCAGGAGCCGGCGACGCAGCGTCCAGGCGATTGCAGGCAGGCTGCGACCGGCATTCCCCTCTTCGTAGAGCATCTTGATCTTGATGGTTCCAGCCGGCACGCCAACCATGCCTTCGAGCCGCGACAGGATCTTTTCTACGATCAGCGCCTCGTGCGGCGTTTGCAGCTTGGGAATGTAGAAATACACGCCGCTCCCGGCTCCGCGCAGGGCGTCAAAATTATTGAAGGCCCAGAGCGTCGCGATGACGATCGTCGCGGGCGCGGGACGGCCGTCGACCACAACATGGTCGTAGTTGATATGCAGCCCGGGCGGACGGCCAAAGCGCGTGGGCCATTGCCCCTGCGGCTTGTTGATTCTGTACTCGCGAGTCTTGCCTTTCTTGACCACCTGATAGGGCTTGCCGTTCCAGCTGCCGCTGAAAATCTCTTTCGCGTTCTCGAGCGCCGCAAAGACTCCGACCGGCTGATTGGCGGGTGTGCCATCGGGCTGGAAGTGAGGCGGCGAGGCATCTTCAAAGTCGGGCATGTTCATGGGCGCCGGGCTGTTCAGCGCGTTGAAAGCCATATCCAGCGGATGCCATGGTCCAGTGAGTTCCAGACCGGGGTTCTTCAGTGGATGCGCGTCCTTGGGAATGGGAACCTCATCATTCAGGCGCCAGCGCCACTGGCTTTCATTGCCCAGGAAATTGTCGATCAGTCCCTGTACGATCTGGCGGAATGTCCATGGCTTGCCGCTGATGGGATCTTCAAATCTCTCTTCCCACCCGGGCCAGGCATATTTTTCGCGGACCGGCGCCGGTGACTCCAGGATGTGGCGGCGGGCAGTGAGGGCGGCGGCGATGGCCGGGCGCAGCTCGCGGGTCAGCGTAGTGATGGCCTCTTGCACGTTGACGTCGTGACCGTTGACTTTCTTGGCGCCAAAAAGGTCAGGGAACTTCTGCAAGATATCGTTGCGAACCATAGGCTGGGCTCCTCGGTGAGGGGTTTGGCACGACATTTAAATCGTCAATTTTACGCCAGTTATAGCCGTGAGAGGGGGTTTTATCGGAAGGAGCATAGCGGCTCAGCCGACGAACTTTATCCAGACCTTAACCTCGACGGTATCGTTTTTGTGCTCGCCTAATTCGACTCTGACACAGTCCTTCTTGAGGTTTTCCACGGCGAATGGAAGGAATAACTGGAGATCGTTGCTATTCTTTTTTAAACGCACTCTTTGCGGGTCCAGTTCTCCATACCCTACGTTTACCCCATAGCCTTTGGCGCGTTCGATCAGGTCAAGTTTAGGAACGCTCTTGCCCAGCATGGCTTTATGTAGGCCAGCTCTCGTTAAGTTCAATGATTTTGCGAATCTCTCGACCGAAATGCGGTCAGGGTTGGTTTTGTCCTTGACGTGTTTCTTAAACGCAGCTTCGAGCTTGTTGCTAAACACCGCTGCAAACGCTCGATCTTTGGCAGTCCGCCTACCCATAAATTCGCAAAAAGGCCTCCAATATACTGGTTTTTGCGCTTGACGTCAATCAAAATTAACGTAAACTATGATTGACGAATTGGTAACTTCAGTTGACACAATTAGTCCTACTTGCACGAAAGTAATAAGATTGGAGGACATATGGCGGATACCGGGCTTTTTTCAAAGGAGCTCACGGTGTTCGAAAAACACCGCAAGGATTGGTCACGTTCCCATCCCGGCGAGTACGTAGTCATCCAAGATGATGTAATCGTGCAAGGTTTTTTCGGCACGTATGGCGACGCTCTAAAAGCTGGTTTAAGGAAGTTTGGCGCGCGCCGGAGCTTTCTTGTAAAGCAGATTTGGGTAACCGAGCCGGTTTATTTCATTTCCTAGTATGGGGCGCGTTGAACTGTCTTGGAATCCTTTCGATCCGATGGATCCTGGCCCCTGCATTGACGTGACTGTAATGAACTCCCGCGATGTTATCGAAGAAGGGAGAATTGTTGGTCTTGAATTTCCTGCACCTCTGAAAATGAGGGCTCTCTTAGATACTGGCGCGTCTGTTACTGCCATCAGTCAGACCTTTGCTAAACATTGCAAGCTCTTTCAGACCAGCAAAGGATTCGAAATCACAGCAATTGGCGCCAGACACAGCTGCGGGGAACATGCTGGTGCAATTAGTTTTCCAGGCACCGATCTTCGATCATTCGACTCCATCCGCATTATTTCGGTGGTCTTTGTGAAAGAGCCAAGCTACGCTTGTTTGCTCGGCAGAGACATTCTGCGACACTGGAACATCACATTCGATGGTCGCTCGAAACGCGTAACGATCACTGATTGACGCGGTACTCCACCTCCGCAAGAATCTTTCCAGCCGTTGCCGCATCCAAGAGTACGCGGTTCAGCTAGCCAAAACCAGCTAATCTGAGGTAAAATAAGGCTTTACCGCGAAAGGTTCAGAGGCAAATGAAGGCAGCCATCCATCCCAAGTATGAAGAAGTGCGCGTGCACTGTGCATGCGGAAACACGTTTACCACCCGGTCCACTCACAAGGGCAATATCAACCTGGAAATCTGCTCCAATTGCCACCCTTTCTTTACCGGCAAGCAGAAACTGGTGGACACCGCCGGACGCGTTGAGCGCTTCCGCCGGAAGTATGAGAAAGCCGCGACGAAGAAATAAAGCGGCGCAGGTTTTTGATCCACGGGCCTCCGCCGCGGCGGAGGCTTTGCTTTGAGCAGCTGGCAACTAGCAATTAGCTTGTGCCGCGCTCTCACAAGGTAATCGCAGCTAGAGAAATCGATCGGCGAAAAGATCTTGTTGTTCTGGGTCTTAAAAGCAGTGGCTAATTGCCAATTGCTATTTGCTAATTGCTCCAATGAAGAAATTCTGGGAAAACCCGGCCAATGACACCATTGCCCCTGAAGGCGTGCGGGTGCCGGAGACTCTCCAGATCGGCAGCGTGCGCATTACTCCGGCGACGATTCTTGCACCGATGGCCGGCGTTACCGATACGGTCTTCCGCCGCTTTATCCGCAATGCCAGCTTTGTACGGCCGCCCATCGACATTATGTCGGCGCCTGGAGACCCAAGCGACAATGCCAACCTGCCGCAGGCGCAGAATACTTTCGAGTTGAGCGAAGGCTCGTCGGCGGTCTTCACAAACGACGAAGTCTCGGGCTGCGGTTTACTGATGACCGAGTTCACCTCGGCCGACGGGCTGTTTCGCACACGCGAGTCCAAGCGCAAGCGTTATCTGACTTTCTACGAAGACGAGCATCCGATTTCCGCGCAGCTATTTGGCAGCGACCCGTACACGTTGGCGGAATCCGCCAAGATCGTGGAAGATGCCGGCTTTGACCTGGTGGACCTGAACCTGGGCTGTCCGGCGAAACGCGTGGTCAAGTGTAACGGCGGCTCCGGCTTGCTCAAGGACCTGCCCGTAATTCGTACGATTTTTGAATCAGTTCGCGCGGCGGTGAAGATTCCGTTCACGGTGAAGGTGCGCCTGGGCTGGGACGACGCCAATATAGTCTGCGTGCCTCTGGCCAAAATGGCAGAAGAGTGCGGCCTGGATGCCGTAGCGCTCCACGCTCGCACGCGCGAGCAGGGTTACAGCGGCAATGCCCGCTGGGAGTGGATTGCCGCAGTCAAAGACGCGGTGAAAATTCCGGTGATCGGCAACGGTGACATTCGCACGCCGGAAGACGCGATCGCCATGGTGGCGCAGACGGGCTGTGACGGGGTCATGATTGGGCGCACGGCTGCGTCCAATCCATGGATCTTCCGCCAGATCCGCCAGCATGCTGAGACCGGCCGCTACGATCAGCCGGACGAAGCCGATCGCTACCAGATGATCCGCACCTACTTCAAAATGCTGATCGATGAGACGCAACACGGCTCAGCAGGCAAGATGAAGCAGTTTGTCGCGTGGTTCACGCATGGCGTGCCCAATGGCAGCGCTTTGCGCCGGGCCTGTTATGAAGCGCAGACTGGCCCGGCAATTCTGGCCAGCGTGGAACGATTCTTTGAGGAGCTGCTGAGCGGCAATCTGCCATCTGAAAGCCCGGTGACGATCCCGCTGGAGCCAGCAATGGATCTGCTTTCAGCCTGTGGCGATTGATTCCCGGGCTATTCTTCGAGTTCAGCGACCGCAGCGGCGCTACGACCAGAAGGCCTGGGTTTTTTCGGTGCAGTTACGTATGCGTAGGGATCCAGGGGTGGTTCGGGCTCTTTCCGAAAGCCGCGCCGGATCCACTTCATTACATTCTGAATGGTGTTACGGATTCCCGGACGTTCTTTGTGGGACATAAAGCCGCCTCGCCCGATCATGTTAGCATTTGCCAGCCGTGAGCTTCCAATGCGATAGCGAGCTCTTTTTATCTGGATACAGCAAGGAACGGACCTTAGGAGGCAATTTCCAGAGGAGACTTCAACCCTTATATTGTGAGCATCTAAGGTGGGATAATCGTAGGAGCCGCGCCCCGGTGCGTCTTTTGGTTTTCCAGCATCATCTAAACTAGAGTGCAAATGACACAGAATCAAAGTCTTTTCTTTCAAAAGTTTGGCATTACCCCGAATGATCTGCAGCGCTATCTTGGTGAAGCCCTTTCCGCCGGTGGTGACTACGCCGATCTCTATTTCGAATACCTGACCTCGACCTCGATCACCGTGGATGAATCCATCGTAAAGTCGGCGTCGCAAGGGATTTCTGCCGGTTGTGGGGTGCGTGTTCTTGCGGATGATCGCACCGGCTACGCCTACACGGATGACCTGGCCCCGGAAAAGATCATGCGCGCCGCACGCACCGCTGCGCTGATTGCCCGCGGGCCGGCCAAGAGTCCCATCGAAGGGTTCAAGGAGAATACGAGTCACCAGCTTTATCCCATCGCTGCGCCTTCGGCGGAAGCTGACATCGCCGCCAAGCTGGAGCTCGTAATGCGCGGCGATCGCGCTGCTCGTGCTTATGATCCACGCATCGTGCAGGTACGCACCGGGTACTTTGACGAAGTACGCCAGATCCTGGTGATCGGCTCTGACGGAACCTTTGCCTCTGACGTGCAGCCCCTGGCCCGGCTGAGCCTGACCTGTGTGGCCAAGTCCGGTGAGAATTCCGCGAAAGGCCAGGCGGGCGGCGGCGGCCGCGTCAGCGTGGATTACTTCCAGACGGAAAGGACGCCGGAGCATTTTGCCCGCGAAGCGGCACGCCAGGCCATTATTCAGCTCGACGCGCGCGAGGCGCCGGCAGGCGAGATGGAAGTGGTACTCGGACCGGGCTGGCCGGGTATTCTGTTGCATGAAGCGATTGGCCACGGCCTGGAAGCTGATTTCAATCGCAAAGGCACGTCAGCCTTCAGTGGAATGCTGGGCAAGCGTGTGGCGTCTGACAAGTGCACGGTGGTTGATAACGGCACCCTGCCCTCACGCCGCGGATCGATCAATGTTGATGACGAAGGTTCGCCTACACAGAACACTGTGCTGATCGAAAACGGAATCCTCAAGGGCTACCTGAGTGACAAGCTTTCCTCCAGGCTGATGGGCATGCCGGATACTGGTAATGGCCGCCGCGAAAGCTACGCGCACATCCCCATGCCACGGATGACCAATACCTACATGCTCGCCGGAGACGATTCTCCCGAAGACATTATTCGTTCGGTAAAACGCGGCGTGTACGCGGTGAATTTCGGCGGCGGCCAGGTAGATATCACGAACGGCAAATTTGTGTTTTCCGCTTCTGAGGCCTACATGGTCGAAAACGGCCAGGTGACGGCGCCGCTCAAGAACTGCACTTTAATTGGCAATGGTCCGGATGCGCTCACCAAGGTCTCTATGGTCGGCAACGATCTTCAATTGGACGAAGGCGTGGGCACCTGTGGCAAGGATGGGCAGTCAGTTCCGGTTGGCGTGGGCATTCCAACCCTCAAGCTCGACCGCATGACGGTCGGCGGCACAGGCAGATAGATCTCAATGGCAACTCATACCGAAATCCTGAGCGGAGTGGATGCCGGTTCGCGCGAGCTGGCTTCGAGCGTTATCGCGCGAGCCATGAAGTCCGGGGCCACTGCCGCGGAAGCCGTCATCAGCGAGGGCACAGAATTCTCCACGGTTGTGCGCATGGGAAAGGTTGAGACGCTCAAAGAGTCAGGTTCACGGGCCATAGGTTTGCGTGTTTTTCTGGGCAAGCGCAGTGCCAGCACCTACTCCAGCGATCTAACCGAGAGCGGAATTCAGCAGCTCATCAGCGGAGCGTTCGAGTTGGCGCGGATTACCTCGGAAGATCCTTATTCCGGAATTCCCGAACCTTCCCAGCTCGGCGTTTTTTCCGGCGATCTGCAGCTCTACTATGACGACGTTTTTTCGTTGCCGCCCGAAGAGCGAATTGATTTCGCGCGCCGCACGGAACGAGCTGCTCTGGATGCCGATCCACGGATGAAGAACTCTGATGGCGGTGCTTTTGACGCTGCCGTTGGGCACCGGGTGCTGGCGAACTCACATGGTTTTGTGGGAGAGTTCCGGCGCTCTTATTGCTCCATGTCCTCGGCCCCAATTGCCCAGGATGAGAGCGGCGCAATGCAGCGCGATTACTGGTTCAGCCTGGCGCGCACCATGGCGAAGCTGGAATCGCCGGAAGCCGTTGGGCTTGAGGCAGCGCGACGCACCTTGCGCCGGCTGGGCGCGCGGAAGATCGCTTCGATCCAGGTGCCGGTTGTTCTTGATCCGCAGGTGGCCGGCTCCATTCTCGACAACATTTTCGACGCCGTGAACGGCGATGCGGTTTACCGGCAGTCGTCGTTTCTCGCCGGAAAGTTAGGGGAAAAAGTTGCGGCCGGCAACATAACCGTGATCGATGACGGCACCATTCCCGGCGGTTTCGGCACTGAGCCGTTCGATAGTGAAGGCGTACCGACGCAGCGAACGCCCGTGATCGAGAACGGCGTGCTGAAGTCCTATCTGCTTAATACGTACACGGCGAAAAAACTGGGTCTCAAGACCACCGGCAACGCCTCGCGCGGATTGGCGGGAAACCCGGGCATCGGTTCCGGGAATTTCTTTCTGGAGAAAGGCAGCCGCACGCCGCAACAGATCATTGGCGGCATCAAACAAGGGCTGTACGTAGTGCAATTCCTTGGCTTTGGCGTGAACATGGTTACCGGCGACTTCTCCCGCGGCGCCAGCGGGCTGTGGATCGAAAATGGCGAGCTGGCGTACCCGGTGGAAGAGATTACCGTGGCCGGCAATCTGAAAGACATGCTGAACAATATCTCCGAGATCGGAGATGATCTTGAGTTCCGCGGCTCTACCGCTTCTCCTACTATCCGCATTGATGGCATGACCATCGCCGGGGCCTGAGCTTTAGCGGCTTCAGGGAACGTCCTTCCATTTACACCCTGCGCGGCAGGCTTGAGCGGTGGCTGCGGGCGCTCAAATGGAGCGAAGCTGCCGCACAAATAGTAAAATCTGTTGCATGGGCGACTCTGAACAAGAGCCTTTTTCTCCTATTCGCGGACCAGAAGAGCGAAGAAACCTGGTGCCGATGGCTGTGGGAGCAGCGTTTGTCGTGGTGGCAATCGCAGTGATTGTGCTGTTGACCCGAGCGGGGCAGTCGACCGCTAATACCGCGGCGAACGATCCTACGCTGGCCAAGGTTCAGCTCGCCGATCTTCACATGGCGACGGCGCAGAATTTCGCCGGCAATTCTGTTACGTATATCGAAGGCCGCATCACGAACAACAGTGATCGCAAAATAACCGCTGCGCACGTCAGCGTGCTGTTCAAGAACTCGATTGGGGAGACCGCGCAGGAAGAGAAAGCCCTGCAGCTTGCCGTGCTGTTACCGAACCTGCCTTATGTCGACTATGGTCCCCTCGATCGGGCGCCGCTTGCGCCTGGACAAGCACGAGACTTCCGCCTCACGCTGGAACACATCTCGGCAGACTGGGACGGGCAGACGCCACAGGTACGCGTAGTGAGTGTCGGATACTGAACTCAAGCAAATAGCAATTGGCAATTAGCAATGAGCAAAACCCAGCGTCGCTTGCGACGGCTATTTTTTGCCGGTTCCGAAGCGGTGATCTTTCGTGTTTTAAAATGTTCAGGATGGCAGAAACGAAGACAATCCGGCTCACGGAGCAGGTCAAGGCCGCGGGTTGAGCAAGCAAGCTGAGTCCGGCGGCGCTGGACGCGGTGCTTGGGAAATTAGCCCGGCAGCATGACCCGAATGTCCTGGTCGGCTTTGATACAGCCGACGACGCCGGAGTGTACAAGATTTCCGAAGATCTCGCCCTGGTGCAGACCACGGATTTTTTTACCCCGATCGTCGACGATCCCTACACCTTTGGACAGATTGCGGCCACGAATTCCCTGAGCGATGTTTACGCCATGGGCGGGCGTCCGTTGAGCGCCCTGGCAATCGTTTGTTTTCCGGATAAGGGCGACCTGGGCGTCTTGCAGCAGATTCTGGCCGGCGGCCTTTCCAAGATGATGGAAGCCGGCTGCGTGGTGATCGGCGGGCACAGCGTTCGCGATCCTGAAATAAAGTTTGGTTACGCCGTAACCGGCACTATCCACCCGGACCGCGTGTGGACGAACAGCAGCGCCCGAGCCGGTGATGCGCTGATCCTGACCAAAGCTTTGGGAACGGGCGTCATCTCGACGGCTATCAAACGAGGAGAGGCCAAACAGCCGTGGATCGACGCGGCGATTCGCTCCATGACGAGCCTGAATGCAAAGGCGGCCCAGATTGCGCAGGAGGGGCAGTTTGAGGTGCACTCCGCCACCGACATTACCGGTTTCGGGTTGATCGGCCACGCCCGTGAAATGGCCAGTGGCAGCGGCGTTGCGCTCACCATTGAAGCGGCCAAAGTCCCCCTTCTGGACGGTGCGCTTGATTGTGTGCGTGCGAAGTTCATTCCCGGCGGGTTGAACAACAATCGCGATTTCGCGGAATGCATGGTGAGCTATGACGATGGCGTGCCGGAAGAAATTCGGACCATGCTCTATGATCCCCAAACTGCAGGCGGGCTTTTGCTGGCTGTGCCGCGAAACTCTTCAGCGAAATTGATTGATGCGCTGAATAGCGCTCAAGTGCCTGCAGTTGAAATCGGTGAAGCTGTTCCACGGCGGAAGCCGTTGATTCAGATCATCTAATCATACTGCCGTTGCCGGCCTTCCACGGCCATCAGGAGAACCACAGCGGCTACGGCAAGCCGGCGATCCAGACGCTTTCCCGGATCGTTGGTGAAGTCGACAGACATTTTTGGCGCGAAGACGTTCCAGTTCTGTTCGGCCTTGCCCACCTCCTGGCCGGCAAGCTCGAAGGAATACGTTTGCGGAAGCAACGCAGTGATGAAACGGCGGACGAGGGCCAGCGCCATTGAGTCTTCCTGAACCCGGCCGATCTCCTGGTCCAGAGGGTCCATGATGATCCATTCTTTGCGCAGCACTGATTTCCAGCCCTGCCGCTTCAGCGCGCCCACTTTCTGATGATTGATGGAATCGGTCACGTCAAAGGCGGTGCCCCAGTCGATGATCTTGCGCGCCTTAATGCGCAGCAGCTCCAGGCTCTGCGTTTCGTCAGTAAAGACGCGCACTTCATCCTTCCAGGTAAAGACTTTCTTGCGCAGGAAGGCGAGCGAGTTACCCAGGTGATCCTGAATGTAGAAGCACGGCGCCAGCGAGAATATCTTCTGGCGGGCCATAAATGAATCCTGCTGAAAAACAGCCGCCACGACCGCCGGCTGGCCCCCGGGCGCATTGACGCCTGGCGTTGCCATCACAGAAATCCTCCTCAAGGGTCAAAAAACGGCGGGCAAGTTGTGAGGAATGTATGCCAAAACGCTTGGCGGGAGCAAGGAAAATCGCGGGGTTCCGGGCCAGGCGTAACTTGGCAGACAAAAAAGCAACAGGGCAGCCGAAGCTGCCCTGCCTGATATGAATCGTACTAACGCCTTATGCCGGTGAAGGCTTGCCAGGCGCCATGCCCGGAGTACGTCCCGGTTCTGGCTTGAGCACCTGCTGCACCCCGTCATCACCCTTCGATGGAATCACGCGGGCCGGCAGCTGTTTGCCTTCGATGATCATTTTGAGCTCGTTCGCGTCCAAAACCTCGCGCTCCAGCAATGCCTGAGCAATGCGGACCAGAGCTTCACGATTTTCGAGGATGATCTTCTTGGCTTGCTCGTAACCAGTGTTGACGAGGCGGCGAACCTCGGAGTCGATCTCACGCGCCGTTTCCTCAGAGAAGTCGCGGTGCTGGGAGATCTCGCGTCCCAGGAAAATCTGCTCTTCTTTCTTGCCGAAGGTCAGCGGACCCAGGCTGCTCATGCCCCACTCGCAAACCATCTTGCGAGACATTTCCGTTGCGCGCTCAATGTCATTGCCGGCGCCCGTGGACATCTGGTTGAGGAAGATTTCTTCCGCCAAGCGTCCGCCCATCATCACGGCGATCTGCGTGTTGAGGTAATCGAGCGTGTAATTGTGCTTGTCGGTTTCCGGCAGCTGCATGGTTACGCCCAGCGCCATGCCGCGCGGAATGATAGTGACCTTGTGAAGAGGATCTGCGAACGGCATCAAGGCTGCCACGATCGCATGGCCGGCCTCGTGATACGCCGTGACTTTCTTCTCTTCTTCGGTGAGCAGCATGCTCTTGCGCTCGGCGCCCATGAGGACTTTGTCCTTGGCCAGCTCAAAGTCATACATCAACACGGATTTGCGGTTATTGCGGGCCGCGTTCAGCGCCGCTTCGTTCACCATGTTGGAGAGCTCAGCGCCGGAGAAGCCGGGAGTGCCACGCGAGAGGATCGACAAATCGACATCATCCGCCAAGGGAATCTTGCGCGTGTGAACGCGGAGAATCTCTTCGCGTCCACGAACATCAGGCAGCGGAACGACGACGCGGCGGTCGAAACGTCCAGGCCGCAGCAATGCCGGATCAAGAACGTCGGGCCGGTTGGTGGCGGCAATCAGGATCACGCCTTCGTTCGATTCGAAGCCGTCCATCTCGACCAGCAACTGGTTCAGGGTCTGCTCGCGCTCATCGTGCCCGCCGCCCAGGCCTGCGCCACGGTGACGGCCAACGGCGTCAATTTCGTCGATGAAGATGATGCAGGGGGCGTTTTTCTTGCCTTGCTCAAAAAGATCACGTACGCGGCTGGCACCCACGCCGACAAACATCTCAACGAAGTCAGAACCGGAGATGCTGAAGAACGGAACGTTAGCTTCACCGGCAACAGCCCGGGCCAGCAGGGTCTTACCGGTTCCAGGATGGCCCACCAGCAGAACGCCTTTGGGAATGCGTCCGCCGAGCTTCTGGAACTTCTGGGCTTCGCGCAGGAATTCGATGATTTCGCGTAGTTCTTCTTTGGCCTCGTCGACGCCGGCGACATCCTTGAACGTCACCTTCTTCTGCTGCATGGAGAGCAACCGGGCACGGCTCTTCCCGAAACTTAAAGCTTTATTTCCGCCGGTCTGCATCTGGCGGATCATCACAAACCATAGAACACCCAGCAAGAGGAACGGGGAGAACTGGAAGATGGCCATCGGCCAGTTCCATCCCTGATTGTCCTTGAAGGTGGTTTTAACGTCTTTGTGGCTGTCTAACGCGGTGTAAAGAGCCTGGTTGTTGGATGGTACGACCAGGTGATACATCTCACCATTCTTAAGCTTTCCGCGCGCTACAGTGCCTTCAATCGTTACATCGGCAATCTTGTTGTCGTTGAGCTGAGACATGAAATCGGTGTAATTGATTTCATGGTCCTTGCCGCTGTTCGGCCCGCCCTGGATCATCTTCCAAAGGACGACACCGACCGCCAGCAGGGTCACCCACAAGATCACCGTTTTGAATGTCGAATTCACTGATTACTCCTAAATTTGCCGGTCAGTAAAAAGCTCGCTCCGGCTTACACACCGTCGCACACTAATCACTAAGACGCTTTGCTATGAAAAAGGTTCCCCAGGCTCAGTCCGGGCCCGGTCCCAACCGATTAGATGCTTAACAACCCGTATTCGGTCTCAAACTTTCCCACTGCAAAGATTCTATACCCTTTTGCCGCCAAAGTGGCGCTGCAAAAGCCGTTTACAAGCCCGCTCCTAGACTTCAGAACGGGCGGCAATATGGGGTAGATTTCGGCCCAAATGGGGTTCTCCCAGCCCATAGCCTACGACAAAACCCTCATTCACAAGAAAACCAAAGTAATCAGGCTGGAGCGAGACCCGCCGGGCAGATTGCTTGTCCAAAAGTACAGCTAATTTCACGCTGGCAGCACCGCGTCCGGCCAGGTTGCGCATCAGGAACTCACTCGTAACCCCAGATTGCACAAGCAGTTCGACCAGGAGGACGTGCTGGCCTTTTACGTCCACCTCCGGGCTGAAAAAAATCTCCGTGGTATTGGGATCGGAATGATTGGCTTCAGCTCTGACGAACTGGCAGACCACAGGGATTTCCAACTCGCGAACCAGATCAGCCATGAAGATGAATCCGTTCTCCATTACGCCGACGACATGGATCGTCTTGCCCTGGAAATCGAGGGAAATCTGGCGCGCCATCTCCTGCACGCGCTTTCGTATCTGCTCAGCGGAGATGATGACTCGAGGATATCGAGCCTGTATATCGCTCACTTTCCGGCCTCACGAGTCATCACGTATCTCCTCAATCAGGACGGCCTCACCTGTCTGGCTGGCAAACGCTTGAGGAACCGGAAACCCCCTCATCCAGACGATCTCGCCGGCGCTTTCGATCACCGGCCAAAGCTTGCGCTCTGCAGACGAAAAACCGCTTCCCAAGCGGCTGGGCTGCAGCAACTCCTTTACTTTCTTCGGGGATTGACTATGGGCGGGGAAAAACCTGTCGCCCGCCTGCCAGTTTCTAATCGTAAGCTCCGGGGCCAGCAGGTTCCGGCTCAACAGCGAAGCCGGATTATAACCCGAAATCTTTTGTTTTCCATCACTTATTACCAAAGCGCGAATCTTCTTTCCCAGCTCCGGTACGCGGACTTCGCCTGGGATCGTCAGTGAATACCGGTAGTTTTCTGGCGGCCCTTTTTCGACGTTCAGACTCAAGCGAAGCTCACGCAAGCTGAAATCCGCCCGGAAACCTCTCGGAAGAAAGAGGCTACCGGCCTGTTTTGGTTGGAGGATGATTCGCGTAAGTTCTTGAATATGTTTGAATTCGAGAGCAACTCCCAGAAGCCCGGCGGTTTTCTGTAAAACCTGGCCGCGAACTGCTTCAGGAAGGGCACGCAAGGCTGCCAATTCGAGCGACAGGGTCGTTGCAGCATCTCCTGAAGCTCTGCGACCGCTGCGGCTAGGTTTACCCTGCCGAACCAAACGAGGCAACAGGGATTCAAGCTCTGAGCGCCAGTAGTCGTCCTCAGCTCGAGCCACTTCCGCCAGATCAGCCAGCGTTTGCCGGATAGCCGGATTGAAATCCCTTTCCAACTGCGGAAGAAGGGTATGCCGAATTCGATTTCGTGTATGCCTCAGATCGAGATTGCTGGAATCGTTGCGCCACTTCTGCCCGATCTGCAGCAGGTAGCTTTCAATTTCCGTCCGGGTGATCCCCAGCAGCGGCCTCACCAGATGTTTTGCCCTCTGCTCCGGCGCGATACCCGCAAGCCCACGCACCCCGGCGCCACGCAGGAGCTTCATCAACACGGTTTCCGCCTGGTCGTCGAGCGTATGCGCGGTAGCGATTTTCTGAACGACGCCTTGACTGATGAGATCGGCAAACCACCGGTGCCGCAGCTCTCGGGCGGCAGATTCCAGGCTCAACTTCTGTGCCCGCGCATAGGCCGGGGCGTCGCCTGAACCGGAGTGAAACTCAAGTTGGAGCCGGCGTGCCAGATCCTCCACGAATTCGAGATCAGCGTCAGCTTCGGCGCCACGAATCTGATGATGAAAGTGGGCTACGGAGAGAACGATCCCAAGCTCCTGGCGCAGCTCGAAGAGCGCGCGCAGCAAAGCCACCGAGTCTGCACCGCCGGAAACAGCTGCGGCAACTTTGTCGCCGGGCCGGAGCAGTCCCAGGTCGCGAATACCTTTCCGGACTTTTTCAATCACAGGACTCAAATCCAAAACCATTTGTATTGTGGAATAATTACGGTGTGATGTACAGAAAACTGAAGCCTCCATCCTTGCTGCGCCGCGCGGGCGTAAGTTTTTTTCTGGGCCTTACTGTCTTTCTTCTGGGTGTATTGCTGGAAGAGCTGCTGGACGGCTTCGGCATCAGCGGCATGAGCGCCGTGGTTGACGATCTGGCAATCGGAATCCTCGCCGGGGTTGTGGTCTTCGCGTACGAATGGCATCGGCACAAAACCATGATTCGCCAGATGCGCGTGATTGCAGATATGAATCACCACGTCCGCAACGCGCTGCAGCCGATTCTCTACTCGCCTTATGTGAGCGAGCAGGCGGAACAGATCAAGATCATCCAGGAAAGCACACAGCGAATTCAGTGGGCGCTGCGCGAGGTACTCCCGGGCGAAGCCGAGGAAATCCCGCCGCATAAGGAGAACTCAGCGGCGGCGTGAGGCTGGTGAAAGACTGTTTCCGGGGCGAGATTCCGTCTCCTTCACGCTGCGTGTCCTCCGGAATTGTTATACTTCTCACCCCGTATGAAGGTCATTGTCATCATTCCTGCGGCCGGTCTGGGTACCCGCATGGCGCCCGTGGGAAAAAAAGGTGTACCCACAAAAAAATTCTTTGAAATTCAGGGCGTGCCCATTGTCATCCATACGCTGCGGGCCTTCGCGCGTAACCGGCAGATCAGCCAGATTGTGGTTGCCTTGCGCAAGAATGAGATGGAACGATTCAGCCGGCAACTTGAAAAGGAGAAATTCAGCGCGAAAGTAGAGGTCGTGGAAGGTGGGGAACACCGCCAGGAATCAGTGGCGAACGCGCTGTCCCATCTGAAGGCTGCGCCCGACGACATCGTCCTGGTCCATGATGCCGTGCGCCCGTTTGTCGACGACGAAATCATCGCCAACGTGATTCAGGAAGTGGGGAAGCATGGCGCAGCCATCGCCGGCTTGCCTGCGGTCGATACCATCAAGCAGGTGGAACGGGCGGCCGAAGGCGCGATCATAACTTCTACCATCCCGCGTGAGCGCGTTGTGCAGGCGCAAACCCCGCAGGGCTTTCGCTATGAACTGATCAAGCGGGCTTTTGACAGCGCCGCTGCCGACAGTTTCTCCGGCACGGATGAAGCCTCACTGGTGGAGCGCCTGGGTGAGAGCGTTTGGGTGGTGATGGGCTCGGCACGCAACATCAAGATCACCACACCTGCGGATATGGAGCTGGCGGAGTTCTTGATGAAGCCCTGAGACTTCGGCAAAACCCCTTACCGCGGATTTACGCGGATGAACGCGGATCAAAAAATGGAAAGCACAAATTCAAAGCTCTTGCATTCTGAGTTGACCGATAAAATTATTGGTATTTATTAGCAGGTTTACAACGAAATAGGGCATGGGTTTCTTGAATCGGTTTACAGCAAATGTATGTACCTGGCGCTCAGCAGTGCGGGCATGTCAGTCCGAAAGGAAGTTCCAATCCCGGTCTACTTTCGCGGGGTGGATGTCGGCCAATTTAAAGCCGACCTGGTGGTGGCAGAATGTATCCTTCTTGAAATCAAAGCAACACAGAATCTTGACCGTTCACATGAGGCCCAGGTGATGAATTATCTGCGTGGTACTGAATTGGAAATAGCGTTGTTGTTCAATTTCGGTGGGCACAAGCCGCAGTTCAGAAGGTTCGTTTTCGAAAATGCAAACAAGAAAATCCGCGTTCATCTGCGTGCATCCGCGGTAAAAAACTCATGAGAATCGGTTATGGCTGGGATTCGCACGAATTCCAGGCAGGTGTTCCCTTGAAAATCGGCGGTGTGGAGCTGGCGCACGACAAAGGTCTCGCCGGCCATTCAGACGGCGATGTTCTGCTTCACGCTATCACCGATGCTCTGCTTGGCGCTGTCGCCGCCGGCGACATCGGTTCATATTTTCCGCCCACCGATCCCAGGTGGAAGGGCGCCGATTCCGCAATCTTCCTTGAAGAAGCTCTCCAACAGGTGCGCAAAGCCGGATATGCCATATCCAACGTTGATTCAACCCTGATTCTTGCCGAGCCGAAGATCGTGCCCCACGCAAAAAGGATCCAGGCACGAGTGGCGGAGTTGTTGGGAGTAAAACCTGATCAGGTCGGCATCAAGGCCAAGACTCCGGAAGGCATGGGAACGGATAATGCTGCCATCGCGCACGTGGCTGTATTGTTGGAATTCGCGAAATGAAATCCGTTCCCATCCTAGGAGTACTGCTATGCGTAATGCACTCTCCGTTTGCTCAGCGAGCGACAGGCCGACCTAAATTTAGTGATTATCCCGTGGTCCAAATCTATCAAGGCAAGCCGGCTGTACCGATCCTCAGCAAGGATCAGCGTTGGTACCGAACTGTGATTCGTGAAGGCGCGAAGTCCAAAGTTCAATTCGCCGGCCATTACACCGTTCCAATTTTCGGTTGCGGAGCTGGGTGTGCCGGCTTCTATCTTGTGGACTCGATAACCGGAAAGGTGTATGACGGGTTCACAGTTGCTGATTCATTTGCATGGATAGCTAGACCCGGCAACGAAAATGTGCGACGAATCGAGTTTTATCCAAACAGCCGTCTCTTTCGCATCACCGGGTGTCCTGGTGAGACGAATTGTGGTTTTTACGATTATGAGGTGGTGGACGGAGCGGGGCTTAAACTGGTCTACAAAAAACTCTTGTCACAGGAATTCCAGTAAGAGCTTTCCATTCCATTTAGCATCCGTGTAAACCCTAGCCTCATAAGGAGGGATGATGACGACCTCTGCAGCTCCGCAGGTGGATTGCGAACAAACACACCCTACACTGATGGTTAGCGACATTGCTGCTGCCGTTGAATTCTATACAAAGAAACTTGGTTTCCGGCTTGGGTTTACCTGGGGTGAGCCGCCGACCTTCGCCGGCGTGATCCTGGACCGTGTCCAGGTTTTTCTGGCCAGTGGCACGCCCAATCCGAAGGGCTGCTCGGTGCAATTTGACGTAGGTGATGCGGATGAGCTTTATGAGTATCATCGCGCCAACGGTGTCGAGATCGCGGTGCCTATTGACGATAGAGAATATGGAATGCGCGATTACTCCGTTCGCGATCTGCATGGGCATCGGCTTGGATTCGGACATCCGCTCTTCACGGTTGGACCGAAAGTGAAGATCGAGCGGGTGGATGTTCCGGTGCGATTGGAGAAGCGGCTGGCCGCCTTGTTGAATGACCTGGCCAAACACAAGCGCATGAGCCTGAGCAGTTGCCTGGAAGAGACCCTGTTACACACCATTGAACCGCTGGGCGACGGCGTGGCCAGTCCCCATACCAAGGCGCAGCTTAAGTACATCCAGGGCCTCAAGAAGAAACACGGCATCGATTACGATTGCCATGCCAGCTATCGGTTTGTTGAAGAGTAATAAGGGCACGAATGGCAGGGAACGCGACTGTTTGTTGTAACTTTCATTGAATCCCCGCGTATAAAGGAGACTATGGGAAACAGACCAACAGGCTACTGGATTTGCTTGCTTCTGGCCATCATTGCCATCATCGCTGCGCTGATGATGCGTTCTTCTCCCAACGAGCACACGCGCGAACTGGCGAGATACATAGGATATGGTGCGATCGTGCTGGTGCTGATCGGGCGATTTGCTTTTCGCCGGCCTACCCCGCCCACACCGCCTATGCCGAGAGACTAGTACTGCGCGTTCTGACGATGAGGAGTCAGGTTTTAAGAGCTCATGGAGAGCCAGATGCGCCCGGCTTCAAAGAGACAGATAAAGATCCCAATGGTGAAGTAAAGGTTTTGGGCGGTAGCATCGGTTGGCGGAGCGGGCAGATTGACGCCGCGACTGCGGAAGTAGCTATCGAGCGCGCGTTCCTGCTGCATGATTTTGCCGGCCAGCGGCCGATGGAATACCGCAATCAGCACCCCCAGCAGCAATCTTGTGATTTCCAGCGCCATGGCGCGAAGTTTAAGCAGCCAGTGACACCGGCACAATCAGTGGAAAAACCTATTTAAAAGGCGGTTGGGGCGTCCGGAAGAGCCATTTTCGCGTGATAAAATCAATGTAGTTTTTACTCATGAATCCTGATCTCGAAAGACTTATCGAACTCGAAAAAGTGGACCGTGAGGTCGCCCGGCTGAGCGACGAAATAGCCGCTTTGCCCAAGCGGGTAGCAGCCATTGAAGCCAAGCTGGCAGAGCACAAGGCCGCAGTCGAGAAAGCCAAGACCCAGATCAAGAACAATGAAACCGGCCGCCGCCAGCTCGAGACCGATATTAAAGGCTTCCAGGAAAAGATCGCCAAGTACCGCAGCCAGTCTTCCAGCGTCAAGACGAATGATGAGTATCGCGCGCTGATGCATGAGGTCACCTTCGCGGAGAGCCAGATCAGCGGTTGCGAGGACAAGATTCTGGAGCTGATGATCTCGCTGGAGAACGATGAGAAATCGCTCAAGCGGGCTGAAGCGGAGTTGAAGACCGAATCGGCCGACGTGGAAAAGGAAAAATCCGAAGCGCGTGTGCGCACCGCGGAAGATGAAAAACTTCTGGCCGGGCTGCACGAAAAACGAAGCGAACTACGCACCGGCGTGAATGATAGCGCTTTAGCTCATTATGACCGCGTGATGCGCCAGCGCAAATCGGCCATCTCTGAGGCGCGCGAGCAGAAATGCCTGGCCTGCTTCGTGATGATTCGTCCGCAAACCTGGCAGGAGATCCGCACGAATGAGCAGATTGTTACCTGCAGCTCGTGCGGCCGCATTCTCTATTTCGATCCTGCAAACGAAGCACCGGCGCCGGAGCCGACTAAAAAGAAAGCCAGAGCAAAGACTTCAGAGGCTGAAACGGAAGCGGAACCAGAAACAGCACCGGAAACCACCCCCACAACCTAACCGGCCTTCCTATATCCTGTTTGCCTGATGGCAAGCGCTTCTCCCAAAAAGGTAATCATCAATGAGCGAGCTGCCGCACGGCTGCGCAGCGGCCATGTGTGGGTCTATGCCTCTGACGTGTTGAATGAGGCAGGAGCGGCGCCCGGAGCGTTGGTCCACGTGCTAGGGCCGAAGGACAAGGTGCTGGGCTCGGCGGTTTTCAGTTCTTCGTCACAGATCAGGCTACGGCTGCTGGGCCGCGAGACCCTCAATTCGGAAGACGATGTGTCGCAGCTTTTGACCCAGCGCATGGCCGAGGCCATTGCTTATCGAGCAAAAGTCGTGCACGACTCGGATGCCTTCCGAATGGTCTTTAGCGAGGCAGACCGGCTTCCAGGATTGATCGTGGACCGTTACAACGACATTTTTACCTTCCAGGTGCTGACCCAGGCGTGGGACAAACCGGAGAGAAAGCAGGTCATCATTGCGGCGATCCGTGAGCTAGCCGGCGCTCAACACATTGTCGAGCGGGTAGACACACGCATTTGGGAACTGGAGCAATTGCATGCCGCGGAATCAGGCGTGGTTTGCGGCAGCAGGCATTCGACTATCTTCACCATGAATGGGGTGAAGTTCCATTACGACGCTTTGACCGGACAGAAGACCGGAGCGTTTCTTGACCAGCGGGAAAATTACGTTCTAGCCGCGAAATACGCCCATGGCGAGGCGTTGGATGTCTGCACTTATCAGGGAGGCTTCGCGTTGCATCTGGCGCGGAGGTGCCAGAAGGTAACTGCCCTGGACATCTCCCGCGAAGTCCTGGAAATTGCCGAGCAAAATGAAAAGCTGAACGCCGCAGAGCATCGACAGGAGATCGAATGGATTGAAGCCAACGCCTTTGACCTGCTCAAAGATTACGCTGCGGCCGGACGGCAATATGACGTGGTCGTGCTCGATCCCCCGGCCTTCGCCAAATCCAAGAAACACCTGCCTGCCGCCATGCGAGGCTATAAAGAGTTGAACCTGCGCGCGATGAGGATGCTCAAACCGCAGGGCGTTCTGGTGACGTGCTCGTGCTCCTCAGCCGTGAGCGAAGAGGACTTTCAGAGCATGCTGACCGAAGCGGCTCAGGACGCCCATCGTCCGATGCGGCTGGTCGAGAAGTATGCCCAGGCGAAAGATCACCCGATCCTTTTGGGAGTTCCGGAGAGCCATTATTTGAAGTGCTTTGTTCTAAGCGCTATTTGAGTCCAAATACACCGGTGTTCCAGCCGACCTAAGCCTAAGTTATTGAAATAAAACGGCGTATTCCGCAGGCCATAAGTTGACAATAATACGCTCATATTTTATGATTCTTATGTACTAATAAATACATCAAAGGTTTGAGCCCGTTTTAATACCAAATTTGTTGAGACACAGGAGACAAAGAAAAATGACAACGATTACTCGAATTGACCCCTTCCGCGACCTGGCCAGCTTCTTTGAGAGCTGGGCTCCAACTGGCAAAGATCAATTGACAGCGGGAACGTTTGTTCCGCCAGTGGATGTTTACGAGGATGAGCACACTCTAGTTCTCAAACTCGAGGTTCCGGGCGTGAACGAGGAGGACCTGAATGTAAGCGTGGAAAACGACACCCTTACCGTTCAGGGTGAGCGGAAGTTTGAAAAAGAAGAGAAAGAAGAGAACTTCCACCGCATCGAGCGCCGGTACGGCTCTTTTACCCGCACTTTCAAGCTTCCCACCACCGTGGATGCGGAAAAGGTGGAAGCCAATTATGACAAGGGCATTTTGAAGATTGCCCTGGCCAAGCGGGCGGAAGCCAAGCCGAAGCAGATCAAGGTGGGCAACGGACAGAAGACCCTTCAGGGTCAATGACGGCGGTCACGCTTCCGGTTGAACCGCATCGAAAACGGGAGATGGGTGTCCATCTCCCGTTTGTTTTGAAACGGAGAGAGAATAACTGGAGCAAGGAGCAAGATTATGGCTATTCGTTGGGACAAATTCACTAACAAAGCGCAGGAAGCAATCCAGCAGGCGAATGAGATTGCCGGGCAGCACGGTAATCCAGAGATGCTGCCGCAACATCTGCTGGCCGCGTTACTGCAGGACCAGGAAGGCATTGTTGTGCCTGTGCTGGCCAAGCTGGGCGCGAATGCGGCTACTTTACAGTCCCAACTGATGCAGCAGATCGAGCGGCTGCCCAGGGTTTCAGGCGCAGGAGAGCAGCCGCATCTGTCGGCGGCGATGTCACAGGTCCTGGACCAGGCATTTAAGGAAGCCGACACCTTCAAGGACGAATATGTCTCAACCGAGCATCTATTGCTCGCGATGGCCAAAGATAAAAGCAAGGGCAACGAGGTGGGGAAGTTTCTTTCCGGCGCGGGAGCGACCTACGATGCAATTTTGAAAGCCTTGACCGCTGTACGGGGCTCGCAGCGCGTGACCGACCAGAATCCCGAGGGCAAGTATCAGGCGTTGCAGCGCTACGCCAAGGACCTGACCGAGCTGGCGCGGCGTGGCAAGCTCGATCCCGTGATTGGGCGCGACGAAGAGATTCGGCGCGTGGTCCAGGTGCTTTCACGCCGGACCAAGAACAACCCGGTGCTGATCGGCGAGCCGGGCGTGGGTAAAACGGCGATCGTGGAAGGGCTGGCGCAGCGGATCGTCGCCGGTGACGTGCCGGAGATCCTGAAGAACAAGCGCGTGGTGGCGCTGGACCTGGGATCGATGCTGGCAGGAGCTAAGTATCGGGGAGAGTTTGAAGACCGTCTGAAGGCAGTGCTCAAGGAAATCGAGGATTCGAACGGGCAGGTCGTTCTCTTTATCGATGAGCTGCACACGCTGGTCGGCGCAGGCGCGGCTGAAGGCGCCATTGACGCCAGCAACATGCTCAAGCCGGCGCTGGCGCGCGGCGAACTGCGTGCGATCGGCGCAACCACGCTGAATGAATATCGCAAGTACATCGAGAAGGATGCGGCGCTGGAGCGGCGCTTCCAGATCGTCTTCGTCGGCGAGCCGAATGTGGAAGATACGATCTCGATTTTGCGCGGGCTGAAAGAGAAATACGAAGTTCACCATGGCGTGAGGATCAAGGACTCAGCTATTGTGGCGGCGGCTACGCTTTCGCATCGTTATATCTCTGACCGTTTCTTGCCGGATAAGGCGATCGACCTGGTTGATGAAGCCGCTGCATCGCTGCGCATCCAGATTGATTCCATGCCCACGGAGATCGATCAGCTGGAGCGGCGGGCGACGCAGCTGGAGATCGAGAAGCAGGCGTTGAAGAAGGAAGACGACCCCAACTCGCGCGAGCGGTCGGCTGCGGTGGAGCGGGAGCTGGCGCAGATTCGCGAGCAGGCGAACGCGCTGAAAGCCCGCTGGAAAGAAGAGAAGGAAGCGATCACCAAGGTGCGCGAGCTCAAAGAGCAGATTGAGCAGTTGAAGATCGAAGAGCAGCAAGCGGAACGCACCGGCAATCTGGAACGCGTGGCGGCGATCCGCTACGGCGAATTACGCCAGGCGGAAACCGAGTTGAAGCGCCTCAGCACGCTGGCCGACGAAAAGCAGCGCCGCATGCTCAAAGAGGAAGTAGACGAAGAAGATATCGCGAAGATCGTCTCCAAGTGGACGGGCATTCCAGTTTCCAAGATGCTGGAAGGCGAGGTGAAGAAGCTGGTCAACATGGAAGACCGTTTGCGCCAGCGAGTGATCGGCCAGGACCAGGCGTTATCACGCGTGGCCAATGCGGTCAGGCGGTCGCGCGCGGGGTTGAGCGATCCCAAGAAGCCAATCGGTTCGTTCATTTTCCTGGGGCCTACAGGCGTAGGAAAGACCGAGCTGGCACGGGCGCTGGCGGAATTCCTGTTCGATGACGAGCATGCCCTGGTGCGCATCGACATGTCCGAATACATGGAGAAGCACGCGGTAGCGCGGTTGATTGGAGCGCCGCCGGGATACATCGGGTACGACGAAGGTGGACAGCTGACGGAAGCAGTCCGCCGCCGCCCCTATTGCACGATTCTGTTTGACGAGATTGAGAAGGCGCATCCGGATGTGTTCAACATCCTGTTGCAGATTCTCGACGACGGGCGTCTGACGGATTCGCGCGGGCGAACTGTGGATTTCAAGAATACGGTAATCATCATGACGTCAAATATCGGCGCCAGCTATCTGCAAGCTGAGGGCGTAAGCTCGCCAGAGGCATTTGCGGAAGCTACGGAGCATGTGATGGAAGCTCTGCGGCAGCACTTCCGTCCGGAATTCCTGAACCGTGTGGATGACGTGATTGTCTTCAGCCCGCTGGGCGAAGAGCAGCTGACGCACATCATCGAGTTGCGGCTGGACGATCTGCGGAAGCTTTTGGCCGATCGCAAGATTACCCTTGAGCTGACTGCGAGCGCGAAAGAGCTGCTGTTTGTGGAGGGCTACGACCGGGCCTACGGCGCGCGTCCGTTGAAGCGGGCGATCCAGCGCCTGGTCCAGGATCCGCTGGCATTGAAGATCCTGGAGGGTGAGGTACTCCACGGCGATCATGTGGTGGTGGATGCCGACATCGCAGCCCGGAAGATGATGTTTACGGTGAGCGGAAGAGCGAAGACCAAGGAAGCGGCCGGTTCGCGAAAAGCGGGATAAACCTTTAACGCGAAGCAAAGCAGAAAGCCGCCTTGGTTCGCGTTTTTCTTTGGACGGTACGGCGCGTCTTGGATATACTCCGGCATTCGCCGATGGCCGCAGAAGCACAAACCGCAGCCGCTGCACACCAAGAGGCGGAAGCGTGTCCAAGTTGCGGCAGCCACTTTCTGGGGAAGTTCTGCCACACCTGCGGTGAAAAATGGTCTCACCGAGGCGATCTCGCGCTTGGGCATTTTGCGGCTCATGCATTCCATGAGCTCACGCACCTGGATGCCAAGGTATTTGCTACCGTTCGGTATCTCTTCACACGCCCTGGATACCTCACGTTAGAGTACGTCGCGGGAAGAAGATCGCGGTATATGAAGCCGCTGAATCTTTTCCTGATGGCGGTGGCACTCTTGTTTCTTGCCGATTCCATCCACCCGCTTTCCGTGTACAACCTGGAGTGGCTTACGAAGCAAGATAAGCAGGGGAGGATCAATGCGGCGTGGGAGAAACTGGCTGCGAAGAAGCACCTGCCCAAAGAAGTGATCGTAGAGCGGGTCCAGGAACGCATCCATCGTGTGGTGACGGCGGTTCAGTTCGCCAACGTATTCGGGATGGCGGTGATTCTGTGGCTGATGTACCGGAAGCGGTATTTCGTGGAACATCTCATCATGGCCCTGCACTATCTGGCCTTTGTTGAACTGTGTTCGATACTTTCCTGGCCGGTCAGTTCCATCTTCGGCAGCCAGGGCCGGCCGGTTCTGATTTTTTCATTGCTCAAAGCCGTTGTGTTTATCACCTACCTGTTCTTCGCCTTCCGCCGCGTTTACTCGCAGAAGACAGGCATCACTTTGGCCAAGGCTGTGACTACTTTTGTATGTTTGCAATTAGTGTTGATCCTGACTCCGATTATGACGCTGGCAGGTGCGATAGTAGCCGCGGCCCGATCATAAACTTCACCTCCGTTTCATCGCCCAACCCCTGAGGGCCGCCTGACGTCTCACCATTGAAGGGAGATCAGGTATGGCAACACGGAAGAGATCCAGTTCACACAAGAAGTCGAGCGGCCGCAGGTACAGCAAGAACGCGGGCGAGGAAGTACGCACTGAGATGCATCACAAGCGCTCAGGCAAGCATGCAAAGAAACATCCGATCCAGAGCCGTAAACAGGCAATTGCCATCGGCCTTTCCAAGGCCCGCAAAAAGGGCATGAAAGTTCCTCCACGCAAAAAAGCGGCTTAATTTTTATACAAGAGCACGGCGGAAGATCGCGTGTGAGCAAACTCAAAACGGCTGGGGAGCTGTGGCTCCTGGTAGTGGTGCAATTTCGTGCTGGATTCATCGCTCGCCCCCCAGCACGCGCAACAGTAGCGCGCGCCGGGGACCCCGGTACGCGATGAACGTCTGCCTGAAGGCCCGCGATTTCGCAAGCGAATCGCTAGACGCTGATACTGCTAGTGGTTCAGCTTTTCAAACTGAACCACTACCTGGCTCCTCAGTCTTTTGCCTTCTTGGCCTCGGCTTTCTTTGGCTTCGACTCTTTGTCTTTGTGGCTTGGGGCGGTTTCTTTCTTTTCCAACTTATCGGACGAGCCGTCAGAATTGTTTGCCGTAGCCTCGGGCTTTTTGCCGGCATAGTCGGTTACATACCAGCCGGTGCCTTTGAACTGAACAGCGGGAGCATGCAGCAACTGCTCCACCGGGCTGCCGCACTCGGGGCACTTCCTGATAGGCGGATCGGAGAATTTTCGTATTTTTTCAAATCTGTGTTTGCACTTCTTACACTGATACTCGTAAAGCGGCACGCAGGACACCCTCAACAATGAAAGCTGATTCTGCTCTGATTTTAGCAGACTGCGCTCGTGCGGCGACGATGTGGCAAGCCCCATTGTTCCCTGGATTCCGGTTGTTTGCGGAGGCTCGGGTCGATTACCCGGATGCTATGCTTGAACGCCACGACAGGACTTCCCTATGGCCGAACAAGAGCGCAAAGGCACGTTGTACGTGGTGGCTACTCCCATCGGCAACCTGGAGGACATGAGTTACCGCGCGGTGAGAGTGCTGAAGGAAGCTGACCTGATCGCGTGCGAGGATACGCGCCATACGGCCAAGTTGCTGCAACATTACGGAATCGACAAGCCGACGGTCAGCTATCACGAACACAATGAAGCGGCGCGAGCGGAAGAGCTGGTGGCGAAGCTGGAGCAGGGGCTCAGCGTGGCCCAGGTTTCCGATGCTGGAATGCCTGGAATCTCGGATCCGGGATACCGCGTGATCAAGCTGGCGATCGAGCGCGGCGCGCAAGTGGTACCGGTACCCGGGCCGTCGGCTTTGATCGCGGCACTTGCCGCCAGCGGCTTGCCGACCGATAGCTTTGAATTCCACGGCTTCCTGCCGGCGAAATCAGGCCAGCGGCGCACCCTGCTCGAATCATTGCGCGATGCGAAAAGTACGGTTGCGTTTTACGAAGCGCCCCACCGCATTGTTGAAGCCATGAAAGACATCGTCGAGATACTGGGAGAAGCGCGGCCGGTGGTTCTGGCGCGCGAGCTGACGAAGGTACACGAAGAGTTTGTGCGAGGAAGCGCGGCTGAAGTTCTGGCACGAGTTCATGCCCAGGAACCGAAAGGCGAGATTACGCTGCTGATCGGAAAGAGCGACGAGGTTGCGGCTGCTTCGGGGAGACAAAACATTGCTTCCCGATTGGAAGAGATCATGCGCGAAAAGGAACTGGATGAGAATGCCGCGCTCAAAGTCCTGGCAAAAGAACAGGGTGTTTCCAAGAGTGAAGCCTATCGCGAGCTGCAGCGCGTGCGACGCCGGAAGTGATCGCACTTTCCGTTTGTGTAAGCACGACAGGAGAAGCGCTTTCATGAATACATCCAGCTGCTCCAGCACCGGAGAGATAGAGATCATGATGAGCTGCGAGACCGCTGGCCCCTATTCCGCCGCCGACGTGTGATCGTGCACGATTCTCCATCCGTTCTGCATTCGCTTGAAGATCAGGGTGAACAAGCCGTGCGGCTTCTTGCCGTCAGACATGGTGAGCTGCCACCTGCCGGTGACCACGGCGGAGCGGCGGCTGAGCAGATCGATATCCAGGTCCTGAAACTCGAGTTTGCCCATCTCCCTGCCCTCGGCCTGGTAGCGCTGGCGGTAGCGCTGTAACGTTGGTTCCCAGCCTTTAGTAACCGTGTCGCCGGAAAAGAAGGTGAGATCGGGCGATTGCCAATAACCTTTCATGAAGTTTTCCAGGTTGCCGTGGTTCCACGCCTCGATCTGCGAAAGCAGAAGGTGTTTGATGCCTTCTTCGAGATCGGCGCGAAGCTCTTCCGGAATGTCCTGCGCGTGCTGGCCAGCTTCAGGCTGCTGTCCGGCGTTCTGCGAAGGATTGACTTGAGTTTGCGTGGGAGCGTTGAGCAAAAATGGAACTAGCAGGAGAGCCAGTAAATATGCGCGCATGGAAGCATTGTAAGTTGCCCTTAGATTTCGTTTAAGGTTTTTCTCCGTTGATCCAGGGCAGAAAACTAAAGTCACATGCACGGTCGCAGGGCTCATTGACCCGGCTTAACAAAATGAGTTATTTTCGGCTGACTCGGAGAAATCATCCTCCACAACAAGTGTCGTTACAGTTGTAACGTCTCTCCCCCAAGACATGAGCAAGGGCGCCACTGAGTCAGAAGAGATAAAGCCCTCATGATGTCTATTCAGACGGTCGGCAGATATGAGATCGTCAGCGAGCTTGGACGCGGCGCAATGGGCGTCGTATACAAGGCGCTGGATCCCACCATCGGGCGGACCGTAGCACTCAAGACGATGCGGCTCGACGTCCATGGCCTGGACGCGCAGGAAATGGTGCGCCGTTTCCAGAATGAAGCCCGCGCCGCCGGCGTACTGAATCATCCCAACATCGTAACCATTTACGATGCCGGCGAAGAAGACGGCATTTTCTATATCGCCATGGAGTTCATTGAGGGCACCACGCTGCATGAACTGCTGGCGGAAAAGCGCGTGTTGCCGACCGACGAAGTCGTACAGATTTCGCGGCAGATCTGCCGCGGCCTGGACTATGCGCACTCCAACGGAATTGTTCATCGAGACGTAAAGCCCGCCAACATCATGCTCACGCCCAACGGCACGGTGAAGATCATGGATTTTGGCATCGCCAAATCCGGCGGGCAGGTGACCAACACCGGGCAGGTTCTGGGAACGCCCAATTACATGGCGCCGGAACAGGTGAAAGGACGTCCGCTGGACGGGCGCTCAGACCTTTTCAGCCTGGGCGTAATTCTTTATGAGATGCTGACGGGCGAGAAGCCTTTCGTCGGCCAGAACGTCACCACGATCATTTACAAGATTGTCAACGAAACCCCGATCACGCCACGCGATCTGGATGTAACAGTACACCCCGGTTTGAGCGCGATTGTCACCAAGGCTCTGGCCAAAGCGCCTGACGATCGTTATCAAAGCGGCGCGGAGCTTATCCGCGATCTTGAACACTACAAGCTGGCGGCCGCCGGGCGCAACGGTTCAACCGGAGCGCTGGCTGCTGTGCCGGGTCAACCCGACAAGACCGTCGTGCTGCCGGTGCGCGTCGCCGGGAACACTGTAAAAGCCACGGCAGCGGCCACAGCTCCGGCCAAAGGCCCGGTGCCGGTCCGCCGCCCGACCACAGCCATCATTTCCAGCAAACGAGGGTTGCTGATTGCAGCCATCATAACGATCCTGATTCTGGGCTCTGCCATGGGCGGCTACGCCTATCACCGCACTCACGTGAAGATGCGCCAACTTGCGGAACAGACCAAAGCCAAAGAAGCAGAACAGATTGCCGAGCAGCACCAGCCGATTGCCATTGCCATACCACCGGAACCTACGCCTGAGGCGACACCGGAGCATCACGATGTGATTGCCCCGGATACGACGGTGAAATTCTTCCCCGCGCGCAAGAACGCCCAAACGGGTCCGCAAAAACTGCCAACGCCGGTCAAGGCTACGAGCTCGCCGAACCAGGTCTTTGTACAACAAAGCGAACTGAAGCTGTCTTCGCAGCCGGACGGAGCCAAAGTCGAGATTGACGGTTGGAGCGAGCCGAACTGGGTAACGCCTTTTACCGCTTCGCATCTGGCCGCGGGCAATCACACGCTGGTTTTCACCAAGACCGGCTACCTGCCGCAGACGCGAACGGTGGAATCGCAGACGGGCAAGAGTGTGGAGGTAAGCACTGCATTAACGCCAACGGTTTCAACTTTAGTGGTCACGAGCAATCCACAGGGCGCAAACGTTTGGCTTGACGGCAAAGACAGCGGCATGGTGACGCCGACGCAACTGACCGTGGACAAAGGCTACCATCGGATCACGGTGAAGAAGGCCGGTTTTAGAGATGCTTCCAGCGATGAGAATCTCTCCGAAGGACAGACGGCGAGCTTTTCACCGTTGCTGCTGAGCGTGAATCAGCCGTCAGAAGACGGCAAGAATCCCAGCCTTTTCCGTCGCCTTCTGGGCACAGACACGGTGCCGGAAGGCAAGGGATTGGTCCACATCCGCACGAATCCGGAAGGGGCGTCGATCGTCATTGACGGTAAAACGGCTCCCAAAAAGACCAATGCGCGCTGGCCCGCTGATCCCGGCGTGTACAGCATCGTCCTGCAGATGGACGGATACAAGAGTGTGCACAGAAACATAAAAGTGCAAAAGGGCAAGGTCGTCAACATCGACGAGATCCTTGAGAAACAGTGATCGTTTTGTATGCCCCGCCTGATCATCTCCTCTCCTGACGGGAAAAACGGAATCCTGGAACTGTCCAAGCCGGTCACCACGGTTGGACGCGGCAATGCCAATGATCTTGTCCTGAACGATTCCAGCGTCAGCCGCTTCCACGCGGTCATCAAGCTCAGGGACGATTCCATTTTTGTTGCCGACCGCGGCAGCACCAACGGCATCATTCTCAACGATGAGAAGATCACGCAGGAAACCGAGCTGAAAGACGGCGATACGGCCGTGGTCGGCAACTACAGGCTGCGCCTGGAAAACGTGGACGAGCAGGCGATCCAGGTACGCCGGGGCCAATGGCCATCGACCCTCAACAACATCATTCACGGCCGTTCTGACGGCGCTACGCTGGCGCGGAGCGCAGGGATATCGAGCAGCGCCCTTACCGATCTGGCCGGACGCATCAAGAAACTGGAGCGGGAAAATTACCTGCTCACGGTGCTGTATGAGGCGGGGAAAGCGCTGAACTCCAAGCTCGCCCTGGAGCACATTTGCGAACAGGTGGTTTCACTCGCCTGCCTGATTGAGGGAGTGGAACGCGGCTTTGTGATGCTGTTCGACGAGTCGGGCAAGGTGGTGCGGCAGAGTGAGGTCCGCTATCGCGATGCGCAGGTCGTGGAAAGCGGCCCGACCGCTGCAGGTTCTCCGGGCACACAGATCATCCTGAGCAAGAGCGTGCTGGAGATGATTCGCAGGGAGCGACAGCCGATCCTGATTGAAGACGTGAGAAATGACGAACGCTTCAACGCCAGCGAGAGCATGAAGATTTCGGGACTACGCTCCGCTATGTGCGCACCTCTGCAGGGGAAAGAGCGTCTCTTCGGAATCCTGTACGTCGACAACCTGGAGCAAGCCTCTGCATTTACCCAGGAGGAGCTCAACGTCTTTGCTCTTGTAGCCGCCCAGGCGGGCGCGGCCATTGACAACCTCGCGGCGCACGAAAAGATCGCGCAGCAGACGTTGCAGCGCTCGGCGCTGGAGCGCTTTCTCTCTCCCGAGGTTGCGGAGATGGTGGTGGCAAATCCGGATATCCGACTGGGAGGTGTGAATCAGGAAGTCACGGTCTTGTTTGCCGACATACGCGACTTCACTCCTATGAGCGAGAACCTGGAGCCCAGCCTGGTGGTGGAGATTCTGAACGAGTACTTCACCCGGGTGACGGATGTAATCTTCGATAACGGCGGCACTCTGGATAAATACATCGGCGATGCCGTGATGGCAGTCTTCGGCGCGCCGATTTCCAAAGGCAAAGATGCCGCTAATGCAGTGAAGTCAGCCATACAGATTCAGCGGCTGCTGATCGAGCTCAATCGCGATGCTGGAGCGCGAAATTGGCCGGAGCTGCGCGTGGGGATCGGCATTAACACCGGCAACGCTGTGGCGGGCAATATCGGTTCGCCGCGACGCCTGGATTACACGGTGGTGGGAGACGTGGTCAACACGGCGCAGCGGCTGATGGCCAATGCCGCGGGCGGACAGATACTGATTGCGGAATCAACCGCCAGCAAGCTGAACCGCGGTTTTGATCTCGAACGGCTGCCGGAAATGAAAGTCAAAGGCCGCAGTGAAGCCGTGCCGGTGTTCAGCGTGGGGTGGAAGGACGCGCCGGCCGCTGCAACGGTTTCAATCCAGTTGAAAAAGAAAAGGCGCCCCGTTCGAGGCGCCTCGCGAGTGCGCAAGATTTCTACTTAGGCGTAGTCGAGCTGCTCCCTTTCTTGCTGGTTCCTGTGCCGGCATGGTGAGCGATGATCTTGTCTTTGATCTGATCATAGGTAGCCTGAGGAACGATCTTCTTGGTCACCAGATCTTTCTTGCTGTTGTAAGGGCGACCATCGATGATCTTCTGACTGTAGGCATCGCCGATGCCGGGCAGGGCGCTGAGCTGATCCTTGGTGGCAGAGTTGATATCCACCAGATCGGACTTCTTTGGCTTGGTCGAGCTGCTGGACGCTGTTTTCTGATCTTTTGATGGCGTGCTTGCAGCCTGGCCGAAGACCATAGTGGCCAGCAGGACCGCAGCAAATAAAGCAGCGAGGAAGCGATAACGTTTCCGCAACATAGCTGATCTCCTTCTCTTCTAGAGATAGAACTGCTCTACTCCATTGGAGTAGAGAGTCTAGGTGGTTAGAAGATCAATTGTCAAAAAAGGTAGGACGAATAGGCGGTCTAAGGTGCCTGTAAAACAAGTGTTTAGCCGCGTTCAGGGGCTGATTCAGTCACTTAATAAAGTTATCCAGCGAGTTAAGAAAGTAAAGTCGCGCAGCACGAGGGGAACGGCAGCGAAGCCAGCAGCCAACCATGCAAGGGTCTTTTTAAGCGTGACGCCGGGGATCCTTCTTCTCTTCCCAGGCGCGCTGTGGACGTTGGGACTCGGGAAGATCGCGGTTCTCGACGCGGTCGTAGTTATAGCGGTCACTTACGGTACCCAAAGACTGGTTGTACAAGCTGGTCTCACCAGTAGCTTCACGCAGCTCTTCAGAGAATTGGTGAAGGTCGCGGAGGTGGTCTGCGGTGGCGGGAACCTCAGTCTTGGTAGTCTTCAAAAACTTCTGATAGCCCTTATCGACGAGGCGCGAGATTTCACTGCCGATCAGGATGCCCGGCTTGGCAAAAAGACGAACGCCGCCATCAGAGGCTTTTTCAATAGCAGCCGAGCTGTTGAGCTTCTTCAGGAAGACGCGGTTTTGTGTTCCCGGAGCTTCCAAAATGTCAAATCCGTGATCGCGAAGCCAATTGACGGCTTCTTCGTACGTGCGCTTTTCGGTCGTTTTAGCCATAACCCACCTGACGCGGTTTCGATTCCTAACACAGACACACCGTTGCCCTTAAAAAGGGAACGAGCCGATAATGTCGCACATCGGGCGGGGTTCGGGCAACATTACCGTTGTGCAAAGAGTTACCCCCTACCTGCGGATAACCTCCGCTGACGCCGCTATCGTCAACAATCTCAATTCGTCAGCGACATTCACTGTATCTATGCGAAACCTCGCACTCGTGGAGCCGACTCGTCTAAGCCCACGCAACGTTACGTCTCGCTCACGCTTTCGGATCGGCCGGAAGAGATCCCTCGCTTCGCTCGGGATTTCGGCAAAGGATAGCGCAGGGTGGAACAGATCCTTCGCGCAAGAGACGCGCTCAGGATTTCGGCAAGTGGCTCCCGCTCGGCTAAGCGCCTCGCTCACGCCTCTTAGTCGCCTCAAATAAAACCGGCGCTTATTCTCCCCCGAGATTTTCAGCGCCGGCTTTAAAGTTCTCCCTCGGCAGGAGAACCAGGCCGCTCATCTACTTTCGGCCAACTTGTTCACGAGAGCAGGGCAGATGCCCGCCCCACCACGCAAAAGTCGTGCATGCCGGGGGCCCCGACGAAAGTCTCTAATAAAAACAAGATGCCTTGGCGCTCAGAGGCGGGTCAATGACAAAGCAGGAGGCAGTATTTACTTAGTCGATAACAAAGATGGTGGCATTAAGCTATGCAAGCTGATGTATACTGTGCGGACTTGAGTCATCGCGGGGCTTTTTATTTATTCTATTGACCATGCGGTGAAAAAGCTGTGGGGGCGGCTTCGTAATCGGGGTATTGCGAAAATCATATTCACCTTGACCACCAGCGGCCCCGGTCGGGAGGGTCCTTATGGACCTGCTTATTATTCGTATCGTTTTTATTGCAGTAGTAGCAGTTGCTTGTTTTCACCTTAAGCCCTTTGGTTTGGCCAATCTGCCCTCCTGGACCGCCGGTTTGGCGGGAATCGGAATCGGGCTGGCGGTCGTCTGGTTTGAAGCGCGCCTGCGCGTTGTAAGCCTGAAGCGGTTGATCGGAGCCGTGATTGGCAGCATCCTGGGGATCCTGGGTGCGTACCTTTTCAGCGTCGTCATTAAAAACAGCATCACTCATTCCGAGACGCAGCGGTTCCTTATGCTCATGGTCATGCTTCTGATGTCGTACGTGGGGCTGATTGTGGGCGCGAACAAAGGCGATCTGCTCAACCTGGCGGCGCTGGGCGGCGTATTTGGAGCGGAGAAACAGGGGCGCAAGAGCTTTAAGATTCTGGACACCAGCGTCATCATCGACGGGCGCATTGCCGACATTGCCGAAACCGGCTTCCTCGACGGGATCGTGGTGATTCCGCAGTTCGTCCTGCGGGAGCTGCAACTGGTGGCGGATTCAGCCGATTCCCTGAAGCGCAACCGCGGCCGTCGCGGGCTGGATATTCTGCAGCGCATTCAGAAAATTGTGACCGTGACCGTGCAGATCGTGGAAGATGATTTTCCCACCGTCCGCGAAGTAGACCTGAAGTTGATCGAGCTGGCCAAGGTGTATGAAGCCAAAATCATCACCAACGATTTCAATCTGAATAAAGTGGCGCAGCTGCAGGGCGTCGAGGTGCTGAACATCAATGAGCTGGCCAACGCTCTCAAGCCGATCGTGCTGCCCGGCGAAACCATGCGCGTCTTCATCCTGAAAGAAGGCAAGGAGTATAACCAGGGTGTAGCTTACCTTGACGACGGCACCATGGTGGTGGTGGACAACGCGCGCAAGCTGATCGGCAAGAACGTGGATATTGCCGTCACATCAGTGTTGCAGACCACGGCCGGCAAGATGATCTTCGGCAAGTTTGACGAGCGAGCGCGTCCGGGGGAGCGCATCGAGCCAAAGGGCGAGAACGCGAAGCCGGAGCTGCGGAAAGCGCAGCCTATCGTGGTAGAGTCTGCCGGGCACACGCCTACTGAGTAAATAGCCGGCGAAGATGCCTGATTCCGAAACTACGGTTCGTTTGTGGGTTGGTTTTGCACTGCGATAACTCAAGTCCATCCCGCGCTTCGTCTAGTTGCTTCAAACTCTAGTACAGGTCCGGTCTACTGTGGTGATTGACTCTCCACGCGCATACAATAGAAGGAAGCTGTGTAGCTGCTGAAGAGGAGAACCGGAATAAACCACGTCAACGATCCAGGAAGGTCAACGATAACAGTTCCGATCGTCTGATTAGAGCCTGCCATGGCGGTTGCGATGTCTTCAAAAATCAGGCTGCGTATGTTGGCAGCGCTTTTGCTTTTGTCCGGCTTCTGCCGAAGCGGTGCGTCGCCTGCTCCAGTTTTCCAATCCGCTCCTCTTCCCTCCGGCCAGGTGCAAGTAAGCGTGATGGACCAGAATGGCCTGCCCCTGGGGCAGGTCTTCGTCATCGTGCAGCAGAATGACAAGACTGTAGCGCAGGGTCGAACCACGCCGACCGGAACTGCCGTGCTGCGCCAGCTGCCTCCGGGAACCTACAAGTTGTTGTTGGAAAAATCCGGGTTTTATACCGCTGTGGTAGCCAAGCTGGTGATTGTTTCCGAGCAAGCCAGCCCGGTTGAGGTCAGGCTGCAACCGGTGCGCGAATATAGAGAGGAAATCGAGGTCACCGCACACGCGTCACCCATCGATCCGGATGAAATCTCGAACTCGCAGACCATTACGGCCACCGACATTTCCAACATTCCTTACGCCACCACACGCGACTATCGCAACGTGCTGCCTTTCATGCCGGGCGTAATCGGAGATCAAGGACAGATCCACATTGCCGGCGCCAGCACGCAGGAGATCCAGGATTACCTGGATGGTTTTGAGGTAAGCCAGCCGGCGACCGGAGCGCTCGCCTTGCGGGTAAACCCGGATTCGCTGCGCAAGGTGGACGTGCGCAGCAGCCGCTACTCGGCCCAGTTCGGCAAAGGATCCGGCGGCCTGGTGGACCTGCAGCTGCAGGATGGCGACAACAAATTTCGCGTCAATGCCACCGACCTGCTGCCGACTTTCCAGAACGTGAAGGGCTTTCAAATTAATAACTGGACGCCGCGGGGATATTTTTCAGGGCCTCTGGTGCGCGACAAGGCCTGGTTCGATCTCTCGCACGAGGGCGAAACCGACTACAACATCGTCAAGCAGCTTCCGGATAATGCTGACACCAATCGCATCTGGAGAATCGATGATCTCGCACGGTTGCGGGTGAACCTGGCGCAGGGGAACGTGCTCACAGCCAGCGCTCTGCTGAACATGCAGGACTCACAGAATACGGGGATTTCGGCATTCGATCCGGTTTCAGTTTCGCTGAACAATCACAGCTATCTGTATGTTCTGAGCCTGAAAGACCAGATGGCGGTAACCAAGTCTACGATGCTGGAGTTCGGGGCGAGCTTTCACCGCAACAAAGGCTCGTCCATTCCCATGGGCGACCTGCCTTACGTGTTGGGGCCGGATGGGCGGTCGGGTAATTTTCCTCTTACCAACCAGAACATTTCCACGCGCACACAGGCTTTTGCCAACCTGTTTCTGCAACCGTGGAAGTGGATGGGCACGCACCAATTCACGGTGGGGGGCCGGGCGGACCGAGTCCTCTACGATGCGCAAATCAGTCGCGGGACCGCGCAGTTTGTAGACGCAAACAATGCCTTGCTGCGCCAGACCACGTTCTCCAACCCTCCGCCCTTCAGCCTGGGTACGGTAGAAACAAGCGCCTTCGTGCAGGACCGCTGGTCGCCGTTTCAGCGCATGATCATTGAACCCGGAGTGCGCTGGGACCATGACTCATTCCTTGGGCAGTCGTACATTTCACCGCGCATCGCCGGAACCGTGCTGCTGAGCCCGGCGAGCGAAACCAAATTCAGCGCCGGCATCGGCATTTATTACGATCGGACCAATCTGTCGCTGGCGAGCAACGGTTCGCAGGGCACGCGTACCGACGAGTTCTTCTCTCCGGTTGTGGCAACTTTTCCGGAGACTTTTGTGGCCGATCCGCGGATCCTGACCTTGCCGCGATTTGTGAACTGGAGCGTCGCCCTGGAGCGTCGCCTGCCGGGCAAAGTGTATGCCCGATTGGAATTCCTGAGCCGGCATGGCCAGCACGGATGGGCTTATGAACTGGAGCCGGGAAACCTGTTTCTCCTGCGCGCCGATAAACAAGATCACTTTGACGCTGCGCTGATTACCTTGCGCAAGGAGCTGAAGCGCGGGTATCCGGTACAGGTGTCCTATATGCGTTCGCGCGCAGTTTCCAACCAGACCGTGGACTTTTTCATCGATGAGCTGCTGATCGGGAACCAGGTGGGCGGGCCGCTGCCGTGGGACGTGCCAAACCAGGTCAACGCCTGGGGCATATATCCGATGCCGTGGAAATTCAAGAAATTTGATTTTGCATGGTCTACCATCTGGCACACCGGATTTACCTTCGTCACCAACAACCAGTTTGGCCAGATCGTCTCCGGTCCGGGAGAGTTCCGGTTTCCTGACTTCTTCACGTTGAATCTGGGGATAGAGCGGAAGTTCAATTTCAAGGGCTATCGCTGGGCGGCGAGGCTGGGATTGGTAAACGTCACTGATCGCTCGAACCCTTCAATCGTCGACACCAACATCAACTCGCCGACTTTTCTCAGCTTCTTCGGCACCGATCATCGCACGCTGGCTGGCCGGCTCAGGTTCCTGGGCAAGGCGGAACGAACGCATTAGTAGATATCCAGATCGTGCGCCGATGAGATCGGGCCTGAATAACCGGCCTGTCTGATCTCCTGGGTTAATACCGCATCTACATCATCGGTCGGCCTGAACAGCTGGTGGTAGAGCACCAGCATTTTGGGCTGAGCCTGCGTGGCGATTTTGGCCAACTCCGCGGTCGAGGTATGAAAGCGCGAGTGATATCTCTGCCGTGCAGGAGGACGCGAGTTGAACCAGGCCAGCGAATAAACCTCATGCAGGAGCAGATCACAGCCGTGGCAGGCGCGGGCAATCTGGCCGGTGGGGCCGGTATCGCCGGAGATCACGATGCTGCGGTCGGCGGTATCAAAGCGATAGCCATAGGAGTAGTCCCAGGTTCCGTGCGCCACGGCGAAGGCGCGCACGGTGACGTTCGAGTCCTTGTAAACGATGCCGGGATGGATCTCATGCGCGTTGATCCGGTAAGCCTTGATGTTGCCCCGCTCCAATCCTTGCGTTCGAACCACGACGTCTTTCACGTAAGCGGCCTGAATGTGCCTCGCCATATCGGCAATTCCGGGCGGGCCGTAAAGCTCCAGAGGTCCAGGCCGGCCTTCCACGGCAGGACTGAGGTAGAGATCAGCCAGGCCGGCGGTGTGGTCAGAATGCAGGTGGGTAGCGAAAACCACCTTGATGTTCGAGGGCGTGAGCGCGGTAATTTTCTTGTCGCGCGCGGCTGCGGCGGCGCGGCGCACGACGCCAGGACCGAAATCGACGAGATAAGCGGCGCCGTTCACCACTACGGCAACGGACGGACCGGAGCGATCTGGGTCCAGGATAGGCGTGCCGGTACCGAGGATGACGACCTGGGTTTTCGGGGGAGATTGGGCGAGAGCTGCGCTGGTCGTGCAAATCGACATCATTGCGAGGAAAACCAAGAACCACTTGTTTCGAGAGGACTCCCTGAACCGGCATCGAAAAGGACGAATTCTCGGGGTCCTTCGACTCCTTCTCGGTCGCTGCTCTCCCTCGAAGTCGCTCAGGGTGACAGATTTAAAAAGGCTTCTCATGCTTAAGACTCTTCTAGACCAATGTAAATCCCGGTGCGGGTGTCGCTGCCAGCAGCGTGCGCGTGTACTCGTGTTGTGGGTGCGAGGTGATTTGTTCTGACGTGCCGATCTCGACGATTTCACCGCGACGCATCACGGCGATGCGGTCGCTCAGATAGCGCACCACCGGCATGGAGTGGGAGATGAACAGATAGGTCAGGCCGAAGTCGCGCTGAAGTTTTTTGAGCAGGTTCACGATCTGCGCGCCGACGCTTACGTCGAGGGCGGAGACCGGCTCATCACAGACCACGAATTGGGGCCGCACGATCAAAGCGCGGGCAATGCCGATGCGCTGGCGTTGTCCGCCGGAAAATTCGTGGGGATAGCGGCGAAGGGCGGATTCATCGAGACCCACGGCGCGCATGATTTCGGCAGCAGCCTGGTGCAGGTCGGCGGCGGCCGGCTGCCTGTGCTCCTCGAGCTGGCTTGCGCCATGGCGTCGCATGGCATCAGTGATCTTACCGGGGGGGACAACCGGCACACCGTGAATGAGCAGCGGCTCGGTGACGATTTCTTCCACGCGCATGCGCGGGTTGAGCGAGGCGAACGGGTCCTGAAAGATGATCTGCAAGTCGCGGCGAAGGCGGCGCAGTTCCCTGCCGGAGGCGGTCAGAACGTCGTGGGTGCCGAAGCTGATGCTGCCAAAGGTGGGCTCGATGAGGCGCAGGATCATCCGTCCCAGGGTGGTCTTGCCGCATCCCGATTCACCCACCAGTCCGAGCGTTTCTCCGTGATTGATTTCGAACGAGACGCCATTGACGGCGCGAATCTCGCGAGTGGTCTTGCCGAAAACACCATCGTCGGTGTGGTAGACCTTGACCAGATCGCGAATGGTGAGTAGGGGCATGGAATGAATATAAAGCACGAAAAGCTACGGACGAAATGATGTCTTAGACGATTAGGTACTGGAGGCGCCACTTTTGAATCGCTCCGCAACAGAGGAAGTACATATCTCACAGTCCAATTTCTTAGCGTCGACGATGCTAGTGAACTCTGAACTCGCTCCAGCAAACGGAGGGCTTAGCCAAATCTTGGAAATCAGATTGTTCAAATCGACTCGCACCTTGAATCCGTCTGACATGACAGCGACCGGCTGATTGGCGAGACTATATTGCCAAAACAAGAGCCGGAATTCTTTTTCATCTCTGTAAGGCAGATCCTTCTTTACGACTGGGAAATAGATGTTCCCAACCTGAATCGTCTCCCGCCTATAATCGATGTAATCAACAGTTCCGCCCTCAATCTCTCCTGGGAAGCTATCGAATGAAATTTGCAGTCTCTCAAAAGTAGTTTCGATTGCGCATCCCCTGTTCGCGTAAACTTTCCACATTAAGTAGGATTTCGAGTCATTCATGTGCCAGCAATTAATAAAAAACTCTTCTCTATGTTTCTCACACTCTTCAACTTGGCCGTTGGCTATCGCACTATCGGCATACTGAGCTTAGAAATTGCGAAACAGCTTCTCCTTCGTTTTGATTGTCAGGAGACCTTCCCACTGATCGGCCATTGAGGAAAGGCGTGGAAAATACAGCGACTCTGAGGAAAGCAGATCAAGAACATATTCATACTTCATGTACCGCCATAGCGGCTGCAAGGTATTCACGGGCTTTCTCAGATTTGAATGTTGCAGTACATAGGAATTTTCCGTGTGCAGGTGCCGCTAGATTATGAGTGAGAATGGCAAGTTTTTAAAAGACGCTCCGCTACGCTGCGCGTCGGCCTGCGGCAGCGAGGAAGGATTTTTTCTTTACTTACTTGCTCCTCGGCGCGCGCTGCGCACCTCGGAGGCCGTGCCGGGCTAGTTCTCTTCCGTCCCTGGCGGGACTCGTCCGCAGCGCGGGTTAGATTGTTCTCGTCTGGGAGGCCGCAGGTGTTGGTGTCTTTAAGATTTAGGGAAACAGAGCACAAGGTCCCTCACCCCCTACTCGGCCGCTTGAGCAGGCGCGGCCTCGCCGACGGGGTTCGGGATGACGGTTATAAAGCGGTCAAAACTGCCAGCACTTCCAGAGAGTCTGCCCTTGACTCTGGGGCGAATATATGGCAAAGTTGATTATTTCCCTCTAAGCGAGGAAAAGCGGTATCTGACCGATCTTTGACAACTTAGGCGGTAGCTTAGAGATAACGGGGCTTCGATAGCCCTAACCCCGGGGATGGATGGTGTAAGTCCTTTGTTTTCGGGATCGAAGGCCGGGGGCAGGGGAATTGCCAGGAGTGCCAAAACTGCCAAAGATCGCCGAGATTTCCACCGCCGAGTACGGGCGGTGTCACACGAGATACTCGCCAGATCGTAAAAGGAGCACAGGCAAGAGTGCCTGTGCCACATGATTCCCTTGGAGTGGGACAAGTGCACACCAAATTGGGATGAACTGGGATGAACTGGGATGAAAGCCAGGGGTAGGGGTGGTGCCGGATCCATTCTGGTCATCACGTGATGGAAAGGATTTGCCGGGGATGCAAGAATTTGCCCCGAGCTGCTAATTGGTATGCAACGGTAGCGCACGTTGCGCGTTCTACAGATGGAGTAGTGTTTTCGCAGCAGGGATTAAGGCAATTTGAGGGTGGCTGCGGGTGAGGGTTCGAGCAGCCCCGCATGCTAGAATTTGAGTAACTTTCGTGTGAGAGACAATCATTTTGATTGAGTTAGCGCCCTCCATTTTGTCAGCGGATTTTGCTCACCTGGCCGCGCAGATTCAGGCGGTGGCGGAGGGTGGAGCGACCGTGCTGCACGTTGACGTGATGGACGGACATTTTGTGCCCAACATTACGATTGGCCCTCCCGTGGTCGCCAGCGTCAGGAAGGTGACAAATCTGCCGCTGGACTGCCACTTGATGATTGAGAATCCTGACCGGTACATCGCGGCTTTTGCAGATGCCGGGGCGGACTGGATTTCAGTGCATCAGGAGGCTTGCGTCCACCTGAATCGGACACTGGAAATGATTGAGAGCCATGGCGCCAAGCCGGGCGTGGTGATCAATCCGGCAACACCGGTACAGACCCTGGAAGAGGTGCTCGACATGGTGCACCACGTACTGGTGATGTCGGTGAATCCGGGGTTTGGCGGGCAGCGATTCATTCCCTCGGCGCTGGACAAGGTGCGGAAGCTGGCCCTGATGCGCACGGCGCGGAACGCCAACTTCAGGATCGAGATCGATGGCGGCATTGCCGCGGATACGATCGCGGATGCCGTCCGTGCCGGGGTGGAGATTTTGGTTGCGGGGAACGCAGTTTTCGGAAAAGGCAATCCCAGAGAAAATACACAGCGCCTGCTGAAGCTGGCGACAGAAGCCACGCTGCAGCGAGTCTAAAGGCGCGAAGAGTTCAGGTAGGTAAACAATGGTGCGAAGAATTGTAATTTCAGCAGTGCTGGCCAGCGCTCTTCTGATGACAGGCGGATGCCGTCACAAAGTCCAGAACCCTCTTTCCAATATCGATTCCAAGCAGCCGGACAAGGGCTTGTTTGACCGCGCCATGGATTCGATGAGGAAAGCCCGCTACCAGGAGTCGCGCACGCTGCTGGACACGCTGATCAACACTTATCCTGATTCTGAATATATTGCCCGGGCCAAGCTGGCGCTGGGCGATGCCTGGTATGCCGAAGGCGGCACCGCAGCCTGGGCGCAGGCTGAAGTGGAATACAAAGACTTCCAGACATTCTTTCCCAACCTGCCGGAAGCTTCAGAAGCGCAACTCAAGATCGCCAACATGCACTACCACATGATGGAGAAACCTGACCGGGACTTCGCCCAGGCTCAGCGTGCAGCGGAGGAGTATCGCGCGCTGATCCAGCAGTATCCTGACAGCCCGCTGGTGCCCCAAGCCAAGCAGAAGTTGCGCGAAGTACATGAGGTGCTGGCGGAGCGCCAATTCAGGATCGCTCACTTCTACTACCTGCGCGACAATTATGCGGCATCGCAGGCGCGATTGCAGTCGCTGATTGAATCTTATCCGCTCTACTCGGGAGCGGACGAAGCGCTCTTTGAACTTGGCGCCACGTATGAACTGGAAGCCGCCGCCATCAGGAAGCAGAAGATCCCGGATGCAAAGAAAGAACAGATGGGCGCGGAGTTTGAGAAGAAAGCAGTTGAAGCCTATTCCAAGATCATTACTCGTTATCCTGCAACCGACCGCGTGGGCGATGCCAAGCGACGGCTGGAAGCGCTGAAGGCAACGGTCCCTGAGCCGACGCCGGAGGCGCTGGCCGAAAGCAAGGCGGAAGAATCAAGCCGCGGCAAAGTCGGCATGGTGGGAAAAGTAACCGGCAACTTCAAGAAGCGTCCGAACACCATCATGGCTGCGAAGGTCGGTGACCCGAACCTGGAAGATGAAAAAGTTGAGAGCGCTCCAGCGGTAGTCAAGGCAATCAATAGCCAGATCACCGGCGCTCAGCCCAGCCAGAGCCTGTCAATCCAGCCGGTGGTCGGCGGAACGGGGAAGCCCGCAGAGAATGAGAGAGCTCCGGGCAGCCCGCAGTCCACAGAAGGAACGCCGCCGCCATCAGCGCCGGCGCAGGTGAATGAACTGCAGAAGCCGACGGGCGAAGGCATTGACGTGACCCAGGCGCCGGCGAACGCTCAGGAGCAAAAGGAACAGCAGAAGGTTGATTCCAAGCAGGAATCAAGCAGCAAGAAGAAAAACAAAAAGGGGCTGCGCAAGCTGATTCCTTTTTAAGTTTCAAAGTTGTTGAATCAGAACGTTGGCGGCGAAATGTGCGCACTGATTCATCGCCCGCGCGATGAACGTCTGCAATTCGCGAGCGAATCGGTAGGCGCTGATACTCGGCGGCGGGGATGGTTTTTGAACTGATCCTCACCAATGGGATTAGTACCTTTGAGAGGATAAGATATATACCTCAATGGGTACTGAGGTAGTGTTTCCATTGACTTCCCAGCTAATTATCAGTAAGTTAGCCTCGTTTCCCGCCCAAGTGAAGGTGTATTTGACGTGTCGCTAAGAATCCTATTTGCCGATGACAGCATGACGGCCCAGAACATGGGAAAGAAAATCCTTTCTGATGCCGGCTATGACGTGGTGGCTGTCAGCAACGGCGCTGCCGCGGTGAAGAAAATCGCCGAGCAGAAGCCTGACATTATCATCCTAGACGTTTACATGCCGGGCTATTCCGGCCTGGAGGTTTGCGAGAAGGTTCGCGGATCTCTGGATACGCTGAAGACGCCGGTGTTGCTGACCGTAGGCAAGCTGGAGCCGCTCGTCAAGCCTGAAGACGCCAACCGCGTTAAGGCTGACGGCGTGATCATCAAGCCCTTTGAAGCCAGCGACCTTCTGGCGATCGTGAAGAAGTTTGAAGAGCGCATCGGGAGCGCTCCTCCGCCGCCGATGGTGACGCAGAAAATTGTCGCCGAACCAGAGTACGAGGAGGAGCCGGTAGCGCATGAATCGGCGCTGGACCACCATGCCACGGGCGCCAAGACGAATATGCAGCCCATGGTGGAAGTCCCGGATCATATGGCCAGTTCAGCAGCCTTCGGTGACATGCTGGGCGGCAGCAGCGAGGCCGCGAATTCTACGGCTCACTTTGCCGTGAACACTCCCGCGGCCACCTTTGAAACTTCCGTCATCGTGCCGGCGCCTCCGGTGCCCACAGCAGAACACGAGGCACCCGAGCTGGTGATCGAAGAAGAGAGGCCAGAACCGATGGTGGCAGCGCCTATGCCGCCTTCGATCGATGACGTCTCTTTACCGACTTTTGTAGCGATGCCGGTGGAAGCGGCTCCTGCGCCGATTGAAGTCGAGCATACGCCGCTCGAGGTCGAGCATACGCCCCTTGTGGTTGCCAGGCCTGAACCTGCGGTTGAGCGTGCCCATCCGAACTTCATACCGGTGTTTAAAGAACCGGAAGCTCCACGCGACGCTGAATTCGCGTTCATGCCGACGTCGACGCCCGCGGTTGAGGATCTGGAAATCCCGCGCGAGCCCGCTCTGCAGGAAACCGCGGAAGAGACAACACGCAGCACCAGGGCTGACCAGCTGGAGCCCGGGCTGATGTCGACGATTGGACAGCAGGTAGAGGCGTTCCAAACCGAAGTGATGGAAGCAGGAAGTCCGTCAGTGCCGGAGATCGAGGCAAGCCCAGCTCCCGAAGCAAGCCATCCGGCTCCAGTTCCCGCGCCAGCAGCTGAGATCTCGCCGCAGGCAGCTGATGCTGATTTCGAAGCCCGCGTGGCGGCGGCTATGTCCGCCTACAGCAAGGCTGCTGAAACCGAAACTATGCCTCCGCCTGTAGCCGAACCTGCGCCGGTTGTTACGGAGCAGACCCACGTTGTATCAATGCCGGACGTTTCTCAAGTCCGGTCGCCTGAACCCGTGGTGGACCAGGCCTATGCTGCTTCAGCGCCGATACCGTCTTTTGAATATCAGCCGCCGGTAAAAACCGCGGAGCCTCCTCATGTTGCCGGCTCGACGACGGCCGGCGGAAACGCTTACGAAAACAGCTCTTCGCCGATTGAAGCTCCGGCCCCGCCGCCAGTATCTGCGAAGGTTGATCCTGCGGCTGTGGCTGCCAGTGTAGAAGCCGCGATTCCTGAAGCGGCCGCTTCCGTGGCAGCTGCAACGGACGGCGACCATCACACCATCGCACAGGCAGTCCATCGCGTGATGGAACGGCTTAAACCAGAGCTGGTGGAAGAAATCATGAAAGAGCTGAAGTCGAAAAAATAGGCGCCAAATGGAACGTGTTTCAAGAGGACGCAAGTTGCGTCCTCTTTTGTTTTTTTGCGACAAACTTTTCCGAAAGGGTTGCCAGCGTATTGGCAGCGCAATCAAAATCTTGATCACAACTGCGGCAAATGGCGGCGAATCTAACTACTTACTGAAAGTCTGATCCAGCTCTGAACCTGAGGCTGGTTTCGAGGGAGACACTAAGATGCGGCGTTTAATCAGCAGTTGTGTAGTTGCTTTGACGTTTATTGTGCTTCAGGGAAGCGCTTTGAAGGCCCAGTCGTTTCCGTCCGGGTCCTACCAGCAGACATGCAGAAATATCGACGTGCGGGGCGAAATCCTGGTCGCCAATTGCCAGGATTCCGATGGCCGATGGGAGGCCACGCAGCTCCGTGACTACCGCACTTGCGGCAGCGACATCATCAATGACAACGGGGCTCTGCGTTGCAACAACGGCGTTGCGGCAGTGCAAGAGCCAGGCTATCCGGCAGGCGTTCCCGGCGGCTCCTACACGCAGACGTGCCAGGAAATTCGCATTCACGGCGACGACCTGGAAGCGCGCTGCCAGAATTCGAATGGAGACTGGCATAAGACCAAGCTTGACGACTATCAGAAATGCCATGGCGACGTAGCCAATGACAATGGCACGCTGCGCTGCGTCGCCGGCGCATATCCTCCGGGTTACCCCGGCGCGTATCGCGGAGGCTACCCGGGACCGGCGGTTGCCGCCGGCACGCCCTACACGCAGACGTGCAAAGACATCAAGAGTCACGGCGACGATCTGCAGGCTCGCTGCAAAAACAGCAATGGCGACTGGCAGAACACGAGCCTCGACGATTACCAAAAATGTCACGGGCAAATCGTGAACCAGGACGGCAATCTGCGCTGCGTGGCGACACCTATCGGTTATCCCGCAGGGGTTCCCGCGGGTTCATACACGCAGAGCTGCCAGGAGATCCACATCAATGGTGACGACCTGAAAGCCCGTTGCTCCACCGCGAACGGCGACGTGCGCGACGCCAAGCTGGACGATTACGCCAAGTGCCGGAGCGACATCATCAACGATGACGGCCACCTGCGCTGTTCCAAGTAGCCGTTTCAGATATTGCTGTTACGCGCAGCCGGACAAGCGGCCTCCGGCTTTCCGGTTGCGCACCCTTTTTGCCCCGAAAAATATTTTCCTGGATAAGAGACAGAGCTGTCCAAAGTTGCCTCTCTGGAACACGGATCTCCTGCGAAACTGCACATCTGGCTTCGCTGGCCACTCCCTGACCTTCCAACGGACGAGAGGGAAGTCTCTGGCGCAAGCGCGATCGCGAATCGTGCGTTCTGCGGCAGAGCAGATGGGCCATGAAACCCGGAACAAGATCCTGCCTGGCATCGCTGGTGATCGTCCTGGCTCTGGTGCATTCGCTTGCGGCACAACTGGGAGAAGGGTGCGGAGATCACTGCAAAATCAATAGCAATCTTGCCGTGGTCATCAATGTGCCGCTGAACCCCATGGCAACGGTGGCCACGCCGGGCTGGGGCGGCGTCGGCGGTGTAGGTTATAACTTCAACAAGAGCAACGCCTTCGTCGGCGAATTCATGTGGAACCGCACGTATCCGGCGGGCGACTCGCTGCAGCCTCTGCGTACAGCACTCCAGCTTAGTGACCTTAACGCCTACGGCGATTTCTTCGTCCTGACCGGGAACTACCGCTATGAATTGCGCGGTGCGTTCTTCGGCGCATATCTAATCGGCGGCGGCGGCCTGTACGTGCGCTATACCCATCTTTCGCAGTCGGTCACGGTGGTGGGCGGAACAACGGCTTGTACATCGCCCTGGCTCTGGTGGGGATTCAACTGCACCGGGGGATTCGTGACCGCCAGCCAGACCTTGGCCAGTTCCACCTCGAGCGTGCTCGGCGGAAATGCAGGCGGCGGTTTCACATTTCGCGTCAGCGACGCGCCTTACCGCATTTATACCGAAGCACGCTATCACTACGCGCCGACCGCGCACATTAATTCACAATTCGTAACGGTTATGTTGGGCGTTCGCTTCTGACAAGAGCATCGATCCAAGCGTTCGACCAGGGTGGAGAGCAAGATAGCCTGTCTCCCTTCGCGTTTCTGATTTGCCGACTTTTGTGCGACGCCTGTAATATCGAAGATTCATGGATTGGCATAGCCGAAGAATCAGCGCGATTCTGGAGCACGCTCTGCTGGAGGATCGCGCTACCAGCGATGCGACCTCGCGCGCCTGCATTGATCCCCAGCAGCGCGCCACTGCGACTATTCTGGCCAAGCAGGATTGCATTCTTGCCGGCGTCGGTGCGATTGCCCGAATCCTGGAAGTATACGAACAGCTGGACCGTCATGTGATCGGCCATGCCGAGGTCATCAGCCACGGTGAAATTTTTGATGGTGTACGGCTGCACAAGGGGCAGGCGATCGCCGTTGTCCGTCACAACGCAAGAGCGCTGCTCTCATCGGAACGTGTTGTGCTTAACGTTCTGCAGAGGCTGTGCGGCATTGCCACCACCACGCGCAAGTACGTTGACGCTGTTCAGGGAACAAACGTGCGTATCCTGGATACACGTAAGACCGCTCCTGGTCTGCGCGTTCTCGATAAATACGCCGTTCGTTGTGGCGGAGGCCAGAACCATCGCCTCGACCTTTCTGACGGCATCCTGCTCAAGAACAACCATATTGCTCTTGCCGGAGGAGCTACCGCGGCCCTGCAGAAGGCGCTGCAGAACCGCCGCGAGGAACAGCCGATTGAAATTGAAGTGCGGAATCTGGCTGAGCTCGATGAAGCTCTGGCCAACGGCGCGGAGAGCGTGTTGCTGGACAATATGAAGGTGGAAGACGTGCGTGCCGCCGTGGTGCGTGTGCACGGCCATTCACGTCACGTCCCGGTAGAGGCTTCAGGCGGCATACGCCTGGAAAATGTGCGCGATTACGCCGAAACCGGTGTAGATTACATCTCCGTGGGAGCGCTGACGCACTCGCCTCAGGCGGTCGATCTGAGCATGCGCATTGTTCCTGCATGAAGGTGTGAATTGTCTCCTATGGCGGGTTAGGTACGTCCATAGATGTACGGTGGAAAAGATTTACGGTAGAAAAAGGAGAGGCTCGGGTTCTATGCGGAAATTTCTGGGAATAACGCTTGCTCTACTTGCGCTGAGCGCCGCGGCGCTGGCTGCCGACGAATTCAAGATTGACCCGAATCACTCGTCGGTCAACTTTGCTGTGGCCCATATGGGCGTCAGCACCGTAGTCGGACGCTTTACCTCCTTTGAGGGCAAGATCGCGTATGACGACAAGGACGTCACCAAATCGTCTGTCAACGTGACGATCAAGACTGCCAGCATCAGTACTGACGTTGCCCCTCGCGACAACGATCTGCGTTCGGCGAATTATTTTGACGTGGAGAAATTTCCCGAGATTACCTTCCAGAGCAAATCGGTGGAAAAGACAACCAACGGCCTGGTTGCTCACGGGAGCCTCACGATTCACGGCGTATCCAAGGACGTTGATTTGCCGTTTGAGATAAAAGGCCCGGCCGATGCAGGCCAGAACCGCGGCAAGCTGATGGGCGCACATGCCAGTCTTACGGTGAATCGCCAGGACTTTGGCGTCGGCAAGGCAACCCCAATGATCGGCAACGAGGTTAGAATCGAGCTCTTTGTCGAAGCCCGGATGGCGCCAGCGGCGCCTGCGGCAGGGAAATAACTTTTGTGACGAACCCGGAGTACCTGTTGCCGGAACTGCTTGCGCCCCTGGTGCGCAACACTATCTTTTCCGGCAACATTCATCACATTGTCCAGGCTGATTCCACGAATTCCGTGGCGCTGCGTGGCGCCGCCCTGGCCGGCCAGCATCCTGACGATACTCCTGAAGGCGCTGTTTTCCTCGCGGAAGAGCAGACCGCAGGCCGTGGGCGCAGCACCCATTCCTGGCACTCTGAGCGCGGCACCGGCATCTATTGTTCTTTCCTGCTGCGGCCGCCTATGGCGCCGGCGGAAGCCCTATGGCTCTCGTTGATCGCCGGCGTCGCGGTGCAGGATGCCGTCAGGGAGACTACTGGTCTGAACGCCGACATCCGTTGGCCCAATGATCTGCTCATCGACGACAGGAAGTTTGCCGGGATTCTTACCGAGATGAGCTCGGAGGCTTCCAAAGTCCATCATGCGGTGATCGGCGTGGGCGTGAATGTGAACCAGAGCGCGTTTCCTGATCCCTTGCAAGCCACCGCGACTTCTTTGCGGCTGGAAGGCGGCAGGGATTTTTCGCGTCTGGAGGTTGCCGCGGCGTTGATTCGCGCTCTCGACCGCGAGTATCGCGCGCTGCTGCGGGCCATGGTCAGCCCCATTCGCACACCAGCGCTTCGTTTTGAGCCCATTATGCGGCGCGTGGAATCGCGTTCTTCTTATGCCCACGGCAAGCTGGTTCACGTGGACGAAGACGGCGGCTACCACGGAGTGACTGACGGCCTTGATCCGCGCGGCTTTCTGCGTGTGCGCACAGACAAGGGTCTGCGCATCGTGGTCTCCGGCAGCATCCGGCCGGCACAGAGGAAAACCGATGCTTCTGGTTATTGATGTCGGCAATACCAACACCGTGCTGGGTGTATACGAAGTGAATGTGACCGGCTTTGCCGGCAAATCAGGAACCGCGCCGCGCCTGCTGGCAAACTGGCGCGTGGCTACGGTAATTGCCCGGACGGTCGATGAGTATGGCGTCCTGTTCCGCAACCTTTTTGCCATTGGCAAGGTCGAAGCCACAGATGTTCGCGGCATTATTATTTCTTCCGTTGTCCCGCCCATGGACTCCACGCTGCGTGAAGTCTGCGAACGTTACTTCCATCTCAAGCCGCTGTTCGTGGAACCCGGCGTGAAAACTGGAATGCCTGTGTTGTATGAAAATCCGCAGGAAGTTGGCGCGGACCGCATCGTGAACGGCGTTGCGGCATTTGAGAAATACGGCGGTCCATGTGTGGTGGTTGACCTGGGCACGGCCACAACGTTTGACGCCGTCTCCCGCAAGGGCGAATACATGGGAGGCGTGATTTCTCCCGGTATCGGCATCTCGGCGCGAGCGCTGTTTGAACACACCGCGCGCCTGCCCTTTGTCGATATTCGCAAGCCGTCCAAAGTGATCGGCACCAATACCGTAGGCAGTATCCAGGCAGGGCTGTTTTTTGGTTATCTTGGACTGGTGGATGGAATCCTGGAACGTCTCATCGCGGAGATGGGCGCTGACACCAAGGTTGTGGCCACAGGCGGTCTGGCCAGCCTGATCGGCGACCATTCCAAATACATCAAACACGTGGATGATCTGTTGACCTTGGACGGGTTGCGCATCATCTGGGAGCGGAATGCGGTGGTCCAGAAACAGAAGCCCGCTTCGTGACGTGTGCCGTGGAGAATTATTTCAATTACTTCACCGAAGTGGAGGAGCGCTACCAGCGCCGGCGCGGCACAGGATTGCTGCTTTCAGCCGTCGATTGGGCCCTGATTGAGACCTGGAAGGACGCGGGCATCCCGATTGAGGCCGTACTGCGCGGGATCGACGCCACTTTTGACAAATACGACCGCCGTCCATCAAAAACAAAAAAGATCAACAGCCTGGCCTATTGCGCTCAGGAAGTCCTGGCCGAAGCCGAGGCCTTGAAAGAAGCCGCAGTAGGCGCCGGCCACGACGAGCCGCAGGCATCTGCGGGACTGGAAGCAGACGAGATCGCGCGATTCTTCCGGCAGAATGCAGAAAAATTGCGCCATGCCCTTTCGGCACCTACAGCAAAGTTGGTGGCAGAGGAATGTGCTGCTACACTTACTGACTTGGCATCAACTTTAGGTGGAGCGACGCCGGTGCGGCTGCAGCTCGAAGATCTGGAACGCCGGCTTACTGTGCTGGAAGAGAAGTTGCTGGCCGCGCTCACGGTGAGTGCCACGGAGGGCGAGTTGTTTGCGCTGCGTACGGAGGCAGATCGGGAAATAGCGCCGTATCGCAGCAAAATGCCTGGAGTGCAGATCCAGCAGCTCCAGAAACAATTTATTCACAAGCGTCTGTTCGAAAAGGCTAAAATTCCACGTCTCAGCCTCTTTTATCTGTGAACCTGACGGTCGAAAAGCTTGTCTATGGCGGCGATGGTCTGGCCCGTCTTCCCGAAGGGAAGACGGTCTTTCTGCCTTTTGTGTTGCCGGCGGAAGAGGTCAGCGCAACCATCGTGCAGGAAAAGAGCAGTTTCTCGCGCGCTGCGCTGGACCAGGTGCTCAAGCCATCTCCTTACCGGGTACAGCCCCCCTGCCCTTATTTCGGCAATTGCGGCGGATGCCACTATCAGCACAGCGGTTATGCGGCCCAGTTGGAAAACAAACGGGCCATCCTGAAAGAGACCCTGCTGCGCAACGGCAAGCTGGAATGGAAAAGCGACGTCATCACCCACTCGGGTGAGTCGTGGAACTATCGCAATCGCTCGCGCATGAAGGTTCGTGGCGGCGCGGAATTTGCCATGGGCTACTATCGGCTGGGATCGAATGATCTTTTGCCGGTAAAGGAGTGCCCCATCAGCTCCAAGCTGATTAATCGGGTGCTGCAGCGGGTTTGGGAGCTGGGAGAAGCCGGTAAGGTTCCCGCGGGTATTACGGAAATCGAGTTCTTTGCCGATCACGCCGATGCCAAGATGGTGTTGGAGGTTCACTTCACACCGGGTTCGCCGGAGATGCACGATTTTGCCGCCGCTCTCCAGGCCCAGGCACCGGAGATCAAGGGCATTGCTTTCTTCACTCAGAACAACGGTGATCCCGGCTCGGAGACTCCGAAATACACAGTAGGCGAGCCGGTGCTCGCCTACCAGGTGGGTGAGAAATCCTTCCGCGTCAGCGCCGGCTCATTTTTCCAGGTCAATCGCTATCTGACACGCGACCTGGTTCAGACGGTGGTCGGCGATTTCCACGGGCGCATCGCTTTGGATCTTTATGCAGGCGTGGGCCTGTTTGCCGCTCATCTGGCCAAGCGGTTTGACCAGGTGTTTGCGGTGGAATCCGCTCCGGTCTCTTTCACTGATCTGCAGGCGAATGCTATCAAGAACGTGGTGCCGGTAAAAAGCACCGCGGAGGGATTTCTGCCGCGCTGCATCAACATGCAGCCGGAGCTTGTGGTGGTTGATCCTCCGCGCGCCGGTCTCGGGGCGAAAGCCACGCAATTGCTGGCTGCGCTGCGCGTGAAAAGAATGATCTACGTGTCCTGCGATCCCGCTACGCTCGCCCGTGACGTTCGCACGCTGCTGGAAACGGGCTACCACGTGGAGGAAGTCCATATGGTCGATCTCTTCCCTCACACCTTCCACATTGAGAGCGTTGTGCGGCTGGCCCGCTGATCTGCCGACCCAGGATTAAGGCAAAATTCACTTCCGCCGCCGCCCCCATCGGGCCACTTGCCCTTTGAGCAGCAGCATCGGACCGAATGACTGTTCCCTTCAATCAGCTGCTCAGGAGGCCCGTTGTGACGCAAAAAGTTTTACGCTTACTCTTCCTGTGTCTGCTGCTGGCAGGCGCGGCATCAGGCCAGATCAATTCTCCAACGTTCAGGTATGTGGCCATTAATTTTCCCGGCGCTGCCGGCACGGAAGCGCGGGGCATCAATAATTTCGGCGAGATCGTCGGTTTCTACGTGTTGGGCAGGTCGGACTGCGATTTTGGCTTTACTGGCTGCACCATTCATGGATTCAAGCTCGTCAACGGCCACTTCACCACCATCAACGTTACAGGCAGTGATCACGTCAAAGTGCTTGGTGTAAACGACGGCGGAGACATTGTGGGTGCTTATTCCACAAGCGACGGCCATATCCACGGCTTTCTGCTTCATCACACCGGTTTCTTTCAGAAAATCGATCAACCCGGATCCAACTTCAACAGCGCCAACGGCGTCAACAATTCACTGACCGTCGCCGGCAACGGCGTCACCGGCTTCACTTGGAAGAATGGGAGATTTACCACGCTCGACATCACCAATCACGCAGCAGGCGGTGAGAGCGAGACCATCAACGGCATCTCGAATCCCGGCATTATTGTGGGCGAGCTTTTTCGTGCCGATTTCTTCAATGGCTGGCAGAAGGCCGCCGGCGACCTCGACGTATTTCAGCGCATCAACGGAACAGATACGCAAGTCAAGGGCGTAAATGGCCGCGACGATCTGGTAGGACAGGCGCCTGGACTCGCGGGCTTCGTGTCATTCCACAACGAGGTGGAAACTTTTGAGAGCAGTAGTGCTGAACCTTTGCACCCGGTGCCCATCAAATTCCCCAACGCTTTTGGCACCACTCCCTGGAGCATCAACTTCAAACAGATGATTGTCGGCACCTTTCTGGACCATAGTTTTGCGCCGCATGGATTCCTGGCGGTGCACTAAATCTCACTGCAATGCCGGATTAGCGATTGAGAACCGCTGGTCCGGCGATTCGATTGCGTGCGGCTGGCGCGCTTAGTAAGGGCTGGGCTTTTTTCCGTCGGGCTCGTTGCAGTTCAGCTTGCGTTTGCCCCAGGCGGTCACGTCGACCGGCTGCCCCGTGCACGCTGTAGCACCTCGATGCAGCCCTCCGTAAAAGTAGATACCGGTGCCCAATTCCGGCTTGCCTCCGGACGAGATCAGCAGGTTGTAGATGTTGCCCGTGGCCCGGTCCGTCACCATGATGCAACCAGTTCGTGGTCCCTCCCAGACGCACCCGTCACCTTTTACTGATCCTCCCGGGCCAATCTGGCCATGGCCAACCATGGCAAGCGCCGCGGCCATGATTGGCAGCGTAGCGAATTTCAGGGCTGAAATCTTCATATCCGGACTCCATTTCTCGGAAGACACTGTAGCGCTCAAGCCTCGATCTGCACAATCTTTTCTTTTTTAAGCGATCGAATTTTTGAAAATGCCAACTGTGGGAAATGATGTGCGGAGGGCGTTTACCGAGTGTATGCTCTTGGGCGAAATTTGATGATCCGGAAGATGCAAGTTCAATTTCGCGCTCCGCTGGCGATGGCAGCAGCTGTTTTTGCCGGCGGCATCTGGATAAGCCGGCACCTGCAACGTCCTTGGCAACTGTGGGGATTTTCCGCCATCCTGCTTGTCTTGTGCGCGATCGCTGCGATTATCGCCAGGAGCGGAAGATTGGCGCAGTTCTCTGCTCTGCTGGCGCTGCTCTGTGCCGGCGCGTTGGCTCGCGTCGCAACTCCGCTGCCTCGCATCACGGTTCCGCCACAGGAGTTCCTTGCCGGCGACAAGGTTGTGGTGGTTGCGCATGTGATCAACGATGGTGTGCTTTCCGCTGCGGGCAAGCCGCGCGAGCGCATGGATGTGCAGACCGAATCAATCGAGCTCGGCGACAAGGTTTTCACACAGCCGGTGGGCATTCGGGCGACTGTACTCTCGCGCGAGTCGAGCGAAGACGATCCCGAGCCGGATGATTCCCAATTCCCCAAACTTGCCTATGGCGACCGTGTGCGCCTGAAGGCAAAGCTGCGGTTTCCACGCAACTTTGGCAATCCCGGAGCGTTCGACTACGAAGGCTACCTGCACGGTATTGGCATAAGCGTTCTGGCGTCAGTCAAGGTGGAAGAAATCGAAGTTCTTCCCGGAACTTCCGGCAGCCGGGTGGGCTTCTGGCGAAGCCGCATCCGCCACAGCATTCTGGACCACATGCGCAATCAGGGCCTTTGGCAACGCCAGGACGCTGCCATCTTCAACGCCATGATCATCGGAGAGGATTCTCTGCTGCTGCGCGATGTACGTGAGGAATTCCAGGAGACCGGCGTCTACCATCTGCTGGTGGTCTCCGGTATGAACGTAGGCTTGTTGGCCCTGGCCGTGTTCTGGCTGGCGCGCCGTCTCCGCTGCCCGGACTGGGCGGCTTCCCTGCTGACGATCGCACTGGCGGTCTTTTACGCGTACATCGCCGGAATGGGCGTGCCGGTCCAGCGCGCGGTGCTGATGCTCTCTGTATTCCTGATTGCGCGGTTGCTTTACCGGGACCGTGGCGCCTTGAATGCGACCGGCTTTGCGGCCCTGGCGGTCCTGGTGTTTGCGCCATCCGCATTGTTCGAGGCCGGCTTTCAACTGACCTTCCTCGCCTTGCTGGCCATCATGGGAATCGGCGTGCCTATTCTCGAGCGCACGACGTCTCCATATCGGAAGAGCCTGCCTCATCTCGACTCCACGGCATTTGATCTGGGTTTGGAGCCGAGGCTAGCCCAGTTCCGGCTTGATTTGCGGCTGATCCGCGGGCGCCTGGCGCGATTCATCGGCGCCAAAGCGGCGCAGGTTCTGATAAGGGCCGTGGCCGGAGGTGCACTGGCATTGTGCGAATTGGTAATGATCTCCGCGATTACGCAGGCAGTACTGGTGTTGCCCATGCGAGTCTATTTTCATCGCGCAGCCATCATAGGATTGCCGGCCAACATCCTTGTGCTGCCGCTGGCAGGCATCATGCTCAATTCCGGCGCCGCGGCAATCGCATTGAGCTATATATGGCTGCCGCTTGCGCACCTGGCTGCGTTGGTTGCGGCAACGGCCCTGCATTGGACGCTGTCTTGTTTGCATGTACTGTCACATCTCGAAATCTCGCAATGGCGCACGCCGGAGCCTGGCACGCTGGAAGCTTTGCTGGCCGCATTGGGAGTCCTGGTCGCACTGATCTCTGTTCGCCGGCGACGGGCAGTCGCGGCCGGGGGAATAGCCGCATTGTTTGCCACAGCCGTCCTTGTGGCGTTTTACTCACCCCGGCCGCACGTAAATGCGGGAAAACTCGAAGTCACCGCCATCGATGTCGGCCAGGGCGATTCTTTGTTGATCGTGTCCCCCGAAGGACGAACCATGCTGATCGATGCCGGCGGCAGCATTGGGCCCGCGCGAAGCGAGTTCGATTTCGGAGAAGATGTGGTCGCCCCCTATCTATGGTCGCGTGGTTTGGAGCACCTGGACGTTGCCGTGCTCACCCACGCTCACGGGGATCACATTGGCGGGCTGGTTCGAGTGCTGGAAGACTTTCGTCCGGCCGAGCTTTGGGTCGGGATCAATCCTGACAAGGACGCAACCAGACAGCTCTACCAGGCTGCGGCGGCGAACCATGTGACGGTGCGCCGGCATACAGCAGGCGATGTGTTTGACTGGGGCGGAAGCAGGATTCGGGTTCTTTCGCCTCCGGCGGATTGGCAGCCGCGGGCCAAACATGAAAATGACGATTCACTCACGCTGCTGATTACCTACGGTGAAACCGGAGCGCTTCTTGCCGGAGATCTGGAAAAGAAGATGGAAAAGTACATCGCAACCGAATCACCACGCGCCGATCTCTTGAAAGTGGCGCACCATGGCAGCGCCACCTCTACGACGCCAGAACTCCTGCAGGCCGTGCAGCCGCATTTTGCAGTGATATCCGCCGGCTATCGCAACTCATTTGGCCATCCCCGAGAGGTGGTTTTGGAGCGGCTGCAACAAAACCACGTGCAGACCTACCGTACCGACCTGTTGGGCGCGGTTACTTTCTTGTTGGATGGAAAAAGAGTGCAGGCGACCACGCACGTGCATTGAAGCAATGCGGCAGGAAGCGTGCCGATAGCTACGCAGTCAGGATTGATTTTCCTTGCCTGAGGCGATCATGAATCCAACACCGCGCTTGGTATGAATCAACGGTCTGGCAAATCCCTGGTCGATCTTGGCACGCAAGTAGCTGATATAGACGTCCACGACGTTGGTCAGGCCGTCAAAGCCGAGATTCCAAACGTGTTCCACCACCATGGTTCGCGTGACCGTACGCCCGGCGTTGCGCATCAGGTATTCCAGGAGCGCATATTCCCTTTGCGTGAGGTTGATCTGTTTTCCGCCACGCCTGACCGTGCGATGCATTCGATCCAGCTCCAGGTCATCGACGACCAGGGTGTCCAGCATGTCCTTGGAGCGGCGCAAGAGGGTGTGCACGCGGGCGAGCAATTCCTGAAAAGAGAAGGGCTTGATGAGATAGTCATCAGCCCCCGCCTCCAGGCCTGAAACCCGGTCAGACACCTCGCGCCGGCCGCTTAGTATCAATACACGCGTAGTGGATCCCGACTGGCGGAGTTTTCTGAGCAAGGTCAAACCATCGAGGCGGGGCAGGTTCCAGTCCAGGACAATGCCGTCATAGTTGACCTTCATGGCCATCGAAAGGCCTTCTTCGCCGTCGGCTGCAAGGTCAGCGGTGAAAAACTCTTCTTCCAGGCCCTTCACAATGCTGCGCGCGATTTTGGGTTCATCTTCAACCACCAAAATGCGCAAAATCCACCTCCCGCCCAAACGAGTCTGGGGCGCATTTGAGAAATCCAAAACTCATTTCAAGATTCGGCCCAACTTCGGGGAAGCGGAGCAGGGCTAGTTTACAACGTTTTCCCGCTTCAAGGACCCGGGCTTTGACCCTCGCGATAGATGGAGCGGCAGATTTGTAACAACCTCCGCATTACCAAAGTGATACGTACGTCGAAAAGCCTCGAAACTTGCCGCCGGTTAGGCCAAAATACCACCCAGCAACCCAGAATCTCATTATTCCTTCCAGTGGGCTTGGGGGCCACTGGCAGTGGAGGCGAATCCCAATGAAGAAGTTCTCTCTTTTTGTGATCATGCTCGCACTAGGCGCTTTACCCGCGCTCTCACAAACCCTGGTTGCGGCCAGCGGGGTGGCCGCTCCAGCGCAAATGAATGCTCAAGCCGAACGCGGTTACATGAATTCCGAAATCTTTGAAGGCAATGGCATGGTGGGGATCGGCACACGGCGCCCTCTCGGCATTCTCCATATTGTGGGTGATAACAATCAGCCGGATCGCGCCAACCAGTTTGTGATTTCAAGCCGTAACAACCCGAACCTGAAGCTCTATTTGGGCATTCGCACTGACCAGAATCCGCCTGTAGCGCAGATGAGCCTGGTAGAAGAGGGCGTTGCGTGGCGCAACCTGGCCCTGGCTATCAACGGCGGGAATCTTGGCGTGGGCACGCTTACGCCTGCAGAGAAGCTGGACGTGATGGGTAACGTCAACGTCAGCGGATCGATTTTTGGGCACACCGCCGTGTTTGACGGCAGCCGACCGGACGAGCAGAATTACCGCGATCGTGACCGGTGGCGGGACCGGGACGATCGGCGCGATGATCGCGGAAGCGTCATCCTGGCTTTGGGCTTCAATCACTCGCGCGTCTTTCGCGTTGACGCGAACGGCTCCGTCTACGCGGCCAAAGGTTTTTATCCCGGCGGCGTGGACTACGCCGAGTCTGTGGCTGTAACCGGCGCGCGCGCGCAATATACGCCCGGCGACGTGATGGCCATCGACAAGGATTCTCCTGACGGCTTTGCCCTGGCGCGGCAGCCCTACTCGACGCTGGTGGCCGGAGTCTACTCGACCAAGCCGGGAGTGCTGGCAAGCACGCATCCTCTTGAAGCCGAGAAATTTGATGCAGAAGTTCCGCTTGCCATGTTTGGAATCGTTCCCTGCAAGGTCACGGCGGAAAATGGTCCGATCGAGCGTGGCGATCTGCTGGTAACCTCCTCGCGGCCCGGGTATGCGATGAGAGGAACCGACAAACAACGCATGCTGGGCGCGATCCTGGGAAAGGCGCTTGATCCGTTGCCCAGCGGCAGCGGTACGATTCGAGTGATGCTGTCGTCGCGCTAACTGATTTGTTGCCAAGCAACACTTTCAAAATCCGGACGTCGCGAACCAGGCTTTCGTTCCAGTCTTTAGGGTTATTCCTGGGAAGCCGGCGACTGGTCATCTTCAGCGGAGCCGTTGGCCCGGTAATCTTCAATGATCTGCCGGGCTTCGGCTTCCTGAGCGGGGTTGACGCGAACGGAAAGACCGCCGACGCCTGGAAACACATCCTGCGGCGCCTGCAGGTTGGCGACGAATGAGTCGATGCCAGAGGACTGCAACAGGCCCTGGACCACCATAGCTTCAGATTCCTGTAAGGTATCAAATACTTCCACTAATTCAGGATCAGGCTTGGACTGTGCGCTCATGGATTCTCCCTGGGTTCCGTAATGCAACTATCAGTAATGCAACTATTATGTCAGAAAAGCCGCGGCCAGGGCCGCGACTAAGGCCCCAAAAACGCTCAATGCACGAGCAACATTTTGAGAATCAGTGCGCCGATCATCAATAACGATCCCAAAGCGGCGTTGTACTCCCGATGCTTCCAATAGAGCTCGGAAGAAAAATGTCCCGCGGAGCCGGCCGCGGTTCCAGAACGATAACGCGTCACACGAGGCAGTAACCGGGGCACCTGGCTCGAGTATTGTGAGTAGCCGGGAAATGCAGAACCCAGGTACGCTTCCTCCGCCTTGATGACCGGCAGGTACACAAAGGCAAACATCGCCAGCGCAGCCAGGCCAATCCACCAATTGCGCGCAGCAACGATAAAGCCAAGCGCGATCACAATCGATCCCAGGTAGAGTGGATTGCGCGTGTATGCGTAAGGACCGCTCGTGGCGAGTTCCGCGTTCTTGCGGATGTGGCCGGAAGCCAGAGCGCGAATGATGATGCCGACAGCAGCGATCGCGGCTCCAGCCAGAAGAAAAGGCCAGGTGGGCCGGGCCCACCAGAGATACGCGGCAGCGAAGAGAAAACCCAAGGGCACGCGAGATCGGGTGGCCACCCGAGCCCAGCTAGGCATTGCTGCTCCCCAACAGGTGGCGCGCGGCAGCGATTGCCTCGTCCGCAGTAATCTTCAACAACCCTGCCTCCACACGTGAGTGATGGGAAAACGTGGTCTCGCTCTCCGGGTGACGCAACGTAATCGCCTGTGTTCCAAAGGGTCCGGTGCGCGCAGGATCGGTAGGGCCGTAGAGTCCGACCACCGGAACGCCCAGCGATGCCGAGAGATGTAATGGACCGGTGTCTCCGCCGATGAAGATGCGGGCATGGCGGGCTATGCCTATAAGCTGTCCGATGGTGCAGCGCAGTTCAAACGCATTGCCGCCGCTGGCAGCCACTACCGCTCGAGCAAGCCCTTCTTCGTCGGCTGCGGCGTTGACCAGGGTTTTGATGTTGTGCTGCGCCAGCGCGCGCGCCACCTCGCCAAAGCGTTCCGGCGGCCATTGCTTGGCGCCCCAACCCGCGCCCGGATTCACAATGGCGAAACTGGCGATGCCCAGCCTGGCGATTTCGTGGTCCGCCCAACTGTCGGCTGCAGGATCGTGAGGCAGGAGCGGTGCGGGCAGTTTAAGATCCACGTTGTTAAGATATGCCCTAAGCGCCTGCGCAGCGAGCCCCTGATTTTGCTCGATGACATGTTCGCCGCGCCGGGAAAATTTTTGCCGATAGAAAATCCGCGCAGCCCCTTCGCGAGGGTTGATGAATCCTGCCACGTTCCTGGCGCCTGCCCAGCGAGCAAACAGCGCGGATTTGACGGAACCTTGAAAGTCGATGGCGACGTCATACTCCATCTTGCGCACTCTCTTCATTGCGCCCAGAATCTCCGCTGTGGCCGACGGGCGGAAGAAATGCTTGCGCCAGCGCCGCGTATCGATGGTGTAAACGTGGTTGACCAGCGGTTTTTTGGGGCTCACCGTGCTGGGGCTGGCCTTGCGGCCTTGCGCCGTAAGCAATTCTGACCAGCGCTCTTCCACCAGCCATCCGATCGTAGCCTGGGGCAGGACCTCGCGAATGGCAGTGACCGCCGGGAGCGCATGCAAAACGTCCCCCATCGCGCCAAGCCGAACGATCAGGATTTTGGCCATTCTGTCCTTCGCAACAATTCGGTGCTGGAGTGGTCTTTCGGGTCGCCTACAATCGCGACGCGTCCGCCGCAGGCAATTACGACGTCACGTTCGGTGACGCTGTCTTCGGTGTAGTCGGTGCCCTTGGCATGAATGTCGGGGCGAATCAGGCGGATCAGGTCGCGGACATCGGGAGCATCAAAGATGGTTACCGCATCCACGTCCGCGAGCGCCGTCAAAATCTCCGCGCGTTCGTTTTGCGGGACGCGAGGCCGGCCCTCGCCCTTGAGACGGCGTGCACTGGCATCTGAATTCACACCCACAATCACTCTTCCGCCCAGTTCTTTGGCAGCGCGAAAATAACGGACGTGTCCCACGTGTATCAGGTCAAAACAACCGTTGGTCAGGATGATTTTTTCCCCGGCCGCGCGCCATTTGCGGACCTGCTCTGCAAGTTGGGATGCGGAAAGAAGCTTTTGCGAGAGAGCAGACAGTCAGGCCTCCATGACGGCGCGCAATAGTTCCTCGCGCGTCACCGTGGCGGTGCCGCGCTTCATGACCACAATACCTCCGGCATAATTTGCCAGCCGCGCCGCCGATTCCGGATCGGCCCCGGCTGCCAGAGCGGCCGTATAGGTTGCGATCACCGTATCACCGGCGCCGGTAACGTCGGCAACTTCGTCAGAGCCGTAAATCGGGATCATCACCGGCTTGTTGGCACGGGAAAACACCACCATGCCGTCTTTGCCGCGCGTTACCAGCAGCGATTGCAGCTTCATTTTCTGCATCACCGCTTTTCCCGTAGCCAACAGGCGTGAATTGTCATTGCCGATCCTGGTGCGCAAAATGTCTTCCAGCTCGGCTTCATTCGGTGTAGCAGCGGTTATTCCGCTGTAAGACAGTGTGCGATAGCGGGAATCGAGCGTTACCGGAATTCCATCCAGCGAGGCGCGGGAGCGTATGTTGGCGAAGATTTCCGGCGTGGCTGCGCCGTAGCCATAGTCTGAAATCAACAGCGCGTCCGAAGCGCGTACGTAGCCGCGGGCCTGAAACGTAAGATCACGCACGGCAGCGCGGTCAAGCGGGCTCTCCGGTTCGCGGTCCACGCGGATCACCTGCTGTCGCGGCGAGTGAGTTGTTCCGGCCAAAACACGGGTCTTGGTGACTGTGCCGCGGCCTTTGATGCGGCGAATCGCGCTCACGGAAATATGTTTTTGGCGGAAGGAATGCAGCAGCATGCGTCCCGGCTCGTCGTCGCCAATCACGCCTACCGGGAGCACCGTAACACCGAGATCGGCCAGGTTATAAATGGCGTTGCCGGCGCCGCCTGGAACCACGGTGCGCTCACGGTGCCGCAGAATCAGCACCGGCGCTTCCCGGGAAACGCGTTCGATCTCGCCGTAAATGAATTCGTCAGCGATCAGGTCGCCCAGCACAGTGATGCTGAGCTTGGGAAATTGCTCGATGATCCTGATCAGCCGGTCTGCCGCCTTGGGAGTTTTTTGCATGAACTGAAGATTTTCTCATGACCCGGCTAAAGTCTGCAGCCGGTACGCCTTTCTATTGTGTCCAATAGGAAATTTAGGGCTGCATCCGGAGCTTCCAATTCAATCTGAAGCTCGGCCGTCTCGAGCGGCTGAAGCCGCGCAGCGAGATCGCCCAAATTGATGAGATCTTTTTCGGTGGTGATAAACCGGTCTGCTCCTGTGTCGCGCTTCAGGCGCAGAAGGCGTTCCACATCGTGCCGCTGGTAACGGTGATGATCGCTGAAGCTGATTTCGGCGGCGAGCTCCTGCCCTTGCAGCCTTGATGCGTCAAAGAACTGCCGCGGGCGGCCAATCGCACAAAAAGCGACGGCCTTGCCGGCGACGGAAAGCTTGACCGTACGGAGCGCCGGCCACGGTTGAGCCGGGTTGCCGGAAATACGCAATGGATCAAAGGCGACTATGGCGTCAGCTCGTCGCAACGCGGAATGGGGTTCACGCAGACGGCCTACAGGCAGCAACGAGCCGCGAAAATCTTCCCGCGGCAGCAGGACAATGTCAAAGTCGCGGTGCAAACGCCGGTGCTGGAAGCCATCGTCAAGCAGGTGAACACGCGTGGCGAATTCTTTCTCGGCGAGCAGCCCAACCTGATAACGCTCCGCGCCCACGATCACCGGCACTCCCAGCTTTCGGGCGATGAGCAGGGGCTCGTCGCCAAATTGCTGCGGCGATCCCTGGGGATCAACCACGGCAATGCCCGCTGCACTTCGTCCATAGCCGCGTGAGAGTACGTCAAATGCAATGCCGCGCTGTTGCAGAAGCTTTCCCAGAGCAATCACAAATGGCGTTTTGCCGGTGCCGCCAACAGAAAGATTTCCAACGCTGACCACGGGCTGCGTCAGCCTGCGCGCTTTCAGCGTGCCCTGGTCATAAAGAGAGTTTTTGACGGCTACCGCGGCGCCGAAAAGCAGGGAAAGCGGGTTCATCGATTCACCTGCGGGCGTTGTCCCAGCAACGGGCCAAGCGCATGCAGTGTCTTTTGTGTGGCGCCCGCATGCTGCTCAAAGAGCTCTTTGGCATGTCGCCCAAGTTGCCGGCGTTCCGGAGTGTTTCTTAACAGCTCGAGCAGTTGGCCGGCCAGGTGCTCGGCGGCAGTAACGCGGATGGCATCGCCTTTTTCAAAGATGCTGACAATTTCGCGGAAATTGAAGGTGTGCGGACCGACGACGATTGCCGCGCCAAATTGCGCCGGCTCCAGGATGTTGTGTCCGCCCACCGCTACCAGGCTGCCGCCGACAAACGCTATGTCGGCGAACCCGTAAATCGAAGCCAGTTCGCCAACACTATCCAGGAGGAAAATGCCGCCGCTAACAGACATGGCAGATGTCCAGGAGCTGCGGCGTATGCAAGCGAAGCCGCGAGAGGCAATTTGAGAGGCGACTTTGTCGAAACGCTCCGGATGGCGTGGCGCAAGCACCATCACCGTGAACGGGAAGTGCCGCTGGACTTGCTGAAATGCATCCAGCAGGATTTCTTCTTCCCCTTCAGCCGTGCTGCCACAAACAATCACCGGAGCGTCTTTGGGGACAGCCGAGCGCAGCTGTTCTGCAAGCTTGGTGGCCGCGTGGGGACGAACATCGAATTTCAGGTTGCCGCTCACGCGTACCCGTTCCGTAGGTGCGCCAATCGCGCGCAAACGGTCTCCATCGGCTGCCGTTTGTGTAAGGAACAAATCCACATTCGACAGCACTCGTTCAAAGAACCAGTGAAAACGACGATAACGCGGGAATGAACGGTCAGAAATGCGCGCGTTCACAACTGCGACAGCTGTTCCGCGCTTTCGTCCCAGGTGCAGCACGTTGGGCCAGAATTCGGTTTCGGCAAGCAGGAGCATCCGGGGCTGAAGCGCATTCAGGTAAGCCCGCACGGCAAATCCCAGATCAAGAGGCATGAAGAAGCATTGGGACTCGCCAAAACGTTCGCGCGCCAGGCGTTGGCCGGTTGCCGTGGTAGTGGAAACAAAGATCTCCATCTCAGGGTATGCGTTTTGCAAGTCGGTGATCAGGCGGCTCACCGCCAGCACCTCACCAACAGAGACGGCGTGTACCCAGATCGATTGGGCCTTTGTCCGCTTCAGGCGCGCCGGCACAAAGCCCAGGCGCTCCCCGAGCCCGGTGCGGTACTTGCCCAGGCGCAGCATTTGCACGGCCCACCAAGGCAGCGAGAGGATTGCCACGCAGGCCAACAACAGACTGTAGACGACATACATGAGGGACTAGCCATTCTATGGAAACCCGAGAGTTGTGCAAACGTCGTTGTGCAAACCGGGTGCCCGGCTGGATATAATCTAAACGTGAAAACCCTCAGGATCGCTGCCGCTTTGTTGTTGCTCTCGGCGCTGGTTTTTAGCGAAAAGCACTTCAATCCGCCGCCCGCCGCGCCCGCGCATACTTATCCTCTGCATGATGCGCATAACGACGAGAAAGTCGCCATCGCGGCAGATCCCTGTGACACGCCGGAGAAGGCCAAGGTTTTTTCCGTGAATTACAAAGGCTATGGCATCTACCCCGTCCGGCTGATCATTTCCAACGATAGCGACAAGACATTGATGCTGCAGGATCTGAAGATCGAATACATCACTGCGCAAAAAGACAAGATACAGCCGTCCACTGACGCCGATATTTATCGCCGCCTGGTCAAGCCGAATAAGGCCGACAACAGCAAGCCGGGAATGCACTTGCCGTTTCCCGTCGGAGGAAAGAAAGATCCGATCAGCAAAGAGGTGCGCGACGAATATGAGTCAGCGCAATTTCTGACTGTTCCTGTGACGCCGCACGCCACCAACAGCGGCTATTTGTTCTTCGACCTGATGGATCTGAACGGTCCGCATCCCGGCGCCCACCTTTACATTACCGGCATCAAAGCGGGATCGCAGGAGCTCTTCTACTTTGATATTCCCATGGACAAGCAGCCGCAGGATATGCCGGTCGAAAAGTAACGTTCTTTTTAGCCCTATAATTCTCTAGATGGCAGCAAGCACACAGGTTTCAGCCGCAGTGCGCGAGAAATACGAGCCGGTGATCGGCCTGGAAGTACACGTCCAGCTTCTTACCCAAACGAAGATTTTCTGCGGCTGCTCCACCGAGTTCGGCGCGCCGCCCAATACCAATGTGTGCCCCGTTTGTCTCGGGCTTCCGGGCGCGCTTCCGGTGTTGAACAAGCGGGCGGTGGAGTTTGCTGTTCTGGCAGCGCAGGGCCTGAATTGCCAGGTACGAGAGATCTCAATCTTCGCCCGCAAGAACTATTTCTATCCTGACCTGCCCAAGGGGTATCAGATTTCCCAATTCGATAAGCCGCTGGCTGAGCACGGACATATCGAGATCGCCCTGAACGGCGGAACAAAAACAATCGGCATCACCCGGCTCCATATGGAAGAGGACGCAGGCAAGAGCATTCACGATGGCCTGCCTGACTCCGGCAACTACACCTCCATCGACCTCAACCGCAGCGGCACGCCTTTGATTGAGATTGTGAGCGAACCCGACATGCGCTCAGCCGATGAGGCTTACGCTTATCTCACGCTGATGAAGGAAATTATCCTGTATACCGGCGTAAGCGATTGCAACATGGAAGAGGGCTCGCTGCGATGCGACGCAAACGTGAGCGTGCGTCCCCGGGGACAGGCGCAATTCGGCACCAAGACGGAGATCAAGAACGTAAATTCTTTCCGCTTTATCCGCGAAGCCATCGAATATGAGATCGACCGGCAGATCGAAGCACTGGAAGCGGGCGAAAAGATTCAGCAGGAGACACGGCTGTACAACGCCGCTGAAGGCAAGACCTATAGCATGCGTTCGAAGGAGCAGGCGCACGATTACCGCTATTTTCCCGAGCCCGACCTCCTGCCGCTGGTGGTTGACGCGCACTGGCAGGCGCGCATTCGGGAAAAACTGCCGGAGTTGCCGGAGGCGAGGCGAAAGCGCATGGTCGCCGACTACGGAATCACCGATTATGACGCACAGGTACTCACAGCCAGCAAATCATTGGCGGATCAGTTCGAGGAAGCGGCCCGGTCGGCCCGGAATCCCAAGCGCGTAGCCAACCTGGTGCAGAGCGAACTGGCCGGCCGGCTGAAAGCCAAAGGGCTGGAGATCGAACAGTCGCCGATTTCGATGAACGGTATCGCGATGTCGGCGGACCTGGTGGAGTCAGGCGTCATTTCCAGCAAGATTCTCAAAGATCTCTATGACAAAGCGTTTGCCAGCGGCGAAGATTTTCCCGCGGTTTACGAACGCGAAAAACCACAGCAGATCACGGACACGGCGGCAATCGAGAAGATCATCGACGAAGTGATTGCGGCGAATCCCAAGCAGGTGGAGCAATATCGCGCAGGCAAGACGACGATCCTTGGCTTCTTCGTCGGCCAGGTGATGAAGGCATCAAAAGGACAGGCGAAACCGGAGCTGGTGAATGAGTTGTTGAAGAAGCACCTAGCAACTGGCAACTAGCAGCTAGCCGGATGATTTTCGTTCCAATCCAACTTTACGCGTAAGAGCAACAAGCATGCGTTTAACTTCCGCCAGTTCTTGATCGAGGCTTACATAGTTGGCTTAGGTCAGATAACCGAGATCCTTCGCTAAGAGCAGGTGGTATTCAAGTTCGTTGGCAGAACCGCACGCAATCTGAAGAAATCTGTGAAGCTCAGAATTGCCGAGACGGCCGCAACCCTCCGCAATATTCGCAGGAATCGAAGAACTGCATCGCCGAATCTGGCTCACCAAGCCGAACATTTCATGCTTAGGAAAAGCCTCAGTCGCACGTAGACGGCAAGAACCAGTTCGTGAGCCTTATTCCAAACCTTAAAGTCGCGGAAGTCTTTCATACACCGCTTCCAATCCGGGCCCTGCTAGCTGCTAGTTGCCCGTTGCTATTTTGTCAAATGCCCATGCGAATTCTTTGGTCCTGTCGGCTTGTTCTTCAGGCTGTCATAAAGAATCTCAATGAACGTATCGGTCTTGATGAAGCTCTGTCCCCAGGAATCCCACTTGGCCAGGACCTTTTCCTGCTTTAGCTGATCGAGGGTTTTGCCCTTCTTGATGCCGGCCTCAACCGCCGCAGAGGTCTCCTTAAGCACGTCGACGAACTTGCGCAGATCGGCCTTCGAGCCGAGCGGACCGTGGCCGGGGATGATTTTCACGTCATCAGGAACCTCAGCCAAAACCTTTTCATCGCCGGCAATCATGCCCTGGACGCTACCGCCGCTATCGATGTCGATAAAGGGAAACATTCCGCCGTTGAAGAAGTCATCCCCCATGTGGACCACGTTCGACTGGGTGAAGAAAATCACGCTATCGCCATCCGTGTGGCCGTGGGGAAAATGAATGGCGCGAATGTCCTCGCCATTCAGGTGGACTGAGACGGTGTCTTCAAAGGTGATGATGGGCAGGGCGGATTTGTCAGCCGGCTTGGTTTCACCGAAGCGCGTCTTGCCGCCGGTGATCAGGCGTTTGCGGACATTTTCCTGGGCTACGATGGGAGCTTTCTCGCCGAAATGCGGATTGCCGCCGGTGTGGTCGCCGTGCCAGTGCGTGTTCAGTACGACTTTGACCGGCTTGTCGGTTATGCCTTTTAGTGCGGCTTCAATCTTTTCCGCCAGGGGCAGAAATTCGTCATCCACCATGACGATGCCGTCATCGCCAACCGACGCGCCAATGTTTCCGCCCGCACCTTCCAGCATGTAAACCGTCCCAGCCACCTTTTGGACTTTCAGCTCGACCTTGCTGAAATCCTCTTGGGCCGAACCCTGCATCATGCCAAGAAACCAGAAAAGTGCTACCGCACAAAAAGTTCTGCGCATTGCTCCCTCTCCAAAGTACCGCCAGGTTGATGTGCTTTTCGCCGCATCATCTTAGCGGGTGGATGCTTTTAGTTCAAATTAATTTCCGTGAACCGAGGCACCAAAATGAAACCGGTACGACGAGGAACAGCTAGAATGTCCTGTTAACTTCTTGCGGAGGGAAAAGATGCCGTCGGTGAAACATGTCTCGGCGAAAAAAGGCGATGTGATTTTGATGGTGGGCACCATGAAGGGCGCGTTTTTGCTGCGCTCCAACGGCGCGCGCAAGAAATGGGACGTGGGCGGACCTTACTCCGTCGGCTCGCCGGTGTATGCCATGGCGTTCGATCAGCGGCAGGGACGGCATCGCCTGTGGTGGTCACAGCAGAGCTTCCGCTGGGGCACGGTGCTCTGCTCGTCGGACAATTACGGCAAGACGATCACCGAACCGGAGACCTATTCGGTGAAATTTCCGGTGGAATCCAAGTTGACATTAAAAAATATCTGGCAGATTCGCCTAGGGCGCGAGGAAGAACCCGATACGCTGTATTGCGGCGTAGAACCTGCGGCGCTGTTTGAATCGCGGGATGCGGGCCAAACCTGGTCTCCCGTGCAAGGGATGCTGGAACACCCGCATCGCCCCAAATGGGTACCGGGAGGAGGGGGACTGTGCCTGCACACGATTCTTCCGGATCCGGCCGACCGTAAACGGATGTTCATCGCCATTTCTACCGCGGGGGCGTATCGCACGGACGACGGCGGCGAGACCTGGCAGGCGCGCAACCAGGGAGTACGCGCGGTATTTCTGCCCGACAAATATCCCGAGTTCGGCCAGTGTGTGCACAAGATGGTGCAACATCCGGCGCAGCCGCAACGGCTCTTCCTGCAGAACCACTGGGGGCTGTATCGCAGCGATGACGGCGGCAACTCTTGGCAGGACATTGCCAACGGCGTGCCGTCAGATTTTGGTTTCTGCATGGCGATCCATCCTCATGATCCCGACACGGTGTATATCGTTCCCATTGAGTCGGACGAGTACCGCTGTACGCCGGAGGGCAAGCTGCGCGTCTACCGGACGCGCAATGCCGGCAAGAGCTGGGAACCGCTGACGCGGGGTCTGCCACAGAAAAATGCGTTGGAGACTGTGCTGCGAGATTCCATGGCCACCGATACATGCGATTCCGCGGGAATTTACTTCGGCACCAGGAGCGGCAAAGTCTATGGCTCGGCCGATGAAGGCAAGTCATGGCAGCTGGTCATCGAAGGATTGCCTGCGGTGGTGTGTGTGCGTGCCGCGCTGGTGGGTGGTGGAGCTGCAACTTCACCGCGAAGCCACAGAAGCGTCCAGAAGAAGAGCGCCAAGAAAAGTTCTGCCGGCAGGAGCGCGCGTCCGAAACGGGTAGCCAGAAGCCGCGGGCGCGCCGGCAAGAGATAGTCGATGACGATCCGTTTCCGCATTCCGAGCTATCTGGCTTCTCTGGCAGAAGGCCAAACCTCTCTTGCCATCAGCAGCTCGCCTGCGACGGTCGCCAAGGCATTGGAATTGCTTTGGCAAGCGCACCCAGCCCTGCGGGATCGCATCGTGGATGAACAAGGAGAGGTCCGCCAGCATATCAACATCTTTGTCGGGGACGAAGCCATCCGCTTTGCCGACGGCCTGGCTACCGAAGTTCCGGAGGGAACAGAAATACTGATTGTGCCCGCAGTGAGCGGCGGATAGCCCGCGAAATTTGGTCACAGTCACGCGATGCCGTTATTGCCTGATCGGCGTACTCGCGCCCTCAAACACCTTGGTTACGGCGTTACGACCCACGCCATAGATGATGAAGCCTTCTTCGTCGAAGCTGTATTCACGAAAGAGCAGCTCGGCGAGGCCGTCACCGTCGACATCGACGGCGTCAATCAACTCCAGGCGTGGGGCCACGTCCAGACGGGTTGAATCGGTTACACTCGAGGCCAGCTTCTGCGGCACGCCTTCATAGTCCACCCGCGCGATCACAGTTACGTACCGGGAAATGAATTTTCCGGGCGTCTGTTTCACGCTGGGGGTGAGATAGCTTCCAGGGACCTCGGCGCTCATCACGAGCACGGCGTCATTGCTCAAGTCGAGATCAAAAGAGCGCATGACAACGTTCTTGAGGGAGCCGGGCGTGAGTTGTGCATTTTCACGCGGAAGCTGCGCCAGTACCAGTTTGCGCATCTTGGCTTCCATCTGCTGCTCTTCCCCGGGCTTCCAGATGAAATCAAAAGAACGGGTGTCCGTGGACTGATTGTCAGATATGCCGACAAACGTTCTGGTACCCGCAGGAATGACCGGCAGGGGCGTTTTCGGTACGGTGCCTTCGGCCGGCTCCGCCGGGGATGCAGCCGGCGCCGGCGTTGGCGAAGCCGATGACGTGGAAGAAGACTCAGGCTTTTCCGGGCCACGGCGTCTTAATACCGGACGCTCAGAATCTCCCTGCGATGAAGAAGACTGGTCCTCCACCGGTGCAGGGGTAGCGCTTGGAGCGGGCGCAGGAGCGCTGCTCGTTGCCCCAGCATCACCCTTATGGAGAATAGGCCTGTCGTCCGTGGACGTGACGGGCGCCGGCGTCTCGGCCTTCTTGGTCGCGGTAATGGGTTGCCATTTACCCAGTGCGGTCCAGCCTTTGTTATTCACACTGTTCACGATGGTGACGTAACCCTTGGCAATGCCGCTTTTCTGGGCTTCATACACAATCCCGTTGTCCAGCGCCATAGGCCGCGGCGTAGATTTGTAAGTGCTTGCATCCTGGAAGCGGCCATCGTCGAGGACGGTGACGGGAAAGACGCGGGTGGAAACGATTCCTGCCGGATCGGTAGTGACCTCAAGCACAGCGGTGGCGCGGAGCTTGTGCACGGCCCGGCGCTGAGCCGCGATGGTGGCAGTGGTGAACGCGAAAGCCAGCAGACACACGCTGGCCAGGAAACTTCTTCTGCTATATAAATTCATTGATCCTGTAAACACGGAAAATCCATGCAAGTTAATGATAAAGCCCCTGAGTTCTCTCTTGCCAATGAAGAAGGCCGGCCGGTAGCTTTAAAAGACTATCGCGGCAAGAACCTGGTCCTGTTCTTTTATCCCAAGGCCAATACCCCGGGTTGAACGCTGGAGGCGTGCGGGTTCCGCGACGCATTCCAGAAGATTCAGCGAGCCGGAGCCATTGTGCTCGGCATTTCCGGAGACAAGCCCTCGGCCCAGAAGAAATTCAAAGAGAAGCATGACCTTCCTTACTCGCTTCTGGCAGATGAGGACAAGGCGGTCGCCAAGAAGTTCGGCGTGCTCAAGGAAAAAAGCCTCTATGGCCGCAAGTACATGGGAATTGACCGGACGACGTTCGTGATCAGCCCGGAAGGCAAGATCAGCGCGATCATCAACGGGGTAAAGCCTGACGAGCATGCAACCGCGGTGCTGGCAGCTTTGAAATAAAAAGAAAAGCCAGCGCGGCTCGATCAAAAGCAGCGCCGGCTGAAGTTTGGGTCGATGGATCGGGCCTATTTTGACCCGGTGATCGTGAAGGTCAGGACGCTTTCCGCCGGGATTGAGACCTCTTCTTTCCCTGTGGCAGCGGCCACCCCGGTACCGGCGCCTGCTCCGGCGACGGTGCCGATCGCTGCACCTTTACCTCCGCCCGCCAGGCCGCCAATCAGAGCGCCGGCAGCGGCTCCGCCGCCGATCTTGGTCACGTTGCTCTTGGTATGGCTTTTGCCTTCGCGGCTCACGCGCGAACTATAAACGGTTTCGCCATTGATGGAAGTCAGACGCAGAGAAAGCGCTCCGGGCTTATGCAGGCGTCCACTGCGGTTCACATAAGTAACTTTGCCCCTCACCGGATCGCCGGCTTTTGCGACCTTTTTGCCATGAACGATGATGTCGCTGGTCAGGATTCCATGCCAGCTCTGGCCCTTATTGGCGGTTGCGGAGCTCAAAGAGTTATTGAGCCGGACGGTAGCGTGGCTACCGGCTGGAATCGTTGTGGCGCCGGCTCCGAGAGAAGCCATCAGGAGCGCCAGCACAAGAGATATGCGAAACTTCATAAAACGTCTCCCCTTCAGATGCGTTTTTGCAAGGACGTTCCAGTCCGGGCGTCAACGTGTGAGCGACTGGTGAACTGCTGCCCCCTGGATTGTAACGTCACATGCATTCTGCTATACACTTTCCGCTGAAACGGAGGAACTAAATGAGGGTTTGGCCTTTCGTACTCCTATGCATGATCGGCGCCGGCGCGCACACTCTGGCCGCTCAAACCAAGAGCAGCTCCAGCCAGCTGCATGATCTCTTTGCTTCGGCCTGGGACTATGACATGCAGCAGGACCCTGAGCGAGCGTCAGAACTGGGCGACAGGCGCTGGAATACCGCCTGGGAAGATATGAGTCCGGAAGCCTATGCCCGACGCAACCAGCATAACCAGGAGGTGCTGGCGCAACTCGCGAAGATCGATCGCAGCAGGCTGAACAAGACCGACCAGCTCAATTACGAGCTTTTCCAAAAGCGCTATCAGGACCGTCTGGCGCAGTACGAGTTTCACTGGTATCTGATGTCGTTCAATCAGCGGGAAGGTCCCCAGACGAGCGATACCCTGGGTGATGCGTTGCGCTTTGACACCCTAAAGGATTACGAAGACTGGCTGGCGCGCATGCATGCCGTACCGCAGTATTTGGATCGCTTCACCGCTCTGCTGCGGGAAGGAATCCGCGAGCGGATGGTCCATCCTAAAGTCATCATGGAGCGGATTCCCGGCCAGATTGACAAGCAGATCGTCTCCGATCCGACGCAAAGCGGTTTCTACAAACCGTTTCTCCATTTTCCCGGCGCCATCTCTCCGGCCGATCAGCAACGGCTCCAGCAGGAGGCGAAACAGGCAGTAGAGCAGCAGATTGTACCCGCGTATGCCAAATTGAAACAGGTTTTTGTGAGCGAATACCTCCCCGCCTGCTATGACCAGGTGGGTGCATGGCAGCTTCCGCATGGCGACGAGCTTTATGCCCAAATGATCCGCCACTACACCACAACCACGATGACCCCGGAAGAAGTTCATCAAACCGGCTTGCGGGAGGTGGCGAGGATCAATCGCGAGATGGACCAGGTGATGCAGCAGACCGGCTTCAAAGGTTCGCGCGACGAGTTCTTCAAGTTCCTGCGCACCGATCCCCAGTTCTTTTACAAGACGCCGGAAGATCTCTTTGAGGCCTACAAGGCGCTGGCCAAGACCATTGATCCGAACCTGGTGAAGGTGTTTCGCACCCTGCCACGCGAGCCTTATGGCGTGGAGGCCATTCCGGCCGCAGTAGCGCCGGACACTACCGCCGCTTACTACCGTCCGGGCGCTGCAGATGGATCCCGCGCCGGCACCTACTTCGTTAATCTTTATAAACCTGATGCCCGGCCCAAGTGGGAAATGACGGCGCTTTCGCTGCATGAATCGGTGCCAGGACACCATCTTCAGATCGCTCGCGCGCATGAATTGGGAGAAATGCCGAAATTCCGCCGCTATGGCGAATACACGGCCTTTGTGGAAGGCTGGGGTCTCTACGCGGAGTCGCTGGGCGAAGATATGGGCCTCTACAGCGATCCTTACTCCAAGTTCGGCCAACTCAGCTATGAGATGTGGCGCGCTGTCCGGCTGGTGGTGGATACCGGCATGCATGTCAAGCACTGGACGCGCGATCAGGCGATTCGATACTTCATGGAGAATTGTCCCAAACATGAACTGGATGTGACGAATGAGATTGATCGCTACATCGCCTGGCCAGGGCAAGCGCTGGCTTACAAGATTGGCGAGTTGAAGATCAAAGAGCTGCGCGCGCATGCGCGCCAGCAGTTGGGGGAGAAATTCGATTTGAAGGAATTTCATGACGTGGTGCTCGGCTCGGGGCCATTGCCGCTCGACATCCTGGGACAAAATGTGAACCAGTGGATTCGAAGCAAGCAACAGCAGGTAGCGCATTCGGGCACTACTCAGAAAGCAAGCGCGAAACCCTGACGCATGAGCACTGTAATTGCGCCAACTCAGGGTGTTAGCGCTGCAACTTCGCGGGCTGCGCGCTTTTATTCTCCGGAACTCGATGTCCTGAGATTTTTTGCCTTCCTTGGGGTGTTTGTTTTTCATGCTGCGCCGCGGAGCATAGACTTCTACGCCGCTGCGGGCTTTCCTTCGCGGCTGAGTACGTTTCTGATATCCACGTTCGGAGCGGGCGCTTACGGCGTGGATTTGTTCTTCGCGCTGAGCTCTTATCTGATCACAAGCCTGTTGCTGCGCGAGCGGGAGACCACAGGCGCGCTCGATTTGCGCAGCTTTTATATCCGGCGCATTCTGCGCATATGGCCCTTATATCTGGGATTTGTTGCGTTCGCGTCGATTGCCGCCCTGCTGCTGCCGGGACAGAACCTTCCGCTGCGCTATATCGCCGGCTACACGCTGCTGGCGGGAAACTGGATCTACGTTTTTTACGGCTTGCCTGCGTCATTTGCGATTCCGCTGTGGACCGTCTCAATCGAGGAGCAGTTCTACCTGGCCTGGCCGCTGGCTTTGCGTAAGGCTACCGTTCGCGCCATAGCGGCGGGGGCCGTTGCTCTGCTGCTGGTTGCCAACGTATGGCGGATTGCCCTGGTGCTCGCAGGTGCGCCTGCACAGGCCATGGAATACAACACGTTTACGCGGCTTGATCCCATCGCGCTGGGGATTTTGATGGCACTATTCAAGAATAGATTGCCCGCATTTTCGCGCCGGCAACGGTTTGCGTTGCTCAGCGGAGGCGTGGCTGCGTGGATCGCGACGTTCTGGTTTACGGTCTGTCTTTATCCGTCAAGACTCTGCACCTGGCAGTCCGCGGTGGGCCATTTTCTGACCGCCGTGGCCAGTGCAGCCATCCTGCTCTCTGTGATGGGAGCGCAGAATCCTTTTTTGCGCAACAAACGGCTTTTGTACCTCGGGAAGATTTCTTACGGACTGTATGTGCTGCATGAGTTCGCACACTTCTGCGCGATGCGCCTGCTTCCCGCGGCAACTCCCCTGCAGGTGATCGCTCAATCCGTCATCGGCCTGGCATTGACGATTGTGCTGGCTGTACTCTCGTATCGCTGGCTGGAGAGCCCGTTCCTGCGACTCAAGGAACGTTTTGCTTACGTACAATCGCGGCCCGTCTGAGCCATGATCAAGTCTCAAAAACTCGTACGCCGCGCGTTCTTCAATCGCGATCCGCGGATCGTTGCGCGCAACCTGCTGGGAAAAGTGATTGTCCGAACGGAAGACGGCAAAAAGCGAGCCGGGCGTGTGGTGGAAGTGGAGGCCTACCTTGGAGTGGGCGATCTGGCGGCGCACGCCGCCGCAGGCCAGACCGAGCGCAATGCCGTACTGTGGGGCGAGCCCGGCCACGCCTATGTTTACTTCATCTATGGAATGCATTACTGCCTGAACATTTCCTGCCTGCCGCGGGGCGTAGCCGGCTGCGTGTTGATCCGTGCTCTGGAACCGGTGGCCGGCGTGCGCGAAATGGCTCGGGCGCGCCAGGTGCCGGACATGGAGCTGATTTCGCCGCGCGACTTCCGCAAGCTTACCAGCGGCCCCGGGCGCTTATGCGAAGCTCTGGGCATCACGCGCCCGCGCGATGACGGCAAAGATATGGTCTCGCAACGCTCTGATCTGCAGGTGATGGATGACGGCTTCAAAGTCGGCGAAGTGGGGGTCACTCCGCGCATCGGCATAACCAAGTCGGCAGAGATGCCGCTGCGGTATCTCATCGCCGGAAATGGCTTTGTGTCGCGCGGATAAACGCGCATCATTGTGGAAATCTCGTCTGTCCTTTTCCCGTGACCACAAGGTTATCGATCAGCCGCGTGCTGCCCACGTAAGCCGCCACGGCCACCAGCGCTCCCGCGGAGACGTCGCTGACAGGATCCAAGGTTTTGCGGTCCACGATCTCAAAGTAGTCGAGCTTGACCGCCGGTTCTTCCGCCATGACCTGCGTGCCGGCCACCAGAAGGCGTGCAGCGCTTGTTTCTCCGCGATCCACCAAATTCTGGACGCGCATCAGGGAGCGGTACAAAACCAGCGCCTGCTTGCGCTGCTCGGGATTCAAATATGCGTTGCGTGAACTCATGGCCAGCCCGTCAGCTTCGCGGACAATGGGGCAGACGACGATTCGTACATCAAAGTTCAGGTCGTGGGCCATCTTGCTGACAATGGCCACCTGCGCCGCGTCTTTTTGACCAAAGAAGGCAAAGTCCGGCTGCACGATGTTGAACAATTTCGCCACCACTGTCGTAACGCCACGAAAATGTCCGGGCCGCGAGCGGCCGTCCATTTTTTCACCCAGGGTTTCGACAGTGACCCATGATTCGGCGCCGGCAGGATACATTTCCTCGGTCGACGGGAGAAACAGATAATCTGTTTTCTCCGCGGCCAGCATCGCCGCATCGTGCTCGGGATCGCGCGGATACTTGGAGAAGTCTTCTGCCGGGCCGAACTGCTTGGGATTCACAAAGACTGAGGCGATCACCACGTCACATTGGGCCCGCGCCGTCCGCACCAGGGAGAGGTGTCCTTGATGCAGCGCACCCATGGTAGGCACGAAGCCGACGCGTTTGCCGGCACGATGCGCTTCTCTGCTTACGGCCGTCACTTCCGCTGCGGAGGTCAGGATGAGCATGTGGGGAGCAGTAATTAGTAGTTAGTAATTAGTATTTAGTGTCTCGCCACAGGCACGCGCATCTGCATAGAAGACGTTTTCCTGCCAACTACTAAGTACTAAATACCAAGTACTGGCTATCTCGAGTACGCCTTCATCTCTTTGCGGCGCAAAATCGTTTCCAGCTCAGCGCGAGTCTCTTTCGGCAGATGGTAAGACTCAGCGTCAGAAGGATAGCTGCCGCTCTCAACGTCAGTCTTGAACTGCTCGACGGCGCTTGAGATCAGAGCCGCGGCGTCGCCGTAGCGGCGGACAAACTTGGCCGGCTCGGCGAAGGTGAGGTTGACGATGTCATGAAACACCAGCACCTGGCCGTCGCAATCGGGGCCGGCGCCAATGCCGATCGTCGGCGCGCTGACTTCGCGGGTGATCATGGCGGCAACTTCGCGCGGCACACCTTCCAGGACAATCGAAAACACCCCGGCGCGATCCAGAGCCACGGCATCTTTTACCAGGCGCTCAATCCCTGAAAAATCCTTGCCCTGAACTTTGTAGCCGCCCATCTTGTGCAGAGACTGTGGCGTCAATCCGATATGCCCCATCACCGGCACTTCCGCGTCAAGCACGCGGCGGATCAGCCCGACCCGTTGCGCTCCGCCTTCAAGCTTTACCGCTTCCGCGCCAGCTTCTTTCACAAAACGTACTGCGTTGTGCACGCCCACTTTTTCATCTTCGTGGTAGGCGCCAAAGGGCATGTCGGCAATCAGCATCGCCGAGCGTACCGCGCGCCGCACTGCCCGCGTGTGATGGAGCATTTCATCCATGGTTACGGGCAGGGTATTGTCATAACCCAGCACCACCTGGGCCAGCGAATCGCCCACCAGGATCATGTCAATTCCTGCCTGGTCCACCAACCGTGCCGTAGCGTAGTCATAGGCAGTCAGGCAGGTGATCGGCTCATGCCGCTGCTTCTTTTCCTGGATTGTTGTGGAAGTGATCTTGCGCCGGAATGTAGTCGGTTGGGCGCCCAAAGGCTGCCCCCCGGAAAACGAGGTGATACTCATTTTGCCTCCAGTACAGTTCGGGAACCCCGATACCGCCTGTCATCGAATGAGATGCAAACGTGGGTATTGTAGTCGCAAAGAATTGGCTTATGCCAGTGGAAAAATAAGGGCTTTTTACCCTCTCAGAACGAAGGTACCCCTAGCGTTTTCCACCCTTGGCCTGAATCAACTGGGCAATCTCCTCCTGCTTTCCCTCGAGCGCCCAGCCTAGCGGAGTGGAATTGAATTGAGTGTCATGCAAGCTAAGGTCGGCCCCGTGGGCGAGCAGAAATTCGACCATCGGTTTGTGACCGTTGATGGCGGCCCAATGCAATGCAGCCGCTCCGAAAAAGCCGCGACAATTGATGTCGGCGCCTTTCTCCAAAAGGAAGCGCGACACCTTCACATGCCCGTTACGGCCGGCGATATAAAACGCTTCTGAAACCAGCTCTGTGTAGCCCTCCGGTGCAGGCGCTTTGCCCCACTTGCCGTTGCCGAGATCTCGGGATCGTGTTTGACCTGCTCCGGCTTTGAGCGTGGTGGGTGAATCCCAGAACGATTTCACGACATCCAGCATGCCCAGCCCGGCCGCGCTCCACATGTTCAACTGCGGTTGCGCGCCATGAGCCAGCAGAACGTCTGCAACCTCGCGGCTGCCCATGTTGGCGGCCCATTGCAGCGGCGTCATGCCCCAGGTCACTTCTATGTCGATTTTGGCGCCGGACTTTACCAGCAACTCCGCCAGCTCGCGGTAATTTTTCTCCGCCGCCCAATGCAGCGGCGTCTTGTCATACGCGCCCCTGGCGTTCACCAGTGTGGAATCAAGAGAGAGGAGTTGGCGAACCTTGTCAACGTCGCCACGCTGCGAGGCTTCCAGCATCTCCTCAGGATCGGTCATGTAGCAGACGTTGCTTTCCACGAATAGCCTCGATTCGGACCGGAGAGCCTGGCAGACTTACACCTTTTTTTCTATCACCATCGGTTGAATCTGATCCAGTGGAACGAACTCTGTAGGATAGATGCCGGTGTAGCAGGAGGTGCAATAGGTTGTTTTTTCGCCTTCGGCACAGGCCGCGCGCAACCCTTCCAGGGAGAGATAAGCGAGCGTATCCGCGCCGATATAGTCGCGGATTTCTTCCACCGACTTGTTGGCGCCGATGAGCTGGTTCTTGGATGGTGTATCCACGCCGTAGTAGCAGGGCGAAATAGTCGGCGGACAGGAAATCCGCATGTGGACTTCCTTGGCTCCGGCGTCGCGTACCATGCGCACGATCTTCCGGCTGGTGGTGCCGCGAACAATCGAATCATCCACCAGGATCACCCGCTTTCCGGCCAGCAGGCTGCGAATAGGATTGAGCTTGAGCTTGACTCCGAAGTCGCGCACACGCTGCTCCGGCTCAATGAACGTCCGTCCGATGTAGTGGTTACGAATCAGCCCGAAGCGGAAGGGCAGCAGCGATTCGGATGAATACCCCAGCGCCGCAGCCACGCCCGAGTCAGGCACAGGAACCACCAGGTCAGCTTCCACAGGAGATTCCTTCGCTAACTGGCGCCCCATTGCTTCGCGGCTGGCCTGAACTGACCGGCCGAACACCACGCTATCCGGCCGGGAAAAATATACATGCTCAAAGATGCAGGCAGACTGCTTCATCTCTGAAGCAAAGAAGCGCGAATAGGTTCCTTCCGGGCCGACCACTACCATCTCGCCCGGCTTCACATCGCGTTCATAGACAGCACCGATCAGGTCAAACGCACAGGTTTCCGAAGCAAACACCATCGTGTCGCGGCCCTCACCGCCCGCGTTAGGAATACGCCCCATGGAAAGCGGACGGAAGCCGCGTGGATCGCGGATGGCAAAGACGCGGTCGCGCGTCATCATGACCAGTGAAAACGCGCCTTCAATCCGGCGCAGGGCGTCGCACACCGCTTCCGGCAGCGTCTGCTCCTTGGATTGCGCGATCAGATGAACGATGACCTCGGTATCGCTGGTGGTCTGGAAAATAGATCCCTGCGTCTCCAGACGGTGGCGGATCTCATTGGCATTGACGAGATTGCCGTTGTGCGCAATGGCAATCATGCCCTTGTTGCAATCCACCATGATGGGCTGCGCGTTGAGAACGGCGGAATCGCCGGCCGTGGAGTAACGCGTGTGGCCAATCGCCAGGGTACCCGGGAGACGGTTCAGGACTTCAGTGGTAAAGATCTCGGCGACCTCGCCCATGGCTTTGTGGACGAAGAGGCGCTCGCCGTTCGACGAGACAACGCCTGCCGACTCCTGCCCGCGATGTTGCAATTGATGCAGACCGAGATAGGCCAGCGTGGAAGCCTCGCGGTGGTTATGTACCGCTACCACTCCACATTCGTCCTTGAATTTGTCCACCATTTTGTCGCTATGCTCCAAACCGCTAGGGGTTCATCTTCCAGTTAAATTGCCTTCTGCACTTCTCGTACGCCGCTCGCCACGCAAGCCAGCCTCGCGGCTTCCTTCACAATCTCGTCATCCCGAACTCCGTTTCATGAGGCGGCGCTGTCGGGCCCCCATTCACGCCCGATTTTGGTGTGAATGGGCAAATCAGCCGCCGAACAGGAGTGAGGGACCTTGTGCCTTCCTGGTTTGGCTAATTGCTGATTGCCAGTTGCTAATTGCCAGAGCTTTAGCTCTTCTGCAGTATCTCCGGTACCAGGTGCTCCGGCGCGTCCGCATGCAAAGCCTGCTTGAGCGATGTATCCCACACGCGCCTCAGTTCCGACACTTTCGCCGAGACTGCCTGCTTGCCGTCGATACGAATCTCTAGTTTTTCAGGAACAGTGCGTCCGATCTGGTCCGCCCGTACGCCCCATTTTAGCGCTATTTGTTTGATGTCCAAGACCTTTTTCGGGTCGCAAGTAATCACCACGCGGCCCGCGTCTTCTGCGAACAGCAAGCCTTCGGCGAAGATACCATTGGACTTAAGGTCGATCGCAGCTCCGATGCCCTTGGGAAAACCGGATTCCGCCAGCGCTACGGCCAAGCCGCCATCCGAGCAGTCATGCGCCGATTCGATAGCATAGCCCTGGATCAGTTCACGCAGGCACTTCTGTAGTGCTGCTTCCTGCTTCAGATCGAGCGTCGGCGGCACACCCCAAATCTGGCCGATGATCTCCCTGGCGTATTCCGAAGAGCCAAACTCCGCTTCTGCCTGTGCGGGATTCGAGGAGGAGCCGGAGCTCAACAGAACCACCTCGCGTCCTGACTCGCGAAAGTGAAAGGTCATGGCATCATCCACGTTCTCCAGAATTCCAACCACTCCAACCACCGGCGTGGGATAAATGCCCTCGCCCAGGGTTTCGTTGTAGAGGCTCACGTTGCCGCCGGTGATCGGCGTTTCCAGAGTCGTGCAAGCTTCGTTGAGACCGTCCACTACTTGAGAGAACTGCCACATGATGGGTGGCTTTTCCGGGTTGCCAAAGTTCAGGCAGTTGGTTGCGGCCACCGGGGTTGCGCCGGTACAGGAAACGTTGCGTGCTGCTTCGGCAACGGCATGCATCGCGCCCAGCTTGGGATCAAGCCAGCACCAGCGCCCATTTCCATCCAGGGCCATGGCCAAAGCGCGCTTCGAGCCTTTAATACGCATCAATCCCGCGTCTGCGCCTGGGCCTTCCACCGTGTTCGATTGCACCATGGAGTCATATTGCTCGAAGATCCAGCGCTTCGAGCAGATGTTGGCGGCCGCCAAAAGATGCTTGAGATTCTCAGTGAAATCCATCGAAGCGTTCCACTGAATGCTGGCTGGTTTAGTCCGAGAAACCGGCGCGCTCCACGGTTCCATCGGCCGGTTGTATAAAGGCGCATCGTCGGTAAGCGCATCATTGGGGATATCCGCCACCAGCTTGCCATGCTCCAGCACGCGCAACCGGCTGCCGCTGGTCACGCGGCCAACAATCACGGCGTCCAGTCCCCACTTCTCAAACACGTTCAGAACTTCCTGTTCGCGGCCGCTCTCCGCTACCAGCAGCATCCGCTCCTGCGATTCGCTGAGCATGATCTCGTAAGCGTTCATGCCGGTTTCGCGCTGGGGTACCCGGTCCAATTCGATCTCAAGGCCAACGCCGCCGCGTCCGCCCATCTCGCAGGTGGAGCAGGTGAGCCCGGCGGCGCCCATGTCTTGAATTCCGACTACAGCGCCCGTGTGCATGGCTTCCAGGCAGGCTTCCAGCAACAGCTTCTCCAGGAACGGATCGCCCACCTGCACGTTCGGCCGCTTCTGTTCCGATCCCTCACTGAACTCTTCACTCGCCATGGTTGCGCCATGAATGCCGTCTCGCCCGGTCTTGGCGCCCACGTAGATCACCGGGTTTCCTTCTCCGGCGGCTTTGGCGTAAAAAATCTGATCGCGCCGCACCAGCCCCAGCGCAAAGGCATTCACCAGCGGATTCCCTGAATAACACGGTTCGAACTTGGTTTCACCGCCAAGGTTCGGCACACCAAAGCAGTTGCCGTAAGAGGCGATCCCGCTGACTACGCCTTCCAGAACCGAATGGTTCTTATGCATCGTTGCTTTGTCCGTTTTGCCATTGGCAGTGATCGGCCCAAACCTCAGCGAATCCATCACCGCCAGCGGACGCGCGCCCATGGTGAAGATGTCGCGCAGAATGCCGCCAACGCCGGTGGCTGCGCCCTGAAATGGCTCAATGAATGACGGGTGATTGTGCGATTCGATCTTGAAGGCGCAAGCCCAGCCGTCGCCAATGTCGATAATGCCCGCGTTCTCGCCCGGCCCTTGCACCACCAGCTGGCTGCGCGTGGGAAGCCGCTTCAGATGCACGCGCGACGACTTATACGAGCAGTGCTCGCTCCACATCACGCTGAAGATGCCCAGCTCCGTGAGCGACGGCTCACGGCCTAGCGCGCTCTTGATCTTCTCGTACTCCTGCGGCGTGATGCCGTGCTCGGCGATGACCTCGGGCGTAATGGCGGTAAGTTGTGTGGTGGGCATGGCAGTATTTCTATTTTCGCATGGTTTGTGCGGCGACATAAGCTCTTACGGTGGCGGCCATGCTCCGAAAATTCGTCCAAACCGGAGCCCCGAAGGGGCGGAAGCGCGCGATTGAGCGCGCCCAGCCCAGCCTGAGGCGAACGAATGCGAAGCCGTAAGGCTGGGTAAAGTTCAAAGAGATGAAGAGCCCCGGAGGGGCGGTACAAGAACCTCATAATGTTCAGCAAATATCTAACTTTTCTGCTTCCATTTGCCGCTGCGATTCATGTAAGAAAAAAGTCGGGCCGCGTTCGTGTAAGCGCACGAACGCAGCCCTAACCGCAAATCACCTTCCTAAGAAAGGCGACCTATGGCTGTTCTTGATGTTACTCAAAAGATGGATATCTACGAAAGCCTGTCGACCATCAACTCGGCCTTTGCCGGAATCGTGCATCACATCCAGGAAATTCAGCAGGCCGGGATCATCACCCAAAAATACAACCGGCTGTTCAGCGGTTTCACCCGCGAGTTGCAGGCGGAGATAAACTCTGACGTCCTCGAGCACTTGCGCGATCGGGAAATGGAAGATTGGTACCGCTTTGGCAAGGTGCGGCAAACCTACGAGAAGCAAATGCGGGATCCGGCCGACGTCTTCATTGAAGCAGCAGAACGAAAAAAGGAACTGGCGAAAAAACGCAAACGAAAAAAGCGATGAATAAGTTACGCCCACCGGACCCGCCGAAAGGCGGGTTAGTTTTTTGAGGTGCTCCGCTGCGCTGCGCAGCAGCCTGCGGCGCAAGGAATTATTATTTTTCTCGTTTTTGTGGCACGACTGAAGTCGTGCCCTGACAACTTGTTTTTTTGGACCGGAGCTTGAACGATAGGCACACCACAAAAAGCCGTGCCGCCCCTCCGGGGCTCCGTCTGAAAAACCTTGACTGGGTAAACGGTCTATGTTAAAGTAACTCATTTATTTTCATATGTTTATATGCATATGCAGCGGGACAAAAACACCGGTCCGAGTGGGGCAGGGCCGGGGATCGAAAGGGTATCGCCGGGGATGAATCGTGTAAGTCCTTATTTTTCGGGGATGGAGCAGGGAGGGGTGGGAAATCGGGCGATCTGGCCATCGGGAGATCGGGTGATTGGGAAATCTAGAGCCGGGAAGACCGGCTCATTGACGGACTTCGGAATGATGACCTGTTTAGAACCGGCCGCGAGCCCGACCACGCGGCGGGGTCAGGAGCAGGATGGAGTCGAGGCGAGAAGGACCTTGAGCGGTGTGGAGCGGAGCGACAGAAACAAATGAAATCCATCATCATCGGTACCGCCGGCCACATCGACCACGGCAAGACCGCGCTGGTCAAAGCCCTCACCGGCATCGACGCCGATCGCCTGGAAGAAGAGAAGCGCCGTGGCATCACCATCGATCTCGGCTTCGCCCACCTGGAATTGCCGATGCCTAGTGATTCGCAGAGGAGCGGTAAGGGCGGCGAGGCCGATCACGCGCCGAGCCGCCCTGCAACAAGAGCACAAGAAGCTCTAAGCGACGAGAATCGCCAGCGGCTTGGAGCGGAGCGACATAACGAAACCAAGCTCCGGCTTGGTTTCATAGACGTTCCGGGCCACGAGCGCTTCGTCCGCAACATGCTGGCAGGCGTCGGTGGCATGGACCTGGTGCTGATGGTCATCGCCGCCGACGAATCCATCAAGCCACAAACCCGCGAGCACTTTGAGATTTGCCGTCTGCTTTCCATCCCGCGCGGCATCACCGTGATCACCAAAGCCGACCTGGTCGATGAAGATACGCTGAGCGTTGTTCGCATGGAGATTGAAGATTTTGTACGCGGCTCATTTCTCGACGTCAGCCGGTCGCCCGTGGTTGCTGTGAGTTCACTCAAAGGAACTGGTCTGGATGAACTGAAACGCGAGATCACACGTCTTGCTGCCGAAGTTCCCGCGCGCGATACCGAAGCGCTCTTCCGCCTGCCGATTGACCGGGTCTTCGTCATGAAGGGCTTTGGCGCAGTGGTGACGGGCACACTGATTGCAGGCAAGATTAAAAAAGAAGAGGAAGTCGAGGTTTTTCCGGCGCACAGGCGGGTTCGTGTTCGGGGCGTGCAAGTGCATGGTGCGATGACGGAGCAGGCGATCGCCGGACAACGCACCGCGCTCAACCTGGCCGGAGTGCAACTGGAAGAACTTGCCCGAGGCATGACCCTTACCGCGCCCGGAGCGTTTGAAAGCACGCAGAGATTTGAGGTTCAGCTCTCATTGCTCAAAGACGCCAAGCCGCTCAAGAACCGTGCGCGTGTCCATCTGCACGCGTTCACCTCGGAGACGATTGCCGAGGTAACCCTGCGCGGGGTGAACGAGCTCAAGCCCGGCGGCGCCGCTTTCGCGCAGCTACGCACTGCCGAGCCATTGCTGCTCCTGCCCGGAGACCACGCGATCCTGCGGCAATTTTCTCCGGTTGTGACGATTGGCGGCGCCGTGGTGCTGGATGCCTTTCCGCTGCCCCGGCCAAAGCCCGAAGCACTCCAGGTTTTTCTCGAAACCCAGCTCTCAGGCTCGAGGCAGGAGGCGCTGCTGGCGCGAATCGCCCGGCGCGGGCATGAAGCCCTGTCACTGGCGGCGGCGGTGCGCGAAACCGGATTGAAGCCTACAGTCCTGCAGCCGATGGTTTCCGCCCTGGTGCAACAGAAACAGGTGATCCAGGTAGGCGACTTCTTGCTGGCAACCGACGCGGCATTGAAGGCAACGCAAAAGCTTGTGGCTACGCTGGAAGCGTTTCACAAAGCCAACCCGCTGGTTGGGGGCATGAGCAAGGAAGAGTTGCGGGCAAAACTTGGCCTTCATCAGCCCGTCATGGAAGCTTTGCTGGCCCAACTCGTGCGCGAAAAGAAGGTTGAGACCGCGGGTGAGCAGGTGCGGCTGGCCGGCCGGGGCGTTGAGCTGAAAGATGAAGAAGCCAAGGCCAAGGAGCAAATTGAGCGAGCCTTCGCTTCAGCCGGACTCAAAGTCCCGCTCATGAAGGAAGTCCTGGACAAGCTGCCGATTGATAAAGCGCGTGCTCAGAAGCTGGTCACGCTTCTGCTGCGCGATCGCGTGCTGGTCAAACTGACGGATGATCTGGTCTTCCATCACACGGCGCTGGAAGGCCTGCGGCAGCTCATGGCAACCCAGAAAACCAAGACCGCTAAAATCGATGTTCCGACGTTCAAAGACCTGATCGGTGTCACGCGCAAATACGCCATTCCGCTGCTGGAATATCTTGACCAGCAGCGTGTCACGCGCCGCGTGGGCGATGAGCGCATCATCATTTAAATGTCGCTGCGCTCCAAACCGCCCAGAGTTCGTCTACCTGGTAATTTTGTTATGCTCCTGTTGTACGCCGCTCGCCGCGTAGCCGGGCTCGCGCTGATAGATAAACAATTTGGTATATGGCATCCATGTTCGGACCGCCGTTTCCGAGAGCGGCCATACAGTCGCGAGCTTGTGGCCAAGTACCAAATACTAAATACTAAGTACTAAATACTGTTTTCTTACCATCCGCCTCCCCCTCCACCGCCGCCCCCACCACCTGAAGACCCACCCCCGCCTCCACCTGACGATGAGCCCGGTGCCGTAGACGATGAAGAGACCGCGCTTGAAAACGAGCTGCCGAAGCTGGAGGTAAACGATGATGCTGAGAAAGTTGCTGTGTTAAAGCCCGAATACCACGAAGGTGAATAGCCTCTGCTTGAGCCGCCGGCCGCTGCTGCCTGTGCCAGCACATCAGAAAACTGGTTGGCCCAGGCTTGCTCCACTCCTAGCGCCAGCGCATACGGCAGAAACCGTTCGAACAGCTCGGGAGTCTTGTTTGGCGGCGCCATGGTCTGCAGGCGATCGGCATCCACTGCCTTCAGGAACATCCTGAAGCCTTCTACTCGGTCCATCAGCGCTCTGCCTGCTAATGTCGGTGCTTTCAGCAGATGATGGAAGAGAACGTTCATGAACATTGCGCTTGCGATGATCACTGCTGCAACAACCCCGGTTGCCCAAAGCAGGAAACCGATTCCAAGGCATTCACCGCCAACGAACGGAATGCTGAATAAAGTCAGGAATCCGGCCTGGCCGTAGCCCAGCACGCCTTCGCTGCGCCCGCTGCGCCAGGCTCGGACCACGCTGCTCAACAGCGCGTAGACGCCAAAGCTCCATCCCGTGAGCCAGACGGACATAAAGAGCGCAATGGCCAGTTGCGAGCCGCCGCGCGTCACAACCATCGCGGCAATCGCAGCCAGAGAGACAAGGGCGCCAGGCCAGACATAGCGGCCGTTGGTCCGGAAATAGCCCGTCTCCGTTGTGGCGTGCAGCGTATTCTCTATTGCCTTCTTGGCTCGGCTCAGCAGCGTATGCTTTGCGTTGGTGAGCGTCAGCGTGCCGCTGTCTTCGAAAAGAATTTTTGCCAGCGCCTTCTCGTCTGCGGTGAGGCCGCTCTCATTAGGCGCTTTACCTTGGCGCAGCAGCTTATAGGTCTTCGACTCATCCTGCTCGATCCTGAGGTAGCCTTTGGCCGCCAGCCCGATGATCGCGCAGGTGAAACCCTTTTCGTCAAAACCCATGCGCTCCAGGAAACGGACCGCCGCGGGCGACATACCGTTCGGCGGCTCGTACAAGGGCATGATGCTTCCTGGCGTGGGGTCGCGCCCCACTTTGACCCAGACAATCAGGTAGTAAAGAAGGGCAACGCACAAACCGCCAATTCCCAGGATTTCCGCCTTGTGGTCCTGGATGAACCAGGCGCGCTTCTGAGCGGCCGTGGGCTCGGCTACAAAGCCCTTCGGCCACTCCACCAGAATGGTCAGCCCCTGGCTTGACGCGAGATGAATGGCACGAAATATGGGATTGCCGTCATCATCGCGGCTCGCGGTGTATTCCTGCCCTTTGGCTCCTTCGTACCCGGTGTATCCCTCAAGATCACTCACCTGGCTGCGCACGTTCTGGGGCAGCACCACGGTCGCGGTCGCGACGTCGATGGGAAATTGCCATCCGTTTCCGGTCACGTTCCAGTAAAGCTCGTCGTGATCGGCAAAGAAGCCGAGCTGGCGGTCGGTGCGATACTCAAATTCGTACGTGTGCTCGCCGGGCTGCAGAGCGTACGCGGAGCTGCCGAAATAGACGCGTACTCCATTGCTCCGGTTCTCGGTGTGGTAGGGTTCCGTGTACCCGTCGAGCTGGAGGCTTACGACGTCAAACAGCACCGAATAGGGGTTGCCCAGGCGGTTCTTGTAGCGGGTGGGAAAATCGCGATAGATGCCGTGCACCATCGACTTCCCGGCTGACTTGACTGCAATCGTCTCCTTTACCTGCATGCTCCCGTCCTCATTGACGGTGATGCGGGAATCGAAGGAGCGAATGCGCTCGTCACGATCCTGGGCTGCGGCAGGCGCAAGCACCGCCCACAGAAAACAAAGTGCTGCTAAGAAGGTTTTCATGGATTTTGCACTCGACTATATCCCGACACGCCGTCAGACAAGAAGAGCAAAGTTGCAGGAAGCTGAACCGCTGTGACACAGTGGACTAGACGGAGCGGATATGAAGGTTCTTCTCATCGGCGGCAGCGGCTTCATCGGCCCATTCACGGCGACTGAACTGCTCAAAAACGGGCATCAGGTCACCGTCTTTCATCGCGGCAGAACCCGCGCTCCCGAAGGTGCTGAGCAGATTCTTGGCGACCGCCAGTTTCTGCAGGACCATCAACCTGAATTTCGCCGTCAGAAATTTGATGTCGTGGTCGACTTCGTCCTCAGCTCCGCGCGACAGGCTATGCAACTCATGGATACATTTCGCGGCATCGCTGGCCGCGTGGTTGCTCTGAGCAGCATGGACGTCTATCGCGCCTGGGGCGTTTTTTACGGGTTCGACAAGGGCGATCTTCAGGAGTTGCCGGTGACTGAGGACTCGGAGCTCAGATCAAGCCGCAACGTCTATCCGCCGGAAGCGCTCGCCCGCATGCGCGAGCTCATCTATCCCTGGGTGGACGATGAGTACGACAAAATTCCCGTGGAAAAAGCGGCGTTGAGCGATGCAAAACTACCGGGCACAGTGTTGCGCCTGCCCATGATCTATGGTCCGGGCGATCCCATTCATCGCTTTCATCCTGTTTTGAAGCGCATCGACGACGGTCGCCGGCAAATCATCTTTGCCGATGACGATGGTGCCATGCGTACGCCGCGCGGATATGTGGAGAATGTCGCTACCGCAATCGCTCTGGCCGCTACTTCACCACAGGCAGGCGGCCGGACCTACAATGTGTGCGAAGCGGAATTTTTTAGCGAGCTGGACTGGGCGAAAAAAATCGCTGCGGCCACAAATTGGAGCGGCGAGTTCGTCATACTGCCGCATGACAGAACTCCCAAGCATCTACTCTGGCCCGGCAACACCGCGCAACATCTGGTTGCAACATCAGAGCGCATTCGCAAGGAGCTTGGATATCGCGAGTCGATCCCGCGTGACGAAGCCATTCGGCGCACCATCGAATGGGAGCGGGCGAATCCACCAGTGCGGCCTCTGGCGCAGTTTGATTATCAGGCGGAAGACGACGCGCTGGCCCAGTTCAAAGCGACGGCCTGAGCCGTCGGGTCAGCCGATCCATTGTCCCGATGGCCCGATTTCGCGATGATTCGACTCTTTGCGTCCGTTGTGTCCTTTGCGGTAACTTTCTAAAAGAGACCCCGCATGCTAACCATCCGCAAAGCAACTCCGGCCGATGCCGCTCTGATGCTCCGCTTTATTCGCGGTCTGGCGGAGTACGAACGTGAGCCCCAGGCCGTGATCGCTACCGAAGAAGGGCTCATTCGCGACGGTTTTGGTCCGCAACCAAAATTTCGCTGCCTGATCGCCGAATGGGACAGCCATCCGGCGGGGTTTGCCTTCTTTCACTACAACTACTCCACCTGGCGTGGTCAGCCGGGTTTGTACCTGGAAGATCTTTTTGTGCTGCCGGAGATGCGCGGCAAAGGTATCGGCAAAGCTCTTTTGCAGACGCTGGCCCAGATTGCGCTGGAAGAGGACTGCTACGGCCTGCGCTGGATGGTCCTGGAGTGGAACACGCCGGCGATCAAGTTTTACGATTCGCTCGGAGCCGAACTGCTCGGTGAATGGGAGACCATGCTGCTGCGCGGCGAAGCGCTGGAGCGCCTGGCCAACGGCGTTGCAGCAGCGAAAACTGCCGCCGTATCTGAGGCAACAAAGACGAAGTGACTGCAAGGATGAAGTGACTGCAAGGATAAAGATTATCGGCGCGGGCCTGGCCGGCTGTGAAGCCGCGTGGCAGTGTGCCCGCCGCGGCGTTGAGGTCAAGCTGTACGAGATGCGCCCGGCGAAATCCACGCCGGCGCACCAGACCGGCAACTTCGCCGAGCTGGTCTGCTCCAACTCGCTCAAGTCGGAAAGCGAGAACACCGCGCCCTGGCTGTTGAAAGAAGAAATGCGGCGCGTCGGCTCCCTGCTGCTGCAGATTGCTCACGAAACCAGCGTTCCAGCCGGCCATGCGCTGGCAGTGGATCGGGAAAACTTTGCCGCTCGTGTCACTGAAGCGATCTCAGCCGAACCCAGAATCGAAGTAATCCGCCAGGAGGTAACTGAGATCAGGGAAGACGACGGCCTGACGGTCATCGCCACCGGCCCGCTGACTTCAGACGCCCTCTCGCGTGAGATTGCACGCCTGAGCGGCAGCGATCATCTTTTCTTCTACGATTCCATCAGTCCCATCGTGGAAGCTGACTCTATCGAGATGTCGCGCGTCTACATGGCCGCGCGATACGGCAAAGGCACAGCCGACTACATCAACTGTCCATTTACCAAAGAAGAATATGACCGGTTCTACGACGCTCTGGTTGCGGCCGAGTCGGTGGAAGGACACGACTGGGAGAACCTGAACTACTTTGAAGGCTGCCTGCCGATCGAGGAGATCGCGCGGCGCGGACGCGACACCCTGCGCTTTGGACCCATGAAGCCGGTAGGACTTGACGATCCCCGGACCGGCAAATGGCCGTACGCCGTGGTCCAGCTCCGTCAGGAGAACCTGCGCGCCGACTCCTACAATCTGGTCGGCTTCCAGAATCATTTGAAGTTCGGCGACCAGGCCCGCGTGCTCCGCCTGATACCTGGGCTCGAAAATGCCAGGTTCCTGCGCTACGGACAGATTCACCGTAACACTTACATCAACGCCCCTACTCTGCTTACGGAACGATTGAACTTAAAGCGGCATCCCAACGTATTCTTGAGTGGGCAGATTTCCGGAGTGGAGGGCTACACGGAATCGATCGCGATGGGAATGCTGGCCGGCATGAACGCAGCTCACCTTGCGCTTGGGCATCCGGTCACGCCGCCTCCGCGCGAAACCGCGCTGGGCTCTCTGGTCCATTACATCTGCCATGCCGAAGCCAGGAGCTTTCAGCCGGCGAACATCACTTTCGACCTGTTGCCGCAATTGGATGAAGCCATGCGGCGACGTATTCGCGATAAAAAGCTCAGGCACAAAATGGTTTGTGAAAGTGCGCTGGAGAAGCTAGCATCATGGCTTCAACAGGCTGAAGCGGCCGGAGTTCCGGCGGCAAGGAGTTCTTATGAATCGTCTGTCTGCTCTTGATGCGTTTGGGCCTGCGTTTTCACGAGTAGGAACCATGCTGTTCAAGCCCTTCCGCCTGGGCACCTGGCTCAAGATGGGGTTCATCGGAATGCTGGGGGGAGGCCTCGCTACATTCAGCGGGAACATGAACTTCCGCGGAATGCAGCCGGCGGGGGTCCCACGCGGCAACTTTCCCAGCGACCCTTGGTATGAAATTCAACGCGCGATGCGCTCCGTTCACCTGGCCGATTACCTTCATATCATTGTGGTAGTGCTGGCCGTGATTCTCGTCATCTCGCTCATCTTTTTGTATCTTTTCTGCCGCTTTCGCTTTGTGTTGTTCGATTCCGTGGTCACCGGCCAGCCGGCGGTAGGACGAGGCTGGCGGCAATATGCGTCGCAGGCCAACCGCTATTTCGGTTTCTGGCTTGCATTCCGCCTGGTAACCCTGGCCACATTCGCCTTGATCATCGGACTGCCGCTCTGGCATGCATATAAGAGCGGGGTGTTCAGTGAGGACAATTCGCTCGCGGCTTTCTTTCAGATCATGGCATCCATCGCTCTGGGCGCGGTTGCCGCCGGCATTGTTTTGGCCGTCATCTCCACGCTGATGAAAGATTTCATTATGCCCATCATGGCGCTGGACGATCTTCTCCTGGGCGATGCATGGTCAGTGTTGTGGAAGGTGATTGCTTCAGAGCCGGGCGCATGGGCCGGGTATCTCGGCATGAAAGTGGTTTTTGCCATCGGCGGCAGCATTGCGCTTGCTCTCGGAATGTTCGTTGCCATGCTGCCGGCGATGTTCATCATTGGAATTCCGGTCGCATTGCTCGTTGTGCCGGGCGTTTTTGCGCTCAAGGCTGGAGCGACTGCGGTGGCAGTGCTCCTGTTTGTGCTTGCGGGTGGGCTGGCAGCAGTCGGATTCTCCTGTCTTTACCTGATGCTGATCGCGCCCTTCACCGTATTCTTTGCCTCGTATGCTTTTTATTTCTTCGGTGGACGATATCCCAAGCTTGGAGCGCTGCTGTGGCCACAGTCCCCTTCACCGGCTCCTACGCCGCAGATGGCTGGGACGCAACCGGTGCGTTAGTTTGTGGCCTTGCGTTTAATCCAGACTTCGTCGGTACCGGCGAGCATCGCCACTCGTCTTATTCAAAGCGCAGTGCTCTGATGGGATCAACGCGCGACGCTCTCCAGGCCGGCGCCCAGCAGGCAGCCATCGTCACCAGCAGCACCGTGATCGGCACCACGATGAATGTCGCCGGGTTCGGCTTGCCCAGGCCAATCAGTCCGGCGGCCAGAGCCTTGCCGGCAACCGCGCTCACCAGCCCGCCCACGGCAACGCCGATTCCCGCCAGCACCAGGCCCTGGCGCATGATCAACTTCAAAACATCCGCGCGGGTGGCGCCGATGGCAATTCGCACACCAATCTCCCGCGTTCGCCGCGCGACCGAGTAAGAAACCAACCCATAGGTCCCGATAAGCGCCAGCGTAAGCCCGATGAGTCCCATGGTCATCACCAGCTGCATGATCATCTTCGGAGGGTTCAGCGCGCGCAATTCGTAGAAGTTGGAAAAAGTGCGCACATTGTAAATCGGCACGTTCGCATCCATGGCATGAACGATGTTCCTGATCGGCGCAGCCAGCTGCGCCGGATCGCCGGAGCTCTGCGTGAGCAGGATCATGCGCGAGTTCTGCTCCTGGGCAAAAGGCAGGTAGAAGAAGCGTTGCTGCGATTCGCTGATGAACAGGTACTTGGAATTCCTGGCCACACCCACAACCTGCACATACGTTCCTTTGTCCGTATCCAGGCGAAAGCGCTTGCCGAGCGGGTCCTGGCCGGGCCAGAAATATTTAGCAAACTCCTGATTCACGATGGCTACGCGCGGCGAGCCCTCTTTGTCATCGGCAGTGAACGCGCGTCCGCTCACGATATTGATTCTCATCACATCAAAATAGTTCTCGTCCACCACGTTGTTGAAGAGGGATACGTTCGGCTGCCCCTTCGGCGCCTGGTAGCCGTCAGGAATTACGATGCGCGGGGACTGTGCCGGCTGGAATTGCGCCACGGCGGAAAGCGTGGCCGCTTCAACCCCGGGCACGGAACGCACCCGATCCTTGAGATCGCGATAAAAGATGAGGGTTTTTTCCGGCGAATAACGCACCAGCGAGGTATCGAATTCGGTCATCATCAAATGATCGGTGCGGAATCCGGGGTTCGCCGTCAGCGACTTGCGAAAACCGTCCATAAGCATGCCCGCACTGACCAGCAGCACCATGGAAAGGGCGATCTGCGCGATCACCAATGTGTTGCGGCCAAGCGTACGCCGCCGGCCGGTCATGCTGGTGTCAGTGCTTTTGAGCGCGGGGACCAGCTCCGTTTTCAGGCTTTGAAACGCGGGCGCCAAACCGAAGGCCAGGGCGCTGGCCAGCGCAACAACCAGGCTGAAGAGCAGCACCCGCTGATCGAGCTGCGGATCAATCACGATGGGCAGATCCGTAGGGACCGGAATGGTCTGCAAAAACCGAATGCCGGCGTAGGCAAATCCCAGGCCGAGCAGTCCGCCAATCATTGACAAGAGAATATTCTCCGCAAACAGCTGGCGCAGCAGTTTGGTCCGGCTTACGCCCAGGGCAATTCGCACCGCCATCTCCCGTGAGCGTCCGCGGGCGCGGCCCAGAAGCAGATTCGCGACATTGGCGCAGGCAATCAACAAGACCACTGAGGCCAGCCCCATCAGCATGGGCAGCAGGATGGCGTCGAGAGAATCCTGGGCAGCGCGCGACTGCAATTGTGTCCGCACTACCACGGTGCGATTCCGCCCGTCCGCCGGGTATTGCTGCTGCAAACCCTTCCATAGAGTGGCCATCTCCGCCTGGGCCTGTTTGTGCGACACGCCGTTCCTCAGGCGGCCTTCAACCGTAATGCCGTAGTCATTGCGATCCTCGAGCGGATCTTTGGCAGCTCCATTCAATCGCTGCGCCCACTGCATCGGCACAAAGAAGGCCGGACGGACAAACGGGTCTATTCCAGTGAAGGTTTTCGGCGCAATGCCGACCACGTTGAAATCCATGCCGGAAATGCGCACGGTTTGCCCGATGATCTGTCGGTCGCCATTGAACTGGTCCTGCCAGAAGGCATAGGCCAGCACAACCGCTGGGCTGCCGCCGCGTGCATTTTCTTCCGGCCGAAAGTCGCGTCCCATCGCCGGCTCCACGCCCAGCATAGAGAAGAAGTTGTCGCTCACCAGAGTTCCCAGACGAATCTGCGGCGTCTCTGACGCGGAGTGAGCCATGCTGACGGTGGTGAACTCAAAAGCCGCCATGCCGTCAAAGGACTTTGTGGCCGCCCGAAAATCGAGGTAATCAGGATATGACACTCCGCCAATATCACCGCTGGCCTTGTCCAGATTGACTTCCATCACCGAGCCGGGATTGGCCACCGGCATCGGACGCAAGAGCAGCGCGTCTACCAGGCTGAAAATAGCGGCATTGGCGCCAATCCCCAGCGCCAGTGAAAGAGCGGCAATCGCAGTAAAACCCGGACTGCGAAGGATCATGCGGAAGGCGTAGCGAATCTCTTGCAGCATGACTGTATGACGGATCAGGGGCCACAATTGTTCCGCTAAAAAACTCTTAAAAATTGTGAGCTCTTGATTGGGGTGAAACGCTCAGAACCCATTAAGAATCCAGAGCTTAGCGGCGTCGTTCTTTCTTTGGTCCCAATTCCACTTTGCTGCGCGCCCGGTTCTTGATCCAGATCGGCGTGCCCACAAATCCAAATCGCTTGCGGATCTGGTTTTCCAGAAAACGTTCGTAGGAAAAGTGGAGCTTGACGTCCTTGTCAGTGAAGAGAATAAAAGTTGGCGGCGAAGCCTGCGCCTGGGTCATGTAGAAAATCTTGACTTGCTGCCGATGCGGCACTGAGGCGCGTTCAAAGTCCACCGATTCTAGAAAGCGATTCATCTGCGCAGTGCTGATCCGCTTGCGCCGCTCGGCGGAAACCAGTTCCAGCGCGCGAAAAATCTTGTCAATATTCTTGCCCGCCGAAGCGGAGACAAAAACGATAGGCGCATAGTCCAAAAATTTCAACGCGCGCCGCGCCTGCTTTTCATAGATGTCGCGATCCGCCGGCGGACGCCCGTCAGTCCGCGCTGGACCAATCAGGTCCCACTTGTTGACCACGATGATGACCGAACGCCCGCTCTCATGCGCGTAGCCGCCGATGGTCGCATCCAGCGCTGAAACCCCCTCCACAGCGTCAATCACCAGCAACGCAACGTCGGCGGCTTCCAAGTGCTTGCGCGCCATCACTACCGAGAGCTTCTCCGCCATCAGCCTGGTCTTGCCCTTGCGCCGGATGCCTGCGGTATCAATGAACTTGTACGTGTTGCCGTCTTTTTCGATCAGCTCATCCACGGCGTCGCGAGTGGTGCCGGCGACAGGAGACACAATGGCTCGCGAGGTGCCGGTGAGAACGTTGAGCAGGGTTGACTTGCCGACGTTCGGATGACCGATGATCGCGACCCTGGTCTCTCGCGGTGGACGCGGCTGCTGAGGTTGCGCGCCGTCGTGCTCGGCCGCTGCTAAGGCCGCTTCTTCCTCTGCCACAGGGATCGCCGTAGCTTGAGTCTCATTGGAAGAAGCGGGTATTACCTTCAAAATCTCATCCAGCAGTTCTGCAGTTCCTGTGCCGTGCTCGGCCGAAACAGGATAGAGACTTTGAATTCCCAGGGTGCGATAATTTTCCGCCTCCGCCTCAAGCTTGGTGGTATCGACCTTGTTCACCGCCAAAAACAGCGGCTTGCCCACGCGGCGAAGCAGTTGCGCCAGCTCGAAATCAGGTGCTGCCAGCTCCGTTCTCACATCCACCACCAGAATAATGGCTGCAGCTTCTTCCAATGCCAGACGCGCCTGGCGAAAGATCTCCGCCGGGATAAAGTCCTTGTCGTCGGGAATAATGCCGCCGGTATCGACGACGCGCAGCCGGCGGCCTTCCCAGGTAGTTTCACCGTAAAGACGGTCGCGGGTAATGCCGGGTTCGTCGCCCACAATGGCCCTTCGCGAGCCGATGATCCGGTTGAACAGCGTCGACTTCCCCACGTTGGGCCGGCCAACAATGGCGATCAGGGGTGCGCGGGATTTTCTGGCGTTCAGCAAATGGGGCGTACCATATGAATCCGATTTTCGGTTTGAACTCGTCGGGCGAATTTTTTTCGAATCGAGCAGCGCCACCAGCTCAACTACACGCTATTATTAAACCACGCTCGCCATGGCTTCTTTCTCTCACTCGGAAACTACTTCGGTGTCCTCAGGCCGCCTGCCTACGCTGCATGAGTTCTTTGCTCCTGGCGGGCTGCTGAACAGAGCGCATCCGAACTATGAGTTTCGCCGCGGCCAGTTGCAGATGGCGGAGGCCGTGGAGCGCGCCCTGGCGGAGAGAAGACACCTGATCGTGGAAGCCGGCACCGGGACCGGCAAGACGTTGGCCTATCTGCTGCCGGTGATCCGAAGCGGCAAGCGCGTGATCATTTCCACCGGGACCAAGAATCTGCAGGAGCAGTTGTTTTTTAAGGACGTCCCGTTCCTGGAGCAGCATCTTTTCGGCTCGAATCCGGGCAAGCTGCGCGTCTGTTATATGAAAGGGCGCAGCAACTATCTTTGCCGGCAAAAGCTTTATGATCTGGCGAACCAGCCGGTGCTGAATGGGCTGCAGGAGATCGAACAATACCGGCAGATCGCCGAATGGGAGCAGACAACGGAAAGCGGCGATCGCGCCGAGTTGAAGGGCATTCCCGAAGCGGCTCAGCTCTGGCAGAAACTCGATGCCCGCACCGAGCGCTGCACCGGGCAGAAATGCCCGCAGTGGGAGCGCTGCTTCATCACGGAGATGCATCGCCGTGCCGCCGAGAGCGACATCATCATCGTCAATCACCACCTCTTCTTTGCCGATCTGGCCTTGCGGCAGTCCGGCGGCCCGGATGCCGGCGTTCTTCCCGACTTCAGCGCTGTTATCTTCGATGAAGCGCACGAACTGGAAGACGTGGCCGGAAGCTACTTCGGCGTGAGCGTAAGCAATCTTCGGTTTGAAGAGCTGGCGCGCGATATCGAGTCTACGCTGCAGCAAAAAAAGGCCATCTCGCCGGGAGTTATCCAGGCGGTGGCGCGTTTGCGTGAGCGTTCGCGTTTTTTCTTTGGTCTTCTGCCGCCGGGTGAAGGCCGCTCCGCATTTACCGCGCGTGAAGAATTCCTGGAGAAGCATGGCGATGATTACGACTCCCTGATGCAGTCGCTCGGCCGGGTTGTGGCCGAGTTGGAGTTGCTACCGCAAAAACCGGAAGAGGTCTTCAGCTTTGTCCGGCGCAGCCAGGAGTTGCAGGCGCAACTTGCGTTCATCATGGAGTCGCAGGACAAGAACACCGTCTTCTGGCTGGAGTACCGTGGCGAAGCGCGCAGAACGCGTGGCGGTCAGACGCATATCGTGCTGCAGGCCACACCGATTGACGTCTCACAACTCCTCAAGCAGACGCTGTTTGAAAACGTTGAGACCGCGGTGTTGACCTCGGCGACGCTGGCGGTGGCCGGCGCTCCTGATCGCGGTAGTTTTGAATACATGCGCCAGCGGGTAGGTCTGGAACACGCGCGTGAGATGGTAGTGCCTTCCCACTTCGACTACGGAAAGCAGGCAGTCCTTTATGTTCCACCGGATATGCCCGATCCGCGTGCGCCGTCCTTTGGGCGAGCCGCCGCCGAGAAGATCCGCCGCCTGCTCGAAATTACCCAGGGCCGCGCTTTCTGCCTCTTTACCAGCTATGCGCAGATGAATGATATTCACGATCGCCTGCTGGGAGAGCTGCCTTTTCCCATGTTGTTGCAGGGCACGTCGCCGAAAACCGCGCTGCTGGAAGAATTCCGCCAGACACCCAATGCTGTCCTCTTCGCGACCGCCTCATTCTGGCAAGGAGTTGATGTACAGGGCGAACAGCTCAGCTGCGTGATCATTGACCGGCTGCCTTTCGCGGTCCCGAATGATCCGGTGGTTGCAGCGCGCATTCGCGCCATCGATGCCGCCGGCGGAAACGCGTTTTTCGAATACCAGGTTCCCGCTGCCGTCATAGCTCTGAAGCAGGGCTTCGGCCGGCTGGTTCGTTCGGTGAAAGATCGCGGAGTCCTGGCGCTGTTGGATAACCGCCTGCTCAAACAGCGCTACGGCAGGATCTTCATTGACAGCCTGCCGGCCTACAAGAAGACACGCGACCTGGCAGACGTGGATGCATTCTTTGGGAACACACTCTGAAGTTGTGAATCCCTCCGCCTCTAATGCCTCTTGGCAGTAAATTTCTTTGGATCAAATTGCTGCTGCGGATTCACTTTACTTGTTTCTAATGCCAGTGACGAATTGAGAGCAGCTTTCTTGACGTCCGGATCATCGCTTTTTGCTGCCACGTCCTGCAGCGAGGCAATACTTTCCTTCACAACCTCTGGCTTTGTCGCCGACATTCCAACTTCCTGCAGTGACTGTATCGCATGCAGGGCCAAAGCGGTGTGATGTCCCTGGCTGGCCACTATGCCAACGTCTTTCAGGGCTCCCACACTGGAGTCAGGATCCTGGCTTGCGGCGGCCTGAAATTCGCTGATGGCTTTCTGCGAGCTGTTCACCAGCTCCTGGGTCTTTTCAGTATCCTGGACCGCAGATAGCTTTTGGATCGCCTGTGTCACTGCGGGAACGGCTGCTCCGACTGCTGCTTTTACCTGTTCCGGGTTACCGCTTGAGGACGCGGCTTTGAGCAGACCAGTCTGATTGTCCACATTGTGCGTTTGTTGCGTGGCCAGTATATTGCCGGCTGATTTCTGCGCTTGATCGATGATAGGCTGCCACAACAGGCCGCACACGATCGCGAACATGAACGTCCGCATAGCGGGAACCTGGGAAGCGGTCAAAAGATAAACTCCAAACAATCCCGCGATCGCACTCATAAACATCAGCGCAGATACCTGCCCGTACCACGGCCAGGCAACAATCTGTTTCGGAACATTGCCGGAATATTTGCCCAGCACCCAAAACAGGAGTCCGCCTATACCGCCAAATAAGGCGACGGTAAGCGCTTGCATAATTTGCGCCGTATTGAATTGCGAGCCACTAGGCTGAGGCGTTGGAGCTGCCCCCATGTTTCCTCCTATCAGAAAGCATGAAATTAGGAAGAGATTGTGCTATGCGGCGTCGCGTAAGAACAATCAGTTTTTACGCTGAAGTGGGTTCCAAAATGGAACGGAACGAGCTACTCCTTCACCACCCTCGGTCCCGCGGTGGGATAGTCCTCCAGGACTTCAATGATCACTTCACGAACGGCAAATTCATCTTGCATGGCGTGAGATGAGGTGGTGATGCTATGCAAGGCCACTGTGCCGGCCTCAATATCATCAGCCAGTTGACGCAACGCTGCGACAGCTTTGGCGTTGTTCAATCCAAACGCGTGCTTACCCGAGCGATCAGCACACGCGGCCGCGTTGATGGGTGTCCTGCCTCCGCTAATCATGTAGACGTTCCCCTTGCTGCCAAAGAACGGTCCGCGCGCCGTCCCTTGCTGTAGAAATTCATTTCGAATCCATTTGCAACTCGTTGACCGAAACCCGATTGCAGGATATCCGATAGATCCAATTACCCACTTGTAATAAACTTTGCCGCCAAGGTCTACCCGACAAATAGCTTATTTTTCAGCAAAATAAGTGCAATTCCAGTTGTTGAGCCAAATTGCGAATGCTAGATCTAGATACGTCGTATGGCTGTGTGTGGTTGCACTCGGGCTGTGGATATTTCGGCGCAGCCTCATGCGCTGGATGCTGCTATCGCCAGCATTTACAATGAATTCATGGCGGTCAGCGCCCCACCGCCGCAAGGGGAGAGGATGTACGAAGTTACGGTCGAAGATTCATTTGCCGCAGGACATTACCTGCGCAACTACAAGGGTAAGTGCGAGAACCCGCACGGACACAATTACAAAGTGCGGGTAACGTTGCGTGGAGCCGAGCTGGACAAGGCCGGCCTTCTGCTTGATTTCAAAGACCTGAAAGACGTGATGAAGCACGTAATCGACCGGCTCGATCATCAGATGCTGAATGAAATTGCACCCTTCACTGAGCTGAACCCCTCGGCAGAAAATCTGGCCAAGTACTTCTTTGACCAGACGAATGGGCGATTGCAATCGCTGACCACCGGCCGTGTAACAGTCAAGGACGTGACCGTGTGGGAAACGGACACGACCACGGCGCGATATTCAGAATAAGGCCCAGGTCGAACCTGGCGCTGCTTCTCCAGAGCTGATGCAGATTATCGAAATCTACCGGTCCATCCAGGGAGAGTCGTCTTTTGCCGGACTGCCCTGCATTTTCGTGCGCCTGGCCGCGTGCAATCTGCGCTGCAACTGGTGTGACAGTGAATACACCTTTACCGGCGGCAAGAAGATGTCGGCGCAGGAAGTCGAGCGGGAAGTCACGCGGCTTGCTTCCGGCGGCCTGGTGGAGATCACCGGCGGCGAGCCCATGCTGCAGGAGCGCGAATTGGTGCCGCTCATGGAACGCCTGCTCGCGGCCGGCTATACCCTGCTGCTGGAAACCAGCGGTGAGCGCCCGCTGGAGAAAGTGCCCCAGGCCGTTCACAAGATTGTCGACGTGAAGTGCCCTGGTTCGGGCGAAGGTGGATCGTTTCGCATGAGCAATCTTGGTACGCTCACGCAACGGGATGAAGTCAAGTTTGTGCTGACCGATCGCGCCGACTACGAATTTGCCCGCGCCTTCACCCACGAACACGGCTTGGAGAACAAGACCGGCGGCGTGCTTTTTTCCCCGGCGTTTTTGAAAGAGCCAGGCCGCGAGCGCGACGCTTCCAACTGCCGGCTTGATCCCCGCCAGCTGGCGGAATGGATTCTGGAGGATGGATTAAATGTCCGGCTGGGGCTGCAGATCCATAAATTCATTTGGGAGCCGGCCACCAAGGGCGTTTGATGTTGCCGCGGGCTGGGTAAAGATTCAGTTGTAGCGGTGAGCTGTTGGCAAGCAAACTGAACCCCATCGGCAGACACAAGTTTTGCGATAAATTAAGTATAAGCAGGGCAGCTAAACCAGACTGGCTGACCATCAGAAGAGAGTAGAACTTCACATAAATCAGGGGTTACTGTGACACTGGGAAAAGTGGGCTCAGTTGTGCTTTTGAGCGGAGGCATGGATTCGTGCGTCTGTGCCGCGCTGGCTGCGCGCGACACCGAAGCTGCGGCCCTGCACATCAGCTACGGCCAACGGACGGAAGTGAGAGAGCGCCGCGCCTTTGAGAGCATCACTGAACGTCTGGGATTGGAGCGGCGGCTGGTTCTGCGGAATGAATCCCTGAGCGTCATCGGCGGATCGGCGCTGACCGATAGCAATATCCACGTACCTGATGCAGGCGAGCAGATTGGAGCAACGGTACCGGTCACCTATGTGCCGTTCCGAAACGCTCATTTTCTGGCCGCGGCGGTGAGCTGGGCGGAAGTTCTTGGCGCGGAGAAGATTTACATCGGCGCCGTAGAGCAGGACAGTTCAGGCTACCCGGATTGTCGTCCGGCCTACTATGCGGCATTTAATCAGACGATAAGAGCCGGTACGCGGGAAGGAAAGATCACGATCGTGACACCGCTTATCGGTATGCGCAAGGCTGGGATCGTCAGATTGGGATTGGAACTGGGTGCTCCGTTCGATTTGACCTGGTCTTGTTATAGCCGCGAGGATAAAGCATGCGGAACCTGCGAGAGCTGCGTGCTGCGCCAGCGGGCGTTCGCCGAAGCCGGCGCTCAGGATCCGATCCCCTATCTGTCAGTTGTAGCAGGGCATACAATAGCAAATTGAAGTTTGAAGCTGGAGGCTCAAAAAGATGAAGACGAAACTTAAGTATTCAATGATTCTGATCGTGCTGTGCGCCTTCACGGGAGCCATAACGGCTAGTGCACAAACAGCCCACGTCAGCGGCAAGATTTCCGACAAGGATAAGCCCATTGCCGGAGCTCAGGTGATTTACAAGAGCGCGGACACAGGCCGGGTTGTCAAGCTCAAGACCAACAGCAAAGGCGAGTTTTTCTCGATCGGCGTGCCGGATGGCGTTTATAACGTTACCGTGATCGATGCCGACGGAAAGACTATCTATACGCATGACGGCATAGGAATAGGTGAGGGAGGCGACGATGTGGACAACATCCTGAACATCGATCTCACCAATGGCGTTACCGTCAAAACCCCGAAAGGCGCAAGCGGCGGCGGCGCAGGCGGCGCTGCCGGCAGAACGTCAGAGTTCCACGGCGACAACGGCGGTAAAAATTCCAGCGCAGGGACAACCAAGGAAAATACCATCAGCAAGGAAGAGTACGAGAAGTTGAAGGCTGAGCACGAGAAAGGTATGAATTTGAATGCCCTGATCTCGCAATATACCGCCGCCCAACAGGCAAAAAATTGGCAGCAGGCCACAGATGTTCTTAAACAAATGATTGCTGCCGACCCGACTCGCTGGGATTTCCAGAAGGCCATGGGAGACGCGCAATTCAACCTGGGCCAGTACGAAGACGCTGTGGCCAGTTATGAAAAAGCAGCTCCATTGGCCGAGGCCGCCAAGAACGATCCCAAGGCCGATGCGGCCAAGACCAAGATCAATATGGCACAGCTCTATGCCAACGAAGGAAATGCTTACCTCAAGATCAAGAAAAACCCTGAAGCAATCGCTGCCTTTACCAAAGCAGCCGAGCTGGATCCCAATCCCGGCGTAGCCTATTTCAATCTTTGCGCGACTCAGTACAACACCGGAAATACCGAAGGAGCACTGGCGGCATGCGACAAGGCCATTGCCGCCGATCCCAACCGCGCCGATGCTTACTACATCAAGGGTTCACTGATGATGGGAGCTAGCACCATGGATAAGCAAGGCAAGCTGGAGGCTCCCGCCGGGACCGCCGACACGCTGAACAAATATCTGCAACTTGAACCCAACGGCCCGCATGCCAACGACATAAAGGAAATGCTGGCAGCCATTGGAGCCAAGGTCCAGACCACGTACAGCGAAAAAGGAAAAAAGAAATAGCTTACAAACGGCCGGCCTGGTGTTGTTTTTGCGGCCGGTTAACCTTAGAGAAAGAGCGGCTCCGGCCGCTCTTTCGCCTTTCTGAACTAGAATTTATTGCATGTCTCTCGACGTTCAAGTTCGGGTTGCTGTCGCGGCAGATGTTCCTGCGCTACGCGAGCTGATCGAAGCTTCCGTGCGCAGGCTCCAGGCGCACGACTACTCCAACGAGCAGATGGAGGCAGCTCTCAGGACGGTCTTCGGGGTCGATAGCCAACTGATCCAGGACGGAACTTATTTCGCAGCCGAAGCGATTCCTTCTCGCGAAGCTGGCTCCTCGGGACCGCAAGCCGCGCCCGAAGGACGCATTCTGGTTGGCTGTGGCGGCTGGAGCAAGCGTAAAACCCTTTATGGCGGCGATCGCTGGGTTGACCGTCAGGACGATCTGCTTGATCCCCGAGTTGATGCCGCCAAGATTCGTGCGTTTTTTATTCATCCTGACTGGGCGCGGCAAGGCATCGGCACCAAGGTTCTCGATGCATGCGAGGCGGCCGCCATGGACGCAGGCTTCACGCGTTTTGAAATGGGCGCGACCCTGACCGGGGCCAAGCTCTTCCGCCAGCGCGGGTATGTTCCCCTGCAGCAAATCGATTTGTCCCTGGAGAACGGCATCACATTGCCGATCATCCACATGTCCAAACAAGCCCAGCGTTAGTGGGCGCGGCTTCTGAATAACGTGTACACTGTGTACGCGAAAAATGAATCGCCATTCATTTTTCTGATAACTCTAGATTCCATCCGCTGATCGCAAAGGAATTACCGGGAGTTCTTATGGACCTGAATCTCAGCCCCGAAGAAATCAAATTTCGCGACGAATTACGCTCATGGCTCTCCGCCAATGTTCCCCACGACTGGGATGAGCGGCGCGAGGAATCCCTGGAATCGCGTTTCGACTACCTCAAACAGTGGCAGCGCAAACTGTATGAGGGTGGATGGGCCGGGATCTCGTGGCCCAAGGAGTACGGTGGCCGCGGCGCGAGCCTGATGCAGCAGGTAATCTTCTGGCAGGAGATGGCTTTGGCCCAGGCGCCGCCATTGGCGAATGTTCTCGGGCTAGGCATCATCGGGCCGACCATCATCGCTTTCGGCACGGAAGCGCAGAAGAAGCGTTACCTGGCCAAGATCCTGAGCGCGGAGGAAATCTGGTGCCAGGGCTTCTCCGAGCCGGATGCAGGCTCTGACCTTGCCAATGTGCGCTGTGAAGCGAGCCTGGACGGCGATCACTACATCGTCAACGGACAGAAAGTCTGGAACAGCTATGGCTGGGCCGCAGACTGGTGTGAGCTGGTGGTGCGCACAGATCCCAACGTTCCCAAACACAAAGGGCTGACGGTGCTGCTGGTGGATATGAAATCGCTGGGCGTCGACGTGCGGCCATTGCGCCAGATGACCGGCGAAACCGAGTTCAACGAGCTTTTCTTTCATGACGTGCGGGTGCCCGTGGCCAACGTCGTGGGCAAGGTGAATGAAGGCTGGGGCGTCGCCATGGGCACGCTCATGCATGAACGCGGTACCTTCGGAGCGGGGTTGCAGGTTGCCTACAAGCGCAACATGGAAAGGCTGATCGACCTGGCGCGGATAACCGAGCGCAATGGCCGTCCTGCCGCGGAAGATCCGCTTATCCGCCAGAAGCTGGCACAGTGCTACGCCGAGATCGAGATCATGCGCTGCAACCAGATGCGCGCTTTCAGCCGTATCAGCGCCACCGGCGTGCCCGGACCGGAAGGCTCGATCCAGAAAATCTTCTGGAGCGAGCTGAACCAGCGCTTCCAGCAGATCGCCCAGGAATTGCTGGGACCCTACGGACAACTCGAGGCCGGGGACGACCACGCAATCGACAACGGCATGTGGGCTTACGGTTACCTGCGCTCGCGCGGCAACACCATTGAAGCAGGCACGTCGGAAATTCAACGCAACATCATCGGACATTTTGTGCTTGGGTTGCCCAAGAGCTATTAGCTATTAGCGATCAGTAATCAGCAAGACCATGAACCGCAACGGACGCAACGGAGGTTCACCGCAGAGTACGCGGAGAACGCAGAGGAAATGATCGTAAATAAATTCAAAGGGCCATTCTTATTCTGGCCATTCTCTTCTTCCTTTGCGACCTGAGCGCCCTTTGCGGTAAATGAAACACAATTTTGGCTGATTGCTGCTAGCTGATTGCTGATCGCTAGAAAACAAGGAGTACGACGATGCAATTCGGATTATCGGAAAGCCAGCAGATCTTAAAAGACACGGCGCGGAAATTCTTTGCTGGCGAGTGTCCTATCGCGGCAGTGCGCAAGACCATGGAGACTGATACTGCTTACGATGCAGCCCTGTGGTCAAAGCTGGCGGAGCAGGGCTTTACCGGAGTAATCGTGCCGGAAGAGCACGGCGGCATGGGTTTGGGGAAAGTGGAGCTCATCCTGTTGATGGAAGAAGCCGGCTACGCGCTCCTGCCCGGACCGTTCTTTTCGACCGTGGCTTTGGCTGCTCCGGTGATCGACGCGCTGGGTACCACGGCGCAGAAAAAGAAGTATCTCGAGCCAATCGCTTCCGGTCGTGCGCGCTCGACTGTCGCTCTTGTAGAAGCCAATGGCAGCTGGGACACTTCGTGCCTCCAGCTTTCTGCCGCGGGAGACAAGCTGTCTGGAACAAAACTGTTCGTGACCGATGCGGCGGTTGCAGACTTCATCATCGTTGCCGCGTGCAACGGCCTGTTTGCGGTTGAAACCAAGGCTTCCGGGCTGTACATTGAGCCGATGAAGGGCATGGATCTTACACGAAAAATCTATTCCGTTGAGTTCAAGAACACACCGGCAGAAAAACTTGGCGGCAGCGGACGGCTCGATCATGCTCTCAACGTCGCTACGGCAGCTCTGTGTGCAGAGATGGTCGGCGGAATGCAGCGGACGCTTGAAACGACTGTCGCTTACGCCAAGACGCGCAAACAGTTCGGTAAGCCGATCGGCATTTTCCAGGCAGTACAGCATCTCTGCGCCGACATGTACTTGGAAACGGAGAGTTCGCGCTCCGCGGCATATTACGCGGCATGGGCTCTCGAGGAGAACGCGCCCGACGCGGCCGCCGCTGTCTCCGTGGCCAAGATGTATTCGAGCGACGCCAGCAGGACCGTGGGTAATCGCGGCATACAGGTGCACGGTGGAATGGGATTTACCTGGGAGAACGATCTCCATCTCTACTATCGCCGCGCCAAGGCTTCAGAGACCATGCTCGGCGATGCGACTTTCCACCGCGAGCGGATCGCCAAGCTGGTGATTGATGGTGGAGCAGCAGTCAGCCTGAAAGAGCAGGAGCGAATCGTCACCGCAGTGAAGTAGCAGGTGGCAACTAGCGAAAGGCTTCAGTGTAGTTTCACCAAGGTTGGAACACGGCGAGAATTCATCCCATAGCACAATTGCTAGCTGCTCGTTGCCATTGCTATTTGCTTACTTCGCCGGCGCTGCCCCTCCGCCTTTTTTTGTCTCTGCCAACGACTGATAATAGCCGTCAAAGAAATCCAGTCCGGCTTTATTGATGTTTGCCCGAACCGCGATCGGGTCGCCGAACTCAAGTGCTTGATCGTCAGCAGCGTTGTAAGCCGGCCATTTGGGTAGGCTGCCGCCATTGGGATTTCCCGTTTTAGCGAAGTTCACCCAGTAGCTGCTCATGGCGTCACTGAGTTTTCGGTCGGCATCATCCCACGGAAACGGCCAGAAAAAGGTCCCAAAAACATAAGGGATCTCCGAGGCGTGGAAAGCCCGCAGACGATCGCTCTGCGGACCTGGCGGGCGGTGGCTGAAGTAGTAAAGATACGCCGGCTGATGGCCCGTCTTGGTGGACATGCGCGCCCAGGTGCGCATCTCCCAGCCAAAGCTCTGGTCGCGAAAGGCGGAGTAGAAAGACTTGACCGCCTCCTCGTCGGTGGCAGCGGGATAAATCTTGAGCAGCTGGTCGGCTTGGTCGCCGTACCGCTGATGCGCTCCGGTTGTGAACACAATCGCCTTCATGTTGACGGCCTGAGGCGCCAGCGTGGTGCCTTCATCAGCGTTGTAGCCGGCGATCAGCGGAACGTCATTCTGCTTGCCCTCGGCAAAGATCGTGGCAATGTCTTCCGGCAGCACATAACCATCGACGATCGGCCTCACCGTCTCTGTCTCCCCGGCTTTGAGCAGGTTCTGAGGAGACATGGCACGAAGCTCTTTCAGGACGTTTTGATTCGCAGCTGCGATCTTTTCAGGGTTCTGCGATGCATCGGATTTCCGCGGCGCTGCGTCCGGAGCCAGCAGTGTTCCCAGCTTTGCTCCTTCTTTTTCGGCTTCAGCCAGCGACTTCATTGAGCTAAACGAGCCGCCGCTCTCGCCGATTGCGCGCTGAAATAAGCCTTTTGCCAAAGGACTGGCCATCAGCGCGTTCACCGCCCAGGAGCCCGCTGACTCCCCGAAGATGGTCACCTTGCCGGAATCGCCGCCGAAAGCCGCTATGTTCTTCCTGACCCACTCCAGTGCCGCGATTTGATCGAGCAGAGCATAGTTGCCGGAAGCGTGATGGCCAGATTCGGCGCTCAGGGCAGGGTGTGCAAAGAAACCAAATATACCCAGCCGGTAATTGATCGTGACGATGACCGCGCCTTTCCGGGCCAGGACTTCGCCGTCATAGGCGCTGGTGTTGGCACTGCCGCGAGTAAAGCCCCCGCCATGAATCCAAACCATCACCGGCAAGCGCTCTTTGGCCGACTTTGCCGGAGTCCAGATGTTCAGGTAAAGACAGTCTTCGCTCAGCGGTGGAAGCTTGGCCTGGTAGATGGCGGCTGCTGGCGGATAAGGCATTTGCCAGCATGCATTGGAAAGCTCAGTGGCCTGACGCACGTTTTTCCACGAAACCGGAGGCCGTGGGGCCTTCCATCGCAGCTCACCGACCGGAGGTGCCGCGTACGGAATACCACGATAGACTCGAATCTCTGCCGACGTGCCCCTGCTTCCTGCCAGCAATCCCTGCTCGACGCGAACCGTATCTGAGCTTGCGGCTGCGGTCGCTACGGTTGCGGGGACAAGTGAAATCAGAAACAGACACAGACAAGATACGCGGCATCTCATGGCCCTAAAGCTCCTTCTTTCGCGATGTAACGCGCCGTGGAAACGCGTGAGCGGTTCACAGTTTACTGCATCCAGAACGGTGAGGTAGCGATGCTGTGTGCGAGGTCGACGGCCCGCTGCCCACAAACCAGTTGGGCGTTAGTTGAACGAGGGAATCTGCTGTGGGCCTTTGCCCTTGCCGGGTTGCGGCTTTGGACTCTCAGGTTTCGCGGCTTCCGCCTTCGCAGCTGCCTGCTGCGCGGCCTCTTCGGCGGCCTTCAGATCAATAATGCGGGTCTGCTGGTAGGTATACGCGATGCGATGAATGATGGTAATGGTTGAGAGTATGGCCAGCACCCACAGCACCGGCGCCATGGCGCCCCAACGCGCGAATAACGCGCCGATAATCACCAGCACGATGCGCTCCGGCCGTTCCATGAAACCCACTTTGCAGGAGCCGATCAGCGATTCCGCGCGCGCGCGAGTGTAGCTCACCATCACAGAGCTGACCATCACGAACGCCACCAGCACCAGGTAAAAGAAATGATTACCGCGAGCGTAGTAGACAAGAAGGCCGAAAAATAGAGCTACGTCACTATAGCGGTCGATGACCGAATCAAAAAATGCGCCGAACGTGGTTACCTGGCCGGTGGCGCGCGCGACCCGGCCGTCCACCATGTCGAAAATGCCGGCGCCAATGATGACCAGGCCGGCATACAGGAACATACGCACGTGGTTCTGCGGGTTCGCGTAGCCGAAAAGAATAGCTGCTACGGTGTTAATGACCAGTCCCAAAAAGGTAAGCACGTTGGGGGAGATTCGAGTAAGCGCAAGGCCGCGGACGATAGCATGCAAGAGTACGCGGCAAGCCCTTCCGAACGCCCCGGTCCAGGTCATGAAGCCTCGTCGTGAATAGTGATCAATTGTAAGACTTCCAGTTCGCGATTGCCGTTAGGAGTAATAACCATAGCGGTGTCGCCAACCTTTTTGCCCATCAGAGACCTTCCAATGGGGGATGTGGTGGAAATCAGTCCTTTGGAAACATCTGATTCTTCACTGGTTACCAAGGTATAAACAATCTCTTCTTCCTTGGTATTGTCGAAAACAGTGACTTTCGAGCCGAAAGCGACCCGGTCTTTGGGGATGTTGGTCAGATTGACCAGGGCCAGCTCAGCCATGCGCTTTTTCAGCTGCCCCAGCCGCGCATTCACGAACTCCTGGCGCTGCTTGGCCATGTGGTATTCGGCGTTCTCGCTCAGATCGCCCATGGCGACAGCTTTTTTTATCTCTTTAGGAAGCTCGTGGGCCAGCTCATGTTCCAGGGCACGAATCTCCTCTTCCAGCTTCCTTTTGATGTGTTCAGGCATGTCCTTGGAAAGGATACTCCTCTGCAGGCGAAAACGCCGTCATGTAAAACGCTAATTATAAACCTTTCGTCTTTAACACGTTAACAGCCGTCACTGTGCCCCAGCTGAATTATTTTCCACCTGAGTGAGCAAAAGCTAACAAGAATATTGCCAAAAATGAACAAAAAGTTTATAATCTTTTTTGTCTGACGTTCCCCCGCTGAGTTCCCATCTAGGTGTTGCATGAATGGTCAATTGAACTTCCAAGTAGGCGACAAAGTAGTTTATCCGAACCACGGCGTAGGGGTAATTGAGCAGATCAGCAGCCGAACCATCGGCCCCAATGTCCACAAGTTTTACCTTCTGAAGATCAAAGCCAGCAGCTTAAAAGTGGAAGTCCCTTTCAGCAACGTAGGGACGGTTGGCCTGCGTCCCGTGGTCAAAAACGGTGAGGTCACCAAAATCCTCAACTTCCTGGTTGACGGCAAATGTGACAACCATACCGATTGGAAGTTCCGCTTCAAGGAAAATTCAGACAAGATGCGCACCGGCTCCCTGCTGGAGGTGGCCGTGGTGCTGAAAAGCCTGCTTCTCCTGGCCAAGGACAAGCCGCTCTCCTTCCGCGAAAAGAAGATGCTCGAACGCGCCCGTTACCTTCTGGTTACTGAACTTGCCATGGCCCGCAACAGCGAAGAAGCCGAGATCGAAGACATGCTGACCAAAGCGCTGGCCAAATGTAAGCTGAAGTTCCCTGAAGTTACAGCCGACGCCTAATCTTTTTGTCGCTCCGCTCCAAACCGCTTAAGTTTAATCTTCGTGGCTGCTGAAGCCTGCTCTGGACGCAGGCGGCTCGGCGCGCAAGTCGGCCTCGCCGACCCTGTTTGGGCGCCAAGCTTTGTCGCTCCGCTCCAAACCGCTTAAGTTTGATCTTCGTGGCTGCTGACGCCTGCTCTCGACCCAGGCGACTCGGCGCGCGAGTCGGCCTTCGGTTTCATTCCAGAGCATGCGGCCCGGTTAGCTGCTCTTCTGCTCCAGAAACATCCAACGATGCCCCTCAACATCAGCGGCGCGGTAAAGCCGTCCTGGACCACCCTCTTCGATTTCGCTCAGCATCGTCGCTCCCAGCGTTCTGGCGCGGTTGAAATGCGCATCGACATCATCCACACAGACAAGTACGCCGTCGATAACCCACGGAGCCGCCAGCCACTGCTTTGCCTGCGGACAGCTTTCGGCATGGCTCCGCGGGCTGCGGTAATCGGGTGTAGGGCTGGCCACCATCACTACATTGCCGGAAAGCTCCAGCTCTCCGTGGACCACCCGACCCTGTTTATCGGTCATACGACGGCGCTCGGTGAAGCCAAAGGCGCGCACTAACCAGTCCATCGCGGCGGCAGCGTTCTCGTACGCAATCATCGGAAAGACAGTTTGTGAGGACATGGATTGAACTTTCTCCCGCCTAGTGATCGGTCTTCCCATCCAGCAAATCCAGCGCATGGGGCAGGATTCCGATCACGGCCTCAAGTGACTCTATTGCCGCCGCGGGGCTTCCCGGCAGGTTCAATAGAAGCGTTTTGCCTCGTACCCCGCAAATGCCGCGGCTGAGCGCCGCAAAGGGGGTCTTCTTCGCGCCTTCCAGCCGCATCCGCTCTTCAATTCCTGGAATCCTTCTCTCAATCACGGCCAGAGTTGCTTCCGGAGTAACATCTCTGGCTGCAATCCCAGTACCGCCCGTAGTTACAACCAGCCGGGTCACTTCGCTGCATTCAATCAACCGCGCAGCAATTGCATCTCTTTCATCGGGCAGGACGGAGCTATGCACAACCTTGAAGCCGGCAGCTTCCAGCTCATGCACCACCGCTGGACCGGAAACATCTTTGCGCTGGCCGATTGAAGATGAATCGCTTACGGTGAGCACGGCAGCGGTCTTGACTGGGGGATTCACTGGCAGGAATTCTCGATCTCTTGGCTCTGGTCGTGTGATCTGGTGCTTATGCTTCCATCACATTCTCTTCGGTATCACGATTGGACTCATCCAGCAGCCGCAAGCCCTCCAACAGCAGCCCTTGCGTTGACTGTGTGGTCGATTGTTCATTGCTGCTGCCGGCAAAATCGATTTCAAAGCTGCCGGCGCTCCAGCTGAGCACCTTGTAAACCGCAGGGTCGCCTTTCAGGTCTCCGTAAAGCGCGTGATTGATCTGGCCGTCAGTAAAGAACATCTTGCACTTGTCGCCGTTGTTGGTCAGGGTAAGCGCACAGGTCTTGCGGCCCATATCGAGCGACTGCAACAGGTCCAGCACATTCATCTGCGCCAGGCTGCCGCGGAGCACTGATTCGCCGGGCGCTTCCTTGGCCATTTTTTCCAGCGATATCTTGTCGACAACTTTTTTGATTTTGGCCGCGGCCTCCTTCAGGAAGAACGGCTTCTCGATGAAATCCTCCACCGTGTCCTGGACCGCCTTGAGTTTTTCATTGATGTCTGTCTTGCTGGCCATCAGGATCACGGGAATGCCTGCACTGGCGTTGCGACTCTTGATCTTTTGCAGCAGCTGGCGGCCGTCCATGCCGTTCATGGCATAGTCGGCGATGATCAGGTCGGGCCTGTCTTCGATTGCTTTGAGCAGGGCGTCCGCTGCATCCGGCATGGTCTGCACCGTGGAAAAGTGGCCCAGGGCCTGGCGCAGCATCTCCAGGATCATGGGATTATCATCGACCAGCAGGACCTTGATGTTGCTTGGCATGAAACCTATTTCTTCGCGCTGTTAGCCGGGCTTTTACGCCGGAAATCTCCGCTTTTCCCGCCTGATTTTCGCTGTAAAACCACGTCGCGAATGGCAATGCTCTTATCCAGCGCTTTACACATGTCATAAACCGTCAAGGCGGCGACGGCCGCTGCCATGAGCGCCTCCATCTCTACGCCGGTTTGGGCTGTGGTGGCGGCTCTTGAGTGGACCTGAACGCCATTTTCGCATACCTCAGTAGTCACATCAATGAAACTCAGGGGCAAGGGATGGCACATTGGTATCAGCTCGCTGGTGCGCTTGGCCGCGGAAATCCCTGCAAACCTGGCCACCTCCAACGGATTCCCCTTTGGATTCCTCGGCAAAGCCTCAAGCACCTCGGCCGACATCTCGACAAATGCCGAGGCCTCCGCCTCTCGCCGAGTCGCTTCCTTACCGGAGACGTCCACCATCTTCGCCCGGCCGGCAGAGTCATAGTGCGAAAGCACGCCGTTTTTCTTGGATTTAACCACTCACAGCTCCGTTTAGAGGAACTCGCCTACGAGTTTGATTTTGAGCTTTCACAGCCGCATTGACGAGAACAGTTTACGCTTTCCGTATGTTGGACTAGAATCCGGCGGTGCATCGACAAACAACTGATCGCATCTTCGCCCTTGTCTTGATGGCCTTTTGCCTTCTGGCACCTTACTCGCCCGCCGCTGCAGCTCCAAAAACCTCAACCCGCGCAAATCTTGCCGGCATCCGAGACACCTGGGTCGAAGATCTTCGCGCGAAGCGGATTGAGCACATACTGAAGCTCTACGCTTCAGATGCCGTGTTCCTCCAGCCGACGGGTGACCGAGTCGCAGGCGCCGCAGCCCTTCGCGCCCTTTTCCAAACCGTCATGGCCACTTTCGACAGCGACCTGACCCTCCACAGTCAAACTGTCGAAACGTCCGGCGATCTCGCATTCGACAGCGGCGATTTCCGCGAAACTCTGACAACCATCGCCAGGGGTGCGAAAATTACCGCGACAGGAAGCTATCTAATCATCTACAAGCGGCAGAAGAATGGCACTTGGCTAATCATTCAGCATGTGTTCACCGGTACGCCGCCGCGCGCGTCATAGGCTGTCGAACCGGTAGCTAACAGACCAAAACTCTTGCGATTCGATGGGTGGCGTTCAGCGCAATACCACCGTCACCATCTCACCCCGAGCCAGCTTCTCCCGGTCCGGAGGCACCACAAGATAGCAGTTTGCCCGCGCCGCGGCCAGCATGTCACCCGAACCTTGCCACGGCACGATATCAACCTCAGAATCTTCTAATCCTCCCTCGAGCGTGGCAGGTAGAAATCGGGTTAATCCTGTCTTGGTTTTAAACTCTTTTTTCAGACGAGCCTGGGCCGATTTCAGACGCTGCGGCTCTGCTCCATTCAGTGCTTCCACCAATTGCCGGGCGAAGATTTCAAAGGTAACCATCACCGAAACGGGATTGCCGGGCAGTCCAAAGAAAGGCGTTTCGCCGTGAGCGCCAAACACCACCGGCTTGCCTGGCTGGATCATGGCGCCGGTGAAGAAGAATTCCGCGCTCTGTGCGTGCAATACCTTTTCCACTAGATCGAATTTCCCCATCGATACGCCGCCGGAGAGAAGCAACAGATCGGCCTTCAATCCTTCCAGCACCAATTCCGTCAGTCTTACCTCGTCGTCGGGGGCGATCGGGAGCTGCACCGGCTCTCCTCCGTTGGCCGCAACCAGCGCTGCCAAAGAGTAGCTGTTGCTGTTGCGAATCTGGCTGGGACCTGGTTTTTCAGCAACGTCTACAAGTTCGTCGCCGGTAGAGAGGATGGCTATGCGTGGCCTGGCAAAGACCTTCACCCGCGCCTTCCCTGCGGCCGCAGCCAGCGCAATCTGCGCCGGCCCGAGCCTTGTTCCCCGCGGGAGCAATTCCTGGCCGGCTTTGGCCTCCGCGCCGGCGGCAACAATGTTCTCGCCGGCCGCGGTGTGTCGCCGGATTTCCACCAGATCTTCCCCGTGGGGCGCGGCCGGAGATTCCGTGGCGCCGTTGAGGTCGCGCAAGCTTTCCAACACATCGTCGTCGCTTGGCATTGACGCAGGATCTGCCTCCTGCGTGCCATTGCGCTCTTCACGGTTCATCTCTGACGCGCTCTTGCGCGTGGTGTATTCCACCATCACCACGGTATCCGCACCCTGGGGTACGGCTGCACCGGTCATGATCTCGACTGCCTCGCCCGAAGAAACAGGGAGGTCATAGCTGTCTCCGGCCTTCACCTGTCCCACGACTCGCAACAAGGCAGGACCATCGTCCCGCAAGTCAGCGGTTTTTACGGCATAGCCATCGCGGGTGGAGCGGGGAAAGGGTGGAAAGTCGCGGTCCGCCAGAATTGGCTCGGCTAACACGCGGCCCAACGACTGGACGAGGGGAACATCTTCCGTTTGCTTGCCTTCTTTCTTGAAAATCCCCTGGCCGTAGGCCCGCACAACTTCATACGCCTCTTCGAAGCTCAGAACCCCAGCGGTCTGGGTCGCCGAATTCATATGCTCGATTGTAGTGACGTCCGCGAAGAAAACAACCCGGCTAATTAGCCGGTGGCTATCCCGGTGTAGCGATCTATGGGTCTATGGCCTAAGTGCATGCCCCTTGCGCTGGTGAAAGCCCGTTTCCTTTTCCCGTTAAATCCCGTAAAATACTGTTTTGACGGCCATTTGTGGCCGTAGCGACTTCGCGCTAGAGCTTTTTTCGGCTCTCCGTCATCTAATCATCCGAATGAGATACTGGCATCAATTTCTGCGTTTTCTTGCTGCTCTGCAGCTTCTGCCCGCTCTGGAGAGCGGTGAAGAGACCCTGGTCGGCGGACAAGCCGTAATGGAGGGCGTCATGATGCGCTCGCCCCATGCCTGGGGCATCGCCATCCGCAAGCCCAACGGCGAGATCACCACCCACAGCGAGACCCTGCAGCGTCCTTCAGAAAAACGCAAATGGCTCGGCTGGCCCTTCGTGCGTGGACTGGCAACACTTGGACAGGCTATGCGGCTCGGATTTGTGGCTTCAAAATTTTCATTGAACGTGGGTCTCGAGGAAGTCGCCAAGGAAGAAGGCGGGAAGAAGCCGGAGATCGGTACGTGGGCCATGGTCGGCAGCATGGTCGTCTCGATCGGCTTTTTTATCTTCATGTACAAATTTGTTCCGCTGGCAGCCGCCACCGGACTCAAAGCTCGCTGGTCTGCCCTGCATAACAACTTTGCCTTCACCCTGGTGGATGGGATAATCCGCATCGCGCTCTTCCTGCTTTTTATCTGGGGCATTTCGCTTTGGGCCGATATCAAGCGCGTCTACCGCTATCACGGCGCAGAGCACAAGACTGTTTTCGCTTTTGAAGACCACGGTATGCCTTCGATTTCGGAAGCGCAGAAATATTCCACGTACCATCCGCGTTGCGGCACCAGCTTCCTGATGACGATCATGCTGATCTCGATCTTCGTCTACGCCGCGTTTCCGGTTCAGGGCTTCTGGGCCAAGTTTGGCCTGCGCGTAGCGTTCCTTCCGATCATTGCTTCTGTCTCGTATGAGATGATCCGCTTCTCCGCCAAACACGGAAAATCGTTCTTCGCGCTGCTCACCAAGCCGGGCCTATGGCTCCAGCGCATCACCACCCAGCCTCCGTCCGATGAGCAGGTGGAATGCGCCATCAAAGCGCTCGATCTCGCCATGGAACTAGAGAAAAAGAACGGTGGAGAATTAGTCATTGCGTAACCACCAGGACAATGCGGCGAAGCCGGGGTCCCCAACACGCGCGTTTTTCGCGTGGTGGGGTGAGAAGCCGGCTCGCGCGCTGAGCCGCGTGCGTCAAGAGCACGACGATCGCTGTGTGATTCTGTCCGCTCAAGCGGTTTGGAGCGAAGCGACAGAAAGCAAAGCCTAGCGGTTCCCGCCGCGAATTCTCTCCATCCATCCGTTAGTCATGCACCGAAGGAGGAATCGCTTTGCCCAATCTCGCCACCATGTTGATAACCCTGGAACGCCTGAGCGCAGGCTTTCACCGCCGCTCCCTGCAGATCGGCGATCACAGCGTGGTGTATTCCGAGGGCGGCAAGCGAGAGTCGGGTGCGGAGCGCGGGGCCCCCAGCAAGCCCGGTTTTGGCTTGCAGGGGTCAGAGCCGGTCATCCTGATCCATGGCTTCGGCTCCTCGCGCGACAGCTGGAACCGGATGGCAGGCCGATTGACGAAAAGCTATCGCGTGATCGCGCCTGATCTTCCCGGATGGGGCGAGAGCACAAGGATTGACTCCGAGTCGTACGCGTATCCGCCGCAGGTGGAACGCTTGCGCCAGTTCATCTCCGCGCTAGGCCTCAGCCGCGTACATCTGATTGGACACTCCATGGGCGGCTTCATCTGTTCGGCCTATGCGGCGCTATATCCTGACGACGTGATCACCCTGGGCCTGATCGCGCCGCATGGCGTAGCTGAGCCGGAAGCGAGTGAGCTGGCGCGCTCCGTGGCTGCCGGGGACAACTGGCTGGTCGCCTCATCGACGGCGGCATTTGATCGCCTTCTCAACAACGTGTTCGCGAAGCGCCCGTATCTGCCGAAATCAGTGCTTCGGATGGTGGCGCAACGTGCTATCGCGGGCTCGGCCCAATCGGGCAGGATCTTTCGAGAAATGCAGACCAACGATCCGCCGCTCGAAGCAAGACTTCCGCAAATCAAAGCGCCGGCGCTGATCATCTGGGGCGACCAGGATCGTGTTCTTCACGTTTCCTGCGCCGAAGTTTTCCGCCGGGGCATCCATAACTCTGAAGTTCTGGTGCTCCCCGGCTCCGGCCACATGCCGCTGATTGAGAACGCGCGGCAGTGCGCTGCAGCATGGCTCAAGTTTGCCGCCAAAGCACGAGCGGCAATGGTGGCGGCAGCTTAAGAGCCGCCTGAACGAAGTAGTAAAATTGAGCTGGCGAAGCCGGGTGACGCGCTGAGCCAGCCGTAACAGGAGCCTCTAGACAGCTTGGGGCGACCATGCTCCGTAGCGGTGGGAGCGAAGCGACAGGAATTGCCGGCTGGATGAAGCCGCGAGGCCCGTGGCCGCCGAGCGGCGTGCTGCAGGCTGATTGCCTTAAATAGAAGCAAAGCTCCACAAGCGGTTTGGAGCGAAGCGACAGGAAAAAATGTTCGAACGACTGAATCAAATCGAAGCCAAATACGACGAGCTGACCCAAGCGCTCTCCTCGCCGGAGATCATCAACGACTCGTCCAAGTACCAGAAGACCGCCAAGGCCCATAGCGATCTCTCCGAGATCGTGGAGAAGTACCGCGAGTACAAAGACCTGCAGCGCGGGATCGAAGAGAGCAAGGCCATGGTGGCTGACGAGTCAGATGCCGAGCTCCGCGCTTACGCCCAGGAAGAACTGACGCGTCTGGGTGAGCGGCTCACGCAGGTGGAAAATGACCTGAAGGTCCTGCTCGTGCCCAAGGACCCCAACGACGAGAAGAACGTGGTCATCGAAATCCGCGCCGGCACCGGCGGTGACGAAGCCACGCTCTTTGCCGCCGAGATCTTCCGCATGTACAGCCGCTATGCCGAAGCTCAGCGCTGGAAGGTGGAAGTGCTTTCGACGTCCGAGTCCGGCGTGGGCGGGCTGAAGGAAGTAATTGCCATTATTGAAGGCAAAGGCGTCTATTCGCGCATGAAGTATGAGAGCGGCGTGCATCGCGTGCAGCGCGTGCCCGCTACGGAACAGCAGGGCCGGGTGCATACCTCGGCTGTAACCGTTGCGGTGCTGCCGGAAGCCGAAGATGTTGATGTCAAGATTGAAGCCAAAGACCTGCGCATCGATACCTTCTGCTCTTCCGGTCCGGGCGGACAGTCCGTGAACACCACCTATTCCGCTGTGCGCATCACGCACCTGCCAACCAACACCGTGGTCAGCTGCCAGGACGAGAAGTCGCAGATCAAGAACCGTGAAAAAGGCATGCGCGTGTTGCGCGCCCGTCTCTATGAGATGGAGCTGGAAAAGCAGCAGCAGGCGCTGGCCAAGGAACGCAAAGCCCAGGTGGGCAGCGGCGATCGCAGTGAAAAGATCCGCACTTACAATTTTCCGCAGAATCGCGTTACCGACCACCGCATCGGTCTCACCCTGCACCAGCTCACCGATGTGATGGACGGCAAGCTCCAGCCGATCATCGACGGGCTGGTCACGCACTTCCAGGCAGAAAAGCTGAAGCAGCAGGCCGAAGTGGTGGCTTAGGGCCTGCGTGGCCATGCCTGTGGCACGAGTCCACGTGATCCATTTCTAGATTGGCCATGGCTGAACACCCGCCGATTCCCGATTTGTGCCGTGCGCAGGCGCAATGGTGTGAGCGTCTCGGCTCGCCCTTGTATGCCTACCTGCTCCATCGGGCCGCGGAAGATTACGAGCAAAGCGGCCCTGTTCGCGAATTGCTTGCACCGCACGCGAATGACCGCCGAGGCTCCGTGCTGCCACTTCGCATGATGGGCGCCGCGCATCGCCTGGCACTTCTGGGAGAAATGCCTGAGCTGGCCAGATACTATCCTTCGTGTGGCGGAGAGATGCAGTTGGAGCCGGCGTGGCATGCGCTTCGTCAAGTCCTGGGCGAGCGCATGGAGTCGCTGCGGGAGTTGCTGCGGAACCCGCTACAGACGAACGAGGTAGGCCGTTGCGGACCGCTTCTAGGCGGGTTCCTGCTGATCGCACAGCGAACGGGCTTGCCGCTGCGACTGCTTGAAATCGGCGCCAGCGCAGGTCTGAACCTGAATTGGGCTCATTATCGTTATACGTGGCCGGGAGGAGCATGGGGCGATCCCTCTTCTGGAGTTCTGCTGCGCGACGTGTTTACCGGAGATTGCTTGCCACCGATGCGCGACGTAACCGTAGCCGAGCGCGCCGGATGCGATCCCAACCCGATCGATCCAACTCTGGAGGAGGGCCGGCTTACGCTTCGTTCTTTTATCTGGGCTGACCAGCTTGAGCGAATGCGCATGTTGGATCAGGCGATCGAAGTGATGCGGCGGCAACCGGTCCATGTTGATCGCGCCAGTGCTCTGGAATGGCTGACACCGCGACTGGCAGAACCGTCGCCGGAAAAGACCACGGTTTTGTTTCATTCCGTGGTATGGCAATACATCGGCCACGAAGAGCGGAGACAGCTGTTGGAACGGATCGAACAAACAGGAGCGCGCGCCGGCCGGAATTCGCCGTTCGCATGGCTCAGAATGGAACCCGGCAAAGAGAGCGCTGAGGTGAAGCTCACGATCTTTCCCGGCTTTGAAGAACGCATCATTGCCACCGCCGGCTACCACAAGCCACTGACGACATGGCTTGCCGGATGCGAGTAAAATCCAGCTTTGTCTATGCAGCTCAGGCAGGCCGTCGATGCCGCGTATCAACTCTTCATCGCCAATGACGTGCCATCTCCGCGTCTGAACGCGGAGCTGCTGCTGATGTTTGTTCTGGCCCGTGAACGGGCGTATTTCTACGCTCATCCCGAGCGCGAGCTCACCGCCGACGAGCAATCCCGCTACGACGAAGTCATTCGCGAACGGGCGCGCGGCTGTCCTACGCAGTACATTACCGGCCATCAGGAATTCTGGGGGCTCGATCTGCTGGTTTCCCCGGCGGTGCTCATCCCGCGTCCGGAGACCGAGCACGTGGTGGAAACAGTTCTTGATCTGGTCAAAGACTGCAGTTTTAGTGGCCCCGGCCGCATTCGGCTGCTCGACGTCGGTACCGGCTCGGGCTGCATTGCCCTGGCGCTGGCCAGCGAGTTGCCACAGACGGAAATCCACGCCTCCGATATCTCCGAAGACGCCCTGGAGATTGCCAGGATCAACGCAGCCCGGCTGGCTCTTGGCGGCAAGGTTCTCTTTCGCAAGTCTGATCTCCTGGGGGTTTATACCGGTGAGACATTTGATTTCATCATTTCCAACCCGCCCTACGTGGGCGAGGCCGATGCCGATAAAGTTCAGAAGCAGGTCCGCGAATTTGAGCCGAGAATTGCCGTCTTCTCCGGTCAGGAAGGCCTGGAAATTTACCGCCGCCTGGTTCCGCAGGCGCTGGAACACCTCCGCCCGGGCGGCTGGTTTGTGGCTGAGATAGGTTATTCAGAAGAAACAAACGTCAGAGACCTGCTGGCCGGCTGGAGCGAGGTCCGGGTGACCGCGGATCTGCAGGGAATCCCGCGGGTCGTCGCTGCCAGAAAGCCATAAGTCGGGTAATCTGGAGATCGTGCGTGATCGCACCTAAATCTTCGGCTTCTAAGGTGTCTCCAATCACCCGATCACCAATGTACAGATCTCCCGATGGTTTGACTCTTTTGCTACACTGTTTGGTTTTCATTTCACCGTGGAGGTGAGTTTTGGCGGAAAGCAGAAGCACTGCTGTGCCCGCAAATCTGGGCCGAACCCTTCGCCGCGATGCCTGGTGGACTGAGGCGATCCCGGTCATTATCCTGCTTGGCGGCTTTGGCATCTATGCCACCTTCCGGGCTTTCGAGGGCAAGTTTTTTTGGTCAGACCCCTATCTTTCGCCCTTCTACTCTCCGCTGATTGATGCCGCGCACCATTGGTGGCCGCTTTCTCCCGCGTTGCTGATCCTGATTTTCCCTCTGGGCTTCCGCGTGACCTGCTATTACTACCGAAAAGCGTACTATCGCGCTTTCTTCATGGATCCGCCGGCGTGCGCCGTGAGTGAGAATCCGCACCGCAATTATCGCGGCGAAACCAGCTTCCCTTTTATCCTGCAGAACATTCATCGCTATTTTCTGTACGCGGCGATCGTGTTCCTGGTCATCCTGTGGTATGACGCGATTCGCGCCTTCTTCTTCACCGGCGTCGACGGCCGGCTTCACTTCGGCATCGGGGTAGGAACGCTGGTTCTGCTCATCAACATCGTGCTGCTCACGCTCTACACATTTTCGTGTCACTCGTTGCGGCACATTGTTGGCGGCAAACTGGATTGTTTTTCCTGCACGATGTTCAATCGCACACGCCACAGCGGATGGAAGAAGCTAAGCTTCCTCAATGAGCGCCACATGCTGTATGCCTGGTGCAGTCTGATCTCCGTCGGCTTTGCCGATTTCTACGTCCGCATGGTTGCGAGCGGCATGATCAAGGACCTGAGAATACTGTGACGAACCAGACGAAGTACGAAACCCATGAACATGACGTTTTGATCATCGGCGCGGGCGGCGCGGGGCTGCGTGCTGCGATTGAAGCCCTGGCTGCCGGTGCTCGCGTTGCTGTCGTTTCCAAATCCCTGCTGGGCAAAGCCCACACCGTGATGGCAGAAGGCGGAATCGCTGCCGCGATGGCCAATGTCGACAAAGCTGACAGCTGGCGCACGCATTTCCGTGACACCATGCGCGGCGGCAAGCTGATGAACAACTGGCGCATGGCCCAGCTGCACGCCATGGAAGCGCCGGACCGCGTGCGTGAGCTGGAACAATGGGGAGCGCTCTTTGACCGCACCTCTGACGGCGACATACTGCAGCGCGCTTTCGGCGGCCATACCTTCAAGCGCCTGTGCCACGTCGGCGATCGCACCGGCCTGGAGATGATTCGCACGCTGCAGGATCGCGGCGTGCAGATGGGCTTTGACGTCTTCATGGAGTGCACCATCATCCGCCTGCTCACCGATGGTAAGCGCGTGGTCGGCGCATTTGGCTATTGGCGCGAGCAGGGCCGCTTTGTCGTCCTGAAAGCCAAAGCAGTGGTCATGGCCACCGGCGGCATCGGCAAAGCTTATCGCGTGACTTCCAACTCGTGGGAGTAGACCGGCGACGGCATGGCCCTCGCCTATGACGCGGGCGCCGAACTCATCGACATGGAGTTTGTCCAGTTCCATCCTACGGGAATGGTCTGGCCCCCGGGCGTGCAGGGAATCCTGGTAACCGAAGCGGTACGCGGTGAAGGCGGCATTCTGCGCAACAAGAATGGCGAGCGTTTCATGGAGAAGTACGATCCCAAGCGCATGGAGCTCTCCACTCGTGACGTGGTTGCGCGATCCATTTACACCGAGGTTCGCGAAGGGCGCGGCAGCGAACACGGCGGTGCCTACCTCGACATCTCGCACAAGCCTGCCGACTACGTGAAGCAGAAACTTCCCAGCATGTATCACCAGTTCAAAGAGCTGGCCGATGTTGACATCACCAAGGGCCCGATGGAAGTCGGCCCGACATGCCATTATGTAATGGGCGGAATCCGCGTCGAGGCTGAGACCGGAGCCTCCAGCATGGCGGGATTGTTTGCCGCTGGTGAAGCCGCGGCCGGACTGCATGGCGCAAACCGTCTGGGCGGCAATTCGCTCTCTGATCTGCTGGTGTTCGGCCGGCGCGCAGGACTCGCCGCCGCTGCCTACGCCGGCAAAGCGTCTGCTGCCTACGCCGATGCAGCCCAGATCGACGAAGCTGAGCGTGACATGCTCGCGCCGTTCGATCGGGGCGAGGGCGAGAATCCATACAGCGTTCATCGCGATCTGCAGGAGGTGATGCAGAACCTGGTGGGTATCTTCCGCGTGGAAGAAGATATGAACAAGGCCATGGTCGAGCTGGAGAAGTTGAGAGCACGTGCCGCCCGCGTTCGCGTGGAGGGCTCGCGGCTGTTCAACCCCGGGTGGCACCTTGCTCGCGATCTCAAATCCATGCTCACCTGCTCTGAAGCGGTCACGCGCAGCGCTCTTGCCCGCAAGGAAAGCCGCGGCGCGCACAGCCGTATTGATTTCCCCAAGCTCGATGAACAGGGTTGGGGCACGCAGCACAATGTGATCAAGCGCGATGGCGAGAGCATGAAGTTGCAGCAGGTTCCGGTGGATGAAATTCCAAAAGAGTTGAAAGAATTGTTGGCGGACGATAAGTAGAAACTTGAACGAACACGGGAGACAAAATGGCGGACGCGATCCTGGAAGTTTTTCGCGGCAATCAGGAAGCCGGCAGCGCGCAGCAATATAAAGTGGAAATCACCCCGGGCATGGTGGTGCTGGATGCTCTGCACCAGATTCAGGCGAAACAGGCGCCTGATCTCGCCGTTCGCTGGAACTGCAAAGCCGGCAAGTGCGGCTCATGCTCTGCCGAGGTGAACGGCCGGCCCCGCCTCACCTGTAAGACGCGCATGGACTCGCTTCCAACGGACAAGCCAATCACTGTCTACCCCATGAAGTCGTTCCCGGTGATCAAGGATCTGGTGACCGATGTCTCGTGGAACTACCGCGTTAACCGCAAAATTCCTCCCTTCACGCCCAAGCCCAACACGGACTGGAAGATGTACCAGGAAGATATGGACCGGGTGCAGGAATTCCGCAAGTGTATTGAATGCTTTCTCTGCCAGAACGTCTGCCACGTGGTGCGCGACCATCACAAGAAAGAAGAGTTTGGTGGGCCGCGCTTCTTCGTTCGTGTGGCTTCACTGGAAATGCATCCGTTGGACAACGTCAATCGCGCCCGGCTGCTCAAGAACGAGCTGGGGATCGGCTACTGCAATATCACCAAGTGCTGTACCGAGGTTTGTCCGGAAGAGATTCACATCACTGACAATGCCATCATCCCGCTCAAGGAGCGCGTGGTCGATGAATTCTATGATCCGGTGCTGAAACTTGTGCGCAAAATACGCGGTAGCGGGTCAGACTGATCTGCTACATGTATCAGCCGCTAGCGTCCCGGCGGCCGGGACGCGGGCCTTCAGGCAGACGCACCAAAATCGGACTAGAATTGTAGGGTGGTTAAAGAATGATCGCCCAGGCGCGAGGCCGGCTTGCGCGCCGAGCGCGGGGTCCCCATCAAGCGGTTTTTGCTTGATGGGGTGGGAGTGCGCTGACGCAGGAGCAAGAAGCCTTTCGAGGCAACTAGACTTGCCGGCGGTTTTGGAGCGCAAGCGACAGGGACTAATGATCGCCCAACGCGCGAGGCAGGCTTGCGCGCCGAGCGCGCTGCCGCAGAAGCAAGAAGCCTCTCGAGGCAACTAGACTTGCCGGCGGTTTTGGAGTGTAAGCGACAGGGACTTATGGAGCGCGATTTTAAAACCATCTCCCGGAGCGGCATCGCCGAAGCGCTGGCCAAAGTGCAGCACTATCGCTACCTGAACCAGGCGGAAGAAGCGGAATCCATCTGCCGCGATATCCTTGCAGCTGATCCTGAAAATCAGATGGCGCTGCGGCAACTGGGCCTGGCCATTACCGACCAGTTTACCGGCGGCAGCTCCGATCACTTCAACGAAGCGCACTCCTGCTTTGAGAAGCTCACCAACGCCTATGAGCGGGCATACTATCTGGGCATTGTGAATGAGCGGCGTGCCAAGGCCCAGTTGAGAGCCGGTCATCGCTCACACACGCTCCGGGCGAGCTTTGAGAGCGCGCTGCAGTTCTATGAAGAAGCGGAAAAAATTCGACCACAAGGAAATGATGACGCTTTGCTCCGCTGGAACCGCTGCCTGCGTCTGATGCAGAGCATACCGGAACTGGTAGGCGAATCAGAATCGTTCGAAGCCGACGACGCGCCTCCGATACTACGGGACTAAAGGGTCATTCCGCCGAACTCTCCAGCACTCTCACCTTCCAGCGGTCTTCCGCGCCGGTCATCACGGCGTAGTAGTGAATCTGCGCCTGATCGGAATGGATGATCTTTCCGCCGGCCAGCACCTGCGTTTCGATGCTCGCGGTATCTTTCAGCTCAATCGCGGAGCCGTCCTGAGAGTAGAAGATGGCGTTGACTTTATGCCCGTGATCAATGATCCGCGTCGTGATGCCCTGCTGCTTCTGATCTTTCACGCGCTGGGTCAGCTTATCCAGGGCGAAGCCGGAGAAATTGTCGTTCAGCGGCTTGAGGGTGTTATTTGCCAGGGCAGTGCTGATCGCCAGCCACGCGGCCGTGTAGTCCCGCTCGATCGCCGTCTGGGTTACATTTTCGACATCGCGGGGCTGAGCGTCCTTTACGGTGAGCTGGACTGACGGTTTGGTATCGGCAAAAATTCGTTTCAGCAGCGGCACGCCTCCGGAGACAGCAAGCGCAAGACCGCATATGAGGACCAGAATTCGAGCCAGCTTCATTGCTTGCCTCCAATGTGCAGTTCATTGCCCAGCACTACGCCCGCGGCCACCGTGACGGTCGCACTGTCGGAAGCAGGCAGCTCCGCGCGCGCAATGTCTTTCTTGATCCGCGCATCAACGGTGCTTCTGCCCGTCTTATCCGTCTGGATGAAAGTCACAATCGTGCCGTCGGGCACCGGATTGCCGCTGCAGTCGCGAATGGGATCGGTTTCAATGGTGACCATGTTGCCTGATCGCCCGGCCACATGCATACGCAAGCTGCGCTCGCACGGGTCAGCCGCAACCTGCTGCACCACGCGACGCACTGAGGTGTCGTTGGCCGTGGCCACAAATTGCGCGGCGCCGGCCTTCGATGCCGAGCCGCTGGTGGTCCACGCCACTCCGGCGCGGCTGGTTACAGTCTTGGAAGAACCTGCCGCCTCACCGACCGAGAGTTTGAAATTCACCGGCGTGGGTTCGATCACCATGTTCTGGTATTGATCGAAGACAAAGGCGACGCCACTGATTACATCTTTTCTGGCCACAGGAACTCGCGAGGGCCGGGCAAGAAAGTTGAGCTTCCCCGGCTTGCCGGGCTTTACCCAGAAAACCTGCGACTGATTGCCACCCTCGACCGCGGCAATCCAACGCCCCGCGTTGCGCAGTTCCTCGCCCTTGATCTCAACGCTGCCGGATTTGAATTCGCGCTTGATCACCTGCCCCGGACCTATCAGGTACAGGGTCCCGCTGCCCGCAACATGGATGGTGAGGGGCTGGCCGGCAACGGCGTTTTGCGGTACCTGCAGCTCGGCTGCCCGGGCACAGTCCGCTGCGAACCAGCAAACCGCAAACACCAGCAATATGAAAATCAGTGTTCTCATGGCTAGTCCTCGTGCAGGTTGTAATGATTCACGGTAACGCGGTAACTATGGACGTTGGCCGCGAGGTCGTCACGCAATGCGACCGAGAACGGCTGCGGCGTCTGCGGCAGCAAGGCGTGATCAGAATAGGCGTCGGAAACCCAGATCACTTTGCCCGAATTGTCATAGAACGTTGCCAGGACGTGCGGGATATTGACCGTCTGCCCGCTTTCATTGAGCAATTCGCCGCGCAGCACGCTGCGTCCGTTCTGGTCTTTTTCCATTCGCTGATGCAGAACGCCGATCACCGGGTCCGCCGAAGCCGGCACCAGCATCCAGTTGTGCGTCATGCGCACGCTCTTGACGTCTGACTTCTTGATTCCTGGAAAATCGATGCGGTACGGTGAAATTTCTTTCGGCAGCAGCACGTGCGAGGTCTTATCAAAGCTGCTCTCTTCAGCCACATCTTTGCCGTTGGCATCGGTAAGCACGGCGCCCACGGAGATGAATGCCGGCACGGTATCTTCGTTTTCCACCTCGCCCATGATGATCAGGCCGCCTTCACGCTCCACGGCGTTCATGGAGAGAATGCGGCAGTTCGGATTCTCGACGTTCTGCGCCCCCCAATCATCGCCCGGGCCGCGCCAGACGATATCCCAGCGCAGGTAGTTCACCGGGATCACCTGGGGAGGCACGTTGATTTCTTTTTCCGCCGGCCATACGACCTTCCAGGCTCCGTCGTCTTTCACAACTTTAAGGTCGCGCGAGTCATACCACGCGCCTACGGCGGTGGCGTATTTCAATTGCGTCCGGACTGTGGCTTCGTTCTCGGATTCATGCAGCACGCGGGTGTCGATGGAATCAAGCTGGGAATAGGTGCGCAGGCTGCCATTGCGGCCGGTAAGGTCGCGGATGAAGCCATCCTGGTCAACATTGCTGGAGGCAGCCACGTAAGAGTACGCGCCATGCCAGTCGTGCGACTTGGCGTTGTCAAACATCGATTCCACGGCGCCTTCCGGTGTTGAGGCAGGCGCTGTGCTGCTCTTATGCACGGTGCCGGCGGCGATCAGTCCCAACGTCAGAATGGCAAAGATGAGCGTTAGAAAGCGTCCCATTAGTTTGCCTCCCGGAGAAGAGGTTCTTCGCTTTCGACGAGCGGGAATTCAATCGTCTCGTGGCCGCGGCGCCGGTCAGGGAACAACAGCATCAGGACCAGCGCAAGAATGCTGCTGCCGATCGGGAGCGTGCCCCAGAGCAGGCCTTCCATGGCCGTGGGCGGAGTTCCGTAAGGCGTCGGATGCGCCGGCGGAATCCCGTCCTTCACCCACAGCGTGACGTTGCCGCGATCGTAAACTTCGGTTTTGCGCCAGCCGGCAAAGGCCAGCAGCGGCTCATAGTAGGGATCACGAACAAAGATGTATTTGAGGCCGTATTGGTCGGCGTGTTTCAGCACGGCGCGAAGAGACTCGATTCCATTGGTTCCGTAATACTTGGAGTTGGTGAGCTGAGCCGAGCCGTACTGCGTCATCTCCGGCAACAGACGGGCGGAGTTGTATTCGCCGTCAACGCTGCTGGCATTGGCGTAAATGCCGACTTCAGACATTTTGCTGCCGAAGCCCAGCGTGAGAAAGCGGAACTTGTCATGGCCGTCCCGATTGAGGAAGGAAACGACTTCCGCGGTGCTGAACGGCGCATCATGAATCGGGTGATAAACCGGCCACGAAACTGCCCATGCCATCGTCAACGCACCCAGAGTGCCAAGAACAAAAGCGGCTTTGTTGCCGTAACGATCAATCAGCTTGACCGCCATCAGCGCGACGATGGGCAACGCCATCAGACTGGCCCAGAAGCAGAAACGCTCAAATGTGAGAATGTCAAACGGGTTGCGAATGTTTTTGCCGGTAAGGCCGTTCACTACTGCGGCCATCGAACCCAGCAACGCCCGCGGCAGCGGCGTGGTGCCGCCCAGCGCAAAAATCATGGTGAACCAGAAGCCGAAGAACAGCGGCCGCAGCCGAGTCTCCTTCAGGCCCTTGTAGAAGACGTACGGCAACGCCAGCAGCAGCGCTCCCCAGGGAACCAAAATGTAATTGACGGTAAGCCACCATTGGGAGAAGAAGTTTTCCCGGCTGCCGTGGGGTATCGGCATCTGCTTGATCGGGTTATGCAGAAGCGCAACCCAGTACGGCAGCAATACCACCAGGATTCCAGCCAATGACAGCCCGGCGTAGATCGCGGCGCGTGTGATCACGCCGCCGACAGTGGCATCCAGGCCATCGCGCTTGCGGTCAATGATGGCCGTAAACAGCACGGGCACCGCGAATATGACGCTGGCAAACAACAGTGTAACGTGGTGAGCTGAAGCTGCCGCCATGGTGAGCGCCAGCGCCTTCAGCAGCGCCATGAACCGGGCTTCGCGCGACCATTCGTAAAAATACGCCAGGGCGATCAGATAGAGCGGCGCGGCCCATGTCGTGGACAGCTGCCCTGCCTGGTACACCAGTGACGACAAAGATCCCAGCAGCACCGAGCCGATTGCGGCATAACTGGCTGCTCGCTCGCTCACCCAGATGCGCGCATAGCGATAAACTCCTATCGGCAAAAGCAGGATGGCGATCATTTGTACCAGGGCATACGCCAGGTCCAGGCCTATCAGGTGCGAAAACAAGGCCATCCATTGCTGCTCCATGGGTGGATAGGTGGTTTGGGAGAAGCCGGTGAACCACTTTTCATTCCACGGATTGAACCAGTGCTGCGCGTAGTGAGCGGCAAAAAATTTGTGGAAGTCCGCGTCGTAAGAATCGTTGGGAAGCTGCATCAGCAGCAATGAACCGTGCACCAATAGAGCCAGCAACAACACCCAGCTCAAAGGGACCGCCCGGCTGGGCAAAGAAACCTGCCTGCCCGCAGCGATGGTTGGGGAACTCATGAAAAAACCTCCGCGAATGCGACTGGGTTGAGCGTCAATTAGTGATTGACGGTGACTGCCCGCAAAGGGATGCCGATACCGGCAGCAGTTTTGCTCCAGCAGCTACTTCGATTCCAAAATTGTCGACGGGGTTTGCTTTGTGGCATCCGGATTCTCACCAGGAAAGAGAGTGCCTGGAAGTTCAACCGGCAAGGAATCCCTTGACTCAGAAGTAGCATCTTGATTCAGCATGAGAACAGAGCTGCTGCCGCCGGCGCGGCAGACTGCTTGCGCTAAATCCAAGTAGCGTCGTGGACCTGGTTGCCACGTGTTCCTGCTGGAATTCTACTGACGGTGGTCCCGTGAAGAAGAATCTTTTGGGTCTCGCGTGCTTCTGCTCCCTGCTGCTGGCCGGTCATGGCTGGACGCAGGAGGTGTTTGATCTCAACGGCAAGCCGCAGAATCAAACGCAGAAGCCGCAACAGAAACAAGGAAACAAGAAGCAAGGCGCTGCCCGGTCTGGTGGCGGTGGGGGTGGCGGATCATCCATGGCTTGCGGAACCTCCGCCAGCGGCTGGGGAGGCAGCATTGAAGCTGGACGCTACGCCCGCGCCGCGGAAACCGCGCTCAAAAACGGCAATCCGGGCGCTGCGATGAGCTACGCCCAGCATCTCACGGAGGTCGCGCCGAACGACGCGTGCAACTGGTTCCTGGTGGGATATACCGCCCGCCTGGCCGGCAACTCTCAGGTTTCGCTCGATGCTTACCAGAAGGGCCTGCAGCGTTCCCCCAATTCCGTCGAGGGCCTCTCCGGCATGGCCCAGACCTACATTCGCATGGGCAAGGCCGACGAAGCCAAGAAGCTCCTGTTACAAGTGATCGCTGCCAATCCGCGGCGTCCCGTGGACTTGGCCATCGCCGGAGAATTGTTCATGCAATCCGGCGATCTGCCGCGCGCACAGAGCTTGCTGGAGCGGTCAGAGAATATCAAGCCAAGCTCACACGCGGAGCTCCTGCTGGCCATCACCTACATGAAGGGAAAGCAGACGGAGAAGGCCAAGGAGCTTCTGGACAAAGCCATGAAGCGCAGCCCGAAGAACACGGAAATTTTCCGGGCAGTGGCCCAGTTTTATCGCGAAGCGCACGATTACAAATCAGCGATCGCGATCTTGCAGAAAGCGCCGATCAAGAATGCTGACGTGATGTCTGAACTCGGCTACACCTACGAACTAGCCGGCATGAAGAGGGAATCGGCGGATACCTATGAGAAGGCCGCGGGCATGGCGCCGAAGTCGGCCAACGTGCAGCTGGCTGCTGCGCAATCGCAATTGCGCGTCGGCAATCTCGACAAGACTCGCACCTTCCTGACGCGAGCTGAGCAAATTGATCCGAATTACTACCGGCTGCACGCGATCCGCGGCGATCTGGCCAAGATCGAGCGGCGCGACAACGATGCCGTGCGCGAATACCTGGCTGCTCTGGCGGCCATGCCCCAGGGCCCGGCTGAGGGGATTCTCTATCCCACCCAGCTGCGTCTTAATCTGATCGATACTTATCGCGATCTGGATGACGATGCCGCCAGCCGCCAGCAGATCGTGATCGCGCAGCAGGAGCTGGCCAAAATTCAGGTGGCCGGAGCAGACCAGGTGGAATATCTGCGCTTGCGTGCTGCGCTCAAAGGCCTGGGTGACGACTTCAGCGGCGCGGAAGCCGATTTGAAACAGGCATTACAGCTCGATCCGCAAAATGACAACGTGACGTTGCAGTACGGCAGCCTGCTGTGGAAGATGGGCCGCAGGACTGAAGCCCGGCAGATGTATACCACGCTGCTCAAGCGCGATGAGAAGAACCGCTACGCCTTGGAAGCTCTCGGGTACCTCTCGCGCGATGACGGCGACAACAAAGCTGCTGAGGGTTACTTCACCCGCATGGCCGCGGCTTATCCCAATGATTATGTTCCGTACATGGCGCTGGGCGATCTTTACACCGCCATGAAGGACTACACGAAAGCTGAAGCCAGCTATGAGAAGGCGCACTCGCTGGCGCCGACCAATTCGCAAATCGTAGCCGGCGGTTCGAACGCTGCCATCGATGCCGGAAAGGTTGACCTGGCCGGCCAGTGGGTGGCGCGTGCCACCGGCGCCATGAAGAACGATCCCCGCATCATGCGCGAGACCGAACGCTACCTCTTCCTCAAAGGCAAGTATGCCGAATCGGCGCGCCTGGGCGAGCAGGCAGTCCAGAAGCTGCCGCACGACCGCGACGCCGCAGTCTATCTGGGCTATGACTATTACAATCTGGGCCGCTACGATGAAGTGCTTGCCCTGGCGAGCCGCTACGAAACGGTTCTGCCCAGAGAGGCCAATTTCCCGCTCCTGATCGGCCACGTCCACAAACAGAACGGCTTGTTGCAGCAGGCGATCGACGATTTCTCCCGCGCTCTGGAAAAAGATCCCAAGATGTTTGAAGCGATGGTGAACCGCGGCTACGTCCGCAATGACATGCAGGACGCGCAGGGCGCCATTCACGACTTTGAGCCTGCGTTGAAGATGAATCCTGACAGCGGCGTCGCACGGCTTGGCCTGGCGTTCTCTTACCTGCAGCTGCACCGCTCGCGCGAGGCGCTAGAAGAGACCAACAAGGCGGAGAAGCTTCTGGGACAATCGGGTGCAACGCACATGGCCCGCGCCACGGCTTACCGGCAGATGCGTGTGCTGGATAAAGCTGTGAACGAATACCGCATCGCGCTCAAGTACGCGCCGGACGATCTGAAACTGCATGAAGCTCTGGCGGATGCTCTCTATCACGGCCGCCGGTACGGCCAGGCGATCGATGAACTGCAAACCGCTCTGCAGCTTTCGCCCGACGATCCTCTGATCTACGCCAATCTGGCCTCAGCGCACGCCCAGCTTGGGCACCGTGCCGAGACCTTTAAGTACATCCAGGCTGCCGAGCGCGAAGCGGTGGATCAATCGGCCATATTGCTTGCAACCGGTGAGGCGCTGATGACGCTGGGCGATCATGCCGCCGCAAATGAACGTTTCATCCGCGCCCTCGACGCCCCTGATGCCAATCGCGTTGACGTCCGCATGGAGTTTGCCAAGCTGTTTGTGAAAGAAGGCAAACTGGATGACGCCAAGCAGGAAGTGGGACTGGCCTTCGCAGAGGCGCGGATTGGCGAGTCGTCTCCCATCACTGCCGACAATCTCGTGGAAGCGGGAAACATCTTTCTGGCCGCGCATGACTTTGATCTGGCAGAACGTTACTTCGCCAAATCCAGAGATCTGGGCGCTGGGGATGACACCGTGGCGATCGGACTGGCTTATACCTATATTGCCAAGGGCGACGATCGCAAAGCGGCGGAGGAGCTGACAGCGCTGGGAAATTCTGCCGACTATCAGCAAAGCTACGACTACCAGCTTGCCTGGGGCAATATCTATTCCCAACGCCATGACAATGTGCGCGCGATCTCCGCTTTTGCGCGGGCCAATGAACTTGCCGAGGATGATCCCACCGCCGAGCGCGGCCTGTTGCAGGTCTCAGGGCAGGAAGGAACGCCTCTGCCCCGGCCATCAAACCTGAACATTCAGAGCTATTTCTCTACCGGCGCGATCTTCGATGATCCCACGCTCTACGAGATGGACAATAAATTCTTTGGCGCTCCAGTTCCTCCGCGCTACCAGCAGGAGACCGACATCGGCGCCGCTTTCCGCTATCACCCGAGTTGGCCGCTGCCGATCAATGGTTTCGTCGGCGTGCGGAACTACAGAGGCACGATTTCCATTCCCAGCGAGCTGGCCATCGTCAACCGCAACACCTATGATACGGTCTTCAACGTCGGCACGACGGCGGTGCTGCCCCTGGGTAATGCCCGCGTCATTTTGAGCCCAGGTCTTCAAGGCACGATCCGGCGCGATACTGATTCGCCGCTGCAGATGAACCAGAACCTTTTCCGCCAGTATCTCTATCTGAATACTTCACCGTTCTTCAACTGGCTGACGATTCGGGGCGACGCGGTTCATGAATCCGGTCCGTTTACAGAGCAGAACCTGCATTCACGCGATCTGGGCGCGACTTTGGAATTTGAGGTCGGACGGCCATGGGGACAAAACTCGTTTGTCACGGGGTATTCCGTGCGCGACTTGCTCTTCCGCCCTCTGATCCGCGAGTTCTACACCACCTCAACCTGGGCCGGCGTGGAGCATAAATTCGGGCAAAAAACCGCACTCACCATCCTGGGAAAATACATTCGCTCCTGGCGCGTGCAGGACCTGTCGTTTGCCACCGCGCAGGCGATGGTTCCCGGCGTCCGCTATGAGTACAAGCCCAACGAACGCTGGTCCGTGGATGCTTCCTTTGACCTGTCCCGTGGACAGGGCTTCCATCTGTACGACAACGTTCAGTCAGGATTTCTCATCTCCTACATGAAGCCTCTCCGCCGCAGCGTAAACGATGGCAGCGGAGAATTGGCCGTTGATTATCCCCTGCGGTTCTCCGTGGGATTGCAGCAACAGTCTTTTTATGAATTCTCCGGAGCGCCGGGCAGCACGTTTAGCCTGCGCCCGGTAATCCAGATTTCTATTTTTTAGGTTCCAGGGCTCCATGAAGATTTGTTTTGTCAGCGGCTTTCCTCCGAGCAAGGTCGTTCTCAATGAATACGGATATCACGTGGCGCGGGAGCTGCAAGCGGACCCGCTGGTCAGCCTGCAGATTCTGGCCGACGAGTATTCCGGTACCGAGCCGGAGCTGCCTGAGTTCGACGTAGAACGCTGCTGGAGGGTCAATCGGCTGAGCAACCACAGCCAGCTGCTGCACGCAATCCGTGCCTGCAAACCCGATGTGGTGTGGTTCAACCTGGTCTTCTCCAGCTTCGGCAACAAGGAGCACCCGCTGGCAGCGTTTTCCGGGCTCACGTTGCCGGCGTTGACTCGCGTCGCCGGCTACTACACGCACGTTACCCTGCACCACCTGATGGACCATATCGATCTGGATGATGCCGGCGTGCGCAGCAAAGCGCTCTTCAAGGTTGCGGGGAACGTGGCCACGCGCATGCTCCTTATGGCCAACTCCGTCTCCGTGCTGCTGCCTGCTTACCGGCGAACGCTGATTGAGAAGTATCGCGGAGAAAATATTCACTTTCGCGCGCACGGCATTCTCTCCGCCCGGCCGGAATACCCGGATTTTTCCCGGCGCGCCAATCCGGAACAGCGCATTCTGGCCTTCGGCAAGTGGGGCACCTACAAACGCTGCGAGATGCTGATTGAGGCGTTCGAACAGGAAGTTGCCAGGAAGGTACCGAACGCAAAACTGGTCATTGCCGGCACCAACAATACCAATTCACCCGGCTACATCGAAGGGTTACGAGCAAGGTATTCGGACCACCCAAGAATTGAGTTCAGCGGGTACGTCGAAGAAGAAGACATTCCAAAAATCTTTGGCTCAGCCTCGTTTATGGTGATGCCCTACACCTCGGCGACCGGCGCCAGCGGCGTAGCCAACCTGGCAGCAGCTCATGGCGTGCCCATCATCTGTTCTGACGTGTCCGACTTCCGCGAAATGGGCGATAGCGGCGGCCTGGCCATCAAGTTTTATCCGGTGGGTGACAAAGCTGCGCTGGCGCAGAACATGATTGAGCTGCTCAACAATGAGCAGGAGCAGCACGAGATGGCAGAACAAAATTTTTCCGCGGCGCTGCGCATGACCATGCCGCAAATCATCCGGCAGTACGTGCGCGCCTTTGACCGCCATCAACGCGCTCGCGCTCTGGAGGCTGTTTCGCGCTTCCGCCGTATTCCCGCCTGGGTGCCGTCGCGTTCGGCCATCTTCAGGGCTTCGCGCTGGGGCACCCGCCTCTGAATCTATTGCTGCAGGATCCAGCCGGAGATTGTCTCCAGCGCCACCGGCGCGATGGTTTCATCAATCTGCGCGTATTCGCTGGGTGAACCGGTTTTGGCGGTCTGAAAAAGATGGTTCAGCCCCGGCAGTTCCACGATTTCAAAATGTTTGTTTCCCGCGGCTTCCAGGGCCCGGCGTATCGGCGGAAGATTCTGTTCCGGTGATACCTGCAAATCTTTCGCGCCGTTGAGCGCCAGCACAGGACACGTAACCTTGCTCAGGGCGATCGCCGGATCGTAGTTCACGAAGTAGCGCATCCAGGGGGAGTTGATGAGCATAATCGCGGTTCCGATCTGCGCTTCCGGGGCCTTCTCCGCGAACGTCTTACGCAACTTTTGCTCGAGCACGGCTGGGTCCTTCTCCTGTTTGACCAGCGTGAGCCTTTCGAGTTCCTTGGCGGCGCGTTTCTCCGCCGCTTCATGGGTTGCCCCGCCAGCCTCCATGATCAGGCGCGTCTGCTCTGCGATAACCTGATCGCCCGGAACACCTGTACCGGCCATCATTACGATAAAAGCCACGTCGCGATTGCGGGCCGCAACCATCGGGGCAATTACGCCGCCTTCGCTGTGACCGACAAGACCGATCTTGTGCGTGTCGACCTCCGGCCTCGTCTTCAGGTAGGCCACACCCGCCTCAACGTCGGTAGCGAAGTCCGCTGTGGTCGCAGCATTAAAGTCGCCGGTTGATTCCCCGACTCCGCGGTCGTCAACCCGCAGCACGGCGATCCCTTTCCGGGTCAGATAATCCGCCAGCACTAAAAAAGGGCGATGGCCGAGCAGGGCTTCGTCGCGGTCCTGCGGCCCGGAGCCGGTAATCAGCAGCACGGTGGTGAAAGGACCCTTCCCCTGGGGCAGTGTCAGTGTGCCGCCGAGCGTTATGCCGGCTGATTTGTTTTCATACTTCACATCCTCGGCCCGGTAGGGATACGGCTTCTTGGGTTCCTGCGGGCGCGGCCTGGCGCTGAGGTGAATCTTGTCAGCATCAGTTCTGTTGACCGTGAGAGGAGTGCTTTTGCCACCCTGGCTCCACGTGCCTTCAATCTTTGTCAGTCCTTGGTCGAACGTGCCGGTAAAGCTACCGCCGATGCTCGTTATCTCCATCGTAATGTTCGAGCCGTCGCGCTTGACTGAGCTAACCGGAATTGCTCCTCCACCCTGGTCAATGCTGGTGAGTGTGGCCTGCAGGCCTTCAGGGGTGTTGGTGATGCGGAAGAGAACACGCAGCTTGGCTGCGGCCGTCTCCAGCGTGCCCAGCCAGTAGCCATCCGCGTCAGAGGTGGTTACGGCCCGTTTGAATGTGAGCGGGAACGATTGGCCCTGGGTCCACGTTCCCTCGATCGCTGAGTCCGGGGTCAGCTTTCCTTCATAACTGCCATGGACCACGTTGGAGGTGAACGATATCTTTCCGTTCTGGAATGAAATCTGGTCGATGGCGATGCCTTTGGCTCCCTGGTCAAGGCTGTCCATGTTAGCAGAGAGAGAGCCGTCAGCTGCTTGATTGATGTGCAGGACCACGTGCAGCTGTTGCATGCCGGCTTGAAGTGTACCTTGCCAGTCGCCGGCGATCGCAGATGACGGCGTTTTTGCCGGGGCTGCATCAATCGTCTTCTGAGCGACTGCCAGCGGGAACACAAAGAGCATGGCCGCAATCAATCTGCCTGTTTTTCCCATCAACGTTTGCATAAGACACTCCTTCAAGCCTGCGGAATCAATGTACAACGCGGCTTCTATTGCTGCACATTAATATCTAGGCTTCACGCATCTGCCCTGAAAATAGACTGAGACCACGGATGGCACGGTGACATCCAATACCCGCACACATGACTGAACAGGGCCTACGCATGTTGCTCCACCTGACCGCGCGAACGACATTTGTCTTCTTCGTGGGCGCGTTCGTGGGCAATGCTGTGCGCGATCTCTGGCCCGGAGCGTTCTCAATCTGGCTGGCAAAGCAGCGAGATTGGTTTCTGCCGGCGGCGGCGGTTTCGCACACATTTCATCTGGCGGCGATCATTGCTTTCTTTGAGATCATCGGCTGGTCTCACCTGAAGATGGTGACGCTAGTAGGCGGAGGATCAGTTTACCTGCTGATCTACGGGCTGGCGATCGCTGCCGTGCTCCGGCTGCGACGCAGAAAAGAGATGTTCCTCTTTGGCCGGCAAAAGTTTGAAGCTCTGGCCATGTACCTGATCTGGCTGATTTTTGCCCTGGCGTTCGTGCGGCGCATTGTCTCAGGATGGCTGGTCTATTCCCTGTTGGGTGCTTCTGCGCTAGCTGCGCTGGCCCTGCGGGTCGCCTGCCTGGTACGGCACCGGCGTGCAATGACTGCGGCAGTTCAGGCTGTGCGCTGAGGTTTGATACCGGCAGCGATCAGCAGCTCCCACGCTGCGCGATATCCCGTGGCCATCGCGCCATGCACGGTTCCGTTGTAGCCTTCGGAGTTCGTTGCCTCGCCGGCGAAGTAAAGCGTTTCCGCCACCGGAGCAGCCAGCGCTTGCGCAGCATCAATGCCGCCGACGGCAGCGTAACTATACGCCCCACGGGAAAAGGGATCGCTCTGCCAATCGTGGGTAAATGCGCCGGTAAGCTGGTCCGCCAGATCGCGCTCCCTGATTTCTAAAATCCGCGCAAGGGCCGTTGTGGCGTTATGAGTGACTTCTCCTGCATCGAGGCCCTTCATCGCCAGGGCATATTTACCCGCCGCCCATCCGGTAAGAAAGGGATACGGCAGGGCGTTGGAGGTCCACCAGGTAGGGAATTGGGGATCATCGGTGAAGAGGAAACCCATATCAGCCATTTCCAGCCCGTGCTGCCAGAATTTTTCCCGGAAGCAAAGCGTCACGCGCACAGCAGGTCCCATTTCAAAAAAACTCATGGCGTGCAACTTCGCCGGCAGGGCAGGCGAGAAAGCCATACTGTTCGATTTCAACACGCTCAGCGGAACAGTGATTATGGCGCGGGGAGCACGGAATTCGGCGCTTACGGTTTTAGCCACGACTTCGCCGTGACGCCATTGGATTTCAGTCACCACAGTGTTCAACATTAAATCGCAGCGCCTGGGTTCGATTCGGTGCTTGATGGCGTTGACTACCCCTTCATAGCCGCCGGCAAAGCGAAACTGCTGATCGTCGCCGGCAATGGCCTCTTCCGCGCGTATGTCGCGTATGAGCGAGTGCACGCTGATAAGCGAGGGATCGGCAGCGTGAAAGCCTTCGACATATCGCAGCGCCTGCTCGCGTACCTCTTCGGCAGGGCCGGCACGGTCGACGTAGTGCTGGAAGGATTGATCCGGTTCGTCGGCGGGCATCTTTTCAAAAAGCTTTTCTACCTGGCCCATGAGCGGCCATGCGTTTGCCCAGCCGCCCTTGATTTTTCTGCGGAAGTCCCCCGCAACCGGAACAATTGGCAAACCTGCCTCTGCAGCCAACCCGAGAATCTCTTCTGGTCGTCCGTGAACAAACTCCGCTCCCAGTTCGACGGGATACTCTGCCGTTTGGTCGGTCCAGACGCGGCCACCAAGGCGATCCCGCGCTTCCAGCAGGGTAACGCGCAGACCTGCGTTGGCAAGCTGACGTGCAGCGGTCAGCCCGGCAACCCCACCGCCGATGACCAAAACATCAGACGTATCTTTCATAAGCTGGCGGCGGTGATGGGCTGCTTCTCAGTGGCCACCGGCATAGGATAAACTCCCAGTGATCTCGCTGCACCGATATCGACGGTAAGAACCTCACTTTGCGGCGTCTTTTTGAGCCAGGCTTCGGCGCGGGCCACGGCTGCAGCGAATGTGCCTCTTGGAAGCACAGTGAGATCGAGATACAGGATCTCCTGCGAGTTCGGCCCCAGGCGCACCCCGGTGAAAGCGTGGCCGGGAACGATCACCACCACGGGCTTCATGCCCAGATTTTCCATCGCGGAAGCAAAAGCAACGCTCACGTCAATGCAGTTGGCGTTGCTCAGCTCGAGAGTCTCGTGAGGCAGACGGATGCGCTGCGTTTCGTCAGGATAGTTTCCGAAGGTGTAAATGCTGCTGACGTAGCTGATGCCGGAGCGCCGCATCGCCTCAAACACAGCGCGGGCTTCTGCGCGCACCTGAGCGTCCAGCTTGATGCCCGGATAAGGATTGTACCCGCGCAGGTGCCGCCCAGGCACCAGGCGCTCAGCGCTTGAAACCAGTTGCAGCACGCGATCATCGTGCGGGGTTACCCAGCGAGCCAGCAATTGAGCGTTGGCAAACTTTCTTCCCCAGAATAAGTCCGACGCGCTGTGCAGAAACACCGGACGCTGTTGCGCAAAAGTTCGTCCGGTAGCCGGGTCTTGCACCTCGACCACGAGCGTAGCCGGGCGGATCTCGCCATTGTCGTACGCCCGGGGGAGCAATTCAGGATCAAGATTGAAAGTGCGGACTTCGTGCGGCCCAATGACCGCAGTCAGACGCAATTGCGCGCTCCAGTCTCGCACTTCGGCGGTAATGACCTGCAGGACCGGTTTGGTGGCGGTGTTGGCGATGCTGAGCGTCGCCAGCGGCCAGTAATCCGCTGCCTGGGCGCCTGCAAGCGCGGGAAAGATCTCACCGCGTCCGGGCATATTGAGCTGATATTGGATTTGCAGCGGCGAGGCAGGACCTGAGCTGGCCTGCATTCGCGCCGGTAGCGGCGGATCAGGCAGAGGTTTGAGCGCCAGCCGGGTAAAGAACATCCAGCTCCAGGCCAGGGCTCCGCCGAGACTGATCGTTGTCAAGAGAAATACCCAGGCAAGCGCCCGCGCCACCCTGCCCGGCTTCTTCGAATCGCTCATCTACATCAATTGGGTGACGAAGAGAGCTGGTGGGTTGCAAGAATTTTGTTTCAGCGGCGACGCAAGATCTTAATTATGCGTAGGTGACGGTCGCGGCTGGGGATCGGCCGGCTTTTTGGGTACCGGCTGGCGGGGCACCGCCGGTGACGACCTCCAAAAGCCAGGATCGTCGACAATCCACTCGCCGTCAGGATTGCTGATCGCAGGATTTACGGAGAATAGCCAAGCCTGGGAGCTCACCACGGAGGCTCGATTGTCCTCATCCAGGCGGCTGCGGGTGGATTCATCGACATCGCTTGAATAGTCTTCCACCGGAGGATCGAGCGCATTGCCGGCGATCTGGAGCGTCTGGTAAGCGGAGAAGATCAGGTAGATATTCTTCGCCATGCCGGAGACGACCTGGTAGATCACGCGGTTATCCGCGGCGCTGGCCCGCTGACGCGTCAACTTGAGCGTGCGGTGAATCTCTTCAAACTCGCGCTCGTGGCCCGGCCGCACCGTAACCAGCGTGACGATGAAGAAGCGGGTACGCGGCTGCACCAGGGAAACGCTGCTGCTGAGATCGTCTCGGTAGTGAGCAAAGACAACGCTGGCATCGCCCACCAGATTGGTTTTGGCTTCTTGCACGCGGTTCAGATCGGCGCTGAGTGCGGCATTCCTGACGAACGGCTCACCGCTCCGTTCCACCGCGGCGTACGATTCGAATCCTTCCATGTACCAGACCTCGGTCTGGGGCCCGGTGATGGTCTGTATCGCCATGTATGGCCAGGTGCTGGCGCGTGCGCACGCCACGGCCGCTTCGCTTTCCACCCGCGCATATTCCGGCATTTTTCCGGGTTTTACGGGATCGCGGTAAATCTCAAGGATCGCGGGCGGCGGAGCTTCCGCCTGCTGGGCATGGATCAACATGCCGGAAGGAAGCAGAGCGAGCAGGCAGAAAGCGATACGCAATGGTGACATGATGCGTATTTAAGCAAACAGAGCGGCTGCCTGCAACGCAGAAAACGAATCGTCGGTCACAGCCCTTTCGCGATCAGCGCGTCGCCGCGGGAACCTTGTTATCAACAAAAGCCACGGCTTCTTCCAGCATCTCCTGGACCAACTCCGGCGAAGACGCCTCCGCGTAGATGCGCATGAGCGGCTCGGTGCCGGACGAGCGCAGCAGGATCCAGGCTTCCGCACCGCGGTCCTTGATAGGGGTGTCAAGAAAGTACTTGATGCCGTCAAGGTTATCCTTGCGCAGAATCTTGTAGCGCCCAAGCGACGTAGTCTCATTTGCGGCAGCGCGGGCGATGGCGGCTTCTTTTACTTCATTCGGAATGCGCAGGTCGCGCCGGGCATAGAAGTGCGGCCCGTATTCCGACTGCAACGCAGCCACAAGCTGGCCCAGGCTCTTGCCATCATCGGCCATCACGTTGGCCAGGAGCAGGGCGTTGAGGATGCCGTCGCGTTCGGGCAGATGCCGCTGGAAGCCGATGCCGCCAGACTCTTCGCCGCCGATCACGATTTGCCGCTCCAGCATGAGATCGCAGATGAACTTGAAGCCGATGCCGCACTCGAGCAGTTTGCGTCCGTGCTTGGCCGCAATACGATCCAGCATGCGGGTGGTGTTGAAGGCGCGCACCACATCGCCGGGCCAGTCATTGTGACGCGTCAGCACCCACTGCAGCAGAATGGAAAAGATCTTGTGCGAATCCACGAAGCTGCCGTCTTCAGCCGCGGCGCCGATGCGGTCGGCATCGCCGTCAGTGATGAAAGCGGCGTGGCATTTTTCTGTGACAACAATCTCCTGGGCAGCGCGTACATGGGGAAGAATAGGCTCAGGATTGATTCCGGGAAAAAGCGGATTCACTTCGCTGCGTATCTGCACATGAGGAATGCCGCGCTTGGCGAAAATTTCGGACAGCACATTGCGGCCGGCGCCATACATGCAATCGATTGCGAATTTGAAGTTGGCCTTTGCGATCTTGTCGAGATCGGCGAATTTGCAAATGGCTTCCACGTAGGGCGCTTTGAAATCAACTTCCTCGATCTTGGCCGTCTTGCCTTTGGGCATAGTCCCTGCGGCAACATTGTCTTCAATCACCTTGATGATGGCCGGAGTCGCCGATCCGCCGTACTTGGCCTTGAACTTCACGCCGTTCCAATCCCAGGGATTGTGGCTGGAAGTGATCATCACGCCGCCGGCAGTCTGCAGATTTTTTACCGCGTACGAGAGCGCCGGCGTTGGCGTGTAATCATTGGCAATCTTGACGGGAATTCCTGCAGCGGCAATGACTTCAGCGGCAGCATGCGCGAAGCTGCGCGAACCAAAGCGCGTGTCATATCCGATGACGATGCCGCGAGTGGCGTCGGCATTCTGCAGGACGCAGGCGGCAACACCGCCGGCTACGCGCCGCACGTTTTCAAAGGTGTAATCGTCGGCGATTACGCCGCGCCAGCCATCGGTTCCGAATTTGATGTCATTCATTATTGTCGCTTGGCTCCAAACCGCTTTGAGAGTATCTTGCTGGCCCGTGTAATCTGCCTTACATCACGCGGCTCGGCTGCACGGGCCTCGCCGCTCTGTCGTACCCCTATGTCGCTTTACTCCAAACCGCTTCTAATAGCGTCTTTTCCTGGTAGGCCATCAGTCCTCTTTGTCGCTTCGCTCCAAACCGCTTTGAGAGCATCTTTGCTGGCCCGTGTAATCTGCCTTACATCACGCGGCTCGGCTGCACGGGCCTCGCCGCTCTGTCGTACCCCTATGTCGCTTTACTCCAAACCGCTTCTAATAGCGTCTTTTCCTGGAAGGCCATCAGTCCTCTTTGTCGCTTCGCTCCAAACCGCTTTGAGAGTATCTTTGCCGGCCCGTGTAATCTGCCTTACATCACGCGGCTCGGCTGCACAGACCCCGCCGCTCTGTCGTACCCCTATGCCGCTTCACTCCAAACCGCTTCTAATAACGTCTTTTCCTGGGTGGGCTATCAGCCCTCGCCGCTCGGGCGGCACGGTCTCCCGGCTCATCGAAACGAAAATTTGTCTCCGGAACCGATCACGCGCGAGGTCGGCGATGACGTGCGATCACGGCGATTCCTAAACCAGCTCCGTTAATTTCTTGTCGTTCAAGTATTTCACAATTTTGCCGACGTCCTGCGAGTGCTCGCGCGTGGTTACCAGGATGGCATCTTCGGTCTCAACGATGACCAGATTATGCACGCCGACGGCGGCAACGAACTTTTCGGGGGCATATATATAGTTCCCGGTAGCGTTGGCAGCGTAGGCGTCTTTGCCCTCCACCACGTTCTTGGCTTCGTCTTTATGACGAACGGCGTGGTGCTCGTAGAGAGCGGCCCAGGAGCCTAGATCGTTCCAGCCGAAGTCGGCGCGCAGGCAAAAAAGATTCGACGAGTGCTCGCCTTTGGCAGAGCGGGGCTCCAGCACCGCATAGTCGATGCTGATGTTTTCGCACTTGGGATAAAGCTGCGCAAACTTCTTATCAAAATCCTTGGTGCCCCAGGCGGCGGCAATCTCGTCCAGGAAGGGCGCGGTTTCAGAAAGGTGTTCCCGCAGCGCGCGGGTCAGCGTGCGCGCGCTCCAGACGAAGATGCCGCTGTTCCAATAGTAATTGCCGGCGCTCAGGAATTCTTCCGCCCGCTGCTGGTTGGGCTTCTCCGTGAAACGCTTTACCCGAAAAAGCTCGGACTCCAGCTTGTCACCGGTTTCAATGTAGCCGTAACCGGTTTCAGCCCGAGAGGGCTGTATGCCCATGACCACGATGTGATCTTCTTTTGCGGCCAGTTCAGCGGCACGCTGCAGCACCTTGCGGAATTTTTTTTCGTCGCCGATCACGTGGTCGGCGGGGAACATGCCGATGATCGCCCCCGGGGCCTGGCGCTCGAGCAAAAATGCCGCCAGCCCGATGGCCGGCGCAGTGTTGCGCGGCTCAGGTTCAACCACAATCTGTTGCCGGGGAATCTGCGGAAGCTGCCGCTGGATTTCGTCGGTCACGAATTCGTTGGTGATGATCCAGAAGTCTTTTTCCGCGCCCAGAGGAAGAAGCCTTTCCACGGTTTTCTGGATCATGGTCTGCTTGCCGTCCAGTGCCAGCACCTGCTTGGCCAGCTTGCGGCGGCTGCGCGGCCAGAAACGGGTACCGCTTCCGCCGGCCAGGATCACAGGATAGAAAGGCTCCTTAGCCAAAAGGCAGCTCCTTCTCCTGCGTCGATTTTGTTCTCAGGCGTCTAATGTCGATCCACTTTCCGCTCAAATCCGGCTCAAGGCAGCCTAGTCATGACCGTTACGGGGTGTCCAACCTTCTCCATCGGCAATGAAGCACATAAGAATTCAACTTCCCACTGCGGCTTGAGCATAAACCTGTCCACCGTGGCGGGGATAACCACGGTTTCCCCGCAAGCGAACGTCAGCGGAGCGCCGTGTTCGCTTTCGATCACGGCCGCGCCGCGCGTCGCTACCAGGCACCAGACGCTGCGTTTGGCATGCCGGGGCCGGCGGAATTCCCACGCGCTGGCAAAGTGAAATTTGTCGACGACGAAGCAAGGCGAGCTTATCAGGTTGTTTTGTCTTTTGCCGTTTTCGGTATGCGGCCGGCCGGCAAGCACTTTGCCTGCGCGCGTCTGTTCCCTGGTTGCCTGCAATGCGCGCTCAATATGCAACTCGCGAGGACGTCCGTAATCGTAAAGGCGAAAAGTAGTGTCAGAGTTCTGCTGCGTTTCCACGATGACCGAGCCGGGTCCGATGGCGTGAACCGTACCGGCATCGACATAGATCATGTCGCCTTCCTGGAGCTCCACCCAGTTGAGCAGCGCTTCGAGACGGACTTCGCGCACGGCGCGCTCGACATCCATTTTGGTGGTTCCGGGCTTCAGGCCCAGCCCTATCTGCGCTCCAGGCTCAGCGCGCAGCACATACCAGCATTCGGTCTTGCCGCAGGGCTGGCCCAACCGGGCTGCGATCTCGTCGTCCGGATGCACCTGCACTGAGAGCTTGTCTTTGGGGAAAAGAAACTTGATCAGTAACGGGAACCGCGTTGCATGGTTTGCGGTTTCGCCCAAGAGCTGTGTGCCGAGGACGCGGCTTAACTCGGCCAGCGTCTTCCCGGCGAGCGGCCCGTTGGCGACGCGGCAATCATCGCCGGTGAGCCAGGCTTCGCCAATGGGACTGCCCAGGATCTCCCGTGAATAGATCGGCGCCAGATCGCGGGCGCCCCATATGCGCTCATGAAATTGCGGTTGTAACAGCAGAGGATATAGGTCAGGCATGCAAGTCAAGTCCAGGACAAAGCGCTCGGGCAGGCCCTAGAAAGTCTTAGACTCGCAAAAAAGCCCGGACGTTGTCCAGCAGCAGCTTTGCCCTGCGCGGCTTCCCTAAAGTTTGCCAAACCACTCCTGCATGCGCTCCAGGCCGCGTTCGATCTCCGTAGGCGACGTGGCGTAAGACAAGCGTATATGCTCGCGCGTGCCGAACGCCTCGCCCGGAACCGTGACCACGTGAGCCTCATGGAGCAGTCGCTTGGCCACGTCTGCGCCGGAGGTGATCCCGGATTTGCCGAAGTACGCAGAAACGTTGGGATAAACGTAAAACGCGCCTTCCGGTTTCACGCAGGTGATTCCGGGAATCAGTTTCAGATGGCCCAGAGTCAGTTCGCGCAGCAGGACATAATCCTGCTTCATTTTCTCCACGCAATCCTGCGGGCCGGTAACGGCGGCCAGGCCGGCCATTTGCACCATGTGCGCCGTGCTGGAGGTGCTCTGGCTTTGCAGCTTGGTCATGGCGCTGATGATCGGCGCCGGGGCAAGCGCGTAGCCAAGACGCCACCCGGTCATGGCGTATGTCTTCGAGAGCGATCCTACGATCACCAGGTGCTGTTTCACATCGGTAAGTGAGCCGGCGGAGAACTTGCGCGGCGTGTAGTTCAGGTAGACGTAGCATTCATCGGCAATCACGTAGATGCCGCGTTTATGCGCCAGGCGCAGGATGGCACTGAAGTCCGCAGGATCAAGCACCGCGCCGCTAGGATTGTTGGGGCTATTGATAATAATGGCGCGCGTGTGCGGTGTAATGCTCCGCTCGATCATTTCCGGCGTCAGGCGGAAGTTGTCCGCTTCGTCGGTTTCGACGAAAACGCACTTGCCGCCGGCGTATTCGATGATGTCTTTGAATGAAACCCAATAAGGCACCGGAACGATGACTTCGTCGCCATGGTCCACCAACACCTGGATGGCGTTGAAGAGCGCCAGCTTGCCTCCGGTTGAAGCCATGCACTCGCTGGGCTGGTACATGGAGCCGAAGTCAGCGGCGTGACGCCGGGAAATGGCCGCGCGCAGCTCCTGAATGCCGGCGACTGCCGTATAGCGCGTGAAATCCTTCTGGATGGCCTGAATCGCAGCATCCTTGATGTGCTGTGGGGTGGAGAAATGCGGCTCGCCGGCGCCGAACTCCACCAGGTCAGCCCCGCCGGCTTTCAGTTGTGCGGCCTCAGCCACTACGGCCATGGTGGCGCTGATCTCAATGCGGTTTACGCGATCACTAAATTGCTTTACTGCGGGTACGGTCGCCATTTCATCCTCACTTCAGTAGGTGGCTGCGCCGCCACGGAATTTTTCTCGCAGCCGTTGCTCCACCAGTTCCGGCACCAACCCGCGCACGGAACCGCCGAGGCGAAAAATCTCTTTGACCAGCCGCGAGCTCAGGTAGGAATAAGCTTCGGCCGGCATCATAAAAACAGTTTCCAGTTGCGGCTGCAGTTTGCGGTTCATCAATGCCATCTGCAGCTCATATTCATAATCACTGATGGCGCGGATTCCGCGCAGCACCGCTTTGGCTTTCTTCTGCATAGCGTAGTCCACCAGCAGGCCTTCGAATGTTTCCACCCGCACGTTTTCATAGCGCTTCACCAGGTACTCAAGCATCTCCCGCCGCTCGGCCAGAGTAAACAGCGGATCTTTTTCCGAGTTGCGCAGAATGGAAACAATCAGTTCATCAAAAATTTTGCTGCCACGCTCAATCAGATCCAAATGCCCGTTGGTAACCGGGTCAAACGATCCGGGATAAATGGCGCGGACAAGGTTCAAATTCAGGTCCTGGTTTGAAATTAAAAGCTGTTTCAGAAAGTCGGGGTCTGAAATCTGATTTTAAGCTGCTTTGGCGCGCGCGGCAATGTGGGAATTACCGTATTGTCTGCGGAAAACTCCAGCGCAAGCTGCTGGCTTTATTGAAGAATTCCGGTTTGTGAGCTGCCGCGTTCGTTTGTCTTTACATCTCAAAGAACAGGCGAGTATGGTTTATTTGCCGGTTCATGCCGCCATTCAAGGAAGATCAGCCGCATGTTAAACAAATCTTCGCGCAGTGAAGAAACTTTGCTGTTTGCTAAAAACTTTCTCCAGCACCCCATGATGCTGGGTTCCCTCGTGCCTAGTTCGCGCTTTCTGATTGACCGGCTGCTCAGCAAAATTGATTGGAAGCGCGCGCGGACCCTGGTGGAGTACGGACCCGGCGTGGGAACCATTACCGCACACATTCTGCAACGGATGGATCCTGAAGCGCGGCTGGTCGTGTTTGAGATGAATGAGGACTTCGTCCGCTATCTCCTCCGTTCGTTTCCTGACAGGCGGCTGCACGTGGTGCACGGGTCGGCGGAAAACGTGCAGAGAGAGCTGGACCATCTTAAGCTCGACGGGGCCGACTACATCATTTCCGGAATTCCGTTCACTACCATGCCGATGGAATTGCGCGAGAAAATCATGCGTGAATCGCGCGAAGCGCTTAACCCAGGCGGAGCGGCGCTGGTGTACCAATTCACTCGCGCGGTGCTGCCTTACCTGCGCAGCCATTTCCACAAGATTGATCAGGATTTCGAACCGCGCAATATTCTGCCGGCAAGATTGTTTTATTGCACCTGATATCAGGGGACGGCTATCAGATCGTTCGCGTCGTCGCTGGATGGCGCTGTGGTGTGCGACAACTGCGTCAAAGCGCCGGTTACCGGATCGATCCCGTAGGTAAATAGCGTGCCCGGAACGGAAATGAAGGCAAACTTCCCCTGCTGATCCAGAGTGAATGAATTGGCATTGTTGACGATAGCTCCGGTGATCGGAACGAACGCTCCGACTGCAGGATTCACGGAATAGCCTTTGACCGTGGCAGGTGCAACGGCGTTGGCGGAGTTGAAGGCTGCAACATACAGGAATCTTGCGTCGGGTGTCAGCTTGATGAACTGAGCGCCGGGATCGATCGCGAAAGGAGATCCGGCGACCACGCTAAGAGCGCCGCCAGAGCTAACCGTGAATACCGTAACCGTACCTTCCACCTGGTTCGCCACGTACAGGAATTTACTGTCGGCGGTAATGGCCATTGGGCCCGCTGAACCAATCGTCGAAAGCGGCGTTCCAGCAACTGCCAGGAGCTGGCCGGTTGGGGAGACGATCGAGAACGCAGCAACCTGTCCATTGCCGGCGTTGAACAAAAACTGTCCATTCGGGCTGGCGATGCTGAAGCTGCCCACGGGCGGTGTGTTTGAGGTAGAGGTCGTCTTGGTTAGCGCACCCGTGTTCTGATCGATCAGGTAGACATCAAAGCCGCTGCTGGCGAGATTACCCTGGCCGTTGGGTTCGAATACGAAGTGGTCCGTGCCGTCCACTGCCAGAAGATTGTCATTGCCGGCCGGGAATACGATAGGGCTGCCGGGAACTGCCGTAAGCGCACCGGTTTGCTGATCAACTTTGAATCCACCGATACCAGGATTGCCGATGAGCATGCCGACCGCCGAGGCTTCGACGTTCAGCACGTAGACAAATCTGCCTCGCGAATCAGCCGTAATCTGGATGATGCTGGGCTGGCCTAGTCCTTCGCCGAATGGCGAACCTACCACGGGTGTAACCGAGCCGTCGCCGAGGATAGCGCCTGCCTGTATGCTGCCGCTCTCAAATCCTGGTGTTCCATAAATGAACCGGCTGACCAGCGTCGGAGTTGGCGTGGGAGTTGGAGTCGGACCGGATGGCGTGCCCGTGGGTGTCGGCGTGGGGGAAGGGTTGTTGGTTACCTGATTCCCGCTGACCGAGCCACAGCCGGTGAAAATCGACAAAAGAGCAATGACCAGAAGAAAACTCAGGAGCTGCCTGACCTGTATTCGGCCCATGTTGTTACTTCCCCGCGATTCGCATAGACGAGTGGCTACCGTCCCGGAGCAACTTGACGCGCAGTTACTAACCCCGGATCAACTGAGTGATCCCGGTCTCCAACCGGAGCGGCCGGCCCTTTTAATCAGAGATGCAAGCCTTCACTGAAACGTTAGTATCAGGATTGAAAATCGAAAGAATTGTTGAGGCAAAAGCACCAAGCCGGTAAAACGGCTCTTTCAGCCGGCTTTCCTGGCAGGAAATATCCGCGGTAGTGCTCCCGCAACTGCTGCTGGCAGCTCACAGCCTGACTACCACCTTACCGAATGTCTCGTTCGACTCCAGCCGCTGGTGGGCTTGGCCGATCCGGTCGAGTGTGAAAGTGCTGTCGATATTCGAACGAAGTACCGCATTGGCCAGCAGAGGAACGACTTCTGCGGCGAATCGTCGGGTGACCTCGATTTTTTCCTCCAGAGGCCGGGCGCGCAGGACCGTACCCCAAACCTGGAGACGTTTGCTGAGCATGTAGCGCGCTTCCAAGCCATAGTTGCCGCCGGCAACGGTGCCGACCAGGACGATGCGGCCCTTGTTGGCCATTAGTTTCTGGCTGGCTTTGACATAAGGGCCACCGACAAGATCAAGAACTACGTTGATGCCCCGGCCGGCGGTCCATTTTTGTGCGGCGCTCTCGAGGTCATCAAAGTCTTCGCGCACCGCCAATCCGTCTTCAAGGCCGAGCGCTTTTGCCTGTTCAATCTTGCCAGCCGTGCGCGATGTTCCAAAGGGCAAGGCCTGGATCGCCCGGCAGAGCTGGACAGCCGCCAGGCCAACGCCGCTCCCGACGGCATGAATCAGCACGGTTTCTCCAGGACGCAGCCCGGCTTGTGTCCACAACGCATCGTGCGCGGTGATAAACACTTCGGGTGCGGCAGCGGCCTGTTCAAAGCTCAGATTGGACGGGATCTCGGCCAGGAGATGTTCGGAGATCACAAGGTAGTCGGCGTGGGCGCCGCCGCCGATCAAGCCAAAAACTCGCTGTCCCGGTTTCCATCGCCGGACAGAGGCGCCAACATCGGCAACTTCGCCGGCGAATTCTATACCGGGAATTTCCGCCGGGAAGCCGGGCGGAGGGGGATATTTGCCTTGCCGCTGCAAAAGGTCAGCGCGATTGAGCGATGAGGCGCGGACCCGCACCAACACCTGTTCGTCGTTGAATGAGGGTTTGGCAACCTCCCGGATTTCCAGCACTTCCGGGCCGCCAAAGCGTGAGATCCAGACTGCGCGCATGGTGTTCATCAGTGAGTCCCGCCCGCGGCATTATAAGTCGCGGCAGCCGGTGGCACCGCACGGCTGCATCTTATCCAATAGAGTTGAACTCCAATAAAGTTGAACGCAAGAGCGGGACTGGACGATGATCGATTTGACATACTATCCTTAGGTAATCAGGCTTATCATTGCTGGTTCGGGGCTTGCTCCGATATATTTCTTATCCGACATGTACGAGGACTTTCACGCTACCGACCGCTGGACCGGCCAGAAACTGCATTGCGTTTACCAGGCCCTGATTGTTGCTATCGCCACCCGGCACGCTGACGCCATTGATATTAAATTTCTGGCGAGCGGCCGTCCCGTATGGATCGCATTACCGCATCCAACATGGGTGGAATACAACCAACACACGGGTCGGGTGATTACTGATCCGCTGGCCATTCAGACTGCCGGGCACTTCCTGAAAGCTGCCATTGAATCCGGTACCTATGAACATGGACGGGAGATGTATACGCTCACGGTGGAAGAAGCCCTCAGACATTTGAACGCGGTATTACAAGAAGTGGGCGCGCCAGAAAGTGCGCTGATTAAGACGGCCTAGCCGTCTCAAGCCAAAACCCGCTGTTTGCGCCACCCCGTGCCCTCCGGCGCCTCAGGTTTTGAGAACAGGAGATGTCACAATCATGTCACAAACTCTGCCGGCCATTGATGCAGCTTCCACCCTGGACACACTTCTCAAGAGCAGCAAAGTTCATAGCAACCTACATTCCGGTTTGCTGGTGGAGCATGCCGTGCGGCGGGGTGAAGGCCTGCTCGCGGACAATGGCGCCATGGTGGGCTACACGGGCAAATTTACCGGACGCACCCCGAAAGACAAATTCACGGTGAAAGATGCCGTGACCGCGGAACTGGTGAACTGGAACAACTCCAACCAGCCGTTTGACGCAGAGAAATTTGACGCCCTTCTGGAACGGGTAACGGCCTATCTGCGCGGCAAAGAGCTGTTTGTGCAGGACCTGTATGCTGGAGCCGATTCCAAATACCGAATGCCGATCCGCGTGATCAACGAATATGCGTGGCACAATCTTTTTGCCCGCGCGCTGTTTGTGCGTCCAACTGACGCAGAGTTGAAATCACATCACGCGGAGTTCACCATTGTAAGCGCGCCGGAGTTTCAGGCCGATCCGCAACGTGACGGCACCCGCTCTGAAGCATTCATCATCGTGAATTTTACGCGCAGGATCGTTCTTATCGGCGGGACCAAATATGCGGGCGAGATGAAGAAGTCGATCTTCGGCGTGATGAATTTCCTGCTTCCGCAAAAAAATGTCTTCCCCATGCACTGCTCCGCCAACGTCGGCAAGAATGGCGTGACGGCATTGTTCTTCGGGCTTTCCGGTACGGGCAAGACAACACTCTCCGCTGATCCGGAACGGCTGCTGATCGGCGATGATGAACACGGCTGGAGTCCGACCGGGATATTCAATTTTGAAGGCGGATGTTACGCCAAGTGCATCAAGCTATCCAAGGAAAGCGAACCACAGATCTGGAACGCGATCCGCTTCGGGTCGGTGTTGGAAAACGTTACTCTCGATCCGGAAACCCACGTTCCCGACTACAACGATGACAGCCACACAGAGAATACGCGGTGCGCATATCCCGTGGATTACGTGGAAGGCGCGGTCATCCCCGGAATCGGCGGACATCCCAAGAACGTGATCTTCCTTACTGCCGATGCTTTTGGCGTCTTGCCTCCAATTGCCAAATTGAATACTGATCAGGCTATGTATCACTTCCTTTCCGGTTACACGGCCAAGGTGGCAGGAACAGAGGCCGGCGTGGAAGAGCCACAACCGGATTTCTCGACCTTGTTTGGAGCGCCATTCTTCCCGCTTCGGCCCAAGGTGTACGCGGAGATGCTGGGACGGCGAATGCAGGAGCACGGCGCACAGTGCTGGCTGGTGAACACCGGCTGGTTTGGTGGACCGTACGGTGTGGGATCGCGCATGAAACTGGCTTATACCCGGGCCATGGTGAACGCCGCGATTGAGGGCAAACTGAATGACGGGGAGTTCGAAACCGATCCGGCATTTGGGCTCACAGTGCCCAAGAGCGTGCCTGGCGTTCCGGCTGAGTTTTTACGCGCGCGTGATGCCTGGAACGACAAAGCTGCCTATGACAAATCAGCCGCCAATCTTTCCGCCATGTTTGCCAAGAATTTCGAAAAGTTTGACGCGCCCGCAAATGTGCGCGCGGCCGGACCAGGGCTCAAAAAGAGCTAAGCGATAGCCGGTATCTGCGATAAGAGACCAAGAAGCGAAAAAGAGACGCCCGCGCGGCGTCTCTTTTGGTTTTTAGAGCACGACTGATTTTCGGGGCGCCGTCACGGACACCCATCAGGCGGGAACAAGTCAGGCGGCTTTTTCGTCGAGACTCTTCTTAACCGCTGCACTGATCCGTTCGATGAATGAAAGCGGCTGCTGCTCAGAAACAGGAGAATGGCTCAGCCGGTCGCGAAGAAGCTGTAAAAATTTGGTAACGCGTTGCAGACGTTGCGCTTCTATTCCGTCACGTACGCACTGAGGATCGTGCACGGATGCCGCCTCAAGGTACTGCCAGAGTAAGAGCCGCATGTCGTCCACGGCGCTTTTAAGTCCTGCGAGCAGATCCACGTCGAGTTCAGCCGCCGGAAGGGATGGTTTTTCTGCCGACTCAGGCGCCTGCATGGCCAACCAATAGAGATCGCCGTGCAGCGCGTTCAGCGCGTTGGTGAGATCTTTGAGATGGCTTACCAGCTCGTTGGTATCCGTGCGAAGGTGGCGTTCCGTCGTCATGGGGGAATCCTTAATACTTCTCCTAATACAACTATTAGTGCTTAGGATGCGCCTTATGTTGCATTTTTTCCGGTTACCCAAGGACATGTACGCAACGATAGAATCCCTTTAGCCAAGGTAATGAAAGCGCGCTCTTTACAGGGGAACAAAAGAATGCTTTGGCAGCAGATCAGTCCTGTTTACAATAGCTTACAGGAGGCGTGGATCTGCGGGATCGTTTTTGGGATCGCCCGTCTCGATGGGCGTGGCAGAGGAGGTACCCAGGAATGAGTAAGGCATTTTTCCACAGGGAGTAGGGTACCCGGACAGCAAGCAAATACTGCGAACTGAGCAGGTCCTTCCGGCAGCGGTTTCGGACCAGATCTGGGAAGCCTCCGGTTATCTTGGCGGCAGTAGTTATCGACCTATGTATGCGCGGCAGATCACGGTGAAGTACAAAACGGGCGCGGAAGCTCTTGCCTGTCCCATCAAATGGCTTGACAGCTTTTCCATGCGCAACTTCACCAACGATTCCATCTTCGATGACACGCTGCCCATGGCCGACGGCCTGATGCGCGTGGGCTCGCGCGTTCCTCTGGATCGTCTCAAGGAGGCAATGGAAGACTGGTTCCGCAGAAAGAGCTATCTGACCACAGAGCAGCAGTTGCTGGTGGAAGAAACCGGTTAGATTTGACTGGGCTGCAATGGGTAGGCTAGCCTCATAGGCTGGCCTGTGTACTGGGATTGCAGTATTGCAGGCTGCGCTTTTCGCGGCAACTACAAGGGGTACCCGAGTCGAGGGCCGCAATCAAATGAGAGTTCTGCGTAAATTTCTGATTCTTCAACTGCTTGCGTTGTGCGTAGCGGTCCAGATGGCCTGCGCGCAGGGGCTGCATCCGGTTCATGCCAGCAAGGCCATGGTGGTCAGCGTGCACCCGGAAGCTTCCAGCGTGGGCGCGGACATTATGCGGGAGGGCGGCAACGCGGTTGACGCGTCCGTGGCAACCGGCTTTGCGCTGGCGGTAGTCCATCCCGCGGCGGGCAACATCGGCGGTGGCGGCTTCATGCTGTTCCGCAAAGCCAACGGAGAGGTTCATTTCCTCGACTATCGCGAGAAAGCGCCCAAGGCAGCCACGCGTGACATGTACCTTGACGCCCAGGGCAACGTAATTCCCCAAGCCAGCCTGGTCGGTTACAAGGCCATCGGTGTACCGGGATCGGTTGCGGGATTGCTGTACGCGCAGCAGCATTGGGGCAAACTTCCGCTGCGTGCGGTGATGGCGCCGGCCATTCGGCTGGCGCGAGAAGGCGTGCGCCTCACCTACGAAGAAGCGCAGTCCATGCATAATCGTGATCTGGCTCAGTTCCCTGACTCCAAACGCATTTTCCAGCGCAACGGGGAATTCTATGAGCCGGGCGAGATCTTTCGCCAGCCTGAGCTGGCGCGAACGCTGGAGCGGATCGCCGCCAATCCTAAAGCCAACGAATTTTACAAAGGCGCCATGGCGCGCGAGCTGGCTGCGGAAGTACAACGCGGCGGAGGCCTGATTACCGCCGAAGACCTGGCGGAATATGAAGTCAAGGAACGGCAGCCGGTTCGCGGCAACTATCGTGGCTATGAGATCATCAGCGCGCCTCCACCGAGCTCCGGCGGTATCACCATGCTTGAGGCGCTCAACATTCTGGAAGGCTACGATCTGAGCAAGATGGGCAACCGCTCGGCGGATTCCATTCACCTGACCACGGAGGCTTTCCGGCGGGCGTTTTATGATCGCGCCGAACTGCTGGGCGACCCGGATTTCAGCCGGATTCCCGTAGCCCAATTGATCGATAAAAAATATGCTGCGGGTTGGCGTGGATCGCTGGACATGATGCGCGCCAGTGACAGCAAAGAGCTGCGCCGGCCGACCGGTTTTGGCGAACTCGACCGCCAGGCTGCGCTGCATCAGCCATACACCGGAGTTGAGTCGAACAACACCACGCACTATTCGGTGGTGGATGCGGATGGCAACGCGGTTGCCGTCACCACAACCCTGAACGACGGTTTTGGATCAGCCGTCACCGCCGGCAAACTGGGTTTTCTCCTGAATGACGAGATGGATGACTTTACCTCCAAGCCGGGCGTGCCTAACGGCTACGGCTTGATACAGGGCGAGGCCAATGCGATTGCGCCGGGAAAGCGGCCGTTGAGCGCCATGGCGCCGACCATTGTTTTGAAAGAGGGGAAGCTTTTCATGGTGCTGGGATCGCCGGGTGGTCCGCGCATTATCACCACGGTGGCAAACATCCTGATGGGCGTGGTGGATTACGGGCTGGACATCCAGCAGGCGGTGAACGCGCCGCGCTTCCATCATCAGTGGCAGCCGGATGAGATCGTTATCGAGAAGAATGGAATCTCTCCCGATACCATCAAGCTCCTCGAAGCGCGTGGACACAAGGTGAAAGAGCAGGGTTACTGGAGTGACGGCGAGTGCATTGCCGTGGATCCTAAAACCGGCGAACTGCTGGGAGCGCCTGACGGCCGCAACGGCGGCAAGGCTGTGGGCTACTGATGCTGCGCGCGATGTCGAGCTACGTATACATCAAGCGCCGGCTGCACCCCGGTCTGCTTGACACCATGGCGCGTGGCGGAGCGCAGGCGATCGAGATCTTTGCCGCGCGCGGGCACTTCAACTATCACGACAAAGAACACATCAAAGAGCTGGGAAGCTGGTTCAAGTCAGAGAAGATCGAATTTCATTCCATGCACGCGCCGCTTTACATGAGCAATGATTTTCGTTCGGGTGGGCAGCCGCTGAACATCGTCGATCCGGACAAGCGCATGCGGATCGAAGCCATGGATGAGATCAAGCGCGCGATTGAAGTGGCGGAGTATGCGCCGTTCCGCTACCTGATCCAGCACATCGGCAAGAGCGACGAGTATGACGATCCGCGCAAGTTTGAGAATGCGCTGAGCGGCATCGAGCATCTGCGCGCCTTTGCCCGGCCGCTGGGCGTGAGCTTGCTGCTGGAAAATATTCCCAACGACCTTTCCACGCCTGAAAAACTGAGGGAGATCACGCGGCTTCTGCGGTATGAAGATCTGGGCTATTGCTTTGACGTCGGCCATGCGCATTTGATGAGTTCAGTGCACCAGGCCTTCGGTGTGATGGAAGACCGCATTCGCTCCACGCACGTTCATGACAACGGTCGTGACAAGGATACGCACCTGTGGCCGGGCGACGGAACGATCGACTGGGGCGAGACCATGCAGGCGCTACGCGGAGCTCAGCACGGTCCGGCCCTGCTGCTGGAGATTGAAGGCGAAGAAGGAATGGATGTTCCGGGCAAAATGGCGACGGCGTTCGGCAAGCTGGAAGCCGCCGGCGTGGCGGCGGAATAAAGAAATCGCCGCGATCGCCGACATCCCACCCCAGCAAGCCAAAACCAGGCTTGCCGTGGGCCCGACATCGCGCGTGATCGCCGTGATCGAAAAACCGGCGCCGAAGGTGGAGCGTCATTTGAATCCCGCGCGCAGGCGCTGCTGTTGATAGCCCTCGCGGGCGACTTTCGGGGGTGAAGAGTTTTTAGAGTTTTGGACTCAAGTTCACATGGAAACCACAACACAGGCTCCAGTTACCACGATCGCGGAAGTCGGCAGGCATGACGGTCAGGCGGTCACCATTCACGGCTGGCTGTACAACAAGCGCGAGAGCGGCAAGCTGATCTTTCCCATCTTTCGCGACGGCACGGGTGTGATCCAGGGCGTAGTGCCGAAGAATCAGGTACCACCGGAAGTTTTTGAGACGCTGCACACGCTCACCGACGAGTCGAGCGTGGTGGTCAGAGGAAAGGTCCGCGCGGATAAGCGAGCGCCCGGAGGCTATGAACTGGATGTCAGCGACGTGAGAGTCGTGCAGCGCGTCCCGGAGGACGATCCGTTTCCTATCGCGCGCAAAGAGCACGGTATCGACTTCCTGATGGAGAACCGGCATCTGTGGGTGCGGACGCCGCGGCAGACGGCGATCCTGCGCGTCAGGGCGGAGATCATTCGCGCCGCGCGCAACTTCTTTGATGAACGCGGCTTCACGCTGACTGATCCGCCGATCCTCACGCCGGCGGCGTGCGAAGGCACCACCACTCTGTTTGAAGTCGACTATTTTGACGATCAGGCATTCCTGACGCAGTCCGGGCAGCTTTATATCGAAGCCATGGCCATGGCGCTGGGCAAGGTGTATTCGTTCGGGCCGACGTTCCGCGCGGAGAAATCAAAAACCCGCCGTCATCTTACCGAATTCTGGATGGTAGAGCCTGAGGTCGCGTATGCCCAGCTGGACGATATCATGCAGCTGGCGGAGGAGTTCATCAGCCACCTGGTGCAGAGCGCGCTGGCGAATCGCAAAGCCGATCTGGAAACGATTGGACGCGACGTGGCCAAGCTGGCCAACATCAAACCGCCATTCCCGCGCGTTACCTATGACGATGCTGTCAAGATGCTGCAGGAGGGACACGCCAAAGGCCAGGTGGAAGCGAAATTCGAGTGGGGCGGTGATTTTGGCTCGCCGGATGAGACTTACATTTCGTCGCAGTTTGACAAGCCGGTGATGATCCATCGCTACCCCGCGCAGGTCAAGGCGTTTTACATGGAGCCCGATCCGCAACGGCCGGAGCTGGCGTTGTGCGTGGACGTGCTGGCGCCAGAAGGATACGGCGAGATCATCGGCGGATCACAGCGCATCGGCGACTACAACCTGCTGCTGAAGCGCATCCATGATCATGGGCTGCCGGAATCGGCGTTCAAGTGGTACCTGGATCTGCGCAAGTTTGGCGGCGTGCCCCACGCGGGTTTCGGCATGGGGATTGAACGCGCCGTAGCCTGGGTCTGCGGACTGGAGCATGTGCGCGAGACGATTCCTTTCGCCCGGACTTTGACGCGAATTTATCCGTAAGCCAAGCCAAGACTGAACTATGACAGCGGAACCGACAACAACGCCTGTAGCGACCAGGACCGAACCATCCAATCCGCCGGTGGTAGCAGACAATATTGTTTCCAAGAAAATCAGGATTCTGGGTGTGCCGCTGGACCTGGGGCAATCGCGTCGCGGCGTGGACATGGGACCATCGGCGGTGCGGGTAGCCGGGCTGGAAGCGCGTCTGGAAGAGCTGGGCCACGTGGTGGAAGATGGCGGAAACATTGCCGTGGCCATCGCGGAGCAGAAGAAATCAGGCGACCCGCATGCCAAGTACCTGAAAGAGATCACGGCCACGTGCACCAAGCACGCAGAGCAGGTCTTTAAGACGCTGGAGGCGGGCAAGTTTCCCCTGGTCCTGGGTGGAGATCATTCGGTTGCCGCGGGCACGGTTGCCGGGGTGGCGGAATTTTTCCGGCAGCAGCGCCGCGTGCAGGAGCAGAAGGTAGGGTTGATCTGGATTGACGCTCACGCCGACATCAACACGCCGGAAACCTCGCCCAGCGGCAACGTGCACGGGATGCCGCTGGCCGCTATCATGGGGCTGGGACCGCCGGAGCTGGCTGACATCTATGGCTTCAAACCCAAGGTCCACGCCGAGAATTGCGTGCTGATCGGCGTACGTGACGTTGATGCCCGCGAAAAAGAGAACATCAAGGAAACGGGCATTGAGGTCTATACCATGCGCGACATCGACGAGCGCGGCATGCGTACAGTGATTGAAGAAGCGCTGCGCGTGGCCGGACGCGGCACCGCCGGCTATCACGTTTCGCTGGATATGGACTGGATCGATCCGGAAGATGCGCCGGGCGTGGGAACGCCGGTGCGCGGCGGAGCCAGCTATCGCGAAGCGCATCTGGCCATGGAGATCATCGCGGATCACGGGCGCATGACCAGCTTTGAGATTGTGGAAGTGAATCCAGTGATCGATGAGCACAACCGCACAGCGGATCTGGCGGTAGAGCTGGCGCTTTCAGCGTTTGGGAAGAAGATTTTATAGTGTATGCAATAAGTATCCGGGAGGAACCATGCGTTTTCGTACGGCATTTTTTACGGTGATCCTGTTATGCGTTGTTTCCTCCGGCCAGGACGAACCTAAACGTGCGCCTTCCACGGCGCAGGAGCGCACTCGTTTTATCGCGCTTACCCACAAGCTGGAGCAGAGTCCTCTGGACAAGAACCTGTACGAAGACAAGGCCTGGGCCAAACAGTGGCTGGAGGATATTCCCGATGTAAACGTGAACATCTGCGCGCCGGTGCTGTTCGGAGTGGACTTTATCAAAGAACAGAACAAGTACACGCCACAGCTTTCCTACCAGGCGACTTTCGGCGAGGCCGTTTTTATCATGGAGCACCCGGAAAAAAAGAGTGACACGACCGCTCAGTACGTCGCCGGTGTGGAGAGCGCATTGAAAGCCTACACGGCGATTCTCAAGACCGAGCCCACCGCCAAGTCCAAAGCGCTGGACGACCTGCTGGAAAAGCAAAAGCAGGGCAAGCTGGCAGATTTCGTGCACGATGCCAGCAAGGAGTGCGACGATAAAAAGGAAGGCGCCTGAAGAGCCGATGAGAGCTCCCGCGCCGAAGCTATTGCCGCCCCGCCTACGTAAGTGCCTCATTATTTTCGTCCGCGCGGTTTTTGTGTGCATGTGCGCGTCCGCCCAACAAAACAGCGGAGCGCAACCGCCTAGGCCGCAGACGGCGGCGCCCGCGACCCCGGAGAAATCAGCGGAGAAGCGTCCCAGTCCTGAAGACCGGCAGAGACTGGTGGCTATCGCCCACAAGCTGGAAGCAGCGCCGTTGGATCGCACGCTGAGTCCCGAACGCAACTGGGCAGTACAGTGGGTGGTAGCGGCTCCGGATTTGCACGTCCGCACGTGTTCGACTCTACTGTCAGACCTGCGGCGCCCGAGATACAAGTACCGGTCTGAACTGAGCAACCAACTGCTGATCTCAAGCGCAGCGTTTCTGATCGAGCACCCGGAAAAGGGCGACAGCATTCCCGTGCAGAGTACAGGCGGGATGGAAGGCGTGCTCAAGGCCTATAGTGCGATCGTCAAAACTGATCCTCAGGCGAAGACGAAATCTTTGGACGACCTGTTGCAGAAGCAAAAGCAGGGCAAGCTGGCGAAAACGGTTCAGGAAGCAGTAAAGGATTGCCATTAAGGAAGCTGTGAATAGAGGAGCTGCGTTGTATCGCGCGGTCCAGGTATTGAAAAACCATGTTTTGCGCCCGTTGCGGTGAGCAGATCCCGGATGCCAGCGAGCTTTGCCCGCTATGCGGTCAGGAAGCGAACCTGAAACTCATTGCGCAGCCGGCCCCGGCTGTTCCGTCCCGACCTGAATTCCCAATCGGTTCCTTGCCTGTCGTGCACGGACCGAAAGGCGTGGGAGGTTGGCTGCTGTTTTATTGCATGTCGCTCACAATTCTGGGTCCAGCCTTCGTGTTGCTTGGTTATTGGTTTACTTTCAAACTGCAAGGCCTTAGCCCCAGGATGCTGCACGGCTTTAGTTCCAGACTGCTCTTTAGTACGGCACAGGTGATGTATGGGATCGTGGTTGGGGTTTTACTTTGGACGCGGCGTCGGGTCGCACTGATGTTCCTCCGGGTTTATTTCATTCTGGTGGCAGCGGAAACCTTGCTCTTTATGCTTGAGGCAGTCAACTTTTCGTTGCGCACGCATGCGCCGGTTTTCCTGAGTTCACGCTTGTCGTCGGTGGCGATTAGCGGAGGCATCACGCTGTTGTGGTTTGTTTATTTCCGTAAATCAATACGAGTGAAGAACACGTACGGAGCAAATTTATAGAGGAATCATTGAACCCATTGTGTTGCTTACAGCGGAGGCAGACCCATGTTCTGTGCGCGATGCGGCCAACAGATTCCTGACGCCATTGAGATTTGTCCGCTCTGTGGGCGTGAGGCGACGTTGAAAATCGATCCATCTCGGGCAGCGCCGGCGCCGGCGACCGCGGCTGCTCCAGGGCAGATCCAATGGCCAGATGAACCGGCCACGATCGGGCCACCTGTACGCCGCCCGGACCTGAAGGGCGTAGGCGGCTGGCTCCTTTTTTTCTGTATTTCCCTTACGTTCCTTTCGCCGCTGTTTATGGCTATCCGTGCGTGGGGCGGTGGTTTTGGGGTGGCAAACACGATTGACTTTGTGGTGGCAGGATTTGGCGTGCTGGTTGGAATCATGCTGTGGAACGTGAATCCCCGCGCCTTTTTGTTACTGTGGATTTATTTCGGACTGCTTGCCCTCTTTTTTGTTCTGGCCCTAGCCGGCTCTTTTGTCGGGTCTGAGGAGCAAAATCCAAACGAGATCGTGATACTTTTCCGCGGGCTGGTTTACATCATTGTCTGGTTTCTATACTTCAAAAAGTCAGACCGCGTGCAGGCGACGTTTGGCAGGAACCTTTAAACACAGCGTTCAGTATTCAGCTGTGAGAGGTGAACCATGCGAGCAACGAACGCTGAGAGCTGAGTGCTACTCTATTTCAGATGAAAAAACTCCGGATCGGCATACTGTTCGGCGGGCGCAGCGGCGAGCACGAAGTTTCCCTTCTTTCCGCGGCCTCAGTCCTCAAAGCTATCAACAAAGATAAATATGATGTGGTGCCGATCGGGATTACCAAGGAAGGCCGGTGGCTGACCGAGGTGCACGCAGAGCGGCTGTTGCGCGGAGATGCGGAGAGCGGACGCCACCTGCGCGCGGGCGATCCGGAGACCACGCCGGGTGCAGCGGTGCTGGCCAGAGGCGAAGCGGTGATCGTGCCGCCGGTGCCGCAGTCGCACGGGCTGATTCCGTTTGAAAGTGCAGCGTCTTCGGGAGAAAAGAGCATTGATGTGGACGTGATTTTTCCCGTGCTGCATGGAACGTTTGGCGAGGACGGCACGATTCAGGGACTATTCGAACTGGCGGACATTCCTTACGTCGGCGCCGGCGTGCTCGGCTCGGCCGCGGGCATGGATAAGGATGTAATGAAACAGCTCTTCGCCGGAGCCGGCTTGCCGATCGTGAAACATGTGACCATCCTGCGCAGCGATTGGGAAAAAGAACCGAAGAAGGTTACCAGGCTGGTGGAGAGCAAGTTGAAGTATCCGCTGTTTGTGAAGCCGGCGAACCTGGGCTCGTCGGTAGGAATCAGCAAGGCCCACGATCGTAAAGAACTGGGTCCGGCGATTGAGACGGCGGCCGGGTACGACCGCAAGATCGTGATTGAGCAGGGTGTGGGCGGCAAAAAGAGAAAAGCGCGCGAACTGGAGTGTTCGGTGCTTGGAAACGATGATCCGGTGGCTTCGATCGCGGGCGAGATTGTTCCGGGAGCGGAATTCTACGATTACAACGCCAAATACATCGACGAAGGTTCGCAGCCGATTATCCCGGCCAGGATCAGCAAGAAACAGATGAAGCAGGTGCAAGAAATGGCCATCAGCGCGTTCAAGTCAGTGGACTGCTCCGGACTGGCACGGGTGGATTTTCTGATGGAACCCGGTTCCGGCAGCAAGGCCGGAAAAATTTATCTGAACGAGATCAACACCATGCCAGGTTTCACGTCTATCAGCATGTATCCGAAGATGTGGGCAGCGTCAGGATTGGGATATTCAGAGCTGATTGACCGGCTGATCGAACTGGCGCTGGAGCGCCATCAGGAGAAAAAGAAGAACCGCTACAGCAGGAATTAACAGAGATTTGATGCCTGGGTTTCGTTGTTAAGAGGATGATTCGGCAGTCTGCAGTTGCAAGACAGAAAGACCGAGCGCGGAAGAATGGCAATCGCCGGTAAAACGATTCTCATCGCAATAGCTTTGGCTCTGCCGTGTACGGCGAAGGCGGAAGACCCTCAGGCCGCTATCGTTGAAGGCGCCGTCATCAACGCGCAGAACAGCCGCACCGTTCCGCGGGCCGATGTGGTGCTGGCCGGGATGAAAGGGGCGGCAACCCAATCCACCCGCGCCGATGCCACCGGGCATTTCATCTTTCAGCACGTCGATCCTGGACAATACAAGCTCACAGCACAACGGCAAAGCTTCTATTCCGACGAACACAAGCGTGAATACCAGCCGGTAATTCAGGTCGCCGCCGGGCAGCACCTGAAAGACCTGGCGGTGCGGCTGATGCCGAGCGCGGTGGTAAGCGGCGAGATTTTGGACGAATACAATGACGGGCTGCAGAACGTTGAAGTCAAATTGCTCTCACGGGAGACGCGGCTCGGACAGATGTACCTCAAGCCGGCGGGAAAAACTGTCACGGATGATCGCGGCCAGTACCGCATTTCCGGGCTTCGCCCAGGCAAGTATTACCTGGAGGCGGAATACAAACCCAACCATGATGCGGTTCAGGCGTTCAAGAATGCCCTGGCCGACCGAATCCTTGAGCGACCACCAGGGGGCCGGACGCAGCCGGCAGAGCCGCTCCGCCTGGATCTGGATCAGGACAGCGCACAGCAGTCGTTTACTTTTCCGCCGTTGTTTTATCCCGGCAGCGGAGATTTTCAGGAGGCGCAATCCATTCAGGTGAATCCAGGCGATGAGATAGCGGCGAATTTCCTGTTCGTCAGCGCGCCCGTGGTTTCCATCAAAGGAAGAGTCACCAATGGAATGACAGGGTCGCCGGCGTCGGCGGCTGTGGTAGCAGCGTACTGGACTGACTATGTACAAGGGGAAGCAATCGAGGGCAAGGTTTCTCCGGAGGACGGCACATTTGAAATTAAGGGAGTCGCGCCGGGGCTCTACAAGGTGCGCGCCAGCTTTACCGAGGACGGACAGACGTATGAAGGCGAGCAGGCCGTGGAGGTTGGGAATCAGGGAGCGCGAGATGTTGAGATTCCGGGGCTGCCGAATTTTGCCGCCGTTGGCCACGTCACCCTGATCAGCGATGGCCGAACTGTGATGAAACGGGTGCTGGTTGACTTTGTCGGCGAAGGGCTGATGCCGCGCATACGCGCAAACCCGGTGCCGCCAGAATTTAAATTTGAGGCGCAGCTGCGGCCGGAGCGTCGCTATCGCGTCAATGTACTGAACCTGCCGGAAGATTATTACCTGAAAGCGGTACTTATTTCCGGACACGAAGTGCCCGCTGACAACATGGTGCTAAGCGGTGTCCGCGGTGAGATGGAATTGGTGCTAAGCCCCACCGGCGGACATATTGAGGGCACTCTTTTCGATAGCCAGGATCAGCCTGTACGAGGCTCGGTGCTGCTGATGCCAGACCTCGCGGATCCTGGTCCGGCGGAGCTGTTCCGTCGCAAAGGCGCCGGGGCCGATGGCAAATTCAATTTCCGTGGCGTGCCGCCAGGCAGCTACAGATTGCTGGCGATGGACAGCCTGGAACTGGATGATCAGGTAGGCGATCCTGATTTCGCCAGGAAAGTTGCGGGCAAGGGCGATTTGATTTCGGTGCAAGAAAGCGGCAAATATACGGTTTCGGTCCGGGTCGCGGCTGATTTACGCTAGTTGTGCTGACGATCAGACCATGCCGCTGAAACAACGGTGTCAAACTCCGCTGTCGAAGTTTTTGGGTACGCTCGCTTGCGTGCTGTGCATCTCCAGCGGCAATGCCACGTTGCAACCCCACTCAGCCAAGCCGAACAACCAGCCCCTGCGCGTGGAGTTATGCGAGGTATTGCGGAATTCTGAGTTCTATGAAGGAAAGCAAATTACGGTAAGAGCGACCTTTAGGCTCGGACGAAAGCAGAGCCAATTGTTCTGCATGGCCTGCATCGATGGGGGCTGGGTCTGGATGCGAGAGGTGCTGCCCGCCAGCGGCGAAATCGCGCCCGGGTTAAAAGCGCTAAACGATCTGATCCAGGAAAATGAGAAAGGGATTATGGTGAACGGGGTATTTACCGGCACTTTTCGCGGTCCGGGAGTGTACGGACGGCTGGGCGCGTTTACCTACCAGATTGACGTGCAGGAAGTCCGCGAGATAGAGCTGATTTCGCACGCCGGCCCCGATCCCGAGGACCTTTCTGCCGCGATGAAAAAGAAAGTCTGCCAGTGAAGCAAGCTTCCTCGGTCAGTGAATTGCAACCGATGCCGAAGATGTGCTCGTGGCAGGCTGGGCCATCGGGTTAGCTTCGCCAGGCAGTCGATCAGCCATTGCCGGCGTCGTGAAGTAGAGCTTGTATGACGCGTGGATGGAATACATGATCGGCAGCAAGGCAAGCCCTTCTCCCCACGTAGCAAACTGAACGGCCATGCAGACCACCGCGGCAATCTCCGCGCTAAGGACATAGTAGGGCACGGAGAGCTGAGCCATTCCCCGCCATGCCTCCACAAGGTTCTTGCCTTCGGCCAGCCACAATACCAGGGCAATCTGAATGGTGTTGACCAGGAAGAAGGCTGCGCCGGCAGCGCTGACCGAAAGTGGGCCAAGCCAACCATGGCTCGACGCGAATCTGAAAGCAAGTATGGCGGCGGCGATTGAATTGGTAATCGCTGCGGAACTGAAGAGCGCCTGAACGAAAGTCTCCCGCTTTTTTAGTGCTGAAATCGACTGAACCAGGCCGGCCAGCGCCGCGATCGCCAATGCTTCACCGGCGCCGAGCCGGACCGCAATGATCAGCAGGTATGGCACATTGACTGACATGGTGCCGTTGATCCCGGGCAGCTTCACTTTAAGCCGCGAAGCGACCACGGCCATAAGCAGCAGCCCCAACAGCTCAACCGGCTTACTGTATGTCCAGTGAAACAGGCCGTTCACGAGCATCGCAATGCCGGTCACAACGACCGCCGCGATGAAAATCTTCGTAATCAGCGAAACCTTCTGCATAAGTTCCTCTGTTGCCCCTGCCCGCGCAGGAACAACTGATGGTTCTTAATTCTGGTCTGAATCCGATCCTTCAGTGAATGCCGTGGTCGTGCTGTCACCCCAAACGATGGAAGTGCCCCAGACGATGCTGAATCCGTTCAGCGTGCTGTTGCCCCAAACGATGGAGTTGCCCCAGACGATCGAGTTGGCATTGACAGCGTTGCCCCAGACGATCGAGTTGCCCCAGACAATCGAATTGGTCCAGACCGAGCTGGGATCGGCTTTCAAAATCACATTGCCGTTGAGATCGCGCGTTGCAATGGGCGAAAGCGCGGTTCCTGACGGCGTGTCATTGCTGGCGACGGCGGCATAGGTGTTGAGGAATCCCGCACCCACGGTAAAGACGTCGTCCTGAATGTTGTACAAGGTTCCGTTGCTGCTGGTGGCGGTGCTGTAGGCCGGATAAGACTTGGTAGCGGTCTTCATCAGCCTGGCCTTGACCTGGTCAGGAGTGAGATTGGGCATGCGCTCCAGCATGAGCGCAACGGCTCCGCTCACCAGCGGGGTAGCCATGCTGGTACCGCTCAAACGGAAGTAATAGGCCGTCGTGGAATTGCTCCCATAAAGGGATGGAGCAACTTCATTCACGGGGAATGCCCTATCCAAAGTGCTGCCCGGAGCATTCAACGATACCAGCTTGTTGCCCGGAGCAACCAGATCCGGTTTGATCACGTGGTCCAGCAGCGCGGGCCCTTTGGAGCTGAAGCTGGTCATGCTGTCGTCATTGGTGGGGTCGGTTCCGTGTGTGTTGGTTGCACCCACGGTGATCACGTAGGGATCGTTGCCCGGCGCAGTGATAGTGGCATAGCCATTGGTCAGCATGGTGTTGTCCTGGCCGAAATTCCCGGCCGCGACAACAACGACGATGCCGTTCTTCCAGGCCTGCTCGACCGCCTGGCAGATAGGATCCAACGAATAGCTTTCAGAGATTCTGCGTCCCAGCGACAGATTGATGATGCGGATGTTGTACTGTCCCTTCAGCTGAATGGCCCGCTGAATGGCAGCAACCACGGCGCTGTCAGTCCCGGCGCCATTGGCGTCAAGCACGCGGAGATTGATCAAATTGACGCGCGAGGCAACACCCTGCATGTAGCCATTGGAAACATAACCGTTGCCGGCAATGATCCCGGCGACATGTGTGCCGTGGCCATACTGGTCGTTGGCATCGAGTCCGGTAATAAAACTCTGGCTGTAGACCACGCGGGAATAGCCGGTACTAAGGTTCATCAGATCGGGATGGCTGGTGCGGATGCCGCTATCGATTACCGCAACTCCAATTCCATAGCCCGTATAGCCGGCGTTGATCACACCGGTAGATTGGGTGGCGTCGAGTACAAAATCTTCCTGCGAAAGCTGAATCGTCTTGCGGTCAGGAGAGACGTAGGAGATATCCGGGTCCTGCTCCAGCTGCGGCAGCAGGCTGGCGGGCACACGGAAGACGCTGCCGTTAATGATATCCAACGCGGTTTTTTGCGTGGCTCCAAGCGACAGCATTTTCTGGCGATGCTGGCTGAGAGACGCTCCCGGACGGGCCTGCACAATTACATCAATGAGTTCGGTTGGCGATTGCGCGTCACTTACGGCTCCGAGCTTGGCCCGCTTTGCGTCCAATTCGGGAGACAATTTCTTTCTCGCAGCAAATGCAGGGCTGGTTGCGATCAGTACCAGCAATAAGAGCGATGCGATTCTTATACGATTTTTAGTCGACGTCATGGCTTTGTAATACCCACCAAAAATGTTGCTAAACTTCGGGCTTACGCTATTTACATGCAGGTTGACGGCCAGCACTTGCGGATAATAAGCCTTTGATTATTAAAGGCTTATAATGCAGCGGGTGAGACAGGGTGCGACACCCTTGTCACAAGCGGGCCAAATATGGCGTTTGCCCGGACAGGCAAAGGGATGACGAAGGGCCTCACTCGGGTGCTGCGAAGCAGGTTTTCGAATTCTACCCACGCCTAAGCTGCCGCCACACGAGCTCCAAATGACAAAATGGAACGCTGTCAGGGGCGATGTTTCGCAGATGGCGAGCTGCAGGCAGTAGTGGTTTGAGGTAAAATTTTTAGTTCGCGTCTTTAGCAGTTCAGGTCTGTGGGCCGCACCAGCAACTGGCAGGCTCGGTCTGCTTCGCCGTATCCCGCAATGAAGCAGGCAAGACTCCCAAATCCAGCGAGCTTATCAAGGAGAGAGTTCAACCCATGGCTATCCCAGCAACCCAGATGCGTCCGGGAATGATCATCAAACACAACAACGATCTTCACCTGGTGTTTACGGTGGAGCACCGCACGCCCGGCAACCTGCGCGCCTTCATCCAGGCCAAGCTGCGCAACATCCGCACCGGCGCCATGTTTGAACACCGCTTCCGCTCCAGCGATCCCATTGAGAAGATCACGGTCGACGAAATTCCCATGGAATACCTCTACCAGGACGGCGACAGCTATTGCTTCATGAATACCGAAAACTACGAGCAGGTGCATTTGAACCGCGATGTGCTGGGCGATTCAGTGGACTATCTCACGCCCAATCTGCTGATCCGAGTGGAGTTTTATGACGGCAAGGCGGTGGGCATCGAGCTGCCGCAGACGGTGGAGCTCACGGTGGTGGAGACCGAGCCGGGGCTGAAGTCGGCCACGGCATCAAGCGTGACCAAGCCGGCGAAGACGGAGACCGGATTGGTGGTGCAGGTGCCGCCTTTCATCAACGAAGGCGAAAAAATCCGCGTGGATACGGCCGAGGGTGCATACCTTTCCAGAGCGTGATGACATGAGCGGCCGTCGCCGGTAATTGTGCGGGGCAATCCATGAAATTGAAAACGATATATCTGAGCTTGTGTGTTCTGGGTGTGGTTCTGCCGTACTGGCAATTTGTTCCGTGGGTGGCTGCAAACGGTTTGCATCTGCCGTTGATGGTGGAGCAGCTGTTTGCCAATCGCATCGGCGGGTTCTTCGGCATGGACGTGCTGGTATCTTCAGTGGTCTTATTGGTTTTCATGCGGACGGAGAGTAGACGGCTTGGAGTTCGCGGGCGATGGATGCCGGTGCTGGCGCTGCTCACGGTTGGAGTTTCGCTGGCCTTACCGCTGTTTCTTTATCTGCGCGAGTTGGCGCTGGAAAGGCCGCAGGGAGGGCTGAATACTGCCACGGTATGATGCCGGCAGTGAACGACGTATGATTGCCAGGCGTTACATTGTTCGCGGACGGGTGCAGGGTGTAGGCTTTCGCTGGTTTGTCGACCACGAAGCGCGCAGCCTGGGGCTGGCCGGTTGGGTACGCAACAATATTGACGGCACGGTGGAAGCGCTGGCCATGGGGTCAGAAGAGCAGCATCGCGCGTTCGGCAACAAGCTGCGCCAGGGGCCGCGGGCGGCGCGCGTGGATGAAGTGAATGAAATACCGGCGGAGCCGGTGGATGGTCTTACAACTTTTCGTATTGAAGGAGCATGGTAGATGGAGCCGAAGGCGGCAGCGAGCTGCGAACATCTCAAACAACTGGTTCGCGAGGTGCCCGATTTTCCCAAAGCGGGGATTCTTTTTTATGACATCACAACGCTGCTCAAAGACAAGCTGGGCTTCGCCACGCTCATCGACGCGCTTTCCGAGCATTATCTGGGCCGCAATGTCGACCTGGTGCTGGGGATTGAGGCGCGCGGATTTATCTTTGGCCCGGCGCTGGCGTATCGTCTGAACGCCGGATTTGTGCCGATCCGCAAACCAAGAAAACTTCCGGCGGAGACCGTGAAGTGGACGTACGATCTGGAATACGGCACCGACACTTTGGAGATCCATAAAGACGCCATCCAGCCGGGACAGCGCGTGATCATTGTGGACGATCTGCTGGCGACCGGCGGTACGGCGAATGCGTGCCTGCAGCTGGCGAAATCGCTGGGCGCGCAGGTTGAGGGCCTGGGTTTTGTGGTGGAGCTGGATTTCCTGGAGGGCCGGAAGAAGTTCGAGGGAACAGAAGTGTTTTCACTGCTGCACTATGACAAGTAGAGGCGTTTTTTTCTGTCGCTTTCCGCTCCACCCCGCCAGAGAGGGCGAATCGGCGCTAAGCTTGTCTAGCTCCCGTTGCAGCGGGTTCCTACCCCATCCCGCGAAAATCGCGCGGGCCGGGGGCCCTACCTCGGCTTGGTCGGGCTCACCCTTATTTCTTGTATTTGCGCTGGCCTTGTTGGCCAATGGCGTATTCGGCGAGGACAAACCATCTCCCCAGTCGTTGCTGGATGCCGCGCACAAAGCGGTCGACCTCTCGCGAATCGGTCCCTATGTCCTCACCGGAACTCTGGTCGTAAATCCCGGATCGGGAAGGGAAATAACCGGCACGGTCGCTTTTTACCGCGACCATGAACGCGCCCGCGCCGATCTCGAAGTGGATGGCCGCAATGAAACCCGGGTTTCCGTGGGCCAGAAAGACTATGTCGATCCGGAGCGGTTTCTCATCGCCGGCATGTGGCTGGATGAATTGGATCGCTTGTGGGACCCCGAGCGTCCCGGGAAAGGCATTTCCCATTCCGGCGACAAATGGGGTGGTGTTACCAAACACAAAGTCGGCAGTACGCCCGCCTGGTGCATGGAAAAAAAGCGCGGAGATGATAAAGACCGCCTTTGCATTGATGCCACGCGCAATGTTGTCCTGACCTGGAGCTGGGAAGAATTTTATGATTTTACGCCGCTGGGCGACGTCATGTTTCCCCGGCGGATAAGGATCATCGATCCCGATCTGGCCCCGATGGAGATCCGGGACATCAAGATCTCGCCTTACCAGGTGGAGAGTGGTCTGTTTGAAATTCCAGCCAAAGCCATTGAGCTCGAGAGCTGCGAGAATGGAACAGACGCGAAAGTTGTCGACTGGCCGGTTCCGGTGCGCTCCGATCTTGCGCAGCATCCAACCAATGCGAAAATTCTCCTCTACACGTTTATCGACAAACAGGGGCAGGTAGCCGGAGCGAAGATTCTGAACCTGGTGCAGCCGGGGTTCGATGAGCGGGTCCTAGCCGCAGTCAAGAAATGGCGGTTCAAGCCGGCAACGTGCGATACGCGACCGGTGAACACGGCTGTACTGATGGAAGTGGATGGTCACTCTTTCTAGGCGTGTCACGTGGTTGATCTGGTTGTCTTTACTCTTATGGCAAACCGGCAAGGAATGAGTTCATCTCCCGAAGCACATCTGCCTCGTTCGATGCGATCACGTTATGCCTGGCATGCGGCAACCGAACCACTCGCGCCGAGGGCACGCCTTTGGCAAATGCGTCGGCCTGGGCTCCGGTGGTGATTTCGTCCCGGGCTTCGATTGCAGCGCGCTCTTTAGGGTCATCGCCCGGCCGTGAGAAATCATGCGGGACTGCGTAGATGTTGAGAATGGGCACGGGAATTTGGGTGTATTTCTGGAAGCCGTCAAACATCGCCTGCAAAGGCGGCCTGACCGGGCGCGAAAGCTGAGTAGAGTTTTCCGGTCCCAACTCTGCCTCCAGATCCTTCTGCATGGTGCGCAAGTCCCGTTCGAAGCCGGGCAAATCTTTTTCCAGCAGCTCCTGAATCAAAGGCCGTAAATCCTCCGGCCCTTTGCCGTTTTTAAATTGCTCCAGCTTGTTGCGCAGGTCAACGATGTCGACATCGGGATCGCCGCGAGAACTGTCGTAAAACGCGTAGGAATAGCCGGCGTCAAGGTAGACGAGTCCGGCTACGCGTTCGGGATGCCGGCTTGCAACAGAGCTCATTTCTTCGCCGGCGATGGATTGCCCTATGAGCACAGGACGGTTGAGCTTGAGCGCATCCAGAACCGCGATCACGTCGTCACCGAGGCGGTCAGCCGAGTACCCCGAGCCGGGCGAACTGGAATCACCAAATCCGCGGCGTGTGATTCCGTAGGCGTGATATTTGCCGGTAAATTTGGGAGCAAAGCGATCGTGAGAATGGGCGGTAAGTCCTCCGCCGGCGAGGAAGACCAGCGGGCGCCCCGAGCCGCCCCAGTCAACCACTTCCAATTGCACACCCTTGTCCACGGTTATAAATTGCACGGTGTGCGAGTAAGGATCTTTCCACTCGGTCGCCGGGGTTGCACGCTCCAGCTTTAGCGGCAGCGGGCGCCCTTGTGCCCACGTTCCCTGGATTGAAAGTCCGTCAGCGCTGACCCGGCCGGCAAAGGTACCGCCTCCGCCGTAGGCATAGGAGAACTTCAAGTTCGCGCCTTGCAAGGTTACGGAATCGAGCGGATTGTCCGCACCCCAATCGAGAAAGTCAGGAGATCCCTCCGGCATGTAGAGCCTTCCCTGCAAGCCACCTTCGTTCGCCTTTTCGATCTTTAGGATTACGCGCGTATGCCGCTGGCCCATATCGAGCGTGCCCTGCCATTTACCTGTGATGTCCTGCGCGCAGAGAAGATCTGGCAGAAGCAGGAATGCGGTGATCCAAGTTTTCAGTCGCATCTGCGATCTCCGCGTGACGCTGAGCTGAAGTCAGCAGTTGATGCCGGTTTTTTCCCGCTCCGTGCTCTTGTAAGCCCAGGCCATGCGGGGCGTGTTATGGGCGATGCCGAAACGGCCGCGCGCATCGAGCAGGATCATGCCGCCGTGGCCGTTGAGACGCCGTTGCAGATACTGCATGGCTTCCTGTGCGACAGCGTCAGGCGCACCACCGTTGCGGACGCGATCGGCGGCCCACTTGGCAAGAACGAGCTTCATGATCGGCTCGCCCCAACCGGTGCAGGAAGCGGCGGCACTGAGATTGTCGGCATAGCAGCCGCAGCCGATCAGCGACGAGTCGCCCACTCGTCCGGGGTCCTTATTCAGTGTGCCGCCGGTGGACGTGCCGGCAGCGATGTTGCCGGAAGCGTCAAGCGCCACGGCGCCAACCGTGTCATGGCTGGATTGAGGACCAGCAAAAGTAAGGTCGGGATGGCCGGCGGCTTCTTTTTCCTGCGCTTCTTTCAGGCGCTTGATCTCGCGCTCGATCACCAGCTCTTCATTGCGGCAGAGTTCCATGCCGTGCTCCCGGGCAAAGCGTTCTGCGCCTTCGGCGACAAAGTAAACGTGCGGGCTCTGGTCCAGCACCAGCCGCGCCGCGTGAATGGGATTGCGGATGCGCTCCACGCAGCCGACACCGCCGGCGCGAAGCGTGTTGCCGTCCATCATGAGGGCATCGAGCTGGACTCGGCCGTCGCGGGTGAGAAAACTGCCACGGCCGGCATCAAATGTTTCATCATTTTCCAGCTGGATGATGGCGGTCTCGACGGCATCCAGCGCGTTGCCACCGCCTTCAAGAACGTGCCAGCCTGCGCCGAGCGCTTTCTGCACGCCGGCCAGGTGAGCTCCTACCATTTCATCGGGAATCGCCCAGGCGCCGCCGTGGACGACGAGTACGGGAAGTTGTCGCAAAGTATCAGGCCCTCAGTGATGCTGGGGAGAGTTTATCAGAGTGTCGCAAGCAGGGATCGGAGCGACGACGCGAGACAGGAATGCGAAATTGAATTATTGTTTACTTCTCCCCAAAGCAGGCGATTTGAAAATAATTGATCTTCGCAACGAGGAAACGCATGAGCGCATGTCAGCAGCAGGTATTCAACGGTGTGAGCCAGTCGCGGTGGGATTGCATCAAGCAGTCGATTCAGTCGAGGACCGGAGTTGAGCTCGGAAGTGACAGCGGCACCGCCAGCCGAAGCGGTTTTTCGTTCCAGTGGAATTTTGATGCTGCGGCGCAGGTGCTGACGATCCAGTGCATGGAGAAGCCGGCGTTCTTTCCCTGCGAAAGCATTGAAGCGAGGATCACAGCGATTGTGGACGGCTGCGTGTAAATATCCTTTTATTCCTGCATTAGAGTCGCCTGCCCCAGGCGCGTGTGCCAAAAATCGCGAAAATTCCGGGAACTTTCGTTCTACTTGAGACATTAAACAGGTAGAAGGATGGCGTGCTGCCCGGTGGTGAAGCGGTGACCATGATCAGCGATGAAGCCCTTATGCTGGAGTTCCAGCGAGGATCGCGCGAGGCATTCGAGGAGTTGTTCGCCCGCTATCGCGAACCGCTGTATGGCTTCTTCCGTCGCAGGCTGGCGAGCAAGGACCGCGCGGAAGACCTGGCCCAGGAGACCTTTCTGGCGGTCATCCGCGCGGCAGTGCGCTATGAGCCGCGGGCGCTGGTGAAAACTTATCTTTACGGCATTGCGCTGAAACTGCTGGCGGCGGAACGAAGGAAGCTTTCCGGCAACGAAGCACAACTTGAGCCGGAGCATGAAGAGGCGGCGCAAGAGATCGCCAGTGATGAAGCGATGTGGGTGCGGCAGGCATTGGAGAAGCTTGAAGCCGGCGAGCGGGAAATACTGATGCTGCGGGAATATGAGCAGCTCAATTATGCGGAGATCGCGGAGTTGTTGCGGCTGCCGGTGAACACGGTGCGAACGCGGCTTTTCCGTGCGCGGATGGCATTGAAGGAATTTCTGGAGCCGAAGCGAAAGCTGCAGGGAGCCAAAGCAGACGGGGCAGGACGCGAGCGTAATGTAGCGAGGCCGGCGGCCGGGGACGAGGGTGCGAAATGAGCAGCAAAAACCATTCAATCGAACACGAAGAACTCATGGCCTACCTGGATGGCGAGCTGGCGACGGATCGCGCGGTGGAAGCTGCGGCGCACCTGGAGCGGTGCGAGGTGTGCCAGGAGCTGGCGGCTGAGTTGAGGAAGATGTCGCAGGAGATGATGGGGTGGGAAATTGAGGAGCTTGAGCCTGCAGAGGACATTCCAATCGCGCTTGCGGCGGCACTGGAAGAAAGACCTCGAGTAGCCAGAAAACCGGAAGCTCGCGGCCGGAGAAGGCTGTTCACCCCGCGCCGCCTGGCATGGGCCGGTGGGGCGACGGCTCTTGTCTTGGTCGCGTTGGTGTTCTTCGTAAGTCGACTGAGCCTTGGTCCGCAATATGACTTTAGGCTGAGGGAAAAGCCACAAGCCCAAGTCACTGACGGTCACGCGGACGCCATATCCGCCCAGCTGGTCTCACCGAACGAGGCGAGTCCATCGAAGAGCCTTAGTGGCTACTCAGGTAGCGCAGGGAAGCTCGAGAAGGATGAAGACGGGGAAGCCAACTCCCCCGAGGACGATAGCAGGCCGGAAGTGCCTGAGATTCCCATGATCGCCCGCACTGCGGGGTTGACGCTGGTCGCCAAAGAGTTCGACAAGACGCGGGCCAGCGTGGAAGAGATTCTCAAGCGGCACAGTGGATATATCGGCGAGTTGAGTGTGAGCGCACCTTCTGACGCCGGGCGCACGCTGACGGCGACCCTGCGCATTCCTGCTCCGCAGCTTGAAGCTGCCTTGGCCGAGCTAAAGCAGCTGGGGCGGGTGGAGAACGAGTCGCAGGGCGGCGAGGAGGTCACGCAGGAGTATGTCGACCTGACGGCGCGGCTGGCCAATGCGCAGCATACCGAGAAGCGACTCACGGAGATCCTGAGCTCGCGCACGGGCAAGCTGCAGGATGTGCTGAAAGTGGAACTCGAGATTGACCGCGTACGCGGCGAGATCGAGCAGATGGTGGCGCAGAAGAAAGAGCTGGCCGAGCGGGTGGCCTTCGCCACGCTCAACACGACCGTGAAAGAGGAATATCACGCCAGATTGGAAGCTACGCCGCCTTCGACGGGAAGCCGTTTTCGCAACGCGGCGGTGGATGGTTACAACACTGTGGTCGAAGGATTTGTCCAGGTGGGTTTGTTCCTGCTTTCGGCCGGGCCAAGCCTGCTGATCTGGGCGGCGATATTGTTCTTCCCCGTACGGTGGTTGTGGAGGAAGGTGAGGGCGGAGTTGAAGAAGAACCACCAGCAAGAGGCGTCGTAGGGGAGGTAGTTGCAGGCGAATTCATCGATGTGTCGCCCCTACGGGGCTCTTTATCCATTCCCGCGCTTAACCCAGCGCTCACGCGCTGGGCTAACTTCTTATCGCGCTTCCGGCGCTGAGGTTGTTGGGGTTCCCTCTCCTTCGACAAGCTCAGGGTCGGGATTTCAGAACACAGCCTGTAACATATTCTCTGTGACACTTCCCTTTGCCATCCATGCTCAGGCCGGGCCGGCTCGCCTAGGGCGGATTGAGACCGCACACGGTCCGGTCGAGACGCCTGCTTTCATGCCCTGTGGCACGGCCGGGTCAGTCAAGGCGGTTCCGCAAGACATTCTGGAAGATCTGGGTTCGAACAATCTGGGCGCGCAGATCATTCTGGGCAACACCTATCACCTTTATCTGCGACCGGGACACGAGCTGGTGCGCAAGCTAGGCGGGCTGCACAGGTTCATGAGCTGGGAAAGAGCGCTGCTCACCGACTCCGGTGGCTTTCAGGTGTTCAGTTTGAGCGAGCTGCGCAAGGTTACGGAAGAGGGCGTAAGTTTTCGTTCGCATATTGACGGAACCTCACACCTGTTTACGCCGGAGCGCTCGATGGAGATACAGATCGCGCTGGGCGCCGACATTGTGATGGCCTTCGACGAGTGCACGGAGCATCCGGCGGAGAAGGAGCGGGCACGGCAATCGATGGAGCTGACGCTGAGGTGGGCGAAGAGATCGAAGGAATATTTTGAGGCGCATAGGCAGGAATGCCCTTGGGCGGGATCGGGTGATCGGAAAAGCGAGGGATCGCCGGAATCGCGCGGAATCGCCGAAATCGCCGAAATCGGGGAAGAAACCTATGCAGTGCAGCGGCCTGCCACCCCTGCTCTCTTTGGCATTGTGCAGGGCGGAATGTATCCCGAGCTGAGACGGGAGTCGGCGGAGCGGACGGTGGAGATCGGGTTTCCCGGTTATGCGATTGGGGGATTAAGTGTGGGTGAGTCACGGGCTAAGACGCTGGAGATGATCGAGGCTACGCTGGAGATATTGCCGAAGGACAAGCCGCGCTACGTTATGGGTGTGGGGTATCCGGAGGAGATCGTTCAATACGCGGCCATGGGCGTAGACATGATGGACTGCGTACTGCCGACACGAGCGGCGCGGCATGGGCTGCTGTTCACCTCAGGGGGACGAATGAACATCAAGAATGCGCGCTATGCGCAGGACCAGCAGCCGCCCGATCCCAAGTGCAGGTGCCGCGTCTGTGGACGTTACACGCGGGCCTACCTGCGTCACCTGTTCGTCTCTCAGGAGCCGCTGGCTGCGGTATTAAACACGATCCACAATCTGGCGTTCTACCTTGACACCATGCGGTCGGTACGTCATGCTATAAAGCTTGGGGACCTCTCAGGAATGCTGCGAGGAAGTGCGTCCTTGGCCTGAGCGCCCCTGATTCGGCGTCAAAAGAAAACCTCCGAAAAACTCCGGCATCGAGCAGGCCCTGTTCCGGAGCCCCGGGCGGAATTCATCAGCGGTACAAATCAGGGTGTCGCTTCCCTCGCTCCATGAGGCGCGGGTATTTGCGGCTGTTGAAGGCAATCTAGGAATGATGCAAAACACGATCACCTTAGTGTTTCAAAGTGGCGGAGCTGCGGGCAGTGGCCTGATGATGTTCCTGCTGCTCCCGCTCCTGTTTATTTTTGCCACGTTTTATTTTCAGCAGCGCAAAACCAAGCGCTGGCAGGACGTGCTGGGCGGGCTGAAGACCGGCGATCGCGTGACGACGGGCGGCGGCATCCGGGGCACGGTGATCGCTCTCAAGGACGATTCCATTCATTTGCGTGTTCCGCCGGATAATCTCCGGCTGGAAGTGATGAAGACCTCAATCGTCTCGATCAATCGCGATGAAGAAGAAAAGAAATTACAAGAGAAGTGACATTAGAAAATGCAGAAGAATCTACTCATCAAATTAGCAGTCATTATCGGGGTCACGCTGGTTTTCGTGTATGGGATTTTCGGCATCCCGTCGTCGTTCAGCGGAGACGGCCTGAGAGAAGCGGTGCTCAAGAACATCCACCTGGGGCTCGACCTGAAGGGTGGAACCCATCTGATCCTGCAGGTCCAGATCAATGACGCAATCAACTCTGAGACCGATCGGGCGATCGAGATTCTGAAAGACGAATTCGGCAAGGCGCGAATTACCTATGCCGACATCAGCAAGCCGGACGCGAACCAGCCGGAGAAGTTCGTGATCAAGGGCGTGCCGCTGGATTCCGGTTCCAAGGTGCGCGAGATTGTCCAGGACAAGCTGCCGGAGTTTACGCAGACGCCGGGAGCCGACAACAGCCAGATTTTGACGATGAATGCCCCAACGCTGGCGCAGTTGAAGTCAGACACGCTGGAGAAGTCGATTGAGGCCATCCGCAACCGCGTGGACGCGCTGGGCGTAAGCGAGCCGATGATTCAGAAGAACGGACTGGGAGACAACCAGATCCTGGTGCAGCTGGCCGGCGTGGATGACATAGGACGGGTCAAGGACATTATTCAATCCACCGCCCGGCTGGAGCTGCGCGAATCGCGCGGCAGCTACCCTAACGAAGCTGCAGCCATGGCGGCCCAGCCCGGAGGAATCCTGCCGCCGAACATGGTGCTGCTGCACGGCAAGCCGAACCGGGGCGGCAATGGCGACGTGGTTTACCTGGTATCGAAGACATCGGTGGTGAGCGGCACCGACATCCGTGATGCGCGTGAAGGCACCAAGCCGGACACGAGCGAGCCGATCGTCAATTTCTACCTGAATCCCGGCCCGGCCAAAAAATTTGCCGAGTTCACGCTGGCCCACCAGAAGGGCGGCTCGGATCCTGCCAACCTGGGGATTGTACTCGACAACAAAGTGATTTCCGCGCCGGGGATTGAAAGCCAGATTTCCGACAGCGGCGAGATCTATGGCGGATTTACCCCGGAAAGCGCGAAGGATCTGGCCATGCTGTTGCGTTCAGGCGCGCTGCCGGCCAGCCTGCACTACCTGACCGAGCGCACGGTTGGAGCTTCTCTGGGCGCGGACTCGATACGCGCGGGCGTGAAAGCGGCCGTTGCCGGGATGGTGGCGGTGCTGTTGTTCATGCTGATTTACTACCGCGGCGCCGGCATTAACGCCGACCTGGCGCTGATCATGAACCTGGTGATCCTGCTGGGTTTCATGGGATTCTTTGGTGCAACTTTGACGCTGCCGGGCATTGCCGGCGTGATTCTCACCGTCGGTATGGGCGTGGATTCCAACGTGCTGATCTTCGAGCGTATTCGCGAAGAACTGCGCCACGGCAAATCAGCTGCTGCGGCGGTGGACCAGGGATTCAGCCGCGCCTGGACCACGATTCTGGATACGCACGTGACCACGATCGTCTCGGCGTTGATTCTGTTCTTTGTGGGGACGGGGCCGGTGAGCGGCTTTGGTCTCACGCTGATTTTCGGCCTTCTGGCCAACCTGTTCACCGCGGTATTTGTCTCCCGCGTAATTTTTGATGCAGTCCTGAGCCGCAAAGCGCGCGGTGAGGCACTGAGCATCTAGTTCAAAAAGGTCAAAACAAGTGGAATTTTTTCGCAATACCAACATCGATTTTCTTGGCCGGAAATGGTACTTCCTCACGTTCTCGCTGATCTTCAGCGTGGCCGGCATTCTCTCCATGATTTTCTGGCACGGTATTCCTGTGGGAGTTGATTTCCGCGGCGGCACGCTGGTGTACGTGAAGTTTGCCTCTACGCCGAACACCGGCGCGATTCGCGCGGCGCTGGACAAAGCCGGGCTGCACAACGCCAAGATCCAGGCCTATGACGTTCCCAGCGCCAACCAGGTGGTGATCTCGCTGGATATGCAGGAAACAAGCGAAGCCGACCTTTCCAAAGGTAAAAACCAGATCATCAGCGCGCTGGAGACAAGTCCCGTGGCGGGCAAGCGGGATCTGAACAACAATGACCAGGTCGGTTTCTCCGCAGTGCGTGATTCCCTGGTGGGCAAAGACCCGACGCACAGCTCGCCCGCCGAATATGAGGCCATGGCTCACGCTGTGCTGAACGTTCGCGACAGCGTGAAAGGCGGCGTGCTGAGGAGCATGGACGATCTTAAGGGCACGATTCCCGATGCCGCTCTGGATGCACTGAAGCAGGATTTCTATGTCGGCGACTTTGGCAAGATCAGCGCAGACGTTGTCGGTCCGCAGGTGGGTTCGCAGTTAAAGACCCAGGCCAAACTGGCGGTGGGCATTTCATTGGCGGCCATGCTGGTGTACCTGTGGTTCCGCTTTGAGTTGATTTATGGAGTGGCTGCGGTGGTGGCGGTTTTTCACGACACCTTAATCACAGTAGGAGCTTTCTCCTTGACGAATCAGGAGATAACGCTTACTGTTATCGCCGCGATTCTGACCCTTGTCGGCTACTCGATGAACGACACCATCGTGGTGTTTGACCGCATTCGAGAGAACGTGAAGATCATGCGGCGAGAGAGCCTGGCGGAGATCGTAAATAAGAGCATCAACCAGACCCTGAGCCGGACGATTCTGACTTCCGGGCTGACGTTCCTGACGGTGCTCTCGCTGTATCTTTTTGGTGGCGAAGTACTTCATGGGTTTTCCTTTGCCCTGGTGATCGGCATCTTAATAGGAACATATTCGTCGATCGCTGTGGCGGCGCCCATGCTTGTGGCATACACCGAGTGGCGAGCCAAGCGCTCTGGGGCTGGTGCAATGGCCCAGCCGGCCCAGGGAAGCAAGGGTAAAGTTCGGGTCAAAGTATAGGCCGAAAATTTCTCCGGATTTTCGGGAGCAAATTATGCGGTCCCGGTGTCCAAATAACTTATCGAAGAGTCCCCTAGAATTGGAGAATCGGCATGTTTGAAGACAGCCTGATGGAATCCGGAGGCCGGATCAAGACCAACCAGAAATGGACCGGCTTGGTCTCGACCCTTGTGCAGCTTGGGCTGGTCGGCTTTTTAGTGCTGCTGCCATTGATTTTTACTGAAGCCCTGCCCAAGGGGCAGCTTACAACGTGGCTGGTCGCGCCGCCGCCGCCACCCCCGCCGCCGCCCCCGGCAGCTCCTCAGATCCAGCACGTGCAGAAAGTCAGCGAGATTGTAGACGGCGCGCTGCGTACGCCCAGCAAGATTCCCAAGAAAATCCAGATGATCAAGGAAGAGGAGGCTCCAGCGGCCAACACGGGCGTGGTTGGCGGCGTTGTAGGTGGAGTTCCCGGTGGTTCAACCGGCGGAGTGATCGGCGGCCTGATTGGATCCACAGCGCCACCGCCTAAAGTGGCTGCACCGCAGAAGTTGCGCGTTTCGTCCGGAGTTGCCGACGGTTTGAAGATTCATGATGTGCAGCCGACGTATCCGCAGATGGCGCGCATCGCCCACATCCAGGGAGACGTGATTCTGCAGGCGACCATTAGTAAGACAGGAGCCATCGAAAACCTTCACGCGCTGAGTGGGCATCCAATTCTCATTCAGGCTGCTCTGGATGCGGTAAGACAGTGGAAGTACAAACCTTATGTATTGAACGGAGAACCGGTGGAAGTGGAGACGACAGTCAAAGTCCAGTTCCACATGTAAACCAGGTCCATACTCTCCGAAAAAACGGGGGATGGACAACGAATCAAAGGCGCCCGGTTCTAAAACTTAGGAGATTCGTCTCGTCACGCCGCTCTTGTGTGTTCTAGCCAAGGCACGCTCTCGGCAAAAAGTTCTAAAAAGTTCTGAGGAGGAAAACTTAAACTCATGCTTGTAGCCAACATCGCAACTCTCACGCTCGCCAAAGCGCATCTGCTCGCCTTCTGGCTCTTCCAGGATGACCAGGGAATCGGCTGGGACCCGATCCACCTGTGGAAGCAGATGAGCTGGGTGGCCCAGGTAGTCGTCGTCATTCTATTCATCATGTCAGCGTGGTCCATTGGCGTCATGATCGATCGCTGGATCGCCTTTAGCGCCGCCCGCAAGCAGTCGCGGCAATTTGCTCCCGTGGTCGCCGGCGCCCTGCGCGAAGGCAAACTGGACGAAGCCATCCGCGTGGCCGAACGCAACAAGAAAAGCCATCTGGCCAAGGTAGTCACCGCCGGCCTGCAGGAATTCAAAGCGCACGGCGAATCCACTGAAATTCCCGGCGAACAGATTGAAGCCAGCAAACGCGCCCTGGAGCGCGCGGAAGCCATCGTCCACGCTGAATTGAAGCGCGGCCTGGGCGGGCTGGCCACCATTGGTTCCACCGCTCCGTTCGTGGGACTGTTCGGCACGGTTATCGGAATTCTTAACGCCTTCAAGAAGATCTCTGAGCAGAAAGCTACCGGTCTGGGCGCAGTCGCCGGCGGTATCTCGGAAGCTCTGGTTACCACCGCTCTGGGACTGTTCGTCGCCATCCCCGCCGTGATGATGTTCAACTACTTCACCGGCAAAGTGGAAGCGTTTGATGTGGAGATGGATAACTCGTCGAGCGAACTGGTGGATTACTTCCTGAAACGGACCACCGCGGTCCGGCGGTAAGCTGGGAGCATACTCATGGCGATTAATGTTCGCAATGAAGGCGCAAAAGTAAATTCCAACATCAACGTCACCCCCATGGTGGACGTGATGCTGGTTCTGCTCATCATTTTCATGGTGATTACGCCCATGTTGCAGAAGGGCACAATCGTGGAAATGGCCAAGGTTAACAATCCTGTGCAGATGCCGGATGCCGACAAGGAAGATGCGCTGCTGGTCGCAATCAATCGCGACGGCAAGGTTTTCTTTGACGCGCAAATTGTGACCCCGGAAGAGTTGACGCAGAAAGTGAAGGAACGCGTCTCCAGCCGGGTGAACAAGCAGGTATTTGTCCGGGCTGACGCCCGCGCCCATTACAAGTGGGTTGTGGACGTAGTCGATGATGTTCGCTCAGCCGGAGTGGATGAGCTGGGCTTGCTCACCGAGCAGAAACAGAATCCCAAGCAACAGCAACCGCAGTAAGCAGGCAGGAAAGGGAACAATTTATGGCAATGACAACGGGCGGAGGCGGCGGTCAAACTGCTGACATCAACGTAACGCCCCTCATCGACGTGCTTCTGGTGCTGCTGATCATCTTCATGGTGATCACGCCGCTCACTCCCAAAGGATTGCAGGCGCTGGTACCACAGCCTCCGCCGCCCAATCAGCACGAAACACCGAACGACCGGACCGTGGTGGTGCAGGTGTTGGGAGGCGCCGGCGAAAAGCCGAAGTTGAAGATCAACCAGGACGACGTAAGCTGGGACGATCTGCAACAGCGGCTGACGGACATCTTCAAGACGCGCGCCGAGCGCGTGATGTTCGTCAAAGGCGATCCGGATGTTGAGTTCCAGAATGTGGCCCAGGTGATCGATATCGCCCACGGCACCCAGGTCGTGGACAGGGTAGGATTGATCACAGCCAAGATCGAAGCAGGGCAGTAAGGTTTTACCTCCTCAGCGTGGGGCCTGGCGCCGACCGCCTCGCCCCGCGAAGATTTTGTTAATTTCGGACAAATAATTTTTACTCCGGCAAGGAGAGCAGCAGACATGAACAGAGCCGCACGATTCGTGACGGTATTGGCTATTGCCGCCGCTATGTTGAGCACAGCGGGATGCAACAAACTCAAGGCCCGCGACCAGTTGAACAAAGGAGTGCAGGCGTATCGCGGCGCCAACTATGAACAGGCAATTGAGCACTTCAAGAACGCAGTAAGCCTCGACGGCGATCTGAAAGTGGCCAAGATGTACCTGGCGACGGCGTATGCACAGCAGTACGTTCCCGGCGTGGACACGCCGGAAAATCTGCGCAATGCAGAACAGGCCATTGAGGAATACAAGAACGTTCTGCAGACCGATCCGCAGAACGTGACCAGTCTGAAGGGCATCGCTTTCCTTTACATGCAGCAAAAGAAATTTGACGATGCCCGCGAATACTACAAGAAGGCGATTGATGCGGACCCCAACGACCCGGAGACATATTATTCGGTCGGCGTGATTGACTGGTCGCAGACTTTCAAAGATGCAGGAGACCTCAAGGGCAAAGAAGGGCTCCATGTTGAAGATGAGCTGAAGGGCAAAGGCAGCCAGAAGATCTGCGACGAGATGAAGGACAAAGATGCCCAGAACGTGGATGAAGGCATGAAGATGCTGAAGACGGCCATCGACAAGCGGCAGGATTACGACGATGCCATGGCGTACATGAATCTTCTCTATCGCCGCAAAGCCAATGACATGACCTGCGATGACGCCGAAGCGCGCGCCAACTACATCAAGACGGCCAACGACTGGAGCGACAAGGCCATGGCGGCCCGCAAAAAGAAGGCCGACGAAGCTGCCAAGAAGACCCAGGGCGGCATTGTGCTTGACCAGAAGAAATAAGAGTGCCGATTCTAAAGCCCCTCTTGCGAGAGGGGCTTTTTATTTGCCGTTGCGCCGCTCAGGCCAGCACGACTGCCAGGGCAAAGCCGTCATAGCCTTTGCTGCCTACGGTCTGGATTTGCGTGGCGCTCACGCGCTTTTCGGCGGCCAGGGCCTGGTTGAAGGCGCGTATTCCCTGCACATTGGCATCGCCGCCGGAGGCGCCCGACACCTGGCCCTTGCGCACCACGTTGTCAGCGATGATCAGGGTTCCGGGGCGGGCAAGCGGCAGGCTTAAGCCAAGGTAAGTTGAATATCCGGGCTTGTCGGCGTCGATAAAGATCAGATCGAACGGGCCGCGTCCTTCGGCCAGGAGCTGAGGCAGGGTCTCCTCGGCCCGCCCAATCCGCAGGTCAACCGTAGCAGCCAGGCCCGCGCGGGCAATATTTGCACGCGCCACCTCGGCATGCTTGGGGGCGGCCTCCAGCGTGATGAGACTACCGCCAGGAGGCAACGCACGCGCCAGCCAGATGGTACTGTACCCGCCCAGCGTGCCGATCTCCAGAATCTTACGTGCGCCAACGGCTCGCGCCAGCAGGTGGAGCATCTTCCCCTGGGCGGCCGAGACCTGGATGGATGGAAGCCCGGCAGCGGCGCTGCTGCTCAGCGCAGCGTCGAGGGCGGGGTCGGATGGAACAAACAAATCGGTAATGTAGGTGTCGACTGCGGTCCACTGTTCCTGAGACATGGCTGTTCATCATCATAAATTAGGGTGCGGCTGCTGCCGGGGCTATTCGCCCGGGTTTTTATTGCTAAAATCAAGGTTTCGACCATGTTCAAAAAGGTCCTCATAGCGAATCGCGGCGAGATTGCAGTGCGGGTGATTCGCGCCTGCCGTGAGCTGGGCATTGCTTCGGTGGCGGTTTTTTCGGATGTTGACCGGGCGGCGCTGCATGTGAGCAAAGCCGACGAAGCTTATCCGATCGGGCCGGCGCCGGCGCGCGAATCCTATCTGAACATCGTCAGGATTCTTGACGTGGCCCGGCGTTGCGGCGCAGAGGCGATCCATCCGGGATACGGCTTCTTATCGGAGAATGCGCAATTCGCACGTGCCTGCGGTGAAGCGGGCATCAAGTTCATTGGCCCACCGGCGTCGGCGATGGAGATCATGGGATCGAAGACGCGGGCACGCACCGCGGTGCAGGCAGCCGGAGTGCCGATGGTTCCCGGCTCGTCGCGGGGCCTGTCATTGGCTGAGGCCGAATCTACTGCGGCCGGGATCGGGTTTCCGGTCATGATCAAAGCGGCCGCGGGCGGCGGCGGCAAAGGCATGCGCATGGTGCGGGCGGCCGCGGAGCTGAAGGCTGCGTTTGAAACCGCGCAAAGCGAGGCCCTGCGCGCGTTTGGCGACGGCGAGGTTTACCTGGAAAAACTCATTGAGAACCCGCGCCACATCGAGATACAGGTGCTGGGCGACGAGCACGGCAGGATGGTTTACCTGGGCGAGCGCGAATGCTCGGTGCAGCGCCGCCACCAGAAAGTCATCGAAGAAGCGCCGTCAGCGATTGTGGATGACGAGATGCGGCGGAAGATGGGAACGGTAGCAGTGCAGGCGGCGCAGTCGGCCGGCTACACCAACGCGGGCACAGTGGAGTTCCTGGTGGATTCGGCGCGCAACTTTTATTTTCTGGAGATGAATACGCGGCTTCAGGTGGAGCATCCGGTGACGGAGCTGGTCACCGGGCTCGATCTGGTGCATCTGCAGCTGCGCATCGCCGCGGGCGAAAAGCTGCCCTTCCGGCAAGACGATCTGGAGTTGCGCGGCCACGCCATCGAATGCCGCATTTACGCGGAGGATCCCGAGAACAACTTCTTTCCTTCGCCGGGAAAGATCACACGCCTGCTGCGGCCGGCAGGGCCGGGTGTGCGCGAGGACAGCGGCGTCTATGAAGGCTGGACGGTTCCGCTGGATTACGATCCAATGCTGTCCAAGCTGATTGTCCATGCGGCTGACCGCCAGGCTGCCATCGCGCGAATGCGGCGCGCGCTGGACGAATACTTTGTCGGCGGCATCAAGAGCAACGTCCCGCTGTTCCGGAGAATCCTGGAGCATCCGGATTTTGTCGCGGCGCGGATCGATACCGGCTTTCTCGACCGGCTATTGTCAAGCAAGCCTGAAACAGTTGCGGCAGTCGACAGAACTGCGGAGATTGCGGCGATTGCCGCAGCCCTGTTTACGGCCACTACGCCGCAGAAGAATGGCGCGAACGGAGCAAAAGCAATATCAGGAAAAAGCGATGAGCTTTCTGCGTGGAAGCATGCAGCGCGAGCAGAAGGGTTGCGCGGCGAATGATCTACGAGGTTAGCGTCGGAGAGCAACGCTATCGCGTGGAGCTTGAACGCGTCGAGTCCGGTTGGAAATGCAAGCTCGACGGCCGAGAGCTCCCTGTCGACGTGATCTCCGGCGAAGACGGCGTGCTTTCACTGCTGATGGCAGGCAAATCCTACGAGATCAAACAAGAGAACACCGGTGCGGAAACCAGGATAGTTGTCGGGCACGAACGCTTCAGCGTTTCGGTGCGTGATCCCAGGTCATTTCGCTCGCGACGTTATGCCACGGCATCCACGCAAGGCGTCAGGAAGATCACCGCGCCGATGCCCGGGAAGATCGTGCGCCTTTTGGCCGCGGAAGGAAGCACGGTGGAGGCGGGACAAAGCGTCATCGTGATCGAAGCCATGAAGATGCAGAATGAGCTGAAAGCCCCGAAGAGCGGCCTGCTGAAAAAAGTCAACGTCGCGGAAGGGGCTGCGGTGGAAGCCGGCCAGGCGCTGGCGGAAGTGGAGTAAGGGGCCCGGCTTTCTTTCGTGGTTGGCGGCCGTCCAAATAAAGAACCAATGGGGGATTTCTGAAGATGCGAACCTTAAAAGTATCGCTGGCGCTTGTTTTGTTTTTGCTGGCCGTCGCAGCTGGAGCTTCTGCCCAAGCGAAAAACGGGCCGGAATCTTCGCCGCAGCAAAAAGAGTGGATCAAACGCAGCAATGAGTATGCGCAAATCCTACTCAAGGTACAAGCCAAGTTCACTCCGGAGTTTGCAGCGCGGCAGGGCGTGGAAGGCTTGGATGGTCAGATTTCACAGTTTCCGGCCAACCGGCGCGAACAGCAGAGGGCGGACTCGCGCGCGGCACTGGCGCAATTGCAAAATGCCCTGGCAACGGAGAAGGACCCGCTGGTGAAGCAGGACCTCGAGATCATGATCAAAGCCACGGAGCAGAATCTGCACGGCCAGGAGCTGGGCGACAAGTATGATATGCCGTACTACAACGTAGCCCAGCTTGTGTTCGGCGGCCTGCGGGCGCTTCTGGACGATCAGGTGCCGGAAGAGCGCCGCAAGTATGCCCTGGTGCGGCTGCGCAAATACGCCGGGGTTGAGCCGGGTTTCCAGCCGATCACCGAGCAGGTCAAGGCGCGCAGCCTGGAATGGCGCAAGCCCGGGCAGCTGGGACCGGCCAAGGTGGAAGTGGAGACCGACCTGGCGCGAGCAGACTTTTTCATTAATGGAATTGCCCAGCTTTTCGACAAGTACAAAATCGACGGCTATCAGGATGCCTACGCCAAGCTCAAACAGCAGCTCACCGATTACGATGCCTGGGTCAAGCAGGAGATCTTGCCCAAAGCGCGGACCGATTTCCGCCTTCCGCCGGAAGAGTACGCCTTCAACCTCCAGCAGCTGGGCATCGACATTCCTCCTGATCAGCTCACCGCTATGGCGCACAAGGCCTTCACGGAGTATCAGCAGGAGATGCAGGAGATTGCGGCTAAGATCGCCAAGGAGCGCGGCTGGAAATCGAGCGACTACCGCGACGTGATCCGCGAGCTGAAAAAAGACCAGCTGGTGGGCGAAGCGATTCTGCCGCAGTATGAAGACACGTTGAAGAAGATCGAGGATATTATTCGCCGGGAAAGACTCGCGACGCTGCCGGCACGCCCGGCGCGCATCCGGCTGGCCACCGCCGCGGAAACCGCGCAGCAGCCCGCGCCGCATATGGAACCTCCGCCGTTGCTCAACAACAAAGGCGAGCAAGGGACATTTGTGCTGCCGCTGAACGTGCCGGCTGCCCCGGGTTCAGCGCAGACAAAGAAGATCGACGATTTCACTTATAAGGCGTCCACCTGGACCCTTACCGCGCATGAAGCGCGTCCAGGACATGAGCTGCAGTTCGATTCCATGGTCGAGCAAGGCGTGTCATTGGCCCGTTCCCTCTATGCGTTTAACAGCACGAGCGTGGAAGGCTGGGGACTCTATGCCGAGTACATCACCAAGCCTTACATGCCGCCGGATGGCCAGCTCATCTCGCTGCAACTGCGGCTGATGCGCGCGGCGCGGGCATTTATTGATCCGGAACTGCAAAGCGGTAAGCTAAAGCCGGAAGATGCCATGCGCATTCTCACCCAGGATGTCGTGCTCTCCGAGGCATTCGCGAATACTGAAGTAGAGCGCTATACCTTCCGCGCGCCGGGACAAGCGACCTCATATTTTTACGGTTACACGCGGCTGCTGCAGCTGCGCAAGGACGTGGAGGCGAAGACAGGCAAGAAGTTTGACGCCATGAAATTCCACGACTTCATCCTTTCGCAGGGACTGTTGCCCCCGGACCTGCTGCGCAAAGCGGTTATGGAACAGTACGTGGGAGCGCAATAAAAACTATTTTCCGCCGGTCTTATTGAGGATCTGCTCGGCGAAATAGTTGTGGACTTGCGCGTTGTTGCGCAGCTGTTCGTCATAGGCGGCGCGGAGAACCTGCTCCCGCTGGTTGCGCAGCTTGCTGCGAATGAACTGCTGCACTTGCGGGTCGTTCAAGTCGCGCTGGCCGGCAATATCCTTTCCGTTCAAACGGACGATCTGGTAGCCATTCTGCTGGTGCGTCTGGGGATTGATCGAGGGAAGGATCTCAGAGTACTGGCCGGGTTTGAGCCGCTGCACCGCATCGCGCGTGACTGGATCAAAATTCTTGACCTGTGATTCGGGAATTGGCTGTACCGCTCCGCCGGCACGCCCGGTATCGGGATCGTCAGAATACTTCTGCGCCAGATCGGCAAAATCTTCACCGCTGTCCAGGCGATTGTGGATCATCTGAATCTTTGCCTTGGCCTGGGCGTCAAGCCGGGCTTTGTCCGTGGACTGGCCAGGCTCGCCGGAAGGCTGATTGCTCACATAGATCGTGGCCAGGCGATAGCGCGGCTCAATGAGATTGAATTCGGCTTTGTTCTGATCGTAGTACACGCCGATGTCGGCGTCAGAGATGTTTACCTTGGAGGCGATTTCCTTATTGAGGAGCTTTTCCACGGTTAGATTGCGCCGCAGATCCAGCTTGTAATCTTCTTCCGTCATGCCGCTGTCTTTGAGCTGTTTCTGGAATTGCTCCTGGGTGTAAGGCGCCTTGGCCTGGTTGAACTTGGTTTCCACTTCGTCGTCAGTCGCCACCACGCCTAGTTTTTCTGCTTTCTGCAGCAAGAGCTGGCGATAAATGATCTGGCTGAGAATATTGAGACGAAGAGCCTCTTCTTCGGTGGAGGTAGGCTTTTGCGGCGATCCGGCCAACTGCTGGTTAAAAGTCTTGTCCACTTCAGAGCGCAGGACCTTGTAGCCATTCACTTTGGCCATTACGTCCTTGCTGTCACCGCGGTTAGGACAGCCGGTGAGGGCCAGCATGGCCATCAGAACGGGGACAAGATACAGCCGTTGTTTATGCGCCTGGATCAACCATTGCCTCCAATGCCGATTCGGATACGATGCGTGACTTCCCGCGACCCCACTACTTTTTTGCGCTCGCCGGTGCCTGTTGCCCGGCTTCGGCCAAAGCCCGATCCAGAGCTGCGCGGAAATCCTGCTCCGGAATTACTCCCATAAACTTTTCTCCGTTGACAAAGAGAGTGGGGGTAGAGTCCACACCGAGCTTGTCGCCTTCGGCCATCGATGCGCGAACCTGGGATTCGTCCTGTTTTTGCACACAGGCCAGCAGCTTGTCCTGATCGAGCTGGTGTTTTTGCGCCTGTTCCTTGGCCGCGCTATCAAGATTGGCAAAGGCGTCGCTGCGCGACTTGCCGCTTACCACCTTTTGATTGGCATGGACGTAGTCGGCAAAGTCCCAATAGGCCTGGGTATTCTGCTGACCCAGGCAATTGCCGTCGACAGCGGCGCGCATCGCCCAGGGATGAATCTCGACCAGCGGGTAGTCTTTGTAGATGATGCGAACTTTGTCGCCGTAGTCTTTGAGCAGGTCGCTCGAGAGCGTTGCATGCATGCGGGAGCAGAACGGACACTCGAAATCGTCATAATTGACGATGGTGACCTTGGCATTGGGATTTCCCCTGACCGGGCGGTCCTTTACGTCAATCTTTGACATCAGATCCTGGGAAATATCGATGGTTTCCAGGTGGGCCAGGGTTTTTCTGTCCTTCGAAAGAAGAAAGTCGTGGCTGGTGCTGTGTCCCGCGCCGGAGAAAGTGACGACGATGTCATCGTAGCCGGGCGTCTTCCCGGCCTTGGGGGTGGAGAGAGCGATATCAATCTGTGGCGGAACACTGTAGCGCGAGCGCAATTCGGTGAGAATGCGATGGGTGATCTCCGGGCTGAGCGGTGACGCATCACCGGGTTTGGCTGCAGCAGTCTTGTCGCCCGCCTTGGCGTTTTCGGCGGTAGAGCCGGATTTGCCTGATGCCGTACCTTGCGTCGCGCCGGGTAAAGCGGTAAGCGCGGTTATAAAAAGAATGATGCCTAGGAAAATGCCGCCAAATCTAGCCAAAATCGACCACCTCACTGATAAATAACTACCCGATTATCTCACGAAGGCCCGCTTGAATGCTCTAAGAGATAAGCTTGATGAGGGGCTGGGCCGACCTGGCGGAGTTCATAGAACCGGAGCGGAACCCCTCGGTATCGAGGGTGACGTAGGTGAATCCCAGCGATTTGAAAATGCGGGTGAATTCGGTAAACATCTCGGCCGTAAGAGCGCGCTGCAGTTCGTCCCGGGCGATTTCAATCCGGGCGATTTCACCATGATGGCGGACGCGGACCTGGCGAAAGCCAAGCTGATGCAAGGCTTCCTCGCCGCGTTCCACGGCGGAGAGCGCCTCCACAGTCACCGCACGGCCGTATTCAATGCGGGAAGACAGGCAAGCCGAGGCCGGCTTATCCCAGATGCGCAAGCCTGCCTGCCGGGCCAGCTGGCGAATTTCCGCCTTGGTCAAACCGGCATCGAGCAAGGGGGCTGCGACGTGATGACGGCGCGCGGCAGCCTGACCGGGCCGGAAATCGCTCTGATCGTCGACATTTACGCCGTACGCAATCGACTGGAAGCCGCGCTTTCCTGCGAAATCTTCCATCACCAGGAATAGCTCATCCTTGCAGTGAAAGCAGCGCATTTGATCGTTGCGAAGGTATTCCGGGCGTTCCATCTCAGAGGTCTGAATGGTTTCCAGGGGAATTCCCTGCTCCTGGACGAAGGCCAGCGCATCCTGGAACTGCGCGCGCGCCAGGCTGGGTGAATCCGCGATGAGGGCCAGCATGTCCTGATTCAGAACCCGGTGCGCTACCCATGCGAGGTAGGCGGAGTCAACCCCGCCGGAATAAGCGACCAGCGTGCGGCCCAGCGTGCGCAGCGAATCCTGCAGCCGAGCCTGTTTCGCGGACAGATCCATCCGTTGATTCTAAACCCAGAGATCGGCTTTTTCTGAAATCTCGAGCGAAGCGAGAGATCGTTGTGGTCAACAGAGATGCCAGGCTATCAAGGCACACGAAAAACAATCGTGGCTATTGGGATCCCTCGCTGCGCTCGGGATGAAAAGCTAGAACAGCCGTTCCTGGCGCTTCAAATTGCCGAACGATCCAATGTTCGCGAGCGTGAATGCAAAGCGATACTGGTTTTCATTGCGGACCGAGCCGAGAGAGAAGCGGCGGTACTCAAAGCTGACACCGCAGCAGTCCCAGTTGTAGGCGGTTTGCGCGGCAGCGTATTGCAGGAGATTGAACTCGCGGTCAAAGCCGGCGCTGCCGGCGGCGCTCCAGCCACGCTTGGTAGGGCTGCCATAGCCCAACTGGCCGCGAAGTTGATTGAATAACGGAGCAACGCAGGTAGGCTGATTGAAGACGTGCGGAACACACGTCGGGAGCGCCTGTCCGGTAGCGGGATTGGTGACGACCTCGCCCGGCACCTGCAGATAAGCATGGCTGGCGCCGACGGTAAAATCGCCGAAGTGAAACCCGGCGTACAAGGTACTGGAGTTGATGTGGCCCTTGACGGTGTCGTAGTCGAGCTGCCATTGCAGATCACTGTTGCTGGTGGTGCGGACACGAAACAGGGAGACTACAGGAGAAAAATGCCGTGGAGAAGTGATGAACGCGATGCCGGTAAAGTTGACGGAGGTGGTGAAGACGTTGCGCGTGCCATTCTGAACCGCGCCGCCGAAATTCGGATCGCCAAAATATTTCATTTTGACTTCCCAGGTGACAAATTCATCCGCGCCGGCAGGAACGCAGGGAGCGGGAGGAATGGCTTGCGTCGCGGCGCCGGAAGGGCCGGAAGTGGGTTCGTCATTGCATCCGGCATGCTCACGTTTCAGAAAGAGCCTCTGCGTGAGGCCGTATTCCAGCTCGTTGGTGTTGGTAAGAATGTCGCGATAGTCAAAGCGGATGATGTGGGAGAAGTTCTCGATGCCGTTGGTGTAGCGATAGATCAGCCTCGGCTCGATCGTGTGCTTGATTTTTCTGCCGGCGATGGTGCGATCAAAAATCCGGCTCAGCACCGGCGGACGCAGCTCAATGCTGGTGGAAATGGAGCGGCGATTGAGCGCGTTATGCAGGTCGATATCCACCGGTTGGGCGGGAAGCTGCTGTTGCGAGTACGTGGTGTTGCGCAGCTGCAGATCGGTCCGGAAGGTCCAGCCTTTGTAAAAAATCGGCAGGGTGATGGCCGGGTCGACGTCAAAGCGGCCAACGATGCCGGGGGTGACAAATCCGGGCTCATTGGGTGCACTGGCAGGCTGGCTTCGCCGTACGCCATCCGCCGCCACGTCATATGACCAATAGAGCGGCGAGCGGAAGATCGGACGATCAACGCCGGTAAACTCAAATCCTGGCGTGTGCAGGATGGTGATTACGTCGTCATTCAGCGTGCTCTGAAAGTTCTGGTAACGGGCGAGATACGAATTGAATGAAAATCCGTTCACGCTCTTGGTCAGGAAGGCGGAGGATTTGACTTCAGAATCAACGGCCTGGGAGAAGTTTTCCGCAAAAGCCAGCCGGAAAACGAAAGAGCTCAGGTACTCGACGGAAGCCACGCCGCGCACATCGTGAGCGAAGATGGTTCCCGCGTTGAGCTTGACGTCCTCGCCACCCTGTTTGGTTGTCTGCGAAACCGTCTGTCCCTGGGCGTTCACGCTGCTGGTGGTAATGCCGCGATCGAGCACTCCGAAATAATTGAGATTCACCGAGGCATTCTGGCTGGGACGGGCGCGGAAGTTTTCCTGCAACTCCCAGCCGCGCTTGGAGAGGTATTCGCCGCCCAGGGTAGCGTCCATGCTGCGATTGATGGCCCAGTAGAAGGAATCGCCGATCACCGTTCCCTTGGTGTTGGAGGTGCCGAAGTTGGGAATCAGGAAACCACTCTGCCGGCCCAGGCGTTCCACCGGCGGAGACACGTAAGGCAGATAAAAGACCGGTACGCCCTTGAGGCGAAAGCTGCTGTTATGGATGTGCGCGGATCTGCCTACCAGCAGAATGATTTTTGCCGCGTTAAAACTCCACTTGGGACGCGGCAGTTCACACGAGGTTACGGAACCGTGATAGAGAACGTACTCATCGGGCCCGGTCTGCTCCACCACTTTGCCGGAAAAGGAAAGTGGGCTGGAAGAGGTGAGCGTAACGGTTCGACCTTTGAAGCGGGCGCCCGTGGAGCCGTGCACGTTGTAAAACTTTCCGGTGTGCGTGCGCGTGTTGTAGAAGGCCTCGGTGGCTGTGAGGTGCAGGTCGCGGTGTCCGCCGTCGAGAGAGACGTTACCTTTTGCCGTTGCTTCGGCCGAGGAGGAATCATAAGTCGCTGAATCGGCGCGAAAGTCGTAGTCTTCGGAATGGATCCTGACGTTTCCGCTCAGCTTGTAAACATTGCCGGACTTCTCGCACTCGTCCGCATCAATGATGACAGGGCTTTCGGCGCTGATAGGCACTTTGTGATTTTTTGCGTTCGACTGCGAAGTCGCGGCCCCGCTCTTCGCCACTTCCTGCGGCTTGGGCGGAGAGGTGATGATTGAATGGCAATTACCTATTGGCGGTGTGGGCGTGGGAACAGGAGCGGTCGTCGGTTGAGGAGTCGGCGATGGAGTCGGCGTTGGCGTAGGTGAGATTTGTCCCGGAATCTGCGTCAAAGGTGTGGATTGTTGCACGGATGAGGCAGCCGCTTCTGCCGACGGGTCAGGGCGCGCCTGGCTTGTCACTAGCGTGGCGCCGACAAACAGGTGACAAAGCAATGCCGCTGTGATAACTAACTTGTGTTGGGAATGCATGCCGTAGACCCAGACTGGGCAAGGTAACATGGCAGAGTTTTCGAAAGCAAAAACCTGCCCTGCGAAGCGCTCCGGTAGCTTCCTGCTTCTGGCGAAACTCTAGAACTCCTCGATGACTTGCCCCGTGTGTGGTAAGACGCCGCCCTGTGTCCATAGCCGGAACCACTCCCCAGCTTGGATCGGGCTTGAGTCAGGAGAGCCCGGACCGGAAGCTTCTGCCGAGGCCGGGACTGCCACGATTGCCGGTGGGTCAAGCCAGCCGTCGAATGAGCCTGCGTGGCGCCAGGAGGTGACATCGCGCGTGCAACAGCATCGCGCGCGCCGGCGTAAATCCGGCGACGCCAACGCGCTGGAGCTGGACTTTTCCACGGAAGAACCGTATTCCTTTGCCGCTGAGTCGCAAGACTACCGGCTGCCACCGCCGCCGGAGCGATTCGCCGAGATCGTCTTCAAACCGGATGCGCCAAAGGTCATACGTTTTCCCCGGCCGGTAATGACGCCGCTGCCGGCGGTGGAGGAGGTCAGGCTGGATGAACTATCCGAGCCCTCGGCCGACGCGCCCAGAATCCTGGAGGCGGAAGCAGTGGAAAGCAGCGGTTTTCTCGAAAATGATTTTCTAGTGGATACCGATCCTGAACCTCTGGGACCGGCCGCACCGGCGGAGCAGATGCAACTTCTGCCGAGCTTTGCCGATATACACCTGGAGCCTGAAGCCAGCCGGCTTGACGATGACATCGATCCTATTCCGCATCCTGCGCCTTTGCGCCAGAGAGCCATTGCCGGCTTCGTGGATACCGCATTTGTGCTGATGGCCAGCGGTGTCTTCATGCTGACGTTTCTGGAGCTGGCGGAGGAGGCGCCGCGGTCGCGGCTCACCCCGGTATGTGTGCTGGCGGTGGGCGGGATGTTCTGGCTGGTGTTTCAGTATCTGTTCCTCATTTATGGCCGGCGTACGCCGGGCATGAAGCTGGCTCAGCTTGAGCTATGCACGTTTGAAGAAGATCCAGCGCCGCTCTTTGCGCGCCAGTGCCGGGCCCTGGCAAGCACGCTCTCCGGGATCGCCATCGGTCTCGGTTATCTGTGGGCGTTTATCGATGAAGATCGGCTGGGATGGCACGACCGCATTAGCCAGACCTATCTGCGCAGTAGCAATCAGCTATCAGCAATCAGCATTCAGCCCTACTGCGATTGATAAGCTGACCAGCGCAAGCTCAAAGGCCCCCTCGTCCGGGGGCCTTCTTTGCTTCGCGAGGGTTTCCGACTAGGGTACGTGGATGGTTAGGGTTGTTTTGAAGACTGCCCCGGTGGAATCCCATGCCTGCACCACCGCGGAGTGTGTTCCTGATGCGATCGATAGTGAGGTGTCGAGTGTGCTCGCGTTGATCAGGTACTTGGAGACGCCGTCGATGTAAATGCGCATGGCCGTAACCGGATTGGTAGACCTGGCAGCCGCATTGAAACGCACTGGAGAAGCCACAGTGCTTCCCCCTGCTGGAGAGCACACAGTAACGCCAACAGTACCCGCCGTGCAGCCTGAAGGCCCGGGTGTGGGAGTAGGCGTTGGAGTTGGAGAAGGCGTTCCACCGATGAATACATCGGCCATATCTTTCGCGGTTGCGGCCGCTCCCGGATAATGGTTGACGCCGAGCGCGTCGAGCATCGTGCGCAGCAGGTTCTGATGCTGGTAAAGAACCGTGGATTTGAAGCCTTTGTTGACCCCTGGACCAACTATGACGGCGGCCACGCGCCCGCCACCGTGGGTAGAGTCGCTGGTGCCGGCTTCGTCAAACACGATAATGACCACGCCATCCTGCTGGAACGCGGGATTCGCCAGCAGCGGCGCAATGTTGGTCTTGAGCCAGGCGTCAGCCGTGGCGAGTTTTTGGCTATCGGTGCAGCCGGTGGGACCAGCGGGGCAGTCATGGGCGTCGTGGTTGATGTTGGGCACCACGAAGGAAAAGTCGGGCAATTGGCCGTTGGCGAGGTCGGCGGCAAAGTGCGAGAAAGGCACAAGATTCAGTTTCTGCACGCTGCTGTTGACCACGTCAGAAAAATAAGACAAGGGATCGTGGTGCCTGATGTAGGGATAATGGTCGCCTCCCGTATAGCCGACCGAAGGCAGGCTTTCCGCGTAGCTCTTCCACGTTTTGCCGCCGGTGAGCAGATGGCGGACAATGTTGTCCGCCGTGATGGTGCTTGAATATCCATCGTTGTTGGTGATGATCTGGCCCGTGGTCAACATCAGGTAGTTCCCGATCGAGGGGTGAGTGTTGGCGTAGTACTGCGTTGCCAGCGCATTCTTTGCAGCCAGACTGTTGAGATAGGGCATGGCTGAATTGCCAATCACACTCGAGTAGCCATGGTTTTCTTCCAGCACAACCACTACGTGATTCGACTTCGGCACCTGGGCGAAGAGTGCTCCAGGGAGGATCAGCAGGAAAAGAGATATAAATACCTTCCGGCTATAAAACAGCTTATTCACTAAGAACTCCTGGGGACGGTAGGATTTGTGGCGTTCAGACAACAACGCTAGGGAAGCATCTACTCTGCCTGGATAGGGGCAAGGGCTTAGATCGGCGGGGAAAGGGTCTGACTGGGCTTAGTTCCAGTGTGGAATGATCGGGAGCTGGAGTGAACCGCCTCGAAGAGTACCGGGCGAGCGCCAAGCGTTTCTACGCTGATGATTTTAAGCCGCAGACTGCTCCGGCGCTTTTTCCTTATCGGCAACAAAGGCGGCTGCGGAGGAATCCACTGACAGCAGGGGCCAGCCCTTTCGCAAAACAAATTCAAGCCATGCGCCGGCGGCCTGTGAAGTGAGCACAGCAACAAGAACCAGAGTCGTATAGAACGCGGCGCTGATAATGCCCGCTTCATAAGCCACGCTGGCCAGAACAATGCCGGGACCGCCGCGAGCATTGGTGGCTACGGCGAGATTGATGACATCGAGGCCACGGAAGCCGGCCAGGCGTGCACCCAGCACAACGGAGATCAGCTTGAGCATGCATGCTCCGGCCAGGAATGCGAGCAGCATGGTGATGGAGAATGTTTTGTCAAAAATGAGCTTGTAGCCGACCAGTGCGAAGTAAACCGGAATGAAGAGTGCGAAGGAGAAGCGCGAGATGGTCTCCAAAGCGTCACCCAGGCGCTTGCGCGAGACGGCGAAACCGGCCAGGAATGCGGCGAAGACGAGGTTCACGTCGAGGAGGCTGGCAACGGCGACATAACCGAAGACGATCAGCAGGGTAAACGTCACCGGCGAGTTGTTGGCCAGCATGTTAAAGCGCGATTTAGAAATACGCTTGGTAGCGCGCGGAGCCAGGGTGAGACCAAGAATGAAATAAATAATAGTCAGCACGATGTGCATCGCGATCGCCTGCTTTGGCATGCCTACGGAGCTGGCCAGTGCCGTGGCCACCGCGAGCACCGCCCACAAACCGATGTCTTCGAGCATCGCCACGCCGAGCACGAGGCGAGCGAAGCGCGTGTGCAGGATCTTGAGATCGAAAAAGATGCGCGAGATGACGGGTATGGATGTAACCGCAACGGCGATGCCCATCACGAGGATGAGTGAAGTGCGATTCTGTTTTTCGCCCATGAACCAGGCCAGCGGAATCACCGTTGCCAGGCCAAGCATTACGAAGAATGGCAGAACTGTTCCCACTGATGCGAGCCAGGCGATCTGCTTGCGCTCGTATTTTTGGAAGAGGGCCTTGGTCTCAGCGCCGGACAGAAACATCAGCAGCAGCAGGCCGAGTTGGTACATCAGATCAAGCGCGGCTTTCTTAGGCTCGGCAGCGTTGTTTAGTTGCAGAACGTTGGTATAAGCCGAGAGCTTGCCGAGTACGAAAGGTCCCAGCAGAATACCCGCCAAAATTTCACCAATGACCCGCGGTTGACGCAGGCGGGCGAACAGATTGGCCAACAAGTGGGCCGAAACAAGCAAAATGGCGAGAAACAGGATGAGGGGACCAACAGCACTACCAGGCATTCTGTGAATCCTTTAGATTTTGACGCGCCTAACATTGAACATAGATGAAAGGTGAGCAGCAGGTGTTGCCGTGGAGCGTTGCGCCCTTCGATTTTGGTGTGATTTTGTTACCATCAAGATATGGCAGGAGACGATAAAGTGCGCGTGCGTTTTGCTCCCTCGCCCACAGGGCAGCTGCATATCGGAAACGTGCGCACGGCGCTGTTTAACTGGCTGTTTGCGCGGCAAAAGGGCGGCAAATTCATCCTGCGGATTGAAGACACGGATCTGGAGCGCAGCGAGGCGCGCTATGAAACCCAGCTCATCGAAGACATGAAATGGCTGGGGCTGGATTGGGATGAAGGGCCGGACGTAGGCGGGCCCTATCCGCCGTACCGGCAGTCGGACAAGATGGAGGTTTACCGCGGATACGCGGAACGGCTGATCAAGGAAGGCAAAGCGTATTACTGCTTCTGTTCGGCGGAAGAGCTGGAGCGCGAGCGCGAGCTGGCTCTGAAAGAGCAACGCCAGCCCATTTATTCCGGCAAATGCAGAAAGATTGATCCGGCGGAAGCCGGGCGGCGGCGCGCAGCGGGCGAGCCGGCAGCGATTCGTTTGAAGATTCCGGAGCATCCGATCCGCTTTCATGACATTGTGCGCGGCGAGGTTGAGTTTTCCCACGAAGTGGTGAGCGACCCGATTATCGTGCGTTCGAGCGGCATGCCGATCTATAACTACGTGGTGGTGATCGACGATGCCGATATGAAGATCACGCACGTGATCCGCGGCGACGATCATATTTCCAACACGCCGAAGCAGGTAGCGGTGTATGAGGCGCTGAGGTTGCCGGTACCGGAGTTCGCGCATCTTTCGACCATCCTGGGTCCGGACGGAGGCAGGCTGTCAAAGCGGCATGGGGCTACGTCAGTGGCGAACTTCCGCGAGATGGGCATTCTGCCGGAGGCGCTCATGAATTACCTGGCGTTGCTGGGCTGGGCGCCGAGCGGCGGCGATCGCGAGATATTTCCCAAAAATGAGTTGATCAAGGAGTTTTCCCTGGAGCGGGTGACGCCCTCGCCGGCGGTGTTCGATACGGAAAAACTCCACTGGCTCAACCGCCATTACATCAAGCAAAGCCCGCCGGAGCGGATTCATCGACTGGGCGCAGAATTTCTGGAGCGCGCGGGATTGCTGCCGGCGACGGCCAACGGCAACGTGAGCGGCTGGACGCAGGGCGTGATCGATCTGCTGGCGCCCTATGTCGACAAGCTTGACCAGTTGCCCGAGAAAGCGAAGATCATTTTTGATGGCGGCGCGGCGACGGCGCTGGCCGGGCCGGAGAATGCCGAAGTCTTTGCCAATGAGAAGGCGAGAATGGTGGCGCAGGCATTTGCGAAGCGCGTGTCGGCGGACTCGTCGCTGACGGTGGAGCGGTTCAAGGCGATCATGGATGAGATCAAAGCGGAGACCGGTACCAAGGGCAAAGACCTTTTCCATCCGGTGCGGATCATGTTGATTGGGTCGCACTCAGGCCCGGACTTCAATAAATTGATTCCATTGATTGAGGAGGGAAGCCGGTTGGAGCTTCCGGTGCATGTGAAGAGCGTGAAGGAGCGAGCGGAAGAATTTCTGAGCGCGATGAAGTAACGCGGGTTAAAGCCTGATTTTCTATTATGATCTTACGGCACGAGTGAACTCGCGCCCTGATACCTCCAGCGGCTAAAGCCTGGAAGCCAATCGCCCAATGAAACAGCACTTCAGGTTTGACTTCACATTCCCGCACAACTACGAGGTGCGGATCCTGGAAGATCCTCCGCCGGTGCATCCAATCGAAAAGTTGTACCACTATCCCGTCGAGTTGGAAGAGGGCGACCGTAATGGCGCTTACCTGCGTGTGATACCCAGGGGCGGCGCGGCGTGGGTGGGATTTTTCGCGCAGGGTTTCGATTCCAATCAGGTGATCAGCGAGGTGTGCTCCACACCCAATCCAGATTCGTTCTGCGCCGTGGTGGGCGGCTATGCTTACTTGATGAAAGCCGGAGATCCACATCACTGGTCGCGCATTGAACAGCGGCCGGTGGTCGATTTGCGTGTCCTTTCGCAGCATGGGCTGCTGCTCTTTGCCGGGTTTACCTCGATCACGGCGGTTGGCGCGGTGGGTGTCTTGTGGACCACGGAGCGGTTGACGTGGGAAGGCTTGACCATTACCGAAATCAACGGCGATACGTTACATGGCCGCGGTTGGGATGCGATCGCCGATAAGGAAGTTCCGTTTGAAGTGGATTTGAAGACCGGGAAGCATACGGGAGGAGCAAGACCGTGAGCATTCAGCGAGAAAAATATTGGATGGTTTTTCGATTCGCCCTAGGTACCGGGTTGAGCCTTCTTTGGGCCTGTTTGCTGTTGGCGCAGCAGCGGCACAGCGCGGAAGAAGTCATCACGCGGATGGAGAAGGAAGGCTGCGCGACGCTGGAATCCGGAGTGAAGGTTTGCCGCGCCGACTATGAGGTGGACCGCAAACGAGTGGAAGCGATCACCTTCACTCCCACGGGAAGCGGGCCATTTCCAGGACTGCTGATGATTCCTGGCTACGAGCGCACCGCCAGAGACCTGGTTCCCCTGGGAGTAAGGCTGGCGCGAGAGGGATTTGCCGGTATCGCGGTGACGCAACCGGGTTTTGGAAAGTCCCAGGGTCCGCCGGATTTTGTGGGACCGAAGACGCTGGCGGTGCTGACGGTTGCTTACAGAAAGCTGCAAAAGGAACCTTACGTGGACTCCAACCGAATGGGTGTTTATGGTTATTCACGCGGCGGAATGGCGGCTTCTCTGCTGGCAGTGGAGTTGGACGACTTGAAAGCCGCGGTCTTTGGCGCCGGTGTGTACGACTTCCAGCGCGCGTATGACGGCAGCACACTGCCCGGTGTCCGCCGGAACATGGAGGCCGAAACCGGAATGACGAAGGAGGCGGTGCGGGAACGCTCGTCCATTTTGCGGATGGAGAAGTTGAAATGTCCGGTGCTGATTTTGCATGGCGAAGATGATGTCAATGTTCCCGTGAACCAGGCGAAGATGTTGCGTGACCGGCTCACGCAATTGCACAAAGAATTTGAAATCAAGCTTTTTCCCGGCCGGGAGCATTCGATCGGGCCGGAAGTCGGGGATATGACGGTGGATTTCTTCAAGCGGAAACTGCAGCAGGGGGCGAGTGCGACAAAGGATTGAAGTCTGTGCCGCCCCGTTAACGGGGCTTGAGATTTTTTTGCCAACGCGTCCCACCGCGCACGCGGTGGGCTCAAAAGTTTCGCCCTTCGGGCTGGTTTAGACTTCCGCGGAGCGCAGCGGAGCAGGTCCCTCACGCACCACGCCTCAGCGTGGCGGTTCGGGATGACACGTGGATTTGGCGTATTTTGTTGCGTGAATGAGAGTTTTGGCTGCCGTGACGGATTAGAAGAAACCCGCATTTTTTCAAGTTATAATCGATTATGGCGACAAACCCGCAGACGGGTTCGCAAAAAGAGCTGAAGCTGCTGACGGCCAAGTTCCATCAGTTGCTCGGTAAGGTCGCCGAAAACCGCCCCTCGGACGATCTGGAGATCATCCGCAAAGCTTACGATTTTTCCCTCAAACATCATCAAGGACAGACGCGTGCTTCAGGCGAGCCTTATCTGATCCATCCGCTGGAAGTGTCGCTGGTGCTGGCGGATTTGAAGCTCGATTCCACGGCGATCTCCGCCGGGCTGCTGCATGACGCGATTGAAGACACGCCGGTGACGCACGAGGACATACGGCGCGAGTTCGGCGAGCAGGTGGTGCATATTGTCGAGGGTGTCACCAAGATCGACAAAATCAATCTCGCCAGCCGGGAAGAGCGCCAGGCGGAGAACGTCCGCAAGATGGTGCTGGCCATGGTGGATGACATCCGCGTGGTGCTGATCAAGCTGGCTGACCGGCTGCACAACATGCGCACGCTGAAGCATCTGCCGGAGGAGCGGCGACAGCAGGTAGCCAAAGAGACGCTGGAGATTTACGCGCCACTGGCGCATCGGCTGGGCATGGGCAAGGTGCGCGGTGAGCTGGAAGACCTTTCGTTCCGCTATGTGGATCCGATCGGCTATGAGCAGGTGCGATCGGCGGTGGAGCAGCGGCGCAAAGCCGGCGAGGCTTTCCTTTCAAAGGTAGTCAAGATCCTGCAGCAGAAGCTCAAAGAAAACGGCGTGGAAGCGCGTGTCGAGAGCCGGATCAAACGACTGTACAGCATTCATCAGAAATTGCTGCGGCAGCGCATCACGGTGGACCAGGTTTATGACCTGCTGGCGGTGCGCATCATCACCGGCTCGGTCAAGGATTGTTACACGGTGCTGGGGGCGATCCACCAAATGTGGCGGCCGGTGCCGGGGCGGATCAAAGATTTCATCGCCATGCCAAGGCCGAACCTCTACCAGTCACTGCATACCACGGTCATCACGGAAGACGGCCACCAGTTTGAAGTGCAGATCCGCTCAGAAGAAATGCACAAGATGGCCGAAGAAGGCATTGCGGCGCACTGGAAATACAAAGACGGCACGCCCGTGAGCGCCAAAGACGAGCAGCGCCTGGCATGGCTGCGGCAGGTGGTGGAGTGGCAGCAGGATGTAAAGGACCCGAATGAATTTCTTTCCACTCTGAAGGTCGATCTCTACCCGGAAGAGGTGTACACGTTCACGCCGATGGGCAAGGTGGTGATCCTGCCGCGCGATGCCAGCGCGGTGGATTTTGCCTATGCCATTCATACTGAGGTCGGGCACACATGCGTGGGCGCGAAGGTGAACGGGCGCATTGTGCCGCTCCGGAACAAGCTGCGCAACGGCGATGTGGTGGAGATCATGACGCAGCCGGGTCATAATCCCAGCCGCGACTGGCTGGGCTTTGCCAAGTCAACGCGTGCACGCAACAAGATACGGCACTGGTTGAACATCCATCAGCGCGAGCGGGCGATTGAGATCGGCAAGAAGCTGATGGAGAAACAGGCGCGCAAATACCGCCTGGCGATGAAGGACTTCGACGAAAAAGAGATGGACAAGATCGCCAAGGAGTACGGGCTGGGCGGAACGCAGGACTTGCTGGCGGGAATCGGATACGGAAAATTTTCTGCGCGGCAGGTGCTGGCGAAGCTCTCACCTGACATCCAGAATGAGACGCCGGCGCCTGAAGAGACCAAGCCGGCGAGCACGCTGGGAACGGTGATCCGGCGGGTATTTGGCCAGAGCGCGGACAACGGCGCCATCAAGGTGAAAGGTTATAACGACCTGCTGGTGTATCGCGCGCGATGCTGCAATCCGATCCGCGGCGAAGCGATTGTGGGCTACGTGACGCGCGGCAAGGGCGTGGCCGTGCATGCGGTGAGCTGTCCCAACGTGAACAACCTGATGTATGAAGCGGACCGGCGCATCGCGGTGGAGTGGGCCAAGCCGCCGAAGCTGGGCAAGGCCGATGGGCGCGTGGCGTATCCGGTGAAGCTGACGGTTTTCTGCGACGATCGTCCGGCCATGCTCAAGCAACTGACAGCCGTGATCTCTGACGACAATACCAATATCCGCAACATCGAGGCGCGCACCGCCAACAGCCAGGCCACGATCGATATTGTGATCGATATCGATGACGTGAAGCACCTGGAGCGCCTGGTCAGCGGATTGAGAAAGATTCCCGGGATACACGATGTGCAGCGGTTGAACAAAGTGTAGCAGTAGTTAGTATTTAGTACTTAGCCGCAAGCTCGCGACTGTGTTTTCAATCCAGCCTCTTTGGATCTTCCAAACAAACACAAAATGCTAAATACTAATTACTAAATACTGTCCATTTGTCTTATCTGCGCTTATCAGCGAAAATCAGCGGCAGGCTTTTTAGCGATCGGTTCTTTGGAGGAGATGCATGAGCTTCACCCGCGACGTGGTTTCCACACCGAATGCGCCCAAGGCGATTGGGCCCTATTCGCAGGCGATCAAGGCCAACGGATTTGTTTTTATCTCAGGCCAGGTGGCGTTTGATCCGGCGACAGGCAATCTGATCGAAGGCGGAATTGAGGCGCAGACGGAACAGGTGCTGAAAAATCTGTCCGCGATCCTGGCGGCTGCAGGCAGCAGCTGGGAAAAAGTGGTGAAGACCACGGTGTTCCTGAAAAACATGGCTGAGTTCGGCCAGATGAATGAGGTCTACGGAAAGATCTGCAAGAATGCTCCTCCGGCCCGTTCGACGGTGGAAGTAGCAAGGCTGCCCAAGGATGTAGCTGTCGAAATCGATGTGATCGCGCTGGCGTAATGTGTCACTGTTCGTAAACCGTTTTCAGAATTTCCGTTTGTTTTCAAAGGACTTCCATGAAGCACGTTTCCATGCTGGCGGCCGTGCTAAGTCTGGCGACGGCAGCGGTAGCGCAAAAAGTAGACGCCTCCTTCGTTATCGGTGTCGGGTTTGCCAATGACGCCAAGGTGCTGGTTGCCGGCGTATGTCTCACACCGTGCTCGCCCACCAGCACGTTCGAAACCCAGCCAATGGTGTTCTTTGCAGGGAGCGGGGCGGTCAGGCTGTTGAACTTCAAGGTGGCTTCGGTCCATCTGGAAGTTCCGATCGAGGGTGGCCCTTCCGCCGACGTGACACAGATCAATGTCTTCGGAGCACGGATCCCGGGCGGAAGCATATCCAGCCTGTTCATCACGCCATCAGTCAGGCTTAAGCTGGTGCCAAATGCAGCGATTTCACCCTGGGGCAGCATTGGCGGCGGCTGGGGGCGATACAAGATCAACTCCTTTAACGCCGCAATTAACAAGGCGGCGCTGCAGTTTGGCGGCGGCGTCGATTTCAAAACCAGAATTCCGCTCCTGGGATTTCGCGTGGAAGCACGTGACTTTGTGACGGACCAGCCCGATTTTGCCAACTTCAACGTGCTGCCGCCAGGCTCCCGGCTGATCGATTCCAGACGGCACAATGTTCTCGCCGGCGGGGGTATTGTGCTGCACTTCTAGGTATGGAGAAGCAGGCATAGAGCGAAGGCCTAGGAAGCCATTGGTCGGCATGGTGCGAGACGTAACTGATTACGAAATGGTCCATCACACAACCCGTTTTAAAGAATCCTGAGAAAAGCAAGTAAAGGAGCTTGATGAAGCGAGTTTTTATCCTGATGGCCATGGCTTGTGCCGCAACGGTCGCGGTAGCGCAAAAAGCGGACGCGGCGTTTGTTGTGGGCGGGTCGTTTGTTTCGGATATTACCGGCACTATCGAGACGCCCATCTCGGCACCAAGCGCGACCATCAAGACAGACCGTCACCTCTTTCTTGAAGGCGCACTGGGAGTTCGGGTGCTGAACGCAAAGCTGGTTTCGCTTCACGCGGAGCTGCCGGTGGCAGCGATCCCATCCCAGGGTCTGACCATTAATACATCGTCTACCGCGTTCGATCATCTGAATGCCGTGTTCGTCACGCCCGGAATCAGGCTTAAGTTTGTGCCGGGCGCGCCGATTTCCCCGTGGGCGAGCTTTGGCGGCGGCTTTGCTCACTATTCGCTGGATACCGCAGGCGTATCCCAGAGCAGGGGCGCCATTCAGTACGGCGGCGGGCTCGATTTCAATACAGGACTTCCGTTGCTGGGCTTCCGCGCAGAAGTGCGCGATTTTGTCAGCGCCCGTCCGGACTTCGCGTTCTTTTCCAATCCGTTCCTGGGCAACGCAGGTTTTCACTATCACAGCATTCTGGCCGGCGGCGGAATCGTGTTGCGATTCTGAGACAAGAGCAAGGCGCGGACCTGGCCGTTCGTTACCGTTTGGCTACCGAATCCTCAAAGATTTCAGCTACCCTGATTGCAGAATGTGCATCTCATGGTCCAGCTTTCAATCCGTAAATGGATGATATCTCGGTAAAGGAGCTTTGCATGAAGCGCTTTTTTATCCTGATGACAATTGCGTGTGTCTCAACAACATGTATAGCGCAAAAGGCGGACGCGGCGTTTGTTGTTGGCGGATCGTTTGTCTCTGACACACAAGGTGTGACGGCGCTAACTCCGGTGACGACTCTCTCCGGCCCAACGCTGCAGACGGATCACCACATCTTCTTCGAAGGGACGCTCGGGTTCAGGATGTTGGACGCCAAGGTTGCTTCGCTGTCTTTGGAAGTGCCGGTGGCGGGAATGTCAGGACAGACGCTGAGGTTCGCTGAGGCGCCCTCCATCGTTGTCGACCACCTCTCCACAGTATTTGTTACGCCGTCACTGCGGTTCAAGGTGCTTCCCGCTGCCGGGATTTCGCCCTGGGGCAGCTTTGGCGGTGGCTGGGCGCACTACTCTCTGGATTCCGGAGGCTCGTCGAACAAAGCCGCTCTACAGTTCGGTGGTGGGCTGGATTTCAAGACTGGACTGCCGCTGCTGGGGTTCCGCGCTGAGATAAGGGATTTCATCACCGGCGACCCGGACCTGAACGTGGTTCAACTGGCGAACAAAGGCGGGTTGCGTCATAACAACGTGCTTGCCGGCGGCGGGATCGTGCTGCGGTTCTAAAAAAGGCAGAGGCACGCACAGGCAAGGCCGTTGGTTACCATTCGGGTACCGATCTCAAGAGAATGCCAGCCAACCCATCGGCGGGATGTGCATCTCACAATCCAGCTTACAAAAATTTGCAGAGCGGCCAGTAAAGGAGTTTGAATGAAGCGTCTTCTAATCCTGATGGCGATCGTGTGTGCATCGACCGCAGTGGCAGTCGCGCAAAGTGCGGACGTATCTTTGGTTGCCGGCGGGTCATTCGTATCAGACACGCAATCGACATTTATCAGTGGCTCCACAATCAGCAAGCTCAAGACAGACAATCATCTTTTTCTTGAAGGCACGCTGGGCCTGAGGATGATCAACGCAGGGGCGGCATCGTTGAGCCTGGAAGTGCCGGTAGCGGGAATACCGTCGACCAAGGTCACGCTGGCGACATCACCCTCGACCGTGATTAACCACATCTCAACCGTCTTTGTGACTCCCAGTTTGCGGTTGAAGATTCTTCCGGCCTCGCCGATTGCGCCGTGGGTCAGCTTTGGCGGCGGCTGGGCCCGGTACTCGGCGGATAACACCAGCATCAACAAGGGCGCGGTGCAGTACGGTGGCGGACTGGACTTTAAGGTCTTGCCGGCGATCGGTTTTCGTGCCGAAGTGCGTGATTACGTGACCGGCGAGCCGAACTTCGGGCTGATCAGCGTGTTGAACGGCAACAATGGCGGCTTGCACCATCACAACGTTCTCGCCGGTGGCGGAATCGTGCTGAGGTTCTGAAAATGCGGTCAACAATCAGCCATCAGCATTCAGCCCATGGACTCTTGCGCGAAGGCAAGCAGCTAAGGCTGGACACACGGAAAGAAAATCGAGAGAGCAACAACGAATCAAAGGCCTCCTGAGAGGAGGCCTTTTTTGATTTCGCAGAAAGATCGAGCGGCTAGGATGCCTTGACGACTTTGCCGGACTTCAGGCAGGTAGTGCATACGCGGACACGCTTGTTGGCGCCGTTGATGCGGGCGCGCACCGGCCGCAGATTGACGTTCCAGCGGCGGCGGCTCACGTTGTGCGCGTGGCTGATCTTGTTACCAAATTGCGGGCCTTTGCCGCAGATGTCGCAAACTTGTGCCATTGAATTGACTCCAGAATCGTGACTCAGAAGAGGCTAGAAGCTTTCAGAGCGCTTGATTAAAGGTAAATTTTACAGGAAGATAGGGGCAAGAGCAACCCTGCGCTCGGGGTGGAGGCGGTAAGTTGGCCACTGTGCGCCCAACTCTGGACGGGTAGATCGCTGGGCCACAAGCGTCATAAAACGCCTGCTACTTTGTAGCTGAGGGTATGTTCCAACTTGCCTCAGTGCCATCCGCATCTTAATCAAGCGGGGACAACGAGAATCGTGATCCAGTGACCAGGCGCGCTCAGATATAACTACTTTGCCTGGCAGAATGGAATTCCTGTCCACAATCAAGGCTAGCTGACCGCTGCACAGGAGTCTACACGAGCCATGAAGCGACGCGAACTATTTGACCAGACAGACTGCACCATCAATCCGGGAGAGGTGATCCAGCACTCGGGCATCTACGAGATCTGCCATGAAGACGAGAGCCGGGCGAGGGTGATTCTGATGCGCAACACGGTTTTTCCGTATTGCCGGCAGTGCGGCGAGCGTGTGCGATACAAGCTGTTGCAGGTGGTTCCGCATATTTCAGAAGATGAGGATTTTCGCGAAGCTCCGTCAGGAGACAACCCAGGCTACGTGATGCAGATTCCAACTTCTACATTGCCGATGCAACTCGGCCGAGCTCATGGATTCCGATTCCACCAAGACAATCTACAAGCCTGGGGAGATGGTCCCGACAGCAGGGATCTATAAAGTCTCGCACGCGCAGCACCGACTGCCGCATAAAGCCACCTTCAAAGCGCGGGAACGCTTTCCCGTGTGCCATAAGTGCGATAAACAGGTGCGCTTCGAACTGCTTGTTCCCGCGGAAAAAGAGAGCGAACGTCAAAGCGCGTAGGGCCGGCAATCGGCATTCCTCAGCAGCCATTCCGCCAAAGCAAAATCCAAAACCATGCCAACCTTCTCGCGGATAAGGCGCAGGTGGCATGGCCGGGAAGCAGCCGTGGTATTCCCTTTTCGCCCGCCATTACCGCTTCCTTTTCCAAAAGAGACATGAAGAGAACCAAAGTGGTGACTAACTCCTGAGGTTAGTTTGACCCGGTTTCAAAAAATCACATGCTAGAGTGCGTGAGAGGAAAAGAGTTTCCCTACAGCCGAAGAAAGGGCCAAGAGAAAAGAAAGAGGTTCCCCAGGCTTGGCAAGAAAGTCGTTTCGCACCCCCACACCTTTCCTATCAAGACCCTTTGGCTTGAAACAGAGGGCCCCGGGCACCGATGTTTGATGTTATGGACATAAAAAATCTGAAACGAAGAGTTATGGTCGGGAGACAGGAATGCATCGATTTTTAAAGCAGGTATGGCATGCAACGGCTAAAGCTTCATTGGTAAGCATGATTCTGTTGTGCACGCCTCTGGCAGTAAGAGCGCAAGACGATCTAACGGCTAAGAGGGGTAACCTAGAAAAGGTAGTGTTCACGCTGAGCCCCCAGGTTTGCGGAGTTACGGCGCCCACAGATGCGGCGGGGAAAAAACTCTACGACGATCAGAAGCAGACCCTGTCGGATGCCTCGGCTGGTCTGATCGATACACTCAAACAGATTGAAGCCAAGCTGACCGGAAGCGATACGGGATCGTCTCTGAGCAAACAAGCGATCGACGAGGAGATCAAAGCGCTGGGGCAGGATTGTCCAGCGCTTTCCGCGGCGGTGCAGAAGGTGTATGCGGAGTCGGCCAAAGCGCCGGCCCAGGCTGCGCCGGCGAACGCGGGCGCGCAGCAGGTTACAGTTTCGCCTGCCGGCGCGCTGGATTTTGATCCGCAGACGATCGGCCAGCAGAGTGACGCCAAGCAAGTCACCATTACCAATCAGACCGGTGGAACCACCGGATTGACGGTGTGGTACGAGGACCTGCCGAACTTCAGGGTGTCAGACAATACGTGCGGCAATGTGCCGGTGCCGAACCAGGGCAGCTGTTCTTTCAAGGTAGCCTTTGCCCCTTTAAATATGGACCAGCGCGGCGGAAACATAACGATTATCCCTACATCGGGGTGGCGTGACTACCGAGGAGCGTGGTCACAATACAACGATGCCTCCAGGATATTGAATGAGCCTCTGGCCAGCCTTGAAGCGGCGAATGCGAAGATCACAGCGGTTCGAACGACAGCGGATGCAGCCAGCAACCCAGCGAACAAGGGTAAGAAAGGAAAGAAGGGGAAGAAAGCTGAGCAATCCAAAGAGCAACAGCCAAAGGACGAGAGCGGCAAGAGATCCTCAACATCGGCGTGGGACCAGGCGCGGAATGTGGCTTTTTGCGCGAGTACGGAAGGAGTAAACGCGGGGAAGTCGGACCCAATTCTGGCAAAGGCCTGCCAAGATGTAACGGGTGTAGTGAACAAGGCGCAAGCTGCGAAGGAAAGTGCGTGGACAGACATTCAGGCAAAGAGAAGGACACTGCAGGAAAATCCGCTGGCTATCATTCCGCTTTCGGGGAATCCCAATCATTGGAAATACCCCCTGACACGGGCGGTGGTGGGGCTTGATCTCTCGGCCGTGAGCTCGCAAACGGTGAGGCAGGCCTATTTCGTCGATTTCAATTTATTGGCTCCTTTTAAGTTTCCAGGAACAAGCGCCAATGAAGATGCGCTGGAAAGCCGGTGGTGGTTTTGGCTGAATCCCCGGATCACCAGCTTGCCCAAAGCTGCAGATCCCAGTGCTCTTTCAACCATCGATGAAGCGGGCACGTTCTTCACCAATTTCAGCAACCAGGGTCATACGGCTGACATTGCGCAGGGGTTTGATGTGAATGGCGGGGTGGAGATGGCCGTGCTCAAACCACGTGATGGGATTCCCTGGTGGGGTGAGTATGTGAACACGCAGGCCCGGCTTGGGATTTCACTGATTGCAGGAGCCGGGGTCGCAACGCCGTTCTCCACCACCGATGCGGATGTGACATCACAAGTAAATCAGAGCATCTGCGATGCCTTCAAGCCGACGACACCCGCCACTTTTCAGGGCATTCCAGTGAGTGATCCGGGGGGACTGGTGTGCACGATTCCGTCAGGCGCGACCAGTCCGCAGGTGGTAGCCGGCAACCCAGCTTTTGATCCGACAAATCCAGCGAGCCCGAAGACCGTGAATGATTCATTTGTTTCATTCTTCACCCCGCAACGCTCACGGTTTTTCCGCCGGTATTATGGGGGGTTCCGGCTGAAAACGTATTTCTTCAGCCCTGACGTGCAGGGCGAATGTGATCCGAAGATCAGGGCCCGCTGCAATGCGCCTTATGATATCTTCCCGGGGATTATCGATGTGACGGCAGGGCAAGACGAGGCCGTGACCAAGGGGAAGCTGACCAGAGTCCTTTTCCGGGTGGAGGGAGTGTACCCACTGCCGTTCGTTCCCGGGTTTCACATCTTCGGCTCGATTTACACTTCGTTCAAAGGCAACGCTCCATCCCAGCCGTTCAATACCTTCACGGTTAACACGCCGGCCAACGGCGACGCGAATGACGCGAACACCTTCAGGTTCCCCCTGAATCCTCTGGACAGAGACTACTTCCGGGTCGGAGTGGGAGTGGACTTGATTCAGTTGTTGAAGCGGAACAAAGGAGGACAACCCACTACCGCGACTTCGCCGTCATCAAGCCAGACGGGGAGCAACGGCAGCTCGACAACCTCGCAAAATGGGAGCAGCGGAAGCTCTAGCAAGCCGTAAGAAAGCGATGGGAGATCCGGGCGCCTCAGAAAAAAGAACCTCAATCTCCCTGAACCGTGATTACGACGGTGCGTCGGCGCGGGCGAACATCGCACTCCAGGTGGAAAATCTGCTGCCAGGTGCCGAGGACAGGTTTGCCTTCGGCGAGCGGCACCGTGAGCGACGGACCGAGGAGCGTGGCTTGAAGATGAGAGTGCCCGTTGCCATCGTGCCAGGCTTGCTCGTGGCCGTAGTGGCGGCTGGGCGGGATGAGCTTGTCCAGGATTTCAGGAAGGTCGCGCTCGAGTCCCGGCTCAAATTCAATTGTGCCGATGCCGGCCGTGCTTCCGACGGTGAAGACGTGGACGATGCCGGTGCGAATACCGGATGTCGCGGCGATGGCCGCAACGTCCGCGGTGAGGTCGTGCATATGTCCGTGGCCGCTGGTGGGGAAAGAAATTTGTTGCTGGTGAGTCATGCGATGAGGATAACAACACGGAGAGGTGCGGGATTAGCGGATAGGACAGATTTCATTGTAGCGGCCGATTGAGCCGAGCTCGGCCATGATGGTTTCTGAAGTGCGAATAGCGGCGTCAATGGTAGGCTCCTGGCCCCAGCTCAGGACGTCATTGCCGGCACGGCGCTGCACCACGTAGTGAAAAGCGGAGCCGGGCCGGATGCGGTCGGTGACGATATCAGCCAGGAAATTGCCGGCGCGCAAGGTCAGCGTTGAATGGTTCATACTGACCATGGTTTCTTCAATGGCGATGCGGTGCGCGTCGAGCACGCGGCGCAGCACGTCAGATGGAAAGAGGTTCGCGGCGTACTGGCAGAGGCCAATCATCGGCTTGCCGGGAAAGCTGCGCTGGACCAGCCGTTCATAGCCGACGATCTGGTCGCAGAGCACAGTTTGATTGCCGTGGCAGCCATCGAGAGCCCAGGAGAGTTCGCCGGCGATGCGCATGCCGGTGAAGCCGAGAGTGAGAGCGTCTTGAATGGCTTTATCCAGCGCATCGATCAGTGCCTGGGGTTCGAAGCTTCCGCGAGAGTAATAAAATTCGTCGTCAGTGTGGATATCGAGCGTCCCCAGCTGGCGTTCCAGCGTCGTGTTCATGCCGAGCGCTTCCAGGCCTTCAAGAATCAACGGAATGATGTGTGGCTTCTGCACGCAGAAACAGCGTTCGTGCCGGCGCCGCCCCGCCGCAAGGAAGTGCACCAGGGTTTCGACGAGTGAGGGCTCGTCGCGATAGAAGAGGCAGATATGATCGCCGCGCTTGAACTGAACGAGAGAGCTGATCGGGCGCATTTCTGTTTTTTCCCCTGAAAATAAGGGTTTTCTTATAAAACGCTCAAGATTGTATCGCAAGTGGGCCGGGATGCAACAGGTCCCAGCACCTTAGTGCTTTTGATGCGTAAGGATGCAGGACGGGTATCGCGGGGATCGCGGACAAACTACCCTCGGAGACCCGGATGCACCGGGACTACCTTTGCCGCAAGCGAATCTTGCGGTAGTGTTTTTCCCATGATGCGTGGTCTATTGCTGATCATTTTGTTAGGGACCGTCCAAGCAGCGTTGGGTTTCGGCCAGGAATCGAGACAGAAAGAGATCGATTCCATTTGTGCGGCAGCGGGTCTCAAGGCGCAGGATGCTCCCGGAGGGGCAGTCCTGGTGCTCGAGCGCGGCCGCGTGGTGTTCGAGCGGGGCTATGGCCTTACCGATATGAGGTCGCGGCAAAAGATTACGCCAGCCACAAATTTCCGCCTGGCTTCGGTGACCAAGCAGTTCACGGCCATGGCGGTGATGCTGCTGGTGCACGACCGGAAACTCAGCTATGACGAAACGCTGTCCGGCGTCTTTCCGGATTTTCCGGCGTACGGAAAGAAGATAACGGTGCGTGAGCTGTTGCAACACACGTCAGGACTGAAAGACTACGAAGATCTAATGCCGCCCGCCAATCCTAATATGCCGGTAGAGGAGATCCAGATCCAGGATGCAGGCGTGCTCGACCTGTTGAAGCAGCAAACGGAAACAAAATTTCCTTCAGGCACGAAGTGGGACTACAGCAACTCGGGTTACGTTTTGCTGGGACTGATTGTAAAGAAAGTTTCCGCTAAAACCTTTCCTGCCTTCCTGCGCGAGCGCATCTTCCAGCCGCTGGGGATGAGCAACACGGTGGCATATGTGCGCGGAAAAAATCAGGTTATAAATCGCGCGTTTGGGCACAGCAGGGATCGTAGAGAGTGGCGGGAGACAGATCAGAGTCCGACCTCAGCCACCCTGGGCGATGGAGGAATCTATTCGTCGCTTGAAGACATGGCAAAGTGGGACCGCGCGCTGCGCGAGCATACGCTCTTGAGCGCGCAGGAAATGCAGGCGGCGCTGACGCCGGTGAAGGTCCTGGACGGCAAGGTGACGGAACCGGATGGCTCGCCCGCAGCTTATGGGTTTGGCTGGTTTCTGAATCCGTATAAAGGAAACCGGCGGATGTGGCATTACGGCGAAACCATGGGGTTCAGGACGGCGATCCAGCGGTTTGAAAAGAACGATCTGACGATCGTGGTGCTGTGCAATCGTGCTGATCTGGATCCGACGGCGCTGGCGTTGCGGGTGGCGGATTTGATGCTGAGGTAAGTGAAGATCAAGTTGCCGGCTGCACAGACTGGTGAACGCTTTGCTGATATTTGCGCGGGCATGCTCAATGAACGCCGGCCTGCTGCGGGCTCATGCCGACCGATTGGAAGCTGTGGCTTTGCATCTCTTCCATCTCATGCTTGGCCTGCAGGAACTCGGTGCGGCGGGTATTGAGCGTACGAATGCGCACGTTGAACTCCTCCCGCACCTGGTCATCGGTGATTCCTATGTGGCCGCCGGACATGATGAAGTCAGCATGATGCGCCTGGCAATAATCATAGATATCGTCCACGGCATCAATCCACGCTTTCTCTGCCGTAATAGCGCGCTGGCGAACGGGCATCGCACGGGACAGCCCCGCATCAAACGCGTCAAGCATGGTCTTGCGATCAGATGCAGAGAGGTCATCAAAGCTGTGTTTGAAATTCTCCATCAGCTCCTGCACGCGCTCTTCCTGGTGCATGTCGAGGTCATAGGCAGCATGCAGCTGTTTCAGTCCGTCGGCTACGGAATCAGGGTCGGCAAATGATTCAGGAGTGCTGAGGTTCTTTGTTCCGCTGGTATCCAGCTTGCCGGCGGCCTCGGTGTATTCCTTGTTCAGAGAGATCATGTTTTTGAAAAAATCGCGCAATTTGGCATCGATTTTGTCTTCGCCAAAGATGGAGTGGCGTACCGGCTGGAGGCCCGCCGCTTCGCGCATGAGACGGCCGACCTTCTGGTCAGTGGTTTCCTGCCATGACCCAAGATGGCTCCCCCCGGCATTGAGAAGAAGCAGCACGAAGGCGATGCCGCAAAAGATCCCCGCAAATAGATTGGGATTTCTGGCTTTCCGGCGGCCGGCGACCGGATAGGCGATGATGAAGGGAAGAAAGATCGCGCCGAACACCGTGCCGATTCTGTAGCCGAGAGCCTCCGCTTCGTTCGGTAAGTCGGGGAGCGGAGCCACGAACGCATAGACGAGAGACAGGACTACAGCACAGCCGATTCCAATCATGCCGAGCACGCTCATGGATTTTTGCTGTGGCGTAGAAGGCGCAGGGTATCCGGATGCCACGCTCACTGAAGAAAGTGGAGGATAAACCCGCGCCGGCGCGGGCGTCGCGGCCGAATTCGGAGAAGACGGTTCTGCCGGTGGAGGAGGCGGGGCAACGTTGAGGCCGGCGCTCGGCAGTGCCTTGCCACATGCGCTGCAAAGGCCGGCGCTGTCAGGGTTTTGGTTCCCGCAGGCTGGACAGAACATAAGCTTACCTCGTGCTTGAAAGCGGCACCAGCTTACCATCGGCGCTTGAGGTGTCATGTTAAAAACGCAATCAGGGCAGATGACTAAAGGAATGAGCCGCTCGTCCACGGCAATAGAGATCCGCTGAAAAGGGACCTTCTCATCGAGGAAGTCCCTTTTTCTAGTCAGCCGGGAATACATAGAACCAGGGAGTCCTTTGCGGACTCCCTGATGGCTCTAGTATCCGGATCTATTGAATCACCTGGCAGGACGAAGCCGGACGCCCAAAGAGGACATAATGTGGATCACTTTGAACGCCGGTTCCCGGTGGCGGGACAGTGTTTCGTCCATAGCCGAAGGCATCAAACAGGTTGCCGGGGTTATCACGGGTAGGAGGCGACTGGCGGATGGTGGCATAGTCGCCAAACCTGGTGTCGCCCGCATTGCTCTCCGTGGTTATGTATGCGATGAAGTCTCCCCAGAACCCCACCAGGTGGTTTTCGAAATTGCCGTCTCCCCCGCCTTCCAGCGAAAACCCAACTTCGCCGGTGCAAGCGTTGGTAGCCAGTGCGGGATAGGCGAAGGTGTAAGCAGGGTTCCAGATTTGCACCTGCTGGGCTACGCTCAGGTGCGGCGGTTCAGCATTGTCAATGTTGATGGTCACCATTTCGACGTGAGGCCGGGGGAAGTTGTTGTCAGTCCCCGCGCTCCAGGCGAACCACACCTGATCGAAGCTGCGCGTGAGACCGAGCACGGCGTTCTTGGGGAAACCTCCGCCCGGATTCTGCGTAGTGGGATTCATCAGGAAGTTAATCCAGTTTTGGCCGTCCGGCGAAGTCGAGGACAGGGGCGAATTGTTAGCCCAACTTGAGATATTGATGTCTTGCCAGAAGTAGGTGTTCGATCCTTCTTTGAGAGTGTAAATCCGCATCTGGCTGGTGCTGTTGTGACCGGCCCAAAAGATTTCGTTGCCGGTATTCTGGGTGAGGTGACTGCCCCAGGCATTGCCGCTGTCACTCGGAGTAGTGTAGTCAATCTCAATCGTGCCGGCAGCCTGGAGACCGGCCAGCGAGGTGCGCGCCACCAGGTGTCCACCCTTGCTGCCAAAAACATCCCACGTCATGTACAGGGAGTTGTCTCCGACGGAGAGATCGGGATAGTCAAAACCGACTCCGGCTTGATTGAAGATGTCCGGGGTAAGGTTCCAATACGTCCAGGCGGTGCCGTTGCTGGCGATGATGTCAGCCGGGCTGGCCATGGCAATGCGGTATCCGGTACCCTGCAACATCCAGATGAAGCGATCAATTTGCGGCACATACTGGACGATTTGATCACAGCAGAATCCAACCGCGTCATTGGGGAAGATGGTGGTGGGATCGAGCTGATGAAAAGTGCTGCCTCCGTCCTTGGAGAAGGCCGCAAACCAGTTGGAGCTGACAAAGACTACGCCTCCGCCGCTGGCGCCGCTCGGCTCGGCGGTTGCGCTCTGGCCGATGCCCCAGTCGTTGTTGACCACAAAATCGATGGCCGGCGGATCGCCAATGGGAGCTTTTTGCGGAAACGTCGTCGTAGCTGTGGGGATAGCAGGCTTAAAGGGACCGGTTGGAACCGTCCAATTGGCGGTGTTCTCATCACCGTCGAATGCAGGCGGCTGATGAGGGAAAGGGGCACCTTTCACCGTGTTGGGCGGGGCGTTGGTAGTGTTGACCGGCGCAGAACCCGGCCCGGCCGGTGGCACAGGCAGCTGGACCTTCAACTTGAAACACCTGGTCTCATGGCCCACGGAGAACGTGCCGCGCACCGTGAGGGGAATGCCAGTGTTGTCTGCGAATGGGCCTCCGGAGAAATCCGCATCCAGACTCTTGGAACTCTTGGGGCCTAACGTGCCCAGTGACAAGGGCAAGCTCGGGATGGTGAGGCTTCCGCCGGGCACGGTGAGCGACGTTATCTTCACGTTCTTGCGCGCTACTTTGCCGAGATTCGCAATGGTGAAGGCCGACAGCAACGTGGACGGATTCTGCAGGCTCGCTCCAGGAGCTTGTGCTGTCAATTTGCCGGCGCCTGAAGACCGGCAGTCGCAATCACGATCGTCGTCGCGGTCGTGGCGGCGGCCGTCACGATCGCGGTCTTCACATCGTTTTTCTTCCTGCCGTTTGTGGCCGTGATCATCACGATCGTCCGAGTTGCGGGATGCCGCCGGCCGGCCTAAAGCAAATAGAAACGCTGAATGGACCAAAACGAATGTCATCAACATCATCAGTGGGATAGTTTTGCGCAATTTTCTCAAGTGAAATCTCCTCTAGCTGGATTTCGCACAAAGCCCGAGAACGAAAGTCTGAAAGCCTGTATCAAATCAAGCTAAGTGAAAGTGAGGAGGGCGAGCGAAACGTTTCAAGGTTATGTTCTTGATGCAGGCCTGTTTGAAATTCATTGCAATGTCTTCTGAAGCCGAAGGAGCTCATTTTCTGCTCTTTTGGTGCATGTCCGGAAAAGTTCGAAAAATGTGCCCGGGGCGCTTGCGCGTTTGGGGTTGCCCTGATATAAAAGATGAGGACGTAAGAGACGTGGCAGCCGCTGTCATTTGGGACGGCGAGGGGCCGGGCCGGCGCCGCAAGGCGACCTAAGAAGAACAAAAAGTGAATCCTTCGAACCGCCGGGTCATCTAAGATAGAGCCACCAAGCTGAGTAATCAGCTCAAAATCGCTCCTTAAGCAAGTCCAGCCGGGGCATATTCGGGAACTTGAATTCCTGAAGGGTTGAATAAGCCTTAAAAGTTCTTTTCCTAATTGAAGATTTGCCTCTTCAAATCGAGGAGGCAGCGATTGTGCTGCAAGGGAGCGGTTTTTCCTGTTCGCTGGATCGGTAAATTCTGAAGATTCTGAAGGATGTTAGTCCTTCCGGATGGGCAGTAATGAGCCAGATTCGCACAGAAAATACAGCGATATCCACATTGACAAAATGCAGCAATTCGCGGTAATTTTGAAAGGTTCGTCTCTGAAAGTTAAGCTCGCAAGGTGCAGAGCTGAAAGAGACAGCAAGTTTCGAGGAGCTCCGGTAATGCCGGGGTACCTGAAAGGCGCCGCTCAGGCGGAGAGCTGATTGGGTCTTTGACAAAAAGGTTGAACGTGCCAGTCGTGAGATGAAACGAGGGTTTAGTGCCCGAGTGATCTCACAAAATCAGGGCTGTGCGATGAATTCCGGTTGTCCTTCGGGATGACTATTAGTTGCACAGCAGCCTTCAATGACTACCCGTCTTGAAGGCGAACAGGTTTCAAACGAGAGTTTGATCCTGGCTCAGAATCAACGCTGGCGGCGTGCCTAACACATGCAAGTCGAACGAGAAAGCGGGGGCAACTCCGTGAGTAAAGTGGCGACCGGGTGAGTAACA